>ERZ773193.21-NODE-21-length-220122-cov-64.642936_pt1 | contig 220122 bp, 220 predicted proteins | sample MGYA00511110_ERZ773193 | MGnify/ENA primary metagenome ERZ773193 (study PRJEB29015, sample SAMEA2737784) | human gut metagenome | biome: human gut; feature: human-associated habitat; material: faeces | place: China | collected 2012 ... | reverse complement strand
AGATGTGTGAAAGCTTCAACCTGCAGTATGGCACGAATTACATCGCCGTAATGCCGACCAACCTGTACGGTCCGAATGATAACTTCCACCTGGAAAACAGTCACGTACTGCCGGCCATGATTCGCAAGATTCACCTGGCGAAATGCCTGAACGAGGGCGACTGGGATGCGGTACGCAAGGATATCAACCTGCGCCCGGTGGAAGGTGTAAACGGAAATAATACGGACGAAGAGATTCTGGAAAAGCTGGCGAAGTTCGGTATCACACCGGAAGCGGTTACGCTTTGGGGTACGGGTAAGCCGATGCGTGAGTTTTTGTGGAGTGAAGAAATGGCGGATGCCAGCGTACATGTGTTGCTGAATGTGGACTTCAAGCAGACGTATGATGCGTCAAAGAAAAATGCGGACGGTATTACTGAAATCCGTAACTGCCACATCAACGTGGGTACGGGCAAGGAAGTGTCTATCCGTGAAGTGGCAGAGAAAATCATGAAGGAAATCGGCTTCAAGGGTGAACTGCGCTGGGATGCATCGAAACCGGACGGCACACTGCGCAAGCTGACGGATGTAAGCAAGCTGCATAGCCTGGGATGGCACCATAAAGTAGAAATAGACGAAGGTATCCACCGCTTGTATGAATGGTACCTGAAAGGTATCTGCATCAATCATCAGACAATATAAGAAAAGGAAAAGGAAAACAGTAATATCCCTATGGTATACACGACCTATAAGGGATATTGCTTTTCATAAAACTAAATAAAACGAAGCTATGCAATCCACTAGCAACCAGAAACTCTATATAATAGGAAACGGATTTGACAAAGGACATGGACTTGCATGCGGTTATATGGATTTCTATAAATACCTTGAAAATAATAGAAAAGATATATTAACTACATTATCAGAATTCTATGACATAAGAGAAAAATCACAACTTTGGGCCGATTTTGAAAATAACCTAGAGAAAGAAATTAATTATGATTCACTGACAGAAATTATCAAAGAGAATACTCCCAACTTAGCCTCCGAAGACTTTAGAGACAGAGACTGGTATACTGCTCAATATGAAATAGAAAATAAATGTGATGAACTATTAAAGGAGTTACGCAAGGGGTTTGAAGAATGGATTAATTCATTGCAAATATCCAAACTCAATAAGACTTATAATCTAGATCCATCTGCTTATTATTTAACATTTAATTATACAGAGGTATTAGAAATAATTTATAAAATTCCCACCTCTAATATTACACATATCCACAATAAAGTTAGAGAAAAGCTAATATTTGGACATGGGAAAAACATTGAAGATTTCAATGTAAAAGAAGCATTATATGGTAGTAAAAATCCTTTTATAAGTTATGATATAAATGGAGATATAGAATCACATGAGATAGGTCATGAACAATTTGCGGAAAATGCAGTTTATACCTTTTACGATAAAATGAGAAAGCACACAGAAGAAATCATAGACAATCATTCTGCATTTTTTAATCAACTTTCAAATATAAAAGAAGTAATTGTTCTCGGCCATTCATATAATGAAATTGACAAACCTTACTTCAAACATATAGCAGCTTCTATATCTCCAAATGCCAAATGGATATTATGTTATTATAACGATGAAGACAAAAAACATGCAATTAAGCTAATGAAGGAATTAAATATTAAACAAAATCAACAAGAATACAAACAAAGCAATACATTAAAAATCAATTTATGATGAAAAATAGTAAATCCTTATTTAAAGCATCTACCATACTAATATGGCTTTCCTTTGCTTTCATAGCATTTAGTTTCATTGCGCCCTATATATTCACAGCAAGTAGCTGTTGTAACAGATTAAATTTTACAGGAACAGGAACAATTGGAGACACAATTGGGGGTATTATGAATCCATTCATAGCTATAGCAGGTGTAATTACAACTTTCTTAGCTTTTAGAATGCAAGTAGAAGCCAATAATATACAAAAGTTACAATTCCTGCAATCTTTACAAAAAGAAAAAAATAAAGAAAAGCTAGATAGCCTAAACAATCTTCAAATTCTAGAACTCGATTTAAAAAATACCATCAAAAACATAGATGAGAATGTGGGAAATATAAGGGAATTCATTAATGCATCTGAAGAGAATCCCTTTAAAACAAATATCCTATTTAGGACTTCGTTAAAACAATACGAAAGAATCAAACAAATCCCAAGACAAATGGTTTTCAGAGGATTTGATTTGTATGTAAGTCCCATAGAGCCTGAATGGACTATCAAATTCAATGATTTATACAATATAATTGATTATACCCCTGAAGCCTTAAACAACATATACACAATAGTACAAAGACATAATTCTGAAATATTTACGATAAAAAGCAGAGTCAGAGAAGATCTTATCAAGATTGAAAAGAGATGTATTAAAATACTTGATATAAAAAACAGAAAAGAAATACATACATATTTTCATTCTTCAATTGAAGAATACCTTACAAAGTATCAAAAAGAGAGAGACAATAGTATTCAAAAATATCAAGAAAGTGATTTTAAATATATAAAACAAATTCTCGAAAAACTGATTTATGATTACAATCTGGAGATAGAAGATTTTTTGATATCTGAAACAGAGGACTCATTTATATCTAGTATAAAAAATATAATCAAACAATTAAATGATATAGAACAAAAGACACTCTTACTATTACCAGAAGTAAAAAAAGGAATTCTTGATTTAAAAGATAAAGAAAATTCCGTTTACAATAGAATATCGAAAATTAAAAATATTATTAGCCAAGCTATAGAACAGCAAAAGACAAACCAAGAAAAGAAGGAGAAGTGAAAGTTTATCAAGTGATTTTTTAAGTTTAAGAAATGGATAGCATTGCTTATCTTTGTATGAGATAGCGAATAATCAAAAACTCTCTTTCGCTTTTATTTTACCTAAAAGACTTCCCAATAGTCAGTCAAATGTTTTTATAAAACATAAACCTCCTACTATTTAACCTTTAAACAATGAAATCAAAATGACAGAGAAACATTGTTATATCATTAGCTATGACTTATGTCAGCCAAATAAAAATTATCAAGATTTATACGCTGCTTTAAAATCGTTTCCTACATGGGGAAGACTAACTGAATCCACATGGGCTATCATAAGTGAAAAGAATCATATAGAAATTAGAGATTTTTTAATCAAATATATTGACAATAACGATCGATTAATAATCATCTTAAGTGGGAAATCTGCAGCATGGACAAAAGTGCTGGCACCTAATGAATGGGTAAAAAATAATCTAATCTTATAAACATGAAAAAGATTTTTCCTGGCTATTATCCAATGACCCAAGTTGAAACCAAGTCTTTCTTGGAGAATGCAGTTTTTGTCATTGACACATGTTTCCTACTAGACATATTTCGATTAGAAGAAAATGATGCAAACAGTTTATTGTCTATTCTAAAAGATGATGCTATCAAAAGACGCTTATGGTTACCTTATGATATAGCCTGGTTGTACCATCAAAGTATCAATAATGAAATCATACAACAAATAACTAATATACAGAGTACTCTTCATCATCTAACAAGTTGTAAAGAAAGTATATCAAGCAAGAGAAGATATCCTTATTTAAATACGGGAATGACACAACAGCTAAACACATTAATCGAACAAATTCATCAAACATTAGACACCCAAATAGACACTCTTAGCGGCACACTGCAAAGTGATAATAGAAAAGAGACCATAAATGAATTATTCGAAAATCGAATAGGAGAGCCATATAGTGACGCTCAATTAAATGAAATATATGTTCAAGCACAAGAACGATATTCAAACAGCATTCCACCAGGTTATTGCACAGAACAAAATCCAAATAAAAGAATCATGTTTCATGATATGATAATATGGGAGCAAATGCAAAAATTTGCTTCAGACTGTCATACGGATGTAATTTTTGCCACAGGAAAAACAAGAGACGATTGGTTCTATAGAGTTTATGGAAAAATTATATCTCCAAGACAAGAACTGATTAATGAATTTTATCAAAAAACAAACCAAAGATTTTATTGCTTAAATTCAGCTACATTTATAAAAGACTGCTGTCAGACATTCAGCATTATCCAGCCAGAATTATCTCATCTTCAAGAGCAATTATCCGAAGAAATCGGATACACTACATCAAATGCAAATACTATAACAGACCCACTTACCAATAGCACAAACTAATATGGAAAAAAACCCGTTCTCCATCTATGATTTTTTTGGATATTTATTTCCAGGTATGTTAACTTTATTAATTATCATACACATTACATTTCTCAAAGAAGGTGCATCAATCAGTGACTATTTCAGCATTGTAAGTTTTATGCATACATTCAAAAATGAACTTGCAATTGAATGGTGGAAATCAACATTAATACTTATCGTTCTATCCTATATATGTGGACATATAATCGCTTATTTATCATCCACAACAATTGAATATTTTGCCAATAAAATCTTTAAATATCCATCATATTACTTATTACACGAAGAAGATAGGACATATTCAAGTTATTGGAAATCCTTTTTTGCCCATGATTTTAATTTAGGGAATTTACTTTGGAGAGTATTAGTATTCATTACATTATGCCCTATCACATTCTTTATTTTACCATTAGGATATCTACTCAAAATAAATACATTCATAACCAGATCGTTAGATGAATACATTCGAAATAGTATACAAACCAAATTGTTTAATTTATCGCAAAAACTTGCACTTTCAAGACCTGAAATAAATTCCAATGCTGATTACCATAGAATAGTAATGCATTATGTTTATCTTAATATTCCAAACTGCCAGAAAAAAACAGATAACTATATCGCATTATATGGATTTTTAAGGGCAATATGTCTAATAGCATGCCTTTTTACTGATGTACTTATACTTAAAGGAATCAGTTCAATAAACCTAGATTTCCCAATAGATAAAACTGGAATATTATTAATACTTATAATGATTTTTATATGTAATATCCTATTTATGGGATTTGTAAAGTTCTACAGGCGCTTTACTTTGGAAAATTATATGGCATTATTAACTGAAAAGAATACACCATAAATAATAATTTTAAAAAGGAATTTGTTTTTTACAGATTATTCATTTCCTTTGTGTATCATTATTATTTTAAAACATGAACAACTTCAATATTGCTGTAGCCGGCACAGGTTACGTAGGTTTATCCATAGCCACTTTGCTAGCCCAGCATCATCAGGTAACGGCTGTAGACGTGATTCCTGAAAAGGTAGAGAAAATCAATCACCGTATCAGCCCGATTCAGGATGAGTACATCGAAAAGTACTTGGCAGAGAAGGAACTGAACCTGACCGCTACATTAGACGGAGCATCAGCTTACCGGAATGCGGATTTTGTGGTGATTGCCGCTCCTACCAATTACGACCCGGTGAAGAATTATTTCGACACGTCGCACGTGGAGGAGGTGATTGACCTGGTACTGGAAGTGAACCCGGATGCGGTAATGGTGATTAAAAGTACCATTCCGGTGGGTTACTGCCGCAGCCTGTACGTGAAGTATGCAGAGAAATTCCGCTCCACTCCTGCCCTTGCGGGAAAGAAATTCAACCTGCTGTTCTCACCGGAGTTCTTGCGTGAGAGCAAGGCGCTGTACGATAACCTCTACCCCAGCCGTATCATCGTGGGCTTCCCGAAACTGATTAACGGACGCGACGAGGAGAACGCGGCTATTCAGGCGATTGCCGGGGAAGATCTGGAGGAAAAGGCGCATGAGTTTGCGGCGCTGTTGCAGGAGGGTGCTTTAAAGCCAGACATCGATACACTGTTTATGGGACTGAAAGAGGCAGAAGCGGTGAAGCTGTTTGCCAATACTTACCTGGCACTGCGTGTAAGCTACTTTAACGAGCTGGATACGTATGCGGAGGTGAAAGGACTGGACACACAGGCCATCATTCAGGGTATCTGTCTGGACCCACGCATCGGTTCGCATTATAACAATCCTTCTTTCGGCTACGGAGGCTACTGTCTGCCGAAGGATACCAAGCAGCTGTTGGCCAACTACCAGGATGTGCCGGAGAACCTGATTCAGGCCATTGTGGAGAGTAACCGCACGCGTAAGGATTTCATTGCGGACCAGGTGCTGAAAAAAGCGGGATACTACGATTATTACAACCGCGGGGATTACAGTCCGGAAGCGGAGAAGGAATGTGTCATCGGGGTATATCGCCTGACCATGAAGTCGAACAGCGACAATTTCCGCCAAAGCAGTATCCAGGGAGTAATGAAGCGTATCAAGGCGAAGGGTGCCACGGTCATCATCTATGAACCGACTTTGGAAGACGGCACTACGTTCTTCGGCTCAAAGGTGGTGAACAACCTGGAGGATTTCAAGAAGCAGAGCAACGCCATCATTGCCAACCGCTACGATGCATGCCTGGATGACGTAAAGGAAAAAGTTTATACACGCGATATTTTCAGAAGAGACTAAATCAATTAATAATTAATAATTAAGAATGAAAGGTATTGTGTTAGCCGGTGGTAGCGGCACACGTCTCTACCCCATTACCAAGGGAGTGAGCAAGCAGATGCTCCCGGTGTTTGACAAACCGATGATTTATTATCCCATCTCCGTGCTGATGCTGGCGGGTATACGGGAGATTCTGATTATCTCTACGCCCTACGACTTGCCGGGATTCCAGCGTCTGCTGGGCGACGGAAGTAACTTCGGGGTACGTTTTGAATATGCGGAACAGCCCTCGCCCGACGGACTGGCACAGGCTTTTCTTATCGGGGAGAAGTTCATCGGGGATGACGCGGCCTGTCTGGTGCTAGGGGACAATATTTTCCATGGAAACGGACTGAGTGCGATGCTGCGGGAAGCGGTACGTACGGCTGAAGAGGATAAGAAGGCTACGGTATTCGGTTACTGGGTGAGCGACCCGGAACGTTACGGGGTGGCGGAATTTGACAAGGAAGGAAACTGTCTTTCCATTGAGGAGAAACCGCAGTATCCGAAATCGAACTATGCGGTAGTAGGCTTGTACTTCTATCCAAACAAGGTGGTAGAGGTGGCCAAAAGCATCAAGCCGTCGGCTCGCGGGGAACTGGAAATTACGACGGTGAACCAGCGATTCCTGGAAGACGGGGAACTGAAGGTGCAGACATTGGGACGGGGATTTGCCTGGCTGGATACGGGTACGCACGACTCGCTGGCAGAGGCTTCTACCTACATTGAGGTGATTGAAAAGCGTCAGGGATTGAAAGTGGCGTGTCTGGAAGGGATTGCCTATCGCAAGGGCTGGATTTCGGCCGACAAATTGCGAGAGGAAGCCCAGCCGATGCTGAAGAACCAGTACGGACAATATCTGCTGAAGGTGATTGACGAGGTGGAGCGTACGGGGAAGGCAAACCTGGAATAACGTTTATAGTTAATAATTAAAAATTAAAAGCGTTTCTTCAGTTAATAGTTAAATGACTTATCTGTTTATATAAAATGGAAGTAATTAAAACAGCGATAGAGGGTGTGGTGATTATCGAGCCACGCATTTTTAAGGATGCCAGAGGGTATTTCTTTGAATCGTTCTCTCAACGGGAATTTGAAGAAAAGGTGGGAAAGATTAATTTTGTGCAGGACAATGAGAGCATGTCATCGTACGGGGTGATGCGCGGGCTGCATTTCCAGCGTCCGCCGTACACGCAGAGTAAACTGGTGCGCTGTGTGAAGGGTACGGTACTGGACGTAGCGGTGGACATCCGCAAAGGGAGTCCTACTTACGGGCAGCATGTGGCCGTGGAACTGACAGAGGAGAATCATCGCCAGTTTTTTGTGCCGCGGGGCTTTGCGCACGGTTTTGCCGTACTGAGTGAAACGGCCATCTTCCAATACAAGTGTGATAACTTCTATCATCCGGAAGCGGACGGTGGTATCAGCATCCTGGATGATTCGCTGGGCATCGACTGGCGTATTCCGACGGAACAGGCTATCCTGAGCGAGAAAGACACCAAGCATCCGCTGTTGAAGGATTTTGATTCTCCATTTGAATTTTAATCCTTTTAGCATGTCCATTAGGAAATAAAGAAAAAAATTTGTTCTTTTGCATTAGAACCAAATCCAAATGTATGAATGTGACAGTTTTTAATCCGGCTCAATTACAAGTGCTCGACATGATGTCGTTTGTAGATAGTCCTGAAGCTTTGGCAGAACTGAAAAAGGCTATTTCTGACTATTTCGCCAAACAAGCCCAAAAGGAGATTGACCGTTTGTGGGAAAATGGAGAATTGAATGAGGAAAAAGTCGAAAAATTCTACCAACTGCATGAACGTACTCCCTATAAATGAATATGAGAAACATTGTAAGTCTAATGGATTATTAACAACAAATATATCACCATTATATTAATTTTTTATCTTATGACTACATTCAAGCGTAACATACTGATTACCGGCGGTGCCGGATTTATTGGCAGCCACGTGGTGCGCCTGTTCGTAAACAAGTATCCGGAATACCGTATCATCAACCTGGACAAGCTGACGTATGCGGGTAACCTGGCGAACCTGAAAGACATTGAGAACCAGCCGAACTATGTGTTCATAAAGGCGGACATCTGCGACTACGAGAAGATGCAGGAGCTGATGGAGCTGTATCACGTGGACGGCATCATTCACCTGGCTGCAGAGAGTCATGTAGACCGAAGCATCAAGGATCCGTTTACCTTTGCACGCACCAACGTGATGGGTACGCTGTCTCTGCTGCAGGCGGCTAAGGTGTACTGGGAAAGTCTGCCGGAGAAGTATGAGGATAAGCGTTTCTATCACATCTCTACCGACGAGGTGTACGGGGCACTGGAGATGACACATCCGGAAGGTATCGAGCCGCCGTTCACTACCACGGCTTCGTCGTCGGAACATCACCTGGCGTACGGGAAGGATTTCTTCTACGAGGATACGAAGTATAATCCGCACAGCCCCTACTCTGCCAGCAAGGCGAGCAGCGACCACTTTGTGCGGGCATTCCACGATACGTACGGCATGCCGACCATCGTGACGAACTGTTCGAACAACTACGGGCCGTATCAGTTCCCGGAGAAGCTGATTCCGCTGTTCATCAACAACATCCGTCACCGCAAGCCGCTGCCGGTATACGGTAAGGGGGAAAACGTGCGCGACTGGCTGTATGTGGAAGACCATGCGCGGGCCATCGACGTGATTTTCCACAACGGTAAGACGGCAGAAACCTATAACATCGGCGGTTTCAATGAATGGAAGAACATTGACATCATCAAGGTGGTGATTAACACGGTAGACCGTCTGCTGGGCCGCAAGGAGGGTGAAGACATGGATCTGATTACCTACGTGACCGACCGCCTGGGCCACGACATGCGTTATGCCATCGACTCTACAAAGCTGCAGAAAGAACTGGGCTGGGAACCGAGCCTGCAGTTTGAAGAGGGCATAGAAAAGACAGTGCGCTGGTACCTGGACAACCAGGAATGGATGGACAACGTGACGAGCGGTGACTACCAGAAGTATTATGACTCGATGTATAAGGGACGATAAAAAATAGACCTGAAACGAGAAACGTATGAAAAAACCACCGTGAAGGAAACAAACCCTCCAAAAACGGTGGTTTTTTGAATTTCAGCAACAATTTTAATATGAAACCTGTTTATTTTTGTTACATTTGTCCTGTCGATTGATAGGAAAATAGCAACAAATATGATTTATACAGACTTCTCAGTAAAAAACTATAGAGGGATTCGCCAATGTAAATTGGAAAAGTTAGAATTGATAAACCTCTTCTTCGGAAAAAACAACTGTGGCAAGTCTTCTTTGCTGGAATCATTATTTATATTGTCAGGCCCTGACAACCCCACATTACCCATTTTAGCAAACAAGAGCAGAGCACTGGATTCATTGGAAGAAACGGATTTAAAAATTGAGTTCTATCAAGCAAATCCAGAACACATTATACAATTAAACAGTCTGGGAGAACAAAGCCGACAGGTTTCTATCCAAATGATAGAATCGCACTCCCAAAACATTTCACTGGAGGACTTGCAAAAGAACTCATCGGAAAGTGCCGGTAAACGGTATGGACTGAAAATCAACTTCTCCACAGAAGCAGAGAAAGAAAGCAAATATCATTCTGAACTGGTGGTTACAGAAGAAAAAAGCGGAAACATTACCTCTGACAAAAGATACAAGGAGGCTCTTTACGCGGAATACATTCCTTCTAACCACATACAAATCGACATCGTGGAGAAAATGACTGAGATTATTCAGAACAAACAAGAAAAGGAAATTGTGGAAGCTCTCCAGATTGTAGAACCTCGTATCACTGACGTACAACTGGTAGGTAAAAGGGTAATGGTAGATGTAGGACTGCCGACCCGACTTCCAATCAATGTGTTGGGAGACGGAGTACGCAAAGTACTGGCTGTTATTCTTTCCATTTACACATGCAGAAATGGGGTGCTTATCATAGATGAACTGGATAATGGCTTGCATTTTTCGGTCATGCCGCAATTATGGGAAGTCATCCTTTATATGTGCCAGAAACATCATACACAGATTTTTGCTTCCACACACAGTATGGATTTAGTTAAATCGCTGGTCAAGGCTATTGGCAAATCAGCACAAATGCCACAGATAGCATCCTATAAGCTGATAAGAAAAGCTGACGACGAACTTGTGGCTCTACGTTATAGCGCAGAAGAACTGTCGTATGCTATCAAACAGGAAATGGAGGTAAGATAGGATGACACAGATTTTCATTGAAGCACGGTATGAAAAAACATCTGAGTATGTATTTTTAAATACAATCATAAAGGAGCTTGGATTTTCCGAAGCACAATATAAGATAATCTGTGTCGGCGGAAATAGCAACTTGATAAAAGCAGCCAATAAATTCAAGGAGAATACCATTGAAGGTGGAAAAAATCTGATTATTTTTGATGCGGACACACCTGCTACGGGGTATGGATTTTCCGCTACCCTGCAACGCATCAACCAGGAATTGCAAAGCAATGGAATGCAGGCTGACGGAATCTTTCTTTTTCCGAACAATACAGACGATGGCATTTTCGAGAATTTACTGGAAAAACTGATGCAAAAAGAGACTCATGAACAATGGTTACATTGCTATTCTGACTATGAAACTTGTTTGGGAACTCATTATCTGACTCCTAATCTAAAGGGTAAATTGTTTACTTACATCAGTGCGCAAAAGACCCTGAGTAACACACAACGAAACAAATTGGGGAGCGGACAATGGCTGTTCAACGATGCTCAATATTGGAATCTCAACGCTCCTGAATTACAACCTTTAAAGGATTTTCTCTGTAATAACATTTCTTGAAATAAATTCTTCATTATGAAAAGATATTGCCAGACACTGGAGCTCTATGATGACAAGGAGCTGATTGAAGCCTACGTAGCAGAACATGCGCACGTGTGGGAAGAGGTGAAAGCGGGTATCCGCGAGGTGGGTATCACGGACATGCAGATTTACATTGACGGAAACCGCCTGTTCATGATCATGGATACCACGGATGACTTTGACATGGAACGGGATTATGCACGGCTGGCTACCCTGCCCCGTCAGGCGGAATGGGAAGCGCACATGGCGAAGTTCCAGAAAGCTGCTCCGGGAGCCACCTCGCAGGAGAAATGGAAGCTGATGACGCGGATATTTAAGCTGTAAAGAGTGAATAATGAATAATTAAAAATTAAAAACGAGTAAGTGTCATCATTCTTCATTATTCATTATTCATTCTTCATTATTCATTATTAATTGGATTACATGAAAAAGTTATTGTCATTGCCACCGAATCTGGTGGAGTGTTTTCACGATATTATGCACGCGGACCACAAGGAGTGGTTCTGCACATCGGACCCGGTGGGAAAGAAACTGGGTTCGGGAGGCGGTACGGCCTGGCTGCTGAATGCTTGCCGGGAGGAAGAGGATAAGGATGCCGCACTGGGCGACTGGCTGGCACGGGAAAAGCGTATCCTGCTGCATGCGGGAGGACAGAGCCGCCGTCTGCCGGGCTATGCACCGTCGGGCAAGGTATTGACGCCGATACCGGTGTTCCGCTGGGCACGCGGACAGCGCATCACACAGGACTTGCTGTCGCTGCAGCTGCCGCTGTATGAGGAAATTATGGAACGGGCGCCGGAGGGGCTGCGCACGCTGATTGCGAGCGGCGACGTGTACATCCGTGCCACGGAGCCGCTGCAGGAGATTCCGGATGTGGACGTGGTGTGCTACGGCTTGTGGGTGGACCCGGAACTGGCGAAGAACCACGGGGTGTTCGTGTCGTCGCGGAAGGAACCGGAGAAGCTGGACTTCATGCTGCAGAAACCGAGCGTGGAGGAAATGGGCCAGCTGATGCAGGATTACCTGTTCCTGATGGACATCGGCATCTGGCTGCTGAGCGACCGCGCCATCGAGCTGATGGTGAAACGCTCTACCGACAAGGACGGGGGCGTGAAGTTCTACGACATGTACTCGGAGTTCGGACTGGCACTGGGAGCGCATCCGCGCATCGTGGATGAGGAGCTGAACAGCCTGAAGGTGGCTATCCTGCCGCTGCCGGGCGGTGAGTTTCACCACTACGGTACGAGCCGGGAGATGATTTCGTCGACACTGGCGGTGCAGAACTGCGTGACGGACCAGCGGGCGATTATGCACCACAAGGTGAAGCCGCATCCGGCGGTGTTCGTGCAGAATGCGGAGATGGAGTTCCCGCTGACGGCAGGCAACGCGGAGGTGTGGGTGGAAAACAGCCACGTGGGAAAGAACTGGACACTGCACAGCCGGAACATCATCACGGGGGTACCACGCAACGAATGGGCGCTGAACGTGCCGGAAGGGGTGTGTATCGACGTGGTGCCGATGGGCGAACGGGAGTTTGCCGCACGTCCGTACGGTTTTAACGATAAATTCAAGGGGAGCCTGAAGGAGGCTTCTACGGCATATTTAGGTCGTCCGGTGACGGAATGGCTGGCGGAAAGAGGTCTGACAGCGGACGAGATCCGGGGCTGTGAGGACTTGCAGTCGGCTGCGATTTTCCCGGTGACGGATTCGATAGAGGATTTGGGTACGGTGCTGCAATGGATGACGGACGGCGGACAGGGTGAAGCCGGACGGGCTATCTGGCAGAAAGCACGGAAGGTATCGGCCGACGAGATTTCGGCGTATGCGAACCTGCGACGGCTGTTCGCCCAGCGGGAGGTGTTCCGCAAGGAGAACTGGAGCCTGCTGGCCAAGAACCAGGAACGGAGCGTGTTCTATCAGGTGGACTTGCAGGAGGCAGCGGAAGCGTTTGCCAAAGGGGGCATTGCCTTGCCGGAGGAACTGCCGGAGGGGACTTCCCTGCTGAAGCGTATCAGCGACGCGATGTTCCGTGCGAAAGTGCGCGAACTGGAGAGAAATCCGGAAGCGAAGGAACTGGAGGCACGGGCGTTCGGCCTGATGCGTCAGGGACTGACCAGCACGATGGATTACCGTCAGCAACCGAAGTTGTCGGTGTATGCGGACCAGATTGTGTGGGGACGCAGCCCGGTGCGTATCGACATTGCAGGGGGATGGACGGATACCCCACCCTACAGCCTGATGGAGGGCGGAAATGTGGTGAACCTGGCCATTGAACTGAACGGACAGCCGCCGCTGCAGGTGTACGTGAAACCATCGAAGGAGTACCGCATTACACTACGTTCAATTGACCTGGGTGCCATGGAGGTGGTGTCTACCTACGAGGAGCTGCAAGATTTCAACAAGGTGGGTTCGCCTTTCTCTATTCCCAAGGCGGCACTGGTACTGGCAGGGTTCCATCCGGATTTCTCCATGGAACGGTTTGCTTCGCTGGAAGCACAGCTGAAGGCGTTCGGCACGGGTATTGAAGTGACCTTGCTGTCGGCTATTCCGGCGGGCTCGGGACTGGGTACCAGCTCTATCCTGGCGGCTACGGTATTAGGGGCGCTGAATGATTTCTGCGGCCTGAACTGGGACAAGCAGGGCATCGGCAGCCGTACACTGGTATTGGAACAGTTGCTCACCACGGGGGGCGGCTGGCAAGATCAGTACGGAGGTGTGCTGCACGGGGTGAAGCTGCTGCAGACGCAACCGGGATGGCACCAGGAACCGAAGGTGCGCTGGTTGCCGGATTACCTGTTCACAAGCGACGAGTACCGCAAGTGCCATCTGCTGTATTACACGGGCATTACGCGTACGGCCAAGGGCATCCTGGCGGAGATTGTGAAGGGCATGTTCCTGAACTCGAACCGTCACCTGCACCTGCTGGAACAGATGAAGGGTCACGCCATGGATATGTACGACGCCATCCTGCGGAATGACTTCGAGGAAACGGGACGACTGATACGGAAGACCTGGAAGCAGAACCAGTTGCTGGATGAGGGTACGAATCCGGCGGCAGTGCAGGCCTTGACGGAACGGATTGACGACCTCTGCCTGGGATACAAGTTGCCGGGGGCCGGGGGAGGCGGTTACCTGTACATGGTGGCCAAGGATCCGGATGCGGCGGTGCGTATCCGCCGGATTCTGACAGAGGAACGTCCGAACGAACGGGCACGCTTCGTGGAGATGAGTTTATCGAACAAGGGACTGGAAATCAGTAGAAGCTGAGATGGAAAAGATTGGATTAGTAAGAACCAGGGACGGAAAGAGTTTCCTGGTTCCTTTTATTTTGATTACTTCCCTCTTTTTTCTGTGGGGAGTGGCACACAGTATTCTGGATGTGCTGAACAAACATTTTCAAGATACACTGGAGATTACCCGCACGCGCTCGGCCTTGATTCAGGCGGTGGTATACGGAGGGTATTTTATCATGGCGCTGCCGGCGGGACGGATTATCCGCCGCTTCGGCTACCGCACAGGGGTGCTGACGGGCCTGGTGCTGTATGGTATCGGGGCGTTGCTGTTCATCCCGGGAGGACGAATTCAGTCGTTTGAGTTTTTCCTGCTGGCACTGTTCGTCATCGGTTGCGGACTGACCTGCCTGGAAACGGCCTCGAACCCGTATGTCACGGTGCTGGGTGAACCGGAAGGCAGTGAGCGGCGCATCAACCTGGCCCAGTCGTTCAACGGGCTGGGCTGGATTTGCGGTCCGCTGGCGGGAGGTTTCTTCCTCTTTGCCGGAGGAGGTGACGTGACTACTCCTTACGCGGTGCTGGGTACGGTGGTGCTGTGCATCGCCATCCTCTTTTCGCGGGTGAAACTGCCGGAAATAGGCCGGGAAGTTGAAAGCGGACAGGCTGAAGCGAGCGGGAAATCGCTGTGGAGAACGACCTCGTTCACGGTGGGACTGCTGTCGCTTTTCCTTTACGTGGCTGCACAGACGGGCATCAACAGTTTTTTCATCAACTACGCCACCGAAAATGCGGGTGTTTCGGCACAGGAGGCTTCGGTATGGCTGTCGTTCGGCGGCATGGGACTGTTCATGGCCGGACGCATGGGCGGAAGCTGGCTGATGCGCTTCGTGAAGGGGGAAAAAGTGCTGGCCGTTTGTGCGGCTGGTGCTTGTGTATGCATGGCGGCAGTCATTCTGATGCCGGGCGGAGCAGGATGGTATTTCCTGTTACTGTGCTTTTTATGTGAATCGATTATGTTTCCTACTATTTTTTCCTTATCTTTGCGCCATGCTGGCACACAAACCAAACAGGCTTCTTCTTATCTGATTATGTCGATTGTAGGAGGAGCAGTGGCTCCCTTGTTAATGGGGCTCATAGCCGACCGTATTTCCATGGCAGTGGGATTTATCGTACCGCTGATTTGCTTTATGGAAATCTGGGGATTCGCAGCAAGATACAGAAAACTATCGTAATAGTTTTGTCATATTATCGTACACAAGCAACGGATTATCCATATAAACGCACACAAACGTATGCTGAAACTAAAAGATATAAAAATCGTTGAATCGAAGAAAGAGCTGGAGGCTCTTCCGGAAGGGAAACTGTTAATCAATACCATCAATGCGCACTCCTATAATACGGCTCTGAAGGATACGTTCTTTGCCGAAGCGCTGATGAAAGGGGATGCACTGATTCCCGACGGAGCAAGTATCGTGATGGCTTGCCGGAAACTGAAAGCGAAAAGCCAGCCGACAGAACGTATTGCCGGATGGGACTTGTTTACCATGGAGATGGAACGGCTGAACCAAAAGGGAGGTACCTGCTTCTTCATGGGAAGTAGCGAAAAGGTGCTGAATCTGATTCGGGAAAAAGCGAAAACGGTCTACCCGAACATCCGGATTGAAACGTACTCCCCACCCTACAAGGCGGAATTCTCGGAAGAAGAGAACCGGGCAATCATCGAAGCCATCAACCGGGCTAATCCGGACTTGCTGTGGATTGGCATGACGGCTCCCAAACAGGAGAAGTGGGCATACCGTCATTGGGATAAACTGGACATTCACTGCCATTGCGGCACCATCGGTGCGGTGTTCGACTTTTTTGCCGGCACCATGGAACGGGCTCCTCTGTGGTGGCAGGAACATAGTCTGGAATGGTTGTACAGACTGCTGAAAGAACCGAAACGGATGTGGCGCCGATACATTATCGGAAACACGTTGTTTATCTGGAACGTCTTTAGAGAAATGTAACTAGCAAATCAGGGGGTTGAAACACTAATAAAAACATAGCGCATGAAAACAAAATATGACGCCTATAACAGTTGGGTAAGCTTTTTTATCGTTACTTGTGAAACGCTTATTACGGGTGGATTGTTCTATCTGTTGTTTCTCACTACAGAAGATACGCCATGGCACAAGATTCTGCAGGCGCCGCACCTGCAGATCATCCTGACGGTGATGCTTTGCTACTTCGTATCGGCCATGCAGGCTGGCGTGGTGCTTTACCGGCGTAAGGTATATGCCTACCAGATTCTGGGTAAGGTATTGAAAAGTACAATCTGCTTCGGAGTATTGTCGGGGGTAGTGCTGGAACTGGGACGATTCATGGATGCCTGGTCGTATTTCTACCTGACTTTTTTAGGGCTGCTGTTTATTTCGCTGTCTGTATTCCGTATCCTCATGCGATGGGGGTTGAAAAGATACCGTTCGAAAGGTGGTAACCTGCGCTATGTAGTGCTGGTGGGTAGTTCAGAAAACAACCGCGAGCTATATTATGAACTGACGACTCAGGACTGGACCGGATTCAGGGTAAAGGGGTATTTCGACTTTGAGCCGAACCCGAAGTTTCCACAGGAATGTCCGTACCTGGGAAAACCCCAGGACGTGAAAGAATACCTGGAAAAGAACGGGAATACGCATTACCTGTTCTGCTGTCTGCCTTCGAAGGAACATGTCATTATCCGTTCGCTGATTAATTACTGCGAGAACCACCTGGTGCATTTCTACAGTGTGCCAAACATTTACAACTATCTGCAGAACCGGGTATATTTCAATATGATAGGAAACGTACCTTTCCTGAGCCTACGACCAGACCCGCTGAGCCGGACGGGCAACAAGATGATGAAACGGGCGTTCGACATTGTGTTCTCACTGCTGTTTCTGTGTACGCTCTTCCCGATTATCCTGCTCATTGTGACCATTATCACCAAGCTGACGATGCCGGGACCAGTATTCTTCAAACAAAAACGAAACGGGCTGAACGACAAGGAGTTCTACTGCTATAAGTTCCGGAGCATGAGGGTGAACACACAGGCCGACTCGCTGCAGGCTACCAAAGATGACCCGCGCAAGACACGCTGGGGAAACATCATGCGAAAAACGAGCATCGACGAACTGCCGCAGTTTATCAATGTGCTGCTGGGCGACATGAGCGTGGTAGGTCCCCGACCGCACATGCTGAAACACACGGAGGAATATTCGAAACTGATTAACAAGTATATGGTGAGACACTTCGTGAAGCCGGGCATCACGGGCTGGAGCCAGGTGACGGGCTATCGCGGAGAAACCAAGGAGCTGAAGGATATGGAAGGACGTATCCGTGGAGATATATGGTATATCGAACACTGGAGCTTCGGCCTGGACTTGTTTATCATCTATAAAACAGTGGCAAACGCCATACATGGAGAGAAAAACGCATACTAGAACTTAACGATAACCTATTTTTATAACAAAGTTTTATGAATCATTTTTTAAGGCGGGGTATCTGCCTGGGAGCATGGGTGGCCGGTTGCGGCATGGCTCATGCACAGCTGGCCGCGATGAAAACGAACGCGCTGCTGTGGGGGAACCTGACGCCGAACATTTCAATGGAGCTGGTGACAGCTTCCAAATTCAGCCTGGAAGGGACTGTGTTTTACGGACTAAACAAGACGCCGCTGGATGCCCAGCTGAAAGGGGCACAGGCGGAGTTCAGGTATTGGATTTCTGGAAGACCGATGGCGCGTTCATTCATCGGACTATCTGTAAGCGGCTTAAGGTATACGGTGGTGCACAAGGGGAAAGCGCACCAGGGAGAAGCTGCAGGACCGGGACTGACATACGGCTATGCCTGGCCGCTGAGCAAACGGTTCAACCTGGAATTCTCGGCCGGAGTGGGTGCCCTGTGGTACAGGGAGAAGAAATATCCGGAGGGTACATACCTGAAAAAAGAAGAGTATAATGCAAACGGAGTGAAGTGTGTGCCGACAGAAATAGCGGTGTCATGCTGCTATTTATTCTAAGAAGCTGAAGCGTATGAATAGGAAAAGAATAAGCCGCATCGGGAAATATGTACTGGTTACGATGCTGCTGACTGCTGTCCCCGCAAGCGGATGGGCGCAGCGAATGATCAAGGTGAGCGGCACGGTTTACAACATTGCGGACAAGAAAAAGAAGGTTCCGTTCTCGGGAAGCGTGGTCTATGTATATAGCTGCAAGACAGTGGCGGCCGCAAAGGACCTGAAGAACAGTCTGGACAAGGATAATACCAATTTCGCACTGTTCATGAACGAAGATGAAAGGGCGGAAACGGATGCCAACGGGTATTACGAGATTCTGGTGCCGGACAACGGGGCACTGGTGTTCAAAGCCGGCCTGAACAAGGCCATTCTGGAAAAGGTGAGCAACCGCATGAAAATAGACGTAGAAGTGGATGACGGTATCTATCTGAAGGAGGTAGTGGTAACGGGAGAACTGAAGCAGATTCAGCCGGAACCGAAGGCCAGCCGACTGATAGGTAACCGTTTTTATCCTTATAATACGTTTCTGGTCCCACATGGAGAAGGCAACAAGTATTCGCGCCTGATTGTGCAGCCGTATGTACTGAACTGTACGACCAACGACACGGTGGCTTTCTTGAAACCACTGGTATACGACGGCAAGGAATATCACCTGACCCAGACCCGACGAATGGGGTACGACCTGAAAAGGGATGCTCTGGAGCCTTATATCCAATCACGGCCACTGGTGAATGAGCGGATGGTGATTGAATGGCAAGACACGGTGACGGTGCCCGACCCGAACGTGAATTACAGTTGCTATGCGGATTTCTGTATAGAGGACTACAACAATGTTCCGTTCAGAAAGACGTATCAGATTAATACATGCGAGAACAAGCGCCCCCTGAAATTCCTGCAATATGACCTGATAGCCCTGGATATGGATTTCCAGAAATATCCGGAGAAGGCACAGGTGGAGAAGTTTGACACGGAGGACCAGGTGGAGCTCAGCTTTGAAATCAACTCGGACCGGCTGACGGACGACCCGAAGAACCAGGAGAGTCTGGCCGGAATACGGAAAAAACTGAACCTGATTCTGAACGAGCCCGGCGCCATGCTGAAAGAGTTTCACGTCATCGGCAAGGCATCGCCGGAAGGATATTACCAGCAAAACCTGCAGCTGGCCCAGAAACGTATGCAACGGATTCAGCAGGAGGTTATCGGGGTACTCCCCCATGCGGTAGCCGAACGCGTGTATCAGAACCCGCAGGCGGAAGTGGCTTCATGGAACGAGGTGGCCGAACTGCTGGAGAAGGACAGCCTGATGGAAACGGCCGGTTTCATCAGAAAGGTTGTAAGAGAACTGCCCGACCAGATGAACCGGCAGGGACAGCGAATCAAGGCCTCCAAGGACTACCGTACGGTGATTGTGCCTTACCTGGAGCAGCTGAGACAGGTGAAGTACCTGTGCCGCTATGACATCTACCGGGAACCGACCGACAAGGAGGTGATGGCGGCTTACCGGAGAAAGGGACTGGACGGGATGTATACCCGGTATGAATACTGGAAGCTGCTGCAACTGCTAAAGGACAGTCAGGAAAAGGAGGCGGTGGCACGCAAGGCATACGAAGAATCGCTAAGCATGAAGCGTCCATGGGTGCTGGCCGGAAACACGCTGGCCAAGCTGTACCTGGAAAAGGATGTGACCGACACGCAGATACTGGAACCGCTGATAGACCGTACCATCTTTACCGTGAACTATGAAAGGAAAAACATGGATACGGGAAGAACGGAGATTATCAACCCGATTGAGGTGGTGGTGAACCAGCTGTGCATGTACATCAAAGCGGGCGACTTTGAGAATGCCAGTGTCATGGCCAAGCTGATTCCGGCGGATTACAAGGAATTTGACCTGGTGAAGGCATACGCATGGGCCATGGGCGGCTATTTCCAGGGAGGAAATACGCCTGAAGAGACGCAGCGAGCTACAGAGACCTTCCGCACCATCTGCCAGTCGTCCGTACAGAACGAGGCGGTGATGAACCTGGCACTGGAAACGCCACAGGGAAACGCGCAGGCGGACAAGGCGCTGGAACAGATGGCGGACGAGAGTCCGGTGAAATGGTACCTGAAGGCGGTGACGGAAGCCAGAAAGGGAGACGTAGGACTGACGGAAGCGGCTCTGTATCTGGTGAGATGTTTCAACCTGGACCAGAAGATGATTGTCACTGCCCAGAACGACGGTGAATTCACGAAAGAGATTGTGGAAACGGCGTTGGAGATGTATAAGAATCAGTAATCATGAAAATAAACAGAAAGACTTTATATATAGCTGCCCTCGGCTATTTGTGGATGGGCGGAACGGAAACCATCCTCGCACAGGATGCCACAGCCGATTCGGTAAAAACCGGCTTTTTCAACGCGATGGATTATGTGAGACAGAAAAGGTATATCCCTGCCGGAAGGGTGATTGACCCCAAGGCCAGGGGATGGAATTCTTCCTTGTCGATTTTTGCTGGTGCCGGGAAACTGGGAGGCGGAGCGGCAGGCCCCTACTCCAAAGAATTCGGTATCGCCTTCACAAAGGATGTAACCTCGTTCAACAGTTACCGTCTGGCCGTAGAAGGGGCGGTGAACGAACAGATTGGAAGAGGCGGCGTGGAAATAGCGCACATGTTCCGGATACTGGATTACCTGAGAGGCTACAAGGACGACCTGCGATGGGACCTGGAAACGGTACTGGGTATCGGCATCTACGGGACGAAAAACAAGGTTTCAAAGGAACGTTTCGTAGCTGGAGGCATACACGGCGGACTGCATGTGAACTACCATCTGCACAACCACCTGGACCTGTTTCTGGAACCGAGGGTGAATCTTTTTACCGACGGCATCAACGGGCTGGAGTCACAGAAGAGATATGACATCGGTGCCCAGGCGATGGCCGGACTGACTTACCGGTTTACCGGACTGCATAAGACGTCCGGTAAACCGGCCAACTCCGGCGCACTGGACAACCTGTTCTACGAAATTTATGCGGGTATTCAGGGAGATTATTCTGCCAGAATACGAAAGGCACCGATAATGAACGGGGTACTGGAACCCGTAGGTCCGGTAATGGGTATCAGCATGGGAAAATGGTTCCTGCCTTTCGGGATAAGGGGAACTTTATTTGCCGGAGTGCATAATACCCTCTCCGAGAAGGGCACTGAAAAGATAAAAGAAGGCTACGGAGGCGTGCGACTGGAGGCTATGGTCAACCTGAACCGTCTGTTCGACGACCGGGTGACTGACCCCCGACTGGAAGTAAACCTGATGGGAGGTGCGGAAGCCGGATTCGTGGCACACCGGGGAGCGACTTACGCCCGCAAAGTCAGACCTTTCACCGGACCGACACTCGGAGGACAGCTGGTGTATGCCGTAAACGACCACATCGGCGTATTCGGGCAGGCACGCTGGAGCAAGAACAGCTATACGCAAAATTTCTTGCACGGAACGAGCAGCAAACGCCGCATGCAGAACCTGAGCATAGAAATGGGGGTGCAGTACAGAAGACGCGAAGAATGTATTACCCGTCACCAATACCTGTTTGAACCCTATAACTTTGTATCGGTCGGCATGGGAGCAAATTACCCGATGCGTACCGGAGACCAGCAGCTGAAGGCCATGATGAAGCACCTGGGACAACAATTCTATGTGGGGTATGGAAGAAGATGGAGCAAATACTCATCGGTTAGAGGATACATCGAAATGGCGCATTATCCTTACAGTGTGAGCAAGCATGTATATCCCTTTACCCTCGGAGCGGACTACCTGGTAGACCTGAGCACCCTGGCCGCAGCGTATAACCCGGAAAGAATCTTTACGGTGGAAGGCCTGGCGGGTATTTTATACACGCACCACGGAACGGCACAAAAGGACTATTTCGGCGTACAGGCCGGACTGAAGGAAACCGTGCGGATAAATGACCAATGGGGTGTCTTTGCGGAAGAAATCCTCAGGGCCTACAAGGGTGCCATCATCCCGGGGGCCAGAATCTTGACGGAAAAAGAAATTTCACTCCTTCCGTATGCGAATTTAGGCGTAAGCCTATACTTTTAGGCAGTTTTTCTACTAAACCTCACACATTCTGATATATATCTTATCATTTCTTACCAAGGTTTGAAAATATTGTATTATCTTTGAAGCAGAATTATTAATTACATGAATATGAATAGTAGAATTTACATTCTGGCTATTGCGCTGATGACAGGTGTAGGTGCAATGGCGCAAAACACGCAGCAAAACAGCAACGCAGAAAAGATTGAAAAATACACTGTACAGACCAACCTGTTTGGCGACAACTGGTTTGTAGGAGCCAACATCGGTGCGCAGATGTATGTAGGTGACTACATTTCAAAAGGAAAGGCCGGCAAGCTGATTACTCCGACATTCGAAATCAATGTAGGAAAATGGTTTACTCCAGTTATCGGACTGAGAGCGGGATTCGGCGGCTACCAGGCTAAAGGTTACTCAGTTAAAGATGCTGGTTTTGCCTACAAACGCGTAGACACCAACGTGTATCGCACCAAATGGGGAATCCTGCACTTGCACGGTGACGTAATGCTGAACTTCACCAACCTGTTCTGCGGCTACCGTGAAGACAGATTGTACAATGCAATTCCTTACGTGAGCATCGGTTACCTGCGCGGTATCGACAATAACGAAAACGAATTGTCAGGAGGTATCGGATTCATCAACCGTTTCCGTTTGAACAAGGCTTGGGACTTGAACCTGGAATTGAAAGGAAACATCAACAACGACGTGATGGACGGTATCCGTGGCGGAAAGAATATGGAAGGTTCTGCAGCCATCATGGTAGGTGCAACTTACCGCTTCAACCGCAGAGACTGGACTAAGGGTACCGGTATCTCGGCTGCTGAAATGCAGGCTGTACAGAATCAGCTTAAGAGCATGAACGAAGAAAATGCCAGCTTGAGAAACCGCGTAAATGCACTGGAAGAAGAAAAACGTAACCAGCCGGTTGTAACTGAAACCAAGGCTAGCAACAAGCTGCCGGATGCAACTGAATATGTAGCGTTCTTCGACATCAACAAGGCTTACCTGAGTGAAAAAGAAGCAGTGAACCTGGAAGCTTATGCAAACCTGATCAAGAAGTATCCTGAAAACAAATTCATCATCACAGGATATGCTGACAAGCAGACTGGTTCGGCTGAATTCAACGAACGCCTGAGCAAGCTGAGAGCGGAAGCTGTATACAACACACTGGTAGATAAATATGGTGTAAACAAGGATCAGCTGACAATGGAATACAAAGGTGGTGTTGACACTATGTTCCGCGAAAATCCGCGTCTGAGCCGCGCCGCTATCATCCGCATGGCAAAATAAAAAAAACACTAAAATCATAGGAAATCGCTGCACTTCCTTGAAAAAGGAGATGCGGCGATTTCTTTTTTTCATTCTTTCTCTTACATTTGCAAACTAACCTTTTTTACGTAACTTTTTAAACGAATTTAGATATGATCATAGCTGTTGACTTTGACGGTACTATTGTGGAACACCGCTATCCGGAAATCGGACGGGAAAAGCCTTTTGCCTTTGACACACTGAAAATGCTGCAAAAAGAGGGGCACCGGCTGATTTTGTGGACTGTAAGAGAGGACAAGCTGCTGGAGGAAGCCGTGGATTTCTGCCGACAGCATGGAGTGGAATTTTATGCGGTCAATACGAACTATCCGGAGGAACAGGAGGCGCATCAGCATTTCTCGCGGAAGCTGAAGGCGGATGTATTCATTGACGACCGCAATCTGGGGGGAATGCTCGACTGGGGAAGCATTTACCGCATCATACATTACCGCCTGAAAATTGCGGATCTGGTGGCCGAAACGCTGGATGAAAGGCTGGAAGAGGGCATCGAACGCCGGAAACAGGAGAAGAAGAAAAGACAAGGCTTGTTTGGCAAGCTGTTCGGATGAGACACATCCGGAGAAGATACGAAAGAAGCTGTTTCACACGGAGCATTCCGACAGTGAAACAGCTTCTTTTATTGTATCCCTTTTGGGGAGAATTATTCTACGTAGAGCACCAGTCCCTTAAGGTATTCACCTTCCGGATGGTAGATGTTGACCGGATGGTCGCCCGGCTGGGTGAGCTGGTGAAGAATGCGCACGCTGCGTCCGCTCTGTGCAGCTGCGGTAAACACGGCGTTACGGAAGTCCTGCTTGTTCACCACCTGCGAACAGGAGAAGGTAAAGAGGATGCCGCCCGGACGTATCTTTTCGAAGGCCTTGGCATTGAGCTTGGTGTAACCGCGAAGGGCATTGCGCAGGGCATCGCGGTGCTTGGCAAAGGCCGGCGGGTCGAGGATAATCAGGTCGTACTGGTCGCCCATGCGGTCGAGGAACTTGAAGGCATCTTCCGCAAAGGCCTGGTGACGGGTATCGCCGGGAAAGTTGAGGGATACGTTCTCGTTGGTCAGGTCGATGGCCTTGGCAGAGCTGTCTACCGAGTGAACGAGGTTGGCTCCTCCCCTCATGGCATAGAACGAGAAGCCACCGGTGTAGCAAAACATGTTGAGCACGTTACGGCCCTTGGCATAGCGTTCCAGCAAGGCACGGTTCTCACGCTGGTCGACGAAGAAACCGGTCTTCTGTCCCTTGAGCCAGTCTACGTGGAACTTCAGTCCGTTCTCCATGGCCACGTTCTCCGGACTTCCGCCTTTGAGGAAGCCGTTCTCAGTAGCCAGCAGGTCGGCCTTGAAGGGCAGCGTGGTTTCTGATTTATAATAGATGTGCTGGATGACGTCGCCCATCACTTCTTCGAGGGCTTCGGCCACCGCCATGCGGTCGAGGTGCATACCGGCAGAGTGTGCCTGCATCACGGCAGTATGGTCGTACACGTCAATAATCAGTCCGGGCAGGTTATCGCCCTCGCCGTGTACCAGACGGTAGGTGTTGTTCTGAGGATTGCCCAACACGCCCAAGGCACAGCGGAGGTCTTTGGCCACCTGCAGGCGGCGTACCCAGAACGCGTGGTCGATGGGTTCCTGACGGAAGGAAAGCACACGCACGGCGATGCTTCCAATCTGGAAATGTCCGCAGGCAATGAATTCTTTCTTGGAGGTGTAGACATCTACTACTTCACCTTCTTCCGGCTCTCCTTCCACACGGGCGATGGCTCCGGAAAAAACCCAGGGATGGAAACGCTTGAGCGATTCTTCCTTTCCGGGTTTGAGAAATACTTTCTTATAGCTCATTTGTATGGTTTAAGTGATTAATCTTCGAGAATGTGTTCAGGGGCTTCCGTGCGTATCACGCGGTACTTGCCCGAAAGGCGAAGCTCTTCCAGGTACTGGTAGATGCGTACGCAGGCCCAGGCATCGGTGGCGGCATAGAGCTGCTGTGCCTCGGTCAGGGTGTCGGCCTCCCAGTTGGACAGGCGCTGGCTCTTGGAAATCTTTTCCTGAAAAAGGAGGGCATAGATTTTCTGCAGGCTCTTTTCTTCGATGCCGAAAGAGGCCACGTAGTCCTGCAGCTCCACCCAGTTGCCCATGCGCGGGTCTTTCTGATTGCGGCGGCGCAGCATGGCGAAATCATCTTTCAGCGACAGGCCGATTTTGAGCACATCGTTCTGAAGGAACTCTTCCAGGAAATCCGGCAGTCCGAGGTGGTTCAGGCGGAACAGGAAGCAGGTGTCGTAAGTAGAGACCTGCAAGAGGGCCACCTTGTTGACGGCTCCCTTCCGGAACGAAGGGCGTGTTTCGGTGTCCACCCCCACCAGTACATGGGTATTGAGGTAATCGATGGCCTTGCGGGCCTCGGCCTCGGTGTAAATCACGAAGATGCGACCGGGGAAAGAGACCTTGGGTAACTCCGCAACGATTTTCTTATCTATTTTACTCTGTAGTTCTACCATTCAGTTTACGGGTTTAGGGTTATTCGTCGTCGCCCATGTCAAGGCCTTCGTAGAGTTCTTCTTCGGTGCAGTTGTCTTCGTAGAGTGCGGAATCTTCCTCTTCCTGACTGCTGTGCGAAAGCTGGCGGTACTTCACGTCGTGAAGGGCACGCATCACATTGACCAGGCGCTGTCCCCAGAACTCGGCAAAGAGTTCACGGCAGATGGCTAAGGAATCGTTCATGGTGTGCTCCAGGCCCAACTGGAACACGCAGATGAAATCCTTGATGGGCTGGTAAATGTCGGCCAGGCTTTCGGAAATGTTCTGATGAATGGGGGTATCACTATAAGCCATGTCATCGAGGAACACCTCGAGGTAGTCATCGTATTCGCCTAAGAGAGAGGCGATGGAGCCGCGAAGCACTTCGTAATCGGTCTCGGTCACGAAGGTTTCCGGGTCGGCATCTTCCATCCGCTCGCAAGCAGGAAGCAACGAAGCCTTCAGGTATAAAAGGGGAAGGAGTTTCAGGGACTTGTCGACGAAATCCCGACAACGCATATCGGACACACACTCCATAAATCCACAGAACTCGGCAGCCACTGTCACGAACTCGACTGCATTTTTATCGAATATTACTTGAGAGTTTTTTTCTTCCATATTCATGCTAATTGACGTGCAAAGGTACAAAAAAAATTTCTCAGTTTTAGTTTTATTCGTACATTTGCATGTATGTTTAGTTAATTCGAATCATCATGCAAACAAAAAAAACAGATACAAGCAAAAGTGAAAAAGCGGCTGCCGTGGCCGGAAAAACATGGACTATCCTGAAAAGTGAGACTACCGCGTTCGTCATCGGACTGCTCTGCGTCATCTTCGGCGTGTACTTGCTGCTGGCTTTCAGCTCGTTCTTCTTTACGGGAGGAAACGACCAGAGCATTCTGTCGCATCCCAACCCGTCGGAGCTGCTGGAAACGGGCAACCGCATACAGAACTATGCCGGAGCACGGGGAGCACAGCTGGCACAATTCCTGATTAATGACTGCTTCGGGTTTTCGGCTTACTGTATCATTATCTTCTTAGTGGTGGCCGGCATGAAGCTGATGAAAGCGTACGAGTTCCGCATCCGTTACTGGTTCTTAGGCTGTGCCACGGTGATGGTGTGGCTCTCTGTAACCTTAGGATTTGCATTCGGAGGACTGTTAGAGAATTCTTATATTTATCCGGGGGGACTGCACGGCTACAACGTGAGCCTGTGGATTCGCTCGCAAATCGGTGCACCGGGATTGATTTTAGTGCTATTAGCTACGGCCATATTGTTCGGCGTGGCACTGACCCGACAGACCATGGGCGTGGTGAGAAAGGCGCTGCATCCGCAAAAGGGCAATAACGCGGCTATGGCAGAGGAGGTAACTCCCCAGCCGGAACCGACCTACCGAAAGCCGGTAGTGGACGAACCGGAAGTAACCGCCGCGGAGGATGAATCGGAGAAGAAGGAAAAGAAAGAAAGTTTCTGGAAGAGCTGGACGCACCGGAAACCGAAACAGAAAAAAGAGGAGGAAGAAACTCCGCAGGAAGAACCGGAGAAAGCGGCTGAACCTGTCAAGGAGGAACCGGAGAAGGTGATTGTGAAAGAGGAACCGGCACCGGAGCGTGTCATTGACCTGCCCATTGATACCGAGGAAGAGGATGAGAAGAAGCACCCTTTTGAGGTGAAGCCGGCCCTGGAGGAAGACTTCGACAAGGAAGAAGAGGAGCCGGCATTTGAGGTCAGCAACGATACCAAGGAAGAGGATCAGGCTTACCGGGGAGACGTGTCGCAGCCGTACAACCCACGCCTGGACCTGGAGTTTTACCGCTTCCCTACCCTCGACTTGCTGAATACGTATCAGAACGACGATCCGGACATCGACATGGAAGAACAGAATGCCAACAAGAACCGCATCATCAAGGTGCTGCGCAGCTTCGGCATTGAAATCAGTTCCATCAAGGCCAGTGTGGGTCCGACCATTACCTTATATGAGATTACGCCGGCGGAAGGGGTACGTATCTCGAAAATCCGTAACCTGGAGGACGACATCGCCCTGAGTCTTTCGGCACTGGGTATCCGTATCATCGCACCGATTCCGGGCAAGGGTACCATCGGTATCGAAGTGCCAAACGCGAACCCGCACATCGTACCCATGAGTTCTATCCTGACCAGCAAGAAGTTCCAGGAAACAACCTTCGACCTGCCGGTGGCACTCGGAAAAACCATTACCAACGAGGTGTTCATGGTGGATCTGGCCAAGGCGCCCCACATGCTGGTGGCCGGTGCGACAGGTCAAGGTAAGTCTGTGGGACTGAATGCCATCGTGACTTCCCTGCTCTACAAGAAGCACCCCAGTGAACTGAAGTTCGTCATCATCGACCCAAAGAAGGTGGAATTTGCCATCTATGCGCCGATTGAGCGTCACTTCCTGGCCAAGTTGCCCGACGGAGAGGATGCCATCATCACCGACGTGACGAAGGTGGTACAGACACTGAACTCGCTGTGTGTGGAAATGGACAACCGTTACAAGCTCCTGCAGAACGCAGGATGCCGTAACATCAAGGAATATAACGCGAAGTTTATCAACCGCCAGCTGAATCCGGAGAACGGTCACCGCTTCCTGCCTTACATCGTCATCATCATTGATGAGTTCGGCGACCTGATTATGACAGCCGGCAAGGAGGTGGAACTGCCTATCTGCCGTATCGCCCAGCTGGCCCGTGCGGTGGGTATCCACGCCATCATCGCTACCCAGCGTCCGACGACGAACATCATTACGGGTACCATCAAGGCCAACTTCCCGGCGCGTGTGGCTTTCCGTGTGGCTTCCATGATGGACTCACGTACCATTCTGGACCGTCCGGGTGCCCAGCAGCTCATCGGTAAAGGTGACATGCTCTACCTGCAAGGAAACGACCCCGTGCGCGTGCAGTGTGCGTTTGTCGATACGCCGGAAGTGGAACGCATCGCGGAATTCATCGGCAAGCAGCAGGGTTATCCTACGGCCTTCATGCTGCCGGAATACGTGGATGAGAATGCAGAACCCAGCAGTGCTGCCGACGTGGACATGAACCGTCTGGACCCGCTCTTTGAAGAAGCGGCCCGTCTGGTCATCTACCACCAGCAGGGTTCTACTTCGCTGATTCAGCGTAAATTCTCCATCGGCTACAACCGTGCGGGACGCATCATGGACCAGCTGGAAAAGGCGGGCATCGTAGGTCCGGCCAACGGTAGCAAGGCGCGCGATGTGCTTTGTCTGGATGAAAACGATTTACAAATGAGAATGAGCAGCCTGAAGGATTAAACGGGCTGCCCTCTAACCCCTAAAAATGATTGTGACAGGTATGAAAAAAATTTTTCTTCTCGTCCTGCTGATGGGAGTCGCCTTGTGTCAGGCTGTGGCTCAACAGGACGCAAAAGCTGAAAGCATATTAAGCAAGATGGCGGACAACTACCGGAAAGCCGGCGGCATCAGTCTGACTTTTGGAGGTACACAACACGGAAAGCTGTTGCTGAAAGGCAACAAGTTCTGCCTGGAGAGCGGAGGCATCAAGACCTGGTTTGACGGAAAGACACAGTGGAGCTACGTGGAACAGAATGAAGAGGTGAACGTATCATCCCCCACCCCGGAGGAGATACAGAGCGTCAACCCGTATGCGCTGCTGACAGCCTACAAGAAGGGCTTCAACTACCGCTACGTGGGCGAAAAGACCCGTCAGGGAAAGCGGGGACATGAAATCATCCTGACCCCGAAGACCTCGCAGGACATTAAAAGCATCACACTGAACGTAAAGGAAAACAGCTCACCCGTGTACATTGCCATCCAGCTGCAGAACGGAGAGAAACAAGAGTTTCAGATTTCGTCGTACCGCACGGGAGTGAACCTGCCCGACGCGGTGTTCCGTTTCGACAAAAGCAAGTATCCGGGAGCGGAAATCATTGATTTAAGATGACATCATCCGATGTATCGAGAATAGAACTTTGAGCTAAGTAAGAGGGGGTTTCGGCATAGATATACATGACGCTGCCCCCTTTTATTGCATCTATAATGGGGCGCGACACGGAAGTAGGAAGTGCCGGACATCCGAAGCTCCGTCCCAACCGTCCGCCACGACTGGCCACGGAGGGGTCTGCGTATGTGGCCCCGTGCACCACAATGGCACGTTCGCGGGCCCGGTCGTTAATCCCTTTCTCCAGTCCGTCAAGAATGAGCGAATACCCGTTTCGTCCCTGATAGGTGGAAGCCGTCAGGTAAAAGCCCAGTGAGCTTTTGTAGGAGCCGTATTCGTTGGAAAAAGAAGTGGCATAGTTTCCACCGCTGTTCTTTCCGTGTGACACTACCGAGGAATACAGCATCCGACGGTGCTTCATGTCGAACACGTACAGACGCTTTTCCGTGGAAGGCTTGGAAAAGTCAATCAGGGTCAGCACATCGCGCTTGCGGTTCTTGATGCGGTTATATCCCGTCACCGCCTGCTTGAAGGCCCGCCAGTTGACCACCCCTTCCAGCTGCATGGAATGGTAGAGCGACACGACCTCATCGGCCGCCTTGACCGCTGCTGCAGGGGATTCAGTAGGAACAGACTCTCCTTCCGCCGTGAAATACGCACAAGGGAAAGACAGGAACATGGCAGAAAGAAAAAATTTGATGATATGATTTTGCATGACTTTTTACGACCTGAAAAATATTCGGCCGCAAAGTTACGGATTTTCTGCCCTTCTTCTTCCGTAAAGAGAGTTAATTTTATAGAAATCACTCGATTACAATCACCAGCGACCGTTCCGTCGGTGCCCAGTCGTACACAAACTTGGCATGCGAGGTGGCATTGCGCACACACATGTGCGAACGGGGCGTGGTGCCCAACGACCAGCTGTATTCAATCATCGCCGTGCGAGGCACGTTGACCGGCACCCCGTGAATGTAGGCTCCGTTGGTGAAGCGGCTGGCATACGGTGCATAGCCTCCGGTGGCCGCAGAACCGTCTTTCAGGAACACCATACGCGACTTTTTCTGCTGCACCACAAACATGCCGAGCGGCGTTTCCTGCGCATACGGCGGACGGTGCATGCCCGTAGTGGCCGGATTCATGCTGCGGATGGCCCAGGTACCTTCTTCCAGACGTTCCAAGGTGGCAATGTTCTGGTCGCCCCGGTCTACCACGACCACGTGGTTAAACTGTGTACTGTCGGACAAGAGTTTGACGTAGCGGCGCGGCACCCACCATTCTCCCTCGATGGAGACCGGTGACACGCGATAGAAACTGCCCGTCTCGCCCAGGAAAGACACCAGCGCCCCGTCGCGTCCATAGCGTTCGGGCACCAGCGTATCCGAAGGAAAATACAGCGGTACCGACTGATAGCGTTCCACTCCCAGCGTATCGGCAATGCGCCGGTACACATTCTGCGTGTATTTCCGCACCAGCGGAGCTTCACGGTTCACATTCTTGTAATTCTGGAATATCGCCCAGCGGTTGGCATCATACTGAAGATTCTCGATAAAGGCCAGGCATTTGCGTATGGCATCCCATTTGAATGAACGGACGGTGTCCTGATACGGATACTCATCCTTCAAGGTGTATTTGTCAAAAAGAAGTTCCTTCGCCAAGATGATGTCGGCAGCGGTCAGCGGTTTACGCTCAAACGGCAGAATCTCTTCCACCTCCATGCTGTCGGGAGATGCCGTCTCCGACACGATGGGTTGCGACATCGGTTGTTCCACCCCACGGCCTGCTTCCTCCCGGCAACTGCAAAGGAGACACAAGAAGCATATTAAGCCTGTCAGTCGTTTCATAATGAAGGGTTATAAGGTTGGAACAAAGATAATAATTTTTGCTAAAAAGCCGCAGGAAAATGCAAAAAATCAGCGACTTTCTGCAAAGAAAGCACGACTTCCGGCACTTTCTCCGATTACTCGTCCAGGATACGGGCCGTCTCCACTTTTTCCAGTCGCGCACGCAACTTTCCCATCATCGACTTGCGGATGCGCAGACGCATCAGGCAGTCCATGTCGTACGACTGTTCCAGTATCTCGGGCGACTCTTCCTTGACGATGCGCATGATGTCATTCATAAAGGGATATTCGAACGCCACGGCCACGTCTTCGTCCACCGTCTTCTCAATGACCGGAGCTTCATCCAGTGCCAGCGAAGCCGCCATGCGGTAGGCCACAATCAGACCGCTCGTCCCTAATTTAATACCGCCGAAATAACGCACCACGATGACCAGCACATCGGTCAGCTCGCGCGAGTTAATCTGCCCGAGGATGGGCTTTCCGGCCGTGCCCGAAGGCTCCCCGTTGTCGTTGGCCCGGAAATCCTTCCGTTCCGCGCCCAGCATATAGGCATAACACACGTGGCGGGCATCGTAATATTTCTTCTGGTACTCTTCCAGAAGGGACTTCACTTCGGAGAGCGTACGCACCGGCAGCGCAATGGCAATGAACTTGCTGCGCTTCTCGGTATAGATGGCTTCCGCGCTTTCCTGAATGGTCTTATAGGTATCTTCTTGCATCGTTTTTCTTCTTTCAGGTGGCAAATTTAATGATTTTTCTCGCATTTTTAAAACCGGAAAGCGTATCTTTGCTCCTGCATTAATCCCTTAAGAAACTAATGGCATGAAAAAATTACAAAAACTAACCTACTGTATGGGACTGGTTGCCGTGGCTGCACCTCATGCACAAGCTGCAACGCCCGATTCTGAAAAACCCAACATCTTGTTCATTCTCTGCGACGACATGGGATACGGCGACCTGGGATGCTACGGTCAGCCTTTCATCCAGACACCCTGCATCGACCAGATGGCACAGGAGGGCATGCGATTTACGCAGGCATACGCCGGAAGCCCCGTCAGTGCCCCGTCGCGCGCCACCATCATGACCGGACAGCACAGCGGACACGGACACGTGAGAGGCAACAAGGAATACTGGCTGGGCGAGGTGTGGTACGGACAGAACAAGGAATATGCCGTCACGGGACAGGAGCCGTATGACCCGCAGCACATCATCCTGCCGGAAATCATGAAGAAGAACGGCTATACCACCGGCATGTTCGGTAAATGGGCCGGCGGCTACGAGGGTTCGACCTCTACTCCCGACAAACGGGGCGTGGACGAATACTTCGGCTACATGTGCCAGTTTCAGGCGCACCTCTACTACCCGAACTTCCTGAACTCCTACAGTCGTGCCGCAGGCGATACGGCCGTCAGCCGTGTGGTTCTGGAAGACAACATCCGCTACCCGATGAGCGGCGACGACTATTTCAAGCGTACGCAGTATTCGGCCGACCTGATTCACCAGAAGGCACTGGAATGGCTCGACAAGCAGGACGGCAAACAGCCTTTCTACGGTTTCCTGACGTACACCCTGCCGCATGCCGAACTGGTACAGCCCAACGACTCTATCCTGAAGAAATACAAGAAACAGTTCTTTCATGACAAGACCTGGGGCGGAGATGCAGGTTCCCGCTACAACGAGAGCGTGCACACACATGCCCAGTTTGCCGGCATGATCAGCCGACTGGATGCCTACGTGGGCGAAATCCTGGCCAAGCTGAAAGAAAAAGGACTCGACGAGAATACCATCGTCATCTTCAGCAGTGACAACGGTCCTCACGAAGAAGGCGGTGCCGACCCGACTTTCTTCGGACGCGACGGTAAGTTGCGCGGCCTGAAGCGCCAGTGCTACGAAGGAGGTATCCGCATCCCGTTCATCGTGCGCTGGCCGGGAAAGGTGAAAGCCGGTGAGGTGAACGACCATCAGCTGGCTTTCTACGATATCATGCCTACCTTCTGCGAACTGGTGGGCGACAAGCGCTTCCCCAAGAAGTACCTGAACAAGAAACTGGAAGGTGACTGTTTCGACGGTATCTCTTTCGCTCCTACCCTGTTAGGCAACGACGAGGCACAGAAGGCACACGACTTCCTCTACTGGGAGTTCCACGAAACCGACCAGATTGGTCTCCGCATGGGCGACTGGAAGATGGTGGTAAAGAAGGGGGTTCCTCACCTCTACAATCTGGCAGAAGACATCCACGAAGACCACGACGTGGCTGCCCAGCATCCGGACCTCGTGAACCAGATGAAGCAGGTAATTCTGCGCGAACACCGCCCGAATGACCTCTTCCCCGTGACCTTGCCGAAATAAGATATTTCACTGGAAAAACGCACTTACGTTTCAAACCAAACGCCAAAGAGTTTTAAAGAAAACGCACTTACGTTTTACATTAAACGCAAGTGCGTTTTCTTTTCAGATAGTTTTCCCCATATCCGTTCCGCAAGTATATCCACACAAAAAAGGCCCTCCCAAATGTAACTTTGAGAAGGCCCTGTATCGCTCAGAAAAAAATCTTATTCCAATTTGTGAATCACCAGTCCCGAACGCAGTTTCGGTTCAAACCACGTGGTTTTCGGCGGCATGATGTTGCCCGTATCGGCAATGTCCATCAGCTGCTTCATGGAAACCGGATAGAGTGCCAGCGCCATCTTCATTTCGCCGCTGTCCACACGTTTCTTCAGTTCACCCAGTCCGCGGATACCGCCCACAAAGTCGATACGCTTGTCCGAGCGCAAGTCCTTGATGCCGAGAATCTCGTCCAGAATCAGGTTGGAAGAAATCGTGACATCCAGCACCCCAATCGGGTCGTTATCGTCGTAAGTGCCCGGTTTAGCCGTCAGACTGTACCATTTGCCCTCCAGGTAAAGCGAGAAGTTGTGCAAGGCTGCCGGCTTGTAGATGTCCGCACCCTTTTCTTCCACTACGAAGTTCTTCTTCAGCGCTTCCAGGAACGCCTGTGGAGTCAGTCCGTTCAAATCCTTCACCACCCGGTTGTAGTCGATGATAGTAAGCTGCTCGGCCGGGAAACATACCGCCATGAAGTAGTTGTATTCCTCGTCGCCCCGATGGTTCGGATTCTGAGCCGCCTTTTCAGCACCCACCAGTGCCGCTGCCGCACTACGGTGATGACCGTCGGCAATGTAAAGCGAAGGCATTTCCTTGAACGCCTCTGTCACTGCCTCAATGTCCTTGTCGTCGTCAATCACCCAGAACTGATGGCCGAAGCCGTCATCCGGTGCCACAAAGTCGTACACCGGCTTCTGAGCCGTATATTTCGCCACTACGGCATCCAGCGTCTTGTTTTCCGGATAAGCAAAGAACACCGGTTCGATGTTCGCATTGTTCACCCGTACATGCTTCATGCGGTCCTCCTCCTTGTCACGGCGCGTAAGCTCATGCTTCTTGATCACCCCGTTCATGTAGTCGGGCACGTAAGCTCCTACCACCAGTCCATACTGCGTCTTACCGTTCATGGTCTGGGCATAAATATAGTAACACGGTTTGTCGTCCTGCACCAGCCAGCCCTTTTCCTGGAACATCCGGAAATTCGCTACCGCCTTGTCGTACACACGCGGGTCGTGCTCATCCGTACCCTCCGGAAAGTCAATCTCCGGCTTGATGATGTGATACAAAGATTTCTCGTTGCCTTTCGCCTCTTCGCGGGCCTCAGCCGAGTTTAACACGTCGTAAGGGCGGGAAGCTACCTGCTCCACCAAGTCCTGCGGCGGACGAACACCCTTGAAAGGTTTAACTATTGCCATAATGCTTGGGGGAATCAGAAGTTATTTCTTGTTTACACGGAATTTCTCACAACCATCTTTCAGGAAGCCCACAATCTGACGGGCCGCTGCGATGCCGGCATTGATATTTGCCTCAGCCGTCTGTGCACCCATCTTCTTCGGAGTAGAGAAATAACGTCCCGGGAAATGATCGGCAAACTCATCGTGATGAGCCGGCATGATGTCGGTCACATACTTCAAGTCCGGACGGTCATTCATCAGGCGAAGCAAATCTGCTTCGTTAATCACCTCCTTACGGGCAGTATTCACCAGCAAACCGTTTTTCGGCATACGGTTCACCAGATCATAATCAATGGAGTTTTTGGTTTCGGCAGTAGCCGGAATGTGCAATGACACCACGTTGCAGGTAGCATACAGTTCTTCTGCAGAATCCACCGGTTTCACGCCGTCGGCCACCATGGCTTCCTTCGGGCAATACGCATCGTAGGCATAAACGTCCATACCGATGCCCTTTGCGATACGAGCCACATTGCGCCCTACGTTACCGTATGCATGGATACCCAGCTTCTTGCCCATCAGTTCCGTACCCGATTTGCCGTCGTAGAAATTACGAACCGCCATGATCATCATACCGAAAGCCAGTTCGGCCACCGCATTCGAGTTCTGTCCCGGCGTATTCATCACGCAAACTCCGTGAGCCGTAGCTGCCTCCAGGTCCACATTGTCATATCCCGCACCGGCACGTACCACGATTTTCAGTTCCTTTGCCGCATCCAGCACTTCCTTGTCAATGATGTCACTTCGGATAATCACTGCATTCGCATCCTTCACTGCATCGAGCAACTGCTGTTTTTCTGTATATTTCTCCAGCAAAGCCAGTTCATAGCCCGCAGCTTCTATTTCTTTCCGAATACCGTCGATAGCTACTTTAGCAAACGGTTTCTCTGTCGCAACCAATACTTTCATAATACTTGATTTTAAAAAGAAAACAAGGACGTGTTATCGAAATTCCACGCCCTTATCTTCGGGTATAACAACAATTAATGCATTTTCTCAAATTCCTGCATGCAGTCAATCAGTGCCTGCACACTTTCTACCGGCATGGCATTGTAGCAAGAAGCACGGAAACCACCCACAGAACGGTGACCCTTGATGCCCACCATACCTTTTTCGGTAGCGAACTTCAGGAAGTCGGCTTCCAGGTCCTTGTATTCATCGGCCATGACGAAGCAGATGTTCATGTACGAACGGTCTTCCTTGGCCGTTACGGTGCCACGGAACAGCTTGTTGCGGTCAATTTCGGCATACAGCATGTCGGCACGCTGTTTGGCACGGCGCTGCATTTCTTCCACGCCACCCTGTGCCTTAATCCAGCGCAAAGTCTGGAGAGCCGCATAAATAGGTACTACCGGCGGAGTATTGAACATAGAACCCTTGTCCACGTGTGTCTGATAATTCAGCATGGTCGGGATGTGACGGGAAACCTTACCCAGCGCATCGTTCTTCACGATAACGAAAGTCACGCCCGCAGGAGCCAGGTTCTTCTGTGCACCTCCGTAAATACAGATATATTTGGAAACGTCTACCGGACGAGAGAAAATGTCCGAAGACATATCGGCCACCATCGGCACATTGACATCCAGGTCGGCATGCAATTCCGTACCGTAGATGGTATTGTTGGTCGTAATATGGAAATAATCCACGTCGGCCGGCACTTCATAATCTTTCGGGATATAAGTGTAGCCTTCTTTTTCAGAAGAAGCCACCTCTACTGTTTCGCCGAATGCCTTCGCTTCTTTCAGCGCTTTCTTGGCCCAAGTACCTGTATTCAGGTAAGCCGCCTTCTTTTCCAGGAAATTATAGGGAACCATACAGAACTCCATGCTTGCACCTCCACCCAGGAACAATACCGAGTATCCTTCCGGAATGTTCAGCAATTCCTTGAACAAGGCTACTGCTTCATCTACCACCGGCTGGAAGTCTTTAGCGCGGTGACTGATTTCCATCAACGAAAGTCCTGAACCATTATAATCAAGAATAGCCTGAGCTGTCTTTTCTATCACTTCGCGAGGCAAAATAGACGGTCCCGCATTAAAATTATGTTTCTTCATTGGAAGTTTGTTTTGGTTAAACAATCATTTTAGCTAACACTTGCGAATTTAGTGATTATTTTTAGACTTCCAAAAGTTTTCGTGATAATTTTACAGCCTTATTGAATTTTATCTTTCAAATTACATACACAAACGCCATTTTAGTGACATATTGACACGAGAATAGTTAGCTATGGCATGGGGATGCTCACGAGTCATAGCAAAATGCGAGACAGCCTTCACCGCCGGAAGGCTGTCATGACACAAAGTTATTATTTTGCCATTTCTATCAAAGTTTTTATCCCCTTTATCTTTTCATTTTGTATGAGTTTTAACGTTTGTTTTGCCTTTTTTCGAGAAATTGCCGCAAACGCATAGTGGTCTTTCACGTCCACACGTCCCACATCGTCCCGGCCCAGTCCGCCTTTCTTCGACAAAAAACCCACGATGTCAATCTTGTTGATCTTGTCTTTCTTGCCCTTCCCTATATATAAGGTAACAAACTCCGGCAAGGCAGGCTGCGGCGTCGGCTCCGGCAGTTCAAACTCTTCCAGCGGACGGGGCACATAGTCGGGGATACGTTCCTCGTCGTGCAGAATCAGAAACGCATTACCCTCGGCCTCCCAGCGCGCCGTACGTCCGTTGCGGTGAATGAACCCGTCCTCGGCCACCGGCAAGTGATAATGCACCACGTGGCGGATGTCCGGAATATCCAGTCCGCGGGCTGCCAGTTCGGTCGAGATAAAGATGTGGCAGCTTCCGTTACGGAACTTATACAGCGCCCGTTCACGGTCATCCTGCTCCATTCCGCCGTGGAACGTCTCGCAATACACCTTCATGGAGTGCAGGTACTTCCCTACCCGGTCCACACTCTCGCGATGGTTGCAGAACACCAGCGTCGACTCATTACCTAGCGTACACAGCAGCTTGTAGAGCGTTTCCAACTTGTCCTTCACCGGCGAAGTGACCCGATATACCGACAAGCGCTGTGACACCGTTTCTTCCGGATTCAGGAAATCCAGTTTCAGCGTGCGGTTCATGCCCGTAAAGCGCGGAATCTCCTCCGCATCGGTAGCCGACAACAGGAAGCGGCGACGCAATGCCGGCAATTTCCCGATGACCTCGGCCATCTCATCCTGAAAGCCGAACTCCAGACACTTGTCGAACTCATCGATGACCAGCGTACGCACGGTGCCCGCCTCAAAATTCTGCTTGTTCAGGTGGTCGTTCATACGTCCCGGCGTACCGATAATCACCGCCGGTGAAATGCCCCTCATAGTGCGGTGTTCCTCCATGGCCGGACGTCCACCGTAACAGCTCATCACCGGAAAGCCGGTCGCCATGGCCTTGAACACCTGCTCAATCTGCAAAGCCAGCTCGCGCGAAGGTACCAGTACCACAGCCTGCACGCCTTCCACTCCCTTTTTCAGTGAGCTCACCAGCGGCAGCAGGTAGGCCAGCGTCTTTCCGGAACCCGTGGGCGAAAGCAGTATCAAATCGCTGCCCTCCTTCCACGCATCGATGGAAGCCTCCTGCATGGCGTTCAACTGGTCAATCTTCAGGTTTAATAGTATCGTTTGTATGTCCATAATTCTTGGTTTTTTGTGGGTTAGTTAGCAAAGGTAACGAAAATAAATCACAAGCACAACACCAGATCGGGCAGCAACACCGCCGTTTCCGCTTCCTCTTTCGGCGCATCCTTCGGTTTCCACGCCACCACGAAGCGCACGGAAGCCGACTTCACCTCATAGCCACGCTCCCTCCACTCGGCCAACTTCTTCTGCATATTCTGCGACAAGCGGGCCACCGGCTTTTGCGCCTGATTATACAATGTGTAGTCTTTATAGAACAACGTATCACCCCCTTTCAACGATAGCACCTCCCGTTTGAGTTCCTTGAAGAATCCCAAGAACACATCCTTGTGCGAAAGCTGCAACACAATCTCACCGGGCATTGCATACTCCCGCGAATCTACCAGATACTGGTCTGCTTTCAGATTCGCAAAGCAATCTCCGTTTGTATGCACAAACAACCGTTTCTTAGCACGGGTAATGCCCACATAATATCGGCGCATCTGATGCACATCTTTTGGGAACCCGTCCGAAACAAGCATATACACGTCGTCAAACTCACGGCCCTTTGCCTTGTGAATGGTCGACACCACCACATCAGCCCCCGACACGTCACAAAAATCTTCCATCGAAGACTCAAACACAAACTCCTTGAAATCCGTGAAATACTTCATCCGGTTGATTTCCTCAAACAACTCCACGCAACGCCTCACGTAAGGCAAGCCCAAACTCCCTTCATAAGCCGCAAACGTAGCACCCTTCGCCTTCTCCCAGAGTTCATCCGGAATCAAAGGCGTACTCACCTGCTTGCCTATATACTTCAGGAAATACCTCATCTCGGCCATATTCCAGAACAGCAAGCCCTCCATCGACTGAATCAGCTTGCTGCGCACACCACGCTTCCGCAACAGCGCCACCAGAATGACCGCCTCTTCATTGGTCTGGGTAAGCACACATGCGGTACCCTCTCCTCTATTCCGTAGCAGTTCCTCCACCAGCGGCTGATACATGCAGGCAGACTGATGGCGAGTCACCCCTACCCATCCGTCTTCCTTGCGCATCGATACAATCGGCATGCTTTTCAGCCTTCCGCCAATACCTTTCACAAAATCATTGGCCGCTGCCACCACATGACGTGCACTCCGGTAATTCTCCGTCATCTCCACAAAGCGGCTTCCAGCCTCCTGTGTCAGTTGCCACATGTAACCGGAATCCGAGCCACGGAACTCATAAATATTCTGGTCATCGTCGCCCACAGCTATCACCCGCATCTCCTCATTGTGGTGCATCAACGCCCTTACCAGCGCATGCTCTTCCACGCCCATGTCCTGCGCCTCATCAATCACCAGCACCGTCTTGCCAATCCGGTTGGGCTCCACTTCCCCCTGTTCAATCATCTCCGCAGCCTTCCCCACCACGTTCTTTACTTCCTCCAGGTTACCAATCAAGCCCAACAAGTCAAAACAATAGGCATGAAAAGTCTTGATTTCCACGTAGTGCGCCGCATTGCCAATCAGTTCCATCAGCCGCTGCTTGAATTCCGTGGCAGCCGCCCGGGAGAAAGTCAGCATCAGCAACTGCTCGTGCTTCACATCCTCCAGCAACAGCAGTGAGGCCAGCTTGTGTACCAGCACACGGGTTTTTCCGCTGCCCGGACCAGCCGCCACCACAATGCAGCGCGACTCCTTGTCCGAAATAATCTCCATCTGCCGATGAGACAACTGCCCGAACAACTGCTTGTACTTTTCCGGCGTGAGGTTACGCTGAATCTCGTTCACCCGCTCACCCTTGAAGTATTTGGCAATAAATTTCCTGTAATCCATCTGGAAATAATCCTGCACATACTGCAAAGCCTCCTGATAATCCTTCACCATCAGGTTGGCATATTCTCCCACGATGTGCACCTGCTGAATCTTCTGCTTGTAGAACTCGTTCAGCATCCGGTAATCCTCCTGTTTGTAGCGCGACTTATTATCCTTTATCCGCTTGATGTCCATCGCATTGTAAAGCACCAGGAAACCACCTTCCAGCTTGAGAGCCCCAATCTTCGACAGATACAGAAGTGCTTCTTCCACATCTTCCAGCTGCAAATCTTCCATTCTGCCAAAAAGAGACTGAGGACTCGCTTTCAACTGATTCAAGAGTTCCACCACCGAGAACTGCACGGCCGCCTTTTCCGTTGCGGTTTCCTTACCCTCTCGCTCCTCCACCAGCTTATACAGCCACTCCACGGCAAAACGACTGATCTCCAGCCGTTTCTCAAACCGTTTGATAGTAGTCTCCAGGTCTGCCCGGCGAGTAAGCTCCATGTTACGTGCAGCGTCCTCCTTCTTGTGCGTATACCCTTTTATGGTAAGAAAATACAACAACGTGCGGATGTCCTTTTCCTTCGACGTGACAACTCCGTCGTGCACCGCATTGTCGTTCAGCTGCTTGCATGAAATCCGCAGCGACTCATCCGGGATATGGTTGAGAATATACTGTTCCAGTTTCGCAAAACGCTCCAGCAGCATCCGCGACTTCCGTTCCGAGTCGCCCGCATCCTGCAAATAGGCCGAAATATCCCTGCTGTCGGCCAATATACCCTCCTGCCGCATCCGCTCTACCACCGACACCACTTCCTTCTTGGTCAGTCCCAGAATATCGGCTAGGTAATCAATCCGCGATTCTGCCCCCGAGTCCTGTGCCTTGGCAATGTACTTCTGCGAAATCAAGGACGTAATGATTCTCACCGCCTTCTCTATCTCGTCAATACCAAACAACACCGATGCCGTGATACGCTTCCGTGCCTCGTCCATGTTCTTTACCGTGATACCGGTGGCATACACATGCGGCACATTGTTTCCTCGCTCCAGATAACCGCTCTGCTCCAATGCCGCCAGAGCCGTCCGCACACGTGTCTCAATATCCGCCACCGAGTCATCCCATCCCGCATTCCGGGCAATCTCCAGTGCCGAACAGCACACCCTCATGCGTTTCCTCGTCATATCCTTCACCGCCTTCCACACCTGCTGGATTTCACTGATACTCAACTTCGTCTGATTCAACAGAATAAAATGCTTATCCAGGTCATTGTCACTGTAAAGCACGTAACAGCGTGCGTTAAGATGCGGGTCACGCCCGGCCCTGCCGGCTTCCTGCACATAGTTCTCCAGCGAATCGGAAATATCGTAATGCACCACCAGTCCCACATCCTTCTTGTCCACTCCCATTCCGAAAGCCGACGTCGCCACGATGATGCGCACCTGGTCGCTCATGAACGCATCCTGGTTGGCAATCTTCTCGTCGGCATCCATCTTTCCGTTGAAAGGCAACGCCTTATAGCCGTCGCGCGTCAATTTTGCAGCCAGTTCCTTGGTACGCCGTGTACGCGACACGTACACAATGGTCGGACAGCTGGACTCTGCCACCAGCTCCCTCAACTTGGTATACTTATCCTCGTCCGTCTCGGCATGCACCACCGAATAGTGCAGATTCGTTCGCGAAGCCGTAGAGGCAAACAACTCCAAATCCAGGTTCAACGTCCGCTTGAAATAATCACAAATATCCTGTACCACCTTCTGTTTGGCCGTCGCCGTGAAACAGGATACCGGTATCGAGTTACGGCATCCCTTCTTCTGCTGGTACTCCTGAATAAACTTGCCGATATACAGATAATCCACCCGGAAGTCCTGCCCCCAGGAAGACAAACAATGCGCCTCATCGATAACGAATCGCACCACATGGCGCACCATCAGAATCCGCTCGATGGTTTTCGAGCGCAACATCTCCGGGGCGATATACAACAGGGAAGCATCTCCCTCCTGCACCCTCTGAATGGAAAGCGCCCTCGTAATAGGATCCAGCAGTCCGTTGATGGTCACGGCATCCGTAATTCCCTTGTCAGCCAGATTGTCCACCTGGTCTTTCATGAGTGACTGCAACGGCGAAATAACCACCGTAAGTCCATGCACCGCCCGTGCCTCCATAAGTGCCGGAAGCTGGAAAGTCAGCGACTTTCCTCCTCCTGTAGGAAAGATAGCCAGCAAAGACTTTCCCTCTACCGCCGCCCGGGCTGCCCGTTCCTGAAGCGGTTCACCCCCGTAGGTACGGAACTGGTCATAGCCAAAGAAAGCTTTCAGGTTACGCAATACATCCAGCTGGCTATTGCAATAGGCACAGCCTTCCGCGCAACGTGTACGCCGCAACAGTTTCATCACATATTCCACTTCAGGATAATTGCGAAGCACCCATCCGGGCGTCACGGAACGATGGTCAGTCGTATCAACCAATGCCAGCGCATAAGCCAGCTCACACGGATAACGCTCAATCAGCATCTCCACATCGGCATGAGCACATATCTTTCCCTCATAAAACCGGCGTATCAGACCGGGTAATCCCCAGCTCACCCGTTCGGCTTTCACCAGGCTGAGAAACCCGTCGAACTCTTCCTTCCCCTTCAGCAACGAAGCAAACACCTTTCGTTGTTCATCGGGCAATGAATTCCACCGGGTAATCTCATCCAGCAACAAATCGCGCGCCTTCTCACAATCGTTCACCGGATTGTTCATCTGGTCTGCAGCCAGTTTGTCGTCTTTCACCAGTCGGTGATAAGGACGTTCCGGAAACAGCAACGGTGATACGTACAGCGTATCCACCAGCGTCCAGCGACAATCCTTGTCGGGGAACAGGTATTTCGCATCGTGGTGAATGATATTATGTCCGCAAAGGTAATCCGTATCGTGCAGGAATTCGAACAGCTCTTCCTTCGATGCCTTATGAAAGGTGGCACCGTCCTGCCGAAAAGCCCCTATATCATGAATTTTATGGTCCTTCAAGCCTACCTCTACGTCTACAATGGCATAACGCGAGGTTTTATTTCTTGTGAATATATCCCAGATTGCCATAGATTGTGTTTCTCAAAATAATCACAAAAATAATGAAATCCGGCAAGAATGGGAGGAAATGGAGAAGAATATTCAGGGGATGGCTGGAAATCTATAAAAAGAACAGTGAAAAGAAAAACTAAAATCTTATCCATCTTCTCCAGCGGAAGATTCTAAAGAAGCGAGGAAACCAGCTTATCACCGGTCGAGGGCAATCCCAGTTCCGGCTTTGTACGTCTGCCACATGGCTCGCCACAACAATGGCCGGATTCTCCCCATTACGCACAGCTTCACGAAGTACACGGGCCACCTCCTTTTTATCAGTATATTCCGCCTCACCGAATCCTTTGATAGTTTTCAATACCCGCATGATATTGTTGGCATAGCCCACAAACGTACCAAACTGCCAGCCGCTATAGTCCTTTACTTCTATCACCCCCAGTCCCTGCAGAGTAGCCCCCACAAGGTCTATTTGAGAGTAGCTTCCGCAGTTGTAGCAGGCAAGATTAAAAAAATCTTAGTCTTATATTCTATTTTGTTGTCCAGATAAGCTGTTATTCGTATTTTTGTAAAATATTACGGGAGACAAATTTTGCCGTAATATTTTGAAGCATATGAAAAAATTATATACATATCCGGCAAAACCATTTGTTAAGTGGGTTGGAGGTAAAACACAACTCCTTGACGATATAAAAAAGTTTTTACCTAGTGATTTATCACAAAGGAATGATGTGACTTATATTGAACCATTTGTAGGTGGAGGAGCTGTTTTATTCTGGATTCTGCAAGAATATCCTAACATAACGAAAGCTATAATCAATGACATAAACGAAGAGCTAATTTGTACATATCGTGTAATAAAATCAGATGTTGAAAATTTAATTCTTGAATTAACACGAATTCAGACAGAGTATCTTGCACTTGATAATGTGGAAAGAAAGAATTATTTTTTATTTCAACGTAATCGTTTTAATGAGAAAAACAATTCGGATGTTAAAACAGCCGCATTATTGATTTTCCTCAATCGTACTTGTTTTAATGGACTATATCGTGTAAATTCTAAAGGAAAGTTTAATGTTCCATACGGGAAATACACAAATCCTAAAATTTGTGATGAAGAAACATTAAGAGCGGATTCAGCTATTTTACAACGAGTTGAAGTTCTTTGTGGTGATTTTGCACAAACAGGCAAATATGCAGGCGATAATGTTTTGTATTATTTTGATCCTCCATATCGTCCTTTAACAGAGACTTCCGCATTTACCTCGTATGCAAAAAACGGTTTTGATGATGCTGAACAGATGCGATTGTGCAATTTTTGTGAACAGATAGCTAAACATAAATCCTTGTTTGTGGCAAGTAATTCAGATCCACAAAATGTAGATAATGAAGATTATTTCTTTGATCATCTTTACAAGAGGTTTTCAATTAAACGGGTCTCTGCTGCGAGAATGATAAATTCAAAGGGTAGTGGTAGAGGTACTATTTCCGAGATAATGATTTCAAATGTTGCCAATGTTTACTAGTATGAGAGATTTCGACAGTTGGCTTGCTAGTTTTAGACCTTCAATAGCCGATTACAAATATTATACTGATTTCAATAAGGTATTTAATAATGTAGATGCCATCAAAATTCCGCTCAATATTCTAAACTCTCTTATTGGTTCGAAGAATATTGAAGAAGATTTTAAAAAGATTTTGACACAATACCCAGAAACATTAAATTGCATTCCTATTCTTTTGGCCAAGCGCGAATTTGATATTATGGCAATGGATGAAGAAGGTCAGATTGATTTTCATTTTGATAAGCCTAATTGTACAAACGAGGAATATGTCAAATTTATGCGTAAAACAGGTCTTTTTGATTTAATGGAAAATCATATAGTCAACAATCTTGTTGATTATGTAACAGGCATCGAAACAGGTCTGGATTCCAATGGTCGTAAGAATCGAGGAGGTCATTTGATGGAAAATCTTGTAGAAGGTTTTCTTTGCAAAGCAGGGCTTGCGAAAGGTAAATCGTATTTTAAGGAGATGTATATCCATGAAATAGAAAGCAAATGGAATATAGATTTATCTTCTATCTCAAATAATGGTGGGTCCGAAAAGAGATTTGATTTTGTTGTAAAAGGTAAAGACATAGTTTATGGAATAGAAACAAACTTTTATACCAGCAGTGGTTCCAAGCTAAACGAAACGGCCCGTAGTTATAAAACGATTACGCTAGAAACAAAAGATTTAGACTATTTTAAATTTGTTTGGTTCACAGATGGGTGTGGCTGGCGCAGTGCAAAAAATAATCTGAAAGAAACATTTGATGTTTTGGAGCATTTATACAACATTGCAGATCTTGAAAGTGGAATAATATCAAAAGTACTTATTTAAATGCCTGTTGCTTATTATAAGTCTGAAAATAGAGATTTTACTCTTCTTAAGGGAGATTGTATTGAGCTTCTGAATTCGTTTGATTTCAAGTTCGATATGATTTTTGCAGATCCACCATATCATTTGTCAAATGGAGGAATAAGTGTTCAAAATGGGAAAATGGTATCTGTCAACAAAGGAGATTGGGATAAGTCCAACGGATATGAAGAAGATTATCTATTTGATAAGTCTTGGATAGCAACTTGTCGGAATAAGCTGAAAAGCAATGGAACAATCTGGATAAGTGGTACATATCATAATATTTTTTCCGTGGCACGATGCTTGACTGAATTGGGATTCAAAATATTAAACTGCATTACTTGGGAGAAAACAAATCCACCGCCAAATCTGTCTTGCAAATATTTCACTTATGCTGCCGAATATATTCTTTGGGCTCGTAAAGAGCCCAAAGTACCCCACTATTTTAACTATGAGCTCATGAAAAAAATCAATGGGGGTACTCAGATGCGTGATGTTTGGCGATTACCGGCAATTGCACGATGGGAAAAATCTTGCGGTAAACATCCTACTCAAAAACCGTTGTGCGTTCTGTCACGAATTATTCAGGCCTCAACCCTTCCTGGCGCATGGATTTTAGATCCATTCACAGGCAGTAGTACAACCGGTATTGCCGCAAATCTATTGGGACGCCGATTCCTTGGAATAGATCAAAACGAAGAATTTCTGGAACTAAGTAAAGCTCGTCGTAACGAACTGAATAGCATTAACAGGAGGAATGAAATTCTGATAAAACTGGAAAAACAGGCCAATCTATTCCGTAATAAAGATGCCAATGTTTTTTGTGAACCTGAAGAATATTATGGTCTGGATCTTCCGTTCTAATACTCACGATGACGGATTACTATATTCAAGAGGTTCCTTAGATCCCTTGTTCCTTCAATGCATTCCTTTGTCCATAAAAGCGTAAGGCAAAATTGATGAGCATCGGGGTTTTGTTTTTCACACAAGCAGAACAATTCTAGTATCAAAGCAATTCCCCCGATGGACATCGTTCCATCTACCTTCACATTGCTGTATAGTTCTTCAATGTGCCTTATAGTGGTAGGTGCATATGCAGCTCTCTCTTCAACTGAATTAAAGGGATGACAATTCTCATAAAAATGGAGATAAAAATTAAGAAGACCTATAATTTCTCCTTTATAGTGTTGAGCCTTGATTAGTAAATCCACAACCCATTCATCATGCGGAAGTAAATATGGCACTGATTCAGGATTTGGCAATAGTATTTTTACTTTAAAATCCAAATCAGGGCGAACACCTCTTGAACCCTGAAACATGCCAATGGCAGTCCCATCGGCCGTAAAGAATGTATGTATTGCCGGCCCTTTTGGACCGCGATACTGCCACATTTGGCCATTAACGATATATTTAGGATTATACATAAGCTGTATTAAACATTTTTTATTCCATTGTATAGCATATTTCGACCACTCCAATTCCAGTAGGTTATATCTTGTTCTATAAAGAGCCATTTGATACATTTACAAATCATGTCAACCGGATAACCGCTCCGGAAAGAAAACTTACAATATATCTGAGGGTCAATCTCGACACAGTTAAAAATAGCATCTATCACAGTAAGTAGCAATGTAAACTGAGACGAGTCTTCCGCTTTTTTCTCAGCTAAATCATCAATGATGTTATCGTGAGAAGGTCTATTACTATATGAGATACGTCCATTTTTATTTATATGCTTAAATCTCATATTTGAAACACGTACTTCAAAGTCAAACCCTTTGTTAAGGTTTGTAGGCCTTTTCAAATAAATTATATTACCAGCATTGTCCGTCTCCACATTGTATTCATACTTAGTGGGGATACCTGCCGCACCAGGTGCTTCGCTTAAAAACAACTCTGTCAAAGTGCGACGATAGTCTGCACGAGTTTTCTCAATAATTGTAACAGTATGAATAGTAATCATATTAAAACAAATCTTTAATTTCAACGTTAAGTGCTTTAGCAATCTTTTCAATGTTACAGAGTGTGATGTTCTTTTCAGCACGCTCAACCATTCCTATATAAGTGCGATGTACACCAGCTAGTTCCGCAAGTCTTTCTTGAGATAGCCCTAATTCTTTTCGATATTTTTGTACATTATGTCCAAATAAAAGTAGAATAGGCTCTTTATTCATTACTCCTTCGTTTTTAATTTATGTCCTATTTATTGTTTACAAATGTACAGATGCTAATTAAAGTTATCAACATACTATAATTAGCATTGCTTTGTGTAAAATAATTATACTTCCTAATCTTAGAGTTTAAAATAGGGCTGTTTTACAGACCTATGCCCAAATGGATTTATACTCAACCAATTCTACCAAAATGTCACTCTCCCCACTTCCTCTCCCCAACCTCTTTCTTTTCTCGCTCCGTAGCCCATCCGTCCAAAATCTGCAAGCAGAAGCACTTATCCAAATTCCAAAAGCAATTCAAATTCCCTTTACAAACTCAAAAAGAAAGCAAACAAAACAATCCACCATCAGCAGACCCGCAAAACGCACAAAAGCAAAACCAAAAAGACACCACAATACATTTCATCCAACCTCCACAACTAGAAAAACTCACCTCCTCCACGCCTCCCAACTCTCCCCAAACCACCGTCAAAATCCCTGAGACCGCCAAACGCAAGTACGTTTCCTCTCAAACGCCAAAGAGTTTACCGCCAAACGCCGAAGCGTTTCAGACAAAACGTCAAAGAGTTTCCTTCCAAACGCAAAGACGTTTCCCCCCCAGTTACCTCCCCACACTCCTGTTTCCCGAAAGCACATATAAAAATACCCCTAAACCGCTTCCAGAATCTTCTAAACACGCCCAATTTATGCGTCAATAATCCCATCCAGAAGACTTCTGAGAAGGGATTACCTTGCATACTTCCCTCTGAAAGAATAAATCCATCAAGACAAAAAGACAGGAATCCAGCCAGAATCCTGCACAAAAGACATCATTCATTTCCAGAAAAAGAAAAAAGAACAAAGAAAAAAAACAGAAAAAAATCCATCGAAAAGCGTATCTTTACAATCCATATTACAATCAATTCATAAACATTTATCTCATGCAGATACGACTTGTTTCAACTAGCAAGAAACGTTTCCTCCCGCTCTTGCTTCTGGCCGATGAACAGGAATCCATGATAGACCGCTACCTGGAACGGGGCGACTTATACGTGATGTACGACAAACTGTTTACAGAACCGGTTGCTGTGGCCGTCGTAACGGATGAGGGGAAAGGAATTCGTGAATTGAAAAACCTGGCTGTAGCTCCACACTGGCAACGGAAAGGATACGGACGGCAGATGGTGGAATACCTTTGCCAGCGTTACCAGAATGTGTGTCACACGCTGACGGTAGGCACAGGAGACAGTCATATGACCATTTCATTTTATCAGAACTGCGGGTTTGTTTACTCGCACACGGTGCCCGACTTTTTTACCCTCCACTATGACCATCCAATTGTAGAGGATGGAAAGGTACTGAAAGACATGTACTATTTCAGCCGCACTCTTACCCAGACAAATGAAACTGACGGATGAATCAGAATAAACCCTGCAAAAGTTTGCTCGTTCCGCAAAAAGTCGCGTCCTTTGTACAAGTAAATTCACAAAACTATGGCTGACAATTACATTGAACGACAATATGAGGCATATCAGGCACGGAAGGCGGCCTGGGAGAAAGAACGGAAGTACAAAAAGAAAAAACCGACGGCTCCGGCTGAAACTCCCCATCGCTCGGGGGCTTTCCTGCAAAATCAGGTGAAGAAGGTGGTGGCTGTGCACGACCTGTCGGGCGTGGGTCACGTGTCACTGATGGCGGTCATTCCGGTGCTTTCGTCCATGGGCTTTCAGGTGTGTCCGCTGCCCACGGCGGTGCTGTCCGCACATACGCAGTACCCCACATACTCGTTCCTCGACCTGACCGACGAGATGAAGCGCATCATCGAGAACTGGGAGAAGATGAACGTGCACTTCGATACTTTCTACACGGGTTATCTGGGTTCGCCGCAACAGGCACAGATTGTGGAGGAGTTTATCCTGAAGTTCCGTGGGGAGAACGACATGGTGGTGGTGGACCCGGTGCTGGGTGACAACGGTCACCTTTACAAGGGTATCACCGAGGAGATGGTGACAGAGATGAAGAAACTGATTCACCTGGCGGATGTCATCACGCCCAACCTGACGGAGCTGTATTACCTGCTGGACATGCCGTATCAGGAGCACATCACGGACGCGGAACTGAAACAGGCACTAAAGACGCTTTCTGACCGGGGCCCGGCCATCGTCATTGCCACGAGCGTACCGGTGAGCGGCGACCCGCGTTCTACGTCGGTCTATGCCTACAACCGCTTTGGCGACCGTTACTGGAAGGTAACCTGCCCCTATCTGCCGGCACACTATCCGGGCACGGGCGACACGTTTACGAGTGTCATCACGGGAGCACTGATGCAGGGCGACAGTCTGCCCATTGCGCTCGACCGCGCCACGCAGTTTATCTTGCAGGGCATACGGGCCACATTCGGCTATGAGTACAACAACCTGGAGGGTATCATGCTGGAGAAGGTGCTCCACAACCTCGACATGCCGATTCAAATCAGCAGTTACGAGCTGGTGGAATAAGCGGCCACGCGAATCAGTACATACGTATCTGCCCGACGGGGAGTTCCACTTCGCCGAAGGGTATCAGGGCATTGAACAGACGGATATGCCGGTAGTTTCCGAGGGAGGCGACCGGGATGTCCGTTTCTTTTATCTGTCCGGTGTCGAGCAGGTATCGGCGCTGGGTTCCGGCCAGCAGAGGCTGTGCGGGGGTATGCCATTCGCATCCGTTCCAAAGGGCGATGTTGGCGATAGAGGTATCGGTGAGGAGTCCGTGGCGCACGATGAGTACGTCGTCAGCCGTATCGCGCAGAGCGAAGGCTTCGTCGAGCACACGACGGTCGGCCTGCTTGTAGCGATAGTCGATGTCGTCCTTCGCCACCAGTTGCAGACTATGTACGGGGCAGACGTGGTAAGGAAAGTATTCCACACGAATCACGTCGCGGGCATAGGTCAGGCGGCAACGGGTGCGTGCGGTATAGACTTCCGGACGGAGGTAGTCACACACGTGGAGGTCGGGCACAGGACCGAAAAAAGCACGGCGCGTATCGTTCATGCGGCGGTCGTGCAGCGAGGCATGCCACACCTTACCGTCTTCAATGCGGAGCGTTTCAATAAAGAGGCACATAGACTTTCTGTTTCATTTCTTCATATTCGTTTCGGGCATCGCTGCGGAAGGTGATTCCTCCCCCGCTCTTGAACACCTTCGTGCCGTCGGGCTGCTGTTCCAGGAAACGGATGAGCACGGCACTGTCCAGGTTGCGGCCGTCAAAGTAGCCGGTCACACCGGTATAAAAGCCACGGTCGTACGTCTCGGCTTCGCGGATAATCTGCACAGTGCGGGGCTTGGGAGCTCCGGTGATGGAACCTGCCGGCAGGAGACTGAAAAACAGGTCGCCCAGTTGTGAAGGATAGTCTTCGGGCAGACGGCCACGGATTTCAGAACTCATCTGGAGCAACGGGCCACGGTGGGTATGCAGCTCGTCCAGGTAGCGGTAGCAGGTCACGGTGACTTCGGTGGCGAAACGGCTCAGGTCGTTGCGGATAAGGTCGGTGATGGTAGCATGCTCGGCTGCTTCTTTCGGGTCGGCCAGCAGGCGTTCACGGGCATCAGGCAACGTAGCATCCATCGTACCTTTCATGGGATGGGAATAGATAAAGCCATCGGTTATCCGGACAAAGATTTCGGGCGAGAACACCACAAAGCTATCGTTTACCCACAGTCTGTAGGGAGCACGGGCATGGTCGAACACCTGCCGCAGGGTGAGGTCGGTATCGACGAGGGTAGCACAGGTGTAGTTCACCAAGAAGGAATTGCCGCCATGCAAGTGACGGTGTACAATGTCGAATCCGCGACGGTACTCCTCAAAACTCATCGGACAAGGCTCCCAACGAAAAGAGCGGGGATGCGGAGTGGCGGGCATTCCTTGCGGCACGTTCGTGGCTCCCGGAAAGGCAAACAGCAGTTCCGAAGAAGGCAGACGGTGGGGTTCTTCCACCAGGCATTTCTCGGCGATATAATCTATCAGGAAAAAGAACGGGCGACCTTCGCTGCCAAAGCAGTTCATGCGGGTGATGGCTTCCTCACGGCCACAAAAAGAGAGGGTATCAATCATTTCGTTTGGTTTTGAGGGAACAGAGATAAAGGGTTACTCCCACAGCTACGGCAAGCATCATCGCTTTCAGCCAGAGGGCATCGAACATCAGGAAGATGCAATGCAGGGAGGTGAGCCACAACAGACTCAGGGCGAGAATCTTGGCACGCAGAGGGATGGCGCGCGACTCACGGAAATCGCGGATATAAGGTCCCAGCAGCTTGTGGTTCAGCAACCACTGGTAAGCTCTCGGCGAACTGCGGAAAAAGAGGGCAGCCGAAAGCAACAGAAAGGGTGTGGTGGGCAGCACGGGCAGGAAAATACCGGCCACACCCAGTGCCAGCGACAGGAATCCGATGGGGAGGTAAATGTATTTCATGGCGCAAAAATACAAGGTAAACGGCACACCGCAGGCAGGAGTTTAGTTAATAACCTCAAAATCGGAGGGACTGCAAAGAAGAAAGCTTGCAGAAAAAGAAAGTTTTCATCATATTTGTAATTGTTACAATCTTGTTAAACCATTCAACTATCAAAGAATCATGAAAAAACTAATCTGGACTTTATGTGTGATGGTGTGGAGCCTGGCGGGCTTTGCACAGGAAAAGAGTTACCAACTTTCCAGCCACATCCTGGACATTCAGCAAGGACAGCCTGCGGCGGGAGTAAAAATCAGTCTGTCGCAGCTTCAGCCCGACGGCAAGACCTGGGTGCTGCTGGAGGAAAGACTGACGGACGAGAACGGCCGCGTGAAGGATTTTCTGGAAGAAGGCATGACCGACCACAAGGGCATCTACCGTCTGACGTATCACGTGGCGCCCTACTTCAAGCGGCTGCAACAGGATTCGTTCTACCCGTTTATCGAAGTGGTGTTCGAAATCAAGGACGGCAAGCACTACCATGTGCCAATCACGCTTTCACCTTACGGATATTCTACGTATAGAGGAAACTGAAAAAAGAATGGGAGCCTTTTCAAGCTCCCATTTTTCGTGCCTTGCGGGTGCAATATCGCTTGCACTGGGCACAGATGTCATAACCCAGCATGGCTCCCAATATGAAATCTTCTTCCGGAGTGAGCAGGTTCAGGGGACGTGTCACCATCATGCGAATGGCTTCAATGCATTCCGCCTTGCCGAAGAAGAGATTGATGCGCTCGTCGTCCACCGGCTGAATCACAAACTTGATGCGCTGGCTTCGCAGACGTTTCACGGCAAAGTCTTCATATCGCTTGTTCGTGGTGTACAACACCATCTGGCGCACGCCTTTCTTCAGCTCATAGATGTGGTTGAGAAAGACTTTCAGTTCTACGGGATTGATATCGGGAGTCATCATGGGCTACGGATTTAGAAGATAGAGAAATGAGGTCGGAAGGAATCAGGCCAGATCGGCTTTGAGCATCTCTGTCCAGGCCGACACGCGGGCATCGGTCCGGTCGCTTTCGTTCACGTCGTCGAGGGCCAGTCCCACAAATTTTCCGTCGGCAGCGGCCACGGAAGAAGCGTAGGTGTAATCGCTGTCGGAAACGGCTCCCACGAAGGTACATCCGCTGTCTTTCAGGTCTTCAAAGAGGATACCCATACCATCGCAGAAAGTGTCGGAATAGGATTCGGAATCGCCGCAGCCGAAGAGGGCGATGGTCTTGCCGGAGAGGTTGGCGTTTTTCAGCACCTTAATACCGTCGTACCAGTCGTCCTGCAACTCTCCGTCACCCCAAGTAGAGGTACCCAGAATCAGGGCTTCGTAACTCTCTGCCAGGGCAGCATCCAGCTTGCTCACATCGTGTACATCTGCCGGGGATACTCCCAGCTTTTCCGCTATCAGGCGGGCCACAGACTCGGTGGTGCCTGTGGTAGAACCATAAAAAATACCAGTTTTCTTCATTTTCTACATGTTTGATTTGACATCGCAAAGAAACGGCATCCAGCGCGGATTTGAAATACCTAAAAATTGGGATTTTAAAGGCGGCATCTGTGGGTTATTTACTAACTTTGGGCAGAAAAACAAAAGACCGGCCCTCTGCCGGAGATAAAGTATGAGAAGAAAGGAAGAAAAAAATACCATTATCGAGATATGTCCGGTGCGGAACGTGATTGCCCGCTTCGGCAACAAATGGGCTTTGCTGGTTATTCTGATTTTAAGTGAAAACAAGGTGCTGCGTTTCAGCGAACTCAAGAAAATGATTCCCGACGTATCGTCGCGAATGCTGTCGAGCACGCTCCGTACGCTGGAGGCTGACGGGCTGGTAAGCCGGAAGGTGTATCCAGAGGTACCGCCCAAAGTAGAATACAGTCTGACGGAAACCGGACTTTCGCTGGTTCCCTTCATCGTCCAGCTGACTGAATGGGCGCAAAAGCACATGAAATCCATAGTAAAACACCGGGAGGAGTTTGAAGCTGCCGAAGAAGAGTAGCAGCTTCTTTCCTCGCGGAAGAATTACTTGCTTCCCGGTACTGGCAACATACCGAGCTGCATCAGCATACTGAAGAGGTCGGGTACACTGTGTTCGCGGACAATCTTGCTGTCCTTCAGTTCGTAGATGTTCATGGCCGTCACACGGACAGGTTTGCCGGTGGCGGGCATACCCATGAAAGGCTGGGTCTGAGTACCGCTCATCGTGAAACGAATCATCACCTTGTCGCCTTCTGCAATGACTTCTTCGGCATTCCACTGCACATCGGGCATGGCACCGCGCATCATGCGTAGCACATCCATGTAGCCTTCAAAGCCGTGCAGCGGCTCTGGCGAAGTGGGGGCATAGAAAATCACTTCGGGGGCGATAATGGTTTCACCTATCGAGCGGTCGCCCGTGTTGATGAAACGGATAAACTGTTGCATGACTTGTTTGTTTTTTTCCAGGACGGATGCCTGTTCGGAAGTTACTTCATTTTTCATCATCTTACTTGTTTCTTTAAAGAGTCAGACCGCGGAGGTTTCCGGTTCAGGAAAGGCCTGCCGGAAGCGGTCTTCTCAGCATTTACGGTACAAACTTAGCACTTTCTTTTCTGACACACAAGAGGTTACATTTCTTCTGCTTAGTAACCTTTTTCTCACTTTTGCTGGATTTCAGCCGGTTTTATAGGGAAATTTTGCTGTTATTTTCTGCGGAAGAAGACAAGCGACCTTTCGACATTTCTTTCTACCTGCACTATGAGGATAGAAAAGACGTCTCAGCACAGCCAAATTAGAAAAATGCTGTGTTTTCCATTTGCTTTTGATTTTTTGTATATTTGTCGCATAAAAATAAGAAACAACTATGAAACAGACTCTTTATGCATGGGCCAGCATCGTGGTGGGATGTACCATCCTGGCGGCCGGATTCGTATTCTTTATCAATCCCTATAATATTGTGCCCGGAGGAGTGTACGGGGCCAGCATCGTACTCCACAACCTGTTCCCGTCTATCCAGGTGGGTACGTTCGGCTATATGTTCGACATACCGCTGCTCATCCTGTCGGTGCTGTTGTTGGGAGCAAAGTTAGGGATACGTACCATTGTGGCGGCCCTGCTCACTCCGTTGCTGATGAACACCATGTCGCGGCTGGTCTACCCTACCCGCGAAGCACTGGAGAGTCTGGACCCGGCACAACTGCTGGGAGGCAGCATGAACATGACGGACCACCTGATGCTGACGTGCATCATCGGGGCAGTGGTCATCGGTGTGGGTACGGGCATCGTGATACGCAGTCAGGCTACCACGGGCGGAAGTGACATCGTGGGGATGCTGCTACAGAAATATGCGCACATCCGTTTCTCACGGGCCATTCTGCTGGTGGACGGGGCGGTAGTGTGCTTCGGACTGGTGGTTATCGGTTTCGGACTGGGTACGGCGAGCGACTCTACGCAGCCTTCGTGGCACCTGTCGTTCTATTCGCTCATTTCCATCTTCATCATCTCGCGGGTCATTGCCTACATGATTAACGGGGCGAAGAACGACAAATTGATTTTTGTCATCAGCGACCATGAGTTGCAGGCTCTTCACCAGTACATTCTGAAGGACCTGGACCGCACGGCTACCTGTATCAAGAGTTCGGGACTCTACACGGGCAAGGACAAGGAGATGATTTTCCTTGTAGTGAGCTACCAGGAGGTGCAGGGCGTGAAACTGAAAATCAAAGAGGCCGATCCAAGGGCATTTGTGGTGGTGACGGATGCATACGACACCTTTGGCGAAGGATGGAAACAGCTTCCTTCTCCACACGAGATTTATCCGGAGTAACCATGCAATGCTTGATGTAAAAAAATCATAAATCTTCACTTTGTAATCTGTTCTTAATGAACATTAGTAACCTGGAAGTAACTTACTTACATTCAACTCCCTTCTTGTATGAGACAAAAGAATCGTCCACCTTTGCTGTCGAAATCATTAAAACAGTTACATTATGAAACAGACTCAGCAAATTGCAGAAGGCACTCATTTTTCAGCCTTATCTACAGGCTCTTTCAGCCAGTTGAATGACTATGTATTGCCGGTAGCTCCGGGAATGGAAATTCAGGGGAAAGTATTCATGGGACAGACGTTGCAGACCACAGGCGCAGAAATCTCATTCCAGTCGTTCGCTCCGGGAAAGGAAACCGGTTTCCTTCATACGCACCAGACACACGAAGAATTATATATTTTCGTGAGTGGAAAGGGTGAATTTCAGGTGGACGGACAGGTTTTCCCTGTAGGGGAAGGAAGCGTAGTGCGCGTGGCTCCAGAAGGCAAACGTTCAGTGCGCAACAATGGTACGGAACCGCTGATTATGATTTGCGTACAATACAAAGCTCAGACATTCACAGCTCAGGATGCGGCCGACGGACAACTCCTGCAGGAGCCCGTGAAATGGTAACACACTGTAAGAAAGTAAACAACGGGGCAGACTCGGACGAGTCTCCCCTTTTTTCATATACAGAAAGCCCTTCCTGAAATCGGCCCAACCAAAATCCGACTTTTAAGACAGAAAATCCGACATTCTGAAAAACGTACTACCGGGATTTATGTCATACCTTTGCATAAACAAAAAAACTTGCTTATGCACATTCTTTTTACGCATTTCCGTCGTTTCCGCTCCGGCTTTATACAGGTGTGTTTCTGCTTGGGTATTTTGCTGCTGGGCGGATGCGACATGATTGAATATCACCCGTACGACCTCGACATTGACGGAGAAACGGACGTGAATCGCCGGAACATTGAACGGATTGAAACGGCTACTTACAGAAAAGAGGAAATCCGGTTTGCCGTAATCAGTGACACACAGCGCTGGTACGATGAAACGGAGGATGCCGTGGAGGCCTTGAACCGGCGCGATGACCTGGATTTCGTGCTTCACACGGGCGATATGTCCGACTTCGGCCTGAAACTGGAATTTGAGAAACAACGCGACATTCTCAGCGGACTGAAGGTGCCTTTTGTCTGCCTGCTGGGCAACCATGATTGTCTGGCTACGGGACTCGATGTGTTCCGCAAGATATTCGGCACGGAAGATTTCGCCTTTACTGCCGGTAACGTGCGTTTTCTGTGCCTGAATACCAATGCCCTGGAGTTTGACTACTCGTCGGCGGTACCCAATATCCAGTTCATCCGCGAAGAAGGTGACCACGTGCCCGAAGGAGTGGAAAAAACCGTGGTGGCCATGCATGCAGGTCCCTTCTCCGAACAGTTCAACAACAACATCGCCGAGTATTTTCAGTATTATCTCCGGGAAATGCCCGACTTGCAGTTCTGTGTCTACGGTCACGGGCACAATGTAAGCGTAGACGAGTTCTTCGACGACGGTATCAAGTATTACGAATGCAGCTGCGCCAAAGACCGTTCTTATTTATTTTTCACCCTCAACTCAAACGGCTATACCTATGAAGTGGTCAATTTTTAAACTGCTGCTGGCAGGAGGAATGGCCGGAATGACGCTCCTGCCTCTTTGCGCACAAAACGACAGTATCGCTCCGGCCGTCAAGGAACGCCGCTGGGACAAGCGCGAGCACCTGCGTTATGATGAACGGTGGGAACGCCTGAAACCCACTCACCTGAAATGGCAATATGCCGGAGGAATGGGACTCAACTCGGTGGGCGTGGGCTGGGATTACGGACGCCGCTGCCAGTGGGAAACGGACTGTCAGGTAGGTTTCCTTCCGGCCAAGTATGCCGAGAAATTCCGTCTCACATTTACCGTGAAGCAGAACTACATTCCCTGGAGCATCTGCTTCAAGGAGCACTGGATGGCTGAACCCTTCTACTGTGGTCTGTACATCACCACCATTGCAGGCGACGAGTTCTGGAAGAAGGAACCGGGACGCTATCCCAACAAATACTATAACTTCAGTACCAAGATGCGCCCCTATATCTTCGTGGGACAGCGGTTCGGGTTCAGTCCCCGCCACGACCTGGTGCGCCACGTCTCCCTGTTCTATGAGTTGAGCACCTGCGAACTGTATCTCATCAGCAAGGCCACCAACAAAAGTCTCTCCATGCGCGACATCCTGCGGCTGTCGTTCGGTGTGAAAGTACAGCTGTTCAGAGACGAATAGACACAGCCTGCAAAAAAAGATAAAAAAGGAACGGCAGCCGTTCGCCGTTCCAAAGTTTTCGTTACCTTTGCCGGAAAGTAAACAAAGGGGTGCCCCACGGATGTGTCCGGGCTGAGATTATACCCTACGAACCTGATGCGGTTAATACCGACGAAGGGATTGTTGATTCTGACATCTATTTCCTTTCCCCGTCCGCGGGATGCTCTCTTTGGTTTACACGCTAAAACAGTACGCTTATGAAACTATTGGTAAACAACAAAGAGACGGAACTTACACAAGGTCATACAATTGCCGCACTGGCACAGCAGCTGGGACTTCCGAAGCAGGGAGTGGCCATCGCGCTGCACAACCGCATGGTTCCGCGTGCGGAATGGGAAAACACCGTCCTGAACGAGGGCGACAGTCTGGTCATCATCAAAGCAGCTTGTGGAGGATAAGACCATGGACATGAATCATTTCAAGCTGCAGTTCATCACACATTTCACCGACACGTATTCGTATCTCGACTCGGCCCGGATGGCCCTCGAAGGGGGATGCCGCTGGGTACAGTTGCGCATGAAGCATGCCTCGGACGAGGAGACGGAAGCGGTGGCCGTAGAGGTACAGAAACTGTGCCGCACGTACGGAGCCACTTTCCTCATCGACGACCGGGTAGAACTGGTGCGCAAGCTGAAGGCCGACGGAGTGCACCTGGGCAAGAACGACATGCCGATAGCCGAAGCACGGAAAATCCTCGGAAAGGATTTCCTCATCGGAGGTACGGCCAACACGTTCGATGACGTACGGGCACACTATGAAGCCGGAGCCGACTACATCGGTTGCGGACCGTTCCGCTTCACCACCACAAAAGAAAAGCTCAGCCCCATCCTCGGACTGGAAGGCTACCGTTCCATCGTACAGCAGATGAAGGCGGAAGGCATCCACCTGCCCATCGTAGCCATCGGCGGCATCACCCTGGAAGACATCCCTGCCATTATGCAGACCGGCGTGACGGGCATCGCCCTGAGCGGCACCATCCTGCGGGCAGCGAATCCGGTGGAAGAAACGAAGAAAATCGTGAATCAATTAAAAATGAAGAATGAAGAATGAAGAATTTGTAGATGTGTTCATTTTTAGACAGAAGAACAAAAGAAACATATTTTTCAAATCCTCTTATTTTCAAAATTTCATCACAAACTCCAACTTTACCACAAAGAATAACGGACAAAAGAACCACAAAAAGAACGAAGTTCCGAAGCGATTTTGCCCCAAAGCAAAAAAAGGAGCAAAAACTCCCCACAGCGATTTCGCCAAAGGCGAAGAGCGACAGCCCCCAAAAAATCCCGTCCTCAGTTTCGGACCGAAAAGCGGAGAAGCAGAGCACGGCGAAAAGAAGCGCAGGCTGTTTGAGCAAAGCGAGTTCCTGCGCTTCCGACGAGCGAAGCTTCGCAGCCGGTCCGAAACTGCAGACGGCGGTTTTTCTTTTTGTTACCTTTTTCTTTTTGCCGCCAAAAAGAAAAAGTAAGAGCAAGCAATAAACAAAATAGATAAAACAATGGAAAAACTAATCATTGCGGGAAAAGAATTCGAATCCCGCCTATTCTTAGGAACAGGAAAATTCAACTCCAACCAACTCATGGAAGAAGCCATTCTGGCTTCCGGCACAGAAATGGTGACCGTAGCCATGAAACGTATCGAACTTGACAACAAGGAAGACGACATGCTGAAACATATCATCCACCCCCATATCCAGTTGCTCCCGAATACCTCGGGCGTGCGCACCGCAGAAGAAGCCGTGTTCGCCGCACAGATGGCCCGCGAAGCCTTCGGCACCAACTGGCTGAAACTGGAAATCCATCCCGACCCGCGCTACCTGTTGCCGGATTCTACCGAGACCCTGAAGGCTACGGAAGAACTGGTGAAACTGGGATTCGTGGTATTGCCTTACTGCCAGGCCGACCCGACCCTGTGCAAGCGTCTGGAAGAAGCCGGAGCGGCTACCGTAATGCCGCTGGCTGCCCCCATCGGTACGAACAAGGGATTGCAGACACGCGACTTCCTGCGCATCATCATCGAGCAGAGCAACGTGCCGGTGGTAGTGGATGCCGGCATCGGTGCACCGAGCCATGCCGCTGAAGCCATGGAAATGGGTGCCGCTGCCTGCCTGGTAAATACCGCCATCGCCGTAGCCGGAAATCCGGTAGAAATGGCCGTAGCCTTCAAGGAAGCTGTCATTGCCGGACGCCGTGCCTACGAAGCCGGACTGGGTATTCAGGCCGATAACCTCGTGGCATCTGCCTCCTCTCCCCTCACTTCTTTCTTGAATGAATAAATCCTGATTTTCTCAACCGGTAGGGACTGTTCCCTACCCGCAAACAAACCCCGATTTATATGGAAAAAGAAAAAGACCAAAAAGCATACGCCCATGCAGAGAAAGCCTACATGCAGGGCACCCTTTTCCCCTTTGTAAAGGTAGGCATGCAGAAAGTGAACCTCACCCCGACGGTGACCGTAGTAGACGGCAAGAAGGTAATGACACCTAATGCACCGGTGTACGTGTACGACACGAGCGGCCCGTTCAGCGACCCGAACATTGAAATCGACCTGAAGAAGGGACTGCCGCGCATGCGTGAAAGCTGGATTACCTCACGCGGCGATGTGGAACAGTTGCCGTCCATCACCTCGGAATATGGCAAGATGCGCCGTGACGACCACTCGCTCGACCACCTGCGCTTTGAACACATCGCCCTGCCTTACCGTGCCAAGGAAGGCCACTGCTGTACGCAGATGTACTACGCCAAACAGGGCATCGTGACACCGGAAATGGAGTACGTAGCCATCCGCGAGAACATGAACTGCAAGGAACTGGACATCGATACCTACATCACACCGGAATTCGTGCGCGACGAGATTGCCGCCGGACGTGCCGTACTGCCTGCCAACATCAACCACCCGGAATCGGAACCGATGATTATCGGCCGCAACTTCCTGGTGAAAATCAATACCAACATCGGTAACTCGGCCACGACTTCAAGCATTGACGAGGAAGTGGACAAGGCGGTGTGGAGCTGCAAATGGGGCGGTGACACGCTGATGGACTTGTCGACGGGTGCCAACATCCACGAAACTCGCGAATGGATTGTGCGCAACTGTCCGGTGCCGGTGGGTACCGTGCCCATCTATCAGGCACTGGAGAAGGTAAACGGCAAGGTGGAAGACCTGACCTGGGAAATCTACCGCGACACCCTCATCGAGCAGTGCGAGCAGGGAGTGGACTACTTCACCATCCATGCCGGTATCCGTCGTCACAACGTACACCTGGCCGACAAGCGTCTGTGCGGCATCGTGAGCCGTGGCGGAAGTATCATGAGCAAATGGTGCCTTATCCATGACCAGGAGTCGTTCCTCTACGAGCACTTTGACGACATCTGCGACATCCTGGCTCAGTATGACGTGGCCGTATCATTGGGCGACGGGTTGCGTCCGGGCTGTATTGCCGATGCCAACGACGAGGCTCAGTTTGCCGAACTCGACACGATGGGTGAACTCGTGCTCCGTGCCTGGGAAAAGAACGTACAGGCCTTTATCGAAGGTCCGGGACACGTGCCCTTGCACAAGATTCGTGAGAACATGGAGCGTCAGATCAGCCACTGCCACAACGCACCGTTCTACACCCTCGGCCCGCTGGTGACCGACATCGCTCCGGGTTACGACCACATCACTTCGGCCATCGGTGCCGCACAAATCGGCTGGCTGGGTACAGCCATGCTGTGCTACGTCACTCCGAAGGAACACCTGGGTCTGCCCAACCGCGAAGATGTACGTACGGGTGTAATCACCTACAAGATTGCCGCCCATGCAGCCGACCTGGCCAAAGGTCATCCGGGCGCACAGATTCGTGACAATGCCCTGAGCAAGGCCCGCTACGAGTTCCGCTGGCGCGACCAGTTCCACCTGAGTCTCGACCCCGACCGTGCGCTGGAATACTTCAACGAGGGACGTCACACCGACGGCGAGTACTGCACCATGTGTGGTCCGAACTTCTGTGCGATGAAACTCAGCCGCGACCTGAAAACAATTAATAATGAATAATGCATCAGGCCAGCATCTTTAACTTTTAATTTTTAACTATTAACTATAGAAATGTTTAGTGACGAATTAGAAAAAATAAGCTGGGAGGAGACGACCAAGGCCATCTACTCCAAAACCGAGGCCGACGTGATTCGGGCACTCGGAAAATCACGGTGCGACGTAGACGACTTCATGGCTCTCATCTCGCCGGCTGCCGAAAAGTTCCTTGAACCCATGGCACGCCTCAGCAAGAAATATACCGAAGAACGTTTCGGACGCACCATGTCGATGTTCATCCCGCTCTACATCACCAACTCGTGCACCAACTCGTGCGTGTACTGCGGCTTCCACATCAGCAACCCCATGGCGCGTACCATCCTGACACCCGAAGAGATTGAAAACGAATACAAGGCCATCAAGAAGCTCGGCCCGTTCGAAAACCTGCTAATTGTGACGGGTGAGAATCCGGCCAAGGCGGGTGTACCCTACATTGCCAAGGCACTCGACCTAGCCAAGCCGTACTTCTCGAACCTGAAAATCGAGGTGATGCCGCTCAAGACGGAAGAATATGCCGAACTGGTTCACCACGGACTGAACGGTGTAATCTGTTTCCAGGAAACGTACAACAAGGCCCGCTACAACGTGTACCACCCGCGCGGCATGAAGTCGAAGTTCGAATGGCGTGTCAACGGGTTCGACCGCATGGGCCAGGCCGGCGTACACTCCATCGGCATGGGTGTGCTTATCGGACTGGAGGACTGGCGTACAGACGTGACCATGATGGCTTACCACCTGCGCTACTTGCAGAAGCATTACTGGAAGACGAAGTACAGCGTGAACTTCCCGCGCATGCGTCCGGCCGAGAACGAAGGTTTCCAGCCTAACGTCATCATGAGTGACAAGGAGCTGGCACAGGTCACTTTCGCCATGCGCATCTTCGACCACGACGTGGACATCTCCTACTCTACCCGCGAACCGGCCAATATCCGCGACCACATGGCTTCACTGGGTGTGACTACCATGAGTGCCGAGAGCAAGACCGAACCAGGCGGATATTACACCTACCCGCAGGCACTGGAGCAGTTCCATGTGAGCGACGAACGTACAGCCGTAGAAATCGAGAAGGCCCTCAAGGCATTGGGACGCGAACCGGTATGGAAGGACTGGGATGCTTCGTTCGACCACGTGGCACAGTCGCACGCCACCGCCGCTACGGCCCGCTGAAAAGCCCTCCGGAACACTCTCTGAAAAACGCCCTTACGTTTTCCCTGAAACGCAAGTACGTTTTACTTCAAACACAAGTGCGTTTTGATGGAAACACAAGGACGTTTTTCCAAAACGCAAGTGCGTTTTTCAAGACAAGTATAACCCTCTTCAGAAGGCATCCTGAGGCCATTATCCCGACTTCCGGATGCCTTTCTGTCTTTACTCACTTTATTCCCCTTTTAACCTTATGAAACTGACCGAAAAAGAAGCGTCACGCTACAACCGACAGATTCTGCTCGACGAAATCGGCGAGACAGGACAACTCCTGCTGAAACAGGCCCGCGTACTCATCGTGGGAGTGGGCGGACTGGGGTCGCCCATTGCCCTCTACCTGGCCGGTGCCGGAGTGGGTACCATCGGGCTGATTGACGACGATACCGTGAGCGAGACCAACCTCCAGCGGCAGGTGCTCTACAGCGAACCTGAAATCGGACTCTCCAAGGCCGAACAGGCCAAGTTGCGCCTGCAGGCCCTCAACTCCGACATCCGCGTGGAAGCCTGGAACGAGCGGCTCACCCCGCAGAATGCCGAATGCCTCATTGCCAACTACGACATCGTAGTGGACGGCTGCGACAATTTCCGCACGCGCTACCTCATTAACGACACCTGCGTGCGGCTGGACAAGGTGTACGTGTACGGTGCCATCCGCGAGTTCGACGGGCAAGTCTCCGTGTTCAACTACCAGGGCGGTCCCGACTACCGCACCCTCTTCCCCGACGAAGAGGAAATGCTCGCCATGCCCCACCCCTCCAAGGCCGTGCTGGGTGTCACTCCGGGCGTAGTAGGCTGCGTGGAAACCAGCGAGACGATAAAAGTCATCCTGGGCAGTCCATACGTGCTGAGCGGAAAACTCTGGCACATCGACCTGCGAAGTCTGGAAAGTTACGTCATTTCGCTGGTATAGTTTCCCGTCCGACCCGCTGAAAATCACGGTTTTCAGTGATGCACAGCTTCTCAGATAGCCTTACTTTTGTACAAACGTAAATTATCCTATTATTCTTATCTTTAGTATGAACAAAAGTAAAGCAACGACAGCCCTGAAATCGCTGCTGGTTTCAGGCTGTGCCCTTTTTGTGTGGGGCATGACACCCGCATTTTTAGCCTCCACCCTTACCTCGTGCGAAAAATTAGAGGATATTTTAGGAGGTGGTGATGATGATGAAGACGATGGAGACGGAAGCAGCTCAGGCAATCTGAACGGAGTGGGTACTACCGACGGAGCGGCTCCCTATTTCAATCTGGAAACGACTCGCATCGAAGTGCCTGCCGTAAGAGACGGAGAAGGCATACAGGTGAAATGCCAGACCAACATCATGAGCATGCGTTATGTGCTGGAGAAATTCAAGAAATTCAGTGAAGGTGAACTGACTAAACAGGAGGACTATTCGTTCATTCTGGAAAATCCGGACTATTCATTCTACGGCGAAGAGTACCTGCAGTATTACACCAACTACTCCAGTGAGAAACAGACCGACAACCTGCTGATTTATGCCACCGACAAAGACAGTCTGCTGGCCACCATCCCCATCGAACAGGCGGCTGCCCCTCATATCAGCGTGACCAAGGCAGATGCAGGTGTCAATGAAATCACACTGACACTGGAAGGACAGAACGACGCCCGTTTCTATTCCACCTACATCTCTACCGACAGCATCCCCTTGTTCGAAGTCATTCAGGATTTGAAAAACGGAGGCTCAGGACTTCCTTTTGAATACCTCTTCGACCTTCAAAGCCAGCCTACGTGTACCTTCTCCGGACTGACAGAAGCAACCAAATACTACACCTACCTGCAAGGCGGTACGGAACCGGGGCCCTTGTGCGGAGTTTCACTGTACACCGTCACTACTGCCATGCGCGGCAAGGAAGATGCGCTGATTATGAAATACGCGTTGAACAACCTGAACAACCGCACGGTGTACCTTCCGTTTGAAGGACGGGTGAAAGGTGTCATCGACTGGGGCGACGGAGTGACCGAGGTGCTCGACAAATCATACGTATATTCGGCCGACTTGTCACACGCCTATGCCCAAGGTGCTGAATCTACCGTAGAAGTAGCTTTCAAAGGTACGGTAGAATCTCTGACAACCAACAGCACAACCAATGGAGAAATCCTAAAGAGTTCACTCATCGGCATCACACAATGGGGTACGCCCGAACTGAAAACACTGAGACTGGAAGACGTTACCGCACTGACCCAGCTGGCTGCCGACACCAAAGGAGCACTGTCCGCCATCACGGACTTCACCTCCTGCTTTGAAGGCTGTACGGGACTGACCAACCTCCCCGAAGACCTGTTTGCCATGGCCACCGGCGCCGAGACGTTCGACAGAGCCTTCCAGGGCTGTACGGGACTGACTTCACTTCCGCTCAATCTCTTCGCCCAGAATTCCAGTGCCCGCAACTTCAACGAAACCTTCTCCAGCTGCACAGGGCTGCTCTACCTGCCCGAGGACCTCTTTGCAAACAACAAAGACATCTATGTCATGAACGATGTGTTCAGCGGATGTGAAAACCTGAAAGAGATTCCGGCCGGACTGTTCCGTAACAATACCCGTTTAGGATACATACAATGTGCCTTCTCAGGATGCAGCTCGCTCACCAGTCTGCCCGAAGGACTGTTTGCCAACTGTCCGGGCATACAGAGTGTGTCAGAAATCAACTCCGTCATGGATGCTTACGGTCTTTTCTCGAATTGCACCTCATTGACTGAAATCCCGGAAGACTTGTTTGCCAGTATGACCAAGGTTACCAAGTTAGATGGCATATTCAAGGGATGTACCTCCCTCCGCGAGATTCCCGAAAAACTGTTTGCAAACAACACACAGGTGATTTCCATGTGGGAAGCCTTTGCCGGATGCAGGAGTCTGCAACGCATTCCTACTGGACTGTTCGACTCCATGCGCACCCTGCAAGCTGTCCGCCTCTTGTTCAAAAGCTGCAGTTCGCTCACCGGCGAATCGCCCTACACCCTGATAAACGGAAAAAAGGTACACTTGTATGAACGCAAGGATTACCCGAATGAATTCTTTGTAATCAACAGTCACACCAGCGCGTTCAACAACTGTACGAACCTGACCGACTATGAATCCATTCCAAGCAACTGGAGATAAACGAGTCCCGATTTTTGCATAATTATCCTTCCCCTGCCAGAGCAAGATAAAAAACAAAGGCCTGGCAGGGGATTTTTCATGCCTCAATTTCCAATTCTCTGTTTTTTATGCTAACTTTGAGAATCAAACCTTTATCAAAAAAACTATGTTACTCAGAATTTTAGGTTATCTCTGCCAGTTGTGTTTCATTATTGGCCTTTATTATGGGCTCAAAAGCCAGGAAGCGTTTCTGCAATATACCGTTTGCATACTGGCCATACTGATTCTCTTACAGCGTATATTCATTGACTTATTCTGGAAAAAAGAAAACACTTAACACTTTATCCATCATGTACACGAAACAACTCACTGGCATCCTGCTGGTATTCCTGAGCATCTTCTGTTTCACCAGCTGCAATCACGACGACGTAAACTTTCCAACTTTCACATTCAATGAAAACGGAGAATGTGAGCCAGCGTCTCTCACCCCCATTTCTTCCGCCCGCTTCGAAGAGGCCGTAGTGGGATACGGCTGGAAGCACGTCCACACCTACGAAATCAATCCCGACGGCACTTGCCAGACGCAGGATTATTACCAAGACTTGACAGGTACAGGTCCTACCCAATATTACGTGGAAAGCAACTCTTCCCTGAAGAAATACATGTACATTGACGCCTATCCAGCATGGGGATTCCGGACTGTCGCTTATACCTTCTCGGACAGCAACCGACTGCTCAGCAACCAGAACACAGAATTTCAGGTACTTTCCGTGAACGGCAACACAATGGAAATACTTGACCAGCTGGGAATACGGGCAGGCGGAGCCGAAATCTACGGTTATTCCATCTACCAACGGATGACGAATCAGGAACTGGAAGAGGTGCAGAAAACATACCACACAGATTTGTCGGACGTCCACGAACTGACCGTATCGGTACAGGAAAATCCGCTCATCATCTCCGGAAAAGAAACGGAATTCGATGTGCTGAGCAGCAACGGTCCTTTCACTTTCAAACCAGCCAGAGAAGGCAGTTGCGAAATCACTTCACAAGGGAATCATGTCAAGGTCAAGCTGCTGAGCAACGGAGTATATCTCACAGGCTACGACCGTCTGCGTCATTGTGAGGTGGTCATTTTCTCTACCGACGAGGAACTGGAACCCGAAGGTACGGACATCTACGACTTCACATACACGGAAATCACCGTCAATCAAGAAAAGAAACTCTTTGCGCCCGATGGCCATGAAATCTCCTACGACCTCGGCAGCATGGAAGTCACCCCGCGCAAGGAATACGCCGGAAGTATCCTGAGCCAGTATGCCCCCGTGGCCTTGCTTGCTGTGGACACAAACGGACAAACACGCTATCTGCGCATGAACAGCGGCAAAATCAGCTTCAAGAATCTTCTTCCGCAAGAAGTGCTCGACCAACTGACGGAAGGTACAGACGGGGCTTCTCTCACCTACAAGCTGGAACTGATTACGCCCGACTGCGAGGTGTTCCAGGTTCTGCCTTTCAAAATCACCTATAAAAAATAGTGCAAGTTTCATGAAACTAATCCGCCTGCTTCCCATATTGCTTGTCATCGGACTCTCCTGCCTGACGGGTTGCCAGAAAGAAGAAATTCCGTTTGCCGACAACGAACGGACACTCTTCATGTACCTGCCATGGTCTACCAACCTGACGAGTTATTTCTACCAGAATATCGACGATATGGAAGACGCCATCTCCCGCAGAGGGCTGGACAAGGAGCGGGTACTCGTCTTTCTGTCCACCAGTTCCACGGAAGCAGAACTGTTTGAAATCACGGTCAATAACGGTACCTGCACCCGGCAGATACTGAAAGAATATACCCGTCCTGCATTTACGACCGAAGAGGGTCTCACGGGCATTCTGAACGACATGAAATCGTTTGCTCCCGCCAAAACCTACTCCCTGATTGTGGGTTGCCACGGCATGGGATGGCTGCCCGTCGCCCAAAGCAAGGCACGTGCCGCTACGAAACCCCGCTATCACTGGGAGTACTCACACACTCCCCTGACCCGCTTTTTCGGGGGACTGACAGCAGAATACCAGACGGAGGTGACCACCCTCGCCAAAAGTCTCTCCAACTGCGGATTGAAAATGGAATACATCCTGTTTGACGACTGCTACATGTCTTCGCTGGAGGCAGCCTACGACCTGCGCCACGTGACCCGTCACCTGATAGCCTGTCCCACGGAAATCATGGTCTACGGTATGCCTTACTCCCACATCGGAGAATACCTGCTGGCCGAGAATCCCGACTACAGCGCCATCTGTCAGACTTTCTATCAATTCTATTCCAGTTACACATACCCCTACGGTACCATTGCCGTGACCGACTGCTCCCGACTGGACGAACTGGCTCTCCTGATGAAAGACATTCATTCCCGCTATTCGCTGGACGACTCACAAACGGCCTCCATTCAGCGTATGGACGGCTATTCTCCCGTGATATTCTATGATTTCGGCGATTACGTCCGTGCCCTTTGCGGCAACGATGCAGAGCAGCTGACCCAGTTTGAAACCTTGCTGGAACAAGTCGTTCCCTACAAGGCACACACCGAGAAATATTTCACAGCAGCCCGTGGTCCGCTTCCCATAGAGCATTATTCCGGCATCACCACCTCTGCACCCAGCACAAACAGCTTGGCAAGTTCCTACTCGCAGACTTCGTGGTATCTGGCTACGCATTGATAATGTGCTATCTCTATTCCAGATTTGAACCATAAAAATAAGCAGCCGTAGCACCTCCGTCTACCAGAAAATCAGAGCCGGTGATAAAGGCCCCCCGGTTGCTCATCAACAGTTCGGCCACATTCGCCACCTCGTCGGCCGTGCCGGGACGATGCGCCGGACATTGGGCGAACATCTTCTTATAGAACTCCCCACGTACCCCGTTGAACTCGTCAAGTGCCAGTGGAGTGACGATAATACCTGGAGAAATGGAATTCAGACGGGCACCTCGTTCACCCCATCTCACTGCCTCGGACATGACACGCTTCACGTTGCAACGTTTCGCCAGCTGGTAGGCATGGAGCGTATCGCGGATGTGCGAGGGTTGCAGTACCTCCAGACTCAACAATTCTTCCGTCGGTGTACAAGCTAGCTGTGCATCGATTTCAGCACCAAGGGCCGGCAAGCGGTGTCCAGATTGACTGGCTATCGTAACGCCCGTTCCACCCTGCCGGATAACTTTCCCAACTTCTTCCAACAATACCGCCGTACCGTACAAGTCGACTTTCAGAATGGTCTCGACCGAGGCTTGCGAAGGAGACACTCCTGCCGCATTGACCAGCATGGCTATCTCTCCATATTGCTGTGCCGTCTCAATCAGTCCGAGAATGGAGACGCGCGACGACAAGTCCATCTCCACCGGAAGCACATCAAATCCGGCACGGTTCATCGTATCGGCCACGGCCTGCGCATTCTCCATCCGCTTGTCACCGACTACAATCTTCATTCCATATCCCATCCGCCGAGCTATCGCCATACCGATTTGTCCGGCACCCGTAAGCAACATTACTTCTTTTTCCATATCACACACTTTTAATATTTCCATCCGATTCCGCTACATAACGGTCCACTAAATCTTTCAAAGCCATACGGCTCTCCATTTCCTGTGTCATAGTTCTATACTATTAATCTGTTAATGTTATGGCAAAAATAATCCGTACCATTTTATCCGTTGTTATACAAAACACAGAATCCCTGCATGAAAACACAGATTTCAAGAGTAACGAAAACCAGAAACCGGAATCCTTTCGTAATTTTGTCGTCAGAAGCATTAAAAACGATGAAAACATCCTTATTAAACATCGAAACCGTTACAGAGTACGACGACATGCTCGGCGTAGAAACTCTGCATCCGCTGGTCAGCGTGATTGATCTTTCACAGGCCAAACCGATGCACCACATGCGGCATACATTCAGCTTTTACGTGATTTTTCTGAAAGACGAAAAGAACTGCGACCTGATTTACGGCCGCCAGCGATACGATTACCAGAAAGGCTCGGTGGTCTGTCTGGCACCCGGACAAGTGATCGGCATAGAAGATACGGGCGAAACGTTCCAGCCGCAAGGCTATGCGCTGTGCTTTCATCCCGACCTGATTCGCGGCACCAACCTCGGACGCACTATCAAGGAATACACGTTCTTCTCGTATGAAGTGAACGAAGCCTTGCACCTCTCGGAACGGGAACGACACACCTTCATCGACTGCCTGCAGAACATTCAGGAGGAATTGCAACACAGTGTGGACCGGATGAGCAAACGGCTGATTGCCAACCATATCGAGTTGTTGCTCAACTATTGCCTGCGCTTCTACGAAAGACAGTTCATCACCCGTCAGGATGCTCACCACGACATTCTAACCCGTTTCGAAACATTCCTGGACCAATATTTCACGGGAGACAATGCCGCACAAAAGGGATTGCCCAGTGTGAAACACTGCGCAAGCGAACTTTGCCTGTCAACCAACTATTTTGGCGACCTTATCAAAAAAGAAACAGGCAGAACCGCCCTGGAATATATACAAGACAAAATTATCAGCATCGCCAAAGAACAGCTGCTTCTCCCCTCAGAGTCCATCAGTCAGATAGCCTATCAACTCGGTTTCCAGTACCCGCAGCACTTCACTCGTGTATTCAAGAAAGCCACCGGAATGACTCCCAATGAATACCGGAGCAGCAAAACGGAGTATAAATAATACAATATTTTTCATCCGCCATAAGAAAGAGGAAGCACAGAATTCATTACATTTGCAGAAACCAAACCCGATATTTATGAATCGCAGACTACTATCCGTCACCGTGTTTCTGGCGCTGATGCTGACTTCCCTGCTGGCCGGACGCCATAACTACCACGTGACACGAAACGAAATAACAGCCGACCTGAATCAGGCACTGGCACTGACTTTACTGGAAAAGAAAGAGCCCATTGTGACACAAGATACGATACGGGCATACAAGCAGCTCCGGCGTACTTCGGGCGGACAGGTACTGATTGCCGTGTCCGACGAACGGTTCTGCCGACACCTGAAGAATCGGCGACTGAAGGAAACCTCTTTCCTCACGTTCGACGTGGTGGACAAGGAATATCAGGGTGGTTCGACGGATGAACAGGCCATCTACAGCGATACACTGATGATAAGAAACGGACACGCAGGCGAGACACTGGCCCTGAAAGGCTATACCCGTCTGTCGGCAGCGGCCGTATTCGGCATGTCCGACCAGCGCTTGCCTGCCGGACTGATGGCAGCGGCTATCCTCTGGGCCATCGGTTCGATGCTGTACTTACGGAAAAGAGAGAAAGAGAATCTGGTGCTGCAACCCGTCGAAGGATGCAGACAACCGGCTGAAGATGGTACACAATCTGCCGAAGATTTCGGGGGACTGACATATTCGGATGCAGACGACCGTTTCTACGGCGTCGACCACATGCCTATCCGCTTCACCCCCATGCAACAGCAACTGATGCGGCTGTTCTGGCAGTCACCTTCCCACTCCATTTCGAAAGAGGAAATCTGTGCGACACTCTGGCCCAAGAAAGACGATGCCAACGATACGCTCTACACCCTTATCCGCCGGTTGAAACCCATTGTGGAGGAGCATACGCAGCTGAAAATCGTGGCCGACAGAGGACGAAACTATTCACTGGAAATCAACGAATTGAAAAGCTGACAGCGAATTGTCAGGCAAATGTCAGCGTCGGTTTTTGACGCCTTCGTGACAGCCTCCTACTTTTGTTCCTGAAATTTACACACAGGAACAAATGAACACACTCAGATTACTTTTCCAGCAGGAGACCGAAAGTCGGCTTCTGCTGACCATCTCCCGATTTCTGGCCAGCATCTTTCTTCTTTTATTGCTGGCCCTCCCCACTCTCGCGCAGGAAGTAGAACCCACCGTGGAACTAGGCGAAGTGGAAGTCAAAGCCGACCGGATTATCCACAAGACCGACGGTCTGCTACTCTACCCCTCCGAACAGCAGAAAGCTTCTTCCCGCTCAGGCTACAGTCTGCTCCAGCAACTCACCTTACCGAATATCCGTGTGGACGAGGTGGGCCACAGCATCTCGGCCATCGACCAGCGGGGAGGCGTACAGATTCGTATCAACGGCATCATTGCAGACAAGGCAGAGATGCTGTCGCTCGACCCGAAAAGCATCCGCAAGATTGACTTCATCGACAACCCCGGCGTGCGCTATGGCGACGGCATTGCCTACGTCATTGACATCACTACCCGACGGGCGGACAACGGATATACTTTAGGAACCTCGCTCACCCAGGCACTGACTACCCGCGACGGCGATTACACGGTGTACGGCAAATGGAACACAGGAAAGAGTGAGCTGTCGCTGAACTACAGCTTCGGCTACCGGGATTTTAAAGGAATACGGACGGAGGAAACCGCATACTATCATCTGAACGACGGCTCCATTTATACCATCCAGCGCAACGACCTCGCTTCGCGCAACCGGAGTCTGAGCAACCAGATGAAACTGACCTACAACCTGGCCGACTCCAGCCGCTACGTGTTTCAGGCTTCACTGAGCGGCGACTTCAGTCACGTGCCGGGCGATTTCAGTCAGAAACAGATTGTAGACGGGGCACAGACATACACCGCCCTCGAACAGCAACAAAGCCAGAGCAGCAGTCCGGTGCTCGACCTCTACTACTTCCAGCAGTTCACCCCCCGGCAGTCGCTTACCCTCAATGCCGTGGGCACATACATCGGCACCCAATCCTCCGACAGTTACGACGAAGGTTCGCCTTACCGTTACAATGTGGACGGACGCACCTACTCCCTGCTGAGCGAAGCCATCTATGAAAACCGGTTGAAGCCCTTTACCCTTTCTGCCGGCCTCAACTACAACCAGAAATACACGAACAATGAATACACGGGCGATGTTTCTTCCGTCACCCCCATGCACCACAACCGCGTGTATCTGTTCTCCGAAATCAAGGGAACGTGGGACAAGCTCCGCTACTCGGCAGGCATCGGAGGCAGCTACCTGCACTACCGTCAGCAAGCCCATTCGTACGATTACTGGAGTTTCTGTCCGAAAGCAGCCCTGAACTACAACTTCACCCACTCCCTGCAACTGAGTTACAATTTCCAGCTGAACGAACGCACCTCACGGGTGGCCATGATCAGCGATGCCGCCATTCGCACCAACCGCATGGAATGGACCGTAGGTAGTCCAGACCTCAAGCCCAACCGGGAGACGTATCACACCCTCCGGCTGTCGTACAACAACACCCGCCTGCAAGCCTATGCGCAAGGCTTCTACAAGAAATGTCCTCACCCCAACATGGCGGTGTACGAACGCACGTCCGACGACCGGTTCATCTATACCCAGCGCAACCAGAAAGAGATTGACGCCCTGCACGCCATGGCCTATGCAAGCTACTGGCTGATGCCGGAAAAGCTCTCCGTCACGGCCTACGGGGGACTGTTCCGCTGCTTCAACTTCGGCCAGGACTACACGCACTGCTACACGTCCTACTTCTTCACAGGGGCCGTCAACGCCTACCTGGGCAACCTCTCCCTCCATGCCTACGCCGACAACGGCTCCCGCTTCCTGGAAGGGGAAACCAAAGGCTACAGCGGAGGCGACATCGCCATGAAGGCCGCCTACAGCTACAAAGACTGGCAGTTTGCCCTTATCTGGCAACAGCCCTTTCAACACAAATACAAAATGTTCGAATCGGAAGTCCTGAACCGGAACCTCCAGAAAACCACTGCCCTCTACAGTCGCGACGCCTGTAACCTCGTCAACCTGACCGTAACGTGGCGACTGACTAAAGGACGCAAGTTCCGCGCTGTCAACCGCTCCATCCAGCTGAAGGACAGTGACACGGGGATTATCCGATGAAAAAAGAAATTCTCAGGTAAGTATTCCGCTTGCCTGAGAATTTTTCAATGAGCTGCACGCTGCAACCACCGGTTACAACCGTTTCCCAACAGTACCCCCAAGAATACGCTCACAAAGATGCGCCAATCATCGGCAAGGCCCATCCATTGTGTGACGAACAGACAGAGACTGCACACTACGGCTGTGACCACCAAGCTCCATAACAACGGTTTCATTTTCATAGGCATTTGTTTTGATTACAAGCGTAAAGATACAAAAACTTACCTAAAAACGACTTTTTGAGAAAGAAATAATTATTTCTGACAGACTTATTTGTCTAAACCACCCCGATAAAATCAAGAAACTTTGGCGGCACGCTCGAAAGTAACCGGAATGGCATACCTCACTTTCTCCGGTTTTCCGCTTTGCCGTCCCGGTTTCCATTTCGGCATCAGCTTTACTACCCGAAGAGCCTCTTCGTCCAATGCCGGATTCACTCCCCGCAGCACCACCGGATGAATAATGTTTCCTTCCTCATCTATCACAAACTGCACGATGACTCGAGGAATTACAACCGTTTCAGGCACAAGCGATTTGTCATAGTTCAGATTCTTCCGAATAAAATCCATCAAGGCCGACATGCCCCCGGGAAACTCCGGCATCTCCTCTACCTCGTCATACGCAATATCCAGATCCTTTTCCTCTGCCACTTCCTGCAAAGGCTTTGAAGAAGGCTCCTTGTCCGAAGCATCCCGTTCTTCCACCTTGTGGCCAATCCGGAATTCCGCCGCAAAATACCAGTCGTGATAATTATCCCCAATATCCATTTTCTTCACCACACGATAGATGCCCGGCGTAAGCATACGGAGTGACGTATACAAACTGGCAGAAAAGGGATAAATCTTATTGGATGGAAGAATACGTTCTTCAAGTGTCCAAACTGTTGCTCTCGGTAAAGACAGCCATTTTTCTCCCTCCTTCCGAAGCACTCGGTACGGCGACCCCATTGAGATGCTCCGCCCGCTCCGGTTTACGATTCTCACCGCCACAGATTCCGTATTCAGCGGATACACCGCCTTCTCCGTGTACATCTTGATGCCGAAAGTATCCGTACACATCGGTTGAGTAAAATAAGTAGCTACATCCTCTTTTCCGTCGTTCACTACGATTGCCGCATAATTCAGCACCTTCTGCCGGAACTCTTTCTGCAATGCCTCCGAGTTCACCATCCACGACATATACAACGTGTCATTGTCCCGAAAAAACGAAGTATTCAAGTTTTCTATGACACGGTCCTTGGGATGTTCCTTCCCATACTGGCTAATTTTGTCAAGCAGTTTCCGATGCTGAGCCTTGGATACGAGTTCAAACTCCGCGTATGCCGTACATGTATTACGGTTGAATGATTTGTAAATGCGATACCTGCCGGGACGGTTCTTGTCCGTATAAAATTGAATAGTCTGCCGGTCTGTAGGATAATCGGGCGTAAACACCCACAATACATCGTTGATTATCGGATTGGTAGGCTGAGGTTCCCATTGCTTTAGTGCTTCATTGTAATATACCAGACTGTACCCTTCTCCACTGTCATATTCCCGGTTCGCACGACTGGTAATAAAGACCTTGACTTTGGAAGTCGCTACAGGATAATAATCATATTCTGTATGCATATAAAGCGAATCCGCAGAAAGAGGACGGCCGACAGGAATATCCCGTACCACCGGTTCCAGCACCATCGCCACCGGTTGAGGCGGAGTGTCTGTAGAAGTTTCCGTATCCGGCTCCTCTGCTGCAAGCGTATCATCCGTTACTTCCGGACTCTGTACTGCTGGAGGAGTCTCCTTTGCCAGAACATCTACCGGTTGTGCCTTACGCTTGCCTGTACAACCAACACACATCACACAGACCACCGCCACAAACAATTGAAAAAATGCATTTGTTTTCATACGCTATTGGGATAATTAATTTGTATTCTGCACAGAAGGTTTAAACGCAACAGGAAAAGCAAACTTTACATTCCGGTTCTTCCCGGCTTGTCTGCCCGGTTTCCATTTCGGCATCAGACTGACGATACGCAAGGCTTCTTCATCCAACGCCGGATTTGTACTCCGCAACACCACAGGGTTAGTGGCATTTCCCTTCTTATCTACTACTATTTGAATGATGACACGCTCCCTCTTTTCAGCCTTGTCATGCCGCAGGTTTTTCCGGATAAACTCCATTAAAGCAGACATACCACCGAGAAACTCCGGCATCTCCTCCACTACCTGATAAACTGTTTGCTCATCTTCCTTTCATTGTATTATCGATTTTTCCGTGAAACAATTGTCCGTTATTTATCTATCCAGAACTCGGCACTTACTGTAATTTCTTCCCTCCCGTCATGGAATGATTGAATAATCCGATATTTTCCGGATGTAATTCTATAGCAACTGACAGGATAACTAAAACAATAATAATCAGGAGCAAAGTTTAACTGCATACCTACATCTCCAAAGCCATACATTCCATTCATCTTTGCACCCATCCACGAACCGTTTTCCCATTTCTGCAATGTCCAGTCACCACCAAAAATCAGCGACTTACGCTTAGGATTCAATAGGATAGCATACACATTCTTCGTATCAAGCGGATAATGGTTCTGTATCATATTCATCCTCACAGTAGTCCCCAGCGTATCACAGTTCAGGCATTGTGCATCGGCAGGCCCAATCTGCATAACCTGTTTTTTTGATGCCGTGCGATTGCATCCCAAACTGCATATTGCCATCATCACCACGAAATAAATATACCAGCTTTTCATACTCCACACATTTTTATTTAACCTCAAAACTGTCTGTCAAAAGAATGCGTTCATCACCTCTACTAAATGATTTCTGAACACGGTATTTCCCTTTTGGAATGCAATATTCATTCAGTTTATAACGGAAGCAATACAGCAAAGGAGCCTTCTCTATCATAAACGCATCACTATTCCATACAATCGTATAGGAGGTATCCTTTTGCTCCGGCGGACACCATTTATCATTTTTCCACAAATAGAAACGCATATCCCGTCCGAACTCCAACAGAATGTCCGTCGGATTGCTTACAAATATATTAATCACGGGCACATTTTCTGTATATACTTCATATTCTGTCCACAGACGGGTTTCTCCGTTATATGCTTCAGGTAAATCTTTTGTATACCAAAGTTGACACTGACGTAATTCGTATGTTACTGTATCTTGAAATGAAGCACAGGTATCAGCAACCACAATGGATGTCATGCTGTCCGCACCTCCGATAACAGCTGTAGAGGTAGCCTCCTGTACAGGCTGTCCAGGCTTATTTACACAGGCCGCCAGCAAAATCAATATAACACATGCAATCTCTTTTCTCATATTCATTCCATTTTAATGAAAACAATTATTCCTTTTATCTATTTCATCAGTATCGGTTTATCACACGGTGTATAGCCGATAACCAGCACATCAGTATCCGGATTAACAGTAGCAGAAGAATTCAGTTTATATTGAACTACAAGTGTATCTTTACCTGCCTTCAATAAAGTAGGGACATTCATCACCTTTCTAAAAGTGTCTAATGCTGCTTTCCGAAACGAACGGTTGCTGCAAGAAATGATTTTCGGTTGCACGACATATCCGTTACTGTCCACTGCATATTCAATGCGTAGCAGACACTCTTTTCCTTTGGCCAGCAACTTTACCGGATATTTGCTTTCCTTATGTAAAGTCTTGATAAACCATTTATAATCACGAAATTCATCTAAAGATTTATCCAGACCAAATATTCCTTTCGGAGCCTCCTTGCGCCATGAAGTGCCAAACTTCTTATCCAGATAATCAAAAACCACCTGATTATAAGCTGTCAGCATATGATTGGGAACACCCAGATAACAGTCCAGTGTTCCATCTTTTTTCAATGGATAAAAAACGTCATAACTCACGCCGTACTTTATCCAGAAAAAGTGTGTGCGGATTTTTTGTTCCTGTTCTTCCGGTATTACCAGGCGCAGCTTGGGATGTCCCTTGAGGATATTTTCTTTCGACAACTCCGGCGAACAGTCATATTTCAAAATATAATCATACCATAAAGGAAGCACCATACGCAGCGTGTCATTATGCTGCGAAGGGAGGGTTACTACCGTATCACAAGGAGCGAGTCCCACATATTCAGCTTTCAGATGATAAGTTCCGGCCTCCAGTCCCGTCATCCGGAAGCAGCCGGTGGAATCTGTCAGCCATCCTTGAAACGGTTGTTCAACCATGCTCAAATTGGAGCCAACAAGCACAGCATGTACCACATCATAAGGAGGACGTTGACGGACGGATTCACCATACACCCGACCCACAATCGTGTATTTTGCAGAATCACCCTTATTATGCGTTATATCTCCCCTCAAAGTTATAGTAAGATTCCGATATTCGCTCGTGTACTTTCCGTTGATGAAGAGCACCTCCCACGGATAAATGGATTTCAGCGTTTCTTTGAGGGCAAGAGCCAGCGGATGATTCCCGTCGTTTATCATTTCCTGCGAAGAACGCAGATAAATGAAACGTACGTCACAGTCTATAAAGTGACCGTCGGCTGTCAACTGGAAATCACTTAGCGAAAAACAAATTCGTTCTCCACGGTATTCAGGAAACCGCTTCCAAGGAAACCGATGCACGATTTCCCCTTGTGCCTTCGTCAGATTCAATCCGGCTCTCCGGTAATTGTGGTAAGTCTGCGTTTCCAGCACTTTACCGCTCCGAACGGTCAGCACCCGTTCTGTTTCCATGTTGCGGTCGAACCCATCATGCACGTATCTCACCACATCTCCTTTCCCGGCCCGAAGTTCCCCACTGAACCAGCGGGCTTGAATTGTCCCCGCCAGACAATAGGCCGCAAAAATCGGCCGCAAGTCTTTCACCTCATACATTCGTGTATATTCTTTCTTGCTGACCTCATCGTAGACATCCGCTTCTACCCGTTGCAGGCAAAGATACCCATCACGCACCTCCCAGAAAGCGGTATAGCCGCTATAATTGCCCGTAGACCGAGTAACATTTTCCGGAAGAAAATCTCCCATCCGCCTGCACAGCAGGGAATCGTATCCTATCGGCTTTGCCATCAAAACCCATTCTTCTCCTTCCAGACGAATCACATCGCCCGATTGCCCTGTGGCTTTAAGCGTCAGCATCACACCACACAGCAGAATAAGCAGCATCATTTTCTTCATACGTATCTGATTGTTAGGTAAATCTAGTTTTTAAAGATACGGAAAAGAAACGGCATTTCAAAGTTGTGGAAAGGATTAGAAAAACGAAGCTCCGTTTTCCGAGAAATATTGGTTTTATTTTTACGTTTCCCAACCCCGAACCGTATGTTTTCAAAAGCAGAAACGTATAGTTCCGCACCGAAGAACATACGGTTCTCTTACGGGAAACATAGAAAACGCCTTGAAGAAACGATTATGTCCTCAAGGCGTTTTCCAATATGTAAAGTTAGCAAGCTATTCGGCGTCTTCCTATTCCGCAAAAGCCGGAACAGGCAAATGCATACCTGCCATTACCACTCCGTTTTCACGGGCATATTGCAGGTAGTATTTGCGGCTTTTTATGGCTCCGGTCTTATCCATGTCATACTGCGCACAGATTTCCGGATGATCTTTCTGCAAGGCAAACCCGTGAAACAAGTCACCAATTACCAGCAGTTTGCCCGCCTTATAAACGGTATGTCCCGGTGTATGTCCTATGGCCTCCATAGGGAGCACATTTCCGGGAAGCGTATCTCCAAAAGCAAAGAGATGCAGACGGTCTTTATAGGCATTCATCGTGGTCTCTACCTGTGCCCTTTTATCAGCCGGCATTTTCATCCAGGCATCATATTCCGCCTTTGAAGCATATACCTCAGCCTTCGGGAAGACAACCTTACCGTCCTTCATCATTCCGCCGATATGGTCGCCATGAAAATGGGTAATAAACAAGCAGTCAATATCTTCAGGCTTTACATTCAACGATTTCAAGCCCTCCATCATCCGGCTATCAGGAGCACCGACACCGGTATCAAAAAGCATCCGCTTGCCATCACATTCAATCAAAAACGTGCTGACGGAAGCTGGTATACCCTCTTGAAGAGAAAGGCTGTTCATCAGCGCATCTGTCGCATCCGGAAAGAGAGTACGCGGCATCAACCGTGAGCTGGCATTGTCACGAATCCATGTCACCTTCATACTGTCCAGCGTCAACGTGGCCAACAAACTATCTTTCTGTAATGTTACCCGAGTACATACGGTCTTTATCGTATCTGCATTCATTTCTTTCTCTGTTTTCTGTTTATTCTGCCCTCCGCAACCAAAAAACAAGAAGGCTGACAACACGACGGCACCCGCCATCACATAATTTTTCATACGTATTTGTTTTGTAGTTTCTTCTTATTGTCCCATCTCTACCTTCACTTCCTGAATGTTACGAAGCTCATCGCTGAAGTTGACACCAATCTTGTAGACCGTACGGCTGTCCTTGGCAAAGGGTGCGGCATAGCCTTTCTCCCGAATCTGAGCCAAAGCTTCGTCCGCGCTGCCGTTCAACTTGAATTCCATGATGTACACATAGTCCTGCGTCTGGAGCACCAGGTCAATCCGACCACGGTTGGTTCGGTATTCCACCTGCACGTAGAAGCCCATCAGCTTGAAGATGATGTAGAGGATATTCTGATAGTGCACTTCGCGGTCGCGTGCCAGTTCGTATGGAATGTCGGCAAACATGGTCTTCAACCGTTCGAAGAAATCATCTACTTTGCCCGCCATTACTTCCTCCACAAAGCACTGAATCTGGTAGGGTGACTTGCTTACGCTCACCGAAGCGTAGTTGGGTAGCAGAAACTTGAAAAAGCCCTGTTCCACCTCGCGGTTGGGAAATCCCAACGTGTAGTTCTCGAACATCTTGTTGTAACCCTTGATGGTGAGGTAGCCACTCTGGTAGATAACCGGAATCGGGTCGGTTGAGGCCGTATCAATGCTGTCCAGCACCGGCTGGCTGGTGACGATATGTTCCAGTTCTTCTATCGGATAGTGATGGAGCTTGAGTAGTTCGACGAGGTAGGTCGGTGTTCCAGTCTCAAACCAGTAGCTGCCGAACCGTCGGTTGGCAAAGGTATTCAGCAGGCTGAACGGATTGTACATACCGATGGCATTTTCCGTGAAATGATACCCGTCGTAGTTTGTTTTCAGTTCTGCACAAGCTTCTTCATAGCTCATGCCTGTAGCTGCGGCTAATTCGTGAATATCCTCTTCAAAATAGGTATAAATTTCTTTCTCACTGATACCACAGATTTCGGCATACTGGTCAATCATGGAAATGTCACGCAGGTTGTTCAAATCGCTGAACACGCTGACCTTGCCGAACTTGGTCACTCCCGTGAGCAGAGCAAAGCGGATGCACCCGTCCATGGATTTCAAAGCTCCGTAGAAGGCTTTCAGGGTACCGCGGTATTCGTTCTGCAAGGCTTCATTGCCGATGGCCTGTAGCATGGGCTTGTCATATTCGTCGATGAGAATCACCACGCGGCGGCCTGTCTGCTCGCAGGCACGGCGGATGATCCCCTGAAAACGCCGGGCCACACCGATTTCACTGGAAGATGCTCCATAAAGTACTTCCCAATTCTGTACGTTTTCCTCCAACACGTTGGTCAGTGATTCCGGCGTATCGTATTTCTGCGTATTCAAATCCAGGTGTAGTACCGGATATACCGTCCAGTCCTTCTCCAGTTTCTCCAGTGCCAGTCCCTTGAAAAGCTCTTTCTTTCCCTGTGCGTAGGCTTCAAGGGTTGACAACAGCAGGCTTTTTCCGAAGCGTCGCGGACGGCTCAGAAAATAGTATTTATTTGTATTAAACAATTCATATATCTGTGCAGTTTTGTCCACATACACATAACCATCATGTATCAGACCTTCAAAGTTCTGTACTCCTACCGGATATAGCTTGCTCATAACCACTGGATTTAGATTCTACTGCGAATGTAGTAATTTTCAGCGAACATTCAAACAGACAAAGAATAGGAATCTGAAAATTAGATGGATAATCACTCGTCCTTTACAGTCATAATTACTATCTTTGTATAGAGTCATATTGCGACTTCGATTCAATAACTATTCAGAAAACCGAGCAATGGAAGTACACAGAATAATAAACAACATTTTTAAGGTTCTTCTTAATCTACTGCTCTTCATGATGGCTGGGGTAGCAATCATGAATGTATTTATGAGCAACTGCACGACAGGAGAAATCTGCTATCAGCTACTAATAGCCATTCTATGTATCGCAACGATTTTCTGCAAGAAATACAGATATATCGGTTTGTCCATCATCTTGGTATTGATGTTTATTGCTTATCTTGTCACTAAATAATAACCGTAATGGGAACATTAGGATGCATCCACGACATGATGCGGAGGGACAAAGAAAACAGGGAACTCCGTCAACGCGACCGGGAACGTATGAAGGAAACGCGCCGGCGAATGACCGAATGCCGGCACACGGAGATACCTCCTACACTTTCCGTGGAAAAGCTGGAGAAGATAAAGAAACAGACACAAGAGAAAGAACAAGCGGATCAAAGCCGAGCCTTTAAAATCAAACTGATTCTAGGGTTAGTCATACTTGTCCTTCTGCTGTTATGCGGATTCTTGCTCTGAAGCTTCGTACACGTGTTTTTCAAATCTGCCTAACACAAAAGTTTTTTCAGGCTTTCAGCCGAAGCGTAAAGCAACTACCCTTACCTATCTCGCTTTCCACGGTCAACGTACCGCCATGTGCTTCTACAAAATCGCGTGAGATGGAAAGTCCAAGTCCGCTGCCCTGCACCTTAGTACCCGGCACACGGAAATAATGTTCAAAAATGCTGTTGTGATAGCGCGGGTCAATACCCTTTCCGAAATCGCGTACATACATCTCAATTTCCTTGTTTCCATTCACCTGTCGTGCGCCAATGATAACCCGGCTGTTTTCTGAAGAATAACGAATGGCATTGCTCAGCAAGTTGGTCAGCACCCATGCAATCTTTTCACTGTCTACAAAGAGTTTTCCAATCTTGTCTTCCGGATATTCCACCTCAATCTGAATACCAAACTTCTCTGCCTGCACCCGATTAGCCTTGATAGCATATTCTATCAGTTCAATTGGCTTGGTTATCTTCGGTTTCAGTTGCAGTTTACCGCTTTCCACCTGTGTCATGTTCAGTAATTCACCCGTAATGCTCAGCAAACGTTCGCTGTTTTCCCTGATACTGTTCGAAAGCTCCTCCTGCTCCGGATTCAGATGTCCCACACGTTTGTCTTCCAGCAATTGCAGACTCATCATGATGGCGGAAATCGGTGTTTTCAGTTCATGCGAGATAGTAGAGATAAACGTGGTTTTTGCCGTATCCAGTTCTTGAAACTCTGTGATGTTTTTCAACAGCACCACATTGCCCCTCTTCTCCATTGTCACCCCATCTTTTCCCGGCATCGTGATGTCCATGTACTTCACCTGAAAATAACTTTCCTTATTGTCGGCATAGATTTTCAGCGGCTCCTTCTTCACCTTTCCACCCTCTTCTATCAACCCTCTTACCAGACGGCGCAGCAAGTCGTTGCTCATGGCTATTTCCTGAGCCGACTTCCGGATGACGTTTTCCCGCTTCAGGTTCAGCACATTCAGTGCCTCATGATTGATAAAAAGGATATTCATTTCATTGTCCAGTCCGATAATCGGTTCATTAATGGAGTTGATGATAGTTTCCATGTAGCGTTTGGAAGCCATCAGGTCGGACAAGGTACTGTTATGATACTCGTTCAGTCGTCTGGCCATCCGGTTAAAGTTTTTCGAAACTTCCACCAGTTCTTCGCCTCCTTTCAAATTCAGAGTCACATCGTAATTATGGTTGGCTATTTCCAGAATGCCATCGGCCAGCTGTTTGATTGGCGAGTTAATGGATGCAGGCAACTTGATGAGCATACCGATACCTATCAAGATGCAAATGCCTCCGATTACCGTAATCCATATCAAGGCCCGGTTCAATCCCGGACCGGCAGCCGGGCTATCCGGTTCCGTAGCCGTAAGAATCTGCAGATTAGCCACAGAGAGTGCTACCAGCAGCACAATCATAGATACCAGCACGCCTATCGTAAGCGCGATTTTTGCTTTAATATTCATACCATTCATTTTCATTGAATTTTATGCAATTATAATCAAATCTATTTTCATCTCGGCCAAAGCCTGCAAAAACTTTTTGTATTTCCCTATCTGAAAGATGGTCTGAGGCATTTTAAAGGCAGGATGCCCCATACAGATGGTCGTAATCTGTTTTTCTCTGCAGGTTTCTATGATGGCTTCAGTTATACTCTCCGAAAATACTTGCAGCACGTCTCCCCCCAGTTCCGTCACCAGTTTGAAGTGATTCAGCAGGTAGCGTTGTGAAGCCAGACTGATACGCTCTGTACTCTCACGGGGAGTCTGCACATAAAGTACCGTAAAAGACGTGCTGTAGCGGGAAGCCAGACGGTAAGCCTTGCGGATAATGTGACGCGGAGTATGTTCATTGCTGCTGATACATGCCAGAATACGCTCCCGCCGGGCCGGCTGTGACACTACCGGAAGCACTTCGCTTTCCACTTTTTTCTCCACGCGGAAAGCCACTTCCTTCAAGGCCAGTTCACGAAGTTGCAGAATATTCTCGGTCTTGAAAAAGTGGTGCAGGGCCGTCTGAATTTTCTCCGGACGATATATCTTTCCCGATTTGAGCCGCGCAATCAGCTCCTCGGCCGTGAGGTCAATGTTGACCACCTCATCGGCTTCCTGCAGTACACTGTCGGGCACCCGTTCCTTGACTTCGATGCCGGCAATTTCCTTTACTTCATCGTTCAGGCTCTCAATATGCTGAATGTTAATGGCCGACACCACATTGATGCCCGCATCCAGCAGTTCCATCACATCTTGCCAGCGTTTTTTATTGCGGCATCCTTCCACATTCGTATGGGCCAGTTCATCTACCACAACCAGTTCCGGATGAAGCTGAAGAATCGTCTCCAGATCCATTTCCTCCAGTTCCTTTCCTTTGTAGAAAATCTTCTTGCGAGGAATTACCGGCAATCCTTCCAACTGCGCCTCTGTGCCGGCACGCCCGTGAGTTTCCACATATCCTATCTGTACGTCAATGCCATTGTCCATCATCTCGTGTGCTTCCTGCAACATCCGGTAGGTTTTTCCCACACCGGCTATCATGCCAATGTATACCTTGAATTTACCACGGCGAGAACGACGGATTAAATCCAGAAAATGTGGTACGTTATGCTCTCTTTCTTCCATTTTTCGTCAAACTTTTATGCAATATAATTCCCAGCCTCATAACCTGTCTATCAATTATCTTCCCAGAATCCACGATAGAACAACAGCAGAATACCAAAAATCTCCAGACGACCGATAAACATCAGTACTGACAATATCCATTTGGCCGCATCGGGTAAGGCAGCCCATGAGAACACGGGACCAAAAGCACCCAACCCCGGACCTACGTTACCAATAGCCGACACAACCGTACTCATTGCTTCCGTCAGTCCCACTCCAAAGCACATCAGCAGCGTCCAGCCCACAAAAATACAAACCAGATACGTAGCAAAGAAAGTATATACCGTAGCCGATACCTGCGAGGATATTGCTTCTTTATTGACACGCACCGGCAATACGGCACGCGGATGAAGCATCTGCTTGAACTGGTTACGGATGTTCTGGGCAATGATGAGCAAACGCAGGTTCTTGACTCCTCCGCTTGTGGAACCCGTACAACCTCCCGACAGCATGGCAAACAGGAGCAGCATCCAGGTGAATTGAGGCCATAGGTTGTAGTCATCCGTTGCAAACCCGCAAGAGGTATGCGTAGTAGCTACCTGAAACAAGGCTTTGCGGAATGCCGTTTCCAGGTCATAATAATCTGTCACGAACAAAGCTATGGTAATGATTCCCGTCAGTATACCCACTGATTTGAGGAACCAGTGCAGCTCTCTATCCCTCAACAAATTTTGATACTTTCCCTTTAGCGCCATATAATACAACGAGAAATTTACGCCGGAAAGAATCATAAAAATAGAAATCACATATTCAATAAACGGAGAATGCCAGTAAGACACACTATCCTGTTTGGTAGAGAATCCGCCGGTAGCCGTGGTGGCAAAAGAGTGACATATTGCATCAAACAAGTTCATTCCTCCACACATCAGCAGAATCGTTTCTACCAGCGTCAGACCTATATAAATCAGCCACAGATAACGGGCCATAATCTTCGCTTTGGGATGAATCTTGTCATGCGTCACTCCGGTAGCCTCCGAAAGGAAGAGCTGTTGGCTGCTACCACTGAAAAGTGGAAGCAACGCGATGGTAAACAACACAATACCCAGTCCTCCAATCCACTGCGTCAGGCTGCGCCAGAACAGCAACCCATAGGGTAATGACTCGATGTCATCCAAGATGGTCGCTCCTATAGTAGTGAAACCAGACATGGTCTCAAAAAAAGCATCTGCCACAGAAGGAATGTATCCGCTAAAGTAAAAAGGCAACATCCCCAATGCCGTAAACAACAGCCACGACACACTGACAATGCAGTACCCGTCACGGCGACTAATCAGGTTGTCGGTTCGTTTGCCCACCAGCACCATACTTCCTCCAAGAGCAATATTGATACCCATGGTTTGTACAAAATAAATATAATCAGGTTCTTCATACAAAAGTGAAACCCCGGCACACAAAGCAAACAGTCCAGCTTCGACCAATACCAGCACTCCCAAAATATAAATAATAAGCCGGGTATTTATCAGTCCCTGTTTCCGGCCTTTGCTACGAGGTACATCGTATTCAAAAATATTATCCATAATCTTTTTTTGTTTTTTCCCTTGAGCAAACAAATGTCATGCCGTGAAATCAGCCATAATCATAACCCTCTAAAAATCAAGAAAATAAATTCGCACAAAGAGAAAATGCTCTCCAAGCAACCTTCTCATTTTGAGAAAAGCCCATCTCATTTCGATAGAGCTCATATCAAAGTCCCCCGAATAAAAATCCCCGACACTCCATGTCCGGAATGTCAAGGATACGAACGGACTCATCCGTTTATTTCACCGTGGGGTTTGCTTCCTCCAAAGCCACATTCAGTTTCAATACATTGACTTTTTCTGTTCCAAACAAGCCGAGGAATGGTTTCTCAACCATCTTGTCGACAAGATCCTTCACGGTCTCCTCATTCATGCCACGTGCTTCGGCCACGCGCTTCACCTGCACGTATGCACAAGCTGGTGTAATGTGCGGATCCAAGCCGGAACCGCTGGCAGTTACCATCTCGGCCGGCACATCCTTACGCTCCAGATAAGGATGATGTACCAAGAATGAATCTACCCGCGCCTCCACTTCTGCCAGATATGCTTCGTTGGTAGGTCCTTTATTGGAGCCAGCTGACGAATCTGCCTTATAATCGGCAGCCGAAGGACGCCCCCAGAAATAAATATCCTTGGTAAAGGCCTGGCCCACATTGGCCGCGCCTACTACTTTCCCGTTCAGGGTAACCGTTTCTACGTTTCCTTTTCCCGGGCCAAAGAACTGCCCGAAAGCCCATAAAATCAGTACATAACATACAGAGAAAAGAATACAGAATGCAATGGTAATGCGAATTGATTTTATAAAGTTTTTCATAACTGTCCGTTTTATTAGAAAAATAATCCTACAAATAAGTCAATTAGTTTAATTCCGATGAAAGGCACGATAAGCCCCCCCACTCCATAAATCAGCAGGTTGCGGCGCAGCAAGGCACTCGCGCCAATCGGTTTATAAGCCACTCCCTTCAGAGCCAGCGGAATCAGAATCGGAATGATGAGGGCGTTGAATATAATGGCAGAAAGGATGGCACTTTCAGGACTGTGCAGCCCCATGATGTTCAGTGGAGCCAGCTGTGGAACGGTCACCATGAACAAAGCCGGGATGATGGCAAAATATTTGGCCACGTCGTTGGCGATAGAGAAGGTAGTAAGTGTGCCACGAGTCATCAGCAACTGCTTGCCGATTTCCACAATTTCAATCAGCTTGGTAGGGTCATTGTCCAAATCGACCATGTTGCCGGCTTCTTTAGCAGCCTGCGTGCCGCTGTTCATGGCCACACCCACATTGGCCTGTGCCAGTGCCGGCGCATCGTTCGTACCGTCGCCCATCATAGCTACCAGCTTACCGGCAGCCTGTTCCTTCTTGATGTAGTTCATCTTGTCTTCCGGTTTGGCCTCAGCAATGAAATCGTCCACTCCGGCTTTTTCGGCAATGTATTTTGCAGTCAGCGGGTTATCACCGGTCACCATTACCGTTTTCACCCCCATCTTGCGCAGGCGTTCAAAGCGTTCCTCAATGCCCGGCTTGATGATATCCTGCAATTCTATGACACCGGCAATCTGCCCGTTGATACTGACCACCAAAGGGGTTCCGCCATTGCCAGAAATCTTCCGGATGATATCTTCCGTCTCTTCCGGAAATTCATTACCGGCCTCCAGTGCTATGCGACGAATGGCATCGAAGGCACCTTTGCGGATTTCGGTTCCATCTTTCAGGTCGATACCAGAACATTTGGTTTCGGCGGTAAACTGAATCATGCGGGCTCCTTCGGTAGGCAACGTACGCATACGTACTCCCAGTTCACGTCCCAGTTCGATAATGGATTTTCCTTCAGGGGTATCATCGGAAACAGAAGAAAGCAGACAAGCTTCTACGAACGCATGCTTATCCAGACCTGCCACCGGATAGAAGGCAGTAGCCTTACGATTGCCGATGGTGATGGTACCGGTTTTATCGAGCAGCAATGTATCTACGTCGCCGGCCGTTTCTACCGCTTTACCCGACTTGGTGATTACATTGGCACGCAGAGCACGATCCATCCCGGCAATACCGATGGCCGACAGCAACCCTCCGATGGTAGTTGGAATCAGACACACAAATAAAGAAAGGAAAGCAGCAATCGTAATCACGGTGTGAGAATAGTCGGCCATCGGCTTCAGCGTGATGCACACAATCAGGAATACCAGCGTAAATACAGCCAGCAATATAGTCAGGGCTATTTCATTCGGTGTTTTCTGACGGCTTGCTCCTTCTACCAGCGCAATCATCTTGTCCAGAAAACTTTCGCCAGGCTGTGTAGTCACGGTCACTTTGATACGGTCTGACAACACTTTGGTGCCTCCGGTAACGGAGCTCTTGTCGCCTCCGGCTTCGCGGATAACCGGAGCAGACTCACCGGTAATGGCACTCTCATCAATGGAGGCCAGTCCCTCGATAATCTCACCGTCTGCCGGAATCACATCGCCCGCCTCACATTCAAAAACATCTCCTTTCTTCAACTGCGAACTGCTCACGGTCTTTACCTTACCGTCGACAATCAGTTTAGCCGGAGTTTCCTCACGGGTTTTTCGCAGACTGTCGGCCTGCGCCTTACCACGAGCTTCGGCTATGGCTTCAGCAAAATTGGCAAACAGCAAAGTGAGAAACAGAATGACAAACACCCAGAGATTGTATACAAATGAACCTTGTGAGGTATGAGTGGCCGAATAGAGTGTAACAACCAGCATGATTAAGGTAGCAACTTCTACCGTAAACATGATGGGATTCTTCACCATGATTCTGGGATTCAGCTTGACGAACGACTGCTTCAAGCTTTCCATGACTTGTTCCCTCTGAAACAGGGAAGTGTGATTCTTATTTTTCATATCTTTTTTCTTTCGTTGTTATCGTATCTTCTTCAATGATACGTTTCAGTATTTTTCTCTTATAAACTAAAGTGTTCTGCAATTGTACTCAAGGCATGTGCCGGGAAGAATGACAAGGCAGCTACGATGAAAATCACTGCAAATGTCATGACACCGAAAGTCACGGTATCCGTTTTCAGCGTACCGGCGCTTTCCGGGATGTATGTCTTCTGCGCCAGCAAACCGGCGATGGCTACCTGACCTACAATCGGAATGAAGCGGCTCAGGATAAGCACGATGCCACAAGAGATGTTCCAAAACCAGGTATTGTCGCCCAGACCTTCAAAGCCAGAACCGTTATTAGCTGCCACTGAAGTAAATTCATACAGCATTTCGCTCAGGCCGTGGAATCCGGGATTGTTCAGCCATCCCCCTTCGCTTTCCACCCATTCAGGTGCATGTACATACAGGTAAGCAGCCAGTGCCGTACCCACCAGAATCACAAACGGATGAAGAAGGGCCACCATGGAAGCCACTTTCATTTCACGGGCTTCTACCTTATGGCAGAGAAATTCAGGCGTACGCCCTACCATCAGGCCGCTGATGAACACTGCGATGATGATAAAGGTGAAATAGTTCATCCAACCTACGCCTACCCCGCCAAACCACGTGTTAATCTGCATATTCAGCATTTCAATCATACCGGAAACCGGCATGGTAGAATCATGCATGCCATTTACCGATCCGTTGGAAGTCACCGTGGTAGCCACACTCCACAAACCGGTGGCTCCGGCTCCCAGACGTACTTCCTTGCCCTCCATGGCTCCGTTATCCTGTGCAATACCCATGGCATCCATGCGCGGATTTCCTTTCATCTCTGCAGGCACGTTAACACATACCCCGATGAGGAATGCGGCCAGCATGACACAATAAATACTGTATCCCAGTCTCCTGCGCTTCACATAGAAGCCAAAGGCAAATACCATGGCCATCGGCAGAATCAGGATAGAGCAACATTCCACCATATTAGAAAGATATGTAGGGTTTTCCAGCGGATGCGAAGAGTTCACCCCATAATATCCGCCTCCGTTCGTACCCAGCTGCTTAATAGGAATGATAGCGGCAGCAGGCCCCTGCGACACATGCTGTGTAACCCCTTCGAGCGTCGTTATCTCCATCTTTCCGTCGAATCCCATCGGAGTGCCTTGCGTTATCAGTATAAAGCCCACTACCAGTGAAAGCGGCAGCAAGATACGTGTACAGCTCAGCACAAGGTAATTCCAGAAGTTTCCGATAGTTTTGGTCGTCTTTTCACCCAGCGCTTTCATAATGCCTGCCATGGCCGCTATACCGGTGGCAGCTGTAATAAACTGAAAAAGCATAATGACAAACAACTGCGTGAAATAAGTCAGGTTGCTTTCTCCGCTATAATGCTGCTCGTTACAGTTCACCATGAAAGAGATGCAGGTGTTGAAAGCCTGATGCACCGTCTGTCCGCCATTTCCATCTGGATTAAGCGGAAGACTGCCCTGAATCACCAGCAGTATCATACCCCAGATAAACCAGAACAGGTTCACCACCAGCAAAGCTTTCAAGAACTGCTTCCAGTTCATTTCTTCTTGCGGATGGATACCTGAGAATCGGAAAATCAGGTTTTCTACCGGCTGCATGAAATCCGACCAGACTTTTTCACCCTTATACACTCTCGCCATATATTTTCCAAGCGGATAGCTTAGCACTATCATCAGAACAATTTGCGCTACAACACCTAAAATTTCTGTATTCATAATACCCAGAATTAATCAATATCTACTTTATCAGAATTTCTCCGGCTTCACAAGCACATACATCAAATAGCCGAACATGATGACACTCACAATAAATAATGCGGTATACATAAAAGTTTCTCCTTTCAAATTCGTTCAAACCAGTCAATACATTTATAAAACAACCAGAAGCAGGCGAGGCCGCCTAACAAACAGATTAAAAATCCCACTGTAAATAGTTCCATAGTTTTTTCTTTTTTTCGATAAACAATCAGTTAAATTCACGGCATACGTAGGGCAAATGGTATGCCACAATTTAAAGGAGATTCATAATCAACTGATAATCTAATTGTTATAAAAATAGTAAAAGAAAAAGGCACAAAAAAAGCCTTCTCAAATTGAGAAGGCTCACTATTATTTTGAAATATCAAAATGATAAAAACATTCCTATACGGAAATATGATAAGCTTCTATTTTACGGTAAAGCGTGGCCAGGCCGATTTTCAGCAGACGCGCCGCTTCTGTTTTGTTTCCCCTGGTATATTGCAGCACTTTCGTGATATGTTTCTGTTCAATCACTGCCAATTCAAACTCTTCCTTACCCTGCTCTTCGTCCATTCCGGCACATTGCAAGTCAATCGGCAAGTCCTGCACGGTCACTTCTTCATCGCAGACAATGGCACTGCGCTCCATCACGTTCTTCAATTCACGAATATTCCCCCGCCACTCAGCTCCTTTCAGTATGTCCACCACCTCGGAAGTCATCCCCTTGATTTCTTTCTTCAGTTTTGCAGCGAAGCGTTTCAGAAAAGTCTCTGCCAGCATTTCAATATCTTCTTTCCGCTCACGCAACGGAGGCAGATGAATCTGGAACACCGACAAGCGGAAATAAAGGTCCTCACGAAAATGCCCGTTCTCAATTTCCTTTTTCAAATCGCGGTTGGTGGCCGAGATGATGCGTACATCCACCTTCGTTGGCTTGGTATCTCCCACCTTAATATATTCTCCGGTTTCGAGCACACGCAGCAAACGCGCCTGAAGGTCGAAAGCCATTTCACCGATTTCATCCAGAAAAACCGTACCGTGATTTGCCACTTCAAACAGACCGGGCTTGTCTTTCATGGCTCCGGTAAAGGCTCCGGCCTTGTAACCAAAAAGCTCACTCTCCAGCAAGTCTTTGCTGAAAGCCGAACAGTTGATGGCCATGATAGGATACTGACTGCGAGGGCTCGCATAATGGATGGCGTGGGAAAACACTTCCTTTCCAGTACCAGTTTCACCCGTGAGCAGCACCGGCACATCCGTATCGGCCACTTTCCGGGCCAGTGCAACCGCCTGCTTCAGTCCGTTGGAACTTCCGATAATCGACTCAAACGAATAGGATACGGGAGGAGCGATCTTTCCTTTCTTTTTCTCCACCTCATCCACTGCACGACTGATTGTCGGAATAATCTTGCGGTTGTCATCTCCCTTGGTTATGTAATCAAATGCCCCGTTCTTAATGGCCTGCACCCCATCCGGAATATTTCCGTGAGCGGTAAGCAGAATTACCTCTGCATCCGGACGATGCTTTTTTATCTCCCGAATGAAATCGACTCCGTTTCCATCGGGGAGAAACACGTCACAAAGCACCACATCAAACGGTTGTACTTTCAGCAGTTTCAATGCACTCTGGCAGTCACTCGCTTTCCACACCTTGTAGCCTTCCAGCTCAATCATGCGCGCCAGCAGGTTGCGGATGGGATCTTCATCATCAATCACTAAAATCTGGATCATATCAGTACAAATAAATCAGGAGGAACAGAAAAATGGGCCTCCCCTATTAAATCATTGCAAAAATACGAAAATATCGACATCCGGTCCAAACATTCACGTTTTAGAGTGATAGATGTCCGAACTTTTGCAGAAGTAAACCGTAATTTGTTGAATGATAAAAAATGAGACATACATTTTTTAAATATCCCCATAAATCATTAATTATCAAATACATAAAAAGCATTTATAATCTCTTTTCAAGATACCTTGACGTTTTAAGCAGAACACCGAAGCGTTTTGCATGAAACACCAAGGCATTTCAGATAAAACGCTCCGGCATTTCACTTAAAATGTCAAAGCGCTTCAGTCCCCTCAAAAATAAATATTCACAGGCATTAGGAATATTACAAAGACGTTACTAACTTTGCGCCACAATTTGTGTAACCGCATGAAGTTAATATTGATAACAACCCCTACTTATTTTGTAGAGGAAGACAAGATCATTACTACTCTGTTCGACGAGGGACTGGACATACTCCATCTGCGTAAACCCGACACGGCTCCGGTTTATGCGGAGCGTCTGCTAACCCTCATTCCCGAGAAATACCACAAGCGTATTGTCGTACACGACCATTTTTATTTAAAAGAAGAATATAAGCTCAAGGGCATTCACCTGAGCCATCGCAATCCGCTGATTCCGGACAATTATACCGGACACGTAAGTGCATCCTGCCATACCTTCGACGAGGTGATGGCCGATAAGAAAATGTGCGACTACGTATTCCTCAGCCCGATATTCGACAGCATTTCCAAAGAAGGCTATGCATCGGCCTTCACATCGGAATCCATCCGTGAAGCTGCCGAGAAAGGCATTATCGACAAACGGGTCATTGCCCTGGGAGGTGTAGACGAGAACAACCTGCTTCAGGTGAAGGATTTCGGTTTCGGGGGAGCCGCTATCTTAGGAGGACTCTGGAACAAGTTTGACCCCGCTTCAGACTACAATTATCAAGAACTTATCGCTCATTTCAGAAAATTGAAGCGACTGGCCGACTGAGTCATTCGCTAAAATTCTGCCGGAAACGTTTGTCCGGCTTAAAGAAATGGCGTACTTTTGCAGAAAATAAGGCAATATTATCTATTTTTACAATGAGCGCAACATCACCTTTTAAGGTATTCTCTGGTACAAACTCGAGATACCTTGCAGAAAAAATCTGTAACAGCCTGGGCTGTGAACTTGGTAACATGAACATTACCCATTTTGCAGACGGCGAATTTGCAGTTTCCTATGAAGAATCAATCCGTGGACAACATGTGTTCCTGGTACAGTCCACTTTCCCCAACTCAGACAACCTGATGGAACTCCTGCTGATGATTGATGCGGCCAAACGCGCATCGGCCAAGAGTATCATCGCCGTACTTCCCTATTTCGGATGGGCGCGTCAGGACCGTAAGGACAAGCCGCGTGTGTCTATCGGTGCCAAACTGGTAGCTGACTTGCTGAGCGTAGCAGGCATCGACCGTCTGATTACCATGGATTTGCATGCAGACCAGATTCAGGGTTTCTTCAACATCCCGGTCGACCATTTGTATGCTTCTACCATCTTCGCACCTTATATCCAGTCTTTAAATCTGGAAAATCTGGTTATCGCAACTCCTGACGTGGGAGGTTCAAAACGTGCCAGCACCTACGCCAAGTATTTGGATGTACCTTTGGTTTTGTGCCACAAAACACGTGAAAAAGCCAATGTCGTAGCTTCCATGCAGATTATCGGTGACGTGAAAGACAAAAACGTCATCCTGATTGACGACATGGTAGATACTGCCGGTACCATTACCAAGGCTGCCGACATCATGAAAGAAGCTGGCGCACGCTCTGTACGCGCTATCGCTTCTCACTGTGTGATGTCCGGTCCTGCTTCTGAACGCGTACAGAACTCTCAGCTGGAAGAAATTGTATTCACTGACAGTATTCCTTACTCACAGCGCTGCGCGAAGGTAAAACAGTTGTCTATCGCCGACATGTTTGCTGAAACTATCCGCCGCGTGATGTCGAACGAATCTATCAGTTCACAGTACGTAATCTAAAAAACAGTACCGGGCATTTTCCGTAAAGGAAGGGTCCCGCCACCATAAAGGATTTGCAGTCCGGTTTCTCATCGGCTTGCAAATCCTTTTACTTTGTCCTATTCATTCATCACTTGATTCCCGTTTACCCATGAAAATTCTCTGGCTCGACCTGAACAGCTCGTACGCTCACGCCTCACTGGCCCTTCCGGCCTTGCACGCACAAGTCATGCACGACCCGTCCCTGGAATGGGGAGTGGTGTCGGCTACTATCAACGAAAATCCGGGCATGACAGCCGGAGAAGTCGTACGTCAGGCACCGGATATTCTGGCAGCTACCTGCTGGCTGTTCAACCACGAAGTGCTCATGCACGTCATCAGTCGGGTGAAAGCCATGCTGCCCCGTTGCGTGGTGGCACTGGGCGGTCCGGAGTTTCTGGGACACAACGAAGACTTCCTGCGCACCAACCGCTTTGTAGACTGCGTATTCCGGGGAGAAGGTGAAGAGACTTTTCCGCAATGGCTCGCCTGCTGGCAGCAACCGAAGGAATGGACCCGTATCACGGGACTCTGCTTTCTGGATGCGGAAGGACAATACCATGACAACGGACTTTCACGTGTAATGGCTTTCGACAAGCTGGTGAATCCCGAACAAAGTCCGTTCTTCAACTGGAGCAAGCCGTTCGTGCAACTGGAAACTACCCGCGGCTGTTTCAACACCTGCGCATTCTGTGTGAGCGGAGGAGAAAAGCCAGTCCGTACGCTTTCCGTCGAGGCTATCCGCGAACGTGTCCGATTGATTCACGAGAAAGGCATCCGTAACATCCGGGTACTCGACCGTACATTCAACTACCAGAGCCACCGGGCCAAAGCCCTGTTCGACCTCTTCCGTGAGTTCCCCGACATGCGTTTCCACCTGGAAATCCATCCGGCTTTGCTTTCGGAAGAACTGAAAAAGGAACTGGCTTCCATGCCTAAGGGACTGCTTCACCTGGAAGCAGGCATCCAGAGCCTGCACGAAGAAGTGCTTACCGTCAGCCGGAGAGCCGGCAAACTGGCCGATGCACTGGAAGGTCTGCGTTACCTCTGCGCACTGGACAATATGGAAACGCACGCCGATTTGATTGCAGGACTACCGCTGTATCACCTTTCACAGATTTTCGACGACGTACGCACGCTGGCCGAATACCGTGCGGGAGAAATCCAGCTGGAATCTCTGAAACTGCTGCCGGGCACGGAGATGCGGCGCCGGGCCGAGGAACTTGGCATCTGCTATTCTCCCCTTCCACCTTACGAGGTGCTCCAGACCCGTGAAATCACCCCCGACGAGTTACAGACAGCCCGCCAGCTATCGCGTCTGCTCGACGGATTCTACAACGCACCGGCCTGGCAGGAAATCACCCGCCGTCTGATTGTGGAAGAACCCGACTTTCTGACACGTTTCCTGAACCACCTGATTCAAATCGGAGTCATCGATCAGCCCATGGGACTGGAGCGACGGGGTATCCTGCTCTACCATTTCTGCAAGGAGCACTACCCTCATTTCCTGACCGCCATGAGTCGGGCATGGATTGAAGCCGGCATGTCACTCAAGAAAGAGCCGGCCGAACGGGTACGCACAAAGCACGTCACTCCGCCCGAAGCGTGGACGGTGTGCACGGGTACGTACCACGAAAACCTCCGCCTGTGCAAGCTTCCTGCTCCCGAAGAAGGCCGCTGCTACTGGTACGGCTTCGAGACCGAAAGCCAGCAACTACGCCCCGTGTTTGCTGCTGTAAGTGAATACATTTAATGATTACCTATAAGCTTAATTTATTTTGTAAATCTGTATAGGCAGCAGCTTGAAGAAGTGTTTCTATATCTCTTAAACCTACTGGCACAGAATATTGGTTCTCATAAAATAATGCCAATCCATAAAGACTCATCGCATCGGAGATTACAGTATCACAGAAATGCAATGCATTATAACATTCACTTGAATACTGTGGAGCATCGGCTGGTAGGTAATCTCCCCCAATAAACACATCTGGATTCGTCTTAAGTCCAAGATGTTTCTTCAACAATTCCACATTGTATGTAAGAACGGCATAACATAATTCCACTTCATTCTTATCATATCCCATACCCACTAGTTTATCCAAATCCCCCTCCAGCAAATCCTTCATATCCCAATCAACAAAATGTGCACAGTACTTTTGGTAGTTTACAAAATCCATAGGCTTCCTCACATTATAACCATACCTTTCTTCCCAAAACATTAACAACGTGTGACATTGTTTTCTATTCTCTCTGACCACGGGAAGAAAACTTCTGTCCCAGTTATCATTGCTCAATATAATAGCATTGCAAACAGACACTTTATACAAGGGTAACTTTTGACTGCCACAACCTATATCTTCCAATATAGCCTGATTAAAATCTCCTAATTCCAAAATCGAAATCGCTTTTTCTGCATGATTCTGCATCACATGAGACAGAAGTTCATTGGTCTTTTTATCAAACGTCATATCGTACCTAAATAATATTTCACATACCACGACACCCCATAGAGACGATAAATATAGACTCATACTTTTCACTTACAGTTCATCAACAAGCAGTAATCGCCAAAATATAACCTAATAATGCCAAGGCTACCTCTATAAATAATTTTCAATCACCTTCATCCAAATGAACAAGTCGCTGATACATCTTCATCAATGTTTCTACACAACTTGTTTCAGTAGTATCTTTCACAGAAAAGCCGTATGCCTCCATCACTGCCCTATCGTTCTGCTGATGCGCTTTTCTTAACTCCACTGGCATGGTAACCTCATTATACAAATCTGCCAGACTACAATCAGGATAAAGCGATCGTGCATCCAATATTGCCTGGGCCGTCGACTTGATTTTATTAAGTTGTCCCTCTGTAGGGTGTGGCCACGGAAACGTATTATAAACAATCTCTTTCGAGTACCGATAATCACTCTTCATACGTCCTCCAACCAAACGCATCCATGCCATGTGTACATTCGAGGTCAACACTCCAAAATGGTAAAGCGTAGCATGAGGAATAATTTGTATTCCATTACTAGCAACCACTGACTTATCTAAAAAGTCTATTGGAACATATTTTCTTCTTTCAGAAGAAGTACATGGAATTGCCAAAAAATCCACATCATCCGGCTGCGTAATTTGAGCAAACAAATGGGGCACCTTGGCATAACCGTTTGTGGTCTTTCCCTTAGAATCCAATCGCATTTGACGTACAGCCTCCACCCGTTTCATCAAAATTTTACTACCTGTAATATCCACTGGTGTTGCCTTTTTTAGCCAAAAACACCATCTTTTCTTTCCTTTAATTAATTCATCTGCACCTACATACCGACGAAGCCAGTTCTTTGCTGTATCCTGACTATTTACAATCTCCTCTATCTCATCCGCATTCACAATCAAATGACCTCCATCCCTCGGCTGATTACCAAAATTCATTTTCGGCACATCACATAGAGGATTCTTACGAGCCATCACAAACAGGTTGTTACCCTCCAACAGATAAGGGCTTATATTAGCTACATGTTTACGCATACCATTCCCTGAAACAATAAATTTCTCTTTCCACTCCACCGAAGCAAATCCTACAATGATGCAATGTACAATAGCCTTGGCCGTGGCCTCACTGTCCCATCTGAATGTCTGATAAGCAAAATTAATATACATGCGATACTTCAACAATTCTCCCCACAAAATAGGGACTTGTGCCCCTTGACAAATAGAATTTGTAGATACTAATGCTACCTCAATCGAGGTTCCTTGTATATATTCGACAGCTTTCTTGTACCAACATGCCACATAATCCAAGTCTTGCACATCCTTTATATCACCAAATATAAACTTCACGTCCGCCTTTTGCTCTCCACCTTGTTCCATTTTCCGGGCACCTACAAATGGAGGATTTCCCATAATATAATTGACTTCCATATTGGACACTACCCTATTCCAATCTATCCTTAGCGCATTTCCTTCTATTATATGTGTATAAGATTTCAAAGGAAGGAAATCAATATCATACTGAACAATGCGACTAGTTTCTGCCAACATCTGTGACTCTGCTATCCAAAGTGCAGTCTTAGCTACAGACACTGCAAAATCATTAATCTCGATTCCATAAAATTGATGGATGCTTACTTTCACCGGATCGATGAATTCCCCCATCATACTTTGTCCTCTATAAATTAATTTAATTGCTTCATTTTCCAATCTTCTCAACGAAAGATAAGTTTCGGTTAAAAAATTTCCAGAACCACACGCCGGATCGAGGAACTTCAATCTTGCCAGCTTTTCTTGAAATGCTTCCGCTTTTTGCTTCCGTTGTCTAAAAACAGTAATTTGCTGTATCGATTCCAGTTCTTGTTTTAAGCCATCAAGAAATAATGGCTCAATCACTTTATGTATATTCTCTATACTTGTATAATGCATTCCTCCATTGCGCCTAGTTTCAGGATTCAAGGTGCTTTCAAATACAGCACCAAATATTGTAGGCGAAATATCACTCCAATCAAAACCTTCACTCGCATTCTCCAAGAGAAGTGTTCGAATTTCTTCTGTAATCTGAGGAATCTCAATATCTTCATCAGCAAACAATCCACCATTCACATAAGGAAACACAGCCAAATCTTCTTCCAAATACGGATCCCGGTCTTCTATTTTTGTATCCAATACTCTGAACAGCTCTATTAGCGCCTTCCGAGTATGTGATGCATCGAAATGCACCAAATAATCATGAAAAGCATTGTGATGTTCAAAAATACCTGCATCTTCTGCATAAAGACAAAAGACCAAACGCACGCATAACTTATTCAGACTTTTTAAAGCCTCTGGATTTTCAGGATTCTTATATTGAAGCAATAATAAATCGTATATCTTCCCCACCAATTCACCAGCTTTCAATGAGACTTCCGTTTCACGCTTGATATGCTGATTTTCTGTTTCTATAAGGAACCCCAACCGATGAAACTCCTTTTTCAAATCTTTCAGATAAATCTTCTCTGGCTCCCCATTAGGGTGTTCCATATCATAGACATGAAACTCTGCAAAATTACATGTTACAATCCACCTTGGACGTCTAGAATACGGAAGTTCAGAAGCATATCGTTTAGCTTGCTGAAAAGGAGTAAGAAAACTACCGTCGCTTTGCTTGATAGGTTTCTCCAAATCTTTTCCTAATCCCTTCTGCTCAATAAGCACATGAGTATGAGGTATAAATCCATCAATAAAACTAGTGTGATCCAAATGTACTTGATCCTCAAATTCGATAAATTTTTCCGGTTCTTCCACACCAAAAACTTTAGAAAGCAAAGACAACCAAAATGGTTGACATTCACCCTTTTCATATCCCTTATCTTTCCAATATTCCGCAAATTGTTCTGCGGCAACAGCCTGATTTGTAATTTTCACCATAACAACCAAAATGATATTCCAAACGTAAAGATAAAATAGATTACTCAGACGAACAACAGAAAAACACAAGAAAAGCTTTATCCTCTTTCGAACTTTTTAGAATTCCTAACACATCATTTTTCATCCAGCCAGTACTGCCAAGGGAGTACTGCAGTACTTTCAGGGAAGTACTCAAGTACTGCCTAAGAAGTACTGAAGTACTGACAAGGAAGTACTGGAACCTGCTCTTTCCTCCCTGAAAAGCACTCCGCAAGAGGGGGAAAATCGCTTCGGAACATTAGGAAAATTGGCGGGCAAATTATAACTTTGCCCGAATTTTCAACTAGACTATGTATATATTCCGATCGATTCACGAAATTATCAATACCATTGCGGCGGCCAGGGGACTGCTCACGGAAATGTTCGAGAAACGAAAGACGCTGAGTTTCCGCTATTCCGACGCACTGGCACTGCTCAAGGACGATGAAAACCGGTTGAAACTGCTCATAGAGAAAGAAGTCATCCGCCAGAACGGCAACTTCGTGGAACTGGATGCCCGCTTCCTCGACTTTTTCGAACTGCTCCTCGAAGCGAACGAGGAAATCAACACGGCCATCATCGACGAGAACATTGCCTTCCTGCACGAACTGATGGACTACTACGAGAAGGAACAGATTGCTTCGCGCAAGGAGAGCTATGTGCGCAACATCAAGATTACCTTCCAGAAGATTGCACGTACCACCATCCGCAACATCATGAACCTGCAGAGCAGCATCGACAATGCGTTCAAGCACGAACCGACTTACCAGATAAAGATTGCCAAACTGGAAAACCTGGACAAGAAGCGGATTCACATCCAGCAGCTGATTGATACCACCGAAAACCTCATCCTGCACGAGGAACGGCGGTTTTTCCAGCAGGCTACCGACGAGGAACTGAACCGCATCCTGCTGGAACTGCGTAGCGAGCTCCAGCTCTCGGCCCACAGCCTCATCCGCGCCCAGCAAGACATCATCAACTACCTGAACCAGATTAAGAGCCAGGTGATTCTGGTAGAGAAAATCCGGAAGGTGAAGTACCTGCAAGACCAGTTTGAGCTGCGTTCGCGAAGCAACCTCTCGGAAGTGCTCGAAAGGGAACATTCCGTATTGGTGGAAGGCAGCGTGCCGTCTTCGTTCAAGCTGTCACTGCCCTACCTGAGTACCGACGAGGCACGTCCTGTCATCCTGAAAGTGCTGCGCAACCTGCAGTACCGCGAGATTATCCGCAGCAACGAGGCGGGCGCCTTCAGCGAGGAGGACATGGAATCGCAGGCCATGTACCAGGAGGTCATCGACCTGGAGGAAACCCTGAGCGACTACATCCAGGCGCAGGCACAGGCCCGCTGGAACGATGCGTCGGCTCCGGAAGAAGACCTCTTCCACTACCTGATGCACTACACCTTCGCCCGCGAAGTGGACGAGCAGGAACGCACCACCTTGTTCTGCCAGATGGTGTCGCTCTACGAAAACCGTCTCCGCATCAGCGAGGCATTCGGCTTGTATCACCAGTACGAATATGCCAAGGTGTATCCGGCCAACTCGTAACCCATTCATCCCTATACATTTGACTTATGGAACTGAACATACATATACCTGACAATACTGCGGCCTTGTTCGACTGCCTCCAGAAGGGACAGTTCATCAGTTCGAACAGCTGCAACGAAACCGTACGCGACATGTACGACCAGATAGACGACCACTTCGAAGCGCTCTCGGTCTACTTCGCCCAAATCGGCTACACCCTGGAACGGGGCAACGAATACTTTTACTTCTCGCGCGTGGAACCGCGTACCACACTGGAACAGAAAATCATGCGTGCCTACTACTGGATTGACGTGCTCGACCTGTTCAAGACCTACGACGAGACTTTCGGTGCAGGTTTCCGCTTCCAGCCCGAACAGATTCTGGTGGAGGCCAACATCAACGTGATGCTGCAAAACAAGCTCGACGGGCTGCGCAAGCATTTCTCCGACAAGGACGTGCGCAAGGACGTGCTCGACAACCTGATTCGCCAGCTCACCAAGGAGTCTTTTCTGGAGCTGGAGAACGAGAAGACCAACACCTACAAGGTGATGAGTTCCTGGCACTACCTGGAACGCCTGATTGAAAGTATCCAAATTTACGACGACACTGAAACGGAAGACAATGAGAAACCTGAATAGAATCATCTTTATCAACAGCGCCAACATTCCCTATGCCGACGACATTTACCTGGACGGGAATGTGCACTTCATCGGCACGCAGGGAGTGGGAAAAAGTACCGTACTGCGCGCCATCCTGTTTTTCTACAACGCCGACACCCAGAAGCTGGGTATCCCCGTAGAGAAGCAGAGCTACACGGAATATTACTTCCCCTACTCCAACTCCTACATCATCTACGAGGTAACCACCGAACAGGGAGCGTTCTGCATCCTGAGCTTCAAGTCGATGGGCCGCGTGTGCTACCGTTTCATTGACTCGCCCTACCGCATGGAGTTCTTTGTCGACGAGAACCGCACGGCCTACAGCGGAAATGACCGTATCCGTGCCGCCCTCGACCAGTACGGAGTGGACTACTCACGTATCATCTACACCTACGACGAATACCGTAACATCCTCTACGGCAACGGGGCAGGTCCCGAAATGAGCCGCTATTCGCTCATGGAGAGCAAGCAGTACCAGAATATTCCGCGTACCATACAAAACGTGCTCCTCAACTCAAAGCTTGATGCGGAGTTCATCAAGAAGACCATCATCTCGTCCATCAACGAAGACGAGACCGCCATCGACCTGAATACCTACAAGGAGCACCTGAAGAACTTCGAAACCCGTCTGCGCGACATCGAAGAGTTCCAGAAACGCGAAACGCAGAAACAGGCCAAAGAAATCACCTCCCTCTCGGCACAGGTATCACGCCAGCAGACCGCCCTCGTGCAGGGTTGCCGCGAACTGGCCGCTACCTACCGCCTTACCGAAAGCCAGTTGCCCAAGGCCGAGGAACAGAAGCACCAGGCTGAGAAGGCACGTACCGCCCTCCTCACCCGCCGTCAGGAGTTGCAGGAACAGTCGCGCCAGCGCTGCGACAAGATGCAGGAGGCACTGGCCATCCTGAACAATGAGTTGCAAAAGGCACAGCAGAAGGAAAAGGAATATGCCCGCCGCCAGATAGAAGAAATCATGGAGCGTTCGGCCCGCAAGGAGGAGTGGAAGAACAAGCAGCAGGGATTGCAGGAAGAGCAGCGCATCCTTACCTCGCACTACACAGAAATCTCTACCAAGTACAAGTCGCTCATCCAGAGCCTCGACGAGCAGTGGAACCGCATCCACGAGGCCAAAATCAAGCAGCTTGAGGGACTGAACAACACGTTCAATGCCCGCATCGAAGAAGCCCGCCGTCAGCACGAAGCGGCTACCGAAGCGCTTTACCAGGAATACGAACAACTCTCCCAGCAACTGCATCCGGAGCGTAGCAGCAAGCAGAACGAACTGACCGCCCTCGACTACCAGATGCAGCTGTGCCGCAAGGAGACTTTCTTCGAAGCCGAGCAGGAGGAGCTGAAACACCGCATCCAGTCGTACACCGGTCTGCACATGAGCAAGAAGAACCGCATCAACAACGCCCAGCTCATCATCAAGGAACTCACGCTGAAGTGGGAAGAAGAGTTGCAGAAGGGACTGAAGGAGAAAGACGAGGCACTGATGCAGTTGCAAGCCGAGCACTTGCAACTCCGCCCGCGTATGGACGAACTGGAGACCTTCCTGAAAAACAGCAAGAGCACCCTGCAAGGCTGGCTCAAAGAGCACAAGAAAGGATGGGAAGAAAACATCGGTAAGCTGTGCGACGAGTCCATCCTCTGGCAGACCAACCTCTCGCCGAAGATTGTAGACGAGGGTACGTCGTTCTACGGCATCTCCATCTCCCTGCAGGACATCGAGCGCCACATCCGCTCCATCGACGACTATCAGGCGGAACATGACAAGGGCATCAAGCGACTGGCGGAAATTCAGGCTGAAACCCTCCGTCTGCAACAGGAGAAAGAGACCCTGGAAGAGCAGTTGAAAGCCAAATACCAGCCGCGCATCAAGGAACAGAAAGACGTGATAGCCGTGCAGGAATACGAGCTGGAGAAACTGGAACAGCAGTACCAGAAGGATATGCTCGACCTGGACGACTGGAAGAAGAAGGCGGAAGCCGAACGTACTGCCAAACTCCGGAAACTGGAAGAGGAAAAGCAACGCATCGCCACAGAACTGAAGGAAATTGACGGTAAACTGAACAACCTGAACCGCAAAAAAAGCGAGAAGCTGAACCAGCTGAAGCAGGAATGGAACCGGGTGCAGCAGGACATCGCACACGAGAAGGAGACACAGGCCGGCAGCATCCGTCTGGAGGATAAGGAAGAGCAGCAGCGCATCGCCATGGAGAAAGCCGAATACGAGCGCCAGATGAAGCAGGAACTGCACTCGCAAGGAGCTGACACCGAACGTCTGCAACAGATTAGCAGTCAGTTGCGCGATATCGACCGGGAACTGCAGTTCATCAAGGAGCACGCCACCCTGCTCATCGAGTACCAAAAGGACAAGCGCGACCTTATCGACCACATTCCGGAATGGAAGCGTGAACAGGAGGAACAGAAACGCCAGCTCAGCCAGGAAAAGGACAACCTGCGACGGGAAACCTCGGGTTTGCAGGAGCAGATTGATGCCCTGAACAAGGAACTGCAGCAGGCAGAGAAGGAAGTGACACAGCTTCAGGCCAACCTGGAGGCGTACAGCAAGATTTCGGCCTACGACTGGTACAAGCCGCATCGGGATATTTTCAATCCCGAGAACCCCGTCACGCTGGAAATCCACACGCCGCGCACCTGCCTGGAACTGATTGACGAACTGGGCCGCACGGACAGCCAGTACATGACGCTGCAAAACCGTCTGCGCAAGGAGGTGAATCTCTTTACCGGCCACTTCGACGAGGAGAATACCTTCAAGTTCAAGACCAAGTTTACCGAGGACTGGGAGTACATCCGCTTTGCCGAGGAACTGCACGACTTTGTGGAAGAGAACAAAATCAGCGAATTCGTCCGCCGCATCAACAACGAGCACTCCGACATCTTCAAGCGCATCAGCATGGATACCTCAATGCTCACGGCTTCGGAAGACGATATTCAGGACCTCATCGGTCAGGTGAACAAGGGATTCCAGACGTGCAACTTCGTGGGCGTTATCCAGTGCATCGAAATGAAGGTGGAAGAAAGCAGCAACCGTGTGGTAAACTGTCTGCGTGCCATCCAGAAGTACTACAACGAGCATGCCTATGACCTCACACCGGGCACCAACCTCTTCTCGTCGGAAAACGAGCAGCTGGTAAAGCAGGAGGCCATCGCCCTGCTCCGCGACTTCATCAAGGAGATTCACGCCTACCGCTACGACAGCATCCGCCTGTACGACTCATTCGAGCTGCGTTTCCGCATCATCGAGAACAACAACGACACGGGCTTCGTAGAGAAGCTGTCGAACGTGGGTTCGGAAGGTACGGACATCCTGGTGAAAGCCATGATCAACATCATGTTGCTGAACGTGTTCAAGGAAGGGGCTTCGCGCAAGTTCAAGGACTTCAAGCTGCACTGTATGATGGACGAAATCGGTAAGCTCCATCCGAACAACGTGAACGGTATCCTGAAGTTTGCCAACGACCGGAACATCATCCTCATCAACGGATCGCCTACCGAACTGAACCGCGATGCCTACAAGCATGTGTACCTGCTTACCAAAGGAGCGCAGAGCAAGACACGCATCGCCCGACTTATTTCGGACCAGAAATTATAGGCTTTTCAACCTTTAAAACAGGGTTGAAAAAACGCCTTTGTGTTTTAACTTAAACGCCTTTGTGTTTTAACTTAAACGCCTTTACGTTTGAAAGCAAACGCTTAGGCGTTTTAGAAGTGCTTACCATGATTCCAAATAATAGAATTTTATTTTACAAATCAGAATTTTATTCTTATCTTTGCCACATGACAATCGAGTGAATCTAATGAGAATATTTACAGAACAAGCTATAAAAGAATATGCAGAAGCGCATCCTGATGCAAAAGTAGCTTTGCAAGAATGGACTACCATAGTTAAAAGAAGCGAATGGACTTGCTTTGCAGACGTAAAAAAGACCTTTAATAGCGTAGATAATATAGGTAATCAACATTATGTATTCAATATCAAAGGCAATAGCTACAGACTGATTGTAGTGATAAAATTCACTATAAAGTTCGTTTATATTCGTTTTATAGGCACTCATGCCGAGTATGATAAGATAGCTGATTGTTCAGTTTTATAATTAAACAGAATCGGCAATTACCGATCAACCAAGAGCCATGACAAAGATAGAAACAAAAGCTCAATACGATTGGGCAGTAAAAAGAGTTGAGGAATTACTTCCACTGGTTACAGATGAAACCCCTCTGGATAATCCTCACAGTATAGAGTTAGAATTACTTTCTAATCTCGTTGCAGATTATTCTGAGGAGCATTTCGCACTGGGAGAACCAACGCTGGTTGATGTCCTCAAACTTCGTATGTATGAGATGGGACTTAATCAGAAATCTTTAGCAAAATTAATCGGAGTCAGTCCTTCACGCTTGAGTGATTATATTTCCGGTAAATGTGAACCGACCTTGAAAGTAGCCCGCGAAATCAGCCAGAAATTGAATATTGACGCCAATATAGTACTGGGTGTTTAATATGAGTATAGAAAACAGAAAAACCGCTTAATTCACCATGGAATAAGCGGTTTTAAGTCGGAGCCGAAAGCGGGACTCGAACCCGCGACTTACTCATTACGAATGATTATCTAAGAATAATATAAAATCACTGTGTATCAGTTGTTTATAATTTAATTTAAGCTGAATAAGGATACTCATTAGAACATTTTTTCTACTTGAATGCCTTCCCTATCCTGTCACCGGATACCCAGCCATCGCCGAACTGGCAATTCTTGATGTCTACAATATAGACTCCTTTTATCTCCAGCCCTTTACCTTGTGCTTCTTCCAGATATGTACGTGCATAAGCATCAAAGTTTGCTCCAGAATAAGCGTCTACGGCAAGGATGAGAAAGTTCGCGTCGGTCAGTTCGCCTTTGTAGATTCCTATATCGGCATCCACAAGACTCTGAACGTATCTGTCTGCTTTATCCTTCTGTTCCTGGGACGGCTTGTTCCCTCCGCAGCCAAACAATGATATTGCCAGTATAATCAGCAGTATTTTCTTCATGGATTTAGATAGTTAGTTTGTTCTTTAATTCGTTATATAAATCGGGATTTCTCATGTCTTCCCAATAATACTTCTTGTATTTGCTCCTGCTGAATCCTTCCTTACTCTCATAGACAAGAATACATTCTTTATCACACAAAACAATCACCGAAGATAGCAGTAACTTGGCATAAGAGAATGCCTGAAGAAAGGCTGATTCTATCTCATGGTTGTTCTTCATGTGGTATTTTGCTTCAATCAACACCTTTGCTTTTTCTTCTTCTGGCTTATTGTCATAATGAAGTGCATAATCCGGGAATATACGATGTCCTCTCCCTGCATGGATTGGCAACTGTTGGATGTAGTCTTTATGCTCATACCACCCCATTTCATTCAACAATGGCTCCAGTAGTTTTTTCTCTACATCCTTTTCCTCCTTAATGACTATTCCTTCCGGCAATGAAGGTGCGTATATTTGTGGAAGTACGGAGGTGTCAAATCCTTTTGCTTCTATCATCCTCATGAATTCTGCATAATCCTTTCCCGTAACCGGCCATCCATTGACTCCCTGAAAATTTTTTCTGACAAGTGGATGATTTGAAAAGTATTCGTCCGCTTTCAACTCCTTTAAAGAAATATTAGGTATGACTATCCTATCTCCAATGTATGTATTACTATAATAATGAAAAAACGGATCTATGACCCCGTCAGTCTGTGCTATCCATAAACAGGTTATGGCACTCACAGGAGAAGTTTCATAATGAATAAGAATGTCTCCCCTCTTAGTGTCCATGTTTGATTGCCAGAAGCCAGTAGTCCAATGAGTACCATATCCTTCAATCAATCCACCAATGAACCATGCAGCCGACGGTTGGGGCATTTTGCTTTTTTCTTCTATGCCAATAACATTAGGAGCATAATCATACATGAAAGCACTAAGCTCGTCAGGAGACAATTCGTTTTCCGTCCTGAATCGATAGAATACTTTGCACAATTCCCAATAATACATACACCTGGCTTTGTAGTCAGCTTTCTTTGGAATCGGAGGAAGTTCTATTTCAAAGTAATCAGCTAATTTTTCAAGATGGAAAAGTTCGTTGATATATAAATAGGGAAAAAAGTATTCACCAAACATATAGTTCAGTTCCATTGAAAGTAATGGAATGTAGCCAAGCATTTGGTCAAAATCTCCAATCCTTAAAACTTCTTCCGTTTCTATCATCAGCCCGGTAGATATGATTTCCTCATACAGCTTTCCGGCATCATCCAGGGATTTTAATATTGTACCTTCATATTCTGATACTTTGTAACACCAGAAATCTTCTAGTATTCCGCAAATCATTTCGGAATTGAAACCGTCCTTGATTTTTGGATTGTACTTCTCGAATAGGCGTTCCTCTTCCATCCACTCTTTTCTGTCTGAAAAGCTGGATATGGTAGACTTCCCGCCTGGAGAGTTCTTGTACAGATTCCAAAGGTATTGATTGAATTTCATGATCTAAAGCCTTAAACTTCCAACGACTAAATTATATGAACGAATATTCTCTTTAGGTATTGAGAAATCAGGAAATTCGGAATTGTATGAACGACATAGAATAGATTCTCCAGCATCATAAATACGTTTAATAACTATCCCTTGTGTTGTGTCAAGTACATGAACTCTTCCCCATTGTAAAAATTGTTTCTCATTCACTCTAAGGCAGGCAACCTCATCTCCGGCAAAATACTCAGGTTCCATACTTTTGCCAGTAATTCTAATTGTAAAATCATATTTTGGGAAAGCACTTATAACAGGAAGCTGCTCACATTGATATTCTGTAATGCCCTCTACTGCCTCTGTAAGTGTTCCTGCCGCTGCATCATAAGGAATACGAGGCCTTGTTTCTATTTGCTTTAATTTATCACATAAATATTTTTGAATATTAGGATGCAAACTAGTTTCTGCTTCATCAATAAGAAGAATTGGGCGTTCTGTCGTTTTATATTTCATTATCTTATCGCCATATTGCTTATATAGCAAAGTGAATTTCTCATCATTTAAAGGTCTTTTACCATTTTCTATAGCAGATAAATAAGGTTGTTTTATACCCAATACTGTACAAATCTCTAATTGAGAGATATTATTGTCAGTTCTAAATTTCTTAATATCAATCATATAACACTATTTAACTTTAGAAAGAGATAAATTATTGTATAATCATATTGACAATATAATCATTATGGTTATATTTGCATATCGAAACTTTGATACGAAACAAATATAGTAAAAACAACTAACCCTCACACGATTATGAAAAAGAATTTATTACACGAGATTATGAGCCTTGCTTGGCAGTTGGTAAAGAGAAACGGTTTCTCTATGAGTGAAGCAATGAAATGCGCCTGGGCAAACATGAAGCTGAAAGCTGCAATGAAGCAAAGAATCGTAAAGTTCTACTTCAAAAAGGTAGACGGCAGCATCAGAGAGGCCTACGGCACGCTGAAAGAAAATCTGATACCAGCCACATCAGGTGAAAGCAGAAAGAAGAATGACACAGTAGCAATATACTTTGATACCGAAAAACAATCTTGGCGATCATTTAAAAAAGCCAACTTATTGAACATAGCATAATGGATATAAAAAGAATAGTTCTCGAATCAAACAATGAAGAAGAGACAGATTATTTCGTCTCTTCTGATGGTAGAATATTCAAAGAAATTACACCATCAAAAAATGGAAATGGCTATGCCATGGTAACGATATATAAGAATGGAATTGGCTATACAAAGAGTGTCCACCGGATTGTGGCAAAAGCATTTCTTCAAAAGGTAAAAGGAAAAGAGTATATCAATCATATCAATGGCGATAAAATGGATAATAGATTAGAAAATCTTGAATGGTGTACACCACACGAAAATACAGAACATTATCACAAGACGCTGAGAAATGGCAAACCAATGTACAATCAAAAAGCATGTTTGCAGATTATAGATGGTGAAGTTATAGCAGAATATAAGAGCTTGAATGAAGCCTCACGAAGAACAGGTGTAAGTGTTTCAAACATCTATTGCTGCTGTATCGGAAAAACGACAACGGCTGGTGGCTATCAATGGAAATATAAAATTTGACAACCTTTTAAACATCGCATGACTATGACACGCCACGAAATCGAAGAAGAACTTGACGGGCTGAACAAAGACCTGAATTTCGCCTACAACGCAGATGAAGAAACTTTACGCAGGGCTTTCAATGCTGACAGCAAGCAAGAATACATCAAAGCACTTACTGAAGAGGTGGACAAATACGAAGCCCTTCTTGAAGAATACAACCTGCCTGAAGATGATGGCATGGACTACATTAACCTTCAGTTATCACAAGGCATGGCAGTGACGCACTGGTAACTCACCTACCCTGCTGACGGACTGAACGGCAACCGATAGCGAGAATCGGGCAGGGTTCTACTTGATTGGTTCTTTGACATGATGGAAATTTAGGCTTACCGTTAAGCCTGACGTGAAACGGACGACTGAGTAGCGATAACGGCTGTGTGAAAAGAGTATGAGTAAAGGGCTGCACTAAGCAAACGCAGCATACGAATCACACAGATAACAAAAAGACACTTATACGATTGCAGGTGGCCGTAGGCCGGCTACAAAGACAATCTTCACTGATTAGACACCAGCATGAACTATATATACCCGTGGCTTACCAGACCTTTGATAAGCAGTAAGGCAACCACCGGAACGCCCACGGGAACGATATTTAATACACACGGTTATGAAAATACAACTTTTTCTCTGTGCATTGTCCGTTCTGGTAATGCACTTCAATCAGGATTTGAATCCGGTCTATTGGATTGGATTTTCAGGGTTTGTAATAACTGGCTTCTGGGCCGCTTATAAAATGGATAAGGATGGAAGAGCTTCAAAAGGTAATAAAGAGCATCTGCGATGAATTTGCGGACATCAGTGCCATTCTGGCGGCACGCTCAAGGGAACTGGACAGACGGGAGCTGTTCGACAAGGAGATAGAAACCGAAATCAAGAACATTAAAAAGAATAGACATGAAAACAAATGAGGAATTACAGGGTATGACGCATGATGAACTCGTGGCATACACACAGAATCTGCAACGCGAATCAGAGGAATACAAAAAATCAATGCTGTATTATATGGAAGAAAAGAAAAAGATTGAATCGAAGTTTGACAACTTCAAGAACATGGTCAAATCGCTGGTTGTCTTAGTCGATTAGTTTTTATGGGTTATAGAAAATGGGTAGATGCCGGGCTATGAAAGTCCGGCATTTTTATTGGCAGATAGTTCAGGCGGTAGAACACCATGTAAGGGTTAGCATGGAAGTCACGGGTTCAAGTCCCGTTCTGCCAGCAAACAATCAAATACTTAAACTATGGTTAGAGAAATTACAGTAGACGAAAACTACCAGACAGTACGTCTTTTTGATGAAATGAAGAAAGGGGACATCTACAAGGTTCCCTATGACAAGAAACGGCATACCGGAATCAAACTGGAAGCATCACGCCGCAATCGTGACCTCCGCTTGATCGGGACACTTAAAAACAAAATGGACGTGAAATACCGGGTATCAGCAACAGAGTATCCGGGTTTTTCGGCAATTATCTGCTTAAAATAAAATGCTTATGATAAACGAAGATGTATTGAAAATCGTCTTAAACAACAAGTCTTTCGGGAAATACGAAGCAGCTTCGATAGTAGGCGGTCTCAAAAGGCTGAAAGAGTTGTGCGAATCCGGAAGAATAAGATACAAGACCAAAGAAGGCGTGCCACACAGCAGATGGGCTTGTAATGCCTGGGACGTGATAAAACATGCAAAATTGATGTATTAATATATTACTTTAAAACTATTGCGTTATGAGTTTGATTAAGAAATCCAATGAATTAGTAATTCCTTCCACCGTTAAGATGATGATTTACGGTCAGGCAGGTATGGGTAAGACAACAGTAGCATTGAGCGCACCGAAACCGCTGCTGCTCGACTTTGACAATGGTGTGAAACGTGTGAATATGGCACATCTGGACGGTATAGACATCGTACAGGTAAGTTCATGGCAGGATGTACAACAGGTATTGCAGGAAGACCTTTCGGCCTATCAGACAATAGTTGTGGACACCATCGGAAAGATGATGGATTTCATCATTTCTTACAAATGCGGTACACGACAGCCGCAAATCAAGGACTGGGGAGGTATCAACGCTGAGTTCTCATGGATGACACGAACCCTTTCATCACTTAACAAGAACGTAGTGTTTGTGGCCCACCGTGACACTCGGAAAGAAGGTGACGACACCGTGTTCATACCTGCTTTAAGAGAAAAATCGTACAACTCTATTGTTACGGAACTTGATTTGCTGGGGTATCTGGAAATGCGCAATGAGAACGGTGTGCAGAAGCGTACAATCACATTTGACCCCACATCAAGAAATGACGGGAAAAACACCTGCAATTTGCCGGGACTGATGCAGGTGCCTACAATTCTTGACAAGAATGGAAATCCCACTGCCAAGAACGACTTTATCACTGCAAAGGTAATTATGCCCTACCTGAGCATGTTGCAGGTAAAGAAAGAAGAAGCTGCAAGGTATGATAAGGTCATAGCTGAAATCAAAGAGAACATCGAACTTATTACTGATGCCAGTTCTGCAAATGAGTTTGCGTCAAGAATTAATGAGTTTGAGCATGTAGGCAGTTCCTTGAATATGGCCAGAAATCTGTTTTCAGCAAAAGTAAAAGCTCTCGGGCTGGTATTCGATAAAGAGACAAAGACTTATGCAGACAAAGCAGCCTAAATTCAAGTTCTATGCTACACTTTTGGATGCCTTTACAAGCTATCTGAAAAGTGATGCCATCTGGGAAAGGTATTGGGGATTCAGTGAGAATCCCCCACATACCCCCGAAGAGTTCAGACAGCAGCAGTTTCAGAGCCTGATTGACACTATAAACCGTGTCCCGTTTGATAGTGAAGCAGCCGACAAGGGAACGGCTTTCAATGAGGTAGTCGACTGTATGGTTGAAAACAGGAAATCAGACAAGGTACAGGTGGAAAGACTATTGTCAGACATGCAGGATGGCAGACAGACATTGGTCGGGCTGAGAGCCACCTATAAATGCCGTCAGTTCGATTTCCCTATCTCAATCTGCCGTGAGTTTGCAGACTATTACAAAGGGGCCTTGACCCAGCAACGGGTTGAAGCAGTTTTGCCAACATGCTTCGGAGGAGTTCTTCTATATGGTTATATAGATGAACTGATGCCGATGTCAGCACATGACATCAAGACTACCGGAAGTTACTATGTAGGTAAGTTCAAAGACCACTGGCAGCACATGGTTTATCCATACTGTCTGATGCAGAACGGAAGTGATGTAAGGTCATTTGAGTATAATGTTACGGACTTCAAATCAACCTATACTGAAAGCTACACTTTCGTACCGGCACGGGATATACCTATCCTTATAAATCATTGTGAGGACTTTATCCGGTTCTTGAATGACAACAGAGATTTGATAACCGATAAGAAAATTTTTGCAGAAGACTAGATAAATGGATGAAATTGAATACAATGGAAGGATTTATGAGCTTAGAGGTGAACAAAATGGACTTCTGACCTATCTTACTAGAGATTGTGCCTACGCATTGATAACAAATGAACGGCGAAAAATTCTGATGGATATTAGAGTTAATTCGTCAAATCTTCTATCTATATATTATGCCTAATCAAATAACCGGACGGCTGGTCTATATTGGCCAGCCCCAAGAAATCCCATCCAAAAGCGGTGGCAACCCGTTTGTGAAACGTGAATTTATTCTTGATGCCACAACCTATGACCCCTATACAGGTGAACGAAGCCAGTACGAGAACGTCCTGCCACTTGAAGTAAGTGGTGACAAATGTGCCGAACTTGACCAGTTCAGAACCGGTGATGTAATAACGGTTTCCTTTTCCCTGCAAGGTCGGGAATGGACAAATCAGGACGGACAACTAAAACGTATGGTGTCCATCCGCTGCTATAAACTGGAAGGCCGTCAGCCAATGCACCAGCCAGCATCCGTGCCAGCACAGCAACCGTCACCGACACAAACGCCAACCATGGCACAGGCGTTTCCACCTGATGTAGATGCGAATGGAAATCCCAAAGATGACTTACCGTTCTAGCCTATGAGCATATTCAATCTGAAGAATGAATACGATATACCCAAGTTCAAGGCTTATGTAAACAAACTGTTCCAGGAGCGGGCGGTTGTGGAAGTGAGAAAGAAGCTGCCCAACCGCACGCTCGCCCAGAACAGATACTTCTATTTGCTTCTAAATTGGTTCGCAAGTGAAACAGGTTATAGTGTAGAGGAAGTTAAAATCGATATTTTCAAGAGGTTATGTAATAGGGATATATTCGAGAAAGAAAAGACGAACAAAAAAGGAAAGATTATAAAAACTTTGAGAAGCTCGTCTGAACTGAGTACGGGAGAAATGACTCTCGCTATTGAAAGATTTCGGAATTATTCTAGTGCTAAAGCAGGAATATATTTACCAAGTCCTAACGAGAATGAGTTTCTATTACATATTCAACAAGAGATAGAAAAAGATAAAGAATTTCTAAGCTATGGGGATGGGTGAGAATTGGAAAGATATATCCGGATATGAAGGTTTATATCAAGTATCAGATATGGGACGGGTTAAATCTATATGCAGTCATGTAAGGCTTCAAAATGGCGAGTTAATGAAAAAGAAACCACATATTTTGAAACCACAAAACAGATGTGGATATAGATGCGTAAATCTATTCAAAGATGGAAGTATTCATACAGTAAACATTCATCGTTTAGTGGCTGAATCTTTCTTGCCTAATCCTCATAATTATCCAGTTGTAAATCATAAAGATGAAAACAAAACAAACAACAATGTAGGAAATCTTGAATGGTGTAGCCATGCTTACAATCTTAATTACGGTACAGCTAAAAGACGTAGAGCTATATCGCAAGGAAAGGTGGTTCTTCAATTGGATAAAAATGGAGTTTTGATAAAACGCCATTTAACATTGATGGATGCTTATAGAGATACTGGTGTAGATTACCGAAATATTTCACTTTGCTGTTATCATAAAAGAAAAACTGCTGGTGGATATTGTTGGAAGTTTGAATAATAAATTAAATCGAACGTAACAAAGAGTTTATTTGACTATGGACAAATTTTTAGGACAAGACATCCCTGAACAGGAACGATGGCAGTTCCTTCAGGACAACGCCGATGCGGTAGAGAAAATCGGATATACTCACCGATTCACCCCCGAAGAACTGGCTCAGAAGAAAGAGACTTTGGCCGAGGTATCAATCACCATCAACGATGTTGAGTTGGAGAAGAAAGAGGCTATGGAAAGCTTCAAAGAACGATTGAAGCCTTTGAATGAAGAAAAGCAGGAACTTTTGGACCACATCAAAAGAGGTTCGGAGTTCGTCGAGAATGAAGAATGTGCAAAATTCCTATACCATAAAGAAAAGATGGTAGGATTCTACAACAAGTTAGGTGAACTGGTTTATAGCCGCCCAATCATGCCACAAGAAATGCAGAAGACAGTATTTAGTATTAACCGTAAAACTGGAACAGAATCATGAGTGAAAACAAAATCAATTTGGTAGTACCGAAAGAGTACAATGGTACCCCCATCGAAGTAGTATTGAGAGAAGGTAAAGCATCCGTAGCCCTTGACCCGAAAGAACCGGAGAGAGTAGTTATCAATGGAACGATAGAAGCACCCTTCAGATGGCTGGAAAAGCGTGTCGAACTGATTAATCAGAAATCGGCCAATATCATTGTGAACCGTGATAAGATGTGTCTGGCTTTGACTATTGATGAAACCAATTATTACCAGACAGTAATTAGTGGAGTTTTACAGGCTTCAAAGGAAATGCAGGAGTTCGGTATCAATGCGGAAAGGAAATGGGAACCTATCAAATTGTCCCAGTTCTTCAAGATGCACCGTGCCTTCTTCAAGGATAAGTCTGAGAACATGATGCTGGTTTCCACTTTGAAGAACTTCAAGGCGAAAGTGAATCAGGATATAGAACGTAGCAAAGAGGAAAACGGGAACAAGACGGATAACTATTCTCAAGTGGTTGATTCCAATCTGCCAAAATCGTTCAAACTGAATATCCCTCTTTTCAAAGGTTTTGCCTGTGAAGAAATCGAAGTTGAAATCTACGCCGATGTGGATGGGCGGGAAGTTTCCCTTTCTTTGGTTTCTGCCGGTGCGAATGAGGCCATTGAAGAATACAAGAATAAGGTGATTGACAAACAGGTTGAAGCAATCAAAGGTGTTGCACCTGACATCGTAATCATTGAGGTGTAACAATGAGAAAGCAAATTTATTTAATTCTGTTTCTGGTAGTCGGAGTATCTATCGGAAACAGAATATTCAATCACCTCAACGCTTGGCTGGGCGTGGTAATAATATCAGCCACAGTGATTTATTTCGTTTATAAACTAATTAAAAATTTGAAGAATGAAAAGATTGATTAATCTAATGTTGGTCTGTATGACCTTAGTGGTATTTGCTTCATGCGAAAGAGTAGCCCCTAATTATGCCGGTGTTCTAATGGAGAACTATGGGAAGCAAGGAAAAGAGGATTTTAAGGTAGTGTCCGGTAAAGTTTCCACTTGGGAATGGGGCACTGAATTGTTTCAAGTTCCATTGTTTGACCAAAGAGGGGAATTTGCTGAACCTGTCACATTGAAGGCTGCTGATAACACTGAATTTAACGCACGTCCTACTTATTCTTATAAAGTTATCAAGAATAGAGCTATAGATGTTGTATTCGATAACAAACATATAGATAAAGCTGATACAGAATCAGGAAAAGACGGGTTTATGCAAAGCCTTGAAGATAATATACTTGAACCTCGTATTTATGATTTAATCAAAGAAGAAAGCCGTAAGCACAAGACAGACAGTTTAATGGCTGACGGTGGTTCTCTTCTTTTTGAAAAGCGGTTGGAGCAGATTGTGGATAAAGAATTTGAGAAAAGAGGGCTTCAATTGCTGACTTTTTCTGCACAGCTTGAATTTTCAAAGGCTGTGCGTGAGAAGATTGATAGTCGTAATGAGGTGAATACCAATATATCTGTATTAGACCAGCAGATTGCAGAGCAGAAGAAACGCAACGAATTGGAGCAATTAAAAACAGAACAGGCTATCATTCAATCACGTGGGTTGACTAAAGAAATACTCTATAAGCAATTCATAGATAAATGGGATGGCCGTACACCACTTTATGGAATTGCCCCTGAGTTTTTAAAAATAACGAAATAGCATGAATAAACGCCCGGAAAGACGGGCATACGGGCGCAAGCACAGGACGTGCTTTAGTATGGAGTAATTGCGCAATATCTCCATACACTTGTCCCATTGAATTAGCTAATATATGAGCAAGTAAAACCGTGATGGTTGGGCGGGTTCGATTCCCGTTGCGTCCACAACCAATAATGGAATTATTATGAAAGAAGAACGGAAATTAACATTTGGGAAATACAAAGGACAAGAGATAAAGTATATCATACTTACTCATATTGGTTATATCATGTGGTGCTTTGAGAATATCAACTGGTTTAAGCTGACAGATCAAGAACAGGCTTTATATGATGCGATAGCCATAATGATTAAGAAGGAACGCTTGCCAATGACTTTTCCGGTTGAAATGATGTATAAGCATATAAAAGACAGAGAGTCATATGAAAAGTTAAATACTCCATTTACATTCAATTATGGATATATATCTTTAAGAATGTCTGAAAAGGATAATCCAATATTCAACAGTATTGAAAAATACATTACACACAAAATACGCAGAAATAGTACGAAAGAATGTTCGTCATTCGAAAGTCTTTCAGGAGATTTGACTGGTCTTTCACATAGCATGAATAAAGAAATAGAAAAAGCTCGGCTTAATGGTGAGAGTGATGAAGAAATATATGGTTATTGGGGTAGTATGAATGATTATAAGGCTTTATAAATATGTATTACATCAAGAAACCTAAAAAGAAGAAAGAAAAGCCTTTGCCGTTATTCGATAAGGCAGGTATCAAGATTAAAAAGAAGCCGGATTTAGTGGCCAAACTCGACAAAGTTTTCAGCCGCTATATCCGGCTTCGTGATTGTATGCCGAACGGGTATTTCCGTTGTATCTCATGCGCCCAGATAAAGCCATACGAACAGGCAGATTGCGGACACTTCCATTCGCGCCGCCACATGGCTACACGCTTTGACGAGGACAATGCCCACGCAGAGTGCCGGGCGTGCAACCGTTTCAGCGCAGACCATCTGATACATTACGAGAAAAACTTGAAATCAAAAATCGGTCAGCAACGCTTCGACAAGCTGGCATGGAGAGCAAGCCAGGCGAAGAAATGGACTGATTTTGAATTAATAGAACTCACCAAGTATTACAAGGCTTTGGGAGACAAACTGAGTAAGGAGAAAGGATTATGAGTTATGTTTTACGGGATTACCAGCAGAAGGCCAGTAATGCTGCAGTCAGCTTCTTTGCTAACAGGGCCAAGAAGAACAATGCCATCATGGTACTGCCTACCGGAGCCGGCAAGAGTCTTGTGATAGCCGACATCGCCAGCCGTCTTGAAGGGCACACGCTAGTATTTCAGCCCAGTAAGGAGATACTAGAACAGAACTATCTGAAGCTCTGTTCGTATGGTGTTCTGGATTGTTCCATCTACTCTGCCTCATTCGGGCGAAAGGAGATTTCAAGAATAACTTTCGCCACTATCGGAAGCGTAGTCAACCATCCGGAACTTTTCCAGCATTTTCAGAATATCATCATCGACGAGTGCCATCTGGTTAACCCGAAAGACGGAATGTACAAGAGATTTCTTTCGATGCTGAAATGTAAAGTTCTTGGATTGACGGCTACGCCCTACCGTCTTTCATCAAGCAGGGATTTCGGCAGCATGTTGAAGTTCATCACACGCACACGCCCGTGTGTGTTCTCTGAGGTAATCTATCAGGTTCAAATCTCTACTCTATTGGATATGGGGTATCTTTCGAAGCTGAACTATTATCCGATGAATCCTTTGGGATGGAACGAACTTAACCTGAAGGTGAACACGACCGGAGCCGACTACACGGACAAGTCTGTAGTAAAAGAGTATGAGCGTATCGACTTCTACGGGTTTCTGGTGAGTATCGTCCAAAGGCTCATGAATCCCAAGAGCGGTGTAAAACGAAAAGGTATATTGGTTTTCACCCGTTTTCTGAAAGAGGCTGAACGCCTAACCTGGTCTATTCCCGGAACAGCAATCGTCTCGGGAGAAACACCGAAGAAGGAACGCGAACATATCCTTGAAGCGTTCAAGGCTGGAGAAATTCCGGTGGTGGCCAACGTTGGTGTACTTACTACCGGATTTGACTATCCTGAACTGGATACGATTGTCATGGCCCGTCCAACAATGTCGCTGGCTCTTTGGTATCAGATAGTCGGTCGTGCTATCCGTCCGCATCCTAACAAGGAGGCTGGCTGGATCGTTGACCTTTGCGGGAATTTGAAACGATTTGGCGAAGTCAAGGATTTACGCCTGGTGGATAGCGGAAACGGCAAATGGGCCGTGTACTCCAATAGCAGACAGTTGACTAACGTAAGATTCTGAAACTATGGAAGAAGGATTTTTGAGGCTAAGCCGCAGGTTTTTCTCGAATGAAATGTGGAAAGTAGCCCGTGAGTTTTCGGAATGCGAAGCGTGGCTTGACTTGATTCAGTCAGCACGATTTGATGCAACCGGCGAGGCGTACAGCGAACTCATCGGAGGTCGGGAAATCTCTTATTCAAGAGGTCAATATCCAGCATCCATATCGTTTCTGATGAAGCGTTGGAAATGGTCTGAGAAGAAGGTCAGATATTTCCTGTCCAAACTGAAGAAGAAGGGGATGATTACAACCTGTAACCAACAGGGCATGACTGTCATAACCTTATGCAATTACGATGACTACAATCCTATCAAGGACAAGCCCAAGGACAAAGATAAGGGCATAGACAACAGTAAAGAAATCAGCGATTTAAAGGTGTCTATGGGCGAACTAAGGGCAGAGCTAAGGGCAATGTCGCAAAAAATGGCCGAAAAAATTGAAGATTTGGGGCAAGGTAAGGGCAATAAGAAAAAGAAAGATAAAGAAACTGTTAATGATAATATTCCCCCCACACCCCCCAAGGGGGAGGGTATTAATTATAAAGCCCGTTCCCTTTTTGAAACCTATTACAGACAGTTGTTCGGAAGTGATTATTACTGGACGGCCAAGGATGCAGGAGCAATGTCCCAGCTGCTTCAAAAACTGAAGTTCCAACGGGAACAGAAGCAGATGGATGTCGCCGATGAATCAATCCTGTATGCACTTCAATATTTGCTTTTATCCATAAAAGAAGGTTGGATATTCGAGAATTTTAGCGTGACAAACATCAACTCAAAATTTAATGAGATAGTTTCTCAGGCCAAGAAAAAAGCTCTTTCAAAAACAGATGTAGGTATAGTTCTGAAGGATAATTCACCGGAAAAATACAAGAAAGGCTGGTAAACATGGAACAGATAAATTTTCAACAGACAATCGAACGGCTCAAAGATACGGGCTTCTCCCCTATTCCTAACGTCGTACAGGTAACCGTTCCGGATGCCAAAAGAGTTCTCTGGGCCGGTATCAGGTACTTCACTGGAGAAAATGCCAGATGGCTTCCTGAGTACGAAGAAGTGGCAGGCTGGCTGGCCGGCAATGAAAGTCGCGGACTTCTGTGTTTCGGCAACTGCGGACGCGGAAAGACCCTTATCTGCGGAAAGATTCTCCCTTTGGTTCTTAACCATTACTGCCGCAAGGTGGTAAGCTGCTACGATGCACAGCAGATGAACGCTGATTTGGACGCCGTGAAGCAAAAACACATCATCTACGTTGACGATATAGGGACAGAGAATCTTAGCGTCAAATACGGCGAAAAAAGGCTTGCATTCGCTGAACTGGCAGACGAAGCAGAGAAGAAAGGAAAGCTTCTTATCCTGACTACCAACCTCACGATAGACGAGCTGAGAGAGAAGTATGGGGAAAGAACCATTGACCGGCTGAGAGCTATAACAAAAACCGTCCTCTTCAGCGGTGAAAGCCTGAGAAAATGATATGAAAATCACAATCAACTGGGTAACTCGTGACTGGAACCTGATCAGGAGACTACGTGAGAAATACCGTCTCCCACAATACATGAACGTGAACGGACTCACAGAAGCAGAGGTTGACGAAGAGACATTAAGCAATCTCCGCAAGGGTGAGCCAAAGTATTTAATCATCAGAAAAGTAGAGAAATGACAAGACAAGAATCAGAAAGAAAGCTCAATGAGCTGAGAAAGAAGTATATCGCCTTGATTTCATCCATGAACTTTGCCAAAGCACAGAAAATCAAGAGCAAGATTGACTCCCTTGAAAGAGAGCTGGAACCGCATTCCTTGGGAGAGCTTCTTCAGGACTATACACCGGAGTTCAAGGTAGAAATGCTTCGCAAGATGCACAAGCTGTTCATCTACTCAGACTTACTTGAGGGTGCGGCACTGGAGTTCCAGTCTGAACTTGAATCAAACGGAATAGATGCTCAGGTAGTTTTTCAGGTAAAGCGCGTACTGAAAGAACTGAGAAGCATAGTACGAATACCGGATGAAGAGAAAAACGCTTCACTGTCTGACAACTTTGCCGGGATGTGTGATGAAGCCGGACTTGTAGTGAGTAACATAATCAACAAATATCTTGCAAAATGATAACGGAAAATGACCCAATGCTTCCACGTAAAGTGGATTTGGAGAAGAACCCTTCTGGAACCGAACTGAAAATCGCCCAGCATCGGGAACTGGAGAAACATGGAAAGTATGTAGCTATCCCAGGCGACAAGACACGGACGCGAATTTTCGTCCGTAACGGTGAGGATGCTGAGAAGAAGATAGCTGCTTACTTGGAGAGAATCAACAACCGACCTCAAAGATGGAACTAAAATAATACTATTATGTCAAGTTCAAATTTTGAAACAACAATCCAGGCGTATTTGGAGAATCGTGCAAAGACTGATTCTCTCTTTGCAGAAACCTACAGGAAAGCGGACAAGAGTATCGAGGAATGTATCAAGTATATCTACTCGAAAGCCAGAAAGCTGGCAAAGGGAGGAAACGCAGTCGGTGTCGATGAAGCAACCGTATACGGATGGGCAGTCCATTATTACGACGAGGATAACATCAAGGTGGACAAGGTGCAGGAACGTGTGGAAGTAGTGGCTCCGGCTTCTGAACCTGCGAAAGCAGAGCAACCAAAACCACAATTAAAGCCGCAGCCGAAACGCAAGAGAGGTGATGATAACAGTCTGCAACTTTCATTATTCGGAGAACTATGAGACCAAGGACAAAACGTGAAAGGCTGGTAGCTGAATTGAGCAGTAAGCTGCCAGAAATAACAGATGCCCAAATACGGTGGGGAAAGAAGCATTGTTTTCCGCATAATGCTTACCGCTGTAAGGATGAAATGTGGTGCAGTGAATGTGGAAAGATGTGGGTTGATGTAACTGGGCAGAAGGAAGGATACATACGGTGTCCTTACTGCGGTGAACGACTGGAAATAAAAACCAGCAGGAAGAAAAAGCTGTGTCAGTATGAATACATGACTATCGTCACGGCGGTAGATAAGTTTCAGGTGCTCAGACATGTGGAAATAGGAAAGCACAAAGGGATGAAAATGGGAGAAATATTCTACCATAGCACGGAAGTTTGCCAGCAGTGGATAACTGAGGATAGGAAAGAAACAGTAATGGCCAGACCAATGAATATGGGCAAGAATGCCTGGATATACACACAGCCGATAAGCATCAAAAATTCTGTTGATTATTACGGATATAATTGCTATGACATAAACGGATATGTATATCCAAAAGTAAAGTTGCTGCCTATACTCCGAAGGAACGGACTTCGTACTTCGTTCCATGGTATTACTCCGGCCAGGCTGATACATGCCATTTTAGGAGAAAGCAAGTATGCGGAAATGCTATTGAAGACGAAACAGTATGGTATGCTGAGTTTTTACATGCATCGTGGTTGTATTTATCATCCGTGGGTAGTGAATATCTGCAACCGTAACGGCTATATCATCAAGGATGGTTCCATGTATGATGATTATCTTCGTTTGCTTGACTATTTCCACCTTGACACACATAACGCTCACTATGTATGCCCTAAGAACCTGAAGAAAGAGCATGACAAGCTGGTTGAGAAGAAGAGAAAGATAGAAGCGAAGATTCGGGCTGAACAGAAACGAAAGGAAAGGATTGAACGCATGTTCAGAATGAAACAGGATATTCTGTCATTCATCAAAAGAATCCAGCCGTTTCTGGGAATGGAAATCAAGGATAAGGGTATCGTAATCCGTCCGTTGGAAAGTGTTACCCAGTTCTACCTGGAAGGAAAGGCAATGCACCATTGTGTATATCAAAATGAATATTACAGGCGTAAAGATTGCCTTATTCTCACAGCACAGAAGAATGGGAAACGATTAGAGACAATAGAAGTAAACTTGAAAACTTTCAAGATAATCCAAAGCCGTGCAGTTTGCAATAAAACGAGTGATTACCATGATAAGATTATCGAACTGGTAAACCGTAACATGGGACTGATAAGGAGGTCTGCATCATGAAAGTTTGTATCGAATGTGGCCGGAACCTTTCGGAAAGGAAGTTCCGTGCCTATGAAACGAAATCTGGCACCCATTACACCAGCAGGTGCCGGTTATGTGAGAGCAGACACACGTCTGAAAGAAGAAAGCAGGACAGGCTTCATGGACGGCTGGCCAGATACACCAACGAGCAGTTGGTGGCCGAACTCCGGAAACGTGGAGCCTATATCATGTATGGGAAAGACTTTGATAGTGTAACGACGATATAATATGGAAAAGCAGGAAAGTATAGATGACTTGTTCCAGATGGCTAAGGATTTGGCCAAAGCTGAAATGGAACTGAAGATTGAGCAATGGGTTGAAGTAACTATTTACTACGGATATGCAGAAAAACAAGTAAGCTTATATCACTACAATCTTCCCCGTGAGATGTATTTCCGGTACCAATGGGTAATCAGATGGAGGATGGCGAAATTACAGTGCCAATACCCCAAACAGATTGTATCTACAAGCCTGTACTTCTATGATAAGCGTTCTGGAGAATCTATGGATGTTAACGGTTGCCTTAGTAAACTGATTTCTGCAAAAGCCCAGATAACAAAAGCAGAACGCAAGATGAATGAGTACATCGAGCACAACCGTCAGAACAACATGTTCTTTGATGAGAATACGGACGAGGAGCTGGTTAAGTTCCGCGAGAAACTGGAGCGCAAGAAAATCGAGTGCGCTGAGTGTGAGAAACGGTTAGAATTATTAGTTGAAAGAAGGAGAAATAATCAATGAAAACGAAATTGTATTACCTGTTCCTGGCAGTCATGTGGTGGCTGCTGGGATAGGTGGAAAGGAGATAAAATGAAACGAGTGTATAAGTATGAGGTCTTTGGCGTAACTTACTATGAGGGCATCTCCGAAGGAACTTCCGATACGTTTGACTCATTAAAAGATGCCAAACATTTTGTGGAAAAAGCTCATAACGGAAGATTTCACAAGATACATCAAACAATCTTCAAGTATGAAGAAAGGAACGGAGAACCCTATCGGTACGTAAAAAGACTTTGGTTTCTTAAAAAAGGAAGGTGGTACTCTACCAGAAAGGTTCATAAACAACTTTTATTCATGGAAATATGAGACGAACAATAAATACAATACCAAAGCAGGAATATGACGATCTGATGAAGTATGCAACTTTAAGAATGCATAGGAAAATCCAAAGGCTGGCAGACGAAGAGATTTCAAAGATGCGAGAAGCTGACAACAAAGGTGACTACGAGAAAGCAGAAGTACACGACTTCAATTCACGAGCGTTGTCTCGCATGGCCGATATATATTATGAAATAATCAAGAGAGAGGATTAAAATATGAAACAAGTAAAAGTAAAAATAGAGACAACGGTAGAAACAATGTTGGGCGATAAGCCTGTTAATGAAGTTCTTGGTGATATTGCAGATATATGTCACACATCATTGGAATACTCAACATCAAAAAATGAAGGGTGTGAGACACTCTATGAGGACCAAGAATATGAAGATTACAGAAATGACATGGAGGACAGGGTGTCTGTTCTTGAAGGAGCACTTTTTCGCATATTGGATTTACTGGAGGATTAAAAAAAGACTGCCCTAGAATTAGAGCAGTCTTTAAGTGTGGGCAGATAGGGAATCGAACCCCTTGTAGCGCTATTAAATTTCAGGTCATGAAGTTCCAGCTCATTTCATTCAAAGTCGAGTACTGCCCAGCGTGCTACAAACCCACCTCTTTAAAAGTTTTCCAAAACTATCCATATCGTTTAAGTTTTTTATGAAATTATACGCGCTAATCTCAGCCATTGCAAACTGGAAAAAGGTAGGCAATGAGCAACCAAAAGAATGGACTGAAATCAAGCATAGCCCTACGTTTAACCTTGATTATAGCGCAAATATAATGTTTGAATTTAAAAATAACAAAAAATGAAAGCAATATCCATCAAACAGCCGTGGGCGAGCCTAATCGCTCACGGTATCAAAGACATCGAGAACCGGACTTGGAAGTGTCCTCAGAAGTACATTGGACAAAGAGTGCTAATACATGCTTCATCAAGTAAACCTGTATTTAGATACAGCTTTTTGCAATATGATATAATCAGAAAATCATCACAATCTTTGATTTTTAACTGTACATATGATGGATTCCCCAAAGGTGCTGTCATCGGCAGTGTGGTAATAGCCGACTGCGTACTGAATCATCCGTCCGTTTGGGCTGAGAAAGGTTGCTGGAACTGGGTGCTGAAAGATGCGGTTCTGTTTGATAAGCCGATTATAAATGTGAAAGGGAAACTTAGTTTTTGGGAGTATGAGTTATGAGTATGAAACACAAAAGACATCAAACGGGAAGGCTATTCAGCCGTGATACTTACATGGAGATGCTGATAAAAGACAGCCGAAGGAACTTTGAAAGGGCAGAAAGACTATTGGGTGATTTGAAACTGAAAAACCATATTATAGACGAGCTTGAAAAGGAGAACGAGGAACTTAAAAAAGAAGTAAACAAGCTTAAGGATGATGCGACATTTTATCACACTCAATGGGGAAAAGAGATAGACCTTTGTAAGGATTTGAAGAGAGAACTTGAATACGCAAAGAAGCGAAAATGGTGGATGATATGGAGTTTATAACTTACTGACAGCCCTTGTCAGTGCTTTGTGAATACCCGGTAACTGCTTTGTAGCGGTTATCGGGTATTTTATTTTCAACCAATTAAAATCAATAAGAATCTTTGGAAAATAGGATTCTTATTATTCAATCAAGTATGAAATGAGGTCGTACAAATCTTTCAATAGCTTAATTATTGGATAACCGTTAAGTTGTTCCTGATACATAAAGTAAAATACCTTTACAGAAGCTTTCATGAGTAAATTTTTGAAATTCATAATTAATCTCGCCTCCGATTATATCAGTCTACCGACATGGTACACTTCACCCGAAAAGCGAAATTGGCTTCTGCTTCTGCGAAACTACAAATCAGCTTTCAAATAAAAAAGGATACTCATTATACAATATTGATAATCAGTCTATTATAAAAAACGTTCTTAATTATATCACGAATCTAAGTTGAATCAATCTAAATAACAGAGTGATAAATATATGAGTTATTAAAATCAAAATCATTATGAACTTAAACAAATTGAGAGATAAAGCCTACCAGTGCGCAGTAGCCCACGGATGGCATGAAGAGAACCTGAGTGACGAACATTTCCTTTGTCTGGTCATATCCGAACTTATGGAAGCGGTGGAGGCAGATCGGAAAGGAATGCACGCTAACCGGGCTAATTTTGAATATTGCATGAAACAAAGGAAACGTGATGATGGGGAATTCATGTACGCTTTCAAGCAAGATATTAAAGACAGCGTGGAGGACGAACTTGCCGATGCTTGTATCCGTATGTTGGATTTGGCCGGATTGAGAGGATATGATTTAGATAGCTTCGACTACGAAGGAAGCGATACGGAAGATTACTCTGATATGACCTTCACGGAGTCCATGTTTAGAATCTGTGTCTATGTCACCGACAACTTCTACAGGGATGAACCATTTATCCTCCTGAATGAGATATTCGCTTTCTGCCGGGACAGAAATATCGACATCTTCTGGCACATCAAGCAGAAAATGAAATACAATGAACTTCGTCCGTATAAGCACGGAGATAAAAGCTACTGACCATGAAACACGCATTCTACGCCTTAATCATCATACAAGCCCTGTACGAGCTTGTGAAGCTGTTCAGATGTAAATCCCTATATCAACATGCAAAAGTCTTTCAGGACCTAGATAAGACAGCAAAAAGATGGTATCTGATGGCGCATCCATGGCTTCATGTTGCATTATTCATGGATACCATCGGACTTTTATTGCTGGGGATGGGATTGTTTTCAAGCCAGTGGGTGTGTTTCCTTGTTGTCCTGGTCATGAGCTTCAGCCAGATCCAAAAGCTAGGAGCATGGGCGGTGTTCCTGGACAGTCTGGTAACGATCATCGTCTACGCTTTCGCCATCCTGAATGCATATCACTTGGCATAAAATAAAAAAGGGAGCCAGCCCACACGATTAGAAGCCAACTCCCCCACACGATTATGATGCAAATATAAGAATTTCCAACTAAATAAATCGTGCTATGACAAAAGAATTTTCATCAATCGTGGAGTTGAAATCAATACGTGAACAGAAATCAAGGTTATCTGAACGTGAGCAGGAGTTATCCTCCCCCATCCTTACCGATTTTTCTCTCATTCCGGAAATTTATGAATGGTTTAAGGAGATTCTCTCTGGAATGGCCTGTCCTCCCAATCCAGATAGCGTCACCCAGCGAAAGAAGTTCCTCTTTATCGTGTTGTTCTTATTCGCCCCTAGTGTGCTTGCCGGCGGACGGCTGCCGAACGGTATCCGCGCAGAGATTTCCGGTGTGTTCCCAGATGTCTCCCCATGTGTAATATCAAACAATATCGCTGATGTTTCCTTTATCTACCAGCAGTATAAGGATTTCCGACAGGATATAGAGTATCTTTACAATCAGATATTGGAAAGGTTGAAGGTCAAAGGACTAATCAAGTAACAGAATGTTTCTAATGGGGATAAAGTCCCTATGCTTAAATTTTTATGTCTAACAAATTTAAATTTTAAAGCCGAGTCAGAAGAAGAACAAAATCAGGTTGGGAAATAGTTCGACAAGCCGACAGATTAGCTCAACAGCGTTATGGAAGTAACTCTGACAATCCTAATAATCTTGTAAATAGGATTGCAGGCAGGTATCTTGGGAGCTTTAATAGAAGTGGAACCAGTTGGAATACACAAGTTTCAAAACGTACTTACATGGGACTTAATGATGGGTAATTAGTAAAAGAACTAATCAAGTAAAAAAGCCGGAGCGTTATGCTTCCGGCTTTTACTTATTTTTTTGTTCGGCGAATTATATCAACATCTTTAATTATTACAGGAATACCATTTGCTGTTCCAATTTCTGCGGAGTACCTTTTTTCATCAGTAGAGAAATCCGAATTATTTTTAATATCTTTCACATTTAAATTCCAAGCATTTGCAATTATTTCTATCACTAATCCTCTAAGACTTGCTGAGTCAAATTCATTGAAATGAGGCCAAAATATAGGATTTATAAAGTCATGACATTGTAATATTCCGGGAATTCCCATTTCTGTGTATATAACGTTTTCATTTAATTGAATTTTACATTTATTTTTTGATTCATAATGATATATTGCTGCGTCTTGAACTATTATATATTCATCAAATTTCCCATGACTTATCATTTCTCTAAGTTCGTCATTATTAATCCAACCATCTTTATTTGTAGCATATTTTAATCCGATAGGATTTCCTTTTACAGCTCTAATTAAAGAAGCGCAATCAGCTTCAATAGAAGATGGAAGTTTGTCATTTGATAATAATACAGCTTGCTCTTCCGCCCATTCTTTTAATATTTTATCAGATACAATAGGAATACCAACGTGCCTTGACGCTCTATCACTTTCTCCAATTAAAATACCAAACAAGCCGGATAACCCTGAAGCATATAGTCCACCTATTGTTACAGCTCCTTCAATGCATTCATGTCTAAAATTTTTATATCCTATAGGATGTAAGAATAATCTTCCTACGATACTTCCATCTTCTTCTTTTAAAAGTCGCATATTCTTACTTAGTGCAGTTATAGAATCTTGCGATTCTTTATCTAAAGATTTGAATTTAGATTCTCCAATAATTCTTCTGATAAGTTTTAACGGTGGAATTGTTTTCCAGTCATTAGCTTTTATTAATTTATTCGGCTTATCTTCAAAGAAAAGATTACAATCTAGACTTGGACATAATGATAGTATTACTTCTTTAAGATTAGATAAATGATGTCTCAAGAGTAATGTTTGTATATTCTTTCCATCTGAAAACCATACTCTAATTTTAGTTCCGCCATCTTTTATACATTCATCAACTACAGCATTTCTGAGTATTGGTCTAGAATAAACCCCATTATTAAACTCTAAGACAGTTGTTTGTTCTCTTCCTTGATCAAATCTTTTTGTATATACAGAAACTTTCTTTCCCCACATAAATACAGAATAAAATCCAATTCCATATTTCCCTGTAGAAAGAAATCCCTTACTCTCTAAACCAGGTAATTCTTCATGCATTAAAGAAGACCCCCAAAATGATTCGCCAAAGTCAAGAAAAGGTCCCGTTAAGACTTTGGGAGACATACCAACTCCGTTATCTTCAACTTCTATATAAAATCCATTCTCATCTTTACCTGTTCGAACCCGTATGTCTCCGAAATCTTGTTTTTCATTTTCTAATAATCTTCTTGCTCTTATTGCATCTGAAGCATTTTGAATCAACTCTCTTAAAGGAACTGTAGCGTTGTCTCCATATAAATATTTTCCACCCAGGCTATTTACTAGCTTCGCAACATTTGTTACTTTTATTTGTGTATCAACAGGGCTCCACCCGTCAACTTTTATTAATTTTGAAATTCTATTTGGAGACTCAATGGAAGCAACTCCTATTGGATTTAATCTTGGTCTATTTGTATCAGCCAATAAGGAATCCACTTCTTTCAACTCTTTATCAATCATTCTTAATGTGTCATAACATACCCACCAGCTATCTATTTCATTTATACTAAATGGCGATTTGGATGTGTACACTAATCTATTACGCTCCAATCGAGGTTGGTATAGTTTCTGCTGAAAGTTCCAATGCAAATCCGAATACCCTTTTGGTTTTCTAATTGCTCTTAAGAACTTTGGTGCTCGTCTATCATCTATTTGAATTGCATCAGCGATTCTCAAAATGCAAGCTAATTTTATGACATCTATCGTCCAATTTATAGGGAAATTTCCAGGAGCTCCTAATGTAGTTCCTAATCTATTTTCTAATTCATCTACTGGCCACCAATGGCTATAAGCTATTAATCCTATAATCTGCCCATAAGAACTTCTTAATTCAGGATTATTTATTAGAAATATTTCGCTTCCGTTGTCATCTGTCCAAGAAATCTGCGCTAATTTCCCAGCCTGTTGTGCGTGTAGCTGTCTTAAAACTTGTTCAGTTGCTATTTTTTCTATTCGAGAATCTAAATTTTTAATTTCATCAGGTTTTGCAGGACGATCTAATTCCTTTCTTAGTAATGATGATACAACATCTTTCCAAAGATTACTGCTCTTTAATTCCTCAATTCCATTAGGGAATGCAGCTAATCCCATTCCTAAATCATGTATTAAAAATGCTCCACCTAGAACAAACGCTTCTGCAGGATTTAAGTCCGTATAGTCTTTTGTAACCAATTCTGCAGTATCCCATAAAGCATCAATGTGTGAAATATCATGTACGGTAAATTCTGGTAAAGTTCTATTTATTTCGGAAGCAAGTATTTTTGCACGTTCTCTGAAATGTTCAAACTCTACTCTTAGGATTTCTCTTTCTTTATCGTTTACATCTGGTTCTAATTGTCTGGCTAATGTCTTTTGCCAAAGAGTTGTACTTTCATAATTCATAGTAATACTTTTTTAAGACTTTACTTTAATTCCAAGAATTTGCTCAAATCTCCAAACGAATAAGTCTATAGAGAATTATCACTCAGCTTACACATGTTTTTCGAAATGATACCTATTATATCTTCTACTTATAGATAGAACTTATATCGGAGAAATTAACGTATTTACTTTTTTAAAAGAATCGAATTTTTCCTTATCCAGAGTTCCACCTATTTTACTTAATCTTTCTTCAAAATAGCGGACTATATTTTTATACTTGTTTTCATAGAATTCATTCTTCATATCTTTTTGTGTTTCATATTCTTTCTGTGCTTTTTCATAGAGTTCAATAACACTGAGATAAAACGCTCTAAAATATCTGAGCCTCGCTTCTTCTATCTCTCCTTTCAAAGTCAAAATTTGAGCCTCCCTTATCAGCAAATCTTCAACCGTCTGTTTTTGAACAATACAGCTTTTGATCGCATTTACATTATTCGTCATAACCCAAACCTTGAAAAAAAGAATAATCTGTAGGATACTAAAAATCAGTATTATAATGGATAAAACATCTATCATAGAATTACATTTAAAAATTAGACTTCTGGATTTAACTTGATTTCCTTTCCACAATGAGGACAACGTATCACTCCCTCTTTGGGCTTATCAAATAGGTCCGTTACAGGCACATCTAAAGCAGTTGCAATCTCTTCTAGTCGGCTTATATTAGGGTTTCCATTCAGAGATTTAGATAGTCCAACCTCTGTAATACCTATCATGCTTGCAAGGTCTTTAAGCATTATACCTTTTTCTCTGCAAATTTCTTTTATTCTAAAATTCATAATTAAACGGTTTGTTTATTTCGCAAATATAGTCAAAATTCATTAATAGTATAAGAAAGTCAGTAAAATAATACTGATAGTTTAAATATTAGTATTTATTAACCATATTCTTGTAGATTATAATTATACTATCTGTATATTTGTGTCGTAATAATTAAACAGATAGTATAATTTTAATACACACGATTATGAAGACATTAAAAGAACAAGTAGAAGAGATTAAGAGCATGAAAGGTTCTAAGGCAGCAAAGAAAGCAGCTTTCGTCAAATTGGGTTTGAGAAAGTATGAAGTTGAGTTGCTTATGTCTGAATTGCCTAAAACAGTCAGAGAAACACACAAGTTCACTTTTGGTGTTGAGATTGAATGCCTGGTAGCCGCAAGCCTTATGAGAGAAAGTGCAACAAGAAACGAAATGCCTTTTCAGTATGAGGGTTATAATCACGTTGACAACAACCACTACTACAAGTTCGTATCTGATTCTTCTATCAGAGGTGAGAACCCTATCGAATGTGTTTCACCGGTTCTTACTGGTAAAGAGGGTATGAAAAGCCTAGAAACATGCTGCAAAGCTTTAAATGAAGCAAATGCACAAGTGAATATCTCTACAGGCTTACATGTGCATATCGGGGCTGCAACTCTGTCCGGCGAAGCCTATGTAAATGTATTCAAGAACTATCAGAAACTAGAGAAGGTGATTGATACTTTTATGGCTCGTTCAAGACGTGCAAACAACAGCCAGTGGTGCAAAACTCTTCAAGGTATAAGTTTTGAATGTTGCAGAACGAGATATGACGTTCTAAACGTAATGAGAGACAACAGATATTTTAAGGTGAATGCCTGTTCTTATGCCCGTCACAAGACTATAGAGTTCAGACAGCATCAGGGTTCTACAGACTTCGAAAAGATTTCTAACTGGGTAAATTTCTGTGCAAAGCTGGTTGCATGGTCAAAGAAGAACGTGCTGAGTTCAGAGATTAATTCAATTGACGAGATACCTTTCTTGACAAAGAAAGAAAAGTCATTTTTCAAATCACGTGCTGAGGTTCTTGCATGAGCCTCGCACGATTAAAATCAGAGAATATGTGCTGTATTATCTATAAGCCAAAGGGTGTTCAGATGCCAACTCTGGACACCTTGAATAAAGTTCAGAGAATCAATCATCATGGTTACGGATTTGTTTCTTCAAAGCATAGATACAAGACAATGGATTATCAGAAGTTTTTGGTTCACCTTTCAAAGGTGGGTATTGAAGAAGAATGTATCATTCACATGAGGTGGGCAACGCATGGTTCTAAGTGTAGAAAGAACTGTCACCCGTTTGTCGAGAATGGCGTTTTGCCTATTCAGTCAGTAAATGATATGACAGACAGCGAAATCTTCTTTAGAAGCCAAGTTTACCCCCTTGTAATGAAATACGGGTATGAATCGAAAGTGACAGAATCCGTAATGATGGCTGCCGCTGGCAGTTCTAAGTTCGCCATGATGTATAAAGGAAAAGTAAAGCTGTATGGTGATTACACGAAATTAAACGGTGTGTATTATTCTAATTTGAGATGGCTATGAAATCAATAAACGTAAATGGTTGCAGCGTATGCCAGCCTGGTAGTGAAAACTATTGTACCTATACTACCAGATTAAGAGGCAAAAAAGTAAAAATGTATCAGTATGATTACAAAACAGATTCAGGTGAGTTGTTTACTTGTTGTGCCCCAACACTGGAAAAGTGCAGGGAGAAACGTGACGCATGGCTAAAAAGCAAACATTTGGCTTAATGTTTCGTATGCGTTGAATTGTTATTCAAAATTGTCTTCATAATTGGGTATCTTTGTATAGATACCATCGCGGGTTAGAGCAGTGGTCAGCTCGTCACTTTGACTTGGTGAAGGCCGGTGGTTCGAATCCATCACCCGCAACTAACATTTAAACTTTACACGATTATGGAAATACTTACGCTTATCATCAAACAGAAGTTCTTTGACGAAATCTTGTCAGGCAAGAAAACACAAGAATTCAGAGAAATCAGGCCTACAACACAGAAGAAATACTGCCAGCTTGACGCTGATGGCTATTGTGTCGAGAAAGACGGTGTGTTACAGCCTAAGCATTACGATGCTATCCAGTTCTTTGTAGGCTACAATAAAGACAGAGCCAGCGCACTGGTAGAAGTCAAGGATGCAAAGATAGAGCTGTTTGAAGATGAAAATCACAATCTGATTGAATACACCTATCAGGGTGAGATATATCTGGCTGCACAGGTCGTTTATGACCTTGGCCGAATTATTGAAAAGCATGTTTAACCCTTTAAATTTTCGTTGAGTCAGAACAAACAGAAGCACATTTTCAACTGGTGGCTACCGTGGTGGCCGTAGAGGTTTGACTACAGAGAATGGTGGTCTCTCTCAGGGTGGCAGATTTATCACCCGAAGACAACAGTATTATAATGTCCGCACAGGACTTGGCATGAGTGGCGGATAATGACACTGCAAGAAAGGACATACAGCCATATTGACCTCGTCAGACAGAAGACTGACGGGGTTTTGCTGTTTCTGTCGCTGGGTAAGGATTCTTTGGTATTGCTGGACATGATCTACCCGAAGTTTGATAGAATAGTCTGCGTGTTCATGTACTTTGTCAAAGGTTTAGAGCACATCGAAAGATGGATTGGATGGGTAAAAGCCAAATATCCTAAGATAGAATTTGTTCAGGTACCCCACTGGAACCTTACCTACATTCTTCGCGGTGGCCTGTATTGTGTGCCAAACCACAAAGTGAAGCTTTTGAAGTTGGCCGATGTGGTGAAAGCCATGCAGCTCAGATACGGACTTTACTACACTTTCCTAGGCATGAAGAAGGCTGACGGCATGAATCGCCGTCTGATGCTGAAGGGCTATGAAGCAAACGGCTATGAGAACAACGGCATGTGCTATCCTTTGGCCGACTGGACGCAGAAAGATGTTCTGGCCTACATGAAGCAGAACAGCCTACCAGAGCCGGTTAGATATTCACTGAAGGCCAGTTCGGGCGTAGGATTTAACTTGGATTGCATGTTATGGCTGGAGAAGAATTACCCACAGGATTTACAGAGAATTTATAAAGTATTCCCGATGGCAGAGAGAATCCTTTGGGAACATAAAAACAAACAAAATTAATAGGAGGAACGCAGAGTCGGAAGGAGACAAAGAAGTTATCGTGAAATTCTTGCAACAACAAGAAGATTAAGAAACACATATGCCTCAGGAGGTAACATTTCAAGAAATATGACCAACAATCAGCGTATAACCAATGCAGGAAGAAGTGCTACTCAAAATCTTGCAAGAAATTTAAGAGTAGATGTTTCACTTCTTTCTTATCCAAATTTTAGAGATAGACGTGGTTTTACAACAGTTGCAAAAGGTTTAAGTAATGGATAATTAAATTTTAGGAGGAACGCTGAGTCAGAAAAGGAAAATCATTGCAAGACTTGATTAACCAAAGAGAAAGGCTAGGAGGCTATGCTGGTAGAAATGGCTATTGGACTTTTGCACGTGAAAGACGGATAAGCAATATATATTCTCAATACGCAAGAAATATGGGCAAGCTGGGAGGATATTCAGATGCCAATAAAAAGTTTACTAGAAATCAATACATGGGTTTAAGTAATGGCTAATATGGAACTAAGCAAATATATTAAGAGTGAATCGGTGGAACTTAACCGTTCCGCCATTCACTTCGCAAATTATAATCCCCGGAAACTTTCCGATGAATCCCGTAAGACGTTGAAAAGAGGAATCAAGAAGTTCGGTTTGGTCGGTGGTATCGTAGTCAACAAGCGGACTGGACTGACTGTGGTAAGCGGTCATCAGCGTCTGACAGTCATGGATGAGCTGCAGAAGTTCCCGGAGAACGACTACAGAATCCGTGTCGATGTGATTGACGTGGACGAAAAGCAGGAAAAGGAATTGAACATCCTGATGAATAACCCAAACGCACAAGGCTCATGGGATTATGACGCTTTAGCCCAGTTGGTCCCTGATATCGACTACAAGGACGCCGGACTGACCGAAGCAGATCTGAATATGATTGGATGTGACTTCCTTCTCCAGACAGAAGAAGAAAATTCTATTGCTGATGCATTGGAGGATATGATGGCACCAGTAACAGAACAGAAAGAAGCCGAGAAAGCAGCAAAGCAGATGGAAAGAGCCGAGAAGGTGGCCCACATGAAGGAAGTAAAACAGCAGGTTAAGGATGCAGCCCAGAAACAGGCACAGGATATGGATGCTTATCTGATGCTTTCCTTTGACACGTTCGAAGCTAAGGCAGCTTTCTGTGAAAGGTTCGGTTACGACCCCTACTCCAAGTTTATCAAGGGTGAGGTATTCGATGAACAGATAGAAAGAATTGAATGACAACATGAAATTTTAGGAGGAAAGCCGAGTTAGAAGAAAAACATATAGTCAGTTGTATCAACAGTCAAGACGAATAATGTACAACGCCGGAAGGCAATACGGGCTTGGTACAGACAGACAAAGAAGTATAAGAGACAGAACGAAGTCTATAATGGAAAGATATGCGGCCAGGATAGATAGCTATTTCTCAAAGAGAGGAATTGATATTTATGGTGATAAGCCTGTTTCTCGCCGCATTTATATGGGCAACAATAATGGATGAAATATGGTAGGGGATTTTATTCTTTGGCTAAAGACGTTTTTTGGGCAGAATCTTTTTTGTATCCATCATTATGTTTGGAAAGGACCATTAGATTTCCGCTATGAAATTTGTGATAAGTGTGGAAAATTGAAAAAGAATTGAATAATTATGAAAGCATCAGAAGAATTTGGTGAGGTTATTGATAGAATAGACAACTTGATAGGAGCATTGGAGTTACCTATGCCTGCAGAGTTTCATGTAAATCAGATGAAGCATGAACTCAGTGAAATATTGGATAAATTGAAACGAGTATACGTCGAAGAAGAGGGTGAAAACCCTTGGGAGGAATAAATGATGAAAAGTGAATCTCAACATAAGAAACATCCAGGAGGAAGAAAGCCAAAATTCGATTACAGGGGTGAGGAATTTCTTTCTCAGGTAGAAACGTATGCCAAAAAGGGATTCACTGACCGGGAAATAGCATTCGCGCTCGGGCTGAATCCGACCTACTTCTACGAAATGAAGTCAAAATATTCGGAGATAACTGACGTATTAGCGCGCGGGCGTGCGACAATCACCGCCGCTGTACGTGCCAAGTTCCTTGCTGTAGCTTTGGGCGGTATCAAGACCAAGAGTACTGTAGTAAGGAAGCTGAAAGACCAGGACGGAAACCTGACCGGCGAAGAAGAGCTTCAGGTAAGTGAAAGCGAACTGGCTCCCAACCTTCAGGCAATGTCTGTCTGGCTGTATCATCACGACGATGAATGGAGGAAGGTTGAACGCTGTCAGGACGAAGACGCAGATATTCCAAAGGATATTGACCACGGAATTTCTATTGACTCATGGATTAAAGACAAACTGAAATGATTGTACCCCAAGCGATATATCATCCGTTATACACCGACAGCGAGAAGTTTATCATTCTCATTACCGGTGGCCGTGGATCGGGGAAGTCTTTCAATGCTTCCACCTTCATTGAGCGTCTGACATTCGAAATGACTCCCACAGAGAAGATAGTCCACCAGATTCTTTATACCCGTTACACGATGGTATCTGCCGGGATGTCTATCATTCCAGAGATGATGGAAAAGATAGATTTGGATGGAACAACAAAGTATTTCAAGACCACTAAAACCGATATTGTAAACCGGATGACCGGCAGTCGTATCATGTTCCGGGGTATCAAGACTTCTTCCGGGAATCAGACGGCAAAGTTGAAATCAATTCAGGGTATCACCACCTTTGTTTGTGATGAAGCAGAGGAATGGACCAGTGAGGAAGAGTTTGACAAGATTATGCTCTCCATCCGTAAGAAGGGAATTCAGAACCGGATTATCATCATCATGAATCCATGTGACTCCAATCACTTCATCTACAAGAAATACATCGAGAATACTCATCGGCTGGTGGAGATTGACGGCGTCCAGGTACAGATTTCCACCCATCCGAATGTACTTCATATCCATACGACTTACTTCGACAATATCGAGAACCTTTCTCCTGAGTTCCTGAGAGAAGTCAAGGAAATGAAAGAGAAGAATCCGGAGAAGTACGCTCATGTGGTTATCGGTCGATGGGCAGACGTGGCCGAAGGTGCAGTGTTCAAGAAATGGGGTATCGTGGATGAGTTCCCCATGTGGTGCAAGAAGGTGGCTATTGGACAGGACTTTGGTTATACAAATGATCCATCGGCTTCTATTCGATGTGGCATCGTAGACAATGCGCTTTATCTGGATGAAGTGGATTATAGAACTGGATTACTTTCTGGGGATATTATAAAGACGCTACGCCCGTGGAATTTGAGAGTGATTGCCGACAGTGCGGACCCGCGACTCATTCAGGAGATTCATAACGGAGGGATTAAAATATACGCGGTAGAGAAAGGGCAAGGTTCTGTCAATGCCGGTATTGACAAGATGCAGGGAATGGAAATATTCATCACCAAGCGTTCTTATAACCTTCAACGGGAGTTCAGAAACTATGTATGGGCAAAGGATAAGGATGGAAACTACATCAACGAACCTGAAGACCATGATAATCATGGCATAGATGCTGCACGCTACTATGTGCTGGGAGAACTTCTCGGTAGAATTATGAAACCCAAAGACGTTTCAGGAATATTTGGACATTAAACTTTGAGATATGACTATAGAAGAAATTTTAGCTATGCCGGAAGTAGAGAGAAAAATCTACTATCTGAAAAAAGGACGAAAAACCGAGCAACCAAACGCTCACGCTCTTTACAACGACTGGAATCCGAACAAGCACGAGATAGTGATAGATGAAGAGAAATACCCGAAAATTAAAATCACTACCCAGCCTGAGAAACGGATTACAGACCCGAAAACCGGGAAAGAATATGTTGAGCCGGCGGTCAGGAAAGAAGTTGACCCAAACAGGATTGCTCTTCCTATCGAGCAGGACATCGTGAACATTCAGACTGCCTTCACCGTGGGAACAGAACCGGTCCTTGATTGCCAGCCGGATGAATCGGAGGAGAATCTTCTTTCGGCCTTGAAGCAGGTGTTCAAGAAAAACAAGTTGAAATACCAGAACAAGAAAGTAGTCCGGGCATGGCTGGCCGAGCAGGAAGTGGCCGAATACTGGTATGTGGTGAAGGATGACGGCTTCTGGGCAAAGCTCAAACGAAAGATTTCAGGAATCTTCGGCAAATCAAAACCTGAATACCGTCTGAAGAGTGCCATCTGGTCTCCGTTCCGTGGCGACAAGCTCTATCCCTTCTTCAATGATCAGGGGGATTTGGTAGCCCTATCCCGTGAGTACAAGAAGAAAGACCTGAACGATGTAGAGATTACATGTTTCATGACCATTACCAAGGACATGGTTTATCAGTGGGAACTGACAAGCAACTGGACTGACAAAGGCTCATTTGCACATGGATTCAAGAAGATGCCGGTGATTTATATGTACCGTCCGGAAGCGTACTGTGAAAAGATAAAGAGCCTCCGTGTAAGACTGGAGAAGCTTCTCTCAAACTATGCAGACTGTATCGACTACCACTTCTTCCCTATCCTCATGCTTTTTGGTAACGTGGAGAATTTCTCAGGTGAGTTCAAGAACCGTGTTGTCGAGTTGACCGGCCAGGGAGCAAATGCCCAGTATCTTACCTGGTCACAGGTACCTGATACTGTCAAGTTCGAGGTAGAAACCTTGCTGAGCCAGATATATGGACTGACCAATACACCCAGAATCTCTTTTGACTCCCTGAAAGGTACAGGAAACGCCGTTTCCGGTGTGACTTTCGATTATGTGTTTATGTCCACCCACCTTAACGTAGAAAATCTGAACGAGATCGTCGGCGAGTTCATGCAACGACGTGTAAATTTCCTTGTCTCCGCGTTGGGTTCCGTGAATTCCACCCTTGAAGAAGCCTCCGAGACTATTGACGTGGATGTGCAGATGCAGCCATATAAACTGGAGGACATCAAAGACAAGATAGACACAGCTATCAAGGCCAAGGACGGTGAAATCTGGTCGCAACAGCGGGCCATCACCTTCGTGGGGAACGTGGATGCAGTTATGGATGAGATTGAAGCCATCAAGGAAGAGCAATCTGAGAAACAGAAGAACGACATCGAGAAGCAGAAACAGCTTTCCTCTCTTAAAAGTTCCAGCAGTAAATCTGAAGAATAGAACAACCCAGTCAGAATATTTACGGGGATAATACAAAACAGAATGATATAAATCTAAAATATTTACCAATTGAGTAGCGGTATCTTTCGAGGTATCGCTATTTTCTTTATCATAGTAAAAACATGAATACTTCTTTGTAATTATTCGTTATTTTACTATATTTGCATCGTAATTAAGTCTTAAACGCTATGAGCTACAAATCAGTTAAAGACGTTGTAACGCTGCTTACTGAAAATGGCTTTTGGTTCGTGAGGCAGAAAGGCAGTCACATGGTTTACACTGATGGTAGCCATGTAGTGATTGTCCCAGACCACGGCAAGAAAGGCGTTGAGAAAGGCACTTATTACAACATTCTGAGGCAAGCGGGGCTAAAATAGCCCCCGCCTCTTTTGTTTAACGATAAAAAGGAGGTCAGTATGAAAATCGTAGAAGTGATTGTAGAACATGCTGGAAATAATCTTAGTGCCTATATTGAAGGTGCTCCGGTGATTACTGTCGGTAACGACGTGAAGGAAATCGAAAAGAACATGAAGGAGGCTGTTGAACTTTACTTGGATTCATGTAATGAAATGAACATCGCTCCAGTGGAAATTTTGCAGGGAGAGTTCACATTGAAGTTCAAGATAGATGCTGCCACCTTCATCAACTATTACAGCAGTATCTTTACCAAAGCTGCTTTGAGCCGGATAACCGGAATCAATGAACGCCAGTTGTGGCATTATGCGGCAGGAGTACACAAACCCCGTAAACAGCAGTTGGAGAAGATTCAGAAAGGTATTAACGCGCTGACAGAGGAACTGGCAGCTATAAATTTGTTATGATTATTAATTAAATATAATGGAGGATAGTACAATGAAAGCAAAAGATGTAAATCCAAGTAATTTTAAGGTTGAGAATGTTGTATTTGAAAATGATGATTTTTCTATAGCGATAGGTATTTGGGAAAATGGGGAAAGAAGAATGGCAATGAGATGGAATGGCTATGGAGATGATCCCGGATACCCAAAATTATTTAAAAATCCAGTCTGGTTCATGGTTGATGACTCTTTAATTTTACCTTTCCTGAATGCTTTGAGGAACGTAAAAGATTCTGACAAAAAAGAAATAGAAGCAGCTATATTGAAATTTTGAAAGTATAATTGAATGATGTTCCAGCGTGATTACCCTAGTAGTCACGCTTTCTTTTTGTCTAAAAACGAACATTCTCCCAATTGTTTCGTATCGTTAGCCTTAAAATTTCCCCTTCCCTTTCTCTATAAGTAAATTTACCGTATGAAATTATTAATCAAACTCATACGGTATGACAATCTTTGAACAAATCTTGGCAGGACTGCAACAGAAATTCGCTGGGGTGGACACTGCCACACTCACCCGTATCGCCACAAAGAAGGCAGAGGGTGTAACGGACGAAACGAAGGTGACCTCCATCGTTGAGGGTATCTCATTTCAGGACGTGATGCAAAACTATGGTGATTTCCGTGCAGGACAGGCGCAGACTTCCGCTGTTTCAAACTACGAGAAGAAGCATGGACTGAAAGACGGAAAACCAATCGAGAATCCGAAACCAGAACCACCGAAACCAAACGACCCTCCAAAGCCGCAGGAGACAGACATCGCAAAGATGATTGCCGATGGCATCGCCGCCAGTATCAAGCCGTTTGCCGACAAGCTGGCCAAAATGGAGGAAAATGAAGCGCAGGCGCAGCGCAATTCTCAGATTTCAGCAGTGGCGAAGAAGTATGGTATTCCCGAATTTATGCTGAAAGACCGCAACATTCCTGAAAACACGGACTTGGATACTTATTTCAAGGACATGAAGCAGGATATGTCTAACAACGGGTTTCAGTTCTCCAAAGCTCCTGAAACTGCCGAACAGAAGCAGGAGAAGGAAGCAAGTGAGTTCGCCAAAATGATTGAGGCGGACACAAAATCTATTGTCGAACAACAAAACAAGTAATTTATGTCAGCAGGATTTAAGTACAACATTGAGCCTGAACCGTCCATCGAGGAACGCTATGACGTTTCTACCGGTGTAAGACGCAGAGGGCCTTACAAACTGGATACGGCCAACCTTGTCGCTGGTTCGTTTCTTCCATCCTTTACACCGATTGCCGCCGACTTGGTGAAGAAGACCGCTCAGGTGGCTATCCGTGTAGAAGTCTATGAAAAGTTTACCACCGGTTCCAATACCACATTGAAAATCAAGAAAAACTCTTTGGCTTATGTGGGTATGCATCTGGGTAATGGTTCTCATGGGGCTACCATCAACAGTATTGACAAATCAAACAAAGATTTCGATAAGTTGACGCTGTCTGCCGACTTTGGCGAAACATTGGAAGCTGGTACTGTACTCTATGAAGCTACAGCGGTAAGCGGCACAACTCCGAAAGTCATTGCTAACTCAGCCTTGTACGGAAGAGTACAAGTAGAAGAAGGAATTGTATTAGTTGCTCTTTTGATGCGAGCATTCGAGATTGAGCCTACCAAATTGGTTATGCCTTTCTCTGACATTGACAAGGCCAACATGCCGCATTTCCAGTTCAACGCTCCTGACGTTACTCAAAGTGGAAAGGCTGTAGTTGCCAAAGCGTCTTCCAGTCAAGATGGCTTGATGAGTAAAGAAGACAAAGCTAAATTGGATGGTATCGCATCCCAAGCCAACAAATTCACTTTGTCTGCAGCAACATCTTCTGCTCTCGGAGGTGTAAAGCAGGGTGTTAAAGTGGATGATGCTACTGGGCAGGAAGATGCACATACAAAATTGAATGCCCTTCTGGCATCTTTGAGAACAGCAGGTGTAATTGCAAGCAAATAAAGAAAGGAGGTAAAACATGATGCTAACTATTCATACTCTGTTTAATGACCCCAATATCGTAAACGCCGTTATCCAGCGCGTCCTTCAGACTCGTAAGGATACAATCTACTGGCAGCAGTATCTTGATTTCCGTAGAACGACTACCCGTGTATTCAAGGACTACATCGGTCAGGTTACTGGAGTGATGGCCGGTTCTATTAACTCACGATACGGCGAGAAGCCTATCCGTGAACGCCGGAATATCGGTTCAGGATATGGTGAAATCGCTTATCTTGGCGATGCTTACCAGATTTCCATTGACCGCCTGTCCGAACTTCAGGACTTGATTGACAAATTTAACACAGCTAAACCTGCTGACCAGGTAGCAGCCATGCAGGAAATCGTGAATTTCATCTATGACGATTACCGCCAGGTACTTTTGGCAGCTCACAAGCGCATGGATATTATCGTAGGTTCACTTCTGATGACCGGAGAAGCAGCTGTTAAGAACAAGGACGACAATGCCGGAGGCGTTGACCTTCTCAACATTGAATTGCCGTTCAAGTTCATCAAGCCTGATACTGGTGCGAAGACGAACTTCATCACCTATTTGCAGCAGCAGATTAATGCACTGAAAGCGGACTACGGTAATTTCCAGAAGATGATTATGTCACGAGGAACTTTCGTGAAGAATATCATCGGGTCGGCTGAGTTTGGTGACAAGTTCAAGATGCAGCTTACAGGAAATGAAATGTACCTTTCAACCGGTTTGATTACATCTCAACTGGCTTCCCAAGTGTTCACTGGCATCGGGCTTCCGGCCATTGAAATCAAGGAAGATTACGTAAAAGACCAGACCGGAAAGAACGTGCAGATTTACGCCGACGACCGTATCACCTTGCTTCCGCAGGATAAGGTCGGTTATATGCGTTTCCACACTCCATACGAAGCAGTGGACGGCGTACCGGGACGTAACTACACCCAGGCAGACGGTGATATGCTTATTTCCGGTTACAAGGACAAGAACGGTCGTTATTTGGAATACACTGCAGAGTGGATTCCTCAGATTACGAACCCGAATCTGATTGTGAACTTTGATTTGTCAACCATGAACACATGACAGTAAACGACTACATATCACAGAAGTTTCAGACCTTCGGCATCAACTTGTCGGAGACTGACCTTTTGGAGATAAGTTTGTCTTCAGAAGTAAGCGGAGAGGATGAGATGGGCCCGTCAAACATCGGACTTGTTTCGGTGTCTATGGCGAAGTTTATCCCCTCTCTTCTACTTCGTGCTACTTCCATCAGCGAGAACGGTTTCTCTATGTCCTGGGACACCAAAGGCTTGAAGGAATACTACTCATTCTTGTGCAAGAAGTATGGTCTTGAAGACACGCTGTCAGATAAACCTAAAGTCAGATTCCTATGATATTTGCCCCACATACATTACAGGTTAAGGTCTTTACTCCGATGGAAACAGACGAGTTCGGCCGGCCCATTCCCGGAACCGGTGGAGAAAGCTGGCAGGACGTATGTAAGTGCCGGTGCGACGATAACTCAACCAAGGAGTTTACTTCGGAGAATGGCAAGGTATACCGACCGAACTATCACGTAGTCTGTGAGAAGAAAACCTCACTGAAGGCTGGTGATGAGGTCAGATGTATGGACGGTAAGAATATCCGTGGAATTGGCAAGGTTTACATGGTGAAGAATACAAACTATTTTGGTTACTCAGAGATATGGCTGTAAAATTTGATTTTTCGGACGTGGATAGCTTTTTCGAGCAAGGCTATGCCGAGGTGAAAGCTGTAGAAGAGAGGGTCGGAAAGGAATCTGTCGATTATGCTATAAAGAACGGTAGTTATCAGAACCGGACCGGAACGCTCCGTAAGTCAAACAAGTATTCAGTTGAGGATGATGGACTGGTGATAAGAAACGATGCTGAGTATGCCTCACACGTGGAATCCAAAGGTTACGAAGTTTCAACTGGTGCAGCCTTATTTGCTGAGAGACGATTAAAGGAGGAAATCAAATGAAACGAATATTCAAGTATGAACTGATGGTCGCAGACCACTCAAAATTATGTCTGCCTATCGGAGCAAGAATATTATCTATTCAAGCACAACGGAATGCAATTTGCTTGTGGGCAGTAGTAGATGAATGTCAAAAAGAATTGTGTTTAGTGGATATTTTTATGTATGCAACAGGACAAAATATATCTGATAAAGATTTGTCAGACAAAAGATTTGCAGGTACTGTTCAACTTGGAGAACTGGTTTTTCATGTATTCCTTCAGTATGATAATAATATTCAATATCTTATTGTATGATAGTAACTACTGACATAGCGAACATTCTCTACCGTGACTGCAAGTCTTTCGGGATTGATATCGTTCCCCATGGCAAGAAGCTGACAGGGGCGATAAAGTCCGAAAGGATTGTCATTCACGCCAAGAAGCAACAGCCGGGCACATACTGGAAGAAATCTTTCGTCGAGGTGAACATTTGTGTTCCCGATTTGAAGGAAGGCGAAGCCAATACCATCCGGCTGAACGAACTGGAGAAGCAGGCACAGGGATTGTTTGACGGTGTTACCGGTCGCTATGACGGTACAACCTATCATTATTCTATCGAATCAATTGGAACGGAGGAGGACACTGCTTTAAAGTGTCACTATGTGAATGTAAGAATTTTGTTTGAAGTTTTAAATGTGAAATAATATGGCAGAAGCAAAGAAAGTCACAGCCGCGAATATCAAGAAGCTTTGGTATGGCGAAACAAGCGAGATTACCGCAGATTTGACAGGACAAGCCTTGCATACTCTTTTACAGGGTGAAGCATTGAAAGAAATCAAGAATATCCATCAGGATACGTGGACACTCGAAGAGGCAGAAGCAAGCCGAACGAACTATAAGAACCAGCTTACCGGCCAGACCTATCGAAGTGAAAAGGAAATGGGTGACGTGACCGTCAACTTTACCATTGGCGAGTACGACTATCCTACTAAAAAAGACCTTATGGGTGGCGATGTCATCAACACCGACAAAGGTTGGAAGCGTGCAAGAGGTAAGGTAAACATTGAGAAGTTACTTGTTGCTTTAACTGACGATGACCAGTATTGTGTGATTCCACGTGCTGACATCGGTGCACGTGAAGCCACAACAGACAAGGCTGTCGGTATTCCTGTAAGTGCGGTGGAACTGGAACCACAAAATGCAGAAGTTGCACCAGAATACTGGTTTGACTCATCTGAAGTAACAGCAGGTGCTTAATGCCTATCCAATAGGTAGAGATTGAATTCCATAACAGGGGTGGGCTTTATGGCTTCACCCCTTAATTTTTATCTTTTATCAGAATGAATCAAGGAGCAAAAATAGTAACTGAATCCATTATCGGAAGTGATTTCAGAACGGTGTTTGTCGCTGGGAAAGCCTACACGGTCTACCCTCCTACTATCAACAAACTGGCCGGAGCAATCTCCCATTTGTCAGGTGTACAAGAAGCAGACAATTTGAAAGAAGTTCTTCTCTCCCTGGGAGAAAGTGAGGCCTACAGCAGGGCTCTTTCCTGGCTGATAGCTGGTGACGAAAACTTGAGCGAAGAACTGGCAAAAGGAACATACGAAGAGAATGTGGACGCATTGGATGAAACACTCTCTATGATTGACTCAAAGGTTTTTCTCAAAGCTGTCAGCTTGGCGAGGAACGTAAGTCTGCTGGCAGCGAAACCGAGGTTGTAGGAAATGATACTCTCTTGGGACAGATTGCATCGTTCATGGAAAATCTGCATCTGTCATACCGGGAAGTGGTCTATGAGATACCATACAGGAATTTAGTATTAATGCAGCGTGACAAGCTCCATACAGTTACCGGTACCAAGGTTACAAAGGTGAAGGGTAAGGACATGGCTTCACGCAGAAGAAGAAACAAGAAATAGATATGGCTCTATTAGAATGTTAAAAAGCAACAGAAACGTTACTTTTTTACGTTACAAAGCTTGCTTAATAGTAACGAAAATGTTACCTTTGCATTGTCAATTAAAAGTTCTTTGATTTATGAAGTTTTCAGAGTTTTACAAATTGATTGAGTCAGCAGGCTGGACAATCGAAAAGGGAAAGAAACATCACAAGTATGTTCATCCCGACTTTGACTACTTTATCCCTGTAGGCAGACATCCAGCCAAAGAGATACCTAAAGGTACTCTTGACAGCATGATGAAAAAGGCGGGGTTAAAGAAGTAAAAGAACAGCACCCACTTCGGTGGGTGCATTTAATTGACAAAACTTAAAATACACGATTATGAAGAAGATTCAGGCTATTATTGAAAAAGCAGATGATGGAGGAATTTCTATCTATTCTGAAGATGTAAACGGTGCGTATGGCTTTGGGCTTACAGAACAAGAAGCGAAAGAGGACTTTGTTTCTGTTTTAGAGGAACAGGCAGAATATTACAAAGAAAAACATGGTGAATTTCCAAGTTGGTATAAAGCTGGCTATTCTGTGGAGTATGTGTATGACTTAAGTGGATTTTTTGAAGCGTTCCCTTTTATTAATGCAAGTAAGTTTGCAAAGGAAATAGGTATAAATGAATCTGTAATGCGAAAGTATAAAGGAAAGATAATTACAGCATCAGAAAAGCAAAGAGCTATCATACAATCAAAATACAATGAGATACTTAAAAGAATGGCAAATGTCAAGTTTTGATATTCCAGCCGTGAGGCTCTGATATAAATTAAAGAACAAATTGACAATCGGGCGCATCATAATGGTGCGCCTTTTTTGTTCTATTCCGAGATGGAGTCTAATTATTCAAAAATAGAAGTTAAATTACACGACAATTGCCAAGTTGTTTCGTTTTTGATTTCAAAAAGTCTGAATACTATTTGCTTATATCATAATTTTAAGCATTAATATTTAGATTTTTATTTATGGCAACACTCGTATTCCGTGTATCAAGTGACTGGGAACAGGTCGTAAAGCTAAGACAAGAATGTGAAAAGCTGGAAGCCCAACTCAAAAAGATGGACGTGAACAAATCTCCGGCAGCGGCAAGGGCTTTGGAAACCCAATTGGCATCTGCTCGCCAACAAATGATGGGGCTGGTAACCGAGGCGGCTAAAGTTGGAGCTACAATGGAGCGTGATTTCAAAAATGGAATTTACAGCGCTTCACAAACAGTAAACAACCTCTCTGCAAATATTACTTCACAAAGGGGTGTCATTAGGCAATTACAAAATGAGCTTACTTTATTGAAAGAGAAATACCGAGAAACTGTAAAGTCGGGTGGTAATACCAGCGGTATGTCGGAGCAGATAAAAGCTCAAACCGATAAGTTAAGGGAGCAGAAAGATATTTTGTTTGGACTTACTCAACAGCAGGCAGAAGCCCGTCTTTCAGTAAAGAGACTGAAGGATGAATATGCAGCTTTTAAGGAAGAAGCCGGCGAAACGGTCGAAGCAAATGAAAAGATGTCCGTTTCCTTAACCAAAGTACTTGGTGTAATAGGTGGAGTAACTGCCTTGAAAAACTTTGCCACAGAACTTGTCAATGTACGAGGACAATTCCAGCAGCTTGAAATTGCTTTTTCAACCATGCTGAAAAGTAAGGAAAAAGCAGATAAACTGATGTCGGAACTGGTGGATATTGCCGCAAAGACGCCCTTTGACCTTCAAGGGGTGGCATCATCTGCCAAGCAAATGATTGCTTATGGCTCGTCAGCCGAGAATGTGGGTGATGAGCTTGTAATGTTGGGGAATGTAGCCGCCGGTGTTGGCTCCCAGCTTAGTGAAATAGCCTATCTCTATGGCACATTAAGGACGCAAGGAAGGGCCTATGCTGTCGATATTCGTCAGTTTGCAGGACGTGGTATTCCCATCTACGAGGAACTGGCAAAAGTGCTTGGTGTGACAAAAGATGAAGTTTCCGGTTTAGTAAAGGAAGGCAAGGTAGGATTTAAAGAAGTAGAACAGGCCTTCAAAAATATGACTAGTGAATCAGGAATCTATTATAACCTGATGCAAGAACAGTCTAAGTCTCTTACAGGTCAGTTGAGTAACCTTGGAGATGCTTGGGATACAATGTTGAATGAGATTGGAAAAGATACTCAGGGAATTGCTTCTGCAGGTATTTCAGGATTGAAAGGTCTTATTGAGAACTATGAAACTGTTGGTAAGATTTTGATAGGACTGATTGCTACATACGGGACATATAAAACCGCTCTTATTGTAGTGCGAATAGCTCAGGATACATTAACGGCCAGAATGGAACTTGCAATACTGGTTACTAAAGCTCAAACGATAGCCCAAAAGGCTTTGAATACGGTTATGAAAGCTAACCCGTATGTACTGGTAGCTACGGTTCTTGCCGGGCTTGTTGCTACTATGTGGGCCTTTCATGACAGCACAACCGCATCGGAAAAGGCACAGCAAAAATTCAATGAAGAACAAAAGAATTTTGCGAATCAGGAAGAGGAACGCAAGAAAAAGATAGAAGAGCTGATACGCGTTATCCAAGATGAGACAGAAACAGAGTTTTCAAAGATAAAGGCCTATGAGGAACTGCAAAGGTATTCTCCTGCACTTTCTTCTGCTTATACCCGTGAACAACTGGCTGTACTCAATCTTGCAGAAGCAAATAAAGAACTGAATAAGGAACGAGACAAGAACAGTTATGAAAACATACTAAAGAATATACAACAATGGGAGGAGAAAATAAAATCATTAAATGCTTCTTTAAAAAATGCCGGGCAAGGTGCCCCATTAATTGCTTCACAAATAGAATCAGCAAAAGCAAATCTTAACAAGTGGGAATCAGCCCTGAGCGAATATAATCGACTGAAAAAGGAAACAGAGGAAAACTCGAAACCTGTAGAAGTCAAGCTAATGGAAGCAAGAAGTAATCGTGAGCAGATTATACGCGAATACAATATAGCAAGACAAATATTGCAGGAAGAGCAAGAAAAAATTAAGAATTTTCCTTTTGCAACAATTCCTATTGACGTTCAAATACGGTTCAATAATGCGCAAGCAGCGCTAAAAGGGATTGACGGCACCATATTTGGCCTGGAATCGCAAAGAGAAGCATCGGAAAAGTCGTATCAGCAAGCATATAAAGAAGCAAAAGCTGTTTACGAAGCAAAATTAAAGGCTGTAGAGGATGCTAAAAAAGGTACTGAGTCAGCCTATAAGAAAGCTGTAGAAGAGTTGGAAGCGGCAGAAAAATCATATAAATCGCTCGGTGGTATAACAGGAGACACTCTGGCCAAACAAGAGAATGATGCGAAGAAAGATGCCGAGCGACAAAAGAAAGAGCAGCAACAGGTTGCAGAAGAACTCCTTCAGCTTCGCAGGACCAATCAGCAGGAAGAAATCAACCTGATGGAAGAAGGTTCTGAAAAGAAGCGCAGACAGATTGAGCTGGATTACCAGCGAGAAATCGATGAAATTAGGAAACAGCGCAAAAAATGGGAAGATGCGCAAGGAGGAAAGCTTACGTCTGAACAGCGGGAAGTATTAGGAAGTCGTGCGTCTAATGCCATGACGTCGCGTGAAAAAGGTCTGGCCGAAATTACAGAAACTGAAAATCAAGCTGCAATCGAGGCCAACGAACGTTACCTGAAAAGCTACGGTACATTTATGCAGAAACGTGATGCAATCATAGCTGAGTACACCCGTAAAATCTCGGAAGCCACTACTCAGGGAGACAAGGACATACTCCAGAAAGAAATGGATAAAGCCCTCTCCTCTCTTGATCTTGAGAAGCTGAAACAGGGAATCAACTGGGAACTTATCTTCGGTGACTTGGACAAGGTATCCAAAGAATCCTTGAACAAGGTAAAGCAGCAGCTTAGGGAGTTCAAGAACTCAGATGAATACAAGAACATGGCCGTTGACCAGAAGAAGGTCGTTGACGAGGCGTTGAGCAACATCCAGTCAACTCTTATCGATAAAGGAGGATTGCTGGCCGACCTACCCGAACAGTTAAGCGAATTGGCCAAGGCACAGGAAGAGCTGTCACAAGCTCAGGAGGAATACAACGAAGCCATGAGAAGCGGAACAGATGAACAGAAGGAAGCTGCCACGAAGAAACTGAATGATGCCCAGAAAAGACAGCAGAACGCTCAGGTCAATGTACAAAAGTCGACAGATAAAACGACAAGCAACCTTGTCACATTGTCGAACGTCATTACCCAGCTTGGTTCAAACTCTGAAATTTCCCTCTCTCAGGTCGGTGATTTGGCCGGAAATATAGTAGACATATTTGCAGAAGAGAGCGAGAAACTTGGAGGTATAATTGGAGCTGCATTTTCTCTTTTAGATGCCATCGGGACACAGGGGTTGGATGGTTTCATAGGTAACATATTCAGTAGTGTCTTTAAGTCTGTAGGTGGAATATGGGATACCCTGACTTTCGGAGGATTCAGCAAACTCTTCGGTATTGGAGGAAACGAAAAAGAGGTGCAGGATACAATCAACAGACTCACGGACAGAAACGAAAAGTTGCAGTCTGCCATCGAATCCCTTACAGAAGAAATGAAATCCAGCAAGGGAAGCGAGAAATCCGTAGCAGAGTACAATAAAGCCATCAAGTATCAGGAGGAATACAACAAGAATGTCCTTTCAAAAGCGCAGGCCAATGCTGGCTATCACAGTAAACATCATAGCTGGGCCTATTACATGGGCTGGTCGGAAAGTGACATACAATGGATTCGGGAAAATGTCATGGCAGAGTTCACAGGTACAGATTCCTTGTGGCAGATGTCTCCGGAGCAGATGGATTTATTACGTCAGAATGTGGATTTGTGGCAGAAAATGGCCGATTCAGGGAAAGGAGGCTATGGGAATGGTGTCGTTGAAGCACTAGGTGAATATGCAGATCTGGCCGGAAACCTCGAAGAACTGAAAGAAGGGCTTTTCGAACAGCTTACCGGAATAAGTTTTGATTCCATGTATGACAGTTTCATAGATACTCTCATGGATATGGATGCCTCGGCGGAAGATTTTGCGGATAACCTATCCGAATACTTTATGCGTGCCATGCTTTCAGATAAAATCGGTAACATGTACAGCCAGAAGCTGGAAGACTGGTGGAACAGATTCGGTGAAAGTATGAAGGACGGAAACCTGAGTGAGAGTGAACGTAATTCACTCCAAAACGAATATATGGGGTACGTGAATGAAGCATTGAAACTACGGGATGAACTTGCCGCAGCTACCGGATACGACAAGGCTGGCAGCAGTTCCCAGCAGTCGGCCTCCAGCCGCGGATTCGGTACGGAAATGACGCACGAGGATGCCGGAGAACTGAGCGGTCGGTTCACTGCCGTGTATGAGTCCAATCTTAGGATAGAGACAGCAGAGCAGCAACAGACAGTAGCCATTACCGAACTGCGAGGCTCCATCAGTGCCTTGACATCACAAGTGACCGGCCTATACAACATCGCCGACGAGACACGTACCATCCTGGCCAATTCCTATTTGGAGTTACAGCAAATCAGAGAGAATACTGAAGACTCAGCCAAATACTTGAAAGATATTAAGGCTGACATCGCCGAAGTGAAACGTAATACAGCAAGACTATGACAGGAGATTTATTTATTAACGGGAAGGATGCCTGGAGCACATGGGGTGTCCGCATGGGTGACGGTTTTCTCGATGCTATCGACGGATTCAACCAGATGAAAGACTACATCGAAGATGAGAGCCGTCTGGAGCACGGGAAGCGAATAATAACCGAAAATGCAAAAGTAGCATCGCGTGAAATCACTCTCCAGTTCACCATAGAAGGAAACTCAGAAGGCGACTATCGGACAAAGAAGAAATCTTTTCAGTCAGAACTGGAGAAAGGAACCGTAAACATCAAAATCCCAACTCTTGGAAACGAAGTCTACAAGCTGGTTTACCTGGGGAAAAGCATCTCTTACGGGTTGAGTATTGACAGGTGTTTCGGTAAGGTTTCAAGTAAGTTTTGCGAACCGAATCCCATGGAAAGAAGCGAATAACGAACATTTCCTTTATTGTTTCAAATGGAAGTCCGGATTTTTAGGGCTTCCATTTTCTATTTATGAACTTTGGGGATATGATTGAAATTAAGGACATATCCGGAAAGACAAGATTCTCCACCCCTATCAACAAAGGGGCGAAGGGAAAGTTTACACTGATGAAAGAGGACTACATCATTCTCCCATTCTCCGTGCCTGAACCGATATATTTTAAACTTGGAGACTATGTAGACCTTTCTGGGGTTCTGGATGATTCACTGGGCGGCTTACTTTCAAAAGTATATGAGGTAACAGACCTGCAGAAACCTTCTTTCAATGCTTCTACCGGTGGATATGATTATGAGCTGAAACTGGATGCTTACTATTGGAAGTGGAAAAACAAAATTTTCAAATACACTCCTGAACATGCTGGATATGAAGCGTCATGGTCTCTCACCGCAGCCCTTGATGTACAGCTTGGTGTGTTCTTACGTAACCTGAAAGCTTTGGGATATACCTATAAGGGAAAAGAATTCGTATTTGAAATAGATTCAACAGTAGAGAATAAGGCAGTTGCAATGACGTATGACAATATGAACCTGCTGGATGCCTTATTCTCAATGGCGGGTGAGGATAAGTGGAACTGTGATTGCTGGATAACGGACAACGTAATTCATTTTGGGCGAAACGAATTCGGTGATGCCGTGAAAATCGAGTTAGGGGTTGAAGCGTCTGCCATGACTCGCAGTGAGAGCAAAGGCACTTATGCCACCCGCATTTATGCATTCGGATCTACAAGAAACATACCTGAGAACTACCGTTCCATTGAAGAGCAGACGGTAGTAAACGGAGTTGTGCAAAGACGACTTATGCTTCCCGCTGGTACGCCATACATAGATGTGTATCCTGACATGAGCCAGGAAGAAGCAATTGAAGACATCGTGGTATTTGACGAGGTATATCCCCGACTTGAAAGTACGATGTCAAGTGTATCTACGAGGACGGAAACCGTTACAAATGAAGACGGAGGTCAGGAAACCGTGACTTACTATCGCTATCGTGATACTGGCCTGAATTTCTCCAAGGACTACATACTTCCGGGACAAGAGCTGACAATTATCTTTCAGTCCGGCAAAATGAATGGATTGGAGTTCGGTGTTATTTTTGACCCGGACAACAACGGAAGCCAGCTTTGGGAAATTGTCCGCAGCGAAGACTACGGACGTCCATTGCCGGATGATACCATATATCCTGAAAATGATGACAAGTATATCCTTTCCGGTTTTGATCCAAAGTTTGTTTCTGTACAAATGATTCCGGACGCGGAGCAGGAACTGAAAGAGAAGGCACAGAAGATAGCAGACCAGCGAAAAAAGGACGATGGTACATACTACACTACCCTCCGGTCAGAATGGGTTAATGAAGACAAGCTGAAACGCTTTTTCGAGTTCGGGCAAAAGATAAACCTGGTCAATAAAGCCTTTTTTGAGAATGGCCGTGAAAGCCGTGTTCTCGGATGGGAGTTTAACCTTGACATTCCATGGGATTCTCCGGTATATACTATTGGGGAAAGTATGCCCTACTCTCGCCTTAATGATGTGGAAGAGAAACTGGAGTCGATTACGTATAAAGGGCATACTTATGTTGGAGGCGGAGGAAGTAGCATATATGTGATTAAGACCAATGATTCTACTGCCCCATCGGACAGTAACGTATTTTCGGCAAAACGGTCACTTGCAACATTATTGAGAAAGGACAAGGAAGACCAGACAAACTATCTCATTAAGCTTCTTGGCGGTATCATATCTCCTTTCCTGGAATCAATTGACTTCGTGACCGGTATGATGGGTGCTGGTATGTCATTCTCTTCAGAAAAGGGCGGCGAGTCTGTCGGATGGATTGACAAACTGTACGTGCGCAAGAAAGCTATCTTCCAGTTACTTTCAATAATGGAGACCGAGCTGGCCGGAGCTTCCTTCATGTTCAACGCCAGCGGGGCCAGAGCAACGATTACTAAGGTCGAGTTTATAGAAAAAAAGGGAATTCGTTTCAAGGATGGTAAAGGAGTCAAGTTCTCAGACGGGAAAAGAGGTTACTCATCTCCTGGAACTTATGGTTCTGTTTATCGCTGTTACTTCCTTGCAGATGATGGTGAGAAAGCCATAGAAAATCGTTTTAAGCCAGGGAATTTAGTACGCTCACAGTCCTTTAATATTAAGGAAGGCGCGTATGACGGCGTATCCAATCACTATTGGTGGCGTCTGGTGGAAAATGTTGGTGATAACTGGATAGAGGTATCCGTGAATCATTGTGACGAAGGCAGCGACATACCGGCAGTTGGAGATGTGATGGTACAACTTGGAGACGTATCGGATACAGATTTTCAGGCTGCAATCGTGTTGTCTGCATACGGAGACGGTGCGCCTTCTCTTACCTTCTATCAGGGGATAAGTTCTTACTCCCTCTCCGGGAAAGATATAGTTTCAATCGGATATGATCGTCTAACTAAAGAAGGATACTTTAATGTTTATGGAAAGACATATATCGGTAATAGGGACAAGACAAATTATATCAGACTTGCTTCTGGAGAAATAGAGGTACGTGCAGCAAGAATATTGTTGTCAAATGGTGAAAGCGTTGTAGATGTAGCAGAGAAAAATATCTCAATTAAACTTGGTGCTACGGGTATTGACATCGAAAAAAATGAGATTGTTATTTCTTCAGATAAGTTTAAAATTAAAAGTTCTGAAGGGAAAGGAATAGCCGTGTTTACGGTTAAAAATGGGAAACCACTTCTTCTTACAGAGTGCATAGATGTAAACTCGTTAAAAGTGAAACATCTGGATGGTGCAGACGGTACATTTTCGGGTGAACTGAAAGCCGCTAAAGGTACTTTTTCTGGAACAATATCTGCCGATGGTGCTAAGATTGGAGGTTTCACTATAGACAACGGTTCCTTGAATTGGAAGGGAAGGGATTTTTTCGGCAATGATAGCAGGAGTATACGGATTGGTGTTCCTACGGATGATAACAGTGGTATGATTGACATAAACTTCAATGGTGCGACTGACGGGAAATTTGGGGTTAAAGTAATTGGAAGCAATGACGGTGGAGCATGTATCTATGCTTCAAGGAACGGTACTAGCAAGCCACATAGTTCTAATACTTATGCCGGATATTTTGACGGAGGAGTACATGTAAACGGAAATCTTTATACCAATACGATATTGTCTAATGAGTTCGGTACCGGATGGTCATTGCAAGCCGATGGATCATATACATACAAAAAAGGAGCAACGAGAACAATATCATGGACTATACAGAATGGTTCGATACCTTCAACGTATAAACTGGTTTTTGAAAATGGAATTTTAGTCGATTAATCATGAAAATAGATTTTAAGCAATTTAAGAAGTACACGAAGATAGATAAATCTGAATTCGTGGAGATTGATGTCAGAGAAATGTTTGCAGATAACATTTTCAATGTGACAGGAGTTGGTATTGCTGATTTAAAATTGGCTGAGAAAATTTTTTCCAGCGATGACGATACCGAATTTTCAGATGATGAAGTTAACAGGGTAAGACATCATGCAGCGTCGCTTCTTCCATGGTTTCTTGCTGGGCTTAATGATGCAATGAGATAATTATAATATACAATGTTGGTAATATCATTAATAACTATAAATTAAAAACAATTATGGCAGCAGAAGAAGATTTTGTATTAAGCTTTACAGGTGAAGAAACTGACAATCTATTGAAACATACAGAAAGTATGAAGAATCAGACAACGGAAGAAGATGGTGAAACGGTACAGGTGTACGATACAAACGGCGTGCCGCATAAGGTGTCGAAAACGGAGCTGCTGAAGAAGTCTACACTGGCTCTTCCAGAGCTGGAAGACATATCCGCTTTTGTGGCTGTTAATGCCGCCGGAAATGCTATCGGATTGATGACAAAAGAGCAGGTTGCGTCAGTCCTGGCGGAACTTATTGGAACGGCTACTTTAAAAAATGATGGATTAATGTCAAAATCAGGTTTCCTGAGTGCCATTGGATTAAATTTGGAAGGTGATGCCAATACCGTAAATAACGGAGTTTATAAATTTGACTCACAACAGGACAATATGCCCGTGAATTATGGCATATTAGTGGCATTTTCTTGTGACGGATGGATTCGTATGCAATTATGTGCAGGTGGAGATAATGGATTAGCATATATAAGAATGCATTATAATAGTTGGACACCATGGAAACAACTATAATATTAATTTCCGAAGAGAATACTTCAGCTCGATAGAAGAAACATTCCCAGCCTTGTATGTAATCTTATATTTGTCAGTTCCGGTTCTGGATACCTCTATCGTAACGTTGCTCGTGTAGCTATATTCAGACAGCTTAGTTACACCAGCAGCATATATAGAAGCCCATGCCAATATATACGTGGCTAAATACTCCGTATTACTAGCACTAGCAGGAATTGAAAGTAAATATATACTTGCCGTGTTAGTTTCTCTTATTTCAACGGATTCCCCAACTTGAAGTATTGTTGTTACCGTGCTATTAATTCCAATAAGTTCCTCCAGGCAGATTTAGCACTGGCGGAACTTATTGGGATTGCAACATTAGAAAAATCGGGGCTTCACCCCGCTGCTAAATTCAGCCAGGGTGATAATGTTACATGATGAACATAGAGATGATGAATTAGCTGTATACAGGAAAGAGGATGGAGGATATTATCTATATACAGCTAGTTATAACTTATATGCATATATTATTAGCTCTTCGTTTACTCTATCTATTGTTAAAGGACAAGATGGCAACGGGCTTATTAAAATCAATAGGGCCTAATATTATAATCGAGTCCATTTAAACTATGATTAAAATTCTCTCCACTCTCCCCATGAATTACCACCATTAGAAGACATACGGGTAAACCGTTTATTGTCATATATGGACATTGCTATTTGCGTGTGATATTCACCTTGACTGAAATATAATAAATTCCCATAAGTGAATAAATTGAAGTTAATAGTTCCTAGAGATATATTAATCATATATACCCTATTACTCAAACAATTATCCGGATTTATGACAATACCACTATCCCTGAACCAAGTATTGTTAATCCCAATAAGTTCCGCCAGGACTTATGGGTATGAATGAAAACAACTGAAATAAAGAAAGCTGTATTGAAAATTATTTGACTGGTAGAAATTGGGTAGAAAATAGTAACTAGCTTGCTTATTCTACCCGGCTTCTACCAACTTACTGACAAGGCGTGTCAGTCGATTTGAAACCTTTTATTCTTTGTTCGTTTTTATATCATTTACCTTCGCTGAAAAAGGATGGTAAATGAGTAGTTTTGTGTGTGAAATAGTAGTTACGCCCATGAGCGTGTTCCATTAAGTTGGGATGCGCTTGTGGGCATTTTTTGTTTAATCTAAAACCTTAGTAAGATGAAAAGATTCGTTTTCATGATGGTCGCACTGCTGATGTGCGTAGTGAGTGTTTTCGCGGAGACTTCCGTTAGTGTAGAACCTTCCGTTCCGGAGTTCCTGACCGGATTTGCCAGCTTCACCGGGCTTGTTACGGTCGTGGTTCCTGCTGTAGTAGGATTTATCGCTTCGAAGCTATCCAATCCTATGAATAAGTGGGTGACTATGTGGGTAACTGCTGTAGTTGGTGTAATCGTTACCTTCTTCAGTTGGTGGATGAATCTCGGTTTCCCTCCGGCAGATGCAAGCGTCTGGGTTGTGGTGATTGATGCGTTGTTTGTCGCCCTGGCATCTACTGGTATCGTGTCGGTTGTAACAAGTGAATGGCTGTCCAGGTTGTTCGGTGGTAAGGTAAATAAGAAGTGATGCAGAACCTTATAACCGTCATAGCCCCGCAGATTCTTGTTGCCGGGGCTTACTCCTTTGTAGGAGAGATAAGAAGCGTTGTCTTTGAGCTTCGCTGGATGCTGGTCTTCATTGTAGCCATGATTATAGCGGATTTTGTCCTTGGTATCATTGACAGCGTGGTCAAGCGAGGAGAGGATTTCCGCTTTTCCAGAGCAGGCCGCCGAACGATGTGCAAGTTCATCGAATATAATTCGTATTTAGTGTTGGGATTCGGTTTTGGTGTTGCTATTCTCCAGCCTGTAGGTATTTGTTCCTATACGACATCGTCAATGTGCGGACTGGGGATAGCTATTGTATTTGAATTTGATTCAATCATGGAACATGTATGTGAAATTCACGGAATCAAGAACAAGGTTTCCATTAAGCGCCTGCTGGTGGGCTACATTAAAAAGAAGTACACAACGGCTGGCGAAATTATCGAAAAAGTTACAAAGGATGAAGAAGACAGATAGACGCCTGATAGCGGAAATCATCTACTCCGTAATCATAATATTACTTATGACAATAAGTTTCATGACCTAGTTGATATGAGAAAGATAAGGATAGGGAAAGATATATACTTCACCTGGCAGATACTCACGAACAAGGAGCCTGTTCCACTGGAAGGAAGGGACTTGAAACTCATGCTGAAGAATCCTCTAGGCAGATTTCTCGATTTCCATTTTGAGATATACCAGGGAAACAAGCTGAAATTTACTTTTCATGGAACGGACCACAAACACCTTGGTACGTATTCGCTGACTTTGTGGGAGAACTATGGTAAGGAAGGACAGACTGCCGTTGACATGTGTGAGGCTTTCAGGCTTGTTGCAACAACTTGTGAAGAGGACAGCATAAGTGTCCCTAACCTTGAAATGGCCACCGTCAACCTTGGTGCTTCTTCCATTGACATATCAACCGGTGGAAGCATTCCCATTCCTGATGCGCCAAAAGACGGGAAGATATACGGCCGGAAGGATGGAGAATGGGAGGAGATAACAGAAGCAGTATGGAATGAAGAAACAAACAGTTAAAATCAGACTTTTATGGCAACAACAAAATTTAAATTCTACAGGGGCTTAAAGGCCCGTTATGATGCAGCGTCAAAACATCTGGATGCTATCTATTTTGCAACCGACACCAAAGAACTGTTGATGAACGGTGTGAATTATGGAGGAAGCGGTGTCACAGATGTCAGTTTTGACAAAGGCAGCAATAAACTTATCGTTACCAAATCATCAGGCAAGACCGAATATGATCTGACGGAACTCATCAGGTTCAAGACATCATTGCCAGACAGCCTTGCCACTCCTTCGAAACTGGGAGGTCTTCCGGCTGGGACAAAGGTCGAGACCTTGAAGACAAAGACGCTGAGCCAGATTTTCGAGGATATTCTCTTTGAGGAAATCCAGCCGACGGTACAGGCACCAAGTGCAACAATATCATTCAAGTCTCCTTTTACCGCCAACAAGATTCTGGAGGTTGGTGAAAGCGCACCTACCTCAGAACAGATTCAGACAGGATTTAACCGTGGTAATTGTACGGTTGTTGGCCAGGCAAACAAGAACCGTGCAGGAGAACTTATCTCCGATGACCAGTCTTTCATCTATGTAGGAAACAGTACAAGCAACAAGACATTGCCGACGAAAGTTACACTCGGTACGATGCAGTACAATTACCAGGCTCATCATGGCGCAGGTGACACCTTGCTCACTTCAAAAGGAAACAAGGCGACCGTGTCCCCTAATCCGCTTCCTGAAGGTACTGTGAAATCAGGTGCTGTCTACCTTTATGGTACCTATCCGTTTTACTGTAATGGTTCCTCAGCTTCTACCTCTGCCGGAGATACCAATTTCCCGTCTGCCGCAGCTCCTGATACAAAGCTTCCGCTGCAGAAATGGACTGATACATTAATTGGAGCGAAATTTGCTTCTGAAGCAGCAACCGGAACCCGCCTTGAATTCTACTTCCCTTCAGAAAAGAATGTGTCAAAAGTCGAGTTCTATAATACGGTGTCCGGAAAGTGGGAAGTCTTCGGAACGGACAAGTACACCGTATCTGATGCAGGAAACAAGACCGTACAAAGTGTTCAGATTGCATACAAGAAGCTGACAACGACAGGTGCCATGTCCGGTGCATTACAACTTCGCTTCACAGTTTCCGATGCCGGGAAAAAACTTGTAGACGAGCCGGACACATATAATGGCGAGGAAATTACGGATGAAGTGATAGCCATGCTTGCACGAAACAGCCGTGAAGTTCCCTTTGCCATGCCGATGAACAATGTCATGCCGATGGCTTCGACAACAGGAAACCGTCCTGCGGGTGTTGCTTCCTTTGCCGTGAACTTTGAGCCTGGAGGACAGGCGCCACTGGATGCCCGTCAGCTTGTTCCAAACAAGAAAGACCTTATTGCCGCAGCTACCTATTCAGGAAAGAATACTTATAACGGCATGTTGGTCGTTGTTGGAGATAACGGGGACGGCAAACCGGCTCTGTATGTCCTGAAGGACATGACAAAGATTACCCAGGCTGATTATGGCGGATGGATTCGTCTTGACGTCGGTGCACAGACACTCATCCAGATTATCAATGACCTCACAACGGGCGGGACTAATAAGGCACTTTCCGCCGAGCAGGGTAAAGTTCTGAAAGGTCTGGTTGACACACTGACAAACAAGGTCAACGCGCTTGGTGCCGTATATGTGCCAAAGGGTACTCTGGCAGACCTTAGTGCCCTGAAAGGGGTGTCTTCTGTATCGAAAGGCCACGTATATAACGTTACGGCAGAAGTTACCCTGAACGGCAAGAAATATCCGGCTGAAACGAACTTCGTCTACATCGGAGAAACGGCCAATCAGGCAAGTGTGGAAACCAACTGGGATTCCTTGGGTGGTACGGTCGATTTGACAGCGTATGCAAAGAAAGCTGACCTCGAAGGATTTCTTACCGAAGAGGATTTGGCTGGATATGCCAAGGCTGTAGATGTGGCGAACACCTATGCCACAAAAGCTGCACTGAGTGAGGCTATCGAAGGGCTTTCCTCCACTTATGCGACCAAGGCTGAACTGACCAGCTATGCAACGAACGAGACTCTGAAGCAGTATGCCACTAAACAGGATCTTGATGATGCGTTTGCATGGAATGAGGAAACCGAGTAATAATATGTGGGGGCTTTGTATCAGAGCCCCCCATAAATCCCAATGACATGGCGAAAAAGAGATTCAACAATTATTTGAAATATGCCACCTTCAAGAAAGAACTGGAAGCCGGTAACATATTGCCTGATTCCGTTTCCTACATCAAGGAGATACGGGCTATCTATACCCATGGGGAATATTATGGCAATGGCTGCATATCCAGCGTGAATGCTGGTACGGGTGAGGTCAGTGCCGAGCTTCTTCCGAACGTGTTCCATGTGTTCGGAGAAGTATCCGTACTTAACGTCACATTTGGAAAAGGCTTTCCAGGCATTGCCAATGAGTACATGTTCCAGTTTTCAAGTGGTGTTACGCCTACCGTCCTGAATCTTCCTGAAGGTGTGAAATGGATAGGAAGCAGTGTTGTCAGGGCCAACAGGACGTATCAGGTAAGTATTCTTAATAATATAGCTGTGATGGGAGGTACTTTATGATTTTGTTAAGACGCAGATTGCTTATACTGGCGGCCATGAATAATGGACTGCCTAATATGCCGATTCGGTTTAAGACCGGCGAAAGGGCGGTATTCAGTGACGGGAAGCATGGATATTTTTCGATGGACAGAAGATTTGTTCGTGATAAGAACATGTCACGAATGTATTTCAAAGACGGGAAACGGATTAGTGTGCTGAAGAAAAGGAACTGAACTAAAATAAAATAGGAGTGCCACTGCACTCCTTGTAATAAATTTTTTATTAACCATCCTACCATTGGCAGAACTCCACAAATATAGATGTAATTTTATTATGAACAAAATAGATTCAATAATAATTCACTGCTCAGCCACACGTGCCGGGCTGGACATAGGTAAAAAGGAGATTAATCAGATGCACGTATCCCGTGGCTTTCAGTGTATTGGGTACAACTACGTTATCCGGCTGGATGGTACGGTAGAAGTTGGCCGTTCGCTCACTATTGACGGGGCGCACTGTAATAGCAAGGGATTCTCAGGTGTGTCGTACAACAAACATTCAATTGGTATCTGCTATGTGGGCGGTCTGGACGCGCACGGTAAGGCAGCTGACACCCGAACACCGGAACAGAAGAAAGCGTTAGCCAAACTGATTAAGGAGCTTTGCGGAAAGTACCAGATTGTCGAGGTGCTGGGGCATCGTGACACATCGCCTGACCTGGACGGTGATGGTATCGTGGAACCTGAAGAGTGGACGAAGATGTGTCCTTGCTTCGATGTGCGGAGCGAATATCCTTTTGTCCCTGAAATCGTTGTGAAGCCATGAAGTTATACGAATACATAATGGATAAGGTGAGCTGGTGTATTACGCTGGCTCCATTTATGTGCCTCGTTCTCATTTATTCCTGCCAGACAGTGAAGTATGTTCCGGTTGAAACCAAAGCTGATAGCGTGGTAATAGAGAAATTGGTTGAAGTACAGATCCCTCCTGACAGTGCCACCATCCGGGCGTTGTTAGAGTGCGACGAGAACGGGAAGGTCGTACTGAAATGGTTGGACATCGCAAACAGTAAGAACGCTCAGGCGCAGCTTACCATTGATAGCCTAGGTAATCTACTGGCGAAGATGAAAACTCAGCCGGATACGGTTTACCTTCCAGCGAAGGAAGTGGTTGTTTCCAAAAAGGAAAAAGTTCCTTACCCAGTAGAAAAGGAACTTACTTTATATCAAAAGATAAAAATTAGACTTGGTGAACTCTCATTTATTGTAATTATAGTGATAATAGGATTATTGGTGCTTAAAATATTCAAGAAGTAGTATATTTGTAGTTAATGCGGAAAATACATTAAACTACAAATTATGAGAAGATTGAAGAAGTATATAAAAAATGAAAGATCATGGATAATTACCATATCAATAATAGCATTCTCTATTTTATGCTGTTTTTTTATTTCAGAAAGGAGTAAATTTCATTGGGGTGATTTTGGAAGTATCCTTGGAGCTATTACAGGGTTAATAGCATTTATCGGAGTATTATACACATCAAAACAAAATAAACAGCAGTTTTTGAATAGTGAGGAAAGATCTACATTCTTTGAAATGCTTAAAATATTCATTTCTTATCGTGATTCATTACGTGTAAAAAAAATAGATTGGAAATATGATAAAACACTTCATGATTGGAACATTATTCAATATGAGGAATTTTGTACTACTGAAAAGACTTATCAACAAATAACTTTTGAATTATGTTGTATATTTTACGTAGAAATAAGAAATAATATACCAAACTATTTATCCAAAGAGGAATTCGCAAAAGAAATCATTCCATCAAATAGATCTACAATACAATGGTATTCTTCATACAATTATTTAGCAATTGCTATAAATAATATTTATAACGGATATAATTGGAGTAAATCTGGAGGCGTTGTTAATCAAATACCTATTAATTTAAATACATACGATTATATTTGCTTAATAGCTATAAGAACTTATCTTAAACAGAATAACTTTAAACCAATAATAGAAGCTATATCGAAAACTGCTGACTTTTGTTTTTCTAAATATATAAATCAACTTGGTACATATTTTAGAAACGCTTATTATATTCTGGAAATGGTCTCAGGATTCAACTATCCTAAAAAGTATTCAGATATATTCCGTGCTCAATTATCAAAAGATGAACTCGTACTTTTATTCTTTAACTCTTTTAGTTCTTTGTCAAACAACAAAACCCGACAATTATATTTAGATGCAGATTTATTCAATAACCTTGAACTAAAAGATATAAGATTGAAAGAAAATATAAATAATATATCACGTATGGAATACATAAGTTTCCCTTCAACTTTACAACAAAATCCAGTTAAGAACGAATATGTATCTTATGAGTTTCTAAGCAGATTATATAAATCCATAGATATAAAAAATGATTAGTGCTTACATATAAATACTTACATTGTAATTACTATGTTTTAAATTTAAGATTGTAGCCATTCTGATATACAATATTTTCCAATAATTATATACAACTTTTCTGGGAAATTATATACATCTTTGCAGTGTAGAAGTTTGCTTTTATTGCAAACGAAAGCCCCAACCAGATTAATATCCGGAAGGGGCTTTTATTGACTTATACTTTAGGCTATTTTACATTAAAAGATACAAGCACTTCACGCGGTTTACCCTTGTAAAATTGATATACATAGCACTCCACCATTTCGCCTTTGTACTTTTGGAGTCTCTTGTATAAATACTCCTTCACTTCAACCTTACGAGAGAAGTAAAGATTCTGTTCGCTAAAGACAGGTTCATCTGCCCCAACCCAAGCTTCTAACGAGCATGGGCATTTGTTGATAATTCTTTTCATATTACAATAAATATTATGTAGTGGCTCCATTGCCTCATACATAACATAACAGATAAAGTGTCAGACAAATTACCCTCTCATCATCATAATATCAGACCTCAGTTCGATATATTCTTTGTACTTTTCCGGGTTGTTCACGTAATCAATCACACGAGATATGGCCATATCAGCCTGTTTCTGCCGGACTTTGGTGTAGTATCGTATAACTCCTTTTGATTTGTCTGAGTGGCCTAAGCAGTAGTCTATTATCCCGTCAGGAATACCTATTTCAGAGGCGTACTGAGCGAAAGACTTGCGGGCCGAATAAAATGTAACACGTTCATCAATATTTAACTCTTCAGCCAAATCTCCAAGAGAATACGTAACATACTGAGAAAAGTTGTGATATGTGAATTTATACCCAAAATCAAGTTTCCCCGTCCTTTTATCCATCCACCTGCATATTATCTCTCTTGCTTGAGACGGTATTGTAAATGTGATTACACTATCCGACTGCATTCGCCCTTTAGTCTTTGAGCGTGAATATTCCAATACATCTTTTCTAAAGTCTGTTTGCATAATGTCTATAAGATTCATCCCTCCCAGGTAAAAGGAAAGGCAAAAAAGGTCACGTGCCATAATCAGCTTTCTTTTTTCTGGTGAAGATTCACGAATCTTGTTAAAACTCTGTACTGTCAAATCAAGCTTCCTGATAGGGGCTGCAGATATTCTTGTTGTTACAAAAGGATGTATATCGTAAGATATATTCCACTCTCTTATCGCTCTGTTGATGACAGATTTCATCTGGGCGAGCATTGTGTTTACTGTGGTTTCAGTCACTTTTCGCTTCCGTATGAATGCAGCAAAATTCTGGACTAGTGATGGGGTTAAATCTGAGAGAAGTATGTCACCTCTTGCAAAGTCACGAAAATACCTCCCCACCCTTTCAATAGACAATGCGTATGAATCTCTTCCCTCAGACTTGAGATAGTCTACAAAATTGCTACATGCTGATGAAAAGGTTTGCTCATCGGAAAGATTGTCTGTAGAAATGATTTCTTTAATTTGCCGGCAGGAATAAAGTTCAAGATGTTTTATTGAGTCCAGTTTCTCTTGAAGGTCATCAAGGATGTTCCTAAGTTTCCGGTTTATCGCAGATGCCTCTGGATGCTTCACGACCTGACCGTTCTTAAACTGGTTCTCTGAAATAATGAATCGTGTGACGATATATGTTGTTTCATGCTTGTGACGGAGTGCAATTCTTATCTTATGTCTTCCGTCTTTTAATGCTTTTGCCTTGAAAATGGTAAGTGATAGAGTTGCCATAATGATTAAAAAATTTAAGGATACTCCAGGGATACTCACAGAATTGTAAATTTACAATTCAAATCCTTTTTTTTAATCATCGTAATAAGCAGTAGAAAATAGAAAAACCGCCTAATTCACAATGTAATAAGCGGTTTTAAGTCGGAGCCGAAAGCGGGACTCGAACCCGCGACTTACTCATTACGAATGAGTTACTCTACCAACTGAGTTATTTCGGCAACGTGTTTCGTTGAAAACGGTTGCAAAATTACTGTTTTCTTGAAAACAGCCAAATAAAAAAGAGATTTTTTTCCGAGAAACTACATTTTTCCAGCCCGTACAACCCGTTTCCGTTACATCACAGGAGCATTTGACACATTATTACGTGTAATTTGTACAATAGTCCCTTGTCTGCCTTCTGCCGATTTTCTACTTTTACCCGCAAAATGAAACATTACACTACCATGAAAAAGAAACTGATAATTTCACTGCTGGCACTGGCTTCGCTGGGAGCCGGAGCACAAAACTTGCAAAAGGGAGACTACGGATACTTGTACTGCCACATGAGCGGACGAGGAGAATGGACGGCCTACGCCCTGAGCCGTGACGGCGTACACTTTCACGACCTGATTGATGGCGACCCCGTATACAATGTAGAAGAAATGTCAAAAATAGAGGGAGGAGCACGCGATGCCTTTATCTGCCGTACGTCCGACGGAAAGGGCTACCTGATGGTGACTACCGACATGAGCAACGCCAAGAGCCGCTCGTGGTTCAACTACGGCATCAACCTGCTGAAAAGTGACGACCTGATTCACTGGACTTCTACCACCTTCGACTTCCGCCAGGGCCCGGACATTTTCTGTGACCCTCAGTCGCCCGACGTCTATAAGGACTACAGCACCATCAAACGCGTATGGGCACCGCAAATTTTCTGGGACCCTTCGTACGTATGGGCCGATGGCACGAAGGGCGGATACATGATATACTATTCACTGCTTAATCCGGCAGAAGACCAGTACGACCGCGTGTTCTATTCCTATGCCGACGCCACCTTTACACGTCTCACTAAACCCCGCCTGCTGGTGGACTGGGGATATGCTACCATCGATGCCGACATTAACTATGTGCCGGCCGACGGACTCTATCACATGCTCATCAAGAAAGAAGGAGGTACACCCGGCATCTTTGCCGCTACAGCTACAAAACTGACCGGTCCTTATAAAATAAAAGATGAAAACGACTATGTGAAGTTTGAAGGCAACAAAAAGTGTGAGGGCTGCTCTGCCTTCCAGTTGGTGGGCGACTCTACCTGGCGCGTGGCCTACATCGAATACTCCTCCAAGCCCAAAAGATATCGCATCTGCCAGGCCGATGAAAAACTCGCCAACTTCCACTCCCCCGTCACCATGGAGGGCGTGAAACATCCGCAGCACGGCTCGTTCATGCGACTCACCGAAGAAGAATACAAGCGCCTGCAAGAGTGGTCGGACAGCATCATGCGCGAAAGAGCCGCCCGAAACAGCGGAGAAAAGAAATAAAAAGAGGAAAATGAAATATTTTTGTAAAAACTTTTGGCAAACATCCTTTCATTTGAGCAGAAAACATTATCTTTGCACTCCGAATTATGACGTGACAAAAGAGTTTGATGTATTACTGTATAACACATAGTAAAAAGAATAAGCGCACATTCGGAGTTCCGGCGGAATGGACAAATGCCGGAAGCTATTTCTTTTTTCTTTTATGTCACTTATTTCCTGAATATTTAAGATTTCCTATTTTTTCAAACACCCGGAACTGCTTTTCGGCAAGTCCGGGCGTTTTTTCGTATATACGAGAGTAGAATAGAAAAAATACAAGATATAAAGATTATTAGTAACAAGGTAATGAGAAATGTAACATTGATCCTCGACGACGGGAGCCGCTTTCATGGCAAGTCGTTCGGCTATGAGAAACCGGTAGCCGGTGAAGTAGTTTTCAATACGGCAATGACCGGATACCCCGAAAGCTTGACCGACCCTTCGTATGCCGGTCAGTTGATGACACTGACTTACCCGCTGGTAGGTAACTATGGTGTGCCTCCCTTCACATTCGAAGCAAACGGACTACCCACTTTCATGGAAAGCGAGAAAATCCATGCCGAAGCGATTATCGTAAGCGATTACAGTGAAAAATACTCTCACTGGAATGCAGTGGAAAGTCTGGGCGACTGGTTGAAACGCGAACAGATTCCGGGCATCACGGGCATCGACACACGCGAACTGACAAAGGTATTGCGCGAGCATGGAGTGATGATGGGAAAAATCGTGTTCGACGATGAACCAAATAACATTCCCGAAGCTACCTATGCAGGTGTGAACTACGTAGACAAGGTTTCTTGCAAGGAAGTGATTCGCTACAACGAAGGCGAAGGCAAGAAAAAAGTTGTGCTGGTAGACTGTGGCGTGAAATCAAACATTATCCGTTGCCTGCTCAAGCGCGACGTGGAAATCATCCGCGTGCCCTGGAACTACGACTTCAACTCTCTGCAGTTCGACGGTCTGTTCATCTCCAACGGTCCGGGCGACCCCGACACTTGTGATGCAGCCGTACAGAACATCCGCAAGGCCATGCAGAACGAAAAACTTCCTATCTTCGGTATCTGTATGGGTAACCAGCTGCTTTCAAAGGCAGGAGGTGCCAAAATCTACAAACTGAAATACGGTCACCGCAGCCATAACCAGCCGGTACGCATGGTAGGCACGGAAAAGTGTTTTATCACCTCACAGAACCACGGTTATGCCGTAGACAACAATACACTGGGAGCCGACTGGGAACCGCTCTTCATCAACATGAACGACGGTTCGAACGAAGGTATCCGTCACAAAAAGAACCCCTGGTTCTCGGCTCAGTTCCATCCGGAAGCTGCCAGCGGTCCTACCGACACGGAATTCCTGTTCGATGAGTTTGTAAAGTTGCTGTAATCCACTAAAAAACAAAGAAGACAATGAAAGAAAACATAAAGAAAGTATTGCTGTTAGGTTCAGGAGCCCTGAAAATCGGTGAAGCTGGTGAATTCGACTACTCTGGTTCGCAGGCTCTGAAAGCGCTGAAGGAAGAAGGTATCGAAACCATCCTGATTAACCCGAACATCGCCACCGTGCAGACTTCGGAAGGTGTGGCAGACAAAATCTACTTCTTGCCCGTTACTCCGTATTTCGTAGAAAAGGTCATCGACAAGGAACGTCCCGACGGCGTGCTGCTGTCATTCGGTGGACAGACTGCCTTGAACTGCGGTGTGGCTCTCTACAAAGCCGGTGTGTTCGAGAAATACAACACCCGCGTACTGGGTACTCCGGTACAGGCCATCATGGATACGGAAGACCGTGAGCTCTTCGTACAGAAACTGGACGAAATCAACGTGAAGACCATCAAGAGTGAGGCGGTAGAAAACATCGAAGATGCCCGCCGTGCAGCGAAGGAACTGGGTTATCCGGTCATCATCCGTGCAGCTTACGCACTGGGAGGTCTGGGTTCAGGTTTCTGCGACAACGAAGAAGAACTGAACGTGCTGGCCGAAAAAGCGTTCTCTTTCTCTCCGCAGGTGCTGGTAGAAAAGAGTCTGAAAGGCTGGAAGGAAGTGGAATACGAAGTAGTGCGCGACCGTTTCGACAACTGTATCACGGTCTGCAACATGGAAAACTTCGACCCGCTGGGTATCCACACCGGTGAGTCTATCGTTATCGCTCCGTCACAGACGCTGACCAACAGCGAATACCACAAACTGCGCGAACTGGCCATCCGTATCATCCGTCACATCGGTATCGTGGGTGAATGTAACGTACAGTACGCGTTCGACCCTGAATCAGAAGACTACCGCGTAATCGAGGTAAATGCCCGTCTGAGCCGTTCTTCTGCACTGGCATCTAAGGCTACAGGTTATCCTCTGGCTTTCGTTGCAGCTAAGTTGGGATTGGGTTACGGACTGTTCGACCTGAAGAACTCGGTAACAAAAACAACTTCTGCCTTCTTCGAGCCGGCACTGGACTACTGCGTATGTAAAATTCCTCGCTGGGACTTGGGTAAGTTCCACGGCGTAGACCGCGAACTGGGCTCCAGCATGAAGTCGGTAGGTGAAGTCATGGCCATCGGACGTACCTTCGAAGAAGCCATCCAGAAAGGTCTTCGTATGATTGGTCAGGGCATGCACGGTTTCGTGGAAAACAAGGAGCTGGTTATCGAAGACATCGACAAAGCACTGCGCGAACCGACCGACAAGCGTATCTTCGTCATCTCAAAGGCTATGCGTGCAGGCTACACAGTAGACCAAATTCACGACCTCACCAAGATTGACAAGTGGTTCCTCGACAAGCTGATGAACATCATGCAGACTTCTAAGGAACTCCACGAGTGGGGCAACAACCATACACAGCTTTCACAGCTTCCGAACGAGCTGCTCTACAAGGCAAAACGTCAGGGATTCTCCGACTTCCAGGTGGCACGTGCCATCGGCTACGAAGGCGATATGGAAAACGGTATCCTGGAAATCCGTAACCACCGTAAGAGTGTAGGCATCGTGCCGGTAGTAAAACAGATTGACACGCTGGCAGCCGAATATCCGGCACAGACCAACTACCTATACCTGACTTACAGCGGCGTGGCCAACGATGTACACTACCTGGGCGACCACAAGAGTATCGTTGTACTGGGTTCAGGTGCTTACCGTATCGGTTCATCCGTAGAGTTCGACTGGTGCGGCGTACAGGCACTGAACACCATCCGTAAGGAAGGCTACCGCTCAGTAATGATCAACTACAACCCTGAAACCGTATCGACCGACTACGATATGTGCGACCGTCTGTACTTCGACGAACTGACTTTCGAACGTGTGATGGATATCCTCGACCTGGAAAACCCGCACGGAGTCATCGTATCTACTGGCGGACAGATTCCGAACAACCTGGCATTGCGCCTGGACGCACAGAAGGTAAACATCCTGGGAACTTCTGCCAAGAGCATCGACAACGCTGAAGACCGCGACAAGTTCTCGGCTATGCTCGACCGTATCGGCGTAGACCAGCCTGAATGGAGCGCACTGACTTCTATGGAAGATATCAACGCATTTATCGAAAAAGTAGGCTTTCCTGTATTGGTTCGCCCGTCATACGTGCTTTCTGGTGCAGCCATGAACGTATGTTCTAATCAGGAAGAGCTGGAACGCTTCCTGCAGCTGGCCGCTAACGTGTCGAAGAAGCATCCGGTAGTAGTAAGCCAGTTCATCGAACACGCTAAGGAAGTAGAAATGGATGCCGTGGCACAGAACGGTGAAATCGTAGCTTACGCCATCTCTGAGCACATCGAGTTTGCCGGTGTACACTCAGGCGACGCTACCATCCAGTTCCCGCCGCAGAAACTGTACGTAGAAACCGTACGCCGCATCAAGCGTATCTCTCGTCAGATTGCGAAAGAGTTGAACATCTCTGGTCCGTTCAACATCCAGTTCCTGGCTCGTGAAAACGACATCAAGGTAATTGAATGTAACCTGCGTGCCAGCCGTTCATTCCCGTTCGTCAGCAAGGTGCTGAAGATTAACTTCATCGAGCTGGCAACCAAAGTCATGTTAGGCTTGCCGGTAGAAAAGCCTGAAAAGAACCTCTTCGACCTCGACTACGTAGGTATCAAGGCCAGCCAGTTCTCGTTCAACCGTTTGCAGAAGGCCGACCCTGTACTGGGTGTAGACATGGCTTCTACAGGTGAAGTTGGCTGTATCGGCGACGACACTTCATGTGCCGTACTGAAAGCCATGCTGTCTGTAGGCTACCGCATTCCGGAAAAGAACGTCCTGATGTCTACCGGTACACTGAAACAGAAAGTAGATTTGCTTCAGGCAGCGCGCGCCCTCAAGGCCAAAGGTTACAACATCTTCGCTACCGGCGGTTCTTCTAAGTTCCTAGCAGAAAACGGAGTGGAAAACACCCGCGTATACTGGCCAAGCGAAGAAGGTCAGCCTCAGGCACTGGAAATGCTGCACAAGAAAGAAATCGACATGGTGGTAAACATTCCGCGTGACCTCACTCCTACCGAGTTGGAAAACGGATACAAGATTCGCCGTGCCGCAGTCGACCTGAACATTCCTCTGGTAACCAATGCCCGTCTGGCAAGCGCATTCATCAATGCCTTCTGCTCTATGAGCATTGACGACATCGCTATCAAGAGCTGGGACGAATACAAATAATCCGTACCACTTAAAGATATAGATAAAATTAATCCCCTCCGGAACTATTTGTAATGAATGAGTTCTGGAGGGGATCTTTTATTTATAGAAAACATAAAACAATAAAAAAGCCCACCGATAAAGGACGATGGGCAAGCGCCTAAATGTTTTCACAACGGAATAATCCTTATTGTGATTTGCTTCATTTTAGTTTTACAAAAATAAAAAGAAACAACACAAAAGACAAGTTTTTTTCATAAAAAATTAGTAGTTTTGAGAAAATTGAAAAATACAACTATGAAACATATTTTAGGTTTAGACTTAGGTACCAATAGTATAGGATGGGCAGTTATCAATGCCATAAAAGAAGAAAACACTCAAAAAGAACAACTCATAGGAATCAATACTGCAGGAAGTAGAATAATTCCAATGGATGCCGCCCAATTAGGAGATTTCAATAAAGGAAACACTGTTTCACAAACCGCCAACCGTACACAATTTCGTGGGGTACGCCGATTATATGAGCGCAAGAAGCTCAGAAGAGAAAGATTGCATCGCATCCTACAATTATTAGGATTTCTTCCAAAGCATTATGCCAGCCAATTAGACAGGTATGGAAAGTTTATAGCCAATTCCGAGCCCAAGCTCGCTTGGACAACAAATACGCATGAACCTTCTTACTTTATCTTTCAAAGCTCGTTCCAAGAGATGCTCAATGACTTTTTACAAAACAACAACCAAGTAAAAAAGGTTCCATACGACTGGACTTTGTTTTATTTGCGCAAAAAAGCTTTGACACAAAAAATTGAAAAAGAAGAATTAGCCTGGATTTTATTAAATTTCAACCAGAAAAGAGGATACTACCAGCTACGCGAAGAGGAAACAGAAAAAGCGTCTTCTAAAACACGGCAATATTTTGACAGCCAGATTGTAACAGATATTACTGACACTGGGCAAATTTATAAAGGATTAAAAATATTCACAATAACACTTGAAAACGGAGAGAAAGGAAAATTTTTCAGTAAAAACATGCCTGACTGGAAAGGTCAGAAAAAAGATATTATTGCAATCATAGACCTTGATAAAAACGGGAATGACAAATATGATGAAAATGGAGAGTTAAGCCGTCGTTTCAAAATTCCTACCGAACAAGAATGGGAAGAACAGTGGGAGCTTATTAAAACAAAAACTCAAAAAGATCTTGACACATCTCATAAAACAGTAGGCGCATACATCTATGATACACTATTACAAACTCCTAGCCAAAAGATTCGGGGAAAATTGATTCGCACCATTGAACGCAAGTATTATAAAGACGAATTAAATCAGATATTAAAGAAACAAGAAGAATTTCACCCAGAATTGCGAGACTCCAATTTATTAGAAGCCTGCATCGAAGAACTGTATCCTAATAACGAAGCCCATCGTAATGCTATTGCAAAATATAGCATTTCCCAATTGCTTATTGAAGATATTTTGTTCTATCAACGTCCACTTAAAAGCAAAAAATCGCTCATTAGTAATTGCCCTTACGAAGAATACACATACACCAATAAAGAAACAGGAGAAATATGCACTTCTTCATTAAAGTGCATAGCTAAATCACATCCTCTTTTTCAAGAGTTCCGTCTATGGCAATTTATATCAAACCTGCGAATTTATCAAAAGGAAGGAACCATAAACGGGAAATTTACTACTGATATAGATGTAACAAATCAATTTCTGAAAACCGAAGATGACTACGCCAATTTGTTCGACTGGCTTAATCAGAAAAAAGAAATCAGACAAGACACATTTCTTAAAAAACCAGCATTTGGATTAAAAAAGAATATAGCAAATTATCGCTGGAATTATGTAGAGGACAAGACATATCCTTGTAATGAGACTCACTACAAGATACTGTCATATTGGGAAAAAGCAGGAATAGAGCAATCAGCCTTAACATCAGAAATAGAAGAGAAACTATGGCATATTCTATACTCTATTTCTGACAAGAATGAACTCAGAAAAGCTTTACAGCATTTCGCTGATAAAAACTATTTAAGCGATAAATTTGCAGATACTTTTCAGCAAATTCCTCCTTTCGAGAAAGATTACGGTTCCTATTCTGCCAAAGCTATCAAAAAACTATTGCCACTTATGCGTATAGGAAGATATTGGAAAGCAGAAAATTTCGACAGTACAACTCTTGACCGTATAGAAAAAATATTAACTGGAGAGTTTGAAGAAAACATAAAGAACCGAACCAGAGAAAAAACAATCCATTTGGACAATTTATACTCATTTCAGGGACTTCCAACCTGGCTGGCATGCTATATCGTATATAACCGCCATTCAGAGATAAAGGACGTTACTAAATGGCAACAACCTTCAGACATTGATGCTTTTCTAAACGCATTCAAGCAACATTCTTTACACAATCCTATTGTGGAACAAATCATCATGGAAACCTTACGCACTGTACGAGATATTTGGAAACAGACAGGGCATATTGATGAAATTCATGTCGAATTAGGACGTGAAATGAAGAATCCTGCCGAGAAACGCAGAAAACTCACCCAACAAATACAAGAAAACGAAAACACCAATCTGCGTATCAAGGCACTTCTTACTGAATTTGCCAATCCAGAATTTGGAATTGAGAACGTACGCCCGCACTCTCCAAGTCAGCAAGATTTATTGCGTATATATGAAGAAGAAGTTCTAAACGAAACTAAAGATATACCAGAAGATATTGCTGTTATTTTAAAGAAATTCAATGAAATTGATACCAAAAAACGCCCGTCTACATCCGATGTCTTACGTTATAAATGCTGGCTGGAACAAAAATATCGTTCTCCTTATACTGGAGCTATGATTCCTTTGGGAAAACTTTTCACCCCTGCATACGAAATTGAACATGTAATTCCTCAATCTCGTTATTTTGATGATTCATTCACAAATAAAGTTATTTGTGAAGCAGAAGTTAATAAGCTAAAAGGCAATATGTTAGGCTATGAATTCATCAAAAACAATCAAGAAAGAATAGTAGAACTAGGATTCGGACAAAACGTTAAAATACAGACGGTTGAAGCTTATGAGCTATTTGTGAAAGAACATTATTCCTACAACCGCACTAAAATGCAAAAGCTATTGATGGAAGATATTCCAGATCAGTTTATTGAACGTCAATTAAACGACAGCCGTTATATTAGTAAGCTAATAAAATCATTATTATCTAATATTGTACGTGATGAAGGAGAAGAAGAAGCTACATCTAAGAATGTTATTGTTTGTACTGGAAGTATCACAGACCGACTAAAAAAAGATTGGGGGATCAACGACGTATGGAATAAACTCATTTTACCTCGTTTCATACGCTTGAACGAAATTACGGAAAGCAATCGCTTTACGACAACCAATGCATGCAACAAGACAATTCCTGCTATGCCATTAGATTTACAAAAAGGATTCAACAAAAAACGTATTGACCACCGCCATCATGCCATGGATGCCATTGTCATAGCCTGCGCCAATCGGAATATAGTCAATTATTTAAATAATGAATCAGCCAGCAAGAATGCAAAGATTTCACGTCAAGACCTGCGACAAATATTATGCAAGAAAACAAAAACCGACAATTTGGGAAACTATCAATGGCTCATTGACAAACCTTGGGACACATTTACCCAAGATATGTACTCCATTTTAAGCAACATCATTGTAAGCTTCAAACAAAATCTGCGTATTATCAATAAAACAACTAACCATTATATCCATTATGAAAACGGCAAGAAAGTAAACTGCTCACAAAAACAAAGTGATAGTTGGGCTATCCGTAAGCCAATGCATAAAGAAACCGTATATGGAGAAATCAACCTGCGCAGAACAACCACTGCTACATTGAAAGCCGCTCTTGAGAATCCTCAAAGAATTATTGAAAAAGACTTAAAGAAAAAAATAAAGGAACTTTTAACGCAGGGACTCAATGAAAAACAAATCAAAAAATACTTTGAAGACAATAAAGATATTTGGCAAGAAATAAATCTAAAGAAGATACCAGTATACTATTTCACCAAAGAAACTGCCAACAGATTCTTTGCTTGCCGTGAATCAATAAATACAACTTTCAATAAAAAGAAAATAGAAGAAAAAGTTGCAGATACAGGAATCCAACAAATTTTACTGCGTCATTTAGAACAGAATGGTAATAATCCGGAACAAGCCTTCTCACCTGAAGGTATTGAACAAATGAATAAAAATATTATGTCCCTAAATAATGGAAAATTTCATCAACCAATTTATAAAGTCAGAACATACGAACAAGCCGATAAATTCGCTGTTGGACAAACAGGAAATAAATCTACTAAGTTCGTAGAAGCCGCAAAAGGTACTAATCTGTTCTTTGCAATATATGAAACTGCCCATAAACGCAGTTTCGCCTCTATTCCATTAAATGTGGTCATTGAACGACTGAAAAAAGGCTTGTCACCAGCACCCGAAAACGAAAAGGGTAATCTGCCTAAATTTATATTATCACCTAATGATTTAGTATATGTACCAACAAAAGAAGAAATAGAAAATGGACATATTAACCAACCAATACAAAAAGATAGAATTTATAAAATGGTAAGTTGTACAGGAAATCAATGTTTCTTTATCAAATCCAATGTAGCCAATACAATTATTGATAAATATGAATTTTCTCCACTGAATAAAATGGAAAGAGCTATCACAGGAGAAATGATAAAAGAAACATGCATCCCTATCCAAACAGATAGATTAGGAAACATTATAACGCCAATCAGCCTATGATAAAGAAAACATTATATTTTGGTAACCCAGCATACCTATCATTACGTAATGCCCAACTTGTCATAAAACTTCCGGAAGTAGAGAAATGTTCTTCACTTCCGGAAGCGATGAAACGTCAATCTGAAATAACCAAACCTATTGAAGATATAGGTGTTGTTATTTTGGATAATAAACAAATCACCATTACGTCCGGAGCTATTGAAGCATTGCTTGAAAATAATTGTGCACTTATTACTTGTGACAGTAAAAGTATGCCTGTAGGATTAATGCTCCCTCTCTATGGAAACACTACCCAAAATGAGCGTTTTCGGAAACAACTGGATGCTTCTTTGCCTTTAAAGAAACAACTATGGCAACAAACCATTCAAGCAAAAATCAACAATCAAGCATCTTCCTTATCCATATGTATAAACGAAGATATAAAATGCATGCGTATATGGGCTAACGATGTACGAAGTGGAGACCCCGACAATCTGGAAGCACGTGCTGCAGCTTTCTACTGGAAAACACTTTTTCATGACATTGAAAATTTTACAAGAGACCGAGATGGCATACCCCCTAATAATCTTTTAAATTATGGTTATGCCATTCTCCGTGCAGTTATCGCACGTTCTCTTGTAACAAGCGGATTATTACCCACATTAGGCATTCACCATCATAACCGATACAATGCCTATTGCTTAGCAGACGATATTATGGAACCATATCGCCCCTTCATAGACCAGCTAGTCTATCAACTATACTCTGAAAACAAAATGGAACTTACAAAAGAAGTAAAAGCCAGTTTATTATCCATCCCCACAATAGATGTCAGAATCAGTGGGAAAAGAAGTCCTCTTATGATAGCAGCAAGCCAAACAACGGCATCACTATATAAATGCTTTTCTGGAGAATCACGAAAAATCATTTATCCTGAATTCTAATGGAACGTTTCAGCGAATATAGAGTTATGTGGATTTTAGTTCTTTTTGACCTACCAACAGAAACAAAGAAAGATAAAAAAGCTTATACTGATTTTCGCAAAAATCTACAAAAAGATGGATTCACAATGTTTCAATTCTCTATCTATGTACGCCATTGTGCAAGCAGTGAAAATGCAGCAGTGCATATAAAAAGAGTAAAATCCTTTCTACCTGAATATGGTCAAGTTGGAATTATATGTATCACAGACAAACAGTTTGGAGAAATTGAGCTATTTTATGGCAAGAAAGCAAGTGGGGTAAAAACACCAGGACAACAATTAGAACTCTTTTAAAATAATAAATCCCATGGTTAATATGGGATTTATTATTTCAAGAAACAACTTTTTCTTTTTCTAAATTTACTTATAACCTACTGATAGACAACAAGAAACAATCAATGAGTTGTTTCTAATGGTTCAAAGATACTAAAATGAAAGCAAATCACAACTCAACCCTGCTGGAGTGTATACTACAAAGTGTTGTTTCTAATGGTTCAAAGATACTAAAATGAAAGCAAATCACAACATCGTTTGGTAAACTACATCCATTTGCTGGTTGTTTCTAATGGTTCAAAGATACTAAAATGAAAGCAAATCACAACAATCTTCTGTTCTACTTCCTCGGTATCTTGTTGTTTCTAATGGTTCAAAGATACTAAAATGAAAGCAAATCACAACACATAGAAATAAAATTGGAAAAATGCGGAGTTGTTTCTAATGGTTCAAAGATACTAAAATGAAAGCAAATCACAACAAGAGCGATAACTTACAAAGAGGAAAAGAAGTTGTTTCTAATGGTTCAAAGATACTAAAATGAAAGCAAATCACAACTTGAGTTGCTTCGTTTTCCTGCGATACGGGTTGTTTCTAATGGTTCAAAGATACTAAAATGAAAGCAAATCACAACTTGTTGTCACCCAGTGTGTTTTTTCCTATGGTTGTTTCTAATGGTTCAAAGATACTAAAATGAAAGCAAATCACAACTCTATTTCGAAAAGGTTTTGCTCTAATGCGTTGTTTCTAATGGTTCAAAGATACTAAAATGAAAGCAAATCACAACAGAAGGTCCGAAATACTGATTCTATTCTTGTTGTTTCTAATGGTTCAAAGATACTAAAATGAAAGCAAATCACAACGAAGCCAACAAAGATGTTTTGAAACGATTAGTTGTTTCTAATGGTTCAAAGATACTAAAATGAAAGCAAATCACAACACCGTTATATCCGTTCACGTGAATTTGAAGTTGTTTCTAATGGTTCAAAGATACTAAAATGAAAGCAAATCACAACTGATTATATAGGAATAACTACTAAGATAAGTTGTTTCTAATGGTTCAAAGATACTAAAATGAAAGCAAATCACAACCTTATGCGGTACGATAAGGAACAGATAATCGTTGTTTCTAATGGTTCAAAGATACTAAAATGAAAGCAAATCACAACTGATATGATGATAACAAGAATTTAACTACGTTGTTTCTAATGGTTCAAAGATACTAAAATGAAAGCAAATCACAACTCGTGGAAAAGGTGTTGGTTCAGGTAGTGGTTGTTTCTAATGGTTCAAAGATACTAAAATGAAAGCAAATCACAACATGTTAATGTTCCTGCTCAGAGTGTTACTTGTTGTTTCTAATGGTTCAAAGATACTAAAATGAAAGCAAATCACAACTATGGATGACCCTAATCCACAAAAAACAGGTTGTTTCTAATGGTTCAAAGATACTAAAATGAAAGCAAATCACAACAAACAGACAGCATGCGATAAAGCCTAAGAAGTTGTTTCTAATGGTTCAAAGATACTAAAATGAAAGCAAATCACAACACAACTGAAAGCGGTTTAACCGTAACTTTGTTGTTTCTAATGGTTCAAAGATACTAAAATGAAAGCAAATCACAACTAGTGAAGCATCTCCCCATAATATGCCGTGGTTGTTTCTAATGGTTCAAAGATACTAAAATGAAAGCAAATCACAACACTATTACAGATGTAAACACGTATGAGCGTGTTGTTTCTAATGGTTCAAAGATACTAAAATGAAAGCAAATCACAACTGTCCTAGTATAGGAAAAGTGACACACTTGGTTGTTTCTAATGGTTCAAAGATACTAAAATGAAAGCAAATCACAACTGCCTTCAGGCGAATATTCTTGGTGCCGTAGTTGTTTCTAATGGTTCAAAGATACTAAAATGAAAGCAAATCACAACAGTCATTGATTTGGCCCTCTGCGTCACGTCGTTGTTTCTAATGGTTCAAAGATACTAAAATGAAAGCAAATCACAACGGTATTGTTCAGTTTAAATCAGGTCGACGTGTTGTTTCTAATGGTTCAAAGATACTAAAATGAAAGCAAATCACAACTTCCCTATCGTTGGAGTACTTTGAAAAGTGTTGTTTCTAATGGTTCAAAGATACTAAAATGAAAGCAAATCACAACAAAGATGATGTTGTTGAGGATACATTTTAGTTGTTTCTAATGGTTCAAAGATACTAAAATGAAAGCAAATCACAACACAAGAAGACGGGAGCTCTTGGAGTGATAGTTGTTTCCCGTTGTTTAAAGATACTAAAAGTTTTTCTATATTTAAATATCATTTGTCCCTATAATAACACATAAAAAGCTGCCTCCACACCAGAGTGTTGGAGACAGCCTTTCTTCATTAATAAAACCTATAATTAATCAACCAAAGGGAACATAAAGCCTTTTCCGTCATTATCATCAAACTTAGCTTTTGAAGGAAGAGGCAGATGTTTGGCATTGTTGCTGAAATCCCAAAGCATGGTTTCGTCCTCGGTGATTTCTCCTGTGTCAAGGTTCCGCTTCTTTCCGTTTAGTGGATAATACAGCACCAGATTCTCATCACTTCCGTCTACCGTTTTCCACATGAACTGCTTCAACTGCTGAGGTGTGCGGGCCGTCTTCCAGAAACGGATTTCACGAACCAGCTCGTTCGCACCGCCAATCCAAAAACCTACCAGACCGTAAGGCCCTGTACGGATTTCACGGTCGGCCACCAATTCCCCATTCACATATACATAGTTTTTCTTACCGTCGTACACGAAAGCTAGCATGTACCAGGTGTCGGCCTGTGCCGCAAAGACATCCGCCGGTACGTCAATCTGAGAACCTCCAGTCTTAAACTGAAGCTGGTCGGGACGGATGGTCACGTCGCCGAAGCGAGGATAGATTTCATCGAGTGCACCGGACCCAGACACGAGTTTGGTACCACAGATGGAACGGTTGTTGCTCTGGTATGAGCTACGGTTTACCATGACCTCCATCGTCCACTGGTCCACCTTGAAATCGTCCGGGAACATTTTCGCATCTTCACTGCCGTATCCGTCAATGCGAAGACACTTCGTATTGATGCGCTGCTCCAGTACAATCAGTGATTCAGATTCACTGTCAATCACGGGTACCGTACCGCCACTCAGTTTCACCGGCAAAGCATAGCTTCCCTGCAGGGAGAATTTCACATCCTTGAACTTTACCGGCAGAAATTGCTGCGTCTGCCTAGAACTGAACACCACTTCCTTGCCTACTTCATACATTTCGGGCGGCAGCATCAGGTAGTCCGTTCCATGCTTCTTGTTGTATGCTTCCAGCTGTTCCTTGCTGCCGGCTTCTACCGTCACCGTCTTGGCATCGTTTTCCTGCTGCACCAGCGATACGGTGATAGACTTCACATCGACTTCCTTTCCTTCTTCCACGAATACCTGCGAAGATTCACCAGTCTTGATGTAAGCCCCCTGTGCCGACTGGTATTCACTGGTTGCATCCTTGTATAATTCATTCTGGCAGGAACAAGCCAGCAAGGCTCCTGCGAATATGCTGAAATATAATTTCTTTTTCATAATTCAATTTTTAATCTAACTTACCCGGATAAACCACATTTCCTAAGTGCAAGGCTTCTCTGAGCCATTTGTAAGGAGGAGTATTCGCATAGTCGTATTCCATGTGATACGTGCCGATGCCGCCGATGCGTCTGCCGTCGGGAAGGTCCAGCGTGGCATAATCAAAAATCTGACACCCTTCCGGATAAGCATTGATTTCCGGACGCACGCTGGTGTAATTATCTACTCCACCTGTCTGCCAGCCTTGCTCAAACTCTACGGTGATAATGGTCTTCCGCTCCCAGTTTTCAAGGTGAGGCTGATTGATTTTCCTAAGGACCTGCGCGGTGGAACGTTCCCAATACGCCTGATAAATATAGTGGTCGATGTACTTGGAAGCCTCGGTAGAAAGTTTCTCAGGCTGACCGTCCATTACCAGCATTCTGCCGGCCGGACGCAAACGGTCTGAAAGGGTTTTGATAAATACGAACATGTTCGTATTGCCCGAATTTTCGCTGATAGTCTCCCCGTTAGCCATCGAACCTGAATGACCATAGCCGGGTTCGTAGTCTATGTCGAAACCATCCAAATTATACTTTTCAATCGTATCGCAGATGGCATTTGCATAAGCCTTCACACCTTCCACAAAATTGCCACCTCCCTTTTCCACAATCCAGTAATTTTTCGGATCTTGTCCCGGAGGAGTCATCTGGTCGCCCAGGTCTTGTACAATCCAGCACAGCAGCGCTTTTCCTCCCTTGATTTCCTGGAAAAACTTCAAGTCTTTTTTCTGCTCTTCCGAAAGGTTTCCTCGCGTACCCCACAAGGATACGAAATCTACGCTGTCGGGCAGCATCTTCAGGTAGTTCTGTGCATTGCTGCCTCGTCCGGTCCAGTTGCCGAACCAGCCGAACCCCTTCACATGAGGCGCCTGACGGTATTCTCTCAGTTTGGCAAAATAATCGCGCATGGAGGGAGTCAGGTCGGCTTCACTTTCCGCCTCCAGCAAGGGAATGTATTTCTCCAGATTTTCCTGGTTTTCGAACGTTTCTCTTTCAGGCACGTTCCATTCGGAACAGGCCACGAAGCCTGCCGCCAGCAGCAGGGCTCCTGCATATCTTATGATTCTTTTCATCACTTCATTTGTTTGACATTTCCGTAAAACTCATTTCTCATTTCGGCTGTTTGGGACGGTTATTGCGCACCCACCACAGCTTGGTTGCTCCCTGGTCTTCACCACCCAGCAGCGCCGGCACTTCCGACATGTTGGGGTTTGTACCATATTCGGCCGGAGCAAAGCGGAATCTTTCGGGCGTGATGGCATCTTCTTCACCTCCTATGCTCACGTAAGCTTTGTCATAAGCCGGTTTGAGCAGGTAAGGATAGCCAGTCCGGCGATATTCGGTCCAGGCTTCCACGGCATTGGGATAGAGTGCCAGGTATTTCTGGGTAATGATTTTCTGCAACTTCACTTCATCCGAATCGGCATCGTTCCACTTGGGAGCCACATTTCCGGGAGAAAGCTTGCAGGAATATTCACGGTTATAAGGCAACACAGAACGGTTGATGTCATAAGGAAGATCGTCAGTCTGCAGATAAGCTGCAACTCCATTTGCGCCGCTTTCCTCGAACGACTTGGTAACACCTTCTTCATACAAATCTTTCGGATTGCCTCCTGTCAGTTTGTAAAGAGCAGCCTCTGCTTTCAGGAAAGACACCTCCGAGGCACGCATCCAGAACAAAGGAGAAGCGGCATCGACCTTCGGTTTGGAAGCCCCATTCTTGGCCTCCGTACTAAGGGGATTGTAGTTTGTAGGAGGAATAGGTACGAAATAGCCATTCGAAGTAGCCGTAAAATAAGCAAGCAAGCGAGGATCTTTATATCCCTGCATGTAAGCCCAGATGGTAGCTCCCAGACGGCATTCTCCGTAGTCCTCCACCGTTGGCAGCATGGAGTTCATCAGCGGCAACTTATCCGTGCTCCGTATCTTGGCCTCCTGTGCCACGGTTTCTATAACACCCCCGTGAGAAGGGTCAAGGGCAAACGTGATGTATTCCTTTGCCAGCGCCTCATCCTTGAAATGCACGCGGACAGCCATGCGCAGCATCAGAGAGTTGGCCAGACGAACCCAGCTGGAAGCATTTCCGTCATAAATCAAATCGTACGACGGAAGTACTTTCGAAGCGGTATTTACCAGCAGTTCCGAAGCGTCCTTCAAATCGGCCAGCATCGCTTTGTACACGGCCTCCTGCGAATCCAGTTTCGGTGCAATATCTCCGTTGCCGGCGTTGGTATATACAATCGGACCAAACACATCCGTCGCGCGGAGCCAGGCAACAGCCTTGACAATATTGGCCACAGCCCGCACTTCCTTATCGGCAGGGTCTTCAGAATCCTTCGTATGCTTGTAGATGTCATTCCATGCACGGAACAATTTCGAATAGAAATTCTGGTAGGCATAGCTCATACGGGCATCCGTAAAGTTCCACGTGGCCTCCGTGTTGAAATTCCAGTTGTTGTTCATGCCCCAGTAGCCGATGTAGTTGCCGGCCGACATGATGTCTGTATTGGCTAGGTCGTTACCCGGTCCTGTCGATTCAGTGGGCGAACCGATGGGAATAACCAGCTTCTGCATGTCCATGAAAGGAGCCCCATACAGCAGTCCGCCCGTCTTCATTCCTTCTTCCGTCACACCATAGATATTTGTATTGATCTGCTCATAGTTGCAAGATGCAAGTGCCAATACGGAAAATACAGGTATCAAATAGTTTCTTATCTTCATATTATACGTTGTTTTTCATGATTTGTTAGAATCCAAATTTAAGGCTCACTCCATACGTGCGCTGGCTGGGCAACATAAAGTAATCATATCCTTGTCCGAAGGTGCCGGTAGAAGCCGTCAGTTCCGGATCAAAAGGAGCTTTGTTGTAAATCATCCAGAGGTTGGTGCCATACACGGACAGGTTCACACTATGGAACGGAGTACCCTTGAACCAGGAATTGGGGAAGGTGTATCCCAGACTGGCTTCCTGCAGGCGGACGTTGGTAGCAGAGTACACATTATACGCATCCAGGTTCACCACCGATTCATAATAGTCTTTTGGCTGAACTGCCACATTACCCACCATGACTTTTCCGGCATCACGCGCATCAGCCGAGGCCTGCGACACACCGAACTGGTCGAGCACGGCCTGTGTCTTGGAAATCACGATACCTCCCAAACGGGCAGTCACAAGGAAGTTCAGGTTAAAGCCTTTGTAGGTAAAGCCATTTCTCCAGCCCAGGTTCCACTTGGCATTGACACTGCCCAGCTTGTAGGGCTCCGTAGATTCCGTGGTAATGGTCTGACCTTCGTTGTACACGATGTAACCGTCCTGATCACGTTTCAGGCGTTCTTCCGCATATATCGTGCCCACTTCTTCTCCTTCGCGCAGGCGGAAACGTCCCACCTTGATGTCGCTCAGGTCGAGTGCCTCTCCGGTCACGGGATTCTTCACGTTCGAAGCCAGTGCGATGATTTTATTGCGGTTGGCAGTAGCTGTCAGCGAGGTACTGTATGAGAAATTGCCAAAGGTCTGGTCGTATCCCAGCGTCAGTTCGATACCCCGGTTTTCCACGTTACCGGCCTGCACGAACATATAGTCATAACCCGACGTTTCCGACAGCTTGGCTTCGAGCAACTGGTCGTAGGTATTCGATTTATACAACGTCACACCCAGCGACACGGTATTGTTCAGCCACTTGGAGTCGATACCTACTTCATAAGAGCGGGTTCTTTCCGGCTTCAGCTCCGGCAGCGGATAATACTTGAAAGGTTTGATTACACCACCTTCAATGGTGTGCGTTATGGTTCCGGGAGTCAGTCCGGTGTAAGGAATAGGCGAACCCACCTCCGTATAGGAAGCACGCACTTTCAGGAAGCCCAGCACCGGTGAAATGGACTGGCGCATGGTTTCGGGCAACAAGTCCGTCACAATAGCCGAAAGTCCGACAGAAGGATAGAATATCCAGGGCGACTTGCTGTTGACCAGCTGAGAAGGCTTGTCGGCACGACCGGTCAGTGTGAGATACACGGCCGATTTCCACGAGATTTCCGCAGAACCGAACACACCGAGATTCATCTTACGGTTGTCACCACCCGTCTGTGAAGGTACACCGGTAGAAGGGTCTACATTGTCATAAGCAAACAGATTCGGCACCAGAAGCAACTGTCCGCCGTATCCCCTTCCCTTCGTGTCGTATTCCTCGAAAGAAGCACCCACGTTGACATTGGCATAAAAGTCTCCGGCAAAAGGTTTCGAAAGGTTGGCCATAATGTCTGCATATTTCTGGCGGAAAGTCTCATTCGAATAAGCATAGCGTCCCAGCGGCTTGGCAAACGTACCGTGCGTAGAGGCATAACGCTTGTCTTCCTTCTCCGTGTAGGTATTATCCAGACGGCCTCGTGCACTCACGTTCAGGTAATCGGTAATTTCATATTTCAACGATGCATACAGCATGTAGCGGTCTTTCACCTCAGGACGCAAATTGCGGTAAGCCACCCAGTAAGGGTTCTGCACAGCCATACCGAAGTCGCCCGGTGTCCACGACTGCACATTGTAGCCCAGCTCGGCATCATAGCGTTCGAAATACGTTTCCTTCTCAAAATTCTCTCCGCGCGGATACAGATAAGCTCCCAGAAGGGGGTTGAAATACGTACCGTAGGACAGCATGTTGTTGTAATACTCACGCACGTAGCTGGCAGACAAGTCCATGGTCAGCTTATCGTTGAAGAACTTGGTGGTATTTCGCACCATGGCATTGTAGCGGTGGTATTTGTTGTTGGGCACGATACCCTTGGCATTGACCGCCGAACCGGACACATACGTCTGGTTCTTGTCATTTCCCACAGACAGATTAAAAGAGTTGGTAAAAGTGGTTCCGGTATTGAAGAAGTCGGCCGGATTATATGAAGAAGGTACCGGCAGTTTTTCTCCCCACGAGGCAGCCTCCCCACTCACGTTTCCGTAGGTGTTCTGAAAGCGTGGCAGCACGAAAGGATTCGAGAATTCAGCCGATGACGACACGTTGACACTCACCTTTCCGGCAGCACCTTTCTTCGTGGTAATCAGGATGACACCGTTGGCCGCATTGGCTCCGTAGAGTGCAGCAGCCGAGGGACCTGTCAGCACCGACAGACTTTCAATATCTTCAGGGTTGAAGCTGGCAATACCTTCACTTGACGTGCGTCCTGCACCGAAGCCCGTACCGTCGCCTGTGCGGTCGGCCTGATTACCCATGGGCACACCGTCAATCACATACAGCACGTTGTTGTCTCCCTTGATAGACTTGTTTCCACGCATCACGACGCGGGTACCTCCACCCACACCCGAAGCACTGCGCTGAATGCTCACACCGGCTACTTTTCCGTTCAGGCTGTTCACGAAGTTGGCATCCTTTACCTTTGTCAGCACATCATTCTTCACCTCCTGCACGTTGTAGCTCAAAGCCTTCTGTGAGCGCTTGATACCCAATGCCGTTACCACTACTTCATCCAGCTGTTCCGTGTCTTCCTTCATGACCAGAACACCCAGTGTTTCCTTGGCAGAAACCGTCAGGTTCTGATACCCCACGTAAGAGATTTCGAGTGCGGCCCCTTCGCCTGCTGACATAGTGAAGTTTCCGTCTATGTCGGTAATCGTACCGTTTCCGGTACCCTTTTCCAGCACGCTCACCCCTACCAGAGGTTCTCCGTTGACGTCAACGACTGTTCCACTCACTGTGATTTTGTTTGCTTGCGCCGACACTTGTACGGGAGACGCACTGGCTCCTCGCGGAAGGTTGGCATAGGCCGCATTTCCTCCCTGACTTATCAGCAAAAGGAATAGCAGCTGAGTAGCTCTTTCTATTTTCATAGATGATTAAAGATTTTGTTGGACAATTAAGTTTAGTTATCGCGGTTTAGTGGTAGCCTGAGGAGGACATTTCTCCCCCTCAGGTACCGGTTGTAAAAAAGTCTAGTTTGGTTTTGGTTAAAAAATGGGTATGACAATCCTGCACAGGTACCTCCCTCAACTGCGAAAACAGTCTGCGGGCAGTATCTGTCCTTCTTGTCAGTTTTATTCTTCGATTTTAGAAGAACGCTTTCTCTATCCTTTTAAATAATGATACAGGCTCGGTTTATTATCGGCCTTACGAAGTGATTTTTTTCTGTAGTTTAGCTTAAGCTCGTTCAGTTTGTGTCCGTAAAAACAAGGTCGGTAGTTTTATCGGGTTGCAAATATATGCAATTTTTATAAACTTACAAACATTTATAAAAGAAAAAGAGAAAACCAACGATATTTTCACCGCTTGATTTTCTCTTATTTTCCGTGATTCCGCTGCGATTCGAACGCAGGACCCACGCCTTAGAAGGGCGTTGCTCTATCCAGCTGAGCTACGGAACCATCCTTGTAATTTGTAAAGCTTTCAGTGATTCCGCTGCGATTCGAACGCAGGACCCACGCCTTAGAAGGGCGTTGCTCTATCCAGCTGAGCTACGGAACCATCCTTAATTGCGGTGCAAAAGTAGGCTTTTATTTTGAATTACACAAATTTTTCCAGGGTTTTATACGATTATCAGGTACATTTATTCAACTCCGGCTACTCGCCCGACCCTACCAGTTTCCGCCTAAATTCTAATATCCAGTATTTTGCGAAATTCCACCGGCAATTACATCTCTTTGCGGAATAGGAAGCAACAACCTATAGTCTTCTACTCCGTACACCTCTTTCGCGAATCCTGTCCTTTTCAAAAAGGCAAAGTTCACGTCACAATAAAGCGACAGTTGCAACCGGGCGCTCTTAATTTTATCCAAAACCGTAGTTCCTGACAATGGGATTCCCTTTGCTGCGACAATCTTGTTCAACTGGCTTTCTGCATCCGACGTGCTACCGTTTTTACAAAGACATTCTGCATATGACAGTAATACATCTGTATATGTCATAAGAGGAACAAGAGAAGGAACTCCTAACGAGATGTTGCTACGTGTCATCACGCCATTCCGAACTGCCAGTATGGTTTCTGTTCCACTCCCATTGTTATATAAATCCGTAATCGTTTCTTTCTGGTTATAATTGGAAGAGTCCAACATATAAAAGCCACCGGATATAACTTTGGCAAGAAGTGATTCAGCCTGCAGATAATTACCCTGATACATATAAATATCTGCCAGAAGTATACGAGCCACATCTCTGGAAACAAAGAAAAAGTCATTAACGTCTCTTAATGATTCATTCTTCTTTTCCTCCAGATTATCCATTGCCTCTTGCAGCTCCTTAATCAAACGGGAAAATATCTCAGACTGGGAGGTCTTGAAAATACTGGAGCCACCTGCTACCCCAAAATCAGTACTGTCTACATAAGGTACATCCCCCCATGCCACAACCATATAATAATAATACAAAGCATTCCATACATCAAAGTAACTCTGATATACTCCCAATTGCTTCGCTTCTGCTTCCTTAAACATCAGGTTCATCCTATTGGCACGATAAAAAGAGTTCCAGATGTCACTTATAATCGTCGCATCCGGACTTATATATTGAGAAACTAAATTTGCCTCTTTGTTATAATGGTAATATTGTTCCATCAACGACCACTGCGAAAAAGCTTTTGCAAGTTCTAAAGCAAATCCAGCCACCACCGTCTTGCCAGTCTCTCCCAACTTAGGCAGAGGCATATCAGGGTTTCCTTCCTGGACAATCTTCACCTCTCCGACCTCATTCCCCATACAGTCGTATACTTTCACAGAAGCTTCTTTAGAAGTTCGAGAATTTAGAGGACTCACATTGATGGTAAGCACATTATTCTCCAGCGACTTCTCAAGAGAGACAGAAGCATCTACCAAGCCCTCATAAATATCCGTAGAAAAATAATCCTCCGAAATGAGAGGCGGATACGACTCGTCATCCTCTGAAATCAGCGGTTCCAAATAAACTGGTACAGGAGAGGTAATCTTTATCGTATAATTGCCACCCTGGTTCGGTACCTGAAGTTCCGTGGTTTCCAGTGTAACCGTCTGCCCTTCTTGTAAGGTCTCGTTTCCGGCCACTCCGTCATTATCCCAGTCAAAGAAGTAAGCCAGTTCCTTCACTTCTATCGGCAGGCCTATTTCCTCATAGCGGTCAATAACATGGTTGCGAACAGCCGACAACTGCCCGGCCAATGCATTCCGGCCTTCTTTCATCTGCTGCCGAGTTGACTCTGTAAATGCACCGTTATCTCCAAATTCTTTACACAGCTTGGCCAAATACTCCGTCAAAGCAGCTTCACTTCTATCTACAATCAATAAAGATGATATAGCAATCAGGGCAGCTGATTCATCTGTACCTCCAATGATGGAAAATGAAGAGGCATCCTTATCTTCATATCTCTGGAGTCCGAAAGCCGTAAACAATTCTTTTTGTGCTTGCGTATTGGCTTCTTTGAAACTCATACCTCCTTCCACCAGCCTCTGTACACGCTGGTATTTTAGATGAGTCAGCACATTGACATTGACCGTGGTCTTATCTGACAAATCAACCAATGCACGCAGGCTTAAGGTACCTGAAGAAAGCTCTCCTTCTACTTCATTAAAGAAATATCCGTTGGCTGTAAGTTCTGCATAAGGAGCTTCAAACAATTTGGAACCAAAAGAGAAATTTCCCATATCGTCTTGAATGGTAGAGGAATAGAAATCACCTCTTACCTGAAGCTTGGAATCCATGGGCTGGATGGTAATGGTCGACCCACTCACAAAAGGTCCTTTTTCTACCTTCCCCGAAACATTATACGTATGAGGTTCAAACGATTCTCCCTTTTCCGAGTCTTTCCCACACGAAGAAAATAAAACGGAGAAAGCTACCAGTCCTCCGATGTATAGCCTTAATTTCATAATAAAAAGTTTTTTGGTATCTCATTTCTAAATTCTGCCGGACAAACAGGTTACCTCACCCGGTTATCGGATACAAAGATAATTACATTTGTTAATATACACCAACATTTTCAAACACTTTTCACTAAAGCAGACATTCCCCTATCTCTCTTTTCCAAAGGCCGTCACATAAAATGAGAAACGTACTACAACTTTTTACGTTTCCGCACGCAAGCCATAGGTTTTCCGGTGCGAAACCCTACGTTTTCCGGACGGGAAACATACAGTTCCGTACCGGAAAACATAGAAAGCTTCCAGGCATTTTCAGCATACCGCAGGAAGATTTCCGGATACACGTGCCACGGTTCTCCCCTCACTAATCGGCGGTTTCCTGCGGTTTTTCCGCGAAAATTCCGTAAGTTTGTGTAACGAAAACCCTAAAAACGACATCACACATGGAACAGCATCCCCAGCTTTTAGTCTACAAGGCTTCTGCCGGCTCCGGCAAGACCTTTACACTGGCGGTACATTATATAAGACAACTGATTGAAGACCCGTATGCCTATCGCAGGATTCTGGCGGTAACGTTCACCAACAAGGCGACGGCGGAAATGAAGGAACGTATCCTGGAACAGCTTTACGGCATCGCTACGGCCGACGAGGGTTCGGAAGGCTACCTGAAGGAGATTCAGAAGACATCGACCAAATCGGTCGAGGAAATCCGGGAATCGGCACGGGAGGCGTTACGGCACATCATTCATGACTACAGCCGTTTCCGCATCGAGACCATCGACTCGTTTTTCCAGTCGGTGATGCGCAACCTGGCGCGGGAACTGGAATTAGGGGCCAACTTGTCTATCGAACTGAACAATACGGAGGTGCTGAGCGATGCGGTGGATGCCATGATTGAGAAGCTGGACCGGCGCTCACCGGTGCTCTACTGGCTGCTGGAGTATATCGAGGAACGTATCGTGAACGACCGCCGCTGGGATGTGTCGAAAGACATCAAGGGATTCGGACAGAATATTTTCGACGAGAGCTACATCGAGAAGGGAGAAGGACTGCGCCGGAAACTGGCCGACCCGAACTTTATTCCTTCCTACCGGGATGAGCTGAAAAGTATCCGTGAGGAGGTGCTGGAATTCATGAAGGGATTCAGCGAACAGTTTACGGGCTTGCTCGAAATGCACGGACTGACTCCGGCCGACCTGAAGAACGGCTCACGAGGCATCGGCAGTTATTTCAACAAACTGGCCAACGGGAAACTGAGCGATGACATCCGCAATGCCACCGTGGAGAAGTGCCTGGAAAGCGAGGAAAACTGGACGACCAAAACGTCGGCCCATCGTGATGAAATCCGTTCGCTGGCGGCTTCGGAACTGATACCCTTGTTAGCGGAAGCGGAAAACCGTCGTCCGCAGAACAACTTGCTGCTCAACTCGTGCGACCTTTCGCTGCGTTACCTGAATAACCTGCGTTTGCTGGCGCACATTGACGAGGAGGTACGCTTGCAGAACCAGGCGCACAACCGTTTTCTGCTGTCGGATACCAATGCCTTGCTCCATAGCTTAATCAGGGAGGGAGATGCCTCGTTTGTCTACGAGAAAATCGGTACCACCATCGATACGGTGATGATTGACGAGTTTCAGGATACCTCACGCATGCAGTGGGAGAACTTTCATCTGCTGTTGCAGGAAAGTCTGGCACAGAAGGAAGGCAGCCTCATCGTGGGCGACATCAAGCAGAGCATCTACCGCTGGCGAAGCGGCGACTGGAAAATTCTGGCGGGACTGGGCAATGACCGGAGTTTCCGCATCAAGGAATGTACGCTCGACACGAACTGGCGAAGTGAGGCACGCATCATCCGCTTCAACAACGAGTTTTTCACGGCGGCCTGCCAGACACTGAACCGACGCTATCAGGAGGAACAGGGCATGCCTTGCGCCCAACTGGAACAGGCGTACAGCGACGTGCGGCAGCGTTGTGCCAAGAAGGAGGAGAAGGGCTTCGTAAAGGTGACCTTCCTACAGGACTCCAAGGAACGGCCTTACACGGAAGCGACCTTGGAACAGCTGGCCGAGGAAGTGGAACGCCTTACGGCAGAGGGTATCCGCCTCAACGAGATGGCCATTCTGGTGCGAAAGAACCGGAGCATCCCCGACATTGCCGCTTACTTCGACGAACATACCCCCTACCGCATCGTATCCGACGAGGCGTTCCGGCTGAGTGCATCGCTGGCAGTGAGTATGCTCATCGACGGACTGCGGTATCTTTCTTCACCCGACGACCGCATCGCATTGGCGCGGCTGGCGGTGGCTTATCAGCAAGGAGTATTGCGCAAGGACATCAGTCTCAACACGGTGCTGCTCGACGACCCGGCTCGTTACCTGCCGGCAGCCTTCCAGTTGCAGGCTAACGAACTCCGTTTCATGCCACTGTACGAACTGTTAGAGAAGTTGTTCGTGCTGTTCGACATGCAGCTTATCGAGAAGCAGGATGCATATCTCTGTGCCTTCTATGATGCAGTGACGGAATACCTGCAGAACAACTCGTCGGAGCTAACAGCTTTCATCCGTTTCTGGGATGAGAAACTGAACGCGAAGACCATCCCGTCGGGCGAGATTGACGGCATCCGCATCTTGTCTATCCATAAGTCGAAGGGACTGGAGTATCACACGGTGCTGCTGCCGTTCTGCGACTGGAAGATGGAGAACGAAACGAACAACCATCTGATATGGTGCAGCGTGGCAGGCACGGGAAAGGAAACCGACATTCCGCCGTTCAACCGCCTGGACATCGTACCGGTGAACTATTCCGGTGCCATGGCGGAATCGGTGTATCACGACGATTACCTGGAAGAGAAATTACAGCTCTGGGTGGACAACCTGAATCTGCTTTACGTGGCGTTTACACGCGCCTGCAAGAACCTGATTATTTTCGCCAAAGCGGGACAGAAGGGAACGGTTTCAGAACTGTTGTACAACAGTCTGCCGCTCATGCAGGAAGTGGAACTGCCGCTGGCACAGGAGAATCCGGAAGACGATGCAGTGGGCGAATACGGGGAACTCTGCACGGCGCACGATGAGAAGAAGGCGGGCAAATCCAACCGGCTTTCGTCGCCCCGCGAGGGAGTGCCCGTGAAGATGGAAAGCATCGAAACGCACATCGAATTCAAGCAGTCAAACCGTTCGGCCGACTTCATTCAGGGTGATGACACGGAGGACACTCGCGGACAGTACATTCGTCAGGGACAGTTGCTGCACCAGGTGTTTGCCCACATCGAAAAGGCGGACGACCTTCCTTCGGCACTGGAACGGCTGAGCTTCGAAGGGGTGTTCGAATCGGATGAGCAGAAGCAGCAAATTCAGGGACTGGCGCACTGGGCCTTGCAGCATCCTTCCGTGAAGGACTGGTTCAGCGGCACGTGGGAGCTTTACAACGAGTGTGCCATTGTCTACACCGACGAGCAGGGACAGATGCAGACACGCCGCCCCGACCGCGTGATGCGGAAAGACGGACAGGTGGTCGTGGTGGACTTCAAGTTCGGAAAGAAGAACGAGGCTTACCGCGCACAGGTGCAGGAGTACATGGATTTGCTCACGCAGATGGGCTACACCCACATCCGGGGATTCCTCTGGTATGTGTTTGCCAATGAGCTGGAAGAAGTGACGCTTCCGGCCTGAGTTTATTTTTTCACAACGATATTTCGACAATGCAATATATGGAAACTTTTTTGAAGCAGGTGGCCGCCGATTTGTACCGGAAGATGAACGGAGACTTCACGAAGGTGGCTGTGGTTTTCCCGAACAAGCGTGCCAGCCTCTTTTTCAATGAATACTTGGCACAGGAATCCGACCGCCCGGTATGGTCGCCGGCCTACGTGAGCATCAGTGAGCTGTTCCGCCAGTCGTCGCAATGGGTGACGGGCGATTCCATCAAATTAGTGTGCGACCTCTACAAGGTGTTCCGTGAAATAACGGGCAGCAAGGAGAGCCTGGACGAATTCTACTTCTGGGGCGAGATGCTCATCAGCGACTTTGACGATGCTGACAAGAACATGGCCGACACCAAGTCGCTGTTCAGCAACCTGAAGGACCTGAACAAACTGACGGGCGAATATGACTTCCTGGAGGAAGGACAGAAGGAAGCGTTGAGCCAGTTCTTCCGTAATTTCTCCATCGAGCAGGTGACGGAACTGAAGCGACGTTTCATCTCATTGTGGGACGTGCTGGGCGACATCTATACGCAATACAAGGAATTGCTCCGCGAGCAGGGCATCGCCTATGAAGGAATGCTCTACCGCGAGGTGACGGAGACCATGGACGTGCAGCAGTTTCCCTACGACAAATATGTGTTCGTGGGATTCAACGTGCTGAATAAGGTGGAACAAACCCTGTTCAGCAAATTGCACGAGGCAGGAAAGGCCCTGTTCTACTGGGACTACGATACCTTCTACCTGAACAAGCATCCGCACGAGGCAGGCGAGTTTATCCGCCGCAACCTGAAGAATTTCCCCTCGGAATTGCCGCCTTCCCTGTTCGACCACCTGAACCATCCGAAAGAAATAACCTTCATCGAATCGCCTACGGGAAACGGACAAGCACGCTACCTGCCGCAATGGATTCGGGAAAACCTGACGGAGAACGAAAAGGAAACGGCCGTGGTGCTCTGCAACGAGGCCATGCTGCAACCTGTGCTTCACTCACTGCCGGATAACGTGCGCCACATTAACATCACCATGGGTTTCCCGCTCTCGCAGACACCGGCCTACAGCTTCGTAAAGACGTTGCTGGAACTGCACATTGCGGGCTACAATTCCCGCAGCGGACGCTACCAATTTGCCGAAGTCATCAGCGTGCTGAAGCATCCGTACACGCAACTGCTTTCCGAAGAAGCCGCTCCGCTGGAAAAGGAACTGACGGAAAAGAACCGCTTCTATCCCCTGCCCTCGGAACTGGAACGGGACGAAGCCTTGTCGCTGCTGTTCAAACCGTGCAGCCACAACCTGGAGCTGTGCAAACGGCTGGCCGACATCTTGAAGCAGGTGGCACAGCTGTATCGCAAGCAGGCAGCCTCCACCAGCGATGCCCTCGACCAGCTCTATCGCGAAGCCTTGTTCAAAAGCTTCACCATGGTCAACCGCTTCCATGCCCTGCTTGAAAGCAAGGACCTGGAGGTACAACCTGTCACCTTCCACCGCCTGCTGGTACGCGTCATGTCGACAGCCAGCATTCCTTTCCACGGAGAGCCGGCCATCGGTATGCAGGTGATGGGGGTACTGGAAACACGTAACCTGGATTTCCGCCATGTCATTCTGCTGTCGGTCAACGAAGGCCAGTTGCCCAAGGCAGGCGGTGATGCTTCGTTCATCCCCTATAACCTGCGCAAGGCGTTCGGCATGACCACCATCGACCACAAGATTGCGGTCTATGCCTACTATTTCTACCGTCTGCTGCAACGGGCAGAGAAGGCTACGTTACTCTACAACACGGTGAGCGACGGAATGAATCGGGGAGAAATGTCGCGCTTCATGCTTCAGCTGCTGATTGAGTGGGGCTATCCCGTACAGCGGAAACAACTGGAGGCTGAACAGTCGCCCATTGCTTCCTCACCCATCTGTATCCCCAAGTCGCCCGACATCATGAAACGGATGCAGAGCGTGTTCGACGTACGGGTAAATCCGAAAGCCCTTCTTTCCCCGTCAGCCCTGAACTGCTACCTGGACTGTCCGCTGAAGTTCTATTATAAGTACGTAGCAGGACTGGCAGCCCCTGAAGAAGTAAGTGCAGAAATCGACTCAGCCAAATTCGGAAGCATCTTCCACTACGCTGCCGAACACATCTACAAGGAGCTCACGGCACACGGAAAAGTCATCAACAAAGACACCTTGGAAGCCCTGCTCCAGGAAGAAGTGAAACTACAGAATTACGTGGACAACGGGTTCAAGGAGCTGTTCTTCCACCTCCCTGCCGACGAGCGTCCGGAATACAACGGGGTACAGCTCATCAATTCCGCCGTGATTCTGCGCTACATCCAGCAGCTGCTTCACAACGACCTGCGCCACGCTCCCTTTACCTTCGTAGGTTCCGAACAACGGGTCATGGAGGACGTAGAGATACAGACACCCAAGGGGGTCATCCGCTCGCGCATGGGGGGAATCATCGACCGTATGGACAGCAAGGACAACGTACTCCGCATTGTGGACTACAAGACGGGAGGCAAGGCCGACACCCCGCCCAGCGTAGAATCGTTGTTCACGCCCGGCCCCAAACGTTCCAATTACGTATTCCAGACTTTCCTGTATGCCGCCATCGTATGCCGGAAACTGCGTGAACGGAATGATGACCGGAAAGTAGCTCCTGCCCTGCTCTACATTCACCGGGCTGCGGCAGAAGATTACTCGCCCGTCGTCCAGCTCAAGGAATCGTATAACAAAACCACTCCTGTGGAAGACTTTTCATTGCTGGAAGAAGAGTTCAGAACCCGCCTACAGGCACTTCTGGAGGAAATTTTCAATCCCGACCTGAGTTTCAGTCAGACGGAAGAAGAAGACCGGTGCACTTATTGTGACTTCAAGGAAATATGTAAACGATAGAAACAGAATCAAAACAAGTGTTAAAATTACATTTTTCTCTGAACAATCCAAGTGAACCGGATGTTATAAAAATGTTTTTCATAGTAATAGATAAGAACAGTATTGGTATTTGTGAAAATATCAGCTGTAAGGGCAAAAGCGTTTGTTCTTTAAAAAATAAGAGAGGCTGCATTTCCCCGGCAGCCTCTCTTAATTTTTTTATCTCTACACAAATGTTTTTTATTCCTGATAATCATAGTACCACCAGTAGGTATCGCCAAACTCGCGACGCATACGGTTGCGTTCTTCCAGCGGAGAACCCTCTTTCTGCTGCAAGGTCTGGTAAGCCTTGAAACGATCTAAAGTCAGACTGTCTGCACGCAAAGATACAGTATCATTCCGCTGAACATGATACAGCGTCAGAGCTTCCCGGTAATAACGCGGCAAGGTATCTTCCGGCAAATAGAAATCGGGAACGGCCTGTGCAAAGCTGTCCAGTTTCTTTTCAAGCAGCAAGGCAGAAAGGTAATAGTCCAGCGAGGTATATTTTCCGGTTCCCTTGTAGCAGATGTTCCGCAAGAATACCATACGGTCTTCTCCCTCATAAGGACGTGCTCCCAGCAGGTAATAAATGGAATCGTTCGTATAACGGAGCGTGTGCAGAGAATCCGTTTCAAAGAACAACCCGTCGGAACGGTAATACTGCGGATAAGCAAACAGCTTGTCGCCCATCTTTCCCAAGCGAGACAAGGCCACGGCACGATAGGCGGTCAGCGTACGGCTGGCCTCCAATGATTTTTCTCCTACGCGTAACACCTTGTCATACTCCCCGGCTCGCAGGTAATGTTCCGCCTCCAGCTCATGATGAAACTGCCGGTTGGTACTACCCACACACACCGTCAGCAGACACAACCCCAGCAAGATAGCCAGGTTACTGTTGACCAGTCCCCAGAGACTTCCTTCGTGATTCAGCTGTACGCGAAAAACTCCACGCAGCCAGTAACCGATTCCCACAAACAGCAACACCAGTAAAGGCAACAGCCAAGTCCACGGAGTATGGTAGTCGGAGATATACACTCCACGCCCTACATCCGTCAGGGCACAAAGCACCAAAAAGGACGGCACATACGCCAGGGCACGCACCCTTCCCTTCAGCCCCAGCAGACTGTTTACTCCCCAGCGCAGCAACAGCAGAATCAGCGTAATGACCAGCGCGCTGGCCATCGGAGCAAAGGTAGTCTTTCCATGTGCCAGCGAGAAATGAAGGGCTTCCAGCACATCGCGCTGGAACACATAAAGATATACAAAACTAAACAGAGAAAAAAGAAGACCGCATACAGCAATCATGATGCGTGCAGTCTTCTTATAAAATGCATTTGTGTAATCACTCATACAATATCAATTCAATCTTTCACTCGTTTTAATACAACTGCAGAACGGGCCGGCACATACAGTTTCAGCCATTCTTTCTTGTCTTTTGCATAAAGCGGGTCGGCACAGGTGAAGTGGCGGAGACTGTCGTCTGAGAAGCCGAATCCACCAAACTGCTTGTTGTCTGTGTTCAGAACCACATCGTAGGCACCTCTCGGTACGAGGAAGCCATAATCGGTAAACGAACGGGTCGGGTTGAAGTTGAACACAAATACCAAATCCTTGCGGCGGTATGCCAGAATCTGGTCACCGTCGTTATGCCATACCTCGATGACATCCGATTTCTGGATGTTCTTCACGCTGCGAATCAGCTTGACCATCGCCTCATCGAAGTCGCCCAGGTAATGATAGCACAAGTCCGGATTATCAACCAGGTTCCACTGACGGCGTGCATACTTGTATGACCATCCGTTGCCTTCGCGCGGGAAGTCAATCCACTCCGGATGACCGAACTCATTACCCATGAAGTTCAGGTAACCTCCGTTGATGGTAGAAGCCGTGAGCAGACGGATCATCTTGTGCAGGGCAATGCCTCGTTCCACCACTCCATTCTCGTCGCCAATCTTGAAGTGCCAGTACATGTCGGCATCAATCAGACGGAAGATGATGGTCTTGTCACCCACCAGTGCCTGGTCGTGGCTTTCGCAGTAAGAGATAGTCTTTTCATCCTTGCGGCGGTTGGTCACTTCCCAGAACAGGCTGGACGGTTTCCAATCCTCATCGCGACGTTCCTTGATAATCTTAATCCAGTAGTCAGGAATGTTCATGGCCATACGGTAGTCGAAGCCGTAACCTCCGTCTTCGAACGGAGCAGCCAATCCCGGCATACCCGATACTTCCTCGGCAATGGTAATGGCCTTCGGATTCACTTCATGAATCAACCGGTTGGCCAGCGTCAGATAACAGATGGCATTGTCATCCTGATGACCGTTGAAGTAGTCACCATAGTTGCAGAAGGCCTCACCCAGTCCGTGGCTGTAATAAAGCATAGAAGTCACCCCATCGAAACGGAAGCCGTCGAAATGGAACTCTTCCAGCCAGTACTTACAGTTGGACAACAGGAAGTGAATCACCTCGTTCTTGCCATAGTCAAAGCAGAGCGAATCCCATGCCGGATGCTCACGACGTCCGCCCTGATAGAAATACTGGCAAGGATCACCGGCAAAGTTGCCCAGTCCTTCTACCTCGTTCTTCACGGCGTGTGAGTGTACAATATCCATAATCACGGCAATGTTCATCTGGTGTGCCGTATCGATAAGCTGTTTCAGTTCTTCCGGTGTACCGAAGCGTGAAGAAGGAGCAAAGAAGCTGGACACATGATAGCCGAAACTTCCGTAATAAGGATGTTCCTGAATGGCCATAATCTGAATACAATTGTATCCGTCCTTCGCAATTCGCGGCAGTACATTCTCACGGAATTCATTGTACGTACCAACCTTTTCCGCATCCTGTCCCATACCGATGTGGCATTCGTAAATCATCAGCGGAGCCACATTAGGCGTAAAGGTCTTTTTCTTGAACTTATACGGTTTCTCCGGATTCCATACCTGCGCACTGAAAATCTTGGTCTGTTCATCCTGCACAACGCGAGTAGCCCATGCCGGAATACGTTCACCGCATCCACCTTCCCAGTACACTTTCAGCTTGTACAAGTCGCCGTGCTTCATGGCCTTTTCCGGCAGATTGATTTCCCAGTTACCCGTCTTGCGCACACGTTTCATACGGAAAGCCGGTTTCTCCTGCCAGCCATTGAAATCGCCTACCAGGTAGATTTCCGTCGCATTCGGCGCCCATTCACGGAAGGTCCATCCCTTGTCAGTGCGGTGCAGACCAAAATACATGTGTCCGGTAGCAAAATCCGACAACGTCTTCTTTCCTACCAGTTCCTTTTCTTTTTCCACCACATGCTGATGACGGCCGTTGATAGCATCGGCGTATGGTTCCAGCCACGGATCATTCTTTATGATATTCAATACCTTGTCCATAGTATTAGTAATTAGAAATTATTTGACACGTACTTTTACAATCACTTTTCTCACTCCGTCGGGAGTTACGCCCGGTGCATGTGCATCTTCCGGGAAGAAAATAGCAAACATACCCGGCTTTACGGTCAGGTAGTCAGTAGCCAGTCCTTCATAGAAGGTAATATCTTTTTCTGCATTGTAAGCAGCTTCGGGCAAATCCGTACGCGGCATATAGCCCATTACTTCCACCCCCGACAATGGAATCTGGATGTCGATGAAATCATTGTGTGTTTCCAGACGCGCTTCTTCCTTTGTCTTCGGACGTGCATCTGCAAAATTCACCATCAGTTCACCTTCCTTCAGCACTACCTTCCCCACTTCGTGTGCCTGCAAGTCAGTTGCCTTCAAAAAAGCTACAGCCTCTGCAAACAAAGGATTCAGTGACACATATTTTTCCAGATTTTCCAATTTGTCAATAACCATATTCTTTCAATTTTAAATCGTTAATATTTTATTCAAACTCATCTATCGTTTCATTTGTAAAATCGGCAAAGCGTTTCAGCTGGCGAAACACGTCGATAATCCGTTCCATAAAGTCCGGACGGGAAAAGAACTCATCTTCCACCCGGCAGGCCACCGTAAAATCCTTGCAACGGATGTACTGCGGATAAGGAAAATCCTTCGGAAATCCCTTGGGCACCGTCTTCAGATGCGACTCGCCTACCACCGGGAAATACTCCTTGAAAGCTGGATCTTCCACGATGGCACGATACTCGTCAATGCGGTCGCACACCGACTGACGCACCGCCCGCAACATATCGGCAGGCATGCACCAGCTTCCTCCGGCCAGCATACAATTGCCCGGTTCCAGATGAAGATAATAACCACAGTGATTGGATTTCTTTCCCCTTGCATTGATATACCCTCCGATGTGGGTCTTATAAGGAGACTTGTCGGAAGAAAAACGGACATCCCGGTAGATGCGATACGTGCAGTCACGCGGAAGGACGTGCGCCACACTTTCATCCCATGGCGAAAGGCGGGCAATCACCCCTGCCAGCAACTCCTCGAAGTCTGCCTGCACACTCAAATATTCCGCTTTATGTTCCTGAAACCACTCCCGGTTGTTGTTTGCCGCCAGTACTTTCAGGAAATCCAATATGCCCGGTATATCCATATTCTTTACTTTTGAGTCACACAAACTTACGAAATTAATTCTTATCTGTCGAATAAAACGATATTTTTTTACATTATCCCAGCAGATTCAACAAAAAATCGTGCACCTTTCCGTTGGAAGCCACCACTTCGCGGCCAGAATAGCATGAATCACCCCCGGAAAAGTCGGTCACCCTTCCTCCGGCATTCTGTACCAGCAGGATACCTGCCGCCACATCCCACGGACAAGTGAAGGCTTCGGCACGCGCTTCAAAACGCCCGTCGGCCACGTAACACATCTCGGCAGCCGCCGCACCGACCACCCGAATGCCTGCCACATGCCCGTAGCAGCCTTCTATCAGGCGGTTGAATACCGGCTTGTAAGCCTCCGTTTCGTACGGAAGACCGAAAGCCATAAAAGCCTCATCGGGTACAGCCACCTGCGACACCCGAATCTGTCGGTCATTACAATAAGCAGGCGCCCCCTTGTAAGTCCAGAAACACTCGTCGCGGCACACTTCATAAACCACTCCCAGCAAGATTTCCTCACGGTTACGCAAGGCAATGCTCACACAATAAGGTGCATGGTTATGAATGAAGTTGGTCGTACCGTCCAGCGGGTCAACCAGCCAGCAATACTCCTCGTCGGTGTGAGTTCCGCTCCCCTCTTCAGCAATAAAACCTGCCTCGGGAAGCAACTCCCGCAGACAGGCTACTATTCTTCGTTCCGATTCCTTGTCGACATACGACACATAATCGTGTGCGTGCTTCTTCTCGATCCGCTCACGGCTGAACTTCTTCCGCTCCTCACGGATAAAAGCCCCCGTGGCTACAGCCAGTTCACGCACCTTCAAAGTCAGTTCGGATAATTCCATCATTATTTTTTCTCCTCCAATAAACGTCCGTATCTGAAAGTCCCTTTCCGGACAATATTTCCGTTGGCATCCATCTCTACGAATGGACCGTCTTTCTTTCCCTGCTTGAAGAAGCCCTCAAAGCGAGTGCCGTCCTTTTCAATCAGCACACCCTTTCCTTCTTCCTTTCCACGTACAAAAGAACCTGTATAGACAGAACCGTCGGCCATGTGAAGCACGCCTTCTCCCTCGGCCATGTTGTTCTTCCACTGACCTTCGTATTCATCACCGTTGGCCCACTTGTATTTTCCGGTACCAGAGCGCTGGTTCTTCGACCATTGCCCATCGTACACCGCTCCGTTGGCCCAGGTGAACGTGCCTTGTCCCTCCTGCTGTCCGTTCAGGAAATGACCTACGTATTTGTCACCGTTCGGATACGTATAGATACCCCTTCCCGTGCGTTCACCGTTGGCATAATCGCCCTCATAGCGTTCGCCGTTCTGGAAATAATAGATACCCTTTCCATCCTGCACATCATCCTTCCAGTCGCCCACGTACTTATCGCCGTTGGTATAGTAGAAAGTACCCTTTCCGTGACGCATGCCGTCCTTCCAGTCGCCTTCATACTTCGACTTATCCTCCCACACCATGGTGCCCTTCCCGTTCTTCAGGTCGTTCTTCCATTCGCCGGTGTAGACCGCTCCGCCTTTCCAGGTATAAGTACCCTGTCCGTTGCGCTTGTCATGATGCCAGGTTCCAGTATATAAGTCCCCGTTATAATAGGTCATCGTACCCTCACCCTCCTGGTAGTCAGTGTACCACATCCCGTCGTAACGGTTGTTGTTCATGAAATAATACGTTCCCTTGCCGTGCTGCTGGTCTTCGTACCACTCTCCCACGTACTTTTCTCCGTCGCTGAAAGTGTAGGTACCTTCACCCTGGCGTTTACCCTTCACATATTCACCTTCGTACACGTCGCCATTACGGAACACCGTCTTTCCCTTTCCGTTCGGGCGGCGTCCTTTCAGTTCGCCGGTATATTCCGAACCATCCTTAAACTGGTAGTATCCCAATGACAACTGGGCCGAAGCCGATACCGAGCTGAATGCCAGCAGGGCAAATAAAAATAATGTATGTTTGTTCTTTCTCACGTTCTTAGTCTCTTTTTTAATTCCGCTCAAAAATAGTCTTTTTACTTTTGCACGAGCCGGAAGGTTTATACTTTTTTACCTGCCACTACCTCTATTAAGTTTTCTTTGCAGAAATAGCGCTGAGCCAACGAAAGCAGTTCATCGGACGTCACCTCACGGATGGCAGCCAGCGACGCATCAAAAAAGTCGGGCTTCAATCCGGCCGTTTCGATGAATATCCAGGCATCCGAGAGCGAGAATGCCCCCTCGTACGAACGGCACATATCGCCCAGCATATAGTTGCGCACCATCTCCAGTTCTTCTGCCGGCACCTTGTCCTGACGCAAACGGTCCATTTCATGATACACTTCCGTGATGACAGACTCCATGTATTCATTGGCCGCTTCCGTACTCACCACCAGCAGACTTGTGCCCGGATAAGACACCAGTCCGGCCCCGATGCCGTAGGTATATCCTTTATCTTCTCGGATATTCGACATCAGACGACTGCCGAAATACCCTCCGAACAGCGTAACCAGCACACGCAGTTTCAGGTAATCAGGATGCTTGCGGTCGAGCGAGAAACCACCCATGCGGAGCGAACTCTGCAAGGCATCCTCCTTCTCCACGTGAACCCGTTTACGGGCATCCTTCACGATGTTCCACGTGCGTTCCACCTTCTCTGCCGTACAACTTCCCCAGGGCGCTTCTCCCCAGTGACGTTCAATGCAGCGCACCACCTCGGGCGTCACCTTACCCGACACGTACATGGAGCAGTTGCCCGAGTGATAATGGCGGTGATAGAAATCCTTCAGCGCCTCCACCTGAATGCGTTCATAATCCTCCAGTTCGGCATAGCGTCCCAACGGATGCGAAGTACCGAAAAGCGAACGGTTCAGCTGCTTGCGAGCTAGTACGTCCACCCGCTGGTTGTTCACCAGGAACTGCTGGCGGTTGATGTCGCAGATAATGCGGAACTGCTCTTCCGGAAACACAGACTCCTTCACCAGTCCGGCCACAATCTCCATGGTGCGGTCAAGGTGTTTCGTCAGCGTATACAGTGTCACAAATCCACAGTTCACAGAAGAAGAAAGGTCGAGCCACGCCCCGTAATAATCCAGCCGTTCGGCAATCTCGCCCGATGTCATGCGCACCGTTCCCTCACGCAGCATGCGGTTGGTAAACACAGCCTGAAGCGGCTGCGACTGGTCGAGCTGTCCGCTCCGCACCAGCAGGTCGAAACGAATCACATCCTCGTTTCCGGCCGAAAGCACATACAGCGGCATGCCGTTCTTCATACGGTGCAACTCCGGCTGCAAGATGGAAAAATGCTCCAGCTGACGGATGGCAGGCGCCACACTACGGTCGAGCTGCGTCATAGTGCCTCCTGCTGATTACGCAGAAACTCTTCGGCCCGTGCCAGATCCTGCGGTGTGTCAATACCAATGGTCTCCACTTCGCTGATGCCCACCTTGATGGAATAGCCGTTCTCCAGCCAGCGCAACTGCTCCAGCGATTCGGCCAGTTCGAGCGACGACTGCGGAAGAGATGTAATCTCCTTCAGCACCGGAGCGCGGTAGGCATAAAGTCCGATATGTTTATAATACGTATGTCCGGCCAGCCACTCCTTCTTGTCGCGGTTACGCTGGTAAGGAATGATGGAACGGCTGAAGTAGAGCGCCTTCATTTCCTTGTTCACCACCACCTTGGGCGAGTTCACGTTTTCCAGCGCATCAAATCCGTCGGCAGGCGTAAACGGTTTCACAAGTGTGGCAATCTGTGTTGACGCATCGTCAAAACAAGCCTTTACGGCTTCCAGCTGCGAACACTGAATAAACGGTTCATCGCCCTGAATGTTCACCACCACGTCATAGCCGCTGCCCACCTTACAGTAAGCCTCGTAGCAACGGTCGGTACCACTCTTATGGTCGACCGACGTCATTACCACCTTTCCACCGAAAGCCTTTACAGCCGCTTCGATGCGTTCGTCGTCGGTAGCCACGTAAGCTTCGTCCAGCACACCGGCCACTTGTTCATAAACTCTTTGTATCACGGGTTTACCTCCCAGTAGTGCCAAAGGTTTGGCGGGGAAGCGTGTAGATGCATATCTTGCAGGAATAATTCCAATAAATTTCATGGTTATTGTATTTGGGTTATGCTTCGCAAATGTACGAATAAAAAGTGACAAACAGAAAAATGAACTTGCTATTCAGATTTTTCAATGATTGTCTTTATCCATTCCGCAAACCGCGGACACTTCTCCAAGATGGATTTTATCCCGATTTCCAATGCTATCAGGTTTCCTTCCAGCACTTTGTTGTAGTCGGACTTTATAGCCAGTAATCTTTTGGAGGGAGCCCCTTCAGGAGAGGTATTGATGTCTTCGGGGTTGTCGTAGGATGAAATGATAGAAGCAGTCTTTGCTGCGAGTTCTTCTGAAAAATAGTACTCAAAACCTTTGTTACAGGAAAACAGCAGAGCCTCAAATTCGTGCAGCTGTATGTAAGAGAAAAAACGACGGTCGTCTATAGCCTCATTGATTGCCGCTTCCAACGACCGTATTTGCTCTATTTTGTCCGCCTTCTTCATGCTGTCCTCATAATGGGGCATGTCGTGGGGAAGTCTGAAAAAGTCAATAAAGGTAGTTACGATATAATCGCTTTTTTCGGACATCAAAAGAGGCTTGATCGTGTTTGCCAGATGTGAGTAACTCACCATTCCTCCCCGTCCTGTCCTGCTTGTCCGAACCAAGACAGGCGTAACGCTCAATATACCAAATTCTTGCAAATAGGGAGAAATGACAGAGTTGACAAACTCTTGCTCCGTCTGTCCTTCGACGACAATATACACACGTTTCATAACTGCCCTCCTATCATGTTTTTCTCCCACAAATCACTGAGAGACAATTCGTAATCGTCCATCCATTTTTCTAGTTCTTCCCGTTCTAGATGACGAAAAACCGATTGGTTATCTGCCCTGTCCACCACAATAATGTCTTCCACCTCAAAGCAATTGACCAGATTGGTGGACTGAGTAGACAAAATAATCTGGCTTTTGAGCGAAGCCTGCTTGACAAGTTGGGCCAGTTTATTGATAGCGGCCGGATGCAAACCCAATTCAGGTTCATCAATAATTATCACTTCCGGCATCTTGGACTGCAACAATAAGGTTGTAAGGGCTATAAAACGCAAAGTACCGTCCGAAAAGCTATAACCATCGAGGTACATATCTGTATCCCTCTCTTCCCATTCCAGACGAATTCTTTCCTTGTTGTTGGCATCCGGACGGAGCTTGAAGCCCTTGAAATAAGGAGCAATAGAACGTATCACACCCTCTATCAAGCGGAATGTCTTTTCATCGTTCAGCATCAATGAATACAGGTAAGCGGCAAGATTGGATCCGTTATCACGCAAATATTCATTATCGTTAATCGGACAATCTCCACGCATGGGAGAAGTGGCACTGGTATCGTGAAAATGATAAACTGTAAAGCTACCTAAATATTTTCTCAAGTAAGCAGCCCTCCATCTTTTATTATCCTTCAAAGAGGATTCTTCTACGGCAGAATCCCAAATCGTTCTGTTCCACTGTGAATAATCCTTTCCCAGCTTATGACAGTTATTAAAAAAATCTCCCGTTTTTTCAATATAGCCTTTGTTCGATTGCGATGGTTTAATCTCAAAGAAAAAGGCATTTGTATTGTCAAAATCAATCAATCCCTGGATAGACGGCGATACTTTTCTTCCCTGACGCAGCAAGTTATCAATTCCCCCTTTAGACAAGGTATAACTGCCAAAGCGCTGTTCATATATTGCCTTGGTCAATTCAAAGAATGAAATGAAATTACTTTTTCCAGCTCCGTTTGAACCGATTAACACATTCAGCCGATTCAAAGGCAACGACAAGTCTTTAATGGACTTGTAATTCTCAATCAAAACCTGCTCTATCATATTCTATCTTAAATTCCGCTTTACCATAAACAAGCACTTTCTCTACCGGTTTTCTGTATATTCCCAGTTAAGACTGTACCTGCGCATACGCTTCTATCCTTCATCCTGATTCAGATAGTTACGTAATATGCAAAATTAGAAAACTTTCTCAAAAGCCCTGCAACAATCACCCTTTTTATTGAAAACGTACAACCAAATTCAGTACTTCCAAAACGCAAGTGCATTCAAAACAAAACGCCTTTGCGTTTTAGATCAAACGCAAGTACGTTTTAAGTAAAACGCAAGGGCGTTTCATCTTAAACGTAAGGGCGTTTTAGTCCAAACACAAAGGCGTTTTTCAGAGGATTTTTACACCTCTGAAAATCAATCAATTACATTTTCTTAAATTTTACAGATAACCCAGTATCCTCCCACTACCTGCAAGAGCATTCCGGGAATACCGCTGCGGAAATCCTGCAAGGCGGTGAACAAGCTGCCGGAAAGTGCCCACTCACCCAGCGTACCAGCCAGTTGATAGAACAGCACCACGGCCAGCAGCAACGGCAAGGTGACTTTCTGAAAGCGGGCGGCCACCAGACCGGCACCTACAGCCAACAGCACAGATTTCAGCAGGATGGCAGGCAGCACGACAGGTGCAGGCATGCCGAACCACCATGAGTTGAGCAGCGGCGAGAGTACGGCCGTCAGCAGTCCGGCCTTCCAGCCGTATTTATAGGCTCCTACCAGTGAGAAGAAATAAATGGGCAGCCAAGTGACTCCTCCCTGCGGCACCAGGTGGAAAAGCTGGGGCAGGACAATGTTTCCGGCCACAAACAGCAGGGCGGTGACGTAGGTCTTCACGCGACTGTATCCCAATGTGTAAAGTTTTACGGTTGTTTCCATGTGTATTCGTTATTTTTCTGAGATTGTTTTTTCTTTTTCTCCGGCTTCCCGCATGCGGCGTACAAAGTCTTCAATCACGGGATAGAGTTCCACGGGATTGTCCGACACGTCGCAAAGGGTTTCCAGCGGACACCGTCCTGTGCGGGTGCGGTTGATGATGCAGGGCACTTCTTCGGCATAGGCCACCTCTACCCCTCCCTTCCGGAGCAAGGCGAGTGCAGGGGTGCTGACTACCCGGGTCCATACGCGGGACACGCCGCCCAATACCATCAGGGCTGCCGCTCCCTTTCCGATGACTTTATCGGCCAGCCAGGCTCCTTTCAGGAAGGCGCGGTCTGTGGCATACAAGTCGTACAGGTCGGCCACGCCCCGACGGGAGAACGTGCGGGTTTCTTCGCCCTGACGCACCACGCAGGAATAGTTTCCTTCGTTCAGCAAGCGTATCAGTTCGTCCATCACAGTGTTTCCTGTTTCAGTTGTTCCACGTAGGCATCAATGCGGTGAAGTTCCTTCGGAATGTCGATGGACTGCGGACAGTGCGGATTACATTGTCCGCAACCGATACAGTGACTGGCCTGACGGAGTTTCGGCACGCTGCGGTCGTAACCCACCAGGAAGGCACGGCGGGCTTTCACGTAATTCTCGTCCATGCGGTCTTTCGGCATGTTGCCCTCGTTCACGCACTTGTTGTAATGTACCAGCACGCCGGGGATGTCGATGCCATACGGGCAGGGCATGCAGTATTTACAGTCGTTGCAGGGCACGGTGGGGTATTTCTGCATCAGGTCGGCCGTATCGAGCAGGAACTGGTTTTCCTCGTCGGTAAGCGGCACCAGCGGAGAATACGTGCGGAGGTTGTCTTGCAGATGCTCCATGTAGGTCATGCCACTGAGTACGGTAAGCACCTTTTCCGGTGTACCGGCAAAGCGGAAGGCCCACGATGCCACACTGCCTTCGGGATTACGTTCTTTCAGGCGGCTGAAGATGTGGTCGGGGATGTTCGACAGGCGTCCGCCCAACAGCGGTTCCATCACCACTACCGGAATGTTCTTGCTGCTCACCTGCTCGTACAGGTAGTCAGCATTCACATTACGTCCCGATGCGTGCTGCCAGTCGGAATAGTTCAACTGAATCTGCACGAAGTCCCAGTGCACCTGGTCGTGCATGGCCAGTGCCCGGTCGAATTCCTCTTTTGTGCCGTGGAACGACCAGCCCAGGCGGCGGATACGTCCGGCTTCTCGCTCCTTGAGCAGGAAGTCGAGCAGACCGTTGTCAAGGAAACGGCCCTGCAACCCGCTTTTTCCGGGAGCTCCCAGCATGTGCAGCAGGTAATAGTCGATGTAGTCCACCTGCAGGTTCTTCAGCGAGTTGTGGTACATCTTTACTCCGAAATCATAGTCGGAATTGGAGAAGTTCGACATTTTGGTAGCCACAAAGAACTTGTCGCGCGGATGACGCTTCAAGGCGATACCCGTCGACTTTTCCGACCAGCCCTGCACATAGACCGGAGCCGTGTCGAAATAGTTCACGCCATGTTCGATGGCGTAATCCACCAGCCGGTTCACTTCTTCCTGGTCGATGACATTGCCGTCGCCTCCCGGTGCCGGAAGTGTAGGCCAGCGCATGCAGCCATAGCCTAGCAGCGACACCTTATCCTCGTTGGGAGGGAACTGGCGGTAGGTCATCTTGCCGACGGGCACTTCCTTAGCGCTTTCGCCGGCTTTTTTCTTGTCGGGCGTACAACCGTAGAAAGCCGCTGTGGCTCCCACCGTACTGATGCCGACTATTTTAAGGAAATCTCTTCGATTCATCTGTTTTTTCTCGTCCATTCTCTTTCTATATATAAAGGTAAGACAATCCGATTAAAGTACACGATGGCGTTCATGGCCTTCCACGTAGATGTCACTCAGCGGACGGGCCGGACACAGGTTCTCGCAGGCTCCGCAACCGATGCAGCGTGCTTCGTTCACTGCCGGAATCTTCAGTGAATCGGGGTTCGACGGGTCGGACGGGACCATGGTGATGGCGTTCACCGGACAATGGCGGGCGCAGTTGCCGCACTCCTGCTTGTCGGTAAGCGGAATACACAAATCTTTTACCCACACGGCATGGCCTATCTGGATAGAAGACTTCTCTGCCTTGTCAATTTTCAGGATGGCTCCGGCGGGACATACCTCGGAACAGCGCGTACACTCCGGACGGCAGTAGCCGCGTTCGTACGACATGTAAGGCTGCATGAAAGTATCCAGCGAATGAGAAGGACGGAGCACTTCGTTCGGACAAGCCGACACGCAAAGCTGGCAGGCCGTGCAATGTGACTGCAGATGGCGGAGTCCGCGTGCGCCCGGAGGCACAATCGGAGTTTGGCGTACCGGCTCTTTCTTGTCCACGATGTCGGCCAGTCCGCCGTCCATCTTGATGGCCTCAGCCTTCTTGGCTACCTGTGCTTTCAGTACCGAACCGGCCAGCAGCAAGGAACCGGCCAGGAACTCACGTCGTCCGGCGGTACGGTCGGCTGTTTCCGGTGCCGGAGTTTCTGCCTTTTCCGCTTTCTTTCCGTAGGCAAACCGATAGCCAATGGCTCCCCTATGACATTTGTCCAGACAGTCCATGCAAGCCACACAGCGGCTGCCGTCTATCGCATGGTTCTTCACATCGATGCAGGCGGCCTTGCAGTTGCGGGCGCAAAGCGTACAGCCGTTGCATTTCTCCTTGTCAATCGTGATGCGGAACAAGGCAAAGCGGGAGAAGAATCCCAGCACGGTGCCCACCGGACAGATGGTATTACAATAGGTACGTCCGTTGCGTGCCGCCAGTACCACTACCAGTACCAGCATGACAGCTGCCACTATCAGCACCGGCAGACTCTTGAGCCAGACATCTACCGAATAGAAGGCATAGCTGTCCATGCGTTCGGCCATAGAAGCCAGCAGGTTGTTTCCCCACATCCACAAAGGCTGCAGGAAGCTGTGTGCCGCACGGCCGTACACGGCATACGGGTCAAGCAAGGCTACCAGGGCATGCACACCCAACAGCATCGCCAGCACAAACACTGCCAGCACACCGTAGCGCAGCCAGCTTTTCGGTTTGGAATACGTGTAGGGCATCTTCTTACGTCCCCGGCCCAGACGGGCCACCACGTCCTGAAACACGCCCAGAGGACAAATGACCGAACAGTACACTCTGCCCGCTATGAGCGTGAGCAATATCAAACACACGATTACTCCGGCGTTCAGCGCCAACAGAGCCGGAAGGAACTGTATCTTCGCCATCCAGCCGAGCCATGCATGAAGCACACCCGTGAAATCGACGAACAACAGCGTCACGAATACCAGGCACAGCATCCCCAGCGTGAGCCTGACTTTTCTCAGCATATTCACAGTAAAAGCAATTTTAGTTAGTTATTATATTCTTTCTATCACGTTTTCGTGGTAAATCCTCACAAAAATAAAAGGAATTGTGTTTCGAAGAGTCTTTTTGCGCAGTTTTTTATCCCAAACAGTATAAGTATTCGATTAACTTACGCATAAAGGGCCTTTTTGCAGCATTTATGCAGAAAAAATGTCATAAATATTGATTATCTGAATTACAAATTCTAATTTTGCTTCACTATTACCTAACAAAAGAACAGCAGTTACAACATGACATACGCATTTATTACGGCAGCCGAAGCCGCTGCCACCATTCATCATGGGGATACCGTCGGCATCGGCGGGTTTTCATCGGTAGGTACACCGAAAGCCGTGCCGGAAGCACTGGCTGCCTACGCAGAAGCACAGCATGCACAGGGGAAAGAATTCAAGGTAGGCCTTATCACGGGCGGTGCCACGGGCTGTCAGGTGGACAGCGCACTGGTCAAGGCACACGCTGTATCGTTCCGTACGCCTTTCCAGTCGAACAAGGACATGCGCGAATCTATCAACCAGCACGAGGTGCAGTATTTTGACCTCCACCTCTCGCAAATCGGACAGGACGTGCGCTACGGTTTTTTAGGGAAAATCCACGTAGCCATCGTAGAGGCTTCCGACCTGACGGACGACGGAGAAGTCATCCTGAGCACTTCCGTAGGAATCTCACCTACCCTGCTCCAGATGGCCGAACGGGTTATCATCGAACTGAATGAAGCGCATACGGGAAAACTTACCGGCATGCACGACATCTATATTCCGGCCAACCCTCCTTACCGGAAAGAAATTCCGGTGTATCGCGTGAACGACCGCACCGGACACATCAGCGTGAAAATCGACCCGAAAAAGATTACGGGGGTGGTACGCACAAATGCCCGCGACCACATCGCGGCCTTTACACCGCAAAATGAGACAACCCTGCAAATCGGACATAACGTGGCTGCTTTCCTGCTGCGCGAATGGAAGAACGGTGCCATCCCCAGGGAGTTCCTTCCCCTGCAGTCGGGTGTGGGCAACATTGCCAATGCCGTACTGGGTGCACTGGGTGACGACCCGAACCTTCCGGCTTTCTCCATGTTTACGGAGGTGATACAGAACTCCGTCATCGACCTGATGATGAAAGACCGTATCCGCTTTGCTACCGGCAGCTCGCTCACTCTGTCGGAAGACCGTCTGGACACGATGTACGAGCATATCGACACCTTCCGCGAACGCATCCTGCTGCGCCCGCAGGAAATCACCAACCACCCGGAGATGATTCGCCGTCTGGGTATCATTGCAGTAAACACGGCTCTTGAAGCGGACATTTTCGGCAACGTGAACAGCACACATGTATCGGGCAGCAAAATTATGAATGGAATTGGAGGCTCGGGAGATTTTGCCAGAAACGCATATTTGTCTATCTTTACCACCCCGTCGGTGGCCAAGGATGGACTGATTTCGTCCATCGTGCCCCAAGTATCCCACGTGGACAGTACAGAACACGACGTACGCATCCTCGTGACGGAACAGGGCGTGGCCGACTTGCGTGGCAAATCGCCTTCGCAACGTGCCCGCTGCATCATTGAAAACTGTGCGCATCCGGACTACAAGCAACTGCTGTGGGACTACCTGAAACTTTCAGAAGGAAAGTCCTGCCACACGCCGATGTCGCTGCGCAACGCTTTCAAGATGCATATAGCGTACGCCGAGACGGGTGACATGCGAAACACCCAATTTGAATCATAAGAATGGAAAAATTCGACATACACATCTTAGGATGCGGTTCAGCCCTGCCCACTACCCGCCATCAGGCGACCTCGCAGGTGCTCAACATCCGCGAGAAACTATTCATGATTGACTGCGGCGAAGGGGCACAGGTGCAGCTCCGCCGCGCCAAACTGAAGTTCAGCCGGCTGAACCACATCTTCATTTCTCACCTCCACGGCGACCATTGCTTCGGCCTGATGGGACTAATTTCCACCTTCGGCATGCTGGAGCGTACCGCCGACCTCCACATTCATGCTCATGCCGACCTGCAACGTCTGCTGGAGCCTCAACTGGAATTCTTCTGCAAGGGAATGCCCTATCAGGTGGTGTTCCACCCCTTCAACCCCGGCGAACGTACCGTCATTTACGACGACCGTTCCGTCAGCGTGGAAACCATTCCACTGCGTCATCGCCTGCCCACCTGCGGTTTCCTCTTCCGCGAGAAGCCGACACCGAACCACATCCGGCGCGACATGATTGACTTCTACGGCATTCCCATCTGCATGATGAACCGCATCAAGAACGGTGAGGACTACACACTGGAAGACGGCAGGGTGATTCCCAACTCAGAACTGACCACTCCCTCCGATCCTCCCCGCGCGTATGCCTACTGTTCGGATACGGTCTATCTGCCCCGCATCGCAGCACAAGTGGCCGGAGTGGACTTGCTGTTCCATGAAGCTACCTTTACCGAAAGCGAAGCCGTCCGCGCCAAACAGACCCTGCACTCCACCGCCGCACAGGCTGCCCGGATTGCCAAGGACGCGCAGGTGAAGCGTCTGCTCATCGGTCACTTCTCTGCCCGCTACGAAGACGAGAAGGCCCTGCTCGAAGAGGCCCAAGCCATCTTCCCCGACACACTGGCCGCCGACGAGGGACTGAAAATCTCACTCTAAGAAGTTAAAGAAAACTAACCCTATTAAACCGAACCAACGGATTGTCGTCTTACCCAACAATGACGAACCCGCACACGCCATGAACAATTATAACGAAAAAGAAACCATACTGATGCTTCAGGACCCGTCGACCCAGCGGAAAGCGTTCGAACGGATTGTGAAGGCCTACAGCGAACAGCTGTACTGGCAGATACGACGCATGGTGGTTTCACACGACGATGCCAACGACTTGTTGCAGAACACGTTCATCAAGGCCTGGACCAACTTGGACTATTTCCGGGGAGATGCCAAGCTTTCCACGTGGCTCTACCGCATCGCCTTCAACGAATGCCTGAACTTCCTGAACAAGCAGCGCGCCGAAAACCAGCTGTCCATCGACGATGCCGATGCCGCTCTGATAAACAAGCTTGAAAGCGACCCTTACTTTAACGGCGACGAAACGCAACGGCTTTTTCAGAAGGCCATCCTGCAACTGCCCGAGAAACAGCGCATCATTTTCAACCTGAAATATTTCCAGGAAATGAAATACGAGGACATGTCGGAAATCTTAGGCACCAGCGTAGGCGCACTGAAGGCATCCTACCATCATGCCGTCAAAAAAATAGAAGATTTTTTTCACCAGCATGATTAAACCTTTTTTACAAATTCGAATCTAACTTCCAAAGGAGGCAACAATATGAAAAAGGAAGAAACTGACTTATTAAAGAGATGTGGAACCGAGAACCCGTTCACAGTGCCTGAAGGTTACTTTGCTAACTTCACGGAACAGCTGATGGACAAGCTTCCGGAACGAGAAATACAGCCTGCACCTCAGCTCACGCTGTGGGCACGCGTCAAACCTTGGGTGTACATGGCTGCCATGTTCTGCGGCCTGATGCTCAGCGTACGGATGTTCGTAGGTGAAAAAGAAACACAATCGCCTGCCGCCGGCACTATGGGTGACATGGAATTTTCAGAAGTACCCGATGAATACATCGACCCCATTGTCGACCAGACCATGATGGACGACTATACTCTATACGAGTATCTCACTGATGCAGATACGGAAATTTATAAATAAACCAACCATGATAAAAAGAACTTTTTATGCCCTGACTCTCCTGCTCATCTTGTGTGTGAGCAGCATTCAGGCACAGAATACCAAATTCAGCAAAGAAGAATTCCGCAACCGCCAGAAAGAATTTTTCATTCAGCAGGCGGGACTGAGCAACGACGAAGCACAAAAATTCTTCCCTCTCTATTTTGAACTGCAAGACAAGAAGCAGACGTACAACAAAGAGGCGTGGCAGAAACTGCGTCAAGGCAAGAATCCCAACACTACGGAAACGGAATATGGGAAAATTGTGGAAGATGTGATTCAGGCACGTATTGCAGCCGACGAACTGGAACTGGAATATGTGCGGAAATACAAACAATTCCTTCCGGCCAAGAAAATCTATCTGTTGCAAAAAGCGGAAATGCGCTTCCACAGAGAACTGCTAAAAGGTTTCAAACACGGTCAGAAAGGTCCGGAAAAGAAAAAATAAAGGATACGGATAGATTTTTTCTTCCAAAAATTTGGAAAACAAAAATCTTTGCGTACCTTTGCACCGCCTTTGAAAAACAAGGCAACTCTCAAGAAGAGTTTTGGAGAGGTGGCAGAGTGGTCGATTGCGGCGGTCTTGAAAACCGTTG
>ERZ773193.20-NODE-20-length-222361-cov-7.845452_pt1 | contig 222361 bp, 165 predicted proteins | sample MGYA00511110_ERZ773193 | MGnify/ENA primary metagenome ERZ773193 (study PRJEB29015, sample SAMEA2737784) | human gut metagenome | biome: human gut; feature: human-associated habitat; material: faeces | place: China | collected 2012 ... | reverse complement strand
AAAAGTCAGTACTTGGTCGAAGGAAACCTTCCCTCTTCAGAGGGGAGTTGTTTAGGACGGTAGAAAAAAACGCGGTCATTAAAACCATGCCGCCTAAGAAGGTGAAGCGCAACCAGATTCTCCAATTGATCGGCCTTTGGATCAGACTTGAGCAAACGAATGAAGCCATTGTCCACAAAGTAATACTTCTGGCTGCTTTCTCGTTCCTGCAACTTGCCGACAATATTGGATATCGGCAGCACCAGGGACGATTCGCATGCATATTGCAGATAGCTGATGCAGGTGTTCTTCGCTATCGGCATCCCGGCCTCCTTCACCATCTTGGTGAGCCGGGTAAAAGACAGCGGCTGTCCGATACTTTCTGCCACCTGCTTGAGAAGCATACGCAGCGCCGAGGTATTAGAGACCGTGTGGCGCACGATGACGCCAGCGAGATAGATCTCGCGAAAGGCGTCGTTCACGGCTTCGAGCCGGTTGACGGCATTGACGCCTTTGGGCAATCCGCCGTACTCGAAGAATTCTGCAAATGCGCGACGGATACGAATTTTTCCTTTCACTACGACTATTCTCTACGCCTTTGACTCTGAGAAATTCGGAAAAGCTCAGGGGGAAAACATTCTTGGTCAGAAAGCGACCGCCTAGAGTCTCCTCGATTTTGAGGTCCCGCATCCGTACGTCGGATCCGGTTATGTAGATCTCGGCTTTTGCATCGGCCATGCGGCGCGCAAACTTCTCCCAACCGTCGATTAGTTGAATCTCGTCAAGAAACAAGGCCGGCAGCGAGTCTATTCCCGAGATCTCAGCCTGAACTTCAAGAAGGTTGCTGAAGTCTGCAACACCGAAGCCAATCAGCGTTCGTCTTCGAAATCGATATAGACGATATCGTCCCAGCTGCGCCCGGACGCGAGCAGAGCTTGAATCCTGGAAAAGAGCAAATGCGATTTGCCGGAGCCTCTGGCGCCAACCTAAATACAACGAGGGAATTCGCCGATCGCTATGTCCCGAGCAAACACCGTTTTTGGGGCAACCAGGCTGCGGTTGTCTATCAGTACTTGACGAAGAACTTCGAGAGAAACCATGGCCTAAACCGTTCAATCGATTGAACAATATTATCCTGCATTTGTTCAGTCGCTTGAACACCCTTGAGAGCGCCGGAGCTCGGCCTGATGTCTCGGCATCCGGATCTATGTAGCGTTTTATCTCTCAGATGGCAGAACAGACCCTTGCACTTGACCGATGAACTCACTCATGACTCCCTCCATTCCGTGCGGCTATCCTCCGCCACACGATCCAAGTAAAGTCGCTGTCTTCACCGTTTCAGACGATTGGTGCTGCGACGATCTGCTTGACTGCTATGGCTCGCTAGACGAAGTCTTGGAGGTCATCAAAGGACTTGTCCGTGAAGATGTACCGGACTACGACGATCTAACGGCTGAGACTGTGGCCAGGCAGATTCTCGACGTTCGTCTTCAGGATGGCATCTACCGACACCAGGTGCCGTTCTACTCAAGCGGTGTTAAGCGAGAACTCAAGCAAAAAGGCATTCCGGTCACGAAGGCCGACGAACTACGGGCATCGCTGCCGCACTTCTCGGATCGGATCAACGATCTGCTGCGCACTCGCAGCATTCGAGACGTGGCCGTAGACATCGCCGCCGGTGTCGAACTTGACGACGCCTACCGCGGCAACTATGCCGGCTATCCGGCTTCGCTGGTTTCCAGGATTCTGCGGGAACTGGTGGAACAGGGAGAATTAAGCTGCGCAAAGTCAGTTCAGCGTTAATGCAATAAGCGACTAGCTACCACACGACTGATCAGTCAGTCCTTAAACGCACGCCATGACACAACCTACCGAAACAACACCTGCTAACTGGTCGGACGATCCGAAAGTCAACGATTTTTGCAATGAGCTCCTTGGATCCGTTCGCGAAATGAAGGCAGGACAGGCAGCCCGTATAACAAAGATTCCTGCGACGAGCCCGAATTCGACCGAGAACAAATCGAGCCGGAGGTTTGATGGAACTCCGTCTTGCCCGGGGCTTCCTCAAGCTTCCTAAAACGTCCACTCTTTCCACTCGAGTCTCGATTCGATCTCAGCAATCTCCTCCTCCGTCGCCAGGTTCATCTCATGGCCGTCGACCAACACGAAATCCAGCGTCTGAACCGGACCGGTGATCTTTCTAACCGACGCATAGACGGCCTTACCGTTGAACTCAAACGCGTAGCGAATGCTGCTGCAGGTGCCGCGGGTTCTAAAAAGCTCGGCCATGCGGTCACGCACCTCGCTACTTTTGCTCACCCAGCCGTTGTAAGTGAAAAAAGTATCATTCGGCTCTTCGTCGTCACACGTTACCGCCTTTTTGACCTGAAGTCCGCATTCCGAACACTGCCAAAGCGGAGTTCCGGCCTGCTTGGTCGTGTCGTCAACCACCTTGTCGTGAGTTATATCAATCATGGTGTCTCGGCTTTGACACAGAGGACAGATGACAGGCTTGCGGATCACTTCGGGAATGTACTTGCGTAGAGCAGTAAATCTGGAGTGAAAGTCTTCGAAATCCTTCGGCTTGGGAATGCCCATGTGTGTATCAGCCAACCTTTTGACCAGATCCTGCATTCGCAGAGGCACCGGCATCGGGAATTGCGAAAAGAAGCGCATTGCCAGACCTCTCGGCCATCCAAGCCATTTGTCGAAAATCTGATACAGGTCCCACTGGATCGGGAAATCAAACGCTTCGAGTTTGGCGGAACTTGCCGTCAGCATAAACGTTGAGATCGGCCGACGGTAGAAAAATCCGCCGGAATTCACTTCAAAACGATCGAAAAAGTTCTTCCGGATTTCGATGTCGTACACGCCGTCCTGACTCCACATCGCGCTGAACACCTTTCGCATCAAAGCCAAGTTGAGTCTGCGGCCGTAGAGAAGCTGCACATATTCGGCAACCACCGACTCGTCGTCAATACAGACCGTGAAACAATCGTTCTCGTCTTGCTCAACCTCGATGACGTTCTGTTCATCCTTGCATAAATTCGCCCACAAGATGCACGCCAACACAAAGCGCGCCGGTTTGGATAATCCGTCACCCAGGCTTTGACGCGTGAAGTAAAAAAAAGTCTTCCATGGAGGTCTCCTTTTCTCAAACCTAACCTCGCAAGTAGCGCTCGGAAGTCGTGTTTCAAAACACAATCGTCCGAGGCTGGTGCTCTTCCAGATGAGTGTAGACAAGGCTGCGCCAACGATTGACGCAAGCAGGCAGACGGCCTCGGAGTCGATGATGGACTCGATGGTGACGGTCGCGCTTCTAACGGAGGCAATCGATGACTGTCTCACTCCACAGGCATCGGCACCCAACCGCAGAAATACGGCACGTACAGGACCAGCAACCAGAACAGATAGCAGCAGGCAACGATGGCGCCGGCAATGGCGAAATACCGAATCCTCGGATGGTTGCGAAAGAAAGCTTTCATAACATCCCCCTACCCAACAAAACTTCTCGCGGCTCTCTGACCTCAGAAACGGGGGCCGTTTGCTTCGATGATAGTCCCGACAGACTGATACCGTGTCACAAAATCGACAAATTGGCCTAATAAAAAAATGAAGACGCTCTCCGAAACCGCGCATAACCGCGAATCTCAAAAGAGCGCCTTGGGCAGGCAGCCGTTCGACCAGCCGCCTTATCACCGCAGCAAATACTCAGACGAAAAACCGCATCAGGATCATACCGATGAAGGCCATCAACAGACTGTTGAGCATCAACAGCGGCCAGTACTTCTTGGGAACATCCGCCACGCCGAGGAGTCGACCCATGTACTGAATTTGAGAGGCCATCAGAATCAACGCAGGTGCCAGAATCGTGACGTCGTGACCGTTGAGGACACCGCTCGAAGCCAGGCTCGCCGCAACACCGACGCCTGCCCCGCACGACATCCAGGTGGCGAGCAGCACGGTGATGGCCTGACCGGGCAAATCGAAAATTCCCATGATTCCGCCGCATGTGCGTCCGAGAAAATCCATCACGCCCCACAACTGCAGAATGTAGGTGAGCACAAAGGCCATCACCACGTTCGGAAGCAGGCTGTAAAGCCCGATGTTGAGTCCCTTCTTGAGGCCGACGATAAAGATGTCGAAGGGATTGTTCGAGGTGGTCTTGGCGGCTTCGTTACTCATTTTCGAAATCCTTCTTATAAACGGTGCTCAGAACAAAGCGGGTGAACATGCCGCCCACGAACTTCAGAACAAAGATGATGAGCATCGGAATCCACACCGGACACACGAAAAGGAAAAACAGCGCAGAGACAATGGCGTAGTAGTTGTTGACGCATCCGGCTCCTGCGTACTGCCATGCGGACATGGTCACCAGTCCTTTTTTGCTGAGTTGACCGCTGTCGTACATACCGCGGGTAAGAGCCGCACCGCCATCCGTGCTCTGCAGATCGGTGATCATGGCAAGCGCCGTAAAGCCGGGCAGTCCCAACAAGGGCTTTAAAAGCGGAGTCATGAGTACCTGAGCGGCACGCAGAGCTCCATAGTGCGCAAGCACTTCAATGAGCCCCATGGCAAGCATCACGCTGGGAATAAGCGACAGAGCAAACAAAAAAGCAGCACGAGCCGACAAGCCGCCCGAACCGATGTAGTTGCTCTTGGAGTCACCGATCACACCGAACTTGCCGATCAGGGTCGTAAAGTCAAAAGCGCTCAACCACTTGCGCGCTTCAGGCATTTGATAGAAAACGCCGGAAAAGATGACGATGGCAAAGATCAAAGCGATATACGCTCCGATGCCGACTTTCTTTTCCTCTTTTAACTGAGGAGACGGTTTGTTATCCATGATTTTCCTTTGGGGTGGTTTGTTACCTTAACGAATCCTAGAACAGCGCCTTGAATGCGTATGGCAAAATCGACAAGCCTTTGAGCAAACCCGTATTTCGCTAGGTGCTATGCCCTACAGACAAAACAGTAAGCGGCGTTAGGCTTATCACCCGAAGACTATGGAAGGCGTGCCTGCACAAGGCAACACCATCAAAAAAGGATCGAAAATGAGCAAATTGGACGTCGTCGAAATTTGGAAAGAACTGCACCGTATGCCCGAACCCGGCATGAACGAATTCAAAACCGGGGAGTTTCTGGCAGATGCACTCGAAAAATTGGGCTATGAGGTCACCCGAGGCGTGGGAAAAACCGGTGTCGTGGGTGTTGTCCGCGGCAAAGAATCCGGGCCCGTTGTGATGCTGCGCGCCGACATGGATGCGCTTCCCTTCAAGAACGAAGACGGCAGCATTGAGTATGTTCATGCGTGCGGTCATGACTCCCACAGCGCCATGGTTCTGACGGCGGCTGCCGAACTCGTGGACAAAGTCAAAAAAGGCACGCTCAAGATCCTGTTTCAGCCGGCCGAAGAAACGCTCGAAGGAGCGCTCGCAGTGATGAAGGACGGCGTCATAGACGACGTGGACATTGCGCTGGGCCTTCATGTGCGGCCCGTTCAGGACATTCCGGCCGGCACGTGCTGCGCAGCGGTGCGGCATTCGGCAAGCACATTCCTCTGCGTGGAGATCGAGGGCAAGTCGGCTCACGCGGCTCGTCCCCATCTGGGCGTCAACTGCGCGGAAGCCGCAGCGCTGATCACCAATGCGATCTGTGCGATCAAGATGAATCCTGCCCTGACTTGGTCGTGCAAAGTCACCTCGATTTCGGCTGTGTCGTCGGCCTCCAACATCATTCCAGATCGCGGCGAACTTGTCCTGGACGTGCGGGCTCAGACCAACGAACTGATGGACGAACTTCTCGAGAAAGTGCGGCGGGCGATCGAAGGCGCAGCGTCAAGCATCGGAGCCAAAGCGATAATCAAGTTCCCGGGCGGCGTCATTCCGGCAGCCATTTACGACGAAGATCTCGTCGCCGAGGTGGCGCAAACCATCAAGGAAGAGCTCGGAGCGGACAAATTGGCTCCCGACTGCGGTGGCGGCGGAGAAGACTTCCACTACTTCAAGCAGGCCAAGCCTAATATGAAAGCGGCGTACTTCGGGCTCGGAGCCGGCTGCACGCCGGGACTGCACGCCCGCAACATGACGTTTGACACCGCGCAACTTTCCAAGGGCGTCAAAGTGCTCGTCGCAATGGCGCTCAAGAAACTGGGTTGACATGCCGATGACCCGCCGGGTATCGCAAAAGATTACCCGGCGATTCAGGCCGTGCTCTTTTAGTTTCGCTGGGAGTCAAACAGCGTGTAGTGGCAATGCCCCTTCTGGTATTCGTCGGCGTGCAGAATGGCTTCGTAGGTACCCGATTCGTTGATTTAGCGGTGACCGTCTGCGTTGACCTTGAGCCAAGGCTGAGAGGCCATCCAGAACATGCCGACGTCACCCGACTTGACCGTTTCGGGACCGTTTTTCTGATTCGGACGGATGGCGCAGCGGTCAAACTTCATGGAGGCGTGCGTCTCATCCATCTTCGCGCCGACCCAGAGGCATGCGCGGATGCCGTCACCATGAGCGCCCGGCACCGAACGGTTGCGGCCGATCACGCGAAGCGTCCAGGGCTGCAGCGCTTCGAGCATCTTGTAGTTGAGCGAAAAGTCGCCGGTGGCAACCACAGTGCCTTTGGATGCAACGTAACGCACGTACTTGCCGTCCTTATTGGTGGCAATGCAGCCGGTGACGCGCCCGTTCTTGCGCTGGAGCTTGACCATCTTGGTGTTGTAGTCAAAGCGGGCGCCCCTCTTGACGCAATAGTCGTAGAGAACCTTGTTGCCGTTGAGCGGCTTACCCGTACCGTCGTCGGAAGTGCGCCAGCGAGGCGAATGTCCGGTCGGGAAGTGATGGTGGTAGGCCGGATCAACAGAGTCACCGGACTCGTGCCACAGTTCCACGCCGCGCTCGGCAAGACGGTCGCCGTACCAATCGATCGTGGCGCCGGAATTGTCGCACCAAACCTTGACCAGATCCTGCTGCAGGTGGCCGGTAGCGTATATCGTCACGGCGCGAATGAATTCGAACTTGTCGATCTTGGTTCCCTGCTTTTTCTGATAGCGGGAATTCATGGCGGCCAAGTCGTCGCGAATGCCGGTGCCGGTCGGGAATCGGTCGATGCCGATCACCTTGGCCCCCTCTTCTGCCGCAGCGGCAACGGCAAACATACCGCCGGTACCGCAGCCGATCACGAGAATTTCCGTCTTGATCGTATCGACAATGTCTTTTTCCGCAATTTCGGGCGGCTTACCGAGCCAGTCGCCGTCATCGGCCGCTTCGGTCTTGGTGATGACTTCAACGGGAATTTCACCTTTGGCCTGTGCGATGCACTTGGAGGCCGCCTTGTGAACGGCCTGAGAAGTGATGCTCGCTCCGGAAACGGCGTCAATGTCGGCCGACTGAGCCTTCAAAAGAGATTGCCTGAGCTGCTTTGCAGCGGCCTGGCCGATGTTGGGCGTCTCGTGCGAGACGTCGAGAACAACATCCGTGATCTTGTTTGCATCAAACGTCATCGTCACGACGACGTCGCCGATCCCTGATGCTTTGGCTGAATAGGTACCGGGCTGATAGATACCGACGGGCGCCGCGTGCAGACCGACGGCAGCCAGCGATGCGCCGCTGGCAATGCTCGTGCGCAAGAAAGCTCGGCGAGACAGATTTTTTTGTCCATATTGTTCTCCGGTGGTTCCTGATATCCGAAGCATTCTCCTGTGCTTCGCGGATCCGGAGAATTCTCAAGCTGCGTGTTGCACCCAGGTCAAGAGTAATGGGAAAGATCTTAATTTGTGAGCCGATCCGGGCGGGAGGTGGCATTCGGGTTAGTCCCAGGCAGAACTTTGCCCGCATTTTTCTGCCTTGTCCGGGGCGAAAAAACAGCACGGTTACTTATGCTCGAAGTTCGAGCTGCAACCAAAAAGGCGATCTTGGACGACAAGCTCGCAAGCAAAGAGATACCGCACTAGCTGACCAATAAAGAAAAGCCGCCTACACCAGTCCTTTTTCTTTAAGCAACATCATTCGCGCAATCAACTGCGCCGTACTGCCGACGCCGAGCTTCTCACAAGCTGACGCGCGATGAAACTTTACGGTACGTTCCGCGATAGACAATTTGGCAGCAATCGCTTTGTTGGATAGGCCTTGCACGACGAGCTGCGCCACCTCACGCTCTCTTTCGGTCAGCGAACGAGCGTCGCTTTCCAGAGCATTGTTCTGAAGTTCAGACAGCCTCCGCTTGCAATCCTCTCGACACCAATGCAAAACGGCTTCTTTCAATCGATCCGGAACCACCGGCTTGAGCATGAAGTCAACTGCACCGTCCTTCATCGTCTGCACAGCCATATCCACGTCACCGTGTCCTGTCACAAAGATGACCGGCAAGGTCACGCCAAGTCTTCTCATTTCTGCTTGAAGCTCCAATCCGCTCATCTCCGGCATGCGAACGTCCAGAACAAGGCAACCTGCCGCATCGTTCTGATCGTCAAGAAAGGCTCGAGCCTGTTGATAACTCTTAACTTGCCACCCGACCGCACCCAGCATGAAACGGTAAGAGTTAAGCATCGTCTCGTCATCATCAACAATGCGAACCAGACAAGCCGCCTTCACCCGGGCTTCCGGCAAATCGTCAATTTTGGTGTGTCTATCCGTCATTTTTTTATGCTTTCGGCAAAACCACCACGGCCTTCAAACCAAAAGGCTGATTGCGCTCGATTCTCAGTCTGCCTCCGCAACCTTCCATAATGCGGGCCGATATGGCAAGGCCGACGCCCAAACCGGTGGACTTGCTGCTCGTTTTCGGTGAAAACAGATCCTGAAACATAGAAACGTCAACCGTGGGCCCATTGTCTGAGACGGCCAGCTCCCACATCGAGCCGTTACTTTCGAGTTTGACGTCAACTTTCGGATCTGTCGTGTGGCGGGTCGCTTCAGAAGCGTTCTTGAAAAGATTCAAAATGACAAGAGAAAGCTCCACCGCATCGACCTGTACATAGGCATTGGGCGGAACATTCACGTTGATTGTCGGGGGCGACTTGGCCAACAGACGAAAATCTCTGACGGCGTCACTGACAACTTTGAGCAATGGCCGTTTTTCAATTTGTTTGCCTGCCCCGCTCTTGGCGTACCCGCGAACTCGTTCGATGATAGCGCTCGCCCGCTGTGTCTGTCCGATGATCTCATCAGCGGCTATGCCGATCAACTCCATCGTATCGGACTTTTGTCCGACCTCTCCGGCAGAGCTCGGTTTGCCGTGTTCGGTCTCGCCCTTGGTAATCGTCCGAATTCCGTCTGCGAAATTGGCGATCGCTCCAAGCGGTTGTTTGAGTTCATGCGCCACCATGTTGGAAAGCATGCCGACCAAACTGGCCTTTTCAAGAGCCTGAAGTCGCGATTGAGTCTGCAACACTTCGTTTTGCGCGGCTTCCCGTTGCTGCATGGCCGCTCGCAGACTTGCAGTTTTTCGCCGTACTTCCAAAGTCACAAAAACCGCATGCCATATGCCTAAAAAAAGCAGTCCGAGCGCCACGAGGACCACCCATCGGTATTCATGCCAAAAGCGCTTGAACGTCCACTCGCGCAAGTAGCTGTAGTGACCGATTTTCAGATCCTTGAAAAGACGGTCAATCCTTGTGAAGTCGCTTGCGATGCTCCAATACATCGCTGAGTCCTCCGGCATTGAAAACAAAGCTGCCGAAGCCTTTCGGCTCAATTCCGGCAAAGCTTCGGTCGTTGCAGCAAACACCCAATCAGGGTACAGCGCGGTAGAAGTCAGACAACGCAAACGAGGTTCCGTCTTTGCCCCGATAACACGAAAGTCGTCCGGGCCAACAAGTCCTTTGTGCACCATTTCCTCGAGCAGACAGGCGCGCACCATACCAATATCGGCTCTTCCCTGCTTCATCACGTCAAAGACGCTCTGCATGGGATATCCGGTAAAAGTAGTCGAGCCAAAGAATGTTTCAGGTTCATATCCCCGAGCATTCAGTTCTCCGAGATGAACACGGTATCCGCCGAATGCATTGGGCGCAACGGCCACCGCCGTTTTACCCTTCATATCTTCGAACGTGCGAATCGTCGTATTTTCACTGCGGACAAAAAAGATGCCGCCCATACTGAAATTGGGATCATCGGCTTCGCGAATTTTCCGCGTAGCCAGATGACGGGCGAGACCCTGAGTCTGCATATGCGTGAAAGTGCCCGCATTGGAGATGAAAAAATCAAGCTGTTTGCGACGAACGGCCTCCGGCAGCGTGTCAAGATCGTAATACGAAAGTTCAATATTCCGCCCCCAGGCTCTTTTCAAAGCCTGAACCGTCTCGGAGAAAACTTCTGTGCTAGACAATTCACCGATTGTGCTCAGAATACCCAGTCTCACCGGGCCTTCTGTGGCCAACCGACGGTCGAGACTCGACACACTGGACGATGCAGCCGACGGATTTTGCACCGCCAGCATCGTCATCAGCACAACATTACAAATCCATCTGGGCATAATCGCAACCACCGAAAAACAACCTGCCGTCACAGACATCATAACGGCAGGTCGTCAATTGGAGATTCCGGTGCTTTAAGCCGTTACTCGAACGTGCTTGCGAAGAAAGTCGTCTATCACGGTTTCGAGCAGAGTTACCAACGCCATCGCAACATCGTTGTCAGGTTGCTTTGCTGCGAGCTCGGCTCTTACCCAAGAAACCCAGGAGAGATGCTTCTCAGCAAAGGAAACCGCGGCGTCAGCGTGACCGGGCGCGGCAAGAAGACGCGCCCAGAAAGCCAACAGCACACCGAGATGATCGGCCGGCTCATGCAATGCGGCTTCGGGAGCAAGGCCGAAATCGCTCATCACCTGCAAGACCTCATCGCGCGGCTCCTGCATCACCAGTCCCGTCACCGCCACGCTTTGATGCGGCGTCACGGAACCTTCGCCGACGCAAAACGCACGTGTCCAGCAGCGGGACTGCTCCTCAATCGAGCTTTCCCGCAATACATGTGCTGCCTGACAAGCTGCCTTGGCCACGGTTAGAGGCCCTTCAGACAACGTCTGCATCATTGCGGTAAGACTCAAGCAAATCGAGTCATCCGCACCTTTGAGCAGCCAGTCAGAAAAAGTAAGCGCCGCAAGAGCCGTCACACGATCGGAAAGATGTTCGGTCACTTGTGATTCACTCCTTACTTCACAAAAGTCTTCCGAGCCTCATACAGCACATTGGGCTTTGTCTGTTCGACAAGTTTGCGCGGCACGCCCACGGCATCGAACGTTGCATTGGGATGCAGCTTTTTGAGTTCCTCAATCGGCCCGCACTCCAGTGCGCGACCGGGACAGGATGCCACGCAGGCGGGCTTAAGTCCGACACGCAGGCGATCGACGCACATGTCGCACTTGGTCATGTGAGGATGCTCGGGCGCACCCATCTGTGTTTTTTCCAACGCCTCGAAGTATTGCGGCGCACCCCAGGGGCAGGCCTTCGCACAAGCTCCGCAACCGATGCACTTGGCGCTGTCGACAATGACCGCACCGAATTCCTTTTCCTTGGAAATCGCCTTGACGGGACAAACCTTTACGCAGGCCGGATCATTGCAATGGTTGCATGACATAGAAAGCGGCACTACCTCGACGTCCGGAGCTCGTTTTCCAAACTCAAAGAATGTCACACGACGCCAATTTTCCTTCATGTCGAAACGCCGCAAAAAAGCATAGTTCGATGCTTTATCGGATGTTCCGGCTTTCCAGTCCCTCGGCGTTTCCAAACTCTTTAAAGAATTGTCCGTCAGACCGTTTAGCTTGGCGTCGCCGCGACGTCCCTCGTTCCACTCTTTGCAGGCAACCGTACATGTGGCGCAGCCCAAGCATCGCTTCTGGTTAAAGTAAAAACCCCACTGTGTCATTTTCGTATTCCTCGACGTATTCGTTGATGATCTGCTTGAGCCGTTAGGCGGGCAATGTTGCACTCACTTCACACACACACCCGCCGGCGGCAAAGCCGCCCGACTTCGATGTCTGCAGATGCAGGTAGGGGTCGCTCGCACCGATGTCTCGGTCGATCGTCAGCGTGTTGACGGCCCCGCCCACGTCAACGGGCACACGATGGCAAACGGCCTTGCCCGTACCGGCTGCGTCAAAGTAGGCGTCAAAGAATTCGGTTTGACTCGGCTGATACCAGGCGCCTTCACCGATCGATACGACTCCGGGCAATTGACGTACGGTGACTTTGGCCGGAAGTTTGATGCAACCTGCTTCGGTGTAGACATAAACGTCGGCACCGTCCTTGATACCGCGCGCTGCGGCGTCGTCAGGATGCATGGTCACGGCGTGCGGGAAAACGTCCTGGATCATCGTCGTGTTGTCAAAGGACGAATGCGAACGATTGGGCATATGCGGCGTCGTGTACTGCAGCGTATAGCGACGACCCGAAGCATGAGGCGTTTTCTCGAGGATGTCTTCGTAGCCGTCGGCCGGGCGCACGTACTGGGCACGAGCCACACCGGCCTGAACGCGACCGCGCTGCGCAAGCCAGGGGGAATAGAAATTGATTCGGCCGGTATCCGTCGGGAATTCTCCTGGAGCGAATTTGGCCGCTGCGATCACGCTCTTTTCGGGCGGAACGGGCAGCTGCAGGTTGGCCTTTTCAAGCATCTCCTCAAACGTAGGAAGCTTCATGTCGGGATCGACCGACTTGTAGGCTTCAGGCAACTTCGTACCCTGCCACTGAATGCGCATCACATCATGGTCCGTCATGCCGTGGCGTCCCCAATCCAGGCCGAGTCGCTCAGCGATCATCTCGTTGATGGCAACGTCGCTCTTGGCTTCGTACATGGGATTGACAACGGCGTTGACCACGTTCATGTCGGTCTTGACACGACTGCCCGTAAAGAAGCTCTCTTCGAGGTGCGTCACCACCGGAAGGACCAGATCGGAATAACGCGCCGTCGTACTCATGAAGCGTTCGTAGCTTACGACATAGTCGAGTTTTTTCCAGGCAAGAATCTTGGGATTGATAGAAGAGCGCTGATTAAACGGGTCGGCTGAACCGCCGCCGCGCCAAACCATATCAATTTCAATCTTGGCGTCGGGCCCCAGATCGATACCGTTGATGCCGAGCACGTCGGCTCGAATTTGTTCGGGCGTACGCGAATCGCGGCCTGTCAGCAACACTTTGCTTTGCATGTACTGAGAAAACAGCAATGCGCTGTGCTTTTTCCCCTTGCACATGGCGGGCGCCTTGCCGAGCTTGACCGCCATACCGTCAACGGGAGCCAGAGCGCCGATGCCGCCGCCTCGAACCGTTGCGTTGCCGGTCATAGCCGCCAGACACAGCAACAGCCAAACATGGTACATGCCGTTGCCGGTACGTTGCGCACCGCCGCAAGTCCATGTCGAATGCAGACAAGCGGGCTTGGTCTTGGCGTAAGTCACAGCCAGAGCCTCAATGGTTTCGGCCTGTACACCCGACAGGAGAGAGGCCCAGCGCAACACGCCCTCTTCCCCGCCGTGTTCGCGATTGAGTTCATCGAGGTACTCCACAAACGACTGACCTTTAGGCGTCGTAAACGTGGTTCCTTTCCAGGGCTTGCCCGTGATCGGATCTTTCGCAGGAGAATGACTGACAACCGTGTCACCCGGGAAAAAGCCGAAGCAATACTTGCGGATATACGCTTCATCGTGCAGACCGCGCCGATAGATCGTATTGGCCATGGCTGCCAGAATGGCACTGTCAGTCCCGGGACGCGGTGCAATCCACGGCGTAATGCCAGGGGCTCCCGTTGCCATGGCTCCTACCGTACCCGTGTAGCGCGGATCAACCACCACGATCGGAATGCCCTTTTCTCTGGCCTTGGTCATGATGAAAGGCAGATGCGGCGACGTTGTTTGCGGGTCGGCACCCCAAACGATGATGAACTTGGAATTGAGCATGTCAATTGACGGATGCCCGTTGACGCCCTTGCCGAGTGCGTTAAAGAGCGCATCCATTTCGTTGCCGGCCGAGTGATGGCCCCAGCACGAAACGTACGGGCCGAGGAAAGCAAGCGGCGTGCTGCCAACCTCCCAGATGGGGATGTAGCCCAATTCCTTCTGGCGAGCTCTCGCCTTTTCGATATGCTCGCATGCACGGTCAATAGCTTCATCCCAGGAAATGCGCTTGAAGCCCGCAAGATTGCCGCGTTCGATCGTTTGAAGAAGCGGATACTTCAGACGGTCGGGAGCGTACAGGCGTTTACGTTCGGCATAACCCTTCATGCAGGCGCGACGCTGCATCTTACCGATCGATTCGTCCGTCTTGGCCGCTTCGCAACGCGGAACGTCACCGGCCGAGGTCAACGCAAGCAGTCTTCCGTTTTTGACATGGGCCTTTAACATGCACTGCCCGTGGCAATGGATTTCGTGATAGGTGTTGACGACTTTGACGCTTTTGTCGAGCGTTTCAGCAGGCTTGGCTCCGAGAACATCCAAATCGGTCTTGGCAAGAGCCTGTGTCCAACAGGACAAAGATGAGACGGCCGCCGCAGCGGACGTCATCTTAAGAAACTGACGACGTGTGGAGGGCAGAGCGCAACGGCTCTGTTGTTCGGATTTGCTCATGCGATTCTCCTGTTTTGGGGCAGAGAAGCTGCCGAGACCTTCTTGTTTTTGTGAGTACTCGGCTCCATGGTCTCATCTTGGCCTGCCGGAGTAATTCCGACAACTGTCCCAAAGTGCAGTTATTCCTTTTCGGAATAGCGAATCCGCTAAAACGTTGACGTCCGTCCCCTAAACTTAATGCGCGTCGGTAAGAGACATGCGAGCAAACGTTCGGCGCGCTGCGTCAAGCCCTTCAGTCTGCGCCCAGCATTCAATCAAATATTGTTCCAAGCGGTGAATATGCGTGTTGTGCTCTGTGTGAGGATGTTTTAAAAGCCAAACCGGACGCGCCGCGATCCGCCAGATCTCCAGAACAAGTTCCAATTTGCCGGTTTTGAGATGCGAGCTGATCTGCCACAACGGTACGCCGACCGCGTAACCGGCACCGGCCAGGGCAGCAGCAAGCGCTCCGGCGTTATTCTCCCTCATCGTCGGCTCCACCCAGATGTCCGCGCTCTCATCTTTGCCGAGCATCAGCGTTCGTCCGCTTCGCTCCGCAATAATCGGTCGTTATTGAAGGTCCTCCGGTACGCGCATGGCGCTTTGCGTTTTCAAAAAATCCGGGGCCACGGCAACGGTTTGGGCTGCATCAACGTCGGCCTGATGAGCGCGGGCGAATGCCGCAACGTGATTCCCGTACACGCTCCGATTCAAATGGAGGTACGCGGCGAAACGGCCGCAATCAACGACTTTATGGTTGACCAGGCTGTCAGAATTGTCAAAGGTACCGCCTTGGCCTACGACGTTCAATATGAAGTGGAAAAAGCCGGTGAAATGATTAACGATCGTGAGCTGATCGATCTTGTTGCGGAATGCGCTCACGAAGTACCCACCTGCAAGAACGTTGTGGAACGCAAGAAACTGGGCTGCTCGGAAGACTTCACGCTTCTGGCGCGTCGCGTTCAGGCTCACGGCGGCAAGGCCGAATTCTTCGTTGTCGGCGCCGACAGAACGGCGGCTCACCATCAGCGCGAATTTGATATCGACGAAACGGGTCTTGAAACCGCCTTCGGCATTTTCCGCCGTACCCTTGAAAAATTAAACGGCCGCTAACGCCGAACGACGGGCAATCTGACAGCCCTCCTCCTCCCGATGCCATGCGTGTCGGGAGGATTTATATGAAGGCAGACAAAGACTCGCCTTCGTAGGATGCAGCCAATTGCAGCAGGCCCTTATCCTCCGCTCTAAGTCGAAAGTGACTTCTCCCCTCATTGAAATGAGGGGCTTCCTGCTTCATAGCGGGTTTGGCATCCGAGTTTCCCCAGACACCTCTCCGGCTCCACAGGCATAACATCGGCCCAGCCCGGACCTAGCTTTACATTTGTTGTCTTCGCTGGTTTCCCACGCAGCGTGGCTTTCACCTTTTTCGGTTCGAGTCTGCCTTCGCGGATCAATTCCACTCCTGCCATCAGGATATTTCCTGCTGCCACATAATCCGCGTTCGCCGACTCAAATCCGCAGCTCACACAACGGAACTCCGACTGCGACGGTCGGTTCTTCCGCTCCACCCGACCGCATTTCGGGCATCGCTGAGAGGTGTAGGCCGGCTCAACCTTTATGACAAGTTTGCCAGCCTTTTTTGCTTTGTACTTCAAATATTCTTCCGTCTTCCCCCAACCGCTTGAGAGGATGGCTCGATTCAGTCCTGCTTTGGATCGTGCGCCGTTAGGCAATGCTTTTGCGTTGTCATCGTATTTCGGCTCAGGCCTTTTGGTCATGTTTTTGACCCTCAAGTCCTCAAGCACGAAAAACTGCACTTTGTCGTCACTGACCAAAGCATGAGAGGTTTGATGCGCAAAGTCGTTGATGACGTTTTTGCGATAGTCAAACGTCCGTGCCACTTTCCGACGCATTTTTGCCCTGTTACGGCTGCCTTTTTCGCAACGAGCGATGCGCTTCTGATAATGCTTGCGCTGACGTTCTTTGCGGCGGATTCTTTCCAGCTGATCTTCTGTCAGCGCATAAGGCTCGGGATCGTTACTCGTTTGAACCGGACGCACGACACCTCGGTCAATCCCGTTTCCGCAGGCGATGAGTTCCTCTTCGGAGTATTGCCGCAGACGCTCAAGCATTTCCTTTTCTGTTTCGGGGAATCGCTCTTGTTCTGTCTCCTCGTAGCTCATGGAAACAAAGAGCGCCTTGCTTGTCAGCGTCACGCTGACCATTGCCGGCACGACAAACTCACGGTGTGCCCGAAACAGAATCGTTCCGCCCGGAATGCGTGCGGATCCGAATCGCAATTCATACCAGCCCACGCGCCCTGCGGGTTCAATCGAAAAGTAGGCTCGCGTCAGCAGCAGATGACGCTCGGCGTCTTTGATGGCACGCAACTTGGGACGAGCGGCCAACCCTGCTGCAGCCCTTTTAGAAGCCTGACAAAAACGGAAGGCACCGATACCCAGAATTGCCGAGGGCACCTGAGACAACCACGGTCTTTGTGCCTTATCAACAAAATGCGCGTACTTCTGATCGGGCTTGGGCCGCGTAATGCGGCATTCATTGCGAATTGGTTGCTTATGCCGTTCAGTTTCCGCTATCAGTCGGCTGAGGCTGTCAAAGAACCTCTGCTCCAGAACGCATTCGTTGTAGATAAACATCTGCCCGGCCGACCAGGTGAGGTAGGCCTCGCGTGCAGATGAATTCTTAAACCTGGCGGCAAATTTGCGTCCGGTGAGCATAGGGTTCCTTTCACGAGGAACTCAGTGTACAGACAACATTCATCTATTTGTTGCCTGCCTCTCAAAAAAATAGCGTCGGGGTTTTAGAGCCGCATTCCTCCCCTGTATGAATACAGGGGATTCCTGCGGGATTTCTTTGAACTCGTTTCACTGCAGAGACGGTGCTGCCCATTATTATCTCCCCGAACTTTCACTATCTGTATTCTGACTGCTATACGCCTTGCTTGTCCGATTCCGGCGCAATTAGCCCGTCCGACCCTTCGTTTGTGAAGAGCTCAAGTGCGATCGACTCCACGCGTTTGTCAAACGGAAAACAATCGTCCCAGTCGCGCATGACGCCGAGCTCGCCGCGCAGCATTTCTCGGATTTCGTCGTCCGTCAGATGTTGGGCTGAATTCCGGCTCAACAGATTGCTGCGGATGATGAACGACTTATCTGTCTTGAGCTTGTCCACGACGGCTTTGGGCAAATCTCGGCGTTCCGAGAGTTCGCGGCGAACATCAAACGACGTGCTTTGCGCAAGCCGCGTGAGCAATTCCTCCTGAACACCTTGCTCGTCCCAATACGCCAGAGACGAGTGAACCGATACCGGCAGCCAGAAAATCGGCTCGTTGGGATCAATTTCAGGTGCATTGGTTCCGCTGTCGACTTTGACAAAACCGATGGCGAATACGTACTCGCCGATGCGTCCGTACGGGTTCGTGCAGGAAAGATTCTCTCGGCGACACAGATGGGCCGTCTTCGGTGCAACGAAGTCGTTTTCTTCGATTCTTATCCGCAGCTCCTCGAGCCTCTCCCTCAGATCTCCATCGGGATCGTTGGTAAACGCTTCGACAATAGTCTTGAGCTTGTCGATGACTCCGGCCTCAATCATGTCCTCCGAGAAACCACTGAAGTGCACAAGGTTTTGGAACACCTGAGACTTGATCGCCTCATCGCGCTTGACGAAGGCGATGAGCTCTTCAACATGGAGCTTGAAAAGGTTCTCAGGATTCTTTGCAAGCACGTTGCAGACATCGAACCCGTGATCTTTTGCAAGCTGTCGCACGGCTTCTTCGGAAAGCCCGTGACCGGCAGCGGCAATCTCGCGCATCCAGACGTCGTGGTGTTGGGCAAGGCGATTGAAAAATACGGATTCGTCTTTGACGACGATTGAGGCCACGTTCTTGTTTTGTACTCGCGACATCAGGCTGCCGGCCTTTTCCGTTTTGAGCGGACAGATAAAGACCTCCTCGAGTGTATCCAGAGACAGTTCCCCCTCTTTTCTGCGGCCGCCGAACAGTGCAAGCAAAGACACCGACTCGAGCTTGTCGGCAAGTTCGTAGAAATTGTGATGCCTGACTTTGCGCAACATGAATTCACGCGGGAAAAATCCCATTTCTTGTCTCCTTGCTGCCGATCGTTTGGCAGCTAACGTTTGTTTATGTGGTTACCGTCAGGACGTTGTGGCGGAAGAGTTGGACTGCTGATAGCCCTTGAAAATCGCCAAGGATCGTTTGCCCAGGCGTTCGGCTTCCTCCAGTCCCCAAGTCATAAAGTCGGCCGCCGCCTGTCTGTCAGACGGCACGACCGGCGTTTCGGCAATGCGGGCAAGACACACTAAGAGATCTCGCATTCTCCCGGCGTAGAACTCCTCGAGCGGATAGTTACTCGTGGGCTTGAATATTCGTTGTTCGCGAGCAGTTTCAAGCCAGTCGGCAACCAGATCCGCCAATTTCGGATAACGATCTGCCATAGCGAGCAATTTCTGCTCATTGTTGGCAATCAGCCATCCGCGCTGGCCACCTCTCAACGTGACGTGAAACGCACCGCGATAGGTGCCGTTTTCTTCGTCGCAAAAGACGTAGCTTCGCCATATGTCCTTTCTGAAGCCCCCGGTACGAACGGGCGTGGAAAAGACGTCGAAGCCTGAGGGCGAGCATTGTTTTCGGCAGTAGTCCTGCATGATCGAAAGTGCCTTGTTGACCATGAAGTCAGTACACGACGCAAAGTCGCGAATCGACTGTGCAACCGGTTCGGGATCAGACGTTTCTCGGCACTTGAGCAAATCCTGAATGCCTTCGGAGCAATGACAGACGGCGTTGAGCAACGAAAACGGATTGCCGCACTTGTCCGCTTTGAAGGTTTTGACGCATCCCCAATAATCGTCGCGGTCTTCGTCCTCGTCACTATCCCACAGGCAGGCGGCTCGGTTTAAGTCGCAATAGTCAAGAGCTGCGTAGAGCTCAAGCGCCCGCTTTTGCTTGTCATACGGGAAACGACCAGCACGTCGTGCTCTTGGTCTCCTTTCCTGCAATAGAGAACCAGATAGAAATCGGTACGCGGTTTCCCATCCGCAGTGATAACCGGATATTCCGCTTCAACGCGATCGAGCGTAACCGTGATGCCGTGCAGATCGAATTGGCGCTCACGGAAGTCTTCAGCTTTGAGGTTTAACCCTTCGATGAGATGCTTCACGGGATCGCCTTTGCAATTGAATGCATTTACTGTGTCGTCAATGTCGGTGCACGAATCCATTTGTCTTTTCCGGCTAGGCCGGCTCCTCTCTTCTCATAACCGTTCGCTTGCATGAGCTGACGGTGTTCAAACATTTTGTTGACGGAGATCGTAAGAGTGGATGCGACAGACTGCGTCGCACTGCAACGAGAGCAGCGATCAGGAAAAACAATTGCACATCAATTGATCAACGAACGCTCCATGCGTCAATCGTTGACGCATCGAGACCTATTCTGCACTTGTCGAATTTCACGAAATACATAATGAGAAAGTGCAGTATGTCTGACCGCGCCACCTCTTTGAACCTGAACAATTCCAACATCGGGCATTCCGTTATCAACCTTTGGATGCTGCGATTGCTGTGCAATGGTGACTTGTGGGCAAAAGTTGCCCGCAACGACATGTACTCCCACGACGCCTTGCCGAAGTTCTTCTGGGGACTCAAACTTCGTCGTCACCTGCATCTGGGAGCATTGATCCTCAACAATGAGAAGTTCTTGGGAACCGGCGCCGTCAAAGACATCAAAGCGGTTACAGACGTCGAGATGGAACTCGATGAGGATGCTGTCATTGCTCCCGAAAAACGCATCCGATATTTGATCGAAGAAGTCTGGCCTCAATACAACTTTATCGACGGATTGATGCCTTTCCTGACGGTGCAACCCCGTCATCCGGAGACCATCGGCGCATACTGCCGCCCATTTCTCGGCCATCCGTTTACCGCCAAGTTGTTGGAAAACGGCATGCCGCGTGCCTTAAGCCGTGAACTGCGGTATTTGGAATCGGCCTGCTCCGACGAACTCTCCGCTTTGCCTGAAGCCTTTGCCGCCAACCTTCGTCTGCTTCAGGAAAACTTCAAGCTCTCGGATCTGGAAACCCGCATTCTCGCCTTCGTCTACTGTGCGCGTGACGTGAAGCTCGTCAACCGACTGCTGTGCGATCTGTTCGACTACGGAGAGCTAGGCATGACGCTCGTCATCGATACGCTCTCTCTGGCTCTGAACGCTGATCGCGAAGACGTCAAGAAGGCCCTTGCCGCCGAAGGAAAGCTTGTTTCCATCGGTCTTCTGGATTACGGTGAATCGGGCGACGAATTTTGCGAGCAGATTGTTCCGGGTGCCGTGCTGTCTCCTTCAACCTTAAGCGTGAAACTGTCCTTGTCCAAATTGCTGCAGGAGTCGTTTTTGCCGGCACCCGAACCGACCTTGAGCGTCGAACACTTTCCGCATCTGCCGATCGTAGGCCGCGTATTGCACCCCTACCTCAAGTCTGCCGTAGCCGGCGAGCGCAAAGGCGTCAACATCCTCTTTTACGGACCTCCGGGAAGCGGCAAAACGGAACTCACGCGTGTCATTGCCAAGGAACTGGGACTGACCGGTTACGAAGTGCAGTTCGCCGAAAAGGAAACCCGAAAGAAGGAGGAGCGTACCTCGCGACTGAAGTTCTGGAAGGCTGCGGGCAACGTCCTTTCGCAAACCAATACCAATCTTTTGGTGATCGACGAAGCCGAAGACGTCTTCAACGACTTGGGATCGTTCTTTTTCAGCGGACGCACCAACAAGGGAGAAATCAACCGCCTACTGGAAGAAAATCCGGTCGTCACGCTTTGGACCGCCAATTCGATTCACAACATCGATCCTGCCATGCTGCGTCGCTTCAATATGGTCATTGAAGTGAAGTCGCCGGGGCTTGCCTATCGACGCGAGATGATCGACAAGGCGTTTGATCACCGACTCGCGAAGGGCACGACAGAACGGCTTGCCTTGACCGAAAACCTCTCGAGCGCCGTGATTCGATCGATTTCGGACATCGTTCGTGAAACCGGCAAAACATCCGAGTCTCCTTCTGAGGACGAGATCATCGAGATGGCCGACCAGATGCTCAAGGCACAGCACATGGGACGCGTCGTTGACAACAACACGCTGCTGCCGGAGCTCTACGAGCCTCAGTTTGTCAATTCCGAACTTGACCTTGATCACCTTCTGGAAGGACTGCGTGCTGCTCGCTGCGGGCGTCTTTGCATCTACGGGCCTCCGGGGACGGGTAAGTCGGCTTATGCGGCGTACGTTGCTCGGGAACTCGGCATTCCGCTGATGCGCAAAACCGGCGCAGAACTCACGAGCTGCTACGTAGGCATGACGGAAAAGCTCATTGCGGACGCCTTTGAGACGGCGCAACGCGCCGGCGCTTTGCTTTTGCTCGATGAGGTGGATTCGTTCCTTCGTGATCGCCAGGCGACTCGGTACAGCTGGGAAGTGACGGCCGTCAACGAAATGCTTGCTCAGATGGAGCGCTACGGCGGTTACTTCATCGCAACCACGAATCTGAAGGACGACTTGGATCCGGCTTGCCTGCGGCGTTTTGATCTGAAGACGAAGTTTGACTACCTGCGCCCCGAACAGGCCGTGGCGATGGCCAAGGCTTATGCGGGCAAGCTTGGTTTGACTGATGGCGTCGAAGCGCTTGACCGTGTGGCCGACGTTGGGAATCTGACGCCCGGAGACTTTGCGGCTGTTGGCCGTCAAGCGGCGTTCAGGAAACTATCCGGGACCGAGGATTTTGTCGAGCGTTTGGCTGTCGAGTCGAACTTGAAGGCTGCAGGGATGGGAAATCCGAAGCGGTGGATTTTGTAGTCTTTCCCTTCAACAATCTTAGGAAGTAAGGCTCGATGCATTGGATTTCACCGGTTGCATCGAGCCAGTCTTCTTAGAAGAAGTAGTTAACGGTTGCCATTCCGGAAATAGCGTCACGTTCACCCTGCCATCCGCGGAACTGCATATCAAACTGCCACGGGGAAAAGCCGCTGGGGCGGACACTGAGGCCGGTTTCGACGAAAGCGCTGAAGCCACCCAGGTCAGACGTCCGGGCAGGCGCATTTGCCGCGATCATATCGCTCTCAGCGTCAAATTCGTATTCACCTGCAAGGCCGAACATAAAACTGACATTCGAGTAATTCCAATTCACACGAGTCCCGATGCGGAAACGATTGCTCGAAATACTGTCGAATTCGTACGTTTCATCGAGATCTGTAATCCGGAAACTGTCTGAATCCGTATAGGTATAGAAATACTTCGCGTAGCTGTCGAGTTCAAGACCGGACATGGGTTGCGCAATAAAGCCCGCTCCGACATGGAAACCACCATAGAAGGATGTCGTGTCCACATCGTAGAACGTACCGTCGCCGTTCATCAGCCCGCGGCGAAGATCACTTTTGAGTTCGCCTGCTCGAATCGAACCCTCGACATACAGCAACGATGGCGTCATAAGGCGCATCGCCACCCCCGCACCTATATACTGCAAATCTCCGTCAGTTCGGAAACTAATGCCGAGCCGGCTATTGTTCGTCCGGTAATTGCCTTCACCGTATTCGACAAAGACGGCACTGGTCAAATTACCGAAATCTGTCTGACTGAGCGCACGCACACCAGCCAAGAAATTCCAACCATTTATTTTGATGGAGCTTGAAAGATCGTAGTCGCTCTTCGTGCCTTCGGCAGTCGCAAACGTCTGCAATCCATATCTTTCACGCGTGTTGATGAAACCCTGGAATACTCGATCGAGAAGGTCCGTACTCTGATTCACAAAAGCGGCTGCTGCAAGGCGGCTGTCGCCGACGAGGACTGTTTGCGAAGAACTTTCAGTCTTATCGACCGTGTAGGTAACTTCGTTCTCACCAAAGCGTATGGTTCCATCGAAATCAAAGGCTGTTCCCGCCGTACTGGAAAGCTTCATTTCGTCGGCAACATCCGGATCTGCATAGGTGATGCCGTTTTCCGCCTCTACCAATGTGATGGTACCCCCTTTGGCTACAGCCTCGGCATCAACGAAGCTAAGGGATCCTTCAGCAAAAGAATCTTTTTTGAGTATTGCGTCTTCTTTGACCGTAAGAATAGCGTCGTTGCGTTCCCACGTTTGCTGGTGCAAGTTCACGCTATCAAAAGCAAGCACACTGCCCCGTGATTCTGTTCCAAGACTAAGAATCGAACCGCTGTAACCGTCCAATGTCAATGTTGTCTCGGAAAGTCCTTTGAAAGAGCTGAGAGAAATGTTGTGAGGAAGCAATCTGGCTTCAGACAGATCGGAGTCACCAAGAACAGTAATACTGCCGCTCCCTGAAGTAGTCTTACTACTACTACCCCCGAACACGGCTACTTTTCCCTTCACAGTACTCGAGTCAATAATCACAGACGCGTTTTTCACCTCGCCAACAGCGTACGCACCAACGATGGAAGTCGCCTCAACATTACTGCCTTTTTCAATGCGAATGAAATTGTTTTCAGCACTGCCTTTTTCAGAACGGCCTCCGAAAAGATCCGCTCTTACATCAAGATGTGAATCTGATATGAGAATACTATTGCCGTTTGCTTCTGCGTCTTGTACTGTAGTTAACCCACCAAAGATCTTTGCGGCGTATCCACCAACTGTAACGTTTGCATCTATGAATTTCAATTGACTATTCATCACAGATGCATGATTGCTCATCGTTCCGCCGATTTCACCTGATGATCCATTATCAACAGTGAATTTACCCTTGATCGTCAATATTCCATTATCAACTGATTCAAATTTGATCTGTTTATTTGTAGCGTAACCAGTATATTGAGCAAACACTTGAACGCCGTCATATTTGGATTTTGTGATGTCAACATCAACCAGTTCCAATTCATTTCCTGAAATCTTGCCGAAAACTTTACTTCCGCTTATATTAGCACCGTAAATCTCCGAGAAAGTACTGTTCTTGGCAACAATTTTATTATTTACTACGTTCAGACCTTCCAGAGTACCGCTGTCCTCTGCTTGAGAAGAACCAGAAACACCCGAAACCCTTTTAATTGTGCTTCCTTCGATCTCAAGATAGTTTTTATCAACTGTACCGCCAACCTTCGTAGATGAAACAACTGCAACATCACCGTCATGAATCAGGTTCCTGACGAACATCTGGTTATTGCAAATTTCTGCCTGGTTAGAGCCGTACGCAGGAACTCGTACCTGCCCGCTTTCGCTCCCGTCTTCAGACTCTTCGAACCTCCATGTCGCTTCGGTCTGATTGACGTGAACAAAATGAAGATGACTATTCGATTCCGCAAACCCTTTCGAGTTGTGCCCATCAACAGTCAAAACGTTATCCTTTACAGACATTCCGTTCGAACCTTCAGCACTTATGGCCATAAATGAGTGCTTTATTGGCTCGGCACCTTCTGCAAGATCTAGAGTAAAAGTATTACCTACTACAGTTGCATTGTCCGTACGATGGAAAAAAACTCCAGCGATAAAATCATCTGTATCAGGCGTATAACCCTGCGTGGAGATTGAGAATGTTTTTTGCGATATCTGATCTTTGTAAACGACCATGGCCTGATGCGTAGCGGTATAGTCGTCACCTGAACATTCAATCAAATCAGGATTATCAACGTTAAGTTCGTAATCGGCAGCAACCGCTGACGAACTCCATAAATAATTAGCAAGAAATAACCCTGTTACGATCTGGGCTAGTTTCCTATACGGGAGGGGGGGCAATCAATGAAGCGGCGCGATCCATATCAGATCGAAAAGTCTTATATTCCATCTTTGTATTCCGTTTGGAAGGCATAGAGTGTTACGTATCAGACATCCGCGAATTTTAGCGTAGACGTAATCAAATTACGAATTTTTGGCCTTCTATCGATCGTCACCGTCTTATTTTTCGCGAAGAAACTGCGTTTTATACCTGATCAATCACAATCATCCGACAAACAGAAACGGACAAATTAGCTCTACCTCATTGTCGCCACCAACCTCAAGGTCAGCGCAATTAACAATCCGGAACCGAAGGTACAGTGGCGAAATGGTGTTGATTGTTGCAGAATGCTCAAGGAGTATTTAATTATGTAACTTCAATAAACCACAATGGGCTCACGAGTTGCAGGTCACTATCAGCTCTTACTCAACGAGCGCGAAGCTGGCGTTCCTTTCACCTCGGGGTGGCTACGAGCGAAAGGAATCACTCCGGCGCTCGCTTCCTATTACGAGAGAAACGGCCTGTTGCAGCGCCTTGGCCGAGGCTTACTGCCTACCTAAGGTAACAATAGAAGTATCGGGACTGTTGTCGAGCATTCAATCCGCAATACCGGACTTTCATGTGGCAAGCCGCAGCGCCCTGGCCTGTTACGGAATCAATCACAACCTTTACACCAGTCCACAAACCATCGTTTGAGGATCAAAACCACGAGCGATCCCCAAATGGATCAGTACTCGCTTCAATATCCGCTATTCGACTGCCGATCTTTTCGAAATTGAAAGCGAGGCAGATGATCTCGCCACGAGACCGATCAACCCACTGCAGCCCCAAGCAGTGCAGTGCTCGTGCCCGGAGCGGGCTTTGATGGAAATGCTTTATGAGTTACCACTCCTGGATTTTGAGTAATTCCAGAATTTGTTTGAACTCGTGCAGTATTCTCGGGAAAAAGTTCTGGCGATGTTGCTCAAGTCATGCCGAAGCATCAAGGTGGTGCATCTGTTCGCGAAGTTCGCAACGGGAGCGGGAATGCTTGATGTCGATGATCTATTTCAAATCGGGCATCAGCACAGGATCGTCAGCTCGATGGAGCGTTACCGTTGGTGAGGGCCGAAAGTTAACAACAAAACCGCTGAGAATGCATTAAGAACTCTGAGTACTTCCGAACCACTTCATTGCCTCAAAGGAAAACTCCAATTGATTTTTCCAGCCGTAAAAAGCTGAGAATTCGCCAGTCGAGAGTCGGAAGACGGTGGTTTTGAGCGAAACCGACTCCGCTCTTTACCTAATGCCGTAGGCCGGAAAGACCTTCACAAATTCGCCACTGGTTTTGGCAAAGTGTCCATTGAGGTCAGAGCCAGCATGATCTCTCGAGAAGTAGAATTCGCGCACATTGTTCCGGAAACGCCATGTCGCTCGCCTGCGCTCCCATTCATTCACTACGACGCACTTTCTTTGCCGTCGCCTGTACGCTCGTCGGATCCTTAGCCTCCCTCAACTCTTTCGCCTGGGACTTGACAATTCTGCACGCCAACGACGTCCATTCGGCGGCGGCCGGCGTCAATGACCGCGGGCCCGTTTACGACGACACCAACGCAGTGGGCGGTCTTGCACGCGTTACGGCATTTGTAGCCGACGAGAAAGCAAAGGCGAAGGTCCAAGGCAAAGGCGTGCTGGCGCTTGATGCCGGCGACTTTTGGCAGGGGACTCACTTTTTCAGAACGGGCGGCATGCCTTGGGCAAGGGCAGCTATGCGCCAAATGCCCTGGGACGCGGTGACACTCGGCAACCACGAATTCGACTTGGGATGCGAAACGCTTGCTCAATACGTAATGGGCCTGCCCTTCCCGGTTCTCGCCGCGAATCTTAAAAAGAATCCCGCCTGCCCTCTCTCGACAGTCCCGCTTCCGTCAACCGTCGTGAAAGACCTCAGCGGCGTCAAAGTCGGCATCATCGGTCTGGCCAACGACGAAGGAAAGGATATTTCCGAAGCCTGCCCCAACACGGATTTTGCCAACCGTACCAAGGCGCTTGAGCGTGCCGCGGCGGAACTGGAAAAAGCGGGCGTCACGCACATCATCGCAGTAACGCATGTGGGCTACGAGGCCGATCAGGCGCTTGCCCGCGCCGTGCCTGCCATCGACGTGATCGTCGGAGGCCACACCCACAGCGTTCTCGGAAATCACCCCCATTCGGAGGGCCCCTACCCGACCGTAATTCCGCATGACAACGGTTCACAGACGCTCGTGGTGCAAGCGGGTCGCTCGACACGCTATCTCGGAAGGCTCTCTGTTTCTTTTGACGATGCGGGTCACATCGTGCAGTTTAAGGGCGACCTCGAAGAACTCGTACCAAGCCTTCGTCGCGACGAACCGATGCATGAATTCGTTGTCCAGTCGATTGAGGCCATTCGCGCCGATCAGGAGCGTTTCGTGGGCGTCAACACGTCAACGCTTCCCGACGGGCTCGATCCCTGTCGTGAAGGCGACTGCCTCTCGGGAATGACTACCGCCGACGCGTTTCTTGCCTGGGGCCGGTCACGAGGTGCGGTTGCGGCGATTTTGAACGGCGGTGCCATTCGGGCCGCCATGCCCATCGGTCCCGTCACCTACGCCGATCTTCTCGACATTCACCCGTTCGGGAACCATATTCAATTGGCCGACGTCTCGGGCGCGGTGCTTCGGGAGGCACTCGAACACGGCATCTCGGAACCCGACGTGATCGGCCCGAGAGTCCTGCAGACCGCGGGGCTTCGCTATCGACTGAATCCTGCAGCCCCGGTTGGACATCGCATCGTGTCCGCTGAAATACTCACGGAAACAGAAACCTGGGAGCCGATTCAGCCCGAGAACGTCTATCGCATTGTCACGATCTCCTATCTTCTCGGCGGGGGCGACCATTTTTCGATGCTCGGGAAACATGCCAGGATTCTGGAAACCGGCCCACTGGAAGTCGATGTTCTTGAAGCCTATCTTCATGAAAAACAGGACCGGGACAATCATCTGCCTACGCCTGTACCAGGGCGGATCATCGGGATGCCTGTCCGTTGAGGTTGGGCAGATTCAAGTGTTTCAGGTACTTTTCGCATTGGAAGGTCACTGTACTGACCGAGAATCTTCTTTGTTCGCGGCAGACTTCGGGTAGCTCGATTGTAATTTACCTGACTTAGTAACATTGCTCTTCTCGCAACAGATACGCGATTTGCTCCGCTCGTGCATTACCTGTCAGCAGTCTGCTCTTGGACACAACAGGAACTGCCAAGACACTTCAAACAAATTTCAGCGCCATTTGACAGATCTAACCTTTCCGTCAGAAAGCAACATTCTGTTGAAGGGCTTACGGCTTTAATTCTGCCCTCTCGACTAATCGGAGACCGTGCATTTCTGTTCTTGTACATAGCCACTCTGACTACGAGCCCAGCCAATCGTGCTTGGCAAACGATGCGATGTAGTCAGCCCAAAAACGGTCCGTTTCCACCGTACACAAGCGCTTGGCAAGCTGCGCCTGCTGATTCGCTGTCGCTCGTGCATACGAAGCCAGCCAAAGCAGCTTTGCTGACGGATTGTCGTAAAGTTGTGTCGCTTTCTGATCCGTCGTCTTGTTGCTGTTTTCCACGTTTTCCGAGGCGTTGATCAGTGCCAGATTGGCAAAACGATGAAGTACCGTTCTGTCTTGGATGCTCGGAGTTTCCTGCGCAATCCAATGCTCGATTTGCGAACGTGACACAATCCGCATTGTCTCGGCTCTGTCCGCGAACTGTTTGCGGAAGTTCTCCAGCGGATCGTCTGACGACTTTTCTACATTCAGATCCCGGATAAGCTCGACGTGTTGAGGATGATCGAGCATTTGGGCCAAATAAGAAAAGCTCGTCCCCTTTTGCTTTGAATCCACCCACAGCAGCCAGTCGGTGAAAAAAAGCTTCCAACGCACGCCGTTTTCGGTATACCGCCAAGTGGCAAATTTTTCGTCCTGCTTGTCACACTGTCCGACAGACTCAAAAGCTTTCCCTACGGCCGCAATCAACTTGACCTCGTCTTCATCGGCTCCGAGTTTCAGTACGTTTGCCGTCATCTTGCCCGCAGCGTTCGGATTCAAAAACCGTTCCAGTCCCCATAGAATCAGACGCAAATAGCCGTGTTTAAAACCTTTGTCCTTGCCGAAGCTTTTTTCCACTTTGTCGGCCAACTCCTGCGCCGATGAGGCTCCTGAAAGCAAAGCTTGCGCGCTCTTAGGGAGGCAATTGACCGGACAAAGATCCTGGACGGCGGTGTGAACCAGCGACAAAAGCCAATACTGTCCGGAGTACTGGTAGCCGTTAGCGGCATAGAAAGTGTCGAGCAACAAGGCAAAGGGCGACTTGTTTTTGCTCTCAGCAGCCAGAAGTTCGTCTGCTTGGCGCGCCACCATCGCGGCAATCCAAAGGATCGTCATGAAGCTCCAGACGTCTTTGCGTCGTTCCTGATCGTCAAGCTTGGCGTTTTCGTTCTTGACGTCTTTACCGACAACGATGCGATCGTGCAGGCCGCGGTAGTCAGACTCGCCCGGTCTCGGCCGAATATTGAGCGTCTCGAACTTTTCATCGTCTGCGCCTTTGACCGAGCGGAAAACCTCATTGGCAATCACAAAGAGATTTTCGAAGTCAACGACAAAACGCCGTTCCTCAGAACTTTCGGCGGTTTCCGCGTCTGTTTTGCTTTGCTCTTGCGACTTCGTTTTCGTGCTGAAGGCGTTTCCGACGATCTCGAAAAATTTCGTGCCACCTTCCTGTCGATCGACCCGGGAAGCTTTAGCACTTTCCCCGAGTACGTCACTCACGCTCTTAACGATGTCTTTGACACTGAGCTGCGGATCGGAACGTAGCAAGGCGGCAATGCCGCTCCAAAGGCGGTCAAAGGCGATGCGCTCGGCGTCGTTCGCATCCTTGAGACATTCCACAAGCGTAGCCTTGGCGATGTCAATGGAGCGCAATGCCTGTCCGCGCATGTTGACAATCTCAAACATGGCAGGACCTTCATAAGGGTTGGCGTCATCGATGGGCAGAATCACACGCAAAACGCAAACGCTCTTGCGAATGCAGTCGGCAAATTTTTCAAACGGCGTTAACCCCTCTTCGTCCGAAAAAATCAAACCGTCTTTTGCGGCGCCGTTGATTTTTAGGCAAACGGACGAGAGTATCGCCTGCCTGATTTTGGGGCGGTTGTCCTGCGTCAGATTTTCGTACTGACGAATAACCGAAGGCCTCCATCCGAGGTCGTCCTCTCTCACCGTAAATTCCGGATCATCAGCATGCGCCTTTCGTTGATCGAGGATGGCCAGAAGAACGTCAATGCTTGTCAAGCGCTGCTGCCCATCCAAAACCTCAAGAGCCTCTCGCTGATGGCAGACGACCGTACCCAAAGAATAGCGGCAAGTCTTGTCTTTACTGTACCGAGCAAAGTGCGTGATGAGGTCCTGAACCAGAACCTCAATTTGCTTGTCCGTCCAGCAAAACGGCCGTTGGTAAGCCGGCACAACCAGAACCTTCTCATCGGATTGCAGTTCACCCACAGTGAACAAATCTGCATCAAAGGACGTACTCATTGTGCCTGCTCCTCGAACGCGATTGTCTCAACACGCGTTTCCTCATCAACGTATTCGCAGTAACGCTGTCGTCTGTCGCCGACCATGGCCCACGTGATTGCATCCGGATGCGTTATCCGCTCAAGCTCTCTGCGGCACTCCGCCGGACTGTTGGTGCGGTACGGAATCGTGATGAGACTTTCTGTTGGTCGGTCCAACTTGAAAAAGGCAATCTGCCGAGCGCCCTGAAGCTGTCCGAAGAGAAGAATTTCCTCTTTCTTTCCTTTGGGCTGTAATGGAACGCGCAGGCGCTTGAAAAGCCGTATGTAGCACTGGACATAAACAAGAAAGTCCATGTCCTTGTTGTAGGCCTCACGCAAGTTGTCGACATCGCTTTCAAACGGTTGCCTCAGGTCCGGAGCAACGCTCGCAAAGCGATCGAGCCAGCAAACCGCAGCCTGAACGGCAATTTCGTGGCTGTTGTCGAAAAAAGGTCTGTGGGCCAGCACCATGTCGTAGAACATGTTGCACACGTTCACGCCGACATTTTCGTCCGTCTTGGCTTCGGGGTCCTTGCTAAGACGTACCGTGCTGTAGAGCGCCTCTACAATGCGCTGATAGTATTCGAGTGTTTGGAAAAACGGCAGCCCGGGTTTAACGGGCGTCATCAGATCGGGAAGGAACTTGCCCTTCTCTCCAGCTCCTTTACCTGTCTGCGCAAGCTTCTCGTCGACAACGAGATTTCCCCGATAAGTGCCGTGGATGCCCTTGAACTTTTCGACATTGGTTTTGTCCCAGTGCATCCAATAGGCCACGCCCCAGCGAATCAACAGCAAAGAGATGACGGTCGTTCTGAAGCGCCTGTAGCGCGCGCCATCACCTGTCAGCTTTTCCCAAATTCCTTTGATTTCTTTGAGCGTCTCTTTGCGTTTTGTTTCTGAGTTTTCGACCGAGAGCGCAATGCGCAAGTGATAGGCCTTGAGCATGTCGATGAGTTCCATTTCCTTGCCGCGGTTGTTTTCGCATTGGAAAAAGAGCTCGGCTTCGTAACGACTTTCGATGATGCGCACGGCAATGTCGCCGTTTGTAAGCGCGTACTTCAAGCGTTTGAACTCGTCGGTGAAAAACTGAATCACGTAGTCCGGAACGTCAGATTGGCCTTCATTGTTTGAGTCTTGCTCCGCTCCGGCGAGTTGCGTCGCCTCTTGAATGAGCTTTCTGACGCGCAGGTAATCAGCGAACTGCTCTCGGTAGATGGCGGCAATATGTTCTTGCGTCTGTGGCTGACGGTACTCGTATTGAGGTTGCCATTGGTTCTCATGCCAGTCTTGGTCGCTCGATAGCGTTTTGATCGTTTCGATCAATTCGTCGCGCAAGTATTTGACTTTGTTGATGCCGTCGGTGACGTCCAAAAGCGCTTTGATGAGAATCAGAAAGCTCGTCAAGCGCTGCTGGCCGTCAATGAGTTCGAGCTTGCCGTCGTGGGCGTGAAAACAGATCGTGCCGTAGTAGTACTGTGCGCTTTCGTCGTAGGACTTTGTCTCGGGGTTGTAGCGGAAACTGTCGAGGTCTTCGAGGAGTTTCCTGACTTCACTGATTGACCAGCGATACGGGCGTTGGTATGGAGGGATAACTACAGGCGGCTTGCCCGTATGAAAGCTGCGGGTAAGGACCTTGCCAAGCGAGTATTGATAGTCTTGATCGATACTCATGGATTTTCACCACGAAATGAAAAGCTGATTCGGAACGAATAGGTGCAATCTTAGAAGATACGGAGCTGCTGGCAGGAGTTTTAAACATTGGGCAGGTCCCATTTGGCGTCCGATCAGAGCGAACAGTGGAGTGTCTTCAAGACTAAAACGGGCAAGTTTTTTCTTCGTTGGTTATGATCTGGACATTCATATCCAACGTCAGTCGTCATGGTTAAGTCAATCCTTCACTATCTCTGCGCCACTCTCTGTACGCCGATCTTCGCGTCTTTTCGATCGGGCAATCTGCTGAATTGGTCACGTTTACGGCAACGACTTCAATGCGAGCTTTTTCTGCTTTTACCGTCTTGACTCCATGGAAAACTTTGGCGGAGATGTTGCTGCCCCTAAAACCCCTTAGTATCGAGGGCATCCAAGAATACCTAAAAAGTCTAAAGAAACAGTATTTCATAAGCCATCTGAAAAAACTATTCAGCATGGCCTGTTTCATAACTGCTAGGACAAAGTTAAGACGGAGAAAGTCACCCTCAGGTTAACATCAGTTTGAAGGTAAACACATCTGCACATTGTGGTTACAATATACTCGAATGTTTTTAACGTGAGACATGGAAGTAGACTCAACAACCAACAATATTCATCAGCTTCACATTAATCTACGCTTGAAGGCCTGAGCCATTAAGATTGCACCGCTAGTTGGATTAAATTTTCAGAAGTAGTTCGAATGTTTTGCAAGCATTCAATTGCTAAAGGACGCCTCCCATTTGAGCCCAAGCTTCAAAACGAAGGTTGACGGAAGAAATTACTCAAGCAAATACTAGGCAATCCGTGTGACTCATCTTTTTTACGAATATTTTAATAGATCTAAATAAAATCAAAATGACGCTAGAAACTCGACATTTTATTGACTATATAAATCGACTCAATGAGCAGTATTCGACAGGCCGAGCAAGAGAACATTCTTATCGCCCAGCCCTACAGATTTTAATGTCTGAGTTAATTCCAGATGCGATTGTTACAAACGAACCAGCAAGAATAGCTTGTGGGGCGCCAGATTATATATTAACTAAAAAGAAAGATTCATTGCCTTTTGGCTTTATCGAGGCCAAGGATTTAAATGATCCCGATCTAGAAGGTGTCTCGAAAAATAAAGAGCAATTTGACAGATATAAAAGCTCATTAAATAATATTATTTTTACCGATTATCTACGATTCATTTTTTATAAAGATGGCAATCTGATTTTCGACATCAGAATAGCCGAATGCGATAAAAATAATATTTTGTTATGTACCGATAAAATCGTAGCGTTCTCGCGTTATGTAGAAGATTTTTGGAATTGGTCACCACAGGCTATCTCTTCTTCAAACATACTTGCTGAACAAATGGCAAAAAAAGCGCGATTGTTAGCGACAATTATAAAAAATGCTTTCAAAAACGCAGACAGTTTAGAGGATGAAAGCAATGCTGAGATTTTGCATGATTGGCTGACGGGCTTCAGGGAAATTCTTATACATGACTTAACGGCAGATGAGTTTGCAGATATTTATGCTCAAACTGTAACTTACGGCTTATTTGCTGCTAGATTAAATGATCCTACATTACATAGTTTTTCACGCTTCGAGGCTGCTCAACTTATCCCACAAACAACACCGTTTTTAAGAAAAGTTTTTCAGAATATAGCAGGTAACGACTTAGACAATCGCATTTCATGGGTGATCGATGACCTTGCAGAATGTTTCAAAAGAAGCAATTTAAAGAAAATAATAAAACGAGACAATGACTCTCTAGTTCACTTTTACGAAGATTTTTTAGCTGCGTACGACCCCGAACTAAGAAAAGCAAAAGGCGTTTGGTATACACCAAAAGAAGTTGTCAACTTTATGGTTCGTGGCATTGACTATATTTTAAAAAATGATTTTGCAATTAGCAATGGAATTGCCGATTTTAGTAAAGTAAAAAAAGATATTGCCATCACACAAAGTTATGACGGAAGAACAAAAGACCGAAAAAAACACATTTTAAAAGATTTCCATAAGGTTCAAATTCTCGACCCCGCAGTCGGTACAGGAACTTTTCTTGCTGAAATATTTCATCAAATTCATGAACAGCTTAAATCACAAGAAGGACTTTGGAGTTCATATGTAGAAAATCATTTAATTCCTAGAGTCGCTGGCTTTGAAATCCTCATGGCTTCCTATGCGATAGCTCATGTTAAGTTGGATCTAGTACTAAAACAAACAGGATATGTACCAACAAAAAAACAGGAAAGATTGCAAGTATATTTAACTAACTCTCTTGAAGAATCCCACCCTGATACCGATACTCTCTTTGCGAGATGGCTAAGCGATGAAGCTAATGAAGCTAATCGCATAAAGAGAGACATGCCTGTTCTCGTATTAATAGGAAACCCACCATATAACGGATCTTCTCGCAATACCGGGAATTGGATAATGAATTTACTTGACGATTATAAAAAAGAACCAGGAACAAGAGAGCCCTTAAAAGAAAAAAATCCGAAATGGATTAATAACGATTATGTTAAATTTATTCGCTTAGCTCAATATTATATAGAGAACAATAAAGAAGGCTTGATTGCCTACATCAACCCTCACGGATATTTGGACAATCCAACCTTTAGAGGAATGCGATACAACTTACTACAAGCCTTTGATAAAATCATCTCTATTGATTTACACGGAAGTGTAAAAAAGAAAGAGAAACTACAAGATGGCAGTTTTGATGAAAACGTTTTCGACATTCAAGAAGGGGTGAGCATAAACTTTTTCATTAAAACAAGCAATAAAAAAGAGATGGCAAAGGTTTATTTTGGAGATATAAGTGGTAAACGCGAGGAAAAATACAACACTTTATTAAACTCTTCTCTATCAGACATTAGTTTCGAAGAGATTAAGCCGATTCCGCCTTATTACTCTTTTCGACCGATGAAAAAAGAGCATCTGATAGACTGGAATAAAAATATTTCATTGCCTGATTTTTTTATAAAATCTACAGTTGGTCTATTTACTGGAAAAGACGACTTTGTTATATGCAAAACAAAGGATGAAGCCTTTACAAAGATTCAAGATCTAATAAACTTAAACGAAGCGGAGTTCAACAAGAAATATCAATTATCAACAGCAAAATCATGGACTGTACAGAAATCCAAGTTAGATATTGGCTCGTCACCAACCCAAAACAAAATCATAAAAATCTCATATAGGCCATTTGACAATAAGTATGTTTACTTTACTGGAAAATCAAATGCTTACATGCAGAGACCAAGAGGAAAGTTATTTAACCAATGTTTAACGAATCCAAGCCCGCGAGCTTTGATAGTGGGCCGACAGGGACAAGTTTGCGGTAAGACCGAATGGAATTTGGCTTTCTGCGCCAATAAAATCATTGATTTGAATATATTTTATAGAGGCGGCGGAACTTATTTTCCAGGTGGCTTTTATGTGACCGATGTACAGGGCAATCAAAACTACATCAGCAACTTATCAAAAGATACCATTAAGCAATTCAAACAAAATCTTAAAAACGAATATTCAGACAATGAAATTTTGGACTACATCTATGCAATATTATATTCCAGGAAATACAGAAAACAATTCTCCGAATTCTTAAAAACGGAATATCCCAAAATCCCTATCCCTAGGTCCGATGTTGAATTTCAAAGATTAAAAACTTCTGGCGCTGTCCTTTATAAACTTCACACTTCAGGCATAGGCATTGAAGAAATTGAAACCACTTTTCCTGTATCGGGATCAAATTTTGTCTCAGACTTTCATTTTAATCAAACTAGAGTTTATATAAACAACAAACAATACATAAGTAATGTTAGCGAAGAGGTCTGGAATTTCAACATCGGCGGCTACCAAGTGATTTACAAATGGCTAAAAGACCGAAACAATAGCAATTTAGACTTTAATGATATTATTCAACTTCAAAAGATTTGTACTATCATTTCTATGACAATTAAGGAAATGCAAATTATTGATCAAATTTTTATTTAGTATCTTAATATGCATAGATTTTTTCGACTCTGTTAAAGTAGAGTGTCGACTTTAGAAAGGCACGTCCTCAGGTGTCGGCAGGATACCCTCTCCTGCCAGCCGAGGACCGTTCCGCCCTTTCTGTTTCTTCTTTAGTTTACGTCGGACTAATTCCTCCTTTTTAACCATCAGCTTCATCACCTCCGGCAATGGGTGAGCCTAACGCGTTGATGTGATCGGAAGAGACCGGCAAGCAGGGATCTCGTCCATCGTCCATCGTCCATCTTCCATCTGACACTGTGAAGCATGATCGCCTCCTCTGCATCTCTCAGAGGCAATAGGTCTCCTATTCGGAACTGGAAACCTTTGTGCCACACTACGTAGTTGTGCGTGTATTTGGTGGCTACCCCGTGTAATGGTTCCAGAAATCCCTTGATGAATTGGTAAAGCTCGCTGGCGTTCTGTATGAGGAATTTACTGTGCCTGACTTTTCCGCCCTTGAGCTGCCCCCAATCAAGGGGATTGTTTGCCGCCAGAATATGATACGGGCTTCCCTGATCGGTGCGAAGCACTGATGTCGGTTGCATTTTCTAACCGATGGTTCCAATGATGTCTGACACACAGGCCACGCCCAGATTGGAAACAACAGTGTTGAGGTCATTCTCGCTGTCAATGGCGCTAATCACGCAGACCTTGTGAAGGGAATGGTCACGTTGTACTGAGGTATGCCTTCGCAGATGTAGTTCACGGGGCATTTTGGATCTGTCAAATATGTGATTGCCCTTGAAGGACAAGTCGAGGAAGGACTCGTCTACCTTAATAGTGCCATCCAAGGCGCGATCTGTTTTGACTCGTTGTGGGTTGAGTGAACTGCTTTACTTTCCTCCTTTATTGCCTCAACCGTTTCCGGTTACTCTGCCCAAACTCAAAACCCTTCTTTTCTAGACAAACAGAATCAAAACAACACCCACAATCAAGAGACACACAAACATGAACATCGCGCTCAGATCAAACACCATTTGGGCGTCTGAACAAACGGATCTCAATAAGACCCACATAGCAACAGTCAAAAAAAACAACCGCCCCCATTGCGGCAATTCCATACCATCCCCAGTGAACCAAAATGCAGAGGTAGATCAGTGTCTTCAACATGCAATCTCCACGGCGCACTCAGGAATCCGATGGCAGCAACGCATATACCGCCGTCGGCGTGATCGTTAGCAAAAACGCTGTTAAGAACCGCTTCGAATACTTCCTTTCCAGATCTAACGGCAAAGGAGATTCAGTGTTGGGTAGGTCAATTAGCAACTCTTCCGGCAACTTTTCCACCTTCACCAACGCTTGAATTCGTTCTACTTTACCGTCAACGTAGAATGAACGAGCAGGATCCCCTGACAGGTTGCCGTGTCCATCGTAGTAAACCTCTTCACCCCAGGTGGGATCCTCTTCTTCAGTGACGAAATAATCTTCGATCGTATCGCCAACTTGCAAAGGATCTCCGCAACATTCGTACCCCCAGCCTGCGTAGTAAATCACCATCTTTTTTGCGGCGCGCCATTTTTCCAGGACTTTGAGATCGGTTACGGTCTTCGGCGTCATTTTCTAAGCCTTACACAACACTTCAGGAATGCGGCAGTCCGCATTTCCACTGTCGGACATTTTTCGTCTTCCAGGAAACCAACCGTCGAGAAGTGCTCTGCCAAACACGGCATTGCACTGGGATGTCATTTCCTTGAATCAGGTTCTATCATGACCAACGACAACGAGCGTCGCATCCAATTAATATCCATAATCCGTCTAAACCAAAATCGGTTCCCTACGGTTACGATTTGACAACGGTGTCCCCATGCTGACCTTGAAATCTCGGAAAGATCACGTAACGAGTTCCGAGGTAACGGGTAAAAGCCCGTGGTCATTTATTTGTTTTGGCAAACCTCTGAGATAAAGTGAAGGCTCGTGCCTACGAATTGCCTCGTGCCCATTGAAGTCCATGCCCATCCGCTCCCACCGATACCAACTTCTAGTTTCTCTTCTAACCGTCGCCCTGATTCCCATCTGTGTTCTGATCGGATACCAGAGTTGGCTATTGCAGGCAGAAATTCGGAAAGCCGAGGAACACCAGAGCGTCTCCACGCAACAAATCGCCGATCAGATCGAGTCGTTTGTGGAAATGCACCGACGAGGCATTGAGGCCGCCGCATTGCAAATCACACAAAGCGGAGAACGAAGCAAAGAAAAGCTCGACGCCATTCTCGTTGCGCTCTACCGGCAGTTCCCCGGCTTCATTAATATGTATTTCGCCGACAAGCGTGCAACGACACTTGCCTTTCACCCCGAATTCAACGCCCGTGGTGAATCCATGGTGGGCGCCGACTTCAGTTTTCGGGAGCACTTCAAAAATTTGCTGAAAGAGCCTCGAACCTACATTTCCCCTGTTCTCAAGGGGATCGGCGGCACGGAAAAACTCCTCTGCACAATCGTTGCCCCCTATTTCGACAAATCAGGCAACTTTGACGGCTTTGTATTGGGTGCTTTGGATCTGGAAAAGATCGGCACCATCATTGAACGCGCCGGACTCGATAAAAACATCTACGCCGTCGTAACTGACGATCGAGGGCATGCCATTTACGCCCCCGGGTGGTCCGCTTTAAACCATCCCGAAGCTCTGGACATCAAAGCTGTCTCGCAGGCAAATCTCGTCCCCGGTCAGATCCGACTGATACGGCACGACTCTTCGCTGACAAAGCAACCTGTTGTCACCACGGCAGCCGTTTTGACGTCACCGTCCTGGTACGTCTGGTTGAGCATTCCTCAGGCTGAAGAAAATGCGATTTTTCACCAATGGCTTGTATCAAGTGCGGCCTTGGTGTTTATCGTGATCCTTCTTGTCGTACTTATCTCCAACACGATCTCAGGCAAACTCGCGCTGGCAATTGAGGCTCTGGGAGCTAAAGCCGGATTCCTGCAACGTCATGAATACAGGAAGGCTCGCTCCGTAACGCTCTCACCAAGGGCGCCTACCGAAGTCAAAGACCTTGCTCAAACGTTTGAAAGCATGGCCTATTCGATTGAACAGGCTCAAACGGAACTGCTTGCGGCAAACACCCTGCTCGACAACCGAGTCAAAGAACGAACAGCCACATTGGTCGCCGCCATTGACTCCATGCGTGACGGATTCGGTTTGCTGAACCGTGACGGCAATTTCTCTTTGCTCAATCACCGTCTTCTCGCGTTCGTAAACAGAGATATTCAAGCGCCAACACTCACGCGCGAAGACTTCATTCGCGCCGTTCAAAAGAAAAACCCGAACAGTGTCGAAGCCGTCATCAAAATGCTCTCGGAACCCAACACCACGTTTGCGTTGGTGGAATCCGACGACAAAGTTTGGCTTCTGAGTTCGTTCGCGGTCAAAGAAGAAAGTGCGCTCATCGGCATGGGTGTCGTCGTGCGTGACATCACCGAAGCCCACAAGCTTGACGTGATGAAGAATTCTCTGATTTCCGTCGCCGCTCACGAATTCAAGACGCCGCTTGCCTCGCTTCGCATGCAGGCCGAAACGCTGGCCCGAAAAGACGTCGCATGGACTAAGGAAATGCAATCCGAACTGATCGACGGGCTGGTTGAAGACATCGATCGTTTGCAAACCCTCGTGCGCGACTGGCTCGACCTGTCTCGCATCGAAGCCGGAGCCATCGTTTTGCGCCGTCGTCTGATCAAAACCAGTACCGTTATTGAAGAAGCAAGAAGAGCGGCGGCACAGTCGGCTGATTTTGAATCTCACATTGAAAAAGATGCGGCTGAAGTCTTTGCCGATCCGGATCGCCTGCGGCAAATTCTCATCAATCTGTTTGCCAATGCCGTTCGCTACTGCGATAACGCTCCCTGCATCAGCGTGCATGTCACTCGCTGCGGAACTCAGGTACGATTTGCCGTCAAAGACAACGGCATCGGCATTGCACCGGAATCTCAGGAAAAAATCTTTGAAAAATTCCATCAGATCGACATGTCGATGACCCGCAGAGCCGGCGGAACCGGCCTGGGTTTGACGATTTCCCGAGGCTTGGCTCGAGCTCACGGCGGAGACATTACCGTCGAAAGCAAGCCAAAGCACGGCAGCACATTCACAGTGAGCATTGAGGAGCAAAACTGACCATGTCCCAACCGCTTATTCTCGTTGCGGATGATGAACCGAAAATCCGTCGGTTGCTGTCGATCAATCTTGCAAGTCTCGGCTACGAAGTGATCTGTGCCGTCGACGGTCCCAGTGCCCTACAGGTGTTTGAAGATCATCAGCCGGATCTGGTGCTTTTGGACATCATGATGCCCGGACTCGACGGCTATGACGTTTTGACCCGCATCCGTCGAAAAAGCAACTGTGCCGTCATTTTGCTAACGGCCAAAGACCAGGTTGAAGACAAGATCCGCGCGTTCGATTTGGGAGCTGACGACTATCTGCCCAAACCCTTTGCGCTGGAGGAACTCTTCGGCCGCGTACGTGCCGTTCTAAGACGCCTGTCCACCACGCAAAAAGTGCCCGATCAGGAAATCGTCAACGGTTCCCTGAAACTCAATACCAAATCACGCCAAGTCTGGTTTGAAGACAAAGAAATCAAGCTTTCGGCCGTTGAATTCAGCATGCTGGAGTACTTTATGCGACACGTTAACTCCGTGCTGATTCACGAACAGATCATCGCGCATGTCTGGGGCAATGGCCAACAGCAGGATGTTCAATATCTGCGGGTTACGCTGGCTCGATTGCGCCAAAAACTTCGGGCGGCAGGTATGCAGGACGATTGCGGCATTGTCAGCCATTCCGGCATCGGTTATCGAATGGAAACGCTGCCCCAATAAACACGCGGCAACGAAAATACATTCTCGTTGCCGCGGTTTTGAGAGTGAGATGTCTGATCAGTGCATCACGGCACTTTGTACTTGAATTCGCGGTGGCAGTTGCTGTTGTTGCAGTCCAAACGCGAAGGCTGATGTTCGCGATGGCAAGCCACGCAGTCCGAGTACGTTGCATAGTGCAGCGAATCGTGCGGGTTGTAGTACTTCTTGTACTTACCGGCAGTCAGTTTGGCCACGTCTTCAGGTGTGCCGTGGCACGACGAGCAATCGGTCTTCGTCGGAGCCGTCGGCGCCTTCTCTCCATGGCAGGCTTCACACGAAACCCCTTTGTGGAAGGGCTTCATCGTTTGAGCTGCGTTCACGCTTCCCGTCACCAACACGAGGGAAGCAGCCAGAGTCATGGCAATCAACGTTGTCTTTTTCATTTCGGTACTCCCTCAAGTCAAACGGCAGGCATCTGAGCGGCTTCTCGGCCGGCAATGCGGCCGAACACGGCGCAGTCGGACATTGAACAGCCGGTCACACGAACGGCACCATGCACACCGCCGGAGGCTTCGCCACAGACAAAGAGCCCCGGAATGATCTGATCGTCTTCAGCACTGATCGCACGGGTGCGTGCGTCAATGGCAATGCCGCCCTGCGAGTAGTTGAATTTCGGGTAAACCGGGCAAGCGTAGAACGGACCTTTAAGAATCGGCACGGCGTGCGTCTTCTTAAAGTCTTTGCCAAAATCCTCGTCCTTGTTGTTCTTCAGGAAACCGTTGTAACGATTGATCGTTTCGATCATTTCCTTCGCAGGAATCTTGAAGTGCTTGGCAAGCGCTTCCAAGGTGTCAAACTTCGGCATTTCGCCGTTGTTGAGAATGATGTTGAGCTTTTCGCGGTCATAGAGCGTTGCCAGGCCCGCTTCGTCGTAAATCAATGCCGGCCAATCACTGCCTGCGTTCACGGTATCGATGATCTTGTACGACAAGCCCATGCGCGGTGCGCCTTCGTTGATAAAGCGCTTGCCGGTACGCTGATCAACCAAAATGCCCTTTTCAATGTCTTCAAAGCCGATTGAAATGGCAAAGCGAACGTGTGCCAGGTGAATCGAGCGAGCCCCTGCCTTCATCATGAGCTTTAACGCACCGGCCGTGGCACCGCAGCTCACCGTAGACGGCACTTTGTTGTACTGCGGGAATTCGCGCTGACGGAATTCAAAGTCGCGAGAAAAGCCGCCGGTGGCAAACACCAGACCGCGCTTAGCTTTATAGAACTTCACGACGCCGGTTTTGTTCAGACGGTCATCCGCCTTGCTTTCCGGATCAAAAATGTAGGCTTCACGGACCTTAACGCCTACTGCTCGTCCCTTCTGATCGCGAATGATTTCGTCAACCTTGGTGCGAAGCTGAAGACTCGTGTTCTTGAGCTTCAGATAATGACGATGCAACGGCTGGATCACGCTCAAACCGTTGTTGTAAAGCGGCTGGAAGCAACGCTTCACAGTGTGGCCTGCCACCTTGCGCAATTCTTCGTTGTACTGCGCCCCACGTTCTACAAGAAATTCGAAAGCCTCGTTGGATTGTTCGCACATGGTCTGCACCAGTTCAGGCACATTGAGGCGACCGCCCGCTTTAAGGACGTCTTTCACATACAGTTCAACACTGTCTTTGACGCCTTCTTTCTGTTGACGTTTGGTATTGCAAGCCGCAAACGTACCGCCGCTGATCACAGATGAACCGCCGGGAACAGCCATTTTTTCCAGAATGACGGTCTTGCGTCCCAGTTCGGCCGCGGTGATGCCTGCGCAATAGCCGGCCAAACCGCTGCCGACCACGATAATGTCAAATTCCTTATCCCACTTCGGTAATGCTTTGGCTGTTGTGGCAGCTTGAGCCATACCACCGACGCCGAGCGTCATGACGCCCGCAGCTCCGGTTTTCAGAAACGCCCTGCGTGAGCTTTGCAGTGTGCTCTGGGTCATCTTGTTCTCTCCTGTATTGATGTTGCAGGCCTTCAGGAAAAAAGACCTCTACAGATCAAGTCTAGGAAGCAGAACTAACAAATTCGTTACGCAGTCAAAAGGAAGTCATTACAAAAAAATTACAACTATCCTTTCCCTTTGCCTTTCTCGGAAACTATACGTTTGTTGCAATTTTCACGGTCTTTGTAACGGTCGCGTCTCGTTAGAATCAAAGCAGGTAGTACTTTTTTCGAGAGGTCGCTCATGCCCAACCGTCGTCTGAATTTGGCTCTCGCATTTTCATCTGCGTTGTTTCTTGCCGGCTGCGCCAGCTCTCCCGAACGCTCGGAGTTCGTCGAGATTGGAAACAACACCTACACAGTCAGCGCCTCGAGCGACTCCACCGACAACGGCGGCATTGTTCGTGTTGAACTGATCAAACAAGCTCAGGAATTCTGTGCGGACAAGGATCTCAAATTCCGTTTGCTCAAGTCTCGCTTCAATGACGGCAATGCGGACAAGAGCGCTACGGCCACCATTGACTTTGTTTGTGAATCACCTACGGCTGCTGCAGCCAATCAACCTTTGCAACAGGTTCCCGTGACCGAAGTCCCCTCCGCCAAAGTTCCTTCGGTTCTAGTGCCATCAGCTAAAAAGCGTTAAACAACACAAGCTGATCAACGACAAACGAAACCGCAAGCGTTCTGCCATCCACGTCAAGCGCAAGCGGTTTCTTTTTGAGATCAATTAACCTTGACAGGTCATACCACTTCGTTGTCGGACACGGCGAAAGATAATCGCGCCGCATCGCTCACGCCTCAGAACTCTTGGCGCTTGCCAGCGGCACCACTTTTCTTCTGAATTTCTCGTTCAGCACCTCAATTGAGGCTTAAATCCGCTCGCGGCTAAGTAAGTTTCTGAATTAGCCGCAAACTTAACAAGGATACAAGCTTCGGCTTGTTGTTTTTTTTGAGCTGGAAGTCGTATCAAGTCAACAAATCAACTCCACTTCCCGAATTCAAAAAAGATTTAAAAATATAAAACCACTTTGGTGCCTTGTTTCCTTTTTCTTCCTCATTCACGTAAACCATGGAGCTAATCCTCTATAGCCACTGCATGTCTACGGGAGTAGCATATTCCGCAGAAGGCTTAATAAGCCCAATCAAGTTCGTCACTGAGGAGAGGTAAAGATGAGCTCTACATTGAAAAAGATAGTTCTTCCCGTAACAATGGCTTTTTGTGCCATCAGCGCGTCTGCAGCGACCTACACTCAGACGGTTCCGGGCCACAACGGCCCGATGACTGTTAAGGTCGCAATCGACAGCGGCAAGATTACGGCAGTCGAAGTTGTGAAACACAACGAAACGCCCGGAGTCGGTACCAAGGCAATTGACACATTGCCGGCAAAGATCGTAAAGGCCAACTCAACCAAGGTGGACGCCGTCACCGGTGCCAGTGTCTCTTCCAAGGGCATTTTGATGGCTGTCAACCAGGCCCTGGATGCCTCCCAGGGTAAGAAGGTCGGCAAAGCACAATTTAAACCGGGTACATACAAAGCTCAGGTCTACGGCAACAACGGTTACCTCAATGTCGAAGTCACGGTTAGCAAAGACAAAATCACCGACATCAAGGTCCCCGGCCACACAGAAACCGATCTGATGGGTGGCATGGCCATTCGCACAATGACCAAAGACATCCTTGATTATCAGACCGTCAATGTGGATGCTGTTTCAGGCGCGACGGTCACGAGCGGCGCATTCAAACAGGCTGTTATTGCCGCATTGGAAAAAACCGGCGTCAATCTGGCTGCGCTACAGACCCCCGTCCCCGTCAAGATCAAGAAGTTCAACGGTACGAAGACCGAAAGTTATGACCTTGTCATCGTCGGTTCCGGTGGTGCAGGTCTGTCAGCTGCGGTGACTGCGGCCGAAGCAGGCAAATACAACATCGTTGTGCTGGAAAAGATGCCTGTGATCGGCGGCAATACGCTTCGCTGCGCCAGCGCCTTCAATGCCGCTGATCCGGAACGTCAAAAACTGCTTCCGATGACGGACACCCTCAAGGATGCCGTCGTTAAGGCCATCAACGAAAAACCGGCCAACGCGGATCACGCCAAACTGATGGCCGACGTTAAGGCCAAGTACGAAGCATATTTGAAGAGCGGCAGCAAGACGCTTTTCGACTGCCCCGAATGGCATGCTTTGCAGACCTACAACGGCGGCGACAAGGTGGGACATATTCCCCTGATTCGTACCTATGCCGAAAATGTGCTTGAAACACTTCACTGGATGCAAAAGCACGGTACGCCTGTGATGGATCGAGTCAGTCAAGGTGCCGGTGCTCTTTGGCAGCGTACACACCAAGTTGACGCGCCCGCCGGGACCGGACTCATTGAACCGTTGCTCAAGGCCGCCAATAAGGAAGGCGTCAAGATCATCACCGGTATGCGTGCCCAGGAACTCATTTACCGCAACGGCGAAGTCGTGGGCGTCAAAGCCAGCGACAAGGTGGGTAATTCCTACGAGTTCAAGAGCAAATACGGCGTGATTCTCGCCACCGGCGGTTACAGCCAGAACAAGGAAATGCGCCAAAAATCTTCGCCCGTCTTGACGCCTGACATGGTTTCGACAAACCAGCCGGGTGCTACCGGCGACGGCATTGTCATGGCCACGAAGATCGGTGCCGATCTCACCGGCATGAATTACGTTCAGGTTTACCCGCTGGCAACGCCTGGTTCCGGTGCCTTGCAGGGACGTGCCCGCAAGATGTCCGGCCTTGACGACGTGATTGACGTGAATAAGAATGGCTTGCGCTTCGTGAAGGAAGACGCTCGCCGTGACGAGTTTGTGGCTGCCATTAAGAAACAGCCCGGTGCCATGTGCTACGACATCAATGACTCGAGCATTGTCCAGGAATACAACTCGTTTGCAGAAAACGTCGAAACGCTTGTTAAGCTCGGTCGCATCTACAAGGACGACACGCTGGAAGGTCTGGCCAAGCAGCTTGGCATGCCGCCGGAAAATCTGAAGGCTACCGTTGAAGAGTTCAACAAGATGGTTGAAGCGAAGAACGATCCGAAGTTCGGCCGCAAGCTCTTCGACCGCAAGATCGAAAAGGCTCCGTTCTATGCAACACCTCGCGCACCGTCTATCCACCATACAATGGGCGGTTTGTATATCAATCCGAAGGCACAGGTGCTCGATAAGAAGGGCAACGTGATCAAAGGCTTGTATGCAGCCGGTGAAGTGACTGGCGGCGTTCACGGCAGCAACCGCTTGGGCGGCAATGCTACTGCCGATGTGTTGACGTTCGGACGTATTGCAGCTAAGACTGCTTTGGGTTTGAATAAGTAACGGTTCGCCCCTACTTCACTGCTCTTTTAGGTTTGGGGCAGGCTTCATGGCCTGCCCCAAACTGTCATCAGGAATCAATTGCTCTTACTGCTTTGCTACCGACTCATTGCCTTTGATCCAGCAACTGATCCATCCCGACAAGATGCAAATAAGGGTCCCGTGTAGCCATATCAAGCAACACGTCGTCAAATCCCATGCGAGAAAAAATCCAATAGTGAAAAACGGCGTCCTCCGCAACCGGCAGTTGTTCGCATTTGGCCTGGAGGGAACGCAACACTTTTATTCCGACTTTCTGATTGCGATACTTGCATTCAGCCACAAGACAATGCCGTCTTTCGCGATCGGCTCCAACCAAATCAATCTCCGTGCCGTTTCTCCACCATCGCCCCAGAGTCGTCACAGAAAACGGCAACTTCCCGGAAAAGCGGAGTCGTGTCAGGTATTGACGACAGACCTGCTCAAAAGATTCCGCTGCGAAATCCGCAAAACAAGGCTCTACGGTCGCTTTCCATTCTGAAAGGGCCTCTTGCCGCGTCATGATCAGAGTCGGATTGTTGGCTAAAAACCGGAACCAAAATTTCACGTACGGATCGGCAATGCGATAGAGTCCTCGAGACGCATTTCCCAAATCGCCCGGACCTGCGAAGACGGGAAATTCCTTCACGACCAAATCCATGTCTTCCAGTACGGACAAATATTTGGAAAGCGTTCGCGTATCCACCAAGCTCTTCTGCGCAATTTCGTTTCTTGAAGTTGACCCGAAGGCAATCGTTTGAAGAATGGCGTTGTAGGTGGCAGGATCCCGAAATTCCTGCCTCAATACCGATTGAGCCTCGTCATTGAGAAAACCGTTAGATCTCAGAATATTGGCGGCGAGATTTTCCGTCATTGAACGTTGTGGATTCACGCCCTGCCAGAAATAAGGGATTCCGCCCAACACGGCGTATCCGCGAAAAACGTCATCCGCAGAGTAAGAAGGCACAAATTCGGCGACCGTCTGAAAAGGAAGCGGACGAACTTTCATGATGGTTCTCGCTCGCCCGTAAAGAGGATTCTTTTCTCCCAAAACTTCTTTGGCGATAAAAGACACGGCGCTGCCGCAAAGCACCAGCAGATTGTTTTCTCGGGACAGCTCCTCGTCCCAAAGCACCTGAAGCTCGGAGAGTATGCTCGGGCGCTCCTTGGCAATGTACTGAAATTCATCAATGACAATCACCTTGCGACTCGGTGACGGCTGAGTCGCAAGTGCCCTGAGCGCCGAAGTCCACTCGAGATAGCGCAATTGAGGATTTCCGCAAAATGTTCCCACAGCTTGTGAAAAACGATCCAATTGATACGGATCTTTCCATGCTTTCGCTGTGTAGAAAAAAGCCGGTTTTCCTTCACAGAATTTTTGGATAAGCGCCGTTTTTCCAATGCGCCGACGACCGTAAATAATTGCCATTTCTGCTGTCCTGCTGTCGTACGCATCCTGCAGTGATTCAAGTTCACCGACGCGACCATAGAAATCTGTGTCGCCCATCTTCTGCTCCTATATCGGCTGTTTTTCAGATTATATTCTGGCAGATTATGTTCTGCCAGATCGTAATCTGACAGAACGTAATCTTCACACTATTCCAATCGCTTTCCGACACGCTCTGATCTGCCGCAATTCAGTGGGCCTTGAGCAAACCATTCCACTTCGTCGTCAGACAGAGTGACAAACACTCTCGCCTCATTTTCCAATCCGTCAGCGCATCAAGCCGCTGCGCCTCAATGAACGGTCTACGCTCCGCTGTACGGGTTCCCTCCATTAAGCGAGGCTTTGGGCTTGGCACGATCACCCCCTGAGTCGAGGTTGACCTCGACTCGTTACATCGTCACGGTAAGGAGGATGCAAGGATAAAATCGAAGAAGACTCTCCAACGAGAGCGTTCGGTGTCAACCAAATCGGGTCTTTGCAAAAAAGCTGTCGATAGTTTTAGGCAAAAACCAAAAAACTGTCTACTTATTCAGTCACACCGCAGAAAGCTGTCAACCAATGTCAGGCAAAGACAGAGACCTGCATATATGCATCAAAATCCTGGGAATTTGATGCATGCACGCATGCTATTCCTAGGAATTTGATGCATGGACGCATGCTATTTCTCGGAATTTGATGCATTTTGCTCCAAATACCCTGCACTGAGACAAGCAAAAACTCTGGAGAAGAAAGGATGCAACGAATTGCCATGGACAAGCAGTTCGCATAAAAGCATTACGAAGCAAAGCGTCTGATGCTTCTGGCTTTGGAAAAGCAAAAAGCGGGCTTTTCGAGCAATGTCACGCAGTGAAGCGGTGAGTGGTCCTGGTCATTGAGCGGCAGACCGTCTCTTCCCGACGCGCTCAGATCGGCCGCAATTCAGTTGGCCTTGAGCAAATCATCCCATTTCGTCGTCGGACAGGGCGATAAATACTCTCGCCGCATGGCCCACTCCGCAGAACACTTGGCACTTGCGAGCGTCACCACCTTGCCGCCAAACTTCTCGTTCAGGGCCTCAATCGAAGCCTGAATCCTCTCTCGGCGTTTCAGAACCTCGATCTCATCCGTGTCGAAAAGCGTTGTCGGCTCCAAAGAGTGTTCAGCCGGCACCAGGTCGGCAAGCATGACGCCCGCTTTCTTGTACCCGTATCCTTCCTTGAAAAAGGCTCGCACCAGATCGTGCGCAGCCCGGGTAAGCGTGATCACGTCCGCGCACGCGTGTGGTAACGGTCTGTATTCGACGACTGCGTGATAACGGCCGTTGGCTTTAAACGGATCCGTATGAAACATCACTCCCACCGTTTTGGCGGCGCAGCCCTGCTTACGCAACACATTGACGGCTTCGGCCATGTGAACCGATACGGCCGCAAGAATGGCGTCCATGTCGCTGCATGTCACGGCAAAGCTACGTGTCCGAACAATCTGTTGCCGCGGCTGCGGATGATCTTCCAAAGGAATGCACGAGACGCCGAGAATCTCTCTGTGCGTTCGCTCAAGTACGACCGTGAAGCGCCTGCGAATGAGCGCAGCGTCCATCCGGGCAAAATCAAGCACCGTCTTCACACCCATGGCTTCCAATCTCTCGCGGTTTCTGGAGCCGATTCCCCAGATTTCCTTGATCGGCGTAATCGCCATGGCTTTGTGTTGACGTTCCGGCGTCAGCTCCAGCCAATTGACAACGCCGTTAAAAACCTGATAGGTCTTGGCAAAATGGTCGCATAGTTTGGCAAGCGTCTTGGTGGGAGCAATCCCTGCGCACGTCGGAATGCCGACCCACTTGTAGACGCGCTGACGTATGGATTGCGCCAGAGCGGTCAAACGTGCCGGATCCCCGTCTTCCACCCCTGTTAAATCCCCAAACACTTCATCGATGGAATACGACTCCATACGCGGAATCATGCCGGCAACGGTTCTTTGCATCCTCCCAGAAATCGAGTTGTAGAGCTCGTAGTTGGAGGACAGCACAGCCACCTTATTGGCTTCAACGATGTCCTTGACCTTAAAAAGCGGCATGCCGCGCTTGAGTCCCACAGCTTTGGCTTCCTTGGTGAGCGCCACGATGCAACCGTCATTGTTGGAGAGCACAACAACGGGCTTGCCACGCAGCTCGGGACGGAAAAGCCGCTCGCAGCTGCAATAAAACGAATTGCCGTCCAGATGGAGAAAAATAGGCGTAGACATTTGCATACGAATCTTGGTTTGAGGTAGGATACGTTATTCGTATACAAATCGCAAGTGCGAGAATCCCATGGAAAAAAGCAAAAAACAGCCTTCGTCCCAAGAACACAAACCGGTTGGAAGACCTCGTCTGACCAATGAGTTGCTCGATGTCAATCTTCAGGTTCGCGTGACCAAGAAGCTTGCCGACACCTGCAAGTCACTGGGCGGCGCAAACTTTATGAGACCCCTGCTTGAAGCGGCAACTCAGCGGGCAATGGCACTCAAGAAACTGGCTCCCGCTCGTCCCGGTGAAGAATCCGAAGGCATCAAGTTCATCGACCTGACGGTTCAGTGCGGCTTTCCCTCCCCTGCTGCGGACTATGCCGAAAACGACCTGTCGCTCAACGACTACTTCGTGAAAAACCGCGATGCGACTTTCATCATCGAAGCACGCGGTGACTCCATGATCGATGCCGGCATCTACGAGGGTGACATTCTCATCATCGATCGCTCCGTTGAACCGCGTCGCGGCGACATCGTGCTCGCCTACCTGCAAGGGGACTTCACGCTCAAAAAGCTTGAGTTCGTCGACGGCAAACCGGAACTGCATCCGCAAAACAGCTCCGGCAACTACCCGGTCATTCACCCGGGCGAATACGACGACTTCCAGATCGAAGGCGTTCTGGTCGGCTCCGGCAGAAAGTACAGAAGATAACTAGAGAGAATCTCATGGACTTCAACAAAGACTCTTCCGTAACGCGCTTTGGCTTCGGTCCCGATAATGAAGACATCACGATTCACTTCTACGAAAGTTGAGGTCGCTTTGAAGTGAAGAACAGGGGTATCTCAGGTCCAATGATCTTCGCAACGGAGGATCTGCTGAAACCGGACGTTCCGAAAGGAGCAAGGCTTCTGGTGACCGAAAACAAGACTGCGATTGACGAGAACAGCTACTACGTTTTCCATAAAGACAACGGCTGCAAAGGCTTTGACATTGCCATCGTCGAACTGCTTGTCGACGGCACTTATCACTACATCTACAACAACAAGAAGCTGGAAATTCGCTCCGATCTATCCGGGCTGGAGCTGAGCGGTCAAATGTGGGAAGCACAGACGATGGTTGAAATTGCTGCCGGTGGCACGGTCAGAGACAGCAAACTCGTTCCTCCGAAAAACTCCAACAAAAAATTCAAAGTGTGGCTCCCGTTCTGGACAACGGTGTAACGTACCAACAATTCGCTACACTCTATACTTCATAGCACTCTCACACTCATTACAAAATAATACGGTGACGTTATGAAAGACTGGAAAGCCGACTATCTTTATGCAACCTTTGGAAAACGCACGCGATACAAGTCCGAAGAATGCTTTGTTGTTAATGCCATTTGGCAACGTCTTTGCGCCAAAAAAATCGAAATCAAACCAGTAACACAGCAATACGTTCGTCGCTATGATGAAAATGGACATAAATTTGCATTAATCGATTTATACTTCCCGGCAATCAAAGTAGCGATAGAAGTTGATGAGCACCATCACCAATACAATGAAACAAATGACAAATTACGTCAAAAAGAAATTCTTCGCGTTCTATTTGAAATCAACTCAATCGAAGAGTCAACAATCGGCATCGAGAGAAAACTCGGGGCTATTGAAATAAACGAAGATACACTTCCAACAATTTTTCGCATTCATACGGACACTTCGTATTCCGAATTAAATAGGCAAATTAACGATGTTGTTGGCGCAATAAAAAAGAGAGTCGATTCAATCAGAATTTCAGATGCAAATTCAATTATCTGGAAGTCGGACGATGAAATAAAGTCTGAAATTCTCAAAATGAATTCACCATCTATTAACATCAATACTGATTTGCACTTCAAGACAATTAATGAAATTTGCAATTTAATTTCTCCAAAAAATGTCTGGGGAGGAAACACAAAACGACCAGGTTATGTTCAATTAAAATCTACTGAAACTCCCATGATGCTCTGGTGTCCTCAAATGGTCATTCACCAAAGAGATGGATCAACTATTTCCGCCTCTCCCTCCAATTGGAAAAACGAATTCATTAATAATGGTCGAATTAGAGAATGGAGAGAACCTGAAAAAGCTCCTGCTATAACTGAAATTGATAAATTACCTCGCGTTACATTCATGAAAATGAACGATGCTTTAGGTGAAAGTCGATATAAATTTGTGGGTGTTTATCAAATAGAATCCGAAGATCCAGAATCCGACACTCGCATCTATAAACGAATAGCCGATGAATACTCATGGAAACCACAGAAAAAATATTAATAGCCAACAACTTCATGTCTTATTGCATACGTCTTAACTGATCTGTCTAATAAGCAAAAACAGCACACATAGAAAAGCGCTCGTTTCTTTTTTCCTGAAACCGAGCGCCTTTTCTTTTCGTTATTTAGCTACACCAGCCAGTGTCCCGCCACAAGTCCGGCAACCATCAGCATTGAAAACGTCAACTGCGTTTTAGCCGTCTCGGCATCCAAAGTCGCAATGACCGCCGTGTCAATCCGGTCGAATCGTCCGACCTGTTTACACAGCGACATTACGGCAACAGCAACGGGCAACGTGAGCAACACCAATATTGGCAGAGTTCCCAGTCAAACCGTCATCAGAATGATTAAATCTACTGGCAATGGGCTGTTTGGCATTGCTTGTCGGACTTGCCTTGTTTGGCCACAGTCTCCTCATGTCAGCGCTTGTCAGGCGTCGTACAAAAGCGCTTACCCAGGCTCTTTCACGTGAAATTGAACTCAAGAAAGCAACGGACATCGCCAATGACAAGCTCCAGAGCATGAGCCGAGTGCTCATTATCAGTCAGCTGGGTTCTTTGATCGCGCACGAAATCCGTCAACCTCTCGCTGCAATTGATGCCTATGCACACGGCACGCTGCGTTTCCTGGAGGAAGGCAAAATGGACGCCGCCTCTGTCAGCCAGGTCATGCAACTCATACAGCGTCAGGCAGCCAAGGCCGAAGAAATCGTCGATCGTGTCAGAAGTTACGCAAAAGCAAAACAAGTTCCCAAGGCAGCTGTGAATCTCTCAATGTGCGTGCGCCAGGCTTGCGCAAGTTTCACTCAGAACAGCAAATATGCAGCAGTGCGGCTTGAAACCAGTCTTCCTACAGTCAAACCTTTCCAAATCATGGCATCCGAAATGGAAATTCGGCTTGCTGTCGACAATTTGATTCGGAACGCTGCGGAGTCTTTGCTCTCCGGCAATTGCTCACAACCCCTTATCCGAGTACAGGTGACTTCAACCTCAGACTCGATGGTGATTCGCGTCACAGACAACGGCGCCAAACTCACTGACACAGATATCGAACGCATGAAAACTCCCCTGAGCAGTTCAAAAAGCGACGGCCTTGGACTGGGATTGTCCATTGTGTCCGGCGTTGCTCAATCCAATGGCGGAAAATTGATACTCAAAGCACGAGAAAAAGGCGGCTTGATTGCCGAACTGTCTTTTCCTAAATAGGCTTGCTTCCCATGACAAATGAACGGCTTACCGATAAACGCGCCCTTGTAAGAATCGTCGACGATGATGAAGATCTCTTGCAGGCTCTCGCCTTTATGGTCAAAAGTGAAGGTTGGGAAGTAAAAACCTACAACGGTTCAGCCTCTTTCCTGGCCGAGGACGATATTTCCATCCCTGGCTGCGTCATTCTTGATTACAGCATGCCTGGTCTTGATGGCCTGGAAACACAGAAGCGTCTCCAGGAATTGAACTATCCTCATCCTTTGATCTTTCTTACTGCCCATGCTGATGTGGACATGGTTATTTCGGCCTTCAGACGCGGTGCAGATGATCTGCTTCGGAAACCAGTGCCTCCGTCGGTTCTCCTATCCGCTGTCGCTCATGCTGTCCAAAAAGATCTTCAGGCAAAAGGCGAATCCACACAGCACGTTAAAGAACGATTCGCGCTGCTGACGGACCGAGAAACCCAGATTCTCAAACTGGCAAATCTCGGTCTGATGAACAGGCAAATTGCGGAACGTCTCGGTTTAAGTGAACGCACTGTCGAAACACACCAAGCCAACGGCTACCGCAAATTAGGGGTCAGAACACTGGCTGAACTCGCATTATTTATGACTGTTTTGCGAGACGACGAATGAAGTCAAACAAACTGAAAGGCTGAATGAAGCAGACTGTTCCTCGGTATCGGTTCACCAATTACACGACTCAAAAACAAGCTTTTAACTGGTAATTAATTTTTTTACTCGGGCGGCTCAAATATCCCGCGTTTTGTGCGCAGACGTGCAGTCGCTTGACAGAATAAATGCTATTTATTCATCAATCAACAATCGTCCCTCTAGCACAATTGGTAAACTTTTCCTTGTTGGTCATTCACCTACTAGGAATGCGGCAACTTCCGAGACACTTGAGAAACTAACATGACAAGCCGTCAATCCGACTGGTCGATCGAGGAAACTACGATCGCTCTGAGCCTGTATGCCGTAACTTTTTCATCGCAAATCCATGTGCGAAACCCTCAGATTATTGCTCTGTCCAGCATGATTCGACGCTCGCCTGGATCTGTGAAATGCAAACTTTTCAATCTCGCTTCATTTGACGATAAAGCCAGAGGCCAAAACCTCAATCATGCGAGCCAAAACGACCATACCGTCTGGAATAGATATTTCGATGGTCGAGAGCTAAAGCTATTGCCGCTCATGAGAGAGGCTGTCGACCTCTGCAAGCAATTTAACTGGGATATCTCACGTGCCGACTGGCTTGACCCCCTGGATAATGACTCCTGCATCCCTCTGAGTTCATCGACTCATCCAACTCTCAGAGACTACATGATCGACTCCAAGGTGCCCAATGAAATTCAAGTCCTACAAAATCAACGCTGCATGCAAGGTTTATTTCGCAATGCGGTGCTTGCGAATTTCAATGGCGCCTGCGCCATCACGGGGTGCAATATCAAGTGTCTTGTGGAAGCTGCTCACATATTGCCCTGGTCAACGCATCCGAGCGAGCGGCTGAAACAATCCAACGGACTGGCTCTCACTCCATTTCTACACGCTGCGTACGACGAAGACTATCTGGGCATCGACCCAGACGGCAAGGTTTTTGTATCCGCAAAACTATTGTCACAAAAAAAGATGAATGAAAAGTTCTACCAATATCTCACTGACATCGACGGCATGAAAATCGACTTTAGCAAGTTGAGAGTACCGCCCGACAAGGACTATCTTGCCAAGCGCTTCCAGAACTACCGTCTACATCAATAGTCGAAGAAAACTATCTAGCCATTCGATGGTGGTCTGCACCGCACGCGTCTTTCCCTGCCTGGACAAAACCCAACTCCGGACTCCAAACTACTTCAGAGATTTTGCCCTAAAAACGCCGACCGAAGGCTCAACAGAGTCATACGCAATGCCTTCGAGTGTCTTGAGCAGAGCCTCAAGGATTTGTTGTGCTCCGTCGCAAGGAACCGCCATACCAATTTGTTTGCGTACGCTTTCTTTGTTTCCACAGAAAACAAAATCATCAGGGAAAGTCTGCAGTCTTGCCCTTTCACGGTTTGTTAAGGCTCTATTCTCGACCCAGTGATATACATGGGTACCGCCACCTCCTGATCCGGTCACGGTATAAGCAGGCTTTGAAGAGTCTAGGCGGCGGTATATCTGTGAGAGTCTCGCCCCCTTTACATTAAGCCTCAAATGCTCGGGCAAACGCCCTGCCTCTTCGGCTTGCCATACGTTCTCGCCCTCTCGAATATAAGAAAGACGCTCTACAACAACCCTGCTCTGGGCTGTATTTTCTTGATTGGCCGCATCTGCAGGAATCCCCAGAAGCGCCTGTTTACACGTTTTAAGTTTCATTGAGGGTTTAGGTACTTTAAATGTAAGCCCCAAATCCCCTCGGATTCCAATCAAGATGTAGCGATGACGCGCCTGTGGCACGCCGTACTCTTCAAACTTGTATAGATTAGCCGTAATCGTGTAGCCAAATTCTCCGGCGTGATTCAACGCTTTGAGAATCTGTTCGAATCCTTTCCCGTCATTGGCGCTCGAAAGACCAGTAACATTCTCAGCAAAGAAAAAGAGAGGATTGACGCGATCGATGTACTTGACTCCATATGAATAAAGACCGCCGAACTTACCATCGAGCCCTCTGGACTCGCCCACCTTTGAGAAGTCATTACACGGGAAACCATACAAGAAACCCTGAACAGGCGGAAGTTTGTCAATATTGAGCCGGCGAATGTCCTCGCAAATACAGATCGCCCCAGGACTGTGCTTCAGTACATTTGCCTTATATGTTCTGCAGGTGTCCGGATCATAGTCCGTTGCCCATATGTGTTCAAAGAAATGCTTGGAGCTCTTTACTCTATTGAGAGCCACCCCGATTCCCCCAGGGCCAGAGAACATCTCCGCGACCGTGATGGGCTCCAGTCCACTGTTCTGGACAGGGGCATTGACAGAAGAGGAAGAGTTAGAGCGCGAAGCGCGAGCAAAAGCGGACATCAATTCCCTGCACTTGACAGCAGGTTTAACTTTTTCTTTTTTACAAGCTGAGATAAACAGCTCTTGCTCTGCAGTAGTAAGTCTGACTTTAAATTCTTCGTTGCGCATTTTGCTGCCCTGAAACTAGCTACGCGCATTCTATAACAGACTGAAGAGCTCGTAGGACTGTTTTGAACAGCGCTGCAACACGGAGAAATCGACTTACCCAAGCGGATAGCTATGGAAACTAATTCTCAAAATCTCCTTGACCGATTTCCATGAAATTTCCCTGTTTGTCTCTTATAAAAACAGTCATCATTTTCTGCAACCGAGTCGAAAACTTTTTGCGACAAGCACACTCCCACACGACGAGAACGCGCCACCCTGCTCGCAACAGCTCCTCATTAACAATCAAATCTCTTTCCTGATTGCGTCGAAGTTTCTCATTCCAATAGTCCACACGAGTGGATGGCGTTGTAGATCTCTTGCATCCACTATGCGAATGCCAAAAGCAACCATGTACAAAAACAGCTGTTCGGTACTTAGGCAATACGAGATCCGGACAACCAGGCAGTCGCCTCGAATGAATCCGATAGCGAAATCCCTCGGCAAAGAGAAGTTTACGAATACAAATCTCAGGCTTAGTGTCTTTGGATCGAATCCTGGACATTACATCTGAGCGTTTCAGTGAATCAAAGACATCCATGGTCCCAGCTATATGAAAAGACTTCAGTACCTAAATCCCTCCTGTCGTAGAAGTTCAAGAGATTTCCGAATACTCTCCCGCTCTTTTGCCGTAGGCATCTTGCCTGTCACTACTATGCGGCTTGCCTTTATAAGGCCTTGAACTTGCCTAGGCGTCAGGACATCCTTCTGTCGACAGAAGGATAAAGCCTCGTTCCAATACCGGTACTCCATCAGCGTCTTTGTTTCACCCAAATCGTTGCTAATTTCGGCATCTGCTTTAGCCTGATGCCGAGCAATCCGCTGCTCCTCCGCACTCTTACACCACTCGTCAGATCTGTCAGACATCAAGCCTGGAATATCACCCATAATGCGTTGCACGGTGATCCACGAATTTTTTAGTTTTGCCCATTGGGTAACATTTTGCGTAACTCCGGGATCTTTTTTAGCCGAAAGAATTTCTTTAACCTTATGGGCGATATTCAGCAATACAACCATAATCTCGGAAGGGACAGTCTGTTTACGCCAAATAAGAGACAAGTCAAAAACGCTCGGTTTGTGCTTTTCTCTGAAAAGATGAGCAAACACAGCCATCGTATAGGCAACGATATTTGCTCTATAAGCGTTTTCAAACCAATATTGCTTGCTGACGTTTTGTCCTAGTTCCCGGTACATAATCGTCAGAGCAACAGTGTCTTTATAAAAGTCATCACCATACAGTCCCTGCTTCTGCGAGTCATCCCACTTCTTCTCGAGAGCATTCATGAAATAGCTAAACAAGGTAGCAGCCCCCTTTGAAACAATATCCGGAAAACCATCCCAGCATAGATGAACTCGAGCCAGATCCTCTTTTTTAATAACTCTCTTTTTATCAAACTTCTTGTTGAATTCAGCTTTTTTGGCAGATGTCATGAACATCTGAGCCTGAAGGTAGCTACCTCGATTACGCTCGTAGAACCAATAAGATCCGTGCAATGTACCAGGTGCAGCCGGCGCAACAATTCGCTGAGAACACTGCTCCATCGCTATATGGAATGGGTGATTAGAGGAGAAATCAGCACCGGAAACTTTGTTTTGGTTATTTGAACAAAACGATATGTCTCGCATGAGTTCTTGAGCATCAGCTACGCTCAATGTATCTTCGACTTCTGTGAGCTTCAACGCCACGCTTATGTCAGAGACATCAGCCTTGTCGACGTGCACGGCTCTGGCTAAGGATGCGGTAGTTTGTCCGCCATTAATAATTTGGAAATCTGTCGCTCCAACAAGATTCCCTTCTACATCAAAGACTAGATCCTTCGCTGTTACAGCAATCCCGTTGTTGTAGATAAAAAAACGTTCCGGCCGTCGCAGAATCGTTCCGCGTATGCTCTTGTTTACATCCGTTCGAAGCATAAGATACGACCTCACGTTTCCTTCGAGAAGTCTACCGCCGTGCTGTTGATACAGTGAAGCTAGCAATGGCGCAGGCATGACGCCTAAGTAAGATCGGAATCCGTTGCCTTCGGCAGCTAGAGTCAATTTGATGGGCATATCAGAAAAGTCCAACTCCAACGGCTCATGATCGAGACCTGATTGATAGAATTCAAACAACCTCTCCAAGCTCCAAATTTCCACCTGAGTCGTGATGCCGTCAATTTCCGGACTCGATAAAAACTTGAAACGACTGGAAACGTTCCTGTCTGTGAAAATTAGCAACTGCGCTCTGTCGATTGCTTGCGTTCGGATCAAGTCCGCCACTTCATATTCTGGAGATGAAAATTCAAGGATCCCGTTGACAGGATCCTGAAGTAGGCCTTTGCGTGAGAAATTTAGGAAGGCACATAACTGCCGAGCAAAAAGTTCGGCATCCGCTGTCGTTAAGTTCTCCTCTGCAAAGAAATCATGAAAATCCGCATAGATTAAATAAAGCGTATTTTCTTCACTGTTAAATAAAAATCCGTCGACAGCCACATTTCTATTTCTAAATTTTTCACGCAAATAAAGCGGATGTACATCTTCCAACTCATTATCAGGAAGATGCTGGCTTATTGTGCTTACGAACCCTTTTTGCTTACCTTCGCCTTGGATTTCTCTTTGTAGTTTTACATCTTCTTTAATTGATTCAAGAAATTCTTGAAATTGCGTCGAACTCATCAAATACCCTCTTTAAGCTTCCAAGGCTCCAGCGATGCTAATGATATTTTATATTTAACCGCTGTTACGGCCTCTGGCATGCCCGCACCTCGCTTCAGTTTAGGAAAATCCTCAGCCAAAGCGTCGTAACATTTTTTTCAATCAGTCTAAGGCGTAAACTGGTTTCCCGTTCTCCTAGCTTAATATCTGCGCCTACCAACATTAGCGAAGTATCAAAAAGCTGTTTCGCATAGTGATTCCGTGCAAGTTTCTTTTGAATTCTGAAGCTCAATTCAGATAAACTAAACGAGTCAAACTGAGTTGGATCATCGTGAAGACGGTAGACCACTAGATGCCCAAACACCTTATGAAGATCATTCGCACCTAAAGGAGAATCAAGTTGTTCCAATGAAGAAATCGTGACCTCGTTGACTGATTGGCGAACTGTTTTGATTTCTGCCCAGCCATTATTAAAGACAAAATCCTGATCCGCACCTTCCACGCCATGCCATGCTCTTAGCACTTCTAGTTCGGACATACCCTTATCTAAACATGATTCCAAATAGAGAAGTTCTCCAGCAAGTCCCCTGACTTGTTCCTCTGAGAGAGTGCCCCTGCGTTTCCTCCAAAATTCTTGCCATGCTTCGTAGCGCGCAACAAAAGCAGCTAATGCTTCCGACTCGGTCTTAGTTTGATTCATCACAGCTAACAAATCTGCGCAAAGAGAAAAAAAGAGATCTCGAAATCTGTCATCGTGAAGAGTTAAAAATAAATAATGTTGGCCACTTTCTTTGATTTCATGTTCTACAACAACCGCAACAGAAGATTTGAGTTGAGGAGGATTAGTGCGAGTAATAATTAGAAGAGAAGGTTCTCCATTGGTATATCCGATCAAGGATGCTAACGGAAACTCATAATCCGGAAGAGTAAAAAAATTAGTTTTTGATTGAATTTCTAAATACCGTGTTTTGATCTCCTCTGGACTCATTCTTCGTCTCCCTCATCATAATAACAACTTGCTTGTTGCTGCATTTGATGAATTTTATTCGTGTCGTACTCCAAATACACTTCATTTTTCTTTCCAGGGACACCAAAAACAAGGGCAACCATAGGCTCTTCATCAGACACGAATTTAAATCGTCCAATTTCTTTCTTATTTTTCTTTTCTTTCGTTTCTTCAGTTAAATTTTTTGCTCTCAAAGGATATATGAGCAACTGGGGAAACTCATCAGATCTACACAGCACGTCTCCAGGATAGATATTTTTTATGGGTTCTTCCTGTTCCCCTTTTTGATTATTTTCTTCAAGGACAGCTTTGATTTTTTCTCTTGACCAATGTCGAGCAAAATGTGAAGGTGACAGAACGGCTCTCTGAGCTGGCTGATACCATGCCCCAAAGTCATACATAGTTCGACGAGAACAAACCACTTTCCGATCTGGACCAAGGTTGAACACATCCTCCTCATAGTCTCCATCCTTGGGATTAACATTGATCACTCTTACAGACCATTCCTTATCGTCGAGCTGGATCTTGTTTGCCATTGGAGTGATATCAGTTATGTCAGAACCCCAACTCGGAACACGGAAATTTCTAAGTAAATCCGCGACTGCACCTGCAGACACGCCTGTCCAGACCAAGTCCCTTATTCCTTGGGAATCAGGCTCAATGTCGTCACCACCGAGAGACGGACCTAGCGATCTGAGAAATTGAGAAACAATCTCTATGTTCCTGCGCCTAGCCGTTGCAGATGAGGGTAACGTCGACGCTTGCACCGGGGAACCTGCCATATCGACAAGCATCCTGTATTTCTTTGCTGTACGGCGTTTGTTGGCTGCTGTAACCATCAAGCGAACAGTTTTGGGAGATCGCCTGATTTTTAAGCCAAACTCTTCAGGAGTACTCCCTTGTGTGCCCATAGTCTTCACCGTTGTTCGAAACTCCGACACAGCTTCTGAGATATAGCTATAGGCATCTATAAGGCTCGGCGATATCCAAACCCGCATGCAGTTCTTAAATTTATCCCTGTAGCCAAACCAGCGCCCCATTTGCAACAAAGTGTCGTACGCAAAACTACGTCGGCTAAAGTACGAAACACACAAGCCTTCAAGCGTCAACCCTCGAGAAAGTGCATCACCACCCACGACAATCACGTGCCCATCGTTGTTCTCATAGATGCTTTTCAGATCCTTAAGCTTGCTGTCCGTATTGACGGAAACAACCTGAATAGTTTTCAAAACTTTCAAGAAGCGTCTCTTCCACACGTCTTCCCACTTTTTGCCTGTAAGCTCTCCAAAACAGAGAGGTGCTTCAGAACTACTGGAATCTTCATACCAAAGCTCATCCCCACACCCTTCCGTCCAGATTGTCTTCAACTGCTGATATATGGGGTTTGCAAGCGTTTCCGGTCTCTGACGCCCACCTTCAACCTCAGCAAACTCAATGACTCTTTCAAGCAGATCCTGAATTAAGTTAAGAAGTTGGTTCTGAATATTTTTATATCGAGCCAAATGAACAAGCATGCTCAAATTCTCGCTTGTTTTGTGCACCATGCTTCTGTAAGTACACGCAAGTAAGAAGTAAAGAACTGCTTTTTGAAGAGTCTCGGGCAGATGGTCAACCTTGTCCTCTTTTTTATACTTTTTGGGTTCTCCAGAAAGTTCCTCGTCCTCTGCTTCTTTATCGTAGATGGGAATTACGCAACGGTACTTAAAAGACTGTTCCTCCAAGTCACCCAAGGCACCAAAAAGACGCTCGACACCCAAATATCCATCAGGCGGAGGAAGTGCATAAATAAAATCCCTAGGAAAGAGATCCGGCAGTTCTTTAGAATCAGGACGAATACGATGAGTTTCCGGATCAATTTGAGGATCGATGAATACATTCGCAAAAGGCGTTGCTGTTACAGCCAAATATGCCGATTTGCGAAATTGGAGAAGTATCTGTCTGATCAGGTGATTGATCGTTGTTGGATCCTCACCTGGTTTGCGCGTATTAATCGATGCAGCATCCGCTTCGTCATCAATAATCAATGCCGGAAGATCTGCAACGTGCAAAGCCTTCACATTTTCCGTAAGCCATTGGAGAATATTTGAAAGAATCACGCTGTTCTTCTGCGTTACTGCAACAGTTACCTCATCTTGATTGTCGGGAGATATTGTTTTGTCGAGCAGAGCCGTTGACGTAAAATCCGAAAATGCATTTGTAAGACGATTCCAATCAAATACACGTGTTAGATCGGAGTGCGTCTTGTTACCATTAGCATCTTCTTCAATGCTCATTAAATCAGAGTTCAATCTAGTTTGCGTCTGATTTCTCAAGGAGGATTTTGTTCCAGTCAGAACAAGGATGAATCTATATCCAGCATCTGCAGCCTTATGACATAGGGCCGTATATGTCGCCGTCTTGCCGGACTGAACATCACCTAACAAAAGACCAAAGGTTTGATATCCGGAATAAGATGAAGGATCGCCCAGATAATCCAACATCAAGCTTGTTATCTCATCAATATTCTTAATACTTTCTTCATTAAGACTTGGGGCCAGACGTTCATCTTTGTAGTTTTGAAAACTCTTAAACTCTATCTTTCCATTATCCAGAGCCGCTTTCAACCATGGTTTGTAACGTTCACCTCCCAGAACCCTGCCAGGTCGGACAACCACTCCATATGAACTCTCGTATTCTTCGACCAAATCATCAGCATAAGCACTCTGCTCGACTGGCGTATTAAGGCCTGCACCCGGAAAATGCTTTGCCATATCACCAATTGCTTCAAATAAAAGGGCTCTCAGATTTTCATGAGTTGGACTTTTGCTAGAAACAATGGTAAAAACTATATTTTTTACCATTTTCTTCTGCTGATTAAGGCTTACATTCATATCATCCCCACTTCAACGCGACTTAGTCATTTCTAGAGCTGCATTTATTAACTTTTCAGTCAATCCTGCCTTCCGTAATTTCCATATAAGTTCGTCGTCTTGAGGAATTACATCTACAACTTCCTCATTAGAGAGATCCGTATATATGGTATCAAGAGGAATTGCCATTGATATCAGATTAAAAACCGACGATAATTCAGGATATTTTTCTATCAAAGTTCGAATAATTTCGTTTTCCTCATTGATTTGATAGTTAACCGTACCTTCGGGGCGCTTGCTTCTTATCCAGAATGAACCTGGAATCTGTTCTCGTCGAGAACGCTTTTTCCATACGTTTTCACTCCTTCCAGTAAGCTTTTCAACAACGGACCGCAGTGACTGCTTTAGTACTTCAGGAACAACTGCAGACGATTTTTTAACGTCGAGAGACCAGAGGCGATCCAATGTGGGTGATGCCGGCACATCGACCCGAATTCGAGCTAGTTTCGATAGCGTCAGCTTTCGACTTAGCCGAAACCATGTTCCCCAAATCACTAGCCTTTTGTTACGGTAGATGTAGAAACCTTGGTCTCTTTGAAGATCTCCAGCCTGTTGTTGTTGAGCGAAGGATAGATTCTTTGGATGAGGCAATACATAGGGCTGAATAATGATCTTCTCTCCTGATATCTCGTAGGTGTCCTCTGAAAAAGGAGTAGTCGAGACTGTCGACAAGAATGGATCAATTGGTTCTAGCTCTCGACCATTAAAAAATATGTTGAGCTTCGGAGCGTCCACCCCTTCAAGATATCTATGAAAAACCAGACTTAGATGTCGAACCAATTCAGATGCACGATTCAGGAGAAGATTACTCGCGTTCTGTGAAGAAACATCCTGCATCATTACATCAAGTTTCTCCCAGACTACCAGAGTTCCATGCTTCAACTCTGAAAGCCGGTCAAAACCAGGCACACTCTCCAGATCCTGAGGATCAAGGATCTGTAACGACCAATCCAGTGAGGCTGTCGCCACATGATCTAAATCCCACCGTGCACCTACAATCAGCCCTTTGCACTTGGACACGACCGTAAGGGAACGGCACTGAGATAGTGAGGCCATTTTAAGTCCCAACCCAAACCGACCTAAGTCACTTTCGGCACGGACGTCATCTACTGGACGACTTCCGTACTTCATCGCATTAGTCAGCTCTTTGCTCGTCATTCCCCAACCATCGTCCAAAATTGTGAAATTTGGATCAGACAGTGTAGGTGTCTCAACGTAAATATTTCTTGCCTTAGCAGCAATGCTGTTGTCTATCAAGTCCGCAACAGCAGCAGGCAAGGAATACCCGATGGAACGAGTTGACTCCATCAGGTTTTTTGCATCGGGGATCAAGCTAATTTCCTGCATTTATCGCTTTTTTTTGCTTTAAGGAGCTACGCACCTAAATTGTAACCATCAGTTTGTTCTGGCACAGGCCGATGACATGAGAAGTCGAAGTCTCGGCATGTTCGACAAAATCCAGCAACACGGTAACCATACAGCACTGATACTCACCAGTTTTTGCCAGTACATTCTCTTAATGTATTCAATATAGAAAATCAGTTTTATCAAAACATCTCACGAGGCACACAAGAAAAGGATACGGCGACTCCTATGCTGATTTCTCGTCCACGATTCTTGTATTAATTTTCTAGATTCCTTCCATCCGTACATGCAATCTGATGTTTGAGCATTAGCCCATCTCTGAATCGTATAGATACGATTACTCCTGACGCATACATCAAGAAACTCTTTACACTTAGCTGCGGAATGTCAGACAATCTGTGATCCAGCGCTGGCTCGAGGATATTGATGCCCTGACCAAGCTTCATGCGCCAAACCCAAATACACCAGACACAACAAATCGCCACCCACATTTACCCAGTTTTTAGACTGTTTGTTCCCAAACCAAATCACGCTGCCCCTGCCGTTCACCTAGTCTGGGGAGGAGACGGGCTCGACTTAACTAATCATTCCAGAATAAACTTGCATTTTCTAGTTTTTTTATCTGTCCAACCACTCTCAATTTCAACTTCCCGCAAATCTATTCATCGCTTGAAAACCGGTAACATACAACAGCAAACAGAACATTTTAATCTGCAAAACGAAAGATCTATTTATATTCTTTAAAAGGAGATTCCTAATAAAATGCGCTTCCAGCGCAACTCCAGATTAACTGTCTGAAAAATCCTTTTCTATTTTGATTATTATATTTAAGACTAATTTTTTCTTACCCAGATCCATTCTCACTGCTTCAAAAGCCTTTTGTCTTTAGTTGTAATTTTCTCTGAACATTTTGAACTTACGAAGTTAGAATCCGAGCATATGCTCTTTCTTTCTGAGGTGGATCATGCTCAACCGTCGTCTCCATCTGGCCATTGCACTTTCTTCGGCGTTGCTTCTCGCCGGCTGTGCCAGCGCCCCCGAACGCACGGATTTCGTTGAGATCGGTAACAACACCTATACGATCAGCGCATCGAGCGACGCCACCGACAACGGCGGTATCGTCCGTGTTGAACTGATCAAGCAGGCTCAGGAGTTCTGTGCAAACAAGGATCTCAAATTCCGTTTACTGAAGTCCCGCTTTAATGACGGCAACGAAGACAAAAGCGCCACGGCTACCATTGACTTTGTTTGCGAATCGGCAAATTCCGTAGCTCCGGCGACTTCGGCTCCTGTGCCTTCTGCCAAAGTTCCTTCGGTCCTGGTGCCGTCGGCTCAAACGCATTAAGTAAAGTACTTGAATCAACGCCAAACGAAACCTCAAGCGATCCACAGATAACGTAGACCGTGAGAGGTTTCTCTTTGTACTTGTTGCCTTTCAGTAGAACGCCCTCACCCACTTTGGAAGCGGTAAGAAATGATCGAGCCTAGGTCTCAAGGCAACTCGACCTTATCTGCGGCGACAATCAACACGCCCAGAGACGTCTGTAACATCACAAGCTGGCGTTTGGAAACGAGATTTCAAAACAAGAGACACAATGCCAAAAGCAATCTTTGTCGGCGCAACGTCCGGCATCGGCAAAGAGCTCGCATTACAGTTACTTGCCAAAGGCTGGGAACTCGGCATTGCGGGCAGACGCTCCGAGCGTCTCTAAGAAATCAAGACCAAAGCGCCCGAGAAAATCCATACACGCCGCATTGACGTGCGCTCTGACGATGCCGCCAGCGACCTGCTTGCTCTGATCGCTGATCTGGGCGGAATGGACCTGTACGTTCACTGCTCCGGCATCGGTTGCCAGAACATGGAACTCAACCCCGGTGCCGAATTGAACACCGTTGCAACCAACGTTGACGGCTTCGTGCGGCTTGTATACTGCGCCTTCTCCTACTTCTTGGGGAAAGGCGGTGGCCATCTGTGCATCATCAGTTCGATTGCCGGCACGAAAGGCCTCGGAGCCGCCAGTGCTTACTCAGCCTCAAAGGCGTTTCAGAACACCTACCTGGACGCTCTAGAGCAACTATCGGTGATGCGGAACTGCCCGATGATTTTTACCGACGTGAGACCCGGCTTCGTGGACACGGATCTGTTGGCCGATGGCAAGAGCTATCCGTTCAAGATGAACGTCACGAATGTCGCCTCCTCCATTGTCAACGGCATTGAAACGAAAAAGCGAGTCTTGGTCATTGACTGGAAATACAAGCTACTCGTCTTCATCTGGCGTCTGGTGCCGCAGTGCCTTTGGAAGTACTTCCCGATCAAGAGCTAAACGCGGAACAAAATGCTATTTCCGTCTGACCGCTTCGGTGGAAGATTACCGAAAAACTCCGTCTTTGCTTTTCAGCCTTCAAGCATCGTGAGCGGCCCTATCAAAGATTGGCAAAATAAAAACCAAAAACACAGCCAATGAATATTTTTTAGCCTACTTTTAGGAGTGTTTTATGTCAGAACTTGCCAGCTTAAATCTCAAGTTGCCGTCCACGCTAAAAAATGACTTTACTCAGACGGCTGAAGCTCTCGGCATGCCTGCTGCAACGGCACTTAAAGTTCTCATTACCCGTTTTGTTGAAGTAGGAGGCTTTCCCTTCGACGTGAGAATTCAACGCCAGGGCTTTAACAGGAATGATCCTCGCATCATTAGAACCTACCATCAAAATGGGAAACTGATGATGCCCGCCCAATGGCGCGATGAGGACGACGATGATAATGTCGAATAATCTGCCTTCTCCTTTCGAAGTATGGCGGCTTGCCTTTTATTTTGACGACAAACCTGAGGTCTTCAAATACCTGCCCGTCGTTATTCTGGATATCAACTCAGACACCGGCGAAGTTTTAGTCGCCGGTGCCAAGGTAACAAGTCCCCCACCGCGCACGGACTGTCCCGGAGAGGTTGCTTTGCAGCATTGGAAAGAGGCTGGATTGCTCAAGCCATCGGTTGTTCGTTGCACAAAGATTGCCCAATTTTGTCTTAGCGACTTCGACGGCTGCTCCCGCTACGGGCGTCTGTCAAAAGACGATGAGATTGCCGTCACAAATGCCTTGACAGAACTTGGTTACTTCGGACGTACAAATACTGAGATCTCAAGATCCTGACTGTCATTAAGCTTCTCAGAAAACGCGCCTATCATCCCCGGATTCGAAATCCGTTACTTTCGTTGGAGTTGGATCGTAGTAAGGACAAAGTACCTTTAATTCCAATCTCGCTCTTTTTGAGCTTGGCTTCAATGTCAGCAGCCTGCTCGTTGTGTAGCATCAAAAGAACACGCATGAGTTTGATTTTTTCATCCGGATCATCAACGATCTTGACCTTTCCTTGAACCACAACGGAGTCAGCCTGAATATTGAGTCCCTTTTCTCGTTTGTCAATTTCACGCACAAACGTTAGGCAAACATTGGGATTGGCCTTGATGTTTTCGTACTTGCGGCCATGCGGAGCTCAAGATCGAAATGATTAAAGAAAGAGCTCTGTCGGAATCCGATCGCCAACAGAGCTCAATCCGGTCGCATCGGATTCGACATGTTGTCGCACCCAATCGACTCGTGGGTTTCAAGTTCCCCTTCTACATACTCAACCGAAGTCCCGCTTGAAACAAACGGACCCCAGAGGTCACATCCACGGCTTCTGCGCAGCAGCCTGCTGACCGGCAATGCGTCCGTTGATAAGCGCGTCGGCCGTACCGCAGGAACCCAAACGCACAGCACCGTGCACAGCGCCCGTGGCTTCGCCGGCAGCGTACAGCCCCGGGATCAAATGACCCTGAACATGGTAGACCTGCGCCTTTTCGTTGGTGTAGAGGCCGCCCATGCAGTGGTGAATCTTGGGCGACATGCGTGCAACATACCAGGGACCGTTTTCGAGCTTCTTTGCCTTGGCGTTGACGGGACGCCCAATCGGATCCTTCTTGGTGTCAACCGCTTTATTCGCTTCAGCAATGGTCTGCTTGAGCGCTTCAACGGGGATGTTGAACTTCTTGGCCAAGTCTTCGAGCGTCTTAAATTCGAACACCACGCCGCGTTCAAGCTGACGCTTGAGCATGCCCGGACGAATTTCCTCGAAGGATGCGGCGGTACCGGCGTCACCGATAGCCAAGCAGTCGTGTCCTTGGTTGAGGCGCTCGAGAATGGCAAGCGAACGCACCTTGCGGTTGGCCAGTTCGTTCACAAAACGCTTGCCGGTCGTCGCATCGACCCAGACACCGAACATTGAGACATGGCCCGACCAGGCAAAACCGATGCCAAAACCCTTTTCGTCGGGAGAGGTCTGCGGCAAGATCTGAATCTGGTCGGCCTGAATAACATGGGCGCCAATGGCCATAGCCGCACGCCAACCTTCGGATGTGGCACCGGGTTGATTGGTCGTATCAAACTTGTTCGTGAGCTTCGGGTCGTAAATTTGACGGAACTGAGCGTCCGCGGAGAAGCCGCCGTAGCAAAGCACAACAGCACGCTTGGCGGCCAAGTACTTCACCTTGCCGGAATCCTTATTGGGGAAGCGATAGCCTTCACGGATCTTGACGCCCACCACGCGGCCTTCGTCATTGACGATGATCTCTTCCATGAGCGTGCGCAGACGGGGTTTGACGCCGAGCTTTTCAAGAGCGGCAAGTTCCTTGTTGACGATTTCGGAGCCGGAACCGTTGATGGTAAAGAGGCTGCGGGGAACGGTATGTCCGCCTTCCTGCTTGATGTTCTTGTCCTGATACTGCACGCCGAGTTCGTCAACCGTCCAGCGATACGTTTCAACAGCTGCTTCGCACAAGGCCTTGACCTTATCGGGATGGTTCATGGCATCGCCCGCCTTGATCATGTCCTTGGCCATGAGTTCGGGCGAATCCTTAATGCCGAGCTTCTTTTGCAAAGGAGAACCGGGAACGGCCAGAATGCCGCCGTTGATTGCCGAGTTACCGCCCGCCACGCGCATCTTTTCCAAGAGCGCAACCGTGGCTCCCGCCTTCTTGGCTTCATAAGCAGCCGCCAGACCGGCAAAGCCCGAACCGATGATCACGACATCAACGGCTTCGTCCCATTTGGCAGGAACCTTGGTGGAAGCCGCCACCCAGCTCGGCAAAGCGGATACTGCCGCCGTTGCCGTCAAAACCTGTACAAAACCTCTGCGGCTTAGTTTGTTCATCAGCATAGTTTCTCTCCTTCTTTTCAGAGCTGATTAACGCAACAGATTTTTTGATTGTAGGAAACGGCCTTCGAGGCAGCCCGTCGGAATCGGTCAAAGATTTTGCAAATTCTGCAAAACGCCGTCAAAGCGAATCAGGATTTACACCAAGGATGCGAAAACCCTCTTCTCTTCGGCTGTCAATTTCCTGTGTGGCACACTTGGCATACCAAGCTGCAAATCGACCGACTGCCGTTTGCTGGTCGTCTTCCTTGCGAGTGGCGATGCTGTAGTCCCAGTAGTCACGGTGCCAGCCGTTGAGAACGGGCACCAGCGTTTTCTGACGAAGTTCATCAAGGATCATGCCGAGCGGCACGTCAAGCGCGATGCCGTAGCCGTTGACAACGGCATCCTTGATGTTGAGCATGTCGTGGTGAAAGATCACGTGCTTCCACTGAACGGGACATTTACGATCCCGCAAAACAAGGTGTGTGGCCTGCGGAAAGTTTTCACCGGCCTTGAGTACCAGCGTATGCCGAACAAGGTCCTCGGGAGAAGCAGGAGTTCCGAAACGCCGCAGATACTCGGGAGAAGCCACCGGCATGGTGAAGGCGTGCATGGCCGGATAAATTTTGAGCGAAGGATTGTTCGGTCGATAAGGAAGAAAAACGACATCCACTTCGTGATTCAAAAGCGCTTCCACTCCCTGTTCGATTGAAGCTTCAATCACGATATGCGGAGCGATCTTGTGATATTCGGCAAGCTGCTTGTTGAGATAGAAGCGTCCGATTCCCACGGGCGTTGAGAGGCGCACCACGTGATGCAAGCCTTTTTCGGCGTTGAGAAAGTCCTCGAACTCACACCACAGAGGCAAAACTGTCTTGAGCTTTGCAAGAGCCTTCTGGCCGAAAGCTGTCGGCTGAAGCGGACGCCGGCTACGATCAATGAGCGTCTCTCCGAGATCATCTTCAAGTTGAGCAAGCAGCCGACTGAGTTTGCTGACCGACAGATCCAGCTCGATTGCCGCGCGCGACAAGCTGCCGGTCTTCGTGATGGTATGGAAAACCTTCCAGGCGACGATGTTTGTTGATGTGGCGCGCATGCGGACAAAACCGAGAGATGTGTTCTGACTAACGTTCAACACCGATTATCCATCCAAACATTGTTTGCGAAAACAGGTGCAATTCCTCACTCAAAAAACTGATTCAAGAGCACACCAGCTATTTCAGCTTGCCACCCAGTAGGGACTTTGGTCTCGCGGTGCGATAGTTCCAATGACCATCGGACGCTCTTTTGATTTTTCCGATTGATCCTCACAGCGAAAAGCCGGGCACCACACTTCAAACTGTTGCGACTCGGCAAACTGATCAGTTGTCGTCCTCATCATCTCGCCATGATGCCGGCAAAACAACCGCATCGCCTTCTATTTTCGGACGAAACAGGTTCGGGTGGCCTAAATCAATTGTCGGTGAGAGCCTTACATCAAACGGGAAGCCTCCGACTTCATTGAATTTTCGAATAAGAACCTTCAATGCGCTAGACGAAGAAAGGCCGAGAGCTTCAGCTGTTTCAACAAATTTCTTCTTTTCGTCCGCCGTCAGTTTGGTGTTCAATGTAACAGTTGCTTTCATAACGATTTTCTACGACAAATTACGACAATGTCATATTTTATTTTCCTCTGTCATGGCAAAACTTCACGATATTGATAACACCAGTCCATCTGAAGAAATGATGTCTACTCGATACAAAAGAGCCTCGGCAATTCAATGAATGTCGGGGCTCTCGTGTTTTTACTCTTTATAACTTGTCAACCCAAACTCTCGGCCCTTTAGATAATCAAGGCAACCGGAGAGTTTGGGTTTCGGGAAGCGTCCGGTTTTTCTTAAATTCAAATCAGACGTAGGTTTTACTTCTGCGCCTTTGCATAAGCAGCGGCGTTTTCACCCGCAATCTTGCCGTACACAAGACCGATGATGGCGGCAAATCCAACTTCGTTGGCATACGCTTCGTGGCCAGACGTGGCGCCTGCTGCATAAAGGCCGGCAATAGGCTTATTGTCGGCATTCAAAGCCTGAGCCTTTTCGTCCGTCTTGATGCCGCCGTAAGTAGACTGCATGGACGGCGTCACAAGAGCTGCGTAGAACGGAGCCTTTGCAATCGGATACTGGATGCGACGATTGAATTCCGGGTCTTTACCTGCTTGGCAAGCAGCCATATAGTCCTTCATCGTCTTGATGAAGGCTTTCTGATCGACCTTGAGCTTGGAGGCCAACTCTTCGACCGTGTTGGCTTTGACAAAATAGCCGGCCGCTGCATAGTTACGCATTAATTTGAGGTTATCCATCGCCGTCTGATCAACAATGGCATAAGCCTCGTGCCCGGTCTGTTTCATCATGGCACGGCTCTTGAAGTTAATGGAAGCGTGACCTTCATCAACAAAGCGCTTGCCTTCGTGATTGATCAAGATGTTGTAAGGCGTAATAGCCGTGAGCGACACGCCGTCTCGAGCAGTCAGCGGATGGCACAGATAATTGGCCTTGATTTCCTGCATGGCAACCGTTTGAGCACCAACCTTTTGAGCCATCAGTATGCCGTCGCCGGTCAGCGAAACAGCGCCAGTTGTCGGACGACCGACCCATTCAGGAGCCCACTTCTTAACCAACTCATGACTTGCTGAAAAGCCACCCGTTGCCATGACGACAGCCTTGGCATTGACTTTGTAGCTACCGGCTCCGGTCTTGACCGTTGCGCCGACAACCTTGCCGTCCTTCATGAGCAGATCCACAACCTGGCTATTGAGTCGGTAGTTGATATTGTCGTCTGCAATCTTCTTGGACAAGGCTCGAACAATGTGCGGTCCCGGTGCTGATCCGTCTTTCGTGATATGGAACCATTTGTCCTTTTGGAATCGACCGAAAGGAACTCCTAGATCCATCAGCCAGTCAACAAGCTCACCGCCGCGCATTGCATAGGTTCTGACATTCTTTTCATTAATCGGAACTTTTTTCGTAGCGGCTTGCTTGACAAGAAAGTCGGCGTAGTCTTTGGCAGTCGCATTCTCAATGCCAAGTTGCTTGATCAGTCGAGAACCACCTGCCGTAATGCCGGTCGAAATATTCATGGAATCGCCTGCGCCGAGCATGCCTTGCTTTTCAATAATCAAAACATTGCTTCCCTTTTCGGCAGCCGTGATACCCGCAACCATGCCGGAGATCCCGGAACCTACAACCAACACATCAACCGTTTCATCCTTCGGCGGCTTAACAGCAGCGGTCACTGCAGGTGCAATCAATAAAGGCTTGATGTCCTTTGTGGCCTTTTTGAGTGCATTTTCAACTGCACCAATGACCGCTTTGCTTGAGAAAGTGGCTCCGGAAAAAACATCGACGGCCAACGACTGCTTATCGACGATCGTCTTAGGCAAAGTATTGATCGGTGCATCGGACAAGCCGGCCGACTCGTTATGAGAAACGACACGAATCGATTCAATGCGATCCTTTGCAACCGTCACTTGAACCTTGACCGGGCCGTTACGTCCGATCGCCTCTCCCTCATAAGTTCCGGGTGTGTAGGAAACTGCGGCAGCAGCCGTGCCGACAAACATCAGCGTTGAGACGACACCGGCAGCCAATTTGAACTTGAGTTTCATTTTTCTCTCCTCTCTCGTTTGATTTCGCGAGGTTGTTGAACGAGACTTTCAACAAAAGTCATCTTATGAAAACATGTACCTAAGTACAGCCGCCGTTAATGTTTTGGAAAGTTCGATTTGTGGTTAGAACGATCATGCGAGCAATTCTTTCGACCGCCCGGCTCTTCTTGGCATTTCTGCTTGCCATCGCTATGCCGCAGCAAAATTTCTGCCTGGCGAATTCAGAATTTCAACATCAACCGCTCGTGCGTTTTGCCGTCAGTCTTGATCCTCCACAAGACAAAAATTTTGCGGTTATCGATCCGACATTGGAAACGCTGAAAAAAGAGTTCGGGGAAAAAAACATCCGAATCACGAAATATTCCCTCCCCGATTTGGAAAAAGCGCTGGAAGACGGAGAGGTTGATGTTTTCATTTCGACATCCGGTCTGTGCCGCCGTATGGCACAAAACGGAGCCCGCGATCTGATTACGCTCGTCAGCAAGCGTCTTCCGGATCCCAACCACGCCTACGGAACACTTTTTATTGTCAGAGCCGACAGCGACATCCACACTTTTGCCGACATGAAAGGCAAACGTTTGGCCGCCAATATGCCCGGAGGCTTTTATGGGTACCAAATTGCGCTCGGAGAACTGTTGCGACGAGGCTATGATCACCAGACTTTCTTCTCGGAAACAACCTTCGTCGGACGAGACCTCCGTGCCGTCGTCAACGCAGTCCTCTCCGGAAAAGCCGATGTCGGCACACTTTCAAGTTGCTTTCTGGAAGATACCTACCTGAAAGACAGTCCTGAGCGCCAAGCGCTTCGTTTTATCGGACTGCGTAAAGAGAACCGTCAGACATGCCTGAGATCCACGGATTTGTACCCTAACTGGACTATCTCGACCATGCCTACAACATCCGCGGAAATTTCTAAACGTGTTACGCAGGCATTGCTGAACATGCCGCTGATCGAAGGCGGAATCGGTTGGAGCATTGCGACAGATTTTTCTGCAACGGATCGATTGTTTCGAGAACTTCAGGTGGGTCCTTTTGAATATCTGCGAGGATGGTTTCTAACCGAATTCGTTCGGTCTTACTGGCAATGGGCTGTTCTGGCTTTACTTGTCGGTCTTGCCTTGTTTGGCCACAGTCTCCTCATGTCTGCGCTTGTCAGGCGTCGTACAAAAGCGCTTTCCCAGGCTCTTTCACGTGAAATTGAACTCAAGAAAGCAACAGACATCGCCAATGACAAGCTCCAGAGCATGAGCCGAGTGCTCATTATCAGTCAGCTGGGTTCTTTGATCGCGCACGAAATCCGTCAACCTCTCGCTGCAATTGATGCCTATGCACACGGCACGCTGCGTTTCCTGGAGGAAGGCAAAATGGACGCCGCCTCTGTCAGCCAGGTCATGCAACTCATACAGCGTCAGGCAGCCAAGGCCGAAGAAATCGTCGATCGTGTCAGAAGTTACGCAAAAGCAAAACAAGTTCCCAAGGCAGCTGTGAATCTCTCAATGTGCGTGCGCCAGGCTTGCGCAAGTTTCACTCAGAACAGCAAATATGCAGCAGTGCGGCTTGAAACCAGTCTTCCTACAGTCAAACCTTTCCAAATCATGGCATCCGAAATGGAAATTCGGCTTGCTGTCGACAATTTGATTCGGAACGCTGCGGAGTCTTTGCTCTCCGGCAATTGCTCACAACCCCTTATCCGAGTACAGGTGACTTCAACCTCAGACTCGATGGTGATTCGCGTCACAGACAACGGCGCCAAACTCACTGACACAGATATCGAACGCATGAAAACTCCCCTGAGCAGTTCAAAAAGCGACGGCCTTGGACTGGGATTGTCCATTGTGTCCGGCGTTGCTCAATCCAATGGCGGAAAATTGATACTCAAAGCACGAGAAAAAGGCGGCTTGATTGCCGAACTGTCTTTTCCTAAATAGGCTTGCTTCCCATGACAAATGAACGGCTTACCGATAAACGCGCCCTTGTAAGAATCGTCGACGATGATGAAGATCTCTTGCAGGCTCTCGCCTTTATGGTCAAAAGTGAAGGTTGGGAAGTAAAAACCTACAACGGTTCAGCCTCTTTCCTGGCCGAGGACGATATTTCCATCCCTGGCTGCGTCATTCTTGATTACAGCATGCCTGGTCTTGATGGCCTGGAAACACAGAAGCGTCTCCAGGAATTGAACTATCCTCATCCTTTGATCTTTCTTACTGCCCATGCTGATGTGGACATGGTTATTTCGGCCTTCAGACGCGGTGCAGATGATCTGCTTCGGAAACCAGTGCCTCCGTCGGTTCTCCTATCCGCTGTCGCTCATGCTGTCCAAAAAGATCTTCAGGCAAAAGGCGAATCCACACAGCACGTTAAAGAACGATTCGCGCTGCTGACGGACCGAGAAACCCAGATTCTCAAACTGGCAAATCTCGGTCTGATGAACAGGCAAATTGCGGAACGTCTCGGTTTAAGTGAACGCACAGTCGAAACACACCGAGCCAACGGCTACCGCAAACTAGGGGTCAGAACACTGGCTGAACTCGCCTTATTTATGACTGCTTTGCGAGACGACGAATGAAGTTATTAAAACTGGCAAAAAACCAAATCAAAGAGAGTCGGACGATCAGGGCTGGATGTAACAAACACGACGTGTAAGTGCAAACTGTTTGGCCATTGAATTGTGCAGACGCTATAAATGGCCATGTTATGTACAGTCTGCAAAATCAGCAAATCACAAGTGAATCTAGGTCTGCCTGAAGACTCCTGTCAAAACAGTCTGCGCTGTTACACAATGTGCAGAAACAACAGCTCCGTACAGCCGTCGCTTTTAGCTTCAGATCGGTATCCAGGGCGCCACACCCTGCTGGAGTTGCTGAACAGAGCAGACAAGTCTCCGAAGCTACTTCAATCGTTTGACTTAGTAGGCTTTACGTTTGCGCAGTTAACGAACGATGGACCTTTTCGTGACAGTTCCCATCGTTCACTTGTAGCACTCATCTACTTTCATTGATGCAGCATCCCGGTCGTTTTCGGCCCCTTCTTCAAACGCGAGAATGCGAAGATTATTTTTCACTCCCTAGGAGTGGTAACATGGAAAATGGGGAGGGGTAGTTGTGCAGTCTTGTTTTTAATACTGCTTAAGCTATCACCTTAGTTTTATCAACCCTTTTTCATCCATCGACTTATGAAAGAACAAAACATTATCAGAAATGCCCTTCGTGTAGCCATCATTGGCATCACGATGCAGGTAAATTGCTCAATGGGGGGGGGTAATCACCCCTTCCGGCGTATCTTCCACGACCTCTGGAGAAACTGTTGATATATCAACTGTATATCCTGTCGGTGTCATCTCAACCAGTAAAGAAAATGCGCTTCAGACGGGTATTGGCGCTAGCTCAGGAGGCCCGGTCGTTTGGTCGGGAAACGATCTTATCGTTTCAGCCGATCGATATGGACTATATAGTGAAAATGAGAATTCTTTAATCAATATTTCTATAAATGAAGGGAGCTTTAGCGTCGGCTCCACATACGTTCCCACTGGCAAGTGGGTCAATGTCGATAATTTCGGAATTTGGGCTGGAGATTCTGGTTCAATAAGCATTTCTTCCGATGTGGTTAATGTATCAGCCAATCGCGATAAAGAAAAACAATCAACCGGAATACATGTGGAAGAAAATGGCAGTGTGCGGATTGATGCGTCATCTATCACAATTGAAGCGTTGAACTCAGCTGAAGCCACAAACACCAAAGCTTACGCAATTGAAACGCTTTCCGGCGGCAATCTAGAGCTTGGCAATGAAAATACGTCTCTTATTCGTATTAGTTCCGAAACAAGTTCTAGTACTGAACTCGGTGGCGCCGGAAGGGATAACCGAGCCATAAGGGCCTCTGATAGTTCTAATATCGCTTTGAGCGCTTCTGAAATTTCAATAGAGGCAAGCGGTTACAACACAACAGCTATCGAAGCGGTTAATGGAGGTCAGGTAGTCATCGGCAACGAAAGCTCCAATGTGTCCATTTCCAGCATTGGTAGCTCTCAAGTTGTCGGCGTTCGTTCTGATGACGTTAACTCATCGATAAACATCGCTGCTGACACGGTATCTATCCACACTGAAAATACGTCTGAGGATGGCTATTCCGTGGGATTGATGGCTCTGAACAATTCACAGAGTTCTACACGACCTGAAGATAGTGCGTCCATTAACATCACCGCCAACAACACCACCATCACCTCTGACGGCGTCGGTATCTCTGCCTATTCCAACAGCCGGGTGAACCTGGACACAGGGCTGGTTCTGAATGCGCCGACGGCCATTGAGGCCCGCGGCAACTCCCTACTCAACATCAATCCCAATGGTGACAAAACAGTGGTCATTGAGGGCGATGTATCCTTCGGAACAGCTGCTACCGGTAGCGGAAACATCCTCGATGCCGAAGTCAACATCAATCTTTCGGGTGCTCAGTCCCAATGGAAAGGAAACGTCAAAGTTGATTACCCAACGAATGGCAATACCGACACGACTATTGCAAAAGGCGTGACACTCAGTTTGTCCGATCAGGCACAGTGGACACCCAACAAAATTGCTGAAACGGATGCTGACGGTCAAACTGTCAAAGCTCAGGCCCTGAACGTCTTGAAGTTAAATGACGGCGTAGTCAATCTTGGAAGCGACCTTGGAACTGTGGAAATCAAAGAGCTTCAAGGCACCGGCGGCACCATCAATGCGGAAGCAACTAAAGACGATGACGGGAGTTTCGTTTCGTCCACAGTCCGGATTGACGAAGTGTCCAACACGGATGGTTCCACTCCTTCAATGACAGTCAACTACACCGGCATCACCGCTGACGATCTGTCTAACGTTGCCTCTGATATGAAGTCATTGGCCGATCAAACCATCAAAACCGGGACCCAAGACGCTGTTGATCAGACCTTCAATGTCGAAGAAGGCAACATCCGGGGTGCCGTCACCTCCGGCTATGACGCCGACGGTAACCTCTTGACGCACCAAGCAAAGAACGCCAAGCTCACCGACTACGGTGCTCTCAACTCCATGACATTTGTGCAGTGGAGAAACGAGATCAACCACCTCACAAAACGTTTGGGTGACATCCGAGCTTTGGAATCCAACATCGGTGCTTGGGCTCGCGTCTACGGCGGTGAGTCGCAGTGGAAGAGCAATTCCGAAATTGAAATGGATCACACCACTATCCAAGTAGGTGCTGACTACCGCATCAACAACCACTGGATTGTGGGCGGTGCGTTCTCTTACACAGATTCGGATGCAGACCTCGTCAAAGGACAGGCCAAGGGCGACTCCTACAGTCTTGCCGCCTATGCGACGTACATGGCCGATGGAGGCTCATTCCTTGATTTGATCGCCCGCTACGGCTATCTCGACAATGAAATGACTTCGGGCAACATGAGCGTCGATACCCAGTCCAATGCGTTCAGCCTCTCGGTTGAAACCGGTCATATGTTCCGCATCATGGAGCAGGCCTACATCGAACCCCAGATTGAAGTCACCTACGGCTTCATTTCCGGCGACGACGCGACGGCGTCCAACGGTGTCAGACTGGATCAGGACGATTTCCAATCACTCATTACCCGCGTGGGTGTGCGTACCGGCTTTGAGTTTCCCGAAAAAGCCGGAACGATCTACGCGATGCTCTCCTACTCATACGACTTCTTGGGCGATGCCGATGGTACAGCCTCTCAAGGTGGCTTACACGAAGCGCTCAATGAAGACCTCGGAGGCGGTTGGGTGAGCTACGGTATCGGTGCCCAGTTTAAGCTCGGCGACAACGCGTTTGCCTATGGTGAGCTCGAACGCACCTCGGGCGGAGAGATCGACAATCCGTATCTCTTCAACGTTGGGTTCCGCTGGAATTTCTAAACCAGCCGTAACTTCTTAGTAAGCAAGGGGGGGGGGCGAATAAAGTCCAAAGAATCCCCCCCCCCTTTTGTCTGAATTACCGGACTTTTGGTGTCGCGCTCTTGCGATGCAATAGTCAATGCCTGCCGTTGCTTCTCCAGGTGTAGGAAGCAACAGAACAAACTTCCGCCGGCTAGTCGCAGATTCGAATCCTGAACTGGCTTTTTCTTAGGGCCTACCCAAAGAAAAAAGGGGGTTGAGCCGGTCGATTCTAGTCAACTGTATCAACACCCCCTGTCTACTGATCGTTAGCTCTAAATTAGAAGACCGTACGCAAGCCAATATTCCAGCGCCAGTCTTCCTTTACGTCGCCACCACTCGTTTTTTCAAGATCAACAAAGGTGTAGGTAGAATTCGTCAGGCTGAAGTTGGCGCCGATGCCGTATTCAACCCAGGTGCCGCCAAGCTCGTCTTTGAGGTAAGCGACATCGTCATCCTTCGAGGCTGTACTTTCCATATCGCCCAAGAAGTCGTGCAGTACGGCTACGCGAGCGTAGATGCTGCCCTTCTGTTTGGGGAAGTAGAAGCCAGAACGGACACCAAGACGACCAATCAAGCTGTCGTAGTCATCCTGTTCGACACGAACCTCATTGTGTGCCACGAAGTCGTCGCCCATAATGCGGCCATAGGTGATACCTGCAGACGGCTCGACAAAACCCAGATCATTCATAGCAAAGTGCCAGCCATATTCGGCGGTCACGCTGAACGCATTGTTGTCGAAATCTCCCTTCATGGTGCCGGACGTGAATTCATTCGACAGCCGCGAATACTTTGCGATCAGGTCGACGAACTGACCATTGTCGGCAAGCCACGTACCATAGACGGAAACACCGTACATCTCGCTGTCGCTGTTGCCCATGTCGAAAGAGGACGAACCGTCGGTGTACGAGAATGCGCCACCAACCTTCCAACCAGAACCGACATCATAGTCAGCGCCAACCTGAATCGTAGTATTCTTGGCGTTGACAGACTGAGCACCGTATTCCTGTTCAGAGCCATAAATACGGGCCCACGCACCTATCGTCCCAGTTGCATCGCGAAGTTCGCCCATGCGCTTTAGCAGCGTGTCGTTTTCATGACGCCACTGGACAGCAGACAAAGCAGCAATAGAGCTGTAACCATCGAGCTTCTGATTAACTTGCTGCTTGATTCCTTCGATTACCTTGCCATTCGTATCTGTCACTTGCGTAATGGCACCGTTGATGTCACCTTCGGCAATCACTTTCCTCTGAATAACGTCTGCATCGCCGTCGTTCTTAACGTTGACCACGTCGTCAAGAGCCTTCATGGCTTCTTCGGCATTGTCAATGTCGTCAGCAGTAATGCCCTGGTAGGCGATGGTGAAGGTGGCATTGGTCGTGTCGACGGCTTCAACCTCCATGGTTGAATGTTCAAAAGTACCATCTTCGTTCATGGTGGTACCGATTCTGAGCGTACCACCTTCGCCTGTGAGGTTCTTCACGAGAATCGTACGATCGGACTCGGCCACGTCAATTACGCCGCTGTTGATGGCGAGGTTGATCGCGACATCGTTTTGTTCAAGACCCTCTTCGACTTTCGGTATGTACCATGTGCCGCCATTGCTCAACCCCAAGTTCATGGCATCCACTTCGTCATAACCTTCGGGGATGTTCTGCCCGTTAGTAACGATATTGCCCTTGAGGTAGGACTGATCGTTCATAAGATTGATGTTCATAACGGCCCGAACGGGCGTACCGCTCGTTTCCTTCTGATAGTTGAAGTTGATGTCGCCGTTGAGCTGAACGATGGTATCTGCCTTCTTATCCTTGTTGATGTTCACCACAGCCTTGCCGCGTGCAAGAACAGCAGTGTCAGCGTTTACGGAAAGGTTTCCGTTAATTTCGACTTCACCTTCGGACATTGCCACGATGCCGATGGCACGATGCTCCTTGTACACAGGGTCAATGACGGTACCTGCCGAGACATTGATGATCGTGTTTTCGGCATCGATCACCACTTTGGCCGTTTCCTTGGCGCCTTCGTTCATGTTGGAATCGTCATCACGACGATCGGTTGAAGCGTTCATGGCGTAAACACCGTAGACGTAGTTGTCTTCAGAGTGTAGGTCCATCACCAAGTCCTTAGTGGTGACATGGATTTGCGAACCAGCGAAGTCTCTGTTCCCAGGACCGTTGACTGCAAGACCGCTCACAAATCCCTTCGAACTGTTGTTGATAGTGATCGTCTTGGTGTCGGCGTTGCCTAGCATGACCTTGCTTTGGTTGTACGTGTATCCTTGACCGCTAACGTGATCGGAATGATTCGTGGCCGTGAATTGTTTGGCGGTAATTTCTTCCCCCGTAACCTTTACGGTTGCGCCATTGATGGCGGTGATGTTTTCAGTAAAGGTCTTGTCGGTGAGCTCTTTGTCGGTAGAGTACGTTGCTGAGTTGGCTACGCCGAAAGTCGTCATGACTGCAACGGCGAGCAGGGATTTGGTGAAGGTAACCATCTTGCGTCTCCTTTTCGAGTGGTTGAAGAGGCCGCATTTTCTACGGCTTTCTAGATTGATCTAGATCCTAGCAAGACTATCGAGGGGGGGGGGTAGAGAAAACCCTAATATCACCAAAAACGACTGTGGTTCCGGTTGATATTGTTGGATGATGGCGTTGAGATTTGACAACGAAACATAATCTCTTGACAGTATGGAATCTTTTTCCGGGCAACTGAATAAAAAGGGATGTTGATAAAGTCGACTAGAAACGACCGACTCAACACACTTTTTTCTTTAGGTAGACCCTAAGAAAAAGCCTGTTCAGGGGCCGAATCTGGGACTGGCAACCTTGTGCTGTTGCTTCCCACAATTGGAGGAGTAACAGTATGCATTGGCTATTGAATCTTAAGAGCGCGACACCAGAAGTCCGAAAATTCAGGCAAAAAAGAGGGGGGTTGACTCTTTGGGCTTTATCACCCCTCCTCAGCATAAGTAATAACCGTCCGGTCGACTGACGGCGAACTGAGCTTTGGTGTCGGAGGACATCGGCAGAACCTTCGTTATCTTCCGAGAATCGTTTGAAATGCCTAACGGAAGGAAATAGAGCGAAAGCTACCGCAATAAAGAACGGTACTTGGTCATTCGTCCGATTCCGATCTTTTCAATCTGCCCAGCATTCATCAAAGCATTGACCGCTGTGTTGGCCGAAGTTCTCGATACGTTCAGCAAATTCATGATTTCTGTCATCGAAAGCGTATCGCGCGTTTCGAACAGTGCCCGACAACGTTCCGTCGTTGTTCCTCGTGGTTTGTCCTGAATCTTAGGCAAGACGATGCGAAACACCCGTCTGGTTGCCTCCAGCTTCGGTTCCGCACCGGAATTGGCGTATTCACGCCAAATCATCGGGAAGCCAGAACCGTAATTCTCCATCCATCCCAAGCGCCTAAGAATATCGGCCAAGCGCTCATTGCGACACTTGCTCACGCCTTCCAAAACGATATCATCAACGCTCAGTCGTCCCGGAATGCTTCCGTAGGACAGAAATTCGAATCGATTCGGAAAGATCGAGACTTTGGTCGGTTCCGACTGCAAATAATCGCGGTGAACAGCACAATTGACCAGTGCCTCTCTCAAAGCCTTTGGAGGCCAGGCGAAATGGCGTTTGTTTGCAAGTTTCCCCGTTTTGTGGATCAACTCCGGATTGATTGCGGCAAACATGTCGAATGCCTGGTCAATCTGTCTCAACAGCGATCCTGAATATTCGCGAACAGAAAGCGATGCTGAGTCTTGAGAAAAAGTTCCGACCACAAGTTTTGTCCGGTTCTGATCCGAGAGCAGTTCACCCAATTGCGTGAAGCGGTCGGCGTCATCAACCAAGCCCAACCGCAGAAAATGCGCAGAAGAAAAACTGACGTTGTATTTCTTAAAAATGTCCGCAGTTTCTCCGAACCTGAGATCTGTTTGCCGACTCAATCGTGATTCCCATGGCTGGGGTGAACTGTCGCGAATCATGTCGCGAATTTCTTCTTCCGTAGCAGTAACAGACATAGATCCGTCACGCACATAGGCGCCACCCGTATACCGCTTACCTTTCAACGCATAAGGCCTATCCTCGCCGGGTTCGACAGACACTCGCAGGACGTACGTGCAATTGCCTGCCGAAATAACCTTCGTTGAAACCATATCAATAAGGACGGGCTCAACTTCTGAACGGCAAAATTCTTGAACCGTACGGGAAATTACATTGACAGCCTTCTTGCTGAGTCCTTTCGTGATTCCATCATCGGTTATTCCGAAATACAGATCTCCGCCAATCGTGTTTGCAAACGCGAACAGCGTCTTTTGAGCCGTTTGGCTCCAACCTTCTTGAAATTCGACACGTACACTCCGGCATTCAGGCAGCTTTTCTATCACTTTTCCTCCCGAATTGAGCTTTTTGCTATCAATCTATCAATTTTATTGACAGATTGATGGAAAGCCGTGACAGACACAATGCCATTTCTCGGTACGCCATAGCGGCCAAGTCCTGTTCCCTCAAAACCATAGATTTCAATCAAAAAAATACGGGAATGAAGCCTGCGGAAGATGCTTTCAGACCAATAGATACAAAAGCACATGACTCAAACCATATCCGCCGTTGATTGCAACTCCAACAACTCAACGGTTCTTCTCTCAAGTATCGTGCGGTTAGATACCACAAGGTAAGATGCAAGCATTTTTTCCGCGATTGCTTCCTCATCAGAATTGCCCCGCTTCACAGCTTCACATCACAAAACTCCACAAGGCCAGCAACACAACCTGACCGGTGAGAATTCGCAGGAACATCGCCAGCGGATACACCGTGGAATAGGCAATCGCCGAAGAGTCCTTTTCGGAAATCGTGTTGGCATACGCCAGCGTCGGAGGGTCAGTCGTCGCCCCCGCCAGCAGTCCGACGATGAGGTGGTAATTCATCTTGAACTTGATGCGAGCGACGACCCCCGTGATGATGAGCGGAACGACCGTGATAACCAGACCCAACGCCACGTAAAGCAAGCCGTTGCCATCGATGAAGGCGCTGACAAACCGATCGCCCGCGCTCAAGCCGACGCTCGCCAAGAAGAGCGCAATGCCCATTTCGCGAAGCATCAGGTTGGCCGAATGAGTCGTGTAGGTAATGAGCTTAAAGTGCGGCCCCCAGTAACCCAGGAGGATGGCCACGATCAATGGACCGCCGGCAAGACCAAGCCGCAGTGGAACGGGCATACCCGGAATCGCGATGGGCAGAAAGCCCAGCAAGATGCCCAGCACAATGCCCAGGAAAATCGAAATGATGTTTGGATGATCGAGCTTTTGCACCTGATTGCCCAAGCGATCAGCCAGGCGTTCAATCGAGCGTTGCGGACCGACGCAGTAGACCTGATCGCCCATCTGCAAATGCAAGTTCTGGTACGGGAAAAGCGTCATACCGGCACGAAAGACTCGCGTGATGTTGACGCCGTCATAGCGGCTCAGATGCAGTTCTCCAAGGCGCATCCCGTTGACCTGATCCTTGGTAATCAGAATGTTGCGGGCAATCAACGGCGAATGCGCCGTCGCAAGATCAATGTCGGTTTCCTCCTGCCCAAAGAAAGCAACGATCGCGGCCTTAGACTCGGCTCCAGACACTATTCTCAGCTTGTCACCCACAAATACCTGCGTGTCAGGACTCGGACTCGTGATCACGCCGTCGTGCAGAACGCGCGAGCAGATGAAAGCTCGTCCGATGAAGTCCCGGATGTTGCGCATCGTCTGACCGTTGATGCCGGCGTTAGTGACTGACACATGAAAGAAGATGGGTGCGTCGCTGTTGGCGCTCGCCTCTTCGTCCCAATGTCGATCTTCCTCCTTGAGATTGATACGAAACATCTTTCTCAAAATTACTGCCGACGTGATGATGCCAACCACACCCAACGGATAAGCGCAGGCATAGGCAATGGCGATGTTCTCGCCTTTGTAGCCCAACATATCCAGCGCTTCCTGCGTTGCACCGAGGCCCGGCGTGTTGGTGACGGCACCGTAATGCACGCCCAGAATCTGAGGAAGCGTCACGGTACCTTGCAAAACCAGAAAGAGCGCGATCGTCACGAGAATGCTTAAGCCCACCGCCAACAAGGTGAGCAAATTGAGCTGCAAGCCGCCGCTTTTGAAGGACGAAAAGAAGGATGGGCCGACCTGCAGACCGATGAAGAACACAAAGAGGATGAGCCCGAAATCTCGGAGGAAGTTGAGAACCGTGCCGTTGACGGTGATGCCGGCGTAGCTCACGGCCAGGGCAACAAAAAGAACGAATGTGACGCCAAGCGAAATGCCGAACACCTTGATGCGTCCCAAGGCCATGCCAAGTGCTACGACCACCGAGTACACCAAAAGAATGTGACCGATTGAATCGGTATCCGTCAGAAGCGGCATTAACCAGTCCATAACTGACCTCCAGCGCGCTTTGCTACGCTCTTGAGAACTATACTCTGCGGCAACAAACGCTACGGATCGAAACAGATTTGAGGAGTAAAAACAGCATGCCTAAGGCAATCATCGTCGGCGCAACATCCGGAATCGGCAAGGAAGTGGCACTGCAGCTGCTCGCCAAAGGCTGGGAACTCGGCATTGCAGGAAGACGAACTGAGCGTCTCGAAGAAATCAAAGTCCAGGCACCGCAACGAATCCATACGCGACGCATTGACGTGCGCTCCAACGATGCCGCAAGTGACCTGCTCGCTTTGATTGCCGATCTTGGTGGAATGGATCTGTACATCCATTGCTCAGGCATCGGATGCCAAAACACCGATCTCAATCCTGACGCTGAGTTGAATATCGTCGCAACCAATGTCGACGGTTTCGTGAAGCTCGTGGACTGCGCCTTCTCCTACTTCCTTGGTAACAGCGGCGGACATCTGTGCATCATCAGTTCCATTGCGGGCACCAAAGGCCTCGGAGCCGCCTGCGCCTACTCCGCTTCGAAGGCCTTCCAGAACACCTACCTGGACGCTTTGGAGCAACTGTCCGTGATGCGGAAATGCCCCATGGCCTTCACCGATGTGCGCCCCGGTTTTGTCGATACAGATCTGCTTGCAGACGGCAAGACCTACCCGTTCAAAATGAACGTCAAGGATGTTGCCTCCTCCATTGTCAAAGGCATCGAAACGAAAAAGCGCGTCCTAGTCATTGACTGGAAGTACAAGCTACTCGTCTTTGTCTGGCGTCTGGTGCCACAGTGTCTCTGGAAGTATTTTCCGATCAAGGGCTGAACCGAAACGATTTCCGTTGTCTTTCGCTCCCAAATCCACTCTTCTTCTGAGTCCGGTCAACATACCAGGGTATCCGCCCTGAAAAACTTCCCGGTGAATCAACTGTTTCCGCCGACTCGCGGCGAGTCGGCCTCTGGAGGAGATCATCATGGAAGTTTCCCGCCGTTCGTTTTTAGCCGGCGCAGCCGCATCCGGACTTGCAGGCTTTGCCGCTCCCGTTTTTGCTGCTCCGACGCCCGGTCTTCTGCGCACGCCGTCCAAATGGGATATGACAACAGACGTTGTTGTAGCTGGCTCCGGCATTGCCGGCATGTGCGCCGCCACCGCCGCTGTTGACAACGGCGCCAAAGTCATCGTCTTTGAAAAAGGCAAATACTACGGTGGTGCAGCCGTTATCAACGGCGGCATCATGGCACTTCAGGGCGGCACAAAGTGGTTGAAGAAATACTCGCAGTATTGCGGTCCCACTCAGGAATAGCTTGAAGCCCACGGCGTTAAGTTCCTTCCGACCGCAACCAAACCCGGCAAGTACGACAGTCAGCACCACGAGTTTTACCTGCACGTCTACACCGACGATCCCGGCGACGGCAACCGTAATCCTCAGCCTTCCGGCGGCTTTATGGGCGAACGCGGCGTCATGATGCCGCTTAAAGCCTACTGCGAAAAGAAAGGCGTACAGATTCTGATGGAACACAAGGTCACTGACGTCTACAAAAATGCTCAGGGTCGCGTGATCGGCGCTCGAGTTGAAGCCGGCAATAAAGTGATTAACGTCCGCGCCCGCAAAAGCGAAGTACTCGCCGGCGGCAACTTCAAGAGCAACATCGCCATGCGCCGCTCTAGATCGGTCACGTCAGACACTCAATCCGTCAGCGCTGGAATTCTCTGCCTTCCAGCCACCTGAAACAGGATCTACGTTTCTACTGTGGTCAACCATCCAATTCCCGATTGATGTGGATGATTCACCTACCGCTGTTCGTGAGAGAATACGGCCACGCGAAAAAATGGAGACATGAATAAGTGACGAAAAACAGAAAATGATGCTCCTCTACGGCAGTGAAGGAAATGGCCCAAAAATTCAGGTACTTGTACAGGATGAAACTATCTGGTTGAGCCAGAAACAAATGGCCGAACTTTTTGAAGTTTCTACGGCCACCATCAATGAACATCTGAAAAACATTTTCAAAGATGAAGAGCTCCGCGAAACTTCAGTTATTAGGAATTTCCGAATAACTGCCAATGATGGAAAAAATTACAACACCAAGCGTTACAGAGCCATTTCTATAAATTTCGGCAACCAGTCAACCAGAGCCAAAGGAACATTAAGCAGCCGGTCGTCCTTTTTGAGATTCAATCCCGATAAACGAATGGTCAATGAAGGATCGAACTTACGCGCATAAACCGACAGACTTTTACCGGCGACGCTTTTGCCTGCCTTTACTTCCAGCGGAAAAACCTGCCCCGCTGATTCAATGAGGAAGTCAACTTCAGCCTTTTCTCCAGAGGCCCAGTAACAAGGTTCGATGCCATATGTCCGACACAACGAAATAGCCACCAGATTTTCAGCCAGAGCTCCCTTGAATTCAGACATAACCGATGGATTCAGAAGGCTGTCTGAGGACAGATTTGCCATCACGCGCAGAAGACCAACGTCTTTTGCATACAGCTTAAAAATTTCGGGTTCCAGATAAGCTCTCAAAGGGATTTTTGCAGTAGAAACACGGCATGTCTTCAAAACGAGGCCTGCCTCACACAACCATTGCAACGCAGGAGCAAACTCCCTGCTTCGGGCATTCGCATGTATTTGACTCAGGAAAAATCGTGAGTTGGGTTTTGCCAACTGACTCGGTATAGCGTCCCATACGGCTGCGATTCGCATTGTCTCCATAGGATTGGCGTACTGCGAAAAATCGAGTCGATACATCGCCAAAATATTCCGTAGCGATGATTCAATCTGCCCCATATCCACGCCGTCCATGAAGGCAGCAACTGCCGCCGGCATGCCGCCGATGCACTGATAACGAACGAATTCCTTTTCGATTTCGCTGAGCACAAAGTCGGGGAGTTGAGCTAACTCGGCAATCTGTTCCACATAGTCGTAGAGCTTCGGAGCGGCATTAAGGAGAAACTCCGAAAACGACAGCGGCCAAACATCGCGTATGTCCACCTGCCCCACCGGTACAAATATCTGCTTGCGTCGAACTTCTGTTCCCAAAAGACTCCCGCTGGACGCAACCGCATATTCAGGAGCATTTTGAGCGAAATATTTCAGGCTACCGAAAGCATGGTCGCATAGCTGAATTTCATCGAAGACAATCAGTGTTTTGCCCGGAAGAATCGGAACCTCACTCAGGAGATTCAAGCCTTTGAGGATGGTATGCGGATCTCGTGTGGAAGCGAAGATTTCCTGAAGTGCAGGTCTGCTCGCAAAGTCGAAGTAAGCTGTGTGTTCGAAACACTCTCGCCCTAATTCCTGCAGAAGCCAGGTTTTACCTGTCTGTCTCGCTCCACGGAGCAAGAGAGGAAGACGATGAGGTTGTTGTGCCCATTGCTTGAGCGATTGCAAAAGGAGACGATTAAGCTTCATGATTCACGGATTTCCTTCGAATTCCGTGTAAATTTACACGAAAATCGAACGAAAGGCGTGCAGACAGACACCTTGACAGAAATTCGACAGAGTAACGAGACTGTCTGACAGCTATAAGCGATCTTTGTGACCGTCCTTACAAGTCTTAACTGTAAGTCTCGTCAGTCTCCTTGCAGTTGTAGACAATCTCGAAAGCACCGCACTTCGACAACACATCTGCAATTTCATTGTCAGAACTGATCGGCTTCAAATGCAACCCCTTGTCCTTGAAACTATTGTGAAGCCACAGCCAGTCACCATGGCCTTTATCTTGAAAGTACTCAAAATCCAAGGTGTACTTTGTACGAGAGAACCAACACAGACCGCTTTCCTGAGCTGTAAAAAGTTCCAGGTCGCCTTCGAAGAAAAACACCTGATCACCCAATTCCCAAAATAGCTGCGGCGATTCGGATCCCTTACACAAAGGCGACAGCGCCTTCTTGCTAATGTCCACGAAGTCCATCCAGATGTCGCGGAAAGGCTTGATCAGCGTTTCGACGAAACGTTCGGAAAGAGTGAAGTTCTTGTAGTGCGGATAAGCGTCCTCAAGGCAATTTTTGATTTTCTGTCGAATCGCTTCGGCTTTGTCGTTTCGCTTGCACCTGTCGATGATGTTTCCTGCGGCGTCCCTGAACTCGATTCTCCAGCTGCTCTTCTTATGGAACACGATGGAAACACCATTTTGCAACTGCAAAATGCAACCCAGGTACTGTCGTTGGCGATCCTTGTCGTTTTCCGGCCAACGCTTTTTCAGACTGTATTCGATGAGTAACGGTCCAGCGCCCTTGATAGGCGCCACCTGTACAGTCTTGTAGTGATCCGTCTCATCTGGACGAGCCTGCCTGAGTCTTCCCAACAAATCGGAACAGGCGCAGAAGATTACCTTGCGAACAACCAGGGAGTAAGGATATTTCTTCATATCTATCCAAAATAGAAAGATTCCTGAATTACCCTGAAAGCTTACGAGGTAAAGCGTCAATCTATGACGCATCAAGTTGACACGATTTCAACACCGCACTGCGATGGACAGACCGCATACAAATGGTTCTTCAGATCGTTGTACAGATGAGAAAGCCAAGCCTTATCAGCTCTCCCACCTTGAAAAAAGACCAAAAACAATCTGTCTTTCCGGCATAAATTTGAGCATTTCTGACATCGCTCGCCTCAAAAGCATGTCGACATCCACATATGCCTTTGAGCCACGACTAAGTTAAATCGAATTGAGTAAAGTCTTTTTTACTAAGTTTTGTTTTACTAGCAAGGTGGAACATGCGGTTCATCGGACGGAATGCAGAACTTCAACAGCTTTCTCGATTTTTAGATCGTTCTCCGGATTCTCTAGCAGTAGTGTACGGACGTCGCCGCGTCGGTAAGAGTGAGTTATTGCGTCAGGCTCTCAAGCACAGCGGACTGCAGTACGTGTTCTTTGAATGTCGTCAAACAAGCGAGACTCAGAACCTGGCGGCTCTGCAGGCAACCATAGGCCTCCAATTAAACGAACCGCCGCTTGCCTTTGCATCGCTGGAAGGAGCCCTTGAACAGCTTTTCCGCAGAGCGTCCGACAAACCGCTCGTGCTGGTGCTTGACGAATACCCATATCTGCATGGCCTTGTCAAAGGCATTGACAGTATTCTGCAAGCCTTGATTGATCGATTCAACGGACGCTCCAAATTGAAGGTAGTCCTGTGCGGAAGTTATATCGACATCATGACCGCCATTTTGGACTATGCCAGTCCGTTGTACGGCAGAGCAGGACTCGTGATGCATCTCAAGCCAATGGGCTATCTTGAGACCAGCGCTTTTTATCCCGATTTTTGCGATGAGGACAAAGTCCGTCTTTACAGTGTCTTCGGAGGCATTCCTGCCTACACCAGAAAAATAGATCCGCTTTTAAAGCTCCAAGCTTATTTACTTGGCGCAGTGGTTGTCTGTGGGACTGCCTTTATCACAGCTTAGCCTGCAGGACATTGACATACAGATGCGCTTTCCTGCTTCGTTCGCTCCCCAATGATCTCCTGACGACACAAGCTTTTTCGTGTCGGTAAATTTGCTATTCCCACGTCGTGTCCGTTGTTACAGCATGGGGATCTCCAAATAACCTTTGGCAGTGAAACAATCGACTCCTGGCTTTTCTCCGGACAGGCCAAATTCGTGTTATGACCAGTTTTTTGAAGTGTGTCCGTACCACATCAAGCTTCTGAGACGCGGTTTTCTCGTCAACATAGGATATTTCTCCGAAAAGAAGTTCCGTCACACGACCGTCACTCCTCTGCCACAAAGCATCTTTACCGTAACCACAACCGAAGCACCAGGCGTGTGATTTCTGCCGGCGACACTCCGAACATCAACGCTTGCAAGCTTTTTGGTTTTGTTATTCGAGGGTTATCCCTAATTACTACCTCAAATTCAAAATTTCTCACTTCCTAATTTGCAACCGATGGCAAGCGTTTACTATGATTACCTCAAACAGACGGTCGACGGGAAACCGAAATGCCGTTCTGATTCAAACGATTAAATCGCTTCGCAGCTGTCGATGAAGTGAAAATGACGACGAAATTCTTGGTTGCTCACTCGGTTATCGCACTGGCTCTCGGCGTGTGCTCGGGAGCTTGCGCGGCCGAAAGCGAGAAGCCGAACAACTCGGTTTCGATTCGCTTTGAGGGAAGAATCGTCGACTCCGGATGCGAACTTTCCACCAACCAGGAGGGCGGCACGGTTCATCTGGGCACCTATCCCACTCAGTACTTCCGCAACTACCAAGCGCACACCGAAACCGACGCCGTGCCGTTTGAGCTCGTCATCAAAAAGTGTCGTCTGATTGAACGTGAACCGATCGGCGGCGACGGAAAGCTCGCAATTCCCGTCGAAAGTGTCAAGGTGACCTTCACGGACATTGGTGCTTCCAAGGGGGCTGTCAACAGCGACGGCATTTTGTCTGTTGGAAGAAGCAGCGAAGCGCATGCCGAAAACATCGGCGTGCGCGTGAAGTACAAGAAAACCGGTAGCGGCTTTGAAAACGTTTTCGATCACGGCGCGACGTCCGCCATTTCGGTTTCCGACATTCAATACAAGGTGAACCTTGAAAACGGAAAGCCTACCTATCGCCTGCCCCTGCAGGCCAATATGGTTGCAACCGGAAAAGGTCCCGTGACGAGCGGTTCCGTCCGTGCTCGGATGGCCGTGACGCTTAACTACGAATAGAGCTCCCTGCGACAGTAAGCTCATCTTCCGTGGGTATATTTGATCTGGAGAATCTTTAGCGAAGCAAAATGTCCGTGCTGTGCGGCGCCAGTCCGGGCGTTTTCTTTCTCTTTTCCTTCTCGGACTCGTCCCAGCCATGATGGCGGCTGGCGTACAAAGCAAACATCCCTCTGAACCACTGCATGACGGGCTCGCGGTGTGTTCTTTCATGCCAAACCAGTCTTGCCCTGTAGGAAAGCCCCTCGGACAAATCGCCATAGGGCAGAATGGCAAGCGGGAAGTTGTAGACGTCTCTGAGAATCTGAGCCGTTTCGTCCGGCAGCAGCAAAGTAAGATCCGTTTTTTCCAAAATGGTAGCGGCGGCCGCGAAATACGGCACGCTCAGTCCGACCTTTTGGTAGTCGCCTGTTCCTCTTAAAACGGATTCATCAAGCGTATAGGTGCTGCCCGTCTGGTCGAGCCGATCGGAAATCTTGATCTTGCGGTACTTCTTGATCTCTTCGATGGGAAGGTGGCCGTGCTTTTCCCAAAAGAGCGCCAGCGGATGACCAGGACGCACGCACAGACTGTAGCGAATGGTGTAGAGCATCATTTCACGCGTCTTCGGGGGCACCGGATACATATCGGGCAGAAGCGCCACATCGATGCGACCGTCCTCGAGCTTTTGGAACAAATCCTGATCGATCTGCTGAAACTCAAGCACGGAATACGGGCAGGATTCGTAGAAAGGAGCGTAGAAATCTCTAAGAACACAGGCCACGGCGTTGTCGACGGCCGCAATCCGAAAGGTTCGTTCGAGTGTTGCCGGATTGAGATCCTCGAGCTCGGCAAGTCCTTCGATTTTGAGAAGAATTTCGGAAATAAGATCCGCCAACTCGTTCATGCGCGCAGTGGGAATGAGGTTCGGATTGGAGCGCACGAAAAGAGGGTCCCTGAATGTATCCCTTAACTTCTTCAACATTCGGGACGCAACAGATGCCGCCAAATTGTGCTTTTTTGCCGCACTGGTCACGGAGCGTAGACGATAAATCGTCAGCAGAAAATCAAGTTCGGCAAAGCTCAGTTGGCGTATTTGTTCGATTTGTTGGGAGCGAGTCGACATCAATCCGAAATTACCCACTCAAAAAGCCGTTCTTCGCGATAAATTGTAGCCAATCGGATGTTCGCGGCAGATCAAGGTAAGCAGGCAATTTGAGTTTCTACAAGGCTTTGTCGTCATTTTTTGCGAAAAAACAACACCTTGTATGCGACAAAGAAAACGGAGCTGACAATTTTGTCATGCCAAAGGACTTAAGCTCAGATGTCTATTTATTGGGGATAACCCTCTCGCTTTTAGGGTTATCCATTAGAACCTTCTCTTTTTGAGGTAATGCAATTTCGCAAACGGCAATGATCGAAGAGGATTATTCGGAATTGCGGGGGGTGGCTCGATAGCCGACAATCTGCGCAAAGATCCCAGAAACAAGCGGGCTAGCTGTATACCGAGCCCGTAGAGAGGTAACAAATATGCAGAAAAAACTCCTTATTGCTTTTGTGGCCGCAGCCTTCACTGCCGGCCTAAACGTGAACTCTTTTGCCGCAGAAAACCAGTCGGCAATTGTTAATTTCGAAGGTCGCATTGTTGATACCGCGTGCGAAATCGGTACCGACCTTAACGGTGCGGCCGTCCAGTTGGGCACCTATCCGACTATTTACTTTAACGACACGCGCACCCATACGGACAATAAGGGATTTAACATCGTTATTAGCAAATGCCGCCTTACGACTGAGGAAGGTTACGGCGATGCATATGAATTCCCTGTCGATCGAGTGAGGCTGACTTTCCATGACGACGGTAATAACAGCTCTGGTCGTACTGAACGTAACGGCGTGATGTTCCTCACCGACTCAGATGTTGTGGCCAAAAATGTCGGCATCCGTGTTCAGTATCAGGCTGCGAACAAAGAGTACGTTGACGTTTTCCAAAAGGAAGCTTCTAGTTCGTATACTGTGTCGCAAATGAACTATATCGAAGTGAAAAACGGCATCGGAGAAGCCTATACGGATAACACGGCTTTTGAGTACAATATCCCGATGCAGGCTCACATTGCCCGCGTCAACCAGAATCCTGTTGGCTCTGGTAATGTTAATGGGCAAATGACAATAACGATGTCTTACGAATAAGCTGTTGTGTTTTCCGATTTACGAGCAATGTCCTGCAGGGCATTGCTTCTTGTTTCACTCACTCTGGCAGCATATCCTGTAACGGGATATGCTGCCGGAGGTTTGGCGCTTTCGGACACTCGTTTAATCATCGAAAACGGGCGTTCTTCTGTTGCTATCGTTATGAGCAACACAACCTCCATTCCTTTCCTGACCAAAGCCTGGATCGAGGATGCGTCTGGGAAAAGAACAGAAGATCTAATGGTTGTGCCGCCTGTAGTCATCTCTCCGCCCAACAAATTCTCGCGATTCCAAATCTCAGTTTTGAATCCTCAAAATTTACCAGCGGATCGTGAATCGGTTTTTTATCTCAATACACATTCAGCTCCAGGCAACGGAAATCCGGACAATACGCTCAATGTCGCCTACGACACCAAACTAAAGGTTTTCTTTCGCCCTAAGGGACTTTCCGGCAGTATGGCCGATGCCATTGAGTCCTTGAAATGGAAATTGAAAAATGGGGTGTTGACAGCCACCAACAACTCCAATTTCAATGTTTCTGTGGTCACAATTGGGCTTGATAACAATTACAAGAAACTATCTGGTGTTGTAATTTCCCCTCGCACTAGCATGCAATTCAAGGTCGCGAAAAAATATCCTAAAAATGTGACAATCCGTTGGGCGGCGATGGATGACTACGGTTCTCCCTTGATAATTACAAGAACTATTTCCAATGAATAAAGGAACTGAACGTACTGGCATAGCCCTGAAACGCGCAAGGGCAATATTCAGTGCGGTGCTTGTTCTTGGCCTGAGTTCTATTGCCAAAGCCTTCCCCGATCTTCCCATCGAAATTCAAAACACAAGGGTTGTCTTCAACGAGGGACAACCCTCTTCTGTCGTTGTCGTCCGCAACAAAAGTGCCATCCCATATTTGGTCGCAGTGGACATTACGACTTTTTGTGGAATCGGCAAGGAATGTCCTATAACTGAAGACTTTATGACTTCTCCAGGCTTCAAAGTCATTAGCCCAGGATTGTCTTTTCCTTTTCGCATCATTAGGTTGGCAGAAAAGCTTCCTGCCGATCGCGAAAGCCTGTACCTTGTGCATTTCAGACTTTTACCATCAGATGCCAATCTTTCCGACCAAAGACTCAAAAAAGCTCGTCTTACAGTTGCCGTAGCAGGCTCCATGAAGCTGTTCTGGCGTCCTAAAGACTTGGCAGGTTCCACAGGGGTGCTCACAGTACGCGATATGCTTCAAGCTCGTTGCATCGGAAACGAAATAGAGTTCACCAACCGTTCACCCTACTGGGGAACTTTCGGTACCCTTGCTACCTCTGGAATGACACTTCTTAAAGACGGACCTTTACCCATGATCGCACCTTTTGCTAGCGTGCGGTTCCCGATCATATCTTGCCCGCAATCTGTATCCGCATCCTTTATCGCCGAGTCTGGGCTATTGACAGCTGAGCGCTCTGTGCCCGTGCAAAAATAAGCGGTCAAGTAAAACTGAAAAATGACTTGCCGTCTGCTCCGAAATCGCTGTTTACTTACGGCCGTGCTCGTTGCATTTGCGCCGTCGCTGGCGTTTGCTCAAACAAATCAGCCAGATGCAGAATCCATGCGACAACTCTTTAGCCCCCAGGCATTAAAAGACATTTTCGGTGATCAAGCGGCTAATTTCAGTTTCAGCGAGCTGATAGATTCTTCAGAGACAGGCGAACGCCACTATGACATATACGTCAACAACCGCTATCTTATCCACCAAAAAGTCAATATCGTTCGCGGCAAAAACGGTGCTCTAGAAGTTCAAATCCCTGCACAGGTTATCTTCATTCAGAATTTACGGTTTGAAGATTTACCGGGACTTGCTGACAAAATGCCTATGGACATGATCGGAAATCTTCCCGATCTTATCCTTGGCTCCGAGGTGAAGTTCGATGCGATTGCAGGCACTGTCCATGTATCGATTCCTCAGAACTGGTACAAAAATTTCGACCTGCGTAGTGAGATCGCTCCGGTACAACGCTGGACCTACGGCGTACCTGCTGCTGTTGTTAATTACCGTGCCAATGTCGACTATCGTCGTAATGGAAGTGACAGAATAAAACACGGATACGTAGACCTCGACGGGCAATTCAATTTCGGCCGCTGGCGCTTACTTGCCACCGGAGCACTTACATACGACGACAATGGTTCCGAAAGATCGCACGAATTCGAAAGAGGCAATATCTACGCCACACGCGTTTTCGGCCAATCCAGAACGCGTGTGAGACTGGGCGAAATCTACACGCAGTCTTTTTATATGGAATCGATACCGCTGCAGGGAATTGAACTCTACGACGATGAAAGTATGCTCTCAAATATTGAGAGATCCTATACACCCGTTATCACTGGAATTGCTCAAACTTTAGCGCGCGTCACGGTTCGACAGTTCGGCCGCATCGTATTCGAGCGCAATGTTCCCGCCGGCCCCTTTACATTCGACAACTTGCCAGGGCTCACCTCCGGTGTAAATCTGGAGGTCACGATCACCGAGCAAAATGGACAGGAACGCACCTACATCGTCCCATACACGTCCACGCCACTGCTGTTACGTGCCGGGCGTGTCCACTTCAATGCCGCTATGGGGCGCTACCATGACGACAATGACAGGCATTCCGAGTCACCCTTTATCTTTACTGGCGGTATCGGTTACGGTCTACCTCTTGATATGTCTCTCTTTGCAGGCGCACAGATTTCCGACGACTATCAGGGTTATACGGCAGGCACCGCTGTTAGCCTGGGAACTGGTGGTGCCGTTTCACTTCAGTTCGACCATTCAAGCTACAGTCTAAATCTGAATAATTTCAACGAAACAAAAGGCCTGAGAGCAAATCTTCAGTGGAACAAAAGCATTGACTCCACTGATGGCTTCATTTCCGCCACATGGCGACGATACCTTTCGGGACGTTACCTCTCCATGTCCGACGTTGTGTCCTGGCGCGGTCGAAATAATGAGGATGATTTCGGCTACAACTACGATGCCGACCTACGTGACGATGCAACGTTATCGTTCAATCAGCCTCTTGGGCGGTACGGCTCTCTCAGTCTCACCGGGTCTCTCTTCCGTTACAAGGACAGCCGTTCCTCGCAAAATTTCTCCGCTTCCTATACTACCAATTGGCGGGGTGTAACCGCGACATTGTCCGTCCAGCATCGCCTAAACGAGAACGCCGAGAGCCCAACCGAAAAGGAAACAATCTGCTACCTCAATGTTTCCATTCCACTTTCTCTATTCGGCGGCTACAGTTTCTCCCGTCACTCGATCAATCTTAGCCTGACCCGATCCGACGACGGCTCACTGCGCACTACTGAAGGTATTTCCGGGAACTTCGGCGAAAACAATCGTTGGAGTTATGCACTCTCAGCAACACAAGATGATGGCGCTCGGACGTACTACGCCTCTCTTTCAAAGGAAGCCGAATATGGGCGGTATACGCTGTCGGCCTCCCGCAGCGATGACAATGATACATACACGGGCTCACTCGAAGGTAGCTTGATCGCTACAGGCGACGGGCTCTTCCTGGCGCGCTCCTTAAGCGGCTCGTCGGTTCTGATTGACATCCCCCACGCCCCGGAAGCTCGTCCCGATCAGTTTGCGGTGTCGTCTCGCTTTAACGGCAAACTTCTTGTCACGGGCCTGGACGACTACCGCATCAACGACATTGCGATTGAGCCCAATTCAATTCCTGCCAACGTGGTGATGCCGATTTACATCAAGCGCATGGTACCTGCCGACAACGCCATTTTGCGTGTCACGTACGAAACGCAACGCGGGCTGCAGTTTGTGCCGGAAATCTACCGTGAAGACGGCAGCAAACTCCCCTTCGGCACCATGGTACGCATCATCGGAAATAAGCTACTCTCCGGTATGGATACGGTAGTAAATGAACGATCTCGTGCCTACTTCCCGTCGGCTCCGTTAGTGGGCTTTGTAGAGGCAGTCTGGGACGAGGACGGAGAGCAACGCACATGTTGGGCTCCGTACAACCTTCTCGATATTGCAGACACTACGCCTGACGATAAAATTGTGAGAAGAACCCTCACATGTCATCCTGTTGATAAAAGCAGGGAGGCAAGGGAGCAAAAATGACCGTCCTCGGCCAAAAATTTCTAAGTGTTCTCTGCAGTTCCTGCATTGTTTTTTGCACGGCAGCCTCCTCGTTTGCCGTCCAGGCCAAGTGCGTGCGTCTTCCCGACGAACTCAATATGCAGTGCTCGGGTGAAGAATGCAAAGCTGGTATTTTGTGGAAGTCCAGCGACGACAAGACCGACGGGAAATACCACCCCCGAATCGAATGGACGGGCGAGGTCGAATCCAACCAGTTTGAAGTGGTTGTTGTCGACGAAAACGGCCGACAGGTATCTTGGCCCTACCCGCTCGGTCAGGGGCTCTTTCTGTCAATGAAAGGCAACTTTCTAGTGGAAGGCGCGGGCGGCCGGGCCGACTTCAGTCTATCCAACCCTTCGCATCAGTACGGCTACGGACCTCTGGCAACTTTTGCCACTAGCCACGTTCGCAATGCGACCTTTGACTTTCACAGCAGTCAAGGTTGGTATACGCTATACATCATGAATCTGGGCGGCGAAGAGTTCGAAGGTCAGATGGTTCCCAGCATCCCGCGACTTTGGCTTACGGTGCGTGCTGTCGGTGAAAATCACGGAACCTCTCGCTTAGCCAACCAAAACGCCAAAGACGGCATCGTGTGTGCAGGCGGCGCCATCTCGCTCGTCTCTCCCTGCTCCATTCAGGTTGATCCCACGACCGTCACGTTTGAAAACATGCGTTCGGTCGGTGCGGCCAAACGCCTGGAGCAAGTCGCTTCCTCCAGAGTCACCGTAAAGTGCAACAGCGGACCTAAACACAACGTTTATCTGCGCACGTGGCCAGCCAAGGTCGATGCACACAACAAAGAATGGGCCCGCTTCAAGCACAAAAACGGCGGCGCCGATTTCAAGGGGCTCGCTCTAATTCACAAACTCAACCAACGACCTGCCAACTGCGACGACGGCGACATCTGGGGTGAAGCTCGAGAATTCGGAAAAACGAAAGATTCTTCGGTGAGCGGCAACATCTATTGGGGTCTTTGCCGAACAGAAAGTCAGACCGATGTCGGCGACTACTCGACCACAGCCGTGATCTACTTCTGGGTTGACTAAGCGTATTCACCCCCCGAAACATATTGACTTGCAGAATTCGGCGCGTTATTACTGAACCGTTACGGCGAGATCACCACGAAACTCGCCGCTCTCGGTGTTTTGCCTATCTCCTTTTGTGAAGCAAGCAATATGACCGACGATTCCAAAGTTCATAGTCCAACGAAGAAGCGTTCCTGGCCGCTGCGCAAGTTTCTGCTTCCTCTGATCCTGCCGCTCGTGCTGGTGGTAGCTGGGAGTGTCGCGCTGAGCTACTCCGTTCGCACGCAAGTCGACGACCTCGCTCTGCAGCTTGAGCACGAAACCGACAACAGCCTGCACCTCACGCAGCACATCTTCTCGTCTCTGCTTGCGCTTGAAAGCTCCCTGCACGAAATGGTCTACACGGCCGACAGCACGCATGCGCGTCTGTCCTTTGCCAATGCGGGGCGAGCATTGTCGGAATCGACTTTTGATCAACACAAAAGCGCACAACCGCTGCTTGAAAAACTGCGCGGGCACATTCGCGACACATGGAAGCTGCGCGAGCAGTACGACCTGGAACGAGCGGTGATCAACCGGGACTGGCACACGCTCTACTCCACCCTCTTTCGGCTATCGAGCATGATGTCGGGCTACAACACGAGGCTCGTGCAAAACTACACCGACACCGAGCGCGTCACGGTACGCCACCTCGAGCCGATTGCCGTGCATTTCGACAATCTGCAGAACTTCAGACCGGCCATTGCCCGCATTTGCAAAGACGGCAGCAAGATTACCGACCCGGAAGTGCGCAAAACGTTCGATGAGCATTGCTCGATGATCGGCAGCATGCCCGCCGAACTGGAAAAGAAACTGCTACAGCTGAGCCAAATTCGAACGCATTTCATAGAGAGCGTGCGCAATCTCGAAACAGACTCGGCGAATCTACGGCGCGAGTACTCCGTCATTGAAAAGACAAAGCTCTTCGAGCAAATCCGTTCGGTCACAGGCTACTACGGCAAAATGCAGCCGCTCTTTCTTGCCTTCGTGATCCTCGCCGTGCTGCTTGCTCTGACTTGCGTCGTCGGAACGTTCTACCTGCTCAAACCTTTGACGAACCTCACCGAGCAGATGCGCCGCTTTCTCTCGACACAGGAAATGCCCGGAGTCAAAGCGCGCACGCCTGTTGTTGAAATCAACGAAGTCATCAACTGGATGCTGCGCTTCTGCAGGCTGCTGCTAAGAAACCGCCGGGACATCGATTCGCTTACAAACCGCTACGACGAGTTGCTTCTGGATTCACACAAGGATCCCATTACGGGGCTAGCCAATCGCAAAGCGCTTGAAGAATTCATTGCGCGGCAAACGGAACTGCCCGCCAACGCCACGCTTTTGATGATCGACCTCGATTTCTTCAAAAAGGTTAACGACGTAAGCGGCCACCTCGTGGGCGACGAAATGCTTCGCGCGGTGGCCCGCCAACTCAGACGCAACATCTCCCGAAGCGACCCGATCTACCGCTACGGCGGCGAAGAGTTCTGCGTCTTTCTCACGAACGTAACCGAAGAGGAGGCGATCGGCATTGCCAAGCGCCTGGTCGGGTGCGTGCGCTGCATTTCGAGACGCGACGCTTCGATTGTCGAGGGGCGCTACGCCGACGATCCGCTCACGATTTCCGTGGGCATTGCCGCCGTCAACCTGAAGGTGGGCGAAAAGGATTTCCTCTCGCTTCTGCGCGAAGCCGACGAGGCGCTTTACGAAGCCAAACGCGCGGGCCGCAACTGCGTGCGCGTGTTCCGCCGTCGACACCCGCACAACTTTTCAACGACCGAGGTGGCAACGTGATAAAAACGGCGCAGGATAGGCAAAGGGCGGCTTTTCGCGGAACGATCGATTGCCGCCCGCGCGAGTACAATGGTTAGGTTATGCTGCAAATAAGTTCGAACCTATTTTTCACTCGGTTTTTGCAGCGACGTATTCCGATCAGTTTGTAATGCTCCTACGGAATTTTCGGGAGTCTTTTATGTCAGTCGAAGCTCAACGCAACTCCGTCGAACCCGAAAGCGATCGGCCCGAAGAACGCTCGGCCGGTCGAACGCGTTCAAACAAGGCGGCGATGCTGGCCGCAGCGGGTTTGTCCGTGCAGGAGCTTATCGAGGCCAACGACACGCTCGGAGCCCTTTTCAGCCAAATGCACCACTACGGCTGGGAATTCGACCTCAGGAGCTATCGCTTCACACCGCTTGAAAAAAAGAGCGGCTCATCCGTCTGGACCTGTTCGGAAACAATCACTCCCGAAGATCTCATTGCCAAAGGCATCGTGCATCACACAAGCCTGGAGCCCTTCCGCGTATTCGTGCGCAAGCTTCTCGGAGGCGAACGCGCGGGCGGCGCCACGCTGATGCTGCGCCCCTTCAAAAACACAAGCTACGACTGGTACACCGTGTCCTATCGGATGCTTTTCGATTCGGAAAAGCACCCGGTCAAGGCCGTCGGCACTCTTTGCCGCGCGACCGACATCGACGATCAGCCGCTTTATGTCCGCTATGCCAAAGCCAGAGGCGACCTTTTGACGTCGCTTTGCGGCTACATGCTTGTCAACTTGCGTACCGGCGAACTACGAAAGCACTGGCAATCCGACAGAAATCAGCCGGCCGCAACTGAGTCGATGTCCTACGAGACAAAGATCGGCGAATTTGTCGACATGCTTTTTACGCCTTCGGCAAAAGCTCGGGTTGCAAAGACGCTCGGTCTCGAAGCCTTGCGTAAGCGCGCTGCGGGCCACCTACCGTGCTGGTCGTTTGAAATCACCCGTTTTGTCGAAAGCTCAAGCTATATCCGTCCCATCGCCATTCACGTGCTTTATGACCGTGCGGATGCTTCATCGGACCCCTACGCATTCATTTACGCGCAGTACGTCGACAAACTCTATGAGAAGGGCGGCGAAGAGTACATTCGCTGCGAGCGCGAGCCCGACTCGGGGCTGCTGACCGAAGCCGGTGCCGAAACGTTGGCCTTGAAGTACTACGCCGACGAGGCCAATCAGCGTGCACATGCCGTCGTGCGCATTTACGACGAAAACGAGTTAAGCAACGAGCGCATTGCCTTCATTGCCGGCGCCTTCAGTCTCTTTTTCGAACACAAGGCGCTTGTAAACCCGCTCGGCCGCAACAGCCTCGGGATCTTTATTCCCAATTGCGAATCCGCGTCCAGGGCGCGTACAGAAATCGAAAACGCCTTTTCGTTTGCCAGACGCTTCCTTCCCGTTAGGACGCCGCACAAAATCCGATTCGTGGCGGCCTTTACGCAAGGACATCTCAAACAAAACTACCGCAAAGTTTTCCTAACCCATGCTTTGGATGCCTGCGATCGGCTGCAGGCTGACAAGTGCAGCGACGCCGTCGAATACCTGCCCTCGCTCAGCGACATCCGTGCCGCTCACGAATTCAGTCTGCTGCCCGAGGCATTCAACGACGGTTCTTTGCCGGCGGATTCTACGCAGTTACTGACAAACGTCGAGCAGCAGCTCCTACTCAAGAGCCTCGACGGCATTGTCACCGCTCCGAGTTCCGAAGCTGCACTGCTGCGCATTCTCGAGCTTGTCGGGCGCTACTACGCCGCCGACCGCGTCTACACCGTGCGTCTGGTCGACAACATGCGCTCGGTCGAGCAGGTCTGCGAATGGAACGGCGGCGAAAAAGCGCTCGTTAAAGGATTGATGTCCGGAACGGCGCTTGAGCGCTTCCCGTTGTTCGATCGCGTGGTCAAGTCCGGCAAACCGGTCTTCATCGAAAAAATCAAGCGTGCTGTGCCTCTGGTGACGGCCGGCGACGAATCCGGAACCTGGTCCTTTGCAGTGCTTCCCTTTAAATCGGAGAAATTCTTCGGACTCTTTTGCATCGACAATCCGACCGAGCAGCTCGGACGTCTGGCGCTGCCGGAGGCTCTGGCCCCCTATCTTGTCGGCATCCACGAAAAGGTTCTCAAGGAACGCTACGACTTCGTTTCCTCGGCCGATCTGAGCCCGCACATCTGGCGCGGTCTCTCGACCTATCAGTCGCGCATCGGCTCGATTACGGCCGACGGCTACATCTCGATGGGAGCACTGGTGGTCGCGGTTCCCGGAATGCTTGCGCTTGAAAACGAAAACGGGGTCGGTCACTGCGCCACGATGCTGCGCTTCTTGAGCGAACTGCTTTCGCGCTGCTTTGCCAATTCCATGATCTTCAATCCGTTCGATCAGGAATTCGTCATCCTCTCGCCCAACACGACGAAGGAGCTCTTCTTCGACCGCGTCACGCAGGTCCGAGAGCTTTGCCAGCGCAGCTACGACAATCAGATTGCCTTGGGCGCCACCTGGTCCAAGAATTACTTCACGGGCCCCGAACTCGTCACGGAAGCGCGCACCATCATGCTTTCGCAGAAAGACGACTCGCCGCGCGTCGCCGACTCCGGCAAAGCGCCTCGCATGCCTTCGGTGCATCTGCCAATCAGCCAATTCACGGTTTTCTATCAGCCCAAGGTCGACATGAAAACCAAGAAGGTGATCGGCGCCGAAGCTTTGGCGCGCGGCATCGACGACCGCGGCATGCTCGTGCAGCCCGGACGCTTTATCGGCGTGCTCGAACGCGAAGGACAGCTGCGCGCGCTCGACCTCTTCGTTCTGTCGCGCGTGCTCTGGCAGCTTACGCAATGGAAGCGCGCGGGTCGAAAGCTCGTTCCGGTCTCGGTGAACTTCTCGCGCTTTACCCTCTTCGATCACTCCACGGTCGGTGCGGTTTTGGCGCTTTTGAGCAATTACGACGAGGTCGATCCGTCGCTCATTGAAATCGAAATCACGGAAACGGCCTGCTCGGTGGAAGACGAAACGCTCAACCAAGCGATGAAGCCCTATCAGGAACAGGGCATTCGCTTTGCGCTCGACGATTTCGGCACGGGCTACGCCAACCTATCGATCTTTTCGAAGGTTCATTTCGATACGGTCAAGCTGGACCGGTCACTTATCAAGGACCTCAACAGCAGCGTCGTCGGCCGTTCGCTCGTCGAGAGCATCGTGCAGATCAGTCACGACTCCAACACGCTCGTGGTGGCCGAAGGCGTTGAAGAAAACGATCAGGCCGACATCCTGCTCGAGCGCGGCTGTCATCTCGCCCAGGGTCACCTCTACGAGCGACCGCTCGATGCCGAGCTCTTCACGCAGAAGTATTTGACAACGGCCACGGCCTAATTCAAGGAGATCATTTTGGTCAAGCCAATTGAAAAACCCGCCATCAAACACCGCAAGATGAACGATGTGCGCTTGGTCGTCGGCATCGGTGCTTCCGCTGGCGGGCTTGAAGCTTTGCAGCAGTTTTTCCTCAAGCTGCCCGCAAACTCCAACATCGCCTTTGTGATCGTGCAGCACCTCTCGCCCGATTACAAAAGCCTGATGGCCGAGATTCTCGGCAAGTACACGCCCATGCAGGTCGTTCAGGCCGAGCATCTGCAGGAAGTGGCGCCCAACAGGGTCTACCTGATTCCTCCGAAGAAGAATCTCACCATTAAGGCCGGGCATCTGCTTCTCACCGACTACGACCATCGCGCGATCAACCATCCGATCGACGTGTTCTTCACGTCGCTTGCCGAAGAAAGCTGCGACCGCGCCGTGGGCATCGTGTTGTCCGGCACGGGCTCCGACGGCACCAACGGCATCAAGTCCATTAAGGAGCACGGCGGCATCGTGATGGCGCAGGATCCCAAGAGCGCCAAGTTCGACGGAATGCCGCGCAGCGTCATCAACACGGGGCTCGCCGACTTTGTCCTGACTCCTCAGGGCTTGGCCGAAGAGCTTTTGAATCTGGCCAACTACCACCAGACGATGCTGCCGCAAGTTTCGAGCGAATCGTCGGACCTTGAAATCCTCAACCGCATCTACGCCATCCTGAAGGCTTTGAGCGGCATCGACTTCACCTACTACAAGCGCAACACGGTGCTGCGCCGCATCGAGCGCCGCATGGTTGTCACCAAGAGCCCCGACATGGAAAGCTTCGCGCAGCTTCTGGAAGAAAACAGCAGCGAAGCCGAGCTTCTCATCAAGGATATTTTGATCGGCGTGACGCGCTTTTTCCGCGACCGCGAGCACTTTGAAAAACTCAAGCAAACCGCTTTGACGAGCATTTTGAGCAACGGCGAGGCAAACGAACCGGTGCGCATCTGGTCGGCAGGGTGCTCTACGGGCGAAGAAGCCTATTCGATCGCGATCCTTCTTCAGGAACTCAAGGAAGAGCTCGGCAGCAAGCGCGAAATAAAGATCTTTGCAACCGACATCGACACACAGGCCATCGAAAAAGCGAGCAAAGGCGTTTTCCCGGAGAGCATTTCCGAAGACGTCTCGCCCGAGCGGCTTGCCAAGTACTTCGTCGAGAAAAACGACCAGTACCACATCTCCAAAGAGATCCGCAAGATGATCATCTTTGCGCCGCACAACATGTTTTCCGATCCCCCCTTCGGAAAGCTCGATCTCATCAGCTGCCGCAATGTGCTCATCTATTTCCAGCCGGTGCTGCAAAAGGCCGTGTTCGCCATTTTCCACACGGCGCTCAAAAACGGCGGGTATCTGTTCCTCGGAAAGAGCGAAACGGCCAGCGAATACTCGAGCGTGTTCAAAGCTGTGGCCACATCGGAAAAAATCTACGCGCACTACGCAACCGGCAAGGCGGACGACCTCCAGCCTCCGGTTTTTACACTGCCCAACATCCTGCCTCAAGTGAAGGTAACCGGCGCAAGAAGCAGCCGAAGCGAAGACGAGCAAAAAATGGAAGATCTGTACGTACGTTTCCTCGAACGGTTCCTGCCCGCTTCCGTGGTGATCGACGGCAACAACGAGATCATCCACTTTTTCGGCAACAGCACGGATTTTGTTTCCATTGTGCCCGGGAAGGCTTCCTTCAACCTCTTCTCGCTCATCAATGCCGACCTGAAGCTCATCGCCTCGACGGCCGTGAACCGCTGCCGCACCGAACACACGTCGGTAACCTACACCGACGTCGTCGTCGACACCAACACCGGACGCCGCCGGATCGATTTTTCCGTGCAGCCCATTTCGGGCACGGGCGATCGGGACGGACTGATTGCCGTGATCTTCACCGACCACGCCCAGAGCAATGCGGAAGGCAAGCTTGAAAAGTACGACGTGGATTCGGCGGCGGCCCAGCGCATTGCCGACCTCGAGCACGAACTTCAGGGCAGCCGCAGCGAGCTGCGCTCCACGATCGGGGAACTCGAGACCGTCAACGAAGAGCTGCAGGCCTCAAACGAGGAACTTTTGACGGCCAACGAAGAACTGCAAAGCTCCAACGAAGAGCTGCAATCCGTCAACGAAGAGCTCTACACGGTTAATTCCGAGTACCAGCAAAAGCTCGACGAACTCACGATGATGGACAACGACTTGTCGAACTTCCTTTCCTCGACCATGATCGGGATTCTCTTTGTCGACAGCAAGCTCAACATCCGCAAGTTCACCGAGTACGTCGGCCGCGAGTTCCAGCTCGTGCAGCAGGACGTGGGCCGGTCGCTGCAGATCTTCGCGCATTCGTTCCCGGAGGAAGACATCATTGCCGACGCCAAGGAGGTTCTTCGCAATTTGGCTCCGATCGACCGCGAAGTCGTCGGCACGAACGAGCGCTTCTACACGATGCGCATCGCTCCCTACCGCACGACGGAAAACAGCATTCGAGGTCTGGTGATCACCATCATCGACTCGCTGCATCGGCCGCAGGCGGTAAAACAGCCTGCGACGCCTGACAAAAACGGGAAAGAAAGCTGACGAGAAAGAACTGGAACGGAAGGTGCGGCAAGGCCTTCCGTTTCATTTTTGCGGTCACCATGGCAACGGTGGCTGAAGGTCTCCGCTACCGGGCAGCCCGATTGGTTCGCTCGAAATTTTTCGTTCATTTGCATCAGCAAATGGGTCCTAAAACCCATCTTTAGCAACCGCGTCAAACGCGCTAATCAATCCGGATCTTTTCCCACCGGCTGAATCATCGGAATCTCTGCAGCGCGTTTTTTGGCTTTCGCCATTGCCGGTGTATCGGACTTCGGACTGCGTTGAACATTCATCAATGTGTTCCAGCCGTCCTCGGAAAGCACAACCGAATTGACATTCTCAAAGCGATTGACGTCATCGACTGCTTTTTCGAAACACATAGCAGAACAGTACCCGCTAATGGACAAACCTCTGATGGCTGCCGCCCTTTGAATGAGTGAGAAAGTCTCAAGCGGAAAAGAAACTTCGACCCGCTTTTTTGCATTGATTTGTTCCATGCTGTATTCCGTATGTAACCGATAATGTTCTGGAATCTTACTGGAAAATATCCGGAACCTATAAGCGAGAGGATCCACTGAAAATACTGAACCCTACATTCATCCGCCAACCGGCACAGGTATGGCGTGCTAAATTCGCTAAAGTTAAAGGCAGCCAATTGAACCGGCTCCGATCAACCTCTCCAAACACAATCGAGACAATCCCGGCTAAACCATCTCTGTTTTGGCTCGTGGTTGCTGACTTTGCGACTTCATTTGGCATGGAGGACTCTTATGCCCAACCAGAAAAAGACTGTTTTCATCACCGGAGGCTCCACGGGTATTGGTGCAGCCTCTGTCCGTAAATTTGCAAACTCCGGCTGGAATGTTGCTTTTATGGATATCAACGTGAAGGACGGACAGTCTGTTGCTGATCAAACAGGCGCTTTGTTTGTCGAAGGCAACACCCGAAATCGCGAAGACATAGAGAACGCAGTAAAGGCAGCAATTGAAAAGTACGGAGAATTGGATTGTGTTGTTGCCAACGCCGGGATTCATCGTTGCAATACCATGCTCACGATCAGCGATGAAGAGCTTGATCTGATGATTGACACCAACATCAAAGGCACGGTACGCACGCTACAGGCTGCGGTCCCGAGCATTCTGAGGAAAGGCGGAGGCTCGGTGGTTATCAACGCTTCGGATCAAAGCTACATCGGAAAGGCCAATAGTTTTGGTTATGGCCTCACGAAGGGAGCACTCGGACAAATTACAAAAAGTCTGGCCATCGATCTCGGCCGGCAGAAAGTCCGCGTCAATGCCGTTTGCGCGGCTACGATTCGCACGCCGCTGGCTATCAACCTTTTCCAAAAATTTGCAGACATCACTCACAATGGCGATGCAAGTGCCTATTGGAAAGCGGAGGCGGATCTTTATCCTCTCGGCCGAGTCGGCGAAGCACCGGAAGTTGCCGAACTCATCTACTTTTTGGCGTCGGATTCAGCCAGTTTCATTACCGGCGGGCTGTATTTGATTGACGGCGGACTAGTCGCCGGCTAATTTTGCTCTGTCCGAGCCTCTCCCCCTTCCAAACGTCAACCGGCAGCCAGGAGGCTGCCGATTTGCTGACGTTCGGTTAGGAACTTGCATGCTACAGGCTAAACCTGCAAAAGGAATCGCTCCGCTCAATCGAGAAGCTCATCCATACCAACCAAATGCAGATAAGGATCGCGCTCAGCGAGCTCGACGAGCGCGTCTTCAAAGCCGCTGCGAGAGAAAAGCCAGTAATGGAAAACGGCGTCCTCGGCTACGGGCAAATAGATGCTTTTCGCCTGCAGCGAACGAAACACTTTCAGACCGACTTTGTCATTGCGGAATTTGCACTCACCGACAAGACAGTTGCGGCGATCATGATCGGTAGCCACAATGTCGATTTCATTGCCCTTCTCCCACCAGCGCCCGAGGACACTCGGATGGAAAGGCAGTTTTCCGGCATACCGCAAGCGCACCAGGTACTCCCGACAAACTTCCTCGAAAGCTTCGGAGGCAAACTCCGAAAAGAAAGGTTCGACCGAAGAGTTCCATTCGGACATGGCTTCGGCCCGCGTCATAATGGGCACCGGATTCTTTGCAAGGAAACGAAACCAGAACTTCAAATAATGGTCGGCGATTCGATACCTTCCTCTCGAGGCATTACTCAGGTCGCCTGGGCCAGCAAAGACCGAAAATTCTCTCTCGATTAAGTCCATGTCCTCGAGAACCGAGAGGTACTTCGTGAGCGTACGGGAATCCGCCAGGCTCTTCTGAGCGATTTCGTTTCGAGAGGTTGCCCCAAAGGCGATCGCCTGAAGAATCGCGTTGTAGGTCGATGGATCGCGGAATTCCTGCCTCAGAACGGATTGCGCCTCATCATTGAGAAAACCGTTTGTCTTCAGGATGTTGCTTGCAAGGTTTTCGGTCATGGAGCGCTGCGGATTCATTCCAAGCCAGAAGTACGGGATGCCGCCCAACACAGCGTAGCCCCGAAAGACTTCTTCGACACTGCAGCCCGGCACAAATTGAGCTGTCGTTTGGAAAGGAAGCGGACGGACCTTCATGATGGTTCGAGCTCGCCCATACAACGGATTTTTCTCGCCCAAGACTTCTTTAGCAATGAAGGAAACGGCGCTCCCGCATAGGATGAGGAAGATGTTCTTTCGCGAGAGCTCTTCGTCCCAGAGGACCTGAAGTTCGGACTGAAAACTCGGACGAGCTTTTGCAATGTACTGGAATTCGTCAATGACGATCACTTTGCGTGCATCGCAAGTCTGATCGGCCAGCGCCCGGAAAGCGGCCGGCCAATTGAGGAAACGTTGTTGAGGATTGCCGCAGAAGGCTCCGACCGCTTGTGAAAATTCATCAAGCTGGAATGGATCCTTCCAGGCTCTCGCCGTATAGAAAAAGACTGGCTTTCCCTCGCAGAACTTTCGGATCAGGGCCGTCTTTCCGATGCGTCGGCGCCCGTACAGAATGGCCATTTCCGCTGTCGCACTCTCGTACGCATCCTGAAGAGTCTCCATTTCTCCGATTCGTCCAAAAAACTCAGTGTCGCTCATGTTTATCCTCAAGCATGTACATGCGTTATATGCAGATTATAAACTGCCATTCTTTTGTCTTCCGTATTACGATCTGCTAGTTTGTAATCTTCCGTATTACACGCTTAAGTCCGATGCCTCCGTGCTAAACGCTTTCACATAGGCCGTTTTTCGGCTATGCAACAAGAGACGAGCAGACAGAAGCTCGTCTCAACAACGGGTACCGATTGTGTCTAAGCCTTCTTTACGGCCCGAACCACACGGATATCGTCTTCGAGTTCACGGTCAGTGAAATATCCCCTGCTCGGCAGCCTAAGTCAGCAACGTGACGTTCTCGAGAAAATAACCATCGATACACCATCGATACAATGGTAAAATGATAAAAACAAACACAAAAGAGGAGAACATTTATGTCTACTGCCGTCAAACGAATTGAAGCAAGTGTTCCGGAAGAATCCTTTGCACTCGTTGCTTCGGCTGCAGCCAAAATGGGGCTAACTTTGCGCGGCTTTGCAAGCATGGCAATCTACAAAATGGCTGTTCTAACGTTGAAAGAGGAGGCAGAGTTAACGCAACCCCACCGGCTTCTTCTTTCTCAGGACGAGCTTGCACATCTGACTAGACTACTGTCTGATCCCTATCACAATGCCGATCGCATTGCCAAAGCGCACAAGCGTGCCTCTGCCATTCCTCACCGAGAAGTTTCCGATGAGGATCGTTTATGAAACTGCAATTCGCACCGCTTTGTCGCGAGCACAATCGGCAGGATTTTGATTGCGGCGAGCCGGAAATGAATGAATATATTCATCACTATCTGGCCCAACAGACCAGGAACTGGGACACAACCTGTACAGTGCTTGAGGACGCCGACACGTTGGAGATGATCGGCTTCTTCACGGTCAGCCCCTCAGCCATTTCGCGAAATGATTTACCAACGGAAATCCATTCGGCATACGACTCAACAGGCGTATACAAGCTTGGGCGATTGGCTGTTTCGGTTAAACACCAAGGCAAGGGATATGGCACTCTTCTTCTCGATGAGGCCATCGACCTGCTCACAAACCGAAACGCCCCCAAAGCATTAGGTCTGTTCGTTGAACTGAAGGGGCAATCTATAAATTCTCAGCACCTGGCGGAGGGCAAAAAAAAATAATGGATTCAATGGGTTAGAATTTTTGTGCCACCAAAAAACTATCCAAAAAATCCATTATGCAAAGATTGTACCGCAAGCCCGCCGATCAGCAAGACCTTTTTGCCACCGATCACACTTTTTTAGAGATAGCCAAGAAGCGCGCAGGCACTCTCAGCCAGCTCCACAAGCTGTTCCCCTTCGAGTCCTATCGCTCGCAGATTACAGAAGCCATCAACACTTACCGTGTTGCGCATGGCGGCAAATCCGACAAGAAACTCTGTCGATCCGGGTGTCGACCAATGGATCCGGTTTTCATGCTCAAATGCATCGTTGCACAGCGACTGTTCGGTAAAGCTGACAAGGATTTTGAGCAGGAGACGCTGCAGAAAATCGTGCTACAGGACTGGCTCGGCATCAACTACCCGAGCGACGTTCCGAGTCACAAGACGATCTGGAAATACAAGGAGATCTTCGCTCAGACGGAAGTGCTGGAAACGGTCTTTTCCGACTACGTCAACAAGCTTCAAGCGATCAACTCCAAGGTTGGCACCGAAGCTGTGATTGCGGACTCAAGCTTTGTGGAGGCCCCAAAACAACGCAATACGCGTCAAGAGAATGCCCTCATCAAGAAAGGCAAAGGGCACACGCTTTGGAACGATCATCCGAACAAGAAGCGCCACAAGGATATCGACGCCAGCTGGACCAAAAAACGTCAGGAAGTGCATTATGGCTACAAGGGACACTTTCTGGTGTGCGCCGTGAGCAAGCTCATTGTCAAAGTTTTTCCAAGCACGGCTAAAGTCCACGACGCTAACGCCAAGGTGTTGGAACAATACCTGCCGTGGGCAAAGCACTGCGGAAAGTCCGTGCTGTTTTTCGCAGATGCCGGCTACAAGGGCAAGGAGATTGAGGACAAGTTACTCAATGCTGGCTTGCCCCCTTTAATCTGCGAGAAAGGCAAGAAGGGAGCCCCTCTGACGGCCAAACAGAAAAAGAGCAACAAACAGATCTCGACGATACGCAGCCGTATTGAGCACGTCTTTGGCTTCATTGAGGAGTCGCTCGGCGGCAGTGTGGTTCGTTCAATCGGGATGATCCGCGCCAAGTTCAACATTACGCTGACCTCTCTGGTGTACAACATCTGTCGCCTGAGTCAATTAGCGCGGGCAACATCGAAGTAACGGTTGACAGACCGACTAAAAAAATCGCAAAACCACCGGATGCGGCAAGCCGCAGGGGTAGTGCTATCAAGTTTCATAGAAATCATCTATTGAAAACGCGGAATCAGTAGATTTTGTCTATAGGCAGACGATCCGGTATTCCTTTACAAGCTTCTGAGGTAAGGAATTTCAACCCTGCTCGGCGAAGATGCTATTTGTAGAACCGCCCTAAAGTAGCGATAACTGACAATCGTAGCCATACTTCTAATGAAACAACTACAGCTTTAAATGTCCAGCATGGAAAAGAAACAACCATTACAGGCAATTTCTCTGTTATAAATACAGTACCTTTGGAAGGTCGGGGTGACAATGCTAACAATAATGCCGTGTTCGTTCAGGGAGGCAGTAGTCTTACATTTGATGAAAATACCGAATCAGTTTTTATTGTAGCATTAGGTGATACCGATTCAGGCAGCGCCGCAATTTCGGCAAAAAACACAAAAAACAGTAATAAAGGCAACAATACTGCTAATGTACAAGGCAAAAAGGTTCGGATTATAGGGGATCTAGACGTATTTTCTACAGATTTAGATGGAGTTCTAAAATGGACAAACACTATCAATCTAACGTTGTCCTCTGCTGATTCAATTTGGTATGGTGATGTGATAAAATTCTGGCCCCGGGCCTCAGTCAATTTAACTCTAAGCAATGGAGCCGAATGGATCTACTTCGATAATTCATCAATAGACAGCGTGACATTGACAAACGGCGGCATCGTCAATCTTGTCGATGAAGAGATTGAACAAAAACTCTCATCAAAAATAACGGATCAAAATACCGGAATCGAAATTAATTTGCCTGATTATGAACTCGACGCTGCTGAAAAGCACTACGAGGTAAGGATTGGTAGTCTAAAAGGATCCGGCGGCATCTTTAAAATGGATCTTTCTCATGCCGGCAATTCTTCCACCGACTATTTCAGATCTAGCTCCAACAGCGACTACATCGATGTGACCGGATCAAGCGAAACAGGCATACATCTTGTTGTTTTTGACGGTGAAGCCGCCAATATTGCCAATCTCGAGATTGGCGACAAGATTTATTTTGCACGTGTTGAAGACAAGAACGCTGAATTCATCACCAACCATGACGGGATCTCTTACCGAGCGGATGAACCGTTGGATTTTGTGTACGGCACCGAAAGCGAATTCACAAGTAACCATAACTACTGGTATTTCACGAAAAAAGGCAATGCAACCGGAGCCTATCAAGGTTTCATGAAGGCTGCCGTTTTTGCATCCTATTCTCTCGCAACTGATCTTGACCGCTTTAATGACCGCCGCGGTGAAAGCCGCTATGTCAACGACACGAACGACGGCTTGTGGGTCCGAAATACATACAGTAACCTAGACTGGGACAACGCCTTTGAAATGGACAAGAACATGATCCAGATAGGCTATGACCGCGTTGTAGGAACCAACTCCGGCAGGCACATACTCGGCGTATCCGTAGACTACACGAACGCCAATATTGATATTCCGGGTGTCACGGGCGGAAGCGACAGCGAACGCTATGCTATGAGCCTTTACTACACTTGGCTCTCTGACACGGGAATCTATACCGACCTCGTATTAAAAGGCGGTGTCATTGACAGCGACTATGCCGTCAGTAATGCCGCAGGTGCGAGCATTGGAAGCGACATCAAGCAGAACTTCTACGGTGTCAGCCTTGAAAGCGGCTGTAAGTTTGATTTTGCTAACAAGCTGTTTGTTGAACCCCAGGTACAGTTTCAGTGCATCCATATTGAAGGCGACGATTTCACCTCTGATGGCGGCGTGAAAGCCAACCTCGGAGACATCAACAGCTTCATCGGCCGCGCCGGAGCACGAGCTGGATATCAATTCACTTTCGGCAATGATCTGCCCGACAGTCTGGTTTACGTCAAAGCCGACATCCTTCATGAGTTCAGCGCAGATCGTGACTACAAACTTCAAGGCAGCACATTGCCCTACGCAGAAGAATTTTCAGGTTCGCAAACCTGGTTTGACGCCGGTATTTCAGCCGACCTGTCCATCTCTCAAAACGCGAAGCTGTGGATTGATGCCGCGCACATCTTCGGTGGAGATTACGAGAACAGTTGGCGATTTACTGCCGGAGCTCGTTATGAGTTCTGATTGATAGCTCACTACATGGGGCAAGTTCACCTTTCAGAGCTTGCCCCATTTACCTCCATCGAAAGTTTGATTCGAACAATTCAAGTTATCCCCACTCAAACCATCCAATGTCCGGCTACCAGCCCAGCCACCATCAGCATTGAGAACATCAGTTGCGTTTTGGCTGTCGAAGCGTCAAGCGTTGCAACGCTCTCCGTGTTGACACCATCAAACCGTCCGACCTGCTTGCACAGAGTCATCACCCCCACGGCAACAGGCAGAGTCAACAGCACTGTCAACGGCAAAATCCCGAGCCAAACAGTTGCCAACATAATTACAAACGGCACGAGCATCTCAAACTGATAAAGCCACACTGACCTTTTTTGTCCCAATACGGAGGCAAGCGTACGAATACCTGCCTCCGTATCCGTCTGAGCATCTCGCAGATTATTGGCGTGCAAAATGCCGACTGTGAGAATCCCGGTGGGCAGTACCGCCCAAATGGCAGCAAATGACCAAGTCCCCGTCACGATCCACGCCGTAGCTAAAAGCGGTGTGAGCGTATAGGCGATAAAGATAACCGCGTCACCGCCGACGCGATACTTCAAAGGCGGATACACAAGCGCCGCCACAATGCCCGCAAAAGTCACCGCCAGAAACGGCAACCCCGTTCGCCAAACGAGAAAGAGCGCACACAGCGTTCCTGCGGCAAAAAGGAAAATTGCAAACCCGAGGAACTCCCGAGCCACGAACTTACCGTCGACAAGCTGGCGAACTCCCAACGTGTTTTGGTTGTCGACGCCGTACTGAAAGTCAAAATAGTCGCTCCAGACGTTGCCTGCCGCATGGAAAATGACGATGTTCACAAGCGCCCAGACGGCATTGACCGGATCAACGGCAACCCCGTCGGCGAAATAGTAGGCAAGGACCAAAGCCACCGGCATTGTCGAAGCCGGATACGACCACGGACGAGTCGCCAGAAACCAGTCTGCCAAAGTGCGCTTATTTGTCATGTGATACAACTTTCCTCTACACGGTTAACGGAAACCCGCAGTATACCCATTAGTAGTGTCCCGAATACGCTCTGACACCAACAGCCACACAAGCGGGCTCGAAGCAAACGAAAAACTGACGGCACCGTCAATCAGGTCAGAAAAACAGGCGGCCCAGACGGAATCCCTCTCCTACTTCTTTGCCATTTATCGAGTCGACACGCCCTGAGATCATGGCCACGCCGATCGGCGATTGAAAGAACTCCAGCGCCTGATCGAGATCCATTTCGAGGCTGACTTTGCCGCTCGAAACCGGATACGTCTTGATCGTCGTATCTTTTTGCAAGTCACAGTAGTTGCGCTTCAAGTCAAAATGGCCGTGAGTGATGCCAAGCATGATCTGCATCTCTTCATCGCTGCCGTTGGAACGCTCCAGCAGAAGATCCAGGCGACGTCTTTCGAGCCTGAACTCCGCCTTTACAATGGCCCCCTCCTCGGTGTAATGAACGTTCACGCAAAACACCGAGCCGGCCTGGGTATTGACGATGATCCACTGCGGAGCCGGACACCCGGACTCGTTCAGTGTGATGCACCAAGTCTTGCCGTAATTGAGCTCAGGATCGGGAATCACGCGCCGCACGTAGGTCGTGATCAGAAGGAGCGCTTCATGGGAAAACCGAGACTCGCGAAAATTCATGTAGCGCTCCCAGTCGCTTGCAGTGGCTTTGTTCTTGGCTTCCTCGAGCGTTTCAAGCCAGCCTCCTTGGCCGAACTGAAAAACGGCGTACTCGTCCATGCGATCGAGCTTCTGAACGGCGGCAGAAACCGAGAGATATTCCTTGCGACGATTGAGTTCTTCGGCAAGCTTGACCTTGGATTTGTTCGCAAGACGCAGTCCCCTCTTCTGCGCCGAAGCAATCACGGACGTTTCCAGATTCTTTCGTCCCTGCATATCCATCATGTCGGTCGGAAGAATCGCAAGCGCAGCCAGTTTGACACCGTTGTGCAAATGTTCCTTTTGTCGATCCAGAATGTCGCAGGCCTCGCCGATATAGATTTCACCTCGCTTTCGCAATTGAATATAGACGCCGGGTAAGCCTTTTTTCAATTTGACATCAAGACAATGCGGCAAATTCTCCTGAATAATTAATGTACAACCGACTTCGAGTGCAAACGATCGAAATACGGTCAATTTGTTTTCTGTAATTTTTCCCTTAGATTCTTCCATTTTCAAAATCAGCCAGATATAATAAAATAACTTATGTAATTTTTAGCCAAAAAGCAGCTCTCGAGAGGTCATTTATTTGATTTTGTAACACTCAACCTGCTTTTTTATCCGAGTCGATACCATGCAAAACTCATCTTCTTTCTACACGACACCTTTCCATCGAATCTCCCATCATTCCCTTTCTTTTATTTGATTTAACGTCAAAGGTGTCACCATGCGCAAACTCAATCCGATCACGGCTCTGTATTTGAAGATTCTGGAATTCATCAGCATTTTGCTTATTGAAGTGGGCGGACGATATGATGAGCTTATGCATCCAAAAAAACTGAGACCTGAACAAACTCAACAACTATTAGCAAGACGTCGTCGAATGCGCAGAGTTATGCGCTCCTGGGGTGACTGGTATTAATCTCGAATTTAAACGCTTCGCTTTTTAAATTACTTTATTTGCTTTCGAGTTGATGATGTCACCATGGGAAACCTCCACCCCATTACCGCTGGTTATCTCAAAATTCTTGAAGTTGTCAGTGTCATCATGGTTGCGGTCGGAGAAAAGCTTGATTCTCTTTTCTCCTCGCAACGGCTCGCTTCAGAGCATCTTGGTCGTCTTCGTCATCAGGGACCGTGGCGGAATGACGACGATCAACGACTCGATTTTCACCAAAGGCATTCGTCTTCAGACTCGGAGCCAATTGACTCCGGTCTTCCCGACTACTACTTCAATCAATTCGATCCTCGCAGTCCGTTTTACGAGCCTTTCTCGGATTCCGATGACTGGCATGCCCCCTTCACCGATTCGGGCCCTCATCACAGCACAGATCCGTTCGATTCCAACTGAGATCTTCATGGCAGTCTGATTCCCTTCGGCTTACGCGCGATCTCCACCAAATGCTCCCAATCCGATTGCGACACGTAATCCCGGTCGGCGGCACCGATTTGTTCGAGTCTGTCGTTTAATGTCGGATTGGTCGCTGCCCACGACCGCAGGTCTTCCTGGATTTGATCACCGTTTCGATAACCCCATCCGCCCATGAAAGCGTTTCGCAAGGCAAAGTTCTTGTCCTGATGTTCCAGGTTGTAGGCTTCTCGAGCGACAAGCATCACACCTCGATCAAAGTTCATTTGCTTTTCTCTTGCCTGTCGGGTGCTCTGATGGCTCGCAACAAACTGTCCTTGCTGTGCATCAAACTGCTGGACACCCACAGACGCCTCAGCATTCATAACAGCCCCAACAGTCGAAGCATTCAGAGTCGAACCTGATATTTGTTCGATCCTTGCATCGTTGCCGTCAGCAGCACGCTGCAGATTGGCAGCCCCCGCCTCAAAGACATCCGCATTTCTTTCAATGGCAGAAACAACCGTCCCAGGCCCGAATCGATCTGAGGGAGAAACTGCACCACCGGCTCGAACATGTTGCTCTCCTGCAAAGCTAGCCACCTCGGCAGGTTGATACATCGCTCGCAGTACAGCCTCACCGCTCCCGTAGCGTTCAACGGCAGAATTCATCAGCGGCACCGAAACGTCAGCCGACGTCGTCACCGAACCTGTATCCGACTCGTTTAACGTAGAGACAGCCGACATCGATTCCACATGCGACTGCGTTTGGTCCCGACCAGCTGAATGAGTTGCATCCAACGATTGGACAAAGCCTCTTGCGTAGTTGCGCACTCGCTCGTCTGTATGGCTATTGGCAACGCTCTCAGCGGCAGAACGAACCGTCTGGTAGGTCGTAGTAGCGCTTTCCCCGCTTTGCGTACCGACCTTCCCTGTAGCTCGATCAACAAGATCCTGTGCATCTTTAAAAGTCAATGACCCTGTTAAGCGTCCACCAAGCATTTCATAAGGCCCACGACCATCAGTACTAGATCCGGCTGGCAATACAACTGACTGGCCTTTAATTGTCTCTGCCCAAGGCATTGTGGCTGTCGTCTGTGAACTTCTTATCAACGGAGAACCAAACTTGGTTTCTGGTACGCCATCGTCAAAATTCGCAGAGATGTGCGCAATTCCTTCACTCTTGTAGGTCGTCCCCTCACTCACCGAACTCGTCCGATCCATCTCCGACGCCCTCGTCAAAGTCACACTATTGCCCCACCCGCTCGTATCCGAATAATTCGTCGCAAGAGACTTCTGTTCACTCAACGCATCCTTTAAGGCATGCGCAAAACTCTGCTGCGTGGAATCGCTGCTTGACGCCGACTGCGAGAAAGAGAATCGCGCGGCATCGGTGGAGACGGTCGAAGTCTGCCCCACGTTCGAAGCCAAATGTCCGCGCACGAGACTTTGCTGCATCTGAGAGTCCACCCCGAAACTCACGGCAGTGCGCTGCAGACCCGTCACCTCGCCCGAAGCGGCTCGCGTCACGGTGCCGTAACCGGACTGCGTCACCGCCATGCCGCTGTCCACGCTTCTTATCGACGCATCGGCTTTGTTGGAAGAAACGTTGTTCGAAGACACGTTTGACACGCTCACATTGCCCTGCGAGATATTGCCCGCGGCAATTGCGGCACCTTGAGATGTCGCAGCGCTTTGTGCGGGCTGCGTCAAACCTCCCACAAGCTGCCCCACGGCCATGTCGCCGGCTCGCACCAAGGCGTAGGAAATCACGGGAACGGCACAAAGCAAGGCCCCCGCAATCGCCTGAGAGCTTGCTCCCGTCTCGCGGATGAGCGTGGCGGCCTGAAGGCTTGAGCCCCCGAAGTTTTGCGCCAGCAGCGTGAAAGGATGCAGATCATGCACAATGACAAGATAGTTGACGACGCTCGACAACGCCGGCCACAGCTGCACGGTCAAAAGGAGCGTGACGTAGCTTCGAACGACCCCGGCCATCCCGGAGCCTGACACCAGGGCAATCAGCGCCACCACCGGGAACATCGCAATCACCACAAACTCCAGAGCGTTTCTGATCTTCGGCAAAGCGTCTTCGGCCATCTTTGCCATCGTTCGGTAGTTGATTTCACCGGCAAGATTTCCCTGAGCACGGGCCAAGGTGGAGGCCATCGCCGCAGGACCGGCCACCGTCACGGCATGGCCCGACATCACCTTGGGCAAAGCGGTGAGCATGAGCGAATGCTTCAAGGAGCTCTCGGCCGATCGCGAAATCCCCAGAAGCAGACTTTCCGTCTGCGTGATGCTTGCGGCAATCGACGTCGACGGATTCACGGCTTGCGGATCGAGCTTTACGTGCACCCAGCGCTTGAGGGCAGGTATTTCGACGTTGACCAGCACCTGCTCAAGTTCCGCAACGGCGGCAGGGCACTTGAGCACCGAACCGTCGGGCATCACCGCAAGGCGCGCGGGATTGACCCAGCCGTCGCTTTTAATGAGCGTCCAAAGGTCGCTCGAAGCCATCGCTTCATCGGCCTTGCGGCCATCCAACACAACTTCCGGCAAGACGCAGTTTTTGAGAACCGACTGCAGGGTTTCACGTCCCTGCACCGTCACCGGACCCGTGCGCTGCAGCACCTCCATCACGCGCTGCGGATAGACGGCCCCGAAACTCGAATACTTCGCCACGTCGGCCGGAATGAACGCGGTCTCATAGGCCTGAGTCAGCCAATGCCCGATGCGGCTGGAAGCGGACGCAAAAAAGGCCATCGACAAGGGTACGTTGTCGACGTTGTAAACCGTTCGACTCCTGACGTCTTCAATGACGACCGTTGCCTTGGGAACGATCGCCACAAACCAAAAGAGCACCGCGCAGGCAAAGTAGGAAATCACGCTTCTGCCTTCGCCCTTGACCGCGCCGATCAGAAGGCACGCGACCATGCCGGTCACCACCAAGAAGGCCGCAAGCTGCACAAACCCCGATCCGTTGGTGACAGACACCAATCCCTCGAACAAATCCCGAATCTGATTGCCGTTCCAATAGGCGTAGAAAACAAACGCGTCGTCCATCACTTGAACTCCTTGGCGCTTTCGGGCCACGCCTCGATCGTGGGCGTCACTTGGTTGACCGCCAGACTCTTTTCGATGTGCTCAAGCTGAAGAATCAAATTCGAGGCGCGTGCCATGCCCTGAAGAAGCTTGTCCTGCCGCTGATAGACACCCTGCTGCACGGCTTCGATTCTCTCTTCCAGACGCCGCACGTGTTCGACATGCTGTGCGGAATGGTCCTTGGCGCTTGACCCCGACAATGCGGCCCTGATGTCACCCGCCAGGGAATTGACCGCGGAGGCGAGCAATTCGTAGGCCGCCGCATCCACGTAGATGCGCACCAAGTCGTCTGCAATGCCCTGATAGCGGGAAGTCGCGGCAAGGTTCAGGACTCGCAGCAGAGGCACACCCGTCGTCCCGCCCAAGAGCATCAGTTCCCGGTCGCTTACCAAGGAAGCGTTTCGCTCCCTTACCGCACGGCGATAATTGGCTGCGGCGTCGTGCAGTTGATCGACGAGACTTGCGTCGCTCGTTTCCGCGGGCGAAACCTTCAAGCAACGCTTGGGTTCGTCGCAATGCAGCCGTTCGATCTTGACGTCGCCGCGCACTTCTCCGAAGAGAATCGGCAGCAGATCCGCGCCCGCATAGTGAGTGCTCGTCAAGACGGCGTCCTTGCCCGAGCCCGACTTTCTCAGTATCGTCGTGCCCACGAGCGTCATCATCACTTCCTTCAATTCCTGACTGTTGCCCTTGGAAAAGTTTCCGCTGTTGATAAGCGCCCAGGTGAGGTTGATTTCAGGAGCCGAGACGACGTTGCCCGAAGCGTCCTTTTGCACCGGGGCCTTGTCGATCGCCTTTTCGCCGTCGTCACGGACCTGGCGGTCGGCTTCGGACTGATCCGATGCTGCGCCGCTTGCGCGCAAGGCGTTCTTGGCTCCGAAGACAGCCTTTTGCAGGGCGCCGTTTGCCCCCGTATCCTCCATGATCGACTGCGCTGCGGTGCAGGCGTCCGTATAGCGGTTGGTGTAGCCTCGGATCAGATCCGAATAACGACCCACGATCTCATTTAAGTCCGGCGCCATGTACTGAAGCGCCATCTGAAAGGCGACGCCGGGCAGAGCCGTACCCACGCTTTTTAAGAAACTCACGAACTCCTCGCGGCTCGGAATCGAAAACGCCCCCAAAAAGACATCGATGCCCCCGCAATTGGCGCGCAACGACGGCGGCGTGATCGCAAAGGGCGAAAACTCCTTTCTCGGCGCCTTAAAAACAAAGCCCCCGCCCGTGACCACATTCATGCCGCCGGCCTGCAGAACACCGGATTGCGTCACATTGACGTTTGCCTGCGCTTCATCCAAGAAATCGTCCACAAAGCCCGCGTGTACATTGACCGCCCCGCAAAAAACGAGGGCCGCCGCAAGTCGCACACCCAGCCCTTTACTCAAATTCTTCGCTTTCACTCTTCTTATCCTTCGTCGTTATTCACCCGAACCGCGCAGGGCGCCTTCTGCTGCGGTCTGCCCCGCCTTCAAGTCTGCTGCAACCGAATCCCCCGCCGCAGCGGCCCTGTCGCGCAGCATTTCATTGGCCGCCGCATGCGTATTGCGCACCAACGTCATCGCGTCGGCCGCACCGGTGGCAATGAGCTTTGCCTTCGCCAAATCCTTTTCAAATCGGCTCACGAGCACCAAAGCCGGAAACTGTCGAACGCCCCGCGCGACGAACGCGCTCAAGCCCATGTCTTCCCGGGCCTGCGGCATCAGAGGGTTGTCGGCCCCCGACACCGACACAAAGGCCGCATCAAACCCGTACTCGGCCTGAAAGGCTCGTACCTGTTCGAGCATGTGTCGGGTCTTCAGCGTGTCGTCACCGAAGAAAATGAAGCCGTGATCCTTGGCCATCAGCCTGACCTCACGCATCAACCGACCCTCGCGTTCGCGCGACATGCCCGTAGAGACAACGTTTACCGCGGGCCTCACGGCCGTCCAGTCAAACTGCGGGTTGTCGACCAAGGCTCGTCTCCAACTCTCGGCAAAGACGCCGGCCTTTTGCATCAAAAAGGCATTGGCCTGCAGGTAAAGACCGATTGCGCCCGGAGTCGGATTCATCACGGCCGCATCCATCCGGCGGTCCACCTCCTCTCGCAGCTCCTTTACCGTCTTAAGGCTCCTGAGCTTTTCAAGACCGGCGGCCTCCGCTTCTCGCGTCAAGGATTCCCCCGCCGCGGCACGATCGAGCCCGTCGGCCGGAAAGATTGCCAATTGGCCGTCGCTCACGTGCGCGTCAGACTTCTTCACTTCCACGCCGGCCTTCGACGGATCCTTCCTTTCAACCGCTTTCTTTTCCGTCCCGAACTTCACGTCATCCTCCCGTTTCTCCCCGTAAAAGAGAAAGGGCCTTGAGGGATCGGCCCAGACGTCCTGCGTCCAAAAGCCTTCGGCGCTGCGTGCCGTTGCCCCCGAGGCGCCAGGATCTTTCGATGAAACGCCGCTTGCGCCGGCGCTCAGGCTCACTTGAATCAAACCGAGAAAGGCCGCAGCCACCGCCGCAACCTGCGCCCGACTTTTCCGCACCCCGGTCACGGCGCCTCTCCCCGTGCGCCGCAAACCGACGCCTCAACGCGACACTCGCCGTGTCCCGTCATGCAGCCCGCCCAAGCGGTGAATTCGGGAAAAATCAGTGCGCTCACCAGTCCCGAGAGCACCAAAACAATGGAGGTGCGCAGCAGCAGTTGTTTGCGTTTCATCACATCGTCTCCTTTGATAATTTCTCTTTTTCTTCATTTGTCGCGTCAGAGTCCCTCAGGCAGCAGAAGCGAGGCCCGACGCCCCGATCTCTCGCCTTTTTTATGGCTTCTCATCGGTTTTTCGTAACCTTGAATCAGCGCGTACACGGCCGTGCAGTCCGTCCCCGCGCCCGTCTCGCCCATGAAGCATTTCCCTTTGATCGTGTTGACTTCGGTGTAATGGTCCGTCGATGCGGCAGCCTGCTTCACGCGCACCCGGGCGCGTTCGGTGACGGCGGCCGTGTTCACCTTGTTTCCGGCAAGCGTGCCGTCCTTCATCGACTGCTCGGCAATTTCCGCGACCACAGGTCTCAAATCCATCTTGGTGAAGTCCAGACTCTGAAACTCCTCCAAGGTGAAACCGCGCGTCACCGGGCGCTCGGGCGTACCCCATCCGATTCCGAGTTGCTTGCGTCCTTCCTCCTGCACGGTGCGGGCGAGTTTCGAGTTGAAGCACACCCAGGTCTCGCGCTTTTCCAGGCACCCCGCACCCGACTCCTTGTCGCAGAAACTGCCCACGTAATGACAAAGCCCGCGGGACTTTCTCAAGGCGTGCATGCGGTCTTCGTCGGTGCAGGAAAAGTATTCGGCGGCCATCTCCAAAGCGATCGAGGCCAAAAATGCCGTCGGCGAAAACTCAAGCGTCAGGCTTCCGGCCGACGAAATTCCCACCGACACCCCGTAGTAGGAAAACGACGGCGAATACACGCCGCTGCCCGCACTTCCGTAGAGGGCCTGCAAGACGCCCTGCGTGGACTCAAAGGAATTGAGAATGTCGTAGACGTAAGGGCTTCCGAGCCACTTGATGAGTTCGGTGCCGGCGTCGAGCCCCACCTCAAGACCGATGGAAAGCGCCGAATTGCTCATGCTGCCCGCCGTCCCCTCCACGTCGTTTCTGCAGCACGAAAAGCCCATCATCTTGACGGTGCAGCCCGAGTCGGTCCCCTTGAAGATCATGTCGCCCTGAACTTCCCCGTAGATGCCCGCCTGACGCAGGATCTCCCATACGGCAATGCCTTCCAAAAAATCCTCGCTTGTCTCCGGTTTCGCGGGCTCGCAAATCCCCGCGATACACAGTTCCCCGTCGCAGTCCTTGCCCGTGACGATCTCCTGCGTGCCGCCACCGCACACAAAGGTCTTGGTGAGCATCGTGCAGTTGCCGGATTCATCGCGCCCCAGACACTTGGATTCGATAAGCTTGCAGTCCTCCCGCTGCTCGAGCCCCTCGCAGCCGTCGTCGGTGACCGCCTCCCCGCTGCCGGAGCCGCAGGTGTAGGTGATCGCGGTGGCCCAGCAGTCCTTGGTGACGGGCACGCCGTTGACGATCTTCGTGCCGCCGGGTTGCGTACAGACTTCCGAGGTCTTGCGGCACACCGAGTCGGATTCCAAGTCTGAGCAGGTATCGACCTCCACGATCCCGACGATCTCGTCGCTTGACTCAATCAATTCGGCCTCGCCCGGATCAACCTCCTCGACCTTGCCGCAGTTGTAGACGACGCGCTCGGCCTCGCACCCGGTCTCGCCCTGCCTGACGCACGTGCGCTCGACTTCCTTGCAGCCGGGACTGGCTTCGAGCCCCTTGCAGGTCGAGGCGGGTTCGGTTCGCTCGCAGCGATACGTGCGCTCATATCCCCAGCACGAGGCTCGATACGCAATGCCGTTGATGACGCGTACGGGCGGATCCTTGTCGACGCACACCTGAGAAATCTGCGTGCAGGACATGCCGGACGCCAAAAAGTCATCGATCATGGTCTTGCAGGAGGCGAGGTCGGGCGTGGGCTGACCGACGTTGACGGTCTCTTCGTCTTCGATGTTCGCGTCTCCGCCTTCCACCACGCCTTCCGGGAGTTTTCCCTTGCAGACTGCCTCACCCACCTTCACAAGGCACGTCGGGTCATAGTCCGGATCGCAGGTCGGCTCCTTGGTGATCGTGCAGCCGCCCGAGGCCAAATCCGAGCACCCCGTCGCAGTTTTCGCGCCGCAGTAAAAGACGCGCTCGCAGCCGGTTTGCGTACACTTCACCTCGCCCTTGACGCAGTCCTGCCGATCGAGCAAATCCCCGCAGGCCGACTCGTCGACGTCGTCCTCCGTCTCCACGGTCGACTTCGTCCACTCGGCGTTGATCGGCGGCAGTTCGATCTTCTTGTCGCACACCCAGGTCTCCTTGTAGGAAAGGCACACCGCGTTGCCGGCGGTATCGGTGACTTCTTCCGAACACGTTCTCTCTTTTAAAACGCACTTTCCAGGTCCCGATTCGTCCGCATCGGCCTGAAGTGTCGAGCAGCCGTTTACGGACTGCGTATCGGGCGCAAGGCACGCGTAGGTGTCGCGATAGCTCCAGCAGTCACGCGTCACCGGTACGCCGTCGATGAGGCGCGTGCCGCCTTCTTCCACGCACACGCGCCCGGTGACGATGCAGTCTTCCTGCGAAGCGTCCGCGGCCGGGGCATTACCCGAAACCGCCACACACAAGACCGAGCACAAAGCGGCAGACAGGATCTTCACATTCACACGCCCGTGCATGTCTCGCTCCAATGGTCCGTCTCGGCGTTCTTGATGAATCGCACGAAGGGAAAGCGCAGAAACACTTCGCCCTGGTAGACGTGGCTCGTGCCCGAACTTCGGTAGACGGTCATCTTCAGCTGTGCGATGCAGTCGGCCTTCGTGCAGGAGACGTCTCCGGCAAGGCGCGCCTGTCCTCCGGTGATGTTCACCACCGTCTCAAAGATGTTGGTGCGCGCCGTCACCGTCACTTCGGGCTGACTGTTCACGGTCAATCGAAGTTCCGGGCCGTCAGCCGAACACACGCTCGTTGCCGTCAATGTGTCGGCTCCGGGCACCGCATCTTCCCCGAGGCCACCGAAGTCGCTGTTGGAAGCGGTTTGCGTCTCGCCCACGCGGCATGAGGCCTCGGCCGTCACCACCAGACGCCGCGTGCAGGTCTTCGTCACCGACCGGTAGACGGGCTTAAAGCAAGCCGCGTAATGCCTTTCCTTCTGACCGGGCGTGACGGTCACCGGACACGTCTCGGCTGTCGCATCCTTTGTGCCCTCAAGGCAGGCAAGCGTGGTCGTCGTCTCCTGACGCACCACGACCGGAATCGAACAGGCGGCTTCCTTTTCTTCCTTCGTCTTGTTTTCGCAAGCCCAGAGGCTCGTTTCCGACAAAATCTCATCAAAGCGCTTCTCGCAGGACTCCTGCCTGCTGCCTCCGGGTTCTCTGTTGGTACGCACTTCGCAGGTCATGGTTTCCTCCGGCTTCGGGATCACCGTGACATGGTCCTCGCAGTTGCCGGCAGAGCTGCCGTTTCCGCCCACATCCACCCAATCGTCGGCGTTGTCGATCACGTCGTTGCGACCGCCCAGAATCTTGTCCTCCTCGTCGGGATCCAAAACGGGGCGGTTGACGGAGGCTTTGTCGACCATCTGCACTGCCAGACACTTGGGGTCATTGCGGTTGCGGCAGGCGTCGGCTTCGCTTCGGCCCGGGCCGTAGAGCACGCCCTGGCCGTTTTGCCTCAGAGCCTCCATTTCCGCGGTACTCCCGGTATTCGACGAAATAAAGTCGTTGACGTCCGCACCCTTCGTGATCTCGTCAAACTCCGGTATCGGCATGTTCCTGCCTGCGTTGACGGCATCCTCGACCCCCGCAGGGACATCGCCGTCCGCGTTTGCCGTCGGCGACGAAAGCCCCAAACCAAGCGCTGCGGACAAAAGAACAAACGCGGTCTTGCTACTCACAGGCTTCTCCCATGAAGGACAACCCCGCAAGCGTTCCCGCACTCAGAGCGCACCCGGCTTTCAACACGGCTTCCTTGGCTTGAGACACACGCACCTTGCCCGCCTTTTTCGCGACGAAAGACTTCGCATCCGTCAATTCGTTCCACAAAACTTCCAAGGCGTAGCGGGTCGTCACCGCTCCGTGCACGCGCGCGATGACGCCTGCGTCGTCTTCGAGCACAAAGACGGGGGCCGCCTCAATGCCGTTATCCCGGAAAAACGCTGGATCGACGTCGATCTCCCCGAAGGCTTCATGCAATGCGGCAGCCGCCCTCACGAGCTCGCCCTTGAGCTGAACCCGCTTGTCTTTCGGCGCCGCAAAGAAGGGCTGCCTTTCAAACCCTTCGGGCACGGGCAAACCGCGCACGGCAAGACGCATCCCCGCTTTGGCCGCATCGTGTTTGAGAGCCTGCCGATAGTCCTTTTCCAGACTCATGCTCACGGCTGCTGTCAGCCGCACGCCGATTCGCCCTTTGGAGGGGCCTGTACTCAACGGCTGCGCCTCGGCGCCGTTTGCCGCCATCTCCTGCGCCGCACCTTGCACGGCACGCATGGCGGCGCTCACAAGCTCCCGATCGGTCATCCGCGAGATCGAGTCAGAATCGTCACCGGCCGATGCCGCCAAGGGAAGAACCGCAAGTCCGAAGCCTGTCATCAGACTCAAGGCGGCCTTACGCAACGCCCCGCAGCGTTTTGCTTTCGTGTCTTTCATGTGTTTTTCTTTGTTGAATTGACGTCAAACGGACGTCTCTGCCCTCAAGGCATGCCCGTCATGAGGTTTTTGGAAGCACAGCAGTCGCGCATGCGCCAGAGCAAAATCGCGCCGTCTTCACCCGAGACGGGAAAGGTCTTGCCCGCTCCCCAGTTCATGGTGGGTGCGCCCAAAGGACGACAGCATTTCGAACCCGAGGCCGTCACCGTCGGATAGATCAATTGCGTGCGCCAGACGTCCTTTCTCGGAATGGGCTCAAAGTAAGGACCGCACTGCCCCTTCTTGCCGTACGCGGCCCACAGCAGCCCCTCACGCGCGAGTTTCACCGTCATGCGGGCGGCAATCAGATGCCAGGCCTGCAGGGGGCTCGTCATGGAGGCGATCCAGCCCGCCAAGGGATAGAGCCCACCCTGACAGCCGCTGCACCAAAAGAGTTCCTTGCGGGGCTGCATGACCGAGGCGGCCGTACAGTCCAGAGCGCAGGCGGCGACCGCAACGGGATTGGCAAAGATCGCCGACTCGGGCGCCAGGACAAAGCTCGCGAGAGAATCTCCCCAGACAGGATCGAGTTCCGTGAGGTAAGCCAGATCCCAGGGCGCGTTTTCCAGGCACGAGGTGTCGACCACGGCCTGCAGCACGAAAAGCCACGGCGTGTTGTACCAATGCGCCTGATAGAAGGCCGCGCCGATTTCGGGACTTCCCATGCCGTCTTCGCCGACGTTGCCCGCAAAGGAGGCATTGACTGCGGCGTTGCGCGACGCACTGCGCCCGTGATACGGCGCATCGAGCCCCGGATCCATCGAAATGCCGCCCAAGGACACGAGGCAATAGGGCTCCCGCACCACCTCCACCGTGCGGATCGGCTCCCAAAAGCTCATATTGAAACCGGGCACCACCATGGGGCCGCGCTGACAGGTGCAGACGATGCGCGCATCGGTGTCGGCATCCGACACGCCGTTGCTGCTCAACTGCGCTCCGGCCACTTTCATGGGAAACATGCACGACCAACAGACGTCCGTGACGGGATTGGGAAAGGCGCCCTCACAGGCGGCCTGCGCGACAGCGCAAAATCCCATCCCCGCGGCGGCAAGCAGAGCAGCCAAACGATTGCGCCATTTGACAGCGACCGTCTTCATCGGGACGCCTCGGCAGAAAGGTTGCCCTTGGTTTGCGGGAATGAAGCCGGCAGCACGGCGCAGCGCGCCAAGGCTCTTGCAAATCCCGGATACTTACGGTTTTTGAGGTCTTTTTCGGAAGCCCCGCCCGCGGGAAACGTCACGGTCCAGCCGCCGATGCGTCTTTCCAGGAGCATCACGGTGCCGTAGTTGCCCAAAAGCACCGACAGAAGCCCCGCTTCATCGGTCACAACCGCCATGTCGGGCGCGTAACGGGCAAGGATTGTCCTCGTTTGTGCCGACAGCGGTCTTGAGACGACGGCAACGGCTCCGTCGCAGGTGCGCAGCAGTTCCTGCGCGGCATAGCGCTCGTAGGTGTTGTTGAGGTCGCACACAAAGACGGGCCAGCCCGCGCTCCATGCCGCATAGGCCGTTCCGTTGCGCGAAAGCGCGGCCATCGCGCGATGCACGGTCTGCGCGAACTCACCGCTTGTCTTTTCATAGTAGCGCACGAGACGCAGTCGCAAGGCGGCCTCCCGCGTGATCCAATGGCCGTCGTAACCCGATTGAAAGGAACTCACCGATGCGCCGAAATATTGCGAGTTGAGCTTCAAGCCGTTTCGCCCGCGCTTGGCTTCAAGCATCTGACGAAACCCGGCGGTGAGGCTTTTGAGGTCCTTCACGGTCGCGGTGAGTTCCTTGGCATCCGGCACGGACAAGGCGGCAAAGAGTGCGGCCAGATCGTTTTGGGCCTGCTCGGGGTTTTTCGCGGCCTTCGCCTTGATCGGATCCAGGAGGTGCCGCACGAGCGACAATGCGAGCACGCCCATGTCGGAGGCCGTGCCCACGGGCATGGCCTGCGTCTCGGGCACCCAAAGCGAATGCGCGGCGAAGTCTCGGGCGGCTGCCGGATCCGTCACGATGCGTCCGGCGGCAACGCGTCTGTCGTCGGCGTCCATCTTGGCGGTGTTCTGATTGATCTCGGCGCGGCTGTGATATTTGGTCATTTTTTGTTCGGTCATTCGTTGCGGTTGTCGTTGTTCTTTCTCTCAAGGCGCCCGGGCGTCTGCGGCCTCATCCTCTAAAGCCGCCTCCTCGATCTCGGCGGCAAGCTCCCTGCCGTCAAAGGTGAGCACCACGACCGTGGGCACGGCCTTCAGGGCAAAGCGGCGCATCAGTACGCCTCCCTGATCGGCGTACAGGCGCAGGTTCATCGCTCGCGACGCCTCCGAGACATTTCCTGCAGTGGCCACCGGCCGCATGGCAGAACCGACGGAAGGCAGCTTCATCACAAACTTCCTTTGCACGGGATCGTCCGCGTTGAAAAAGACGTAGCCGCGGGTAAAGCCCGAGAGCACGTCCTTCACGGGCGTTGCCATCGAGCGCACGGCGTCGGCGTCGAGAATCACCATCCCGCGCTTCGTGCCGACGCGCGCTTTGGGCAGTTTCAGGTCCACGGGCGTTTGCGCATGGCGCTTCATCGTCTCCGCGGTCTTTCGCTGCTCACTTCTGAGCAGCCCCAATCGGTCGGCTTCCGCGACGCGGGTTTTCAGGAGCAGCTCCCAGTCGGGCTCGATAATCGGTGCGGTGTTGGCCACTCTGAGATCAACGCCGTCTTGCTTTTCATGCGACGGCGCACACGAGGGGCACTCCGTTGCCTGTGCGCTTCCTAACAGAAAGACCGACAACCATCCCCACCAGACAAGCGCTTTGCCCGTCGAGCTCGATGTCCGAGTCTTGGATGCCGGAACATCGGTCCCCGTGAGCGCTCGCTTTTGCATCCCTCTCATCGATTCTCCCCATCGCGTCGGATTTCCTTGAATCGGGCAACGGCACCCTTTTGCACCAAATCCAGGATCTCTTCTTTGATGCGTTCCGTCGCATCCTCTCCGCCGCGAGCCATCGCCACCACAGCTCGCGAATCCAGCAAAAGAAGGTTTTCCCGCGCGGCCACTCGGGCACAGGCCAACACAAAGAGGTCGTCAAAGGCTTCGCTTGCCACGATCACGTCTTCCAAGGCGGCTCGCCCTGCGAGGTCCAAAAGCGCTTTTCTGGCCACCTGACGGTCGACGACGGCCGGCTGCGGAGCAAAGACCGTAAAACCCGTCACCGATTCAATGGCCCTGCTGCGCAAACCCATCAAGTCGGCGGCAAGAATCCCGGCGAGCAGACACACCCCCGCCGCAGCCGTCCAAACGCCCGTGCGACGCAATCGATCTTTGATGAACCGCAGGCGTTCCTCCCAAATGGCCTCGTCGCCCTCGCGAGCCAAACGTTGCGCCGCGGCCAGAGCGCGGAGATGTTCCTCGCGCCCCACCTCCTCGTTGATGCGGCGTCCGGCCTCTGAAAGACGCCCGACGGGAGGCCGCTCGGATTGATGACAGGAAACGGTTTCGGTCTCGGACGTCATGGGCTGCGGTTGACTTTGTTCCATGGGTTTCGGTTCGGATTCGGGTTCTTTAACGGAAATCGGCTCCGGCTCGGGGGCTTCAGGGACCTCGGACCTCGGCTCCTCAACTTCCTCTCGGAGTACGTCGTTTATTGGCTCTCGGGCCGAGACTTCCCCGGTCTGCTGTTCGTCATCATCGGCGTCCTCAACCTCGGGCACCTCCGCCGTGCGACCCGCAGCCTGAGCGGCGACGCGGATGCGATGATGATCCTGGTGCACGTCCCAGACGCGGCGGACTTCCTCTTCGGTCAATCCGTTGACCTTGGCCAACTTCTCAAACTCCCCTTGCTGCATGGCGCGAGCGAGCGCCTCCTCGTGAAAGGCCATGGCGTCGGGCTGCAGACGCATCGACTCGTAGCGCGACCGCTCCCAGATGCGGCGTCGTGCGGCTGCGGACAAGGTTTCACCCTTGGCGGGCTTTTCTTCCTCGGGAATGCGCACGAGGACGGGAGAGTCACCGGGCTTGTTCGTCATGTTGCGTACGCCTTCACATGCGGCCTGCGATTGCTGCGGGGCACCCCAACCCTGCGCCACGGCGGCAAGGCTCTCGCGGGCCCGTCGTTCGGCCATTTGTTTTTTCGGGCTTACGGGGAGACGGACGCCAGTCTTGTTTTCTCTCATGTCAGTCACTTCCTAGCCTGAGCAGGTCTTGCGCGCCACCTCGGCGATCGCCTGCACGGCGCTCTTACCCTTGGCCTTTTCCCGTCGCACGGCGTCGAACACGTCGGCTCGGGTGGAAAACGCGGTCATTGAGAACGGATCGAGAATGAGGCGCCCGACGACACCCGGAGCATCGCCCACGCGGGCCCAGACTTCCGAATAGGTTTCGGACACCGTGGTAAGTCCCGAGAGCGTGCGTTGCAGTGCCGGGTCGCTCGTGAAGGCCGCAATCCCTCGCTTTTCTGGCGAAAGAGAAACACGCTGTCGGCGTTTGCACGCACCGCTCGGGCGGTCCCCGACATCCGAAAGTCCTCCATCGACTGCGAGATGCACACGATCCCCGCGCCGTATTTGCGAAGCGTGCGGCAGGCCCACTCGATAAAGACGCCGGACTCGCCCGTCAGGAGCCGCCAGGCTTCGTCAATGACGATGAGTTTCTTTTCGCTTCTCGGACGCGTACGGATTTCCTGCAGAATGCGCATGATGCAGATGAGCAGCACGGCGCTCTGAAGGACCGGTTTGTTGGCCAAAGCCTCCATCTCGAGCACGACGAGCGCGGCCTCGAAATTGACGTTGGCCTTGCCTTCAAACCATGAGGCAAAGCGTCCGCCCGCGGCAAAGGGCGACAGGCGCACGGCCACGTCGTGCAGAGCCGCGTCGCGCGTTGCCATGAGCTGCAGCACGAGGTCGGAAAGCTGAGGGATGCGCCCTTCGCTTCGTGCCTTTTGCACCACAGCGGCGATGTTGACCTTGACGAGTTCCATGGCGGTCATCTCCATCGGAGCCGAGCCGTTTGCCATGGCTGCGATGATCTGCGCGACCTCATCGAGCGTTTCGGCCGGATCCTCGCCCATCATGTCCAAGGGATTGAGGCAAAGCTTTTGTTCCGCTTCCCGAGCCTTTTCAAAGTCGATGAACTGGCCTTTGGCCAACTCCACGCACGTCTCGTAACTCTTGCCGATGTCAAAGACCCAGACGCGGCCGCCGGTGGCAAGAACCGACGTGACGATCTCCTGCGTCAACACCGACTTGCCCGAGCCCGAGGTGCCCGCCACCACGGCGTTGTAGTTGCCGTTGCGGTTGGCAAAAATATCGATGGGCATGAGTTCTCCGCTGCGGGCCACGAGCATCAGCATGGGTTTGCGTTTCGTTTCCGATGCTCTTGCCGGACTGCCTCGAAACTCCCCCACCACCGGCAGCATGTGTCCTGCCGCCTGACGCGTGACCGTGTAGGCGCGCCCTGCCGTCTTGATGTCGCGCATCAAGCTCACGCCCGCTTCCAAAGGAAGACTCTGCATCAGATCCATCACCTGCAGCCCCAGGTCGACCTGCGCCTGAAAACCCGCCGCGGCGAGGACGTTGGCGGCGTTGTGCGCGGCGGCAATGCCTTTGCCCGCAGACGCATACACGATCATGGTCTGCGCGACGCGCGCGAGCCCCCTGCCGTCTTCGCAGGCCTTCTGTGCGATCTCGAGGTCCCGTCCGCGCTCGGCGAGGTCCGTCAAGAAATGCCCGATTTCGGTGTTAACGAGCTGCCGCACGCGGGCGTGTTTCATGGCAACCAAGGAACGGTCCTGCGTGAGTGCAGAAGGCTCGACGCTCGTCGTCCACAAAAAAGGCGTGTTGATGCGCGCTCGGGACGCGGCTGCCGCTCCGAGCACGATTCGCAATCGCGACAGATGCGTGTGAGCGGGCAACCCGGTCACGGCCAATCCGACGGCTTCGACGGCGTTTTCCCGAGCGTCGGCCTCGGCCGTCGGAGACGCAAACACGATCCCGTCGCGGGCGACATCGATCGTGGTGTCGGGAAAGACCGCCGCGACTCTGAGAACGTCGGGTCGCACGCGGGCTTCGTCGTCGGCCCCTGTCTTGGCGCGATGTCCCGCTAGGCTCGTCTCCGGCAGCAGACCGGCGGCAGCCTTCTGGGGATTGACGATTTCGCGCACGGTGTCGATCCAGTCCTGAGCGTCCCAGGCGTAGGCGTAGATTCCGAACTGCTTCAAGGCCACTTCGATGCTCTGCGACGCTCTGAGAAAATGCGTCAGGGCCTGCGAGGAGCGACCTTCGAGAATGTGGAGAAGCTCGGCTTCACCCGGAGCACAGACGACCGACAGCCACACGCGAAAGTGCCGCACGGGCGTGTGCGTTTCAAAGGCAAGGCTTCTGGCGCGCTCATCCATCATGCGGGCGCGGCGCACGGCCATCTCTTTGAGGACCCCTGCGGCATCCTTGGGCAAACGCTCGGCACCGGAGCGGCTCCTGACGTACTCCGTCAGAGTTTCGCGAACGGAAGCGGCGCTTGCAAAAAGCGACACGGAATAGACCGATTGGCCCGGCATTTCAGAAGACAGAATTCGCTCCAGGCCTTCTGCCAACGCGTTGTCGGCAGCCAAAGCGGGCGTCAATTCAAAAACGCGCCCGACGGCGGAAACCGGCGTCTGGCCTCCGTCGTTCAAGAAAAACACGCCCGAATCCTCGGCGTAGTAAAGCACGCTCAGCACGTGGCTGAAGCGGTCCACGACGGGCACGCCCGAGCCTCGGCGCACGTCCCCCGTCATGCCCGTGACGTTGCTCTTGAGCAAAAGAACGACCTTGAGACGGTCCCTGATGTCGGCAAGCCTGCCCCAAAAGCCTTCGGTCCGGCCGGTACGTCTCGTCACGGTGCGGTCTCCGGAGTGGCTCGCATGGCGCGCGTTCTCACCGACTCGATTCTCCAGGCGGCATCACGCACGCGCATCCACACGCGCGAGTCGGAATGAAGGTCTCCTGCGGCATCCACCCACGGCAGAATCCAGAGCATCACGAGACGCTCGGGAGCGCGCGAGGAAAGCCCCTGATGTCTGGTCGGGACGTTGACGGGAAGTTCTTGCTGACGATCCGTTTCAACGGGAGTGCTTGTCACCGCGATGCGATCGTTTCGGCTCGGCTCCCGGCCGAGCGTGTCGTTGGTGTTTGCCGAGTCGACACCCGTGAGCGTTTTGGCTTCCGACTTGACGTCCTCGGCATGCTCTCGCTCGTAGGTCGCCGAAACGGTCGTGCAGTTGACCCCGCCCGAAGCCGGGCAGCCGAAGTCCTCCTGCGCGCCCACGAGTCCGGTGATGTTGCCCGCACATCCCGTCAAAAAGACCGGCAGGAAAGCGAGTACCGTGTGAAGGGCCTTTTGTTTGATTCGCTTCATGGTTCGTATCTGAATCTTTATGTGTTTCTTAGTCATAGAGAGCGCTTGCGGCCTTCATCTGCTGCCCGAAGAGTTCGGAGCTGTTGACCGCCTCACCTTCGTCGGCTGCAAGCGGCATGGCTTGGCCTGCGGATTCCTGCGGCGTCGTTTCATCCACGGCCACCGTCAGCCCCTGCGAGAGAATCAGATCGACCTTGCGGCCCGAGTCGATTTCCAGACACGGGAATATCTTGTCGGCCAAGCGGATGTAGTAGTCGGCGATGCGATCGAGCGCACTTTCGAGCCCCTCGCCCAAACCGGCGCGGAAACTGTCGCTCACGGTCGTTCCGACCGCTCCCGACGTATAGGTCGTGGTGTCCTGAGCCGACAGCGAGACCGCTTTTCCCAGACCCGAGATGGAACCGGTGAGAAGCGCACTTGCAATCGCCTGACCGCTTCGGGTCACAAGGCGCGCTCTGACGCCCGTCTTGCCGTCGTCGCCCGTCACATAACCCTGGATGCGTGCGTCCAGAGCCTTGCCGCTTTGGGTCATGCAGCTCAGTCGCTCCAGACGAATCCAGACGCGTTCGCTCGAGAGGTCGCCCGTGGCGTTGGCCGTTACAAAGCAAGCCTTGACGTTGGCGCGAAAGGCGTTGGGAAGACGCGCAAGGTCCTTGATTTCGAGCAGCATCGGCACGGGGTTGGAAGAAGCCGTGCCGCCCGTGGATACCGTCGCGCCCGCAAGCACCACGGCTCTGGCGAAACTGCCGGCAGGCAGATAGGTCCCGGCGGCTTCGTTTCGGGCGCGATTGGCGGCAATGGGCGTATCGCCCGCGTTGGCTCGCTTAGGCGTGAAACGTTCTCTGGCCGCCGTTCGGATCGCTTCAAAGTCCTTCATGGGATCGGTGACGGCAAGGCGCTTCAAACGGGGACTGTCGATCGGGACAACGGCAGCAGCACCTGCGTTCATTGCGGTGCCCAGGCTTTGGGCTTCCCTGTTCGCGCCCTGAGCGGAAAGCGGAGGCAATTCGGTCACGGGAACCGAAGTGTCGGACGCCGCGTCACTTTTGTCGGCGGTGCGTTTCCCTTCCTTGGCGTCGAGCTCCTTTTGAAGCCGCATGGCAAGTTCCTCGATCGTCTGAAGGCGCTCGGTCATGCTGGCGAGCTTTTCGTCGTACTGCTTCTGATAGCTCTGCTTGTCGAGCGCATCGGGCTCAAGTCGAAAGTCGCTCTTATAAACGCGCACGGGCTCGGGCCGTGCCCGACGCTCGTCGCCGGCGACGATCATGGCGCCCGTCACAAGCACGAACACCACGGTTAGTCCCGCAACGGCCGTCTGCACCTGTTTTTTCTTTTCCTTTTGCTGTGCGGCAACGCCGCTTGCCTGCGAGCGCTCCTTTCTGCTTTGCGCAAAGCCCTGAAAGCGGTTGAACATCGACTTCATGCGCAGTTTCAGGGAAAGCTTGGAATGCTCCTTGGCCATCGAAACGCCTGCGGTCTGCTCGCTCTGAGACTCCGTCGTGCGGCCCTGCGAGTAGATGGCATCACACGTGTCGTCGGCTTCCTGATAGGAACGGGTCTGATCGGAATCGCGGACTGCGGCGCCCGATTCGGGTGCGGGTTCCTGAGCCGAGTTCGGGGTTTCTTCAAAGGCCGAGGTGCGATTGGGCTTGCGCTCATTTGCCAGAATCTCAGTGAGCTCCCGTTTGGCCTCTTGCGCTTGCATGTTTTCCTGCCAGAAGACGGCCTTGCCGTTGTCCGAATACGTAAGACCCAGTTCCTTTGCCATCCTGTTGCGCTCGGCCTCAAAATCAAAGGGGTTGTTTGTCATCGACGCTCCTCGGTACGGGAGTGCGAGGGCACGGCGCCCGAAAGTTCGGTCAAGGCGCTTTCAAAGACATCGCGACCGCGCAGTGCCGCTTCTCGCGAACGGATGATCGTGACTTCGGTCTGCAGTCGGTCTCCGGTGCGCACTTCCTGAGCAATGGCCAAGACGCCGCGGATGACGCCCGCCAGGCGTGCGGCGTCAGGCACCGACGCCTTGGGTGAGACGCGTGTAAAAAGAAGCGTCTCGGTCAATTTGTCGGCGGTGAGAAAAGCCCGGGTTTCTCTCACCTTGAAGCCTTCCCAGTAAACGGCGCCTTCGGGTGCGGGAAGACTCGCAAAGCGACGGTCGTCCTCGGCGCCCGTCAGAGAACCCACGGCACGAACGTCGTCAGCGATATCTGCCGTGACGCTTTTTTGCACCAGGAGCTTCAAGTCGCTCACAAAGTCGCCTGTGTCGAGTTTCATCAGAGGTGCGGCAAGTGCAATTCGCGTCTGCCGATCATCGGCGGCTCCCGCCACATCCGTCTGCGGCACCAGATCGACCGTCTGAGACGGCACGGCGCTCACAAAGAACTGCACGGAGAAGTTTTCGGTTTCGGTGTTAAAGAAAGCCGACGTCACGTTCTCTGCAGCCGAATTGAGCCAAGCCGACTTGACCTTCACAAAGACGATCCCGCGCTGCTTGTCGGCGGAGACTTCCAGCGCCTGGGTGTCGTAGACGACATCGGTGATTTTCTGTCCCTGTACGCGAACGAGGTTGACGTGATCGCGCGAGAGCGGATGCGTGGCGGGATCGGCGGCAGAGGCAGGGTTTGCAAGAGCAAATCCAAGCGCACAGACACCGACGAGCGTCTTTGTCAAAAAGGCGTTCTTCATTTGGTTTGTTTGTGAGCTGTTAATAATGTTTCAAACGCACGACGCCTCGGGCTCTGAAAATTGTCTCAGAGCGGCGTTTTGGGTTTGTCGTGCTTGGGTGATTGATGCGCGTCAGTTCGGCGTATCAGGAGTTTCAGCTGAAACGACGGTGGCGTCGCTTTGCGTGAAGGCGGCGAGTTCCGCGGCCGGATCCGAGCTTTGACTCGGGCGGATGGTGAGCTGAGAAATCTGCAATCGGCCGGCCGTTACAACATATCGCATGCAGACCGTTACGTCGCTCGTTTCGGTCACGGTGCTTGCGATCATCATGCGGCGTTCGCCGGTAAGGCATACGCTCTTGGCGGTTTCGTCCACGGCCGAGGCGTGACGATAAAAGACGCTTGACGCGTAGTTGCGAACGAGTTCAGAAGCGCCGCGGCGCACGGCGCTTGCCATGGCGCCGTATGCTTGTGGAGCGACGTTTTTCAGGAAGATTTCGGCGTTGGAAGAAGCCGTCGCCGGCGTCATCGTCAGAAGAACGGAAGCCGACTCCGAGGCAAAAGACTCCATCAGATTGGGACTCACCGAATCGTCGGTGGCGATGTAGGTTTGCGTGGCCGCCGGCGACAAGACGATCGTGCGGCTGTTGTCGGTTTTGGTAAGAAGCGTGAGCGCCAAAGCGGCATTGGTGACGAGACTCACGCCCAAGGCCGCCACGATGGCGCGTCGGATCTGCAGATGGGCGGCGGCTTCGGCCGAGACTGTCTGAATGATTCGCTGCATGGGTACGGTCTTTTTCGGTTTGACTGACGGCGAGCGACTCGAATCGCCCTGTGTCTTCTCTGTCTGTTCAGTTTGGGTTTGACGTTGTTCGGATTTAGCCGATGAAATGGCGTCTGGCGCTTTGCGGGACTCGGATGAAGAAGTCCGCCGGCAGATGCCAGTACGCAAGCGCCACCGCGTGGGAGGTGGAACCTCCGCCACGGGCCTTTTTCCAACCCCAGGCAAAGAGAAATGCTCCGATGATTCCGGCGGTGAGGCCCGAAACCAGAAGCCCGGCAACCAGCCCGCCCATGGCGGCCAATACATAGTCGCTCTCCCAAAAAAGCAATCGGGAGCGCGCATCAAGCGTTCTCGGTACGGGAATCGGCTGCATGTGTCTTTCCTTTGATCGGTTATGTCGGGGGTTTAGTGCGAAAGGAGCCTGTTGCCGAGAAAGCGATGCAGGCCTCTTTCGCACAGGTCTTTGCTTAAACTCCGACGCCGTTAAAGAGCGTGTCGATGATCGCGGGCAACATCAGCAAGGCCACTGCCGCGCCCATTGCCGTCACCGCCGCAACCACGGAGCCGCGAACCAGACCCGTCAAAAGGCCCACAAGCAGAAAGACCACTGCGATCGCTCTGCCGAGGTAGCCGCGCGCCCAACCCGACACGAGCTCGTAGAGCGATTTGAATTCCGCTCCACCCGTGGCGGCGGCATGCGCCGGATCCGACATCAAAAGCAAAGCCCAAACGGCGAGCACCGTCACGAAGCCCCACTTGAATGCCTTCAGGCGCGCTTCGTCCGACATGGTGAAAAACATCGTTTTCTCCTTTGGGGATTGCACAAAAAAACGATCGGTGGCGGTTTGTCCGTCCCGACCGTTGTCCTCCGTACCGAGCGCAAAGACGTCCCCGCGCCCGGCACGGCGGCGAATTCTTCGCAAAGCAGCCTGCGCCGTCAAGGATTTTTCAGGACGCTTTGGAGCGTTTCCGACAAAGTTTGCCGCAAAAATTTTCGTTGCTCCGTGGCGTGTTTCCGACTCGAATTTTCAATGCCGTCAATGGTTTAACGGGTCATACAAAAGCGTTAGGAGGCCCGAACTTTTCATCAAAAATTCGCAACGGCCTCCGAGTCGTGTAGTCTTCGCGGTCTTGCTTTTTCGGAGCCGAAACAATATGTCGATCGCCGACATTCGAATGTCCAATCGAGAACGCATGTGATTTGACGGTCATTCGCAAATTCCCGTCTATTTGATTTCTGCCGTAGTTTTTCAAGTTTGAAAATCGGATAACGGCACTTTGCTCCCGAATCCCGATTTTCAAGGCCGCCGTCTCGGCTGCCGGGCTCTCCGGAGCATGCTTTTGATAACTCTTTGTTTCTATTTAGAAATATCTCTTTAGGCTTGACCTTTTCATTTTTATTCGTGCTCATTGTGAGCACTGTCCCCCTGCTTTCTCCAATCGACGGTTGATGCCGGCGAATTCCGTCCGGCTCAGGTCCGCATTTTCTTCCAATCCGTCTTGCAGAAAAAAATATTTTTTCAGGCTATTTACATTTCAGTAAATTTTCCCTAGATTGCCTCCCTTCGCTTGCTCGCGAGCAGCCCGATGTTCCGATATTGGACACCCACCTTAACTCCGAGCGCCTTATAGAACGGCCGTTGCGCTTATTCGAAGCGAATAATCGAGCGGTTGAGAATCGCAAAGTGCGCTCTTACTTATTTGGCCAGAAAGCAGTTTGAAATGACCAAACAAATTGAAGCTAAGGAGAAGACCTTTGTCTCAGCATGCAAAAACCACATCGCTCCGCGGCCAACACCGGTCCGCACACGCTGGAGCGTTCAGCAGGACCTTGACCTGCGCTTTGCCGCCTCGATCTTCGAGGACGTGGAAGGAGGCGTTCGCAGCGCGATGATCGATCGCCTGCAAATGGCCGTTCTGCGCTCTCATCAGCCTCTGGAAATTTCCGTGTTGTCCAACGCAGTACGCGTTCTCGGCAACTGTCGCCACGACCGCTTTCACACGGTCGCCCGCGCCTGCGACTTGCAATACTTTCTCTCGCTTTTTTGCTCCACCATGACAGCGCCGGAGATCAAAGGCATAAGGAGCCGCTGCAAGTTTCACTTCTGCGCCACTTTTGAGGCTTTGGAGGACTTTGAAAAGAGCGCCACCACAGATCGCAAGGACTGCCGCCTGGTGTTTGTCGACCTCACGCCGATGCGTTTTGAGAGATATTCCCTTTTGCCCGACGACGGGAAAACACCGGAGAGCCGACGCAGCGGAAAACTCATTCGCTTCACGATGCTGCGCGCAAGCACCAAGATGCATCACGCGATCTTTCGGGCGAAAGTGACGCCGAGCACTGCCGTCGTCACGGAAGCTCTGGCTTTCGAGGCGGCCAAGGCCGTCACGAGAGATGTTTTCCCGCAAGGACTCTTTGTGAGTGAACCGCAATCAGAGCCGCGCGAGCACCGCACGATTGTTGCTACCACCAAAGCCATTGATGCGGTGGAAGCCGTCGCGCAGTTCATCGTCAATGCGCTTGCTGCATACCGCACGGGAAGCAAGATTGCGTTGGCGCTTTCGGACGCCACAGGCTTGGTTGATCCGACGGCACTGAAGAAAGCCATTGATCGGCATCCGCTGAAAGTACAGATTGCGATTGGGTATTTGCCGACGAGGCTCTAAGAGCTTCTATCGGCCTTATAAAAAGAGCAAGGCTCGGCAAATACACAATCGTCTCCCTCATATCAAAGACATATCCCGACTATTCGCGAACATGCGTAGCAACGTTGTTTTGCCGGCGCGTCGGGGTCCGAAAAGGACGCGTGCTTTTGGCGGTTTGCGCTGTTCAAGTAGCTGGGGCAGTCAACGCTGTATGAAGCCCCATCACAAGAGTCCGTGCAAAAAAAGCAACTTACGTTGACGGAATTTTGCACAAAAAAAGGTCAACGCATTGATCTTTTTTTGCATGTATTCGCAAACAATGTGATGCCGATTTAGAAACCGGGAAGCAGGATTGCGTTGGCGCTTTCGGAAGCCGCCGACTTGGTTGATCCGACGGCCTTGAAGACGGCCATTAATCGGCATCCGCTGAAGGTGCAGATCACGATTGGGTATTTGCCGACAAGGAGGTAGTAAGGGATAACTGCAGGAATGCCAACGTCCCGTATATATGTTTTTATATTGAACTTACTGCAGTGAATCACACCCGTGGAAACTTCTGTCCGAGTGTGTCTAAATGACAACATTTTCTTGACAAATAAACTCGGGGGGGGGGTAGCGTGACACGCGTGCATTCAGTCAACTTCACCGCGGAAGACGCACTGATTCAGCACTTCGTTTCTTTTACCCTAACTTCGAATTCGGTGTGAAAACCATGAAGAAAACAACGATTGCGTTGGCCATTTTAGGCCTTTTCGTCGGTTCTGCAGGCGCGCAGGAATGGACCTGGGAAAGCGTGACAGCAAACGATACCTGGACTTATGAGGGCGACGGGGATCCCAATGTGGGCGGCATTCTGCATATTGCCGACAGTCTTGGAGACGAAGAAACCCTTCACCTGCAAGCAGCTGCCTCTTCTCCGCAAACGGTCAACGGCCTGCACTCGATGTCTGCGAGTGTGACGAACAACGGCCTGATTTACGTTGAAGGCGGCGATTCCGACTACTCGATGGTCGGCATGACCGCAGGCAATGAAGACGGCTACACCGCTACCAATAACGGAGCCATTTTCGTCGATTCCCAGAACGGAGCACAAGTCTCCGCTATCGGTACCACGCCCAACGGCAAGGTCGTCAACACCGGCGTGATCAACGTTCGCGGCGAGAACAGTTACGGCGTTATCTCCTGGAGCGGCACTTCCTCCAAGCCTGTCGCCATTGAAAATTCGGGGACGATCATCGCAGACGGCGAAGGTTCCACAGCAATTCGTGTAGGCGACAGCGTTGATGCCAGCCAAGAAGGCGATTTCGGTTCCATCAACACAATCACCAATACCGGCAATGTGCTCGCCACCAACGGCGCCAAGGCTATTGTGGCTTTGGGAGACAACACTTCGGTCACCCTGTCCGGTAACTCAAATGTTCAGGGCGTTGTTGAAATGGGGACCGAAACCGATCTCATCATCGCTCTGGACGCGGACAATCAAAATACGCAGCTCGAACTTGTCGGCACTGATATCCGTTCTCTGACTCTTACCGACAGCACAGTCGAATTTACGGGCGATCAACAGTCCTACAGCTTTGACAAGATTACCGCTAATGGCTCAGGCAATTCCGAAATCCGTCTGGTTGGCAATCAACGCACTTTGCGCGCCAGCGATGTGAACGGCACTCTCGGTGTTTATTCCGACCATGCCGGTGACGGTACCACACCCGTTGTGGATCTCGGCGGTGTCTCAAGCAGCGATTCGGTCTCCGTGACGTTCGGCGGAAACATCGCCGACAGCATCGGCTCCGCTTCTGACGTCGACACCTTCTTCTCTCAGAATGTTTCCGTAAAGGATGACTCCAACGCAGACGGCGCCTACACCGGCAAGATCGAAGAAACGACGACCACCGGCGAAATCACTTACGTGGTCGATGAAAACGGAAACACGTCCACCACATTCACCACGGCGACTGTCGCTGAATCCACCAAGGAACTCGCAGCATTGAACGCCATGGCCTGGAGAACGGAACTCTCTACGCTCACTGACCGCATGGGCGCCATTCGCTCGCGTCCTTCCGATCTCGGCGCTTGGGTTCGCTACAACGGCGGTAAGCTTTCCAAGGATGACGCCTGGGGCGAACTCAAGATGAATACGGTTGAACTCGGCTTTGATATGCCTGTCGGCCAGTCTTCCTGGGTTCTCGGTGCATCTTTCTCGTACGGTGACGGCGACGGTGAATTCGAAGCCGGTATGACCGACAACAAGAAGTACACTCTCGGCTTGTACGCCACCTATATGAATGACAGCGGTTGCTTCCTTGACATCATGGCCAAGATCGGTCAGGTACAGTCTGACTTCAACTTTGCCACCACGACCGGGGTGGCCGACGACGGCGACATCGATCAGATGGGTTACATCTTCGGTATCGAAGCCGGTCACCGCTTCTCCGGTGAAACGCTCTTCATCGAACCGCAGATCGGTTTGGTCTACAGCTACTTGGACAGCGAATCCACCACGACCCAGACGCGAGAAGTTGATCTCGACTCTGTCGAAAGCTTGATCGGTCGTGCCGGCATCATGTTCGGCGGCAACTTTGCTCAGGACCGCGCAAGCGTCTACGGCAAGGCCTTCGTTGCTCATGACTTTAAGGGCGATGTGGACGGCCGCGCTCGCGCTCTTTCCAACGGTGCCCAATGGCGCAGCTTCTCTCAGGAACTGGCCGGAACTTGGGGTGAATTCGGCATTGGCGGCAGCTACCGCGTCACCGACTCCGCTTCCGTATCTGTCGACCTGAGCAAGACTGTCGGCGGCGACATTGATGAAGACTACATTGTCAACTTCGCTGCTCGTTACACGTTCTAAACGCTAACTGATCCGAAGTAACATACCCCGTGGAACGACTTGAAAAATCTTCCGCGGGGTTATTTTTTTCACGGCCTATAAGCAAATTCATTTTTCACACCTCGGATTGCCGATACAACAACCGTGGTTAGGCACGACCCTTTTGCAGCGCAAAACAACAAAAGGCTGAATCCCTTACTGTCTTAGGTCTGAAACTGAAAGAGCTGACTGACATTTTTGGCACTCGAGCTCATGTTTTATGGTTTGTTTAGAAACAAACTGAGTTTCAAACCGCCACTTTTTGGGCAATCTGTGCCATACAATCAAGCAATAACAGCATAAAAAAACTGTTACAAACAATAATTCCCCCACTTGCCCCAATGAGTCAGGCAACACGCTGGACTCGCGTTCTGACAGTGAAGTGCTGCATTTTCAGACAACGGTTTGAGGCTTGTGCTTTTACCACCTAAGGCACGTCCGGAGCAGGACTTCTGCCTTAAATCTAGAGGCTATAAACCATGAGGACACTTTTACCCCCCCCCACCCCACTCGACGCTGAAGCCTGCTTCAGCTTCATCTAACGTCAATTCTCTTAAACGATTCGCTCGCACCCCTCTTGCAACGGCCGCCCTACTGGCCATCTTCGCCTTTCCCACTGCTCACGCTCTGCCGACATCTTATGACGGCGCTTCATCCTCACATGACCTGTCCTCTTCGATAGAGGAACAATTCCCTGAATCAATCGATCCGAATACACAATACGATAAGACGTATACCGGGTCAGAAGAGGATCAAAAGTCTCTGACAAAGAAATGGCCTATCACTGGCTCAGGTACTGGTATTCCTCTTTCTCTCGTCCCGTTTGACCTGTCGACTGATACTACAGCAAAGAAACTCAAGGTATCTTCGATGGATGGTATCGAGGGTTTCATTTTCGCTAATTATCTTGGGGATAAAGCTGCTCCGGTAACTGCCGATGGAGGTTTATTACACATCCAGTTGGATAACCGGACCCAAGGTTCGCAACCATTCACTACTGCAGGAATAGATATTCAGGACTTGGGAACTTTGTCTAATGTTTCAACTGTGGCTCTTAGTAGCGGGGGTGCTCTCAACAACCAACTTTTTATCCAAGATTCGGCTGTCACTCTAGAAACTCAGGGACAACCGCGCCAGGGGTGGAGTGCTTCGGCAGTTAACGTTCTTAATCCAACTGGCGCTATCTCTGGCAACACTGCGGTTGTTGATAATTCGGCCATCCTGTACGACGAAGGAAGCGACGGGTTTTCCCAAACCAGAATTCGAATTGGCGCTGTCAATGTGGATATTGTCAACAATAGCAATCCTATAGATATATCGAGCAATCAACTTTGGATTAGGGAAAGTCAGCTCGACATCAATTCTCTCTATGCTGTTTATGTCAAAAATAGTTGGACTCAGGCAACGGCAAACACTAATTCTGTTTATGTATCTGATTCCGTATTAAGAGTCAACCCCTATGCGGATGGCAATCATGTCGAAGGCATATACACGGTCCGAGCCGCATCGACAGCCAACAACAACTGGCTGGAACTTGCCAATAATTCATTGACGGTCCTGGCTTGCCAAACCCCGACTCCGCTGTTCATCACTGCGGTTGTGGCTGTCGAATCCGCATATGACAACACGCTGATTGTTCGTGATTCCGACATCACTTCTGGATCAACAATTTACTTTATGGCCGGTTCGGCAGATGTTCTCGCCGATGCCGTGTTGGCAAGCGGAAATGCAGTCTTTATCGGCTCAACGAATAAAGACGACAAGATGACCATCAGCTACACGCAAGACTCAATCGGAACCTTTGTCTATGGCGGCAGAGTCTATTCGACCGACACTGCGACAACTGTAGATGCATCAAACAACTCCGTTTCTATCGCCAACCTCAGTGTCAACAACAATTTTGTAATCCGAGCCGGTCGCGTTTGGGGTGACGGCGCAAACGGCACTTCTAATGGAAATTCACTGAGCATTACCGACTCGGTTTTTAGTGGTCGCTTGAAGCTCAATGGCGGTTCAGTAGCGAGCAGCACCAGTCAAGGTGCAGCAACCGGAAAGGCCAATGACAACCTCATCTCTGTATCGGGAATTGAGGTTCAAGACGCTGAATTTATTGTGGGGCAAACAAAAAACGGCGAAGCGTCCGGCAATCAACTAACCATCGCCGATTCGACCTTTAACGGGGCAGCAGGTGGGGCCATTGTGTTTGCCGGCGGGCGCGTGGATAGCACCGGAGCAGCGAACGACAACGTCGTTCAGATCTCTCAGTCGAAATTGGCCGATGGAGCCATGATTTTTGGCGCTTATGCCACCGAGGCCAACAACAACTCGGTCATCATTGGCGAAAACGTCACTAATTTAAACGGGGAAAGATGGAAAGCCGGTTCAATTTTCGGTTGGAACGGCATTTTGGCTACTGGAGGCAATACATTCACAACGGCCAGTTCCTTTGACGTTGAAAATTTCGGAGGTTTCCAACATTACAACTTCATCCTCAACGAGAATAGCTTTGCTGATGGAGCAGTAATCAACGTAACCGGCAATCAGGCAGTATTTTTCCAGCCCGATGGCGCGGATCACTCCACCGTAGCCATCGGTGGTGCCAATCTCGATTTGACGCCCGGCACCTACACTCTGATTAACAGTAACTCAGGCTTTGTCAATAACGACAACATTGCCCTGGAAGCCGGCAAGCTTGCCGATGATCTAAAGACTGATCTCACTATTACATCGGTTGAGTCTGTGATCAGAGTTGAGAAGAGCACGCTGAATAAGGATGACTACGATCTGAGTATCGTCGACGGAACGAGTAATGATCAATCGCTTGTGCTGGACATCAAAGGTCCGGGTTCGACTTCAGACGAGATCAATTCAGAATCCAATGCCTTGATGGAATCGTCATTGTCGACCATGACCACGCACTTTGCAGCAGACGATCTCTTTGTCGATGCCGTTTTGAGAAGCCACGACGGCAAGCGCGACGGTCTCTTCACTGCTGCCCGCGGCGGCAAGTGGAGCTACGACACGCGCACCCGCATCGAGAACAATATCGTCTCGGGTCTGCTCGGCTACGGTGCAAAGCTCTCGTACGACCTCACGATGGGTGCCTTCATTGAAATGGGCCACGGTAGCTACGACACACGTACACATGTGGCGGGCAGCACTAAAGTCGGCGGCGGCAGCCACAACTACGGCGGTCTGGGTGTCTTCGGTGACTACGCCATGCCTTCCATCGAAGGCTTGCACTTCACGGGTTACGTCAAGGTCGGTCTGCTTCGAAACGAGTTCAACTCGAACATTGCCGGAGCCAATGTTGACTACGACCGAACCGGAGTCTACTGGGGCGCACATTTGGGTACCCACTATGACTGGGATCTGACGCAGTCCATTCGCTCCCGCGTGTTCCTGTCCTACTTCTATGACGGACAGGGCGATGAGAGCTTTGACATTGCCGGTGAAGGCGACGTGGGCGGAGCGCACGTGAGCTACGACGCCATTCACGCTCACCGCGTGCAATTGGGTTCGATGTTCGAGTTTGCCGTGAGCGACACCTGGCGCCCCTATCTCGGCCTCACCTTCGAGCAAATCCTCTCGGCCGAAGCCAAAGGTACCGCAACGGATGCCCAGGGAACAATGGATCTCAATAGTAGCGACCTAGAAGGAAGCACGGGCATTCTGTCGGCCGGCTGGACGTACCAGGACGGCAACTTCTCGACCGAGTTGGGTCTGAACGGCTACGCCGGCACCCGCAACGGCGTGAGCGGCCAGATCCAGGCCAACTGGAAGTTCTGATCTTCCGTCGGGAGGCTCAGCTCGTACTACTCGTAAATGCAAAAGCTGGATTAATTCACAGATCCGTGAGCTGAGTCTCCTTTGGATTTCACATGTCAAAGCATTTGGGGATTGTTCTCCGAAGAGATCGCCCCTCTGTCATTGTATTTTTCGTAAGGAGAATTTGAATGAATCGTTGGCTGTCGAGAAAGCCTGTTGCCGTGTTGGTGGCCTCGCTTTTTATTGGTGTATCGGCTCCCGATCTTGCTGCTAAAAATTGGGGACAGGGCAGCGATGAAGACGTTTCGAACGTTAATCTCGAAAACATCGTTAGTTCCGCCGGACCCAGCATCACGAGTGAGTTTTACAACGGTGCTGTTGCTATGGGCTGGGGTGCTTCAGCCAATGTCAGTAACAATACGCTGAACGTGGACAATATCGTTGTAACCGACGCGGCACCTGATGAGGTCAACTTCACCGGCGGACGTATCCACAAACCTAATCAAAAAGAAATCTCGAGAGATTATGGGAATGACGACCCTAACGATGATGAGACAATCCGTATAAAAAAAGGTTTTCTAACAAACACGGCTAACCATAATACGGTCAACTTTAATTCTGTTAGCAGCGCCTCCGGCAGTACGCTGATTCGTGTATCAGGCGGATTTATTCGGGGGTTTGGTGGCAACAGTGTCGACTATCCGGAAATTTCTGGCACAGGCGAGGCTAGTTTCAATACCGTTGTGGTGAGTAACTCCAATCTTGCCTACGCCGAGGTTTTGGGCGCTGATATTACCGGAGACAAGAACTTTGTTAAGGGACAGTGGTATGAATCTTCGAGCCTTGCTCCCATGTCGTCAGCTACTCTCAATGAAAACAGTGTTGCAATCAAACAATCGGAGTTCGGCACGGTCTACATTGCCGGCGCATCCACGGACGCAGAGACAGCGACTGTCAACAAAAACAGTGTGCTGTTGGATGGCGTGACAATCAACGACGGCTCCACAAGCTTTATTGTCGGCGGTAATGCCAACAATGGCGAGGCCTCTGGAAATACCGTCGAAATCAAGAACTCCAAATTTGACAACAATGTGACGATCTACGGCGGAAAGGGCGTAACGGCAACGAACAATCATGTCATCATCGGCGAGAATGTGACCTCTTTGAACGGAGGACGTCTCTTCTTGCAGACTCTTTACGGTGGTTGGAACGGACAGTTTTCAAACATTCCGGTTGACACCGGAAACAAGCTGACTTTGGCTAGCACCGTACATACTCGGGACTTGGCGGGGTTCCAGCACTACGAGTTTTTGGTCAGCAAAGAATTGCTTGTAAATAACACCGCCATGCTTCAGGTGGCCGGAAACATGTGGAGCCCCGTGCAATTCAAACTTTCCGGAGAAAACCATACGACCATTGCCATCGCAGGCACAGATGTCTCCTTCAAAATCGGAGACAGCTATACGCTGATTCAGAGCGCAAATGGTTTTACCGATGAAAACGGTATGAAGATCACCGCCGGCACCGAGCTTTCCGGTATCAAGAGCGATATGACGCTCACCACCTATTCTTCTTTGGTTCGCACGCACACCGATACGTTGCTCGCCGAAGAGTACGAATTGGTAGTCAGTGAAGACGGCGAATCGCTTTCCATGAACGTTGTGAACGAAATTAACAATGGACCCGGAGTAACTGAGATCAATCCCGAAACGGATGCATTGATGGAATCGTCATTGTCGACCATGACCACGCATTTCGCGGCCGACGACCTCTTTGTCGATGCAGTCTTAAGAAGCCGCGACGGTATGCGTGACGGTCTCTTTACTGCAGCCCGCGGCGGCAAGTGGAGCTACGACACGCGCACCCGCATCGAGAACAACATCGTCTCGGGCCTTCTGGGTTACGGTGCCAAATTGTCCAACGACCTCACAATGGGCGCCTTCATTGAAATGGGCCACGGCAGTTACGACACCCGTACTCATGTTGCCGGCAGCACGAAGGCAGGCGGCGGCAGCCACAACTACGGCGGCCTGGGCCTCTTCGGTGACTACGCCATGCCTTCCATTGAAGGCTTGCACTTCACGGGGTACGTCAAGCTCGGTCTGCTTCGAAACGAGTTCAACTCGAACATTGCCGGAGCCAATGTTGACTACGACCGAACCGGAGTCTACTGGGGCGCACATTTGGGTACCCACTATGACTGGGATCTGACGCAGTCCATTCGCTCCCGCGTGTTCCTGTCCTACTTCTATGACGGACAGGGCGATGAGAGCTTTGACATTGCCGGTGAAGGCGACGTGGGCGGAGCGCACGTGAGCTACGACGCCATTCACGCTCACCGCGTGCAATTGGGTTCGATGTTTGAGTTTGCCGTGAGCGACACCTGGCGCCCCTATCTGGGATTGACGTTTGAGCAGATTCTTGCGGCCGAAGCCAAGGGTACTGCAACGGACGCTCAGGGCACTATGGATCTCAACAGCAGCGATCTGGAAGGTTCGACCGGAATCCTGTCGGCCGGCTGGACCTATCAGGCAGGCAACTTCTCGACCGAATTGGGTCTGAACGGCTACGCCGGCACTCGCAACGGCGTGAGCGGCCAAATCCAAGCCAATTGGAAGTTCTGATCATCCGGTAAGGGACTCAGTCAGCCGCATCGCGAAACGGGGGGTTTTAAGTTTTGCGGTGAAGAGCTGACTGAGTCTCCCATGGATGCCAATTGCAAAAAACTGAAAGCAATCAGGGAGTGTCTGTGAACACTCCCCAAACGCCCCACCACCACTCTTGAAGAATCCACCATATGTTGCTATCGCATTATTTACGTCCGCTGTCCGTAGCCGTCATTGCCGCTCTGTCAGCCTCTCACCTTTCCGCAGCCCAATGCTCCAGTGATGCTGCGAATTGCAAAACTTACAACGGTGACGGTCAGGGACTGAGTGCTACGAAAGATTTCGGCTATTTGAGCGGGAAAGAGTCATCCAGCCAAAACCAGGTCATCATCAATAGCGGTAATGGCTTGACCGGTATCGTACGCGGAGCTGCTTCCAATACTGCAACCAGTATTTCCGACAATGCCGTAATTGTCGAGTTAAGTTCAACCGATGCACTTCGCGCTAGTCAACATCATTCGATTGGTGATGCTGACCCCTATATTGCCGGAGCTTCTGTTCGTTATTCCGGCTCTACGACGCACTCGCGCAACTTGACGAACAATTCCGTTACGTTACGGGGAACTGAAGATGCTTCTTCCTCCGGCACCAAAGCAACCATCAGCGGAGGTTCCATATCAGGAGCTTATATTACGTATCAAACATCCGAAACCGAATCCCAGGACTTGACCCTCGCAAACAATCGTGTGGTTTTGGACAATGTTCGATATGAATATGATAAATCCGTCGCTCACCAAGACAATTACATCGGTGGCGCGCACGTAGAAGTCAGTCCCAAAGCCGGCATCATAAAGGCCGACGGCAATGCAGTTGATATTCAAAATTCCATCGTTGAAGCCAATAACATCAGTGCTGCCCGAGTCGAAACTCAGCTTAGCAGCAGCGCTAAAGCAACAGCTATCGGAAATTCAGTCAGGATCACAAACTCAGAAGTAACGCTCAACGTTCAAAACAAAAACGCGTCGTCAGATCCGATCGGTCGTATTGTTGGGGTCAGTTTGGCCCGGGGCGACGCTGAGGACAATATCGTTGAAGTATCCGATTCGACTCTCACCTTTGAACTCAATTCCGAGTTCGGAAGTCTTGCTGCTGTAACACGAACCAACAATGCAAACGACAGTGCCTCTTCAGGCAATGCTCACAGAAACGGTCTCAAACTGCACAATGTGTAGCTGGCAACCAAAAACCAAGGGTACTTCGATTTCAATGCTGCGCAAGTTGTAAACGGCGACGCCCGCGAAAACTTCATCGAAATAACGGGGCAAAGCAAACTGACTTTTGATTCCACCGCAAGAATTTATACAGTTAACTACAGAAGAAACGACTCGACAAATGCTGCTGTCCATACTTTATCCAACAATCGTGTACTTATTCGTGGCGTGGACTCAGACAATAGAGTCGATCTTTCTTTAAACGACGTGATTATCACTGCGGTATACAACGGGACTGTCGGAAACCTAGCTTTGAACGGAAATACGGTCAACATTGAAAATGCGGTGATCGGGAAAGAAACTCCTTCCTATGGACAGATCAGTGCCGTTAATCATTCAGATAAAGGAACGGCCACAAACAACACGGTGACCATTGCCAACTCTGAAGTCAACGTAACCGATATCACGGCTGTTCAGTTGGGAAAGAGCAGTGAAAGCTCGGCAACCGGTAATGCCGTTGTCATCGGTCAGAATGTTTCGTCAACAGGTAACAATCATCTAGTTCTTCAACGGCTCTATGGAGGACGGATCAACTACAGTATGACGACGGCGACGGAGTTCAATCAAGCTTTCAGTGGCAATTCGCTCTCCTTAGCCTCGCGTGTCGAAACTGGTGTTTTGCAAGGGTTCCAGCATTACAACTTCCGATTTGATTCTGACTTTTTGAACTCCTCAAGCACGCCTTACGTGACTGTTACCGGCAACACCGCCGTACTGCTTCATAAAGACGAGGCTACAGAGAAGAGTTCTACCGTCACACTTTCCGGCGTGACGAATTTCCAAAAAGGTCAGGAAGTCGTCTTGATTGATTCGAAAAAGGGTTTTGTGGAAGCAGACGGTACTCTGTTCCAAGAAGGCAGTTTGGATTGGCTCAAGCGCGACTTTACTTCCACTTCCTTGTTGTCTCTTGTTCGCACTCAGACAACTTTTGTCAGCGCGGAAGATTATCAGCTAGGAATTGAAAACAATCAGGACGGTGACGGACAATCGCTCGTTCTTGTGTGGGAAAAAGATCCATCAAACCCCGACCAACCCGGCACAAATCCGGGAGAGCCGGAAAATCCGGTGACACCGCCCGAGGGTTCAGTAAACGACCAAACAGATACGCTGGTTGAGTCGTCTCTTTCGGCTTTGGCAACGGCTTTTGCTGCCGACGATCTCTTCGTGGACACTGTTCTCAGAAGTCGGGACGGCAAGCGTGACGGACTATTTGCGGCCGCACGTGCGGGCATGTACAGCTACGACACCAACACGCGATTGGAAACGAACATCGTCAACGGTTTGGTGGGCTTCTCGGCAAGTCTGGGGCAATCCAATGTCGGTGCGTTCCTCGAAATGGGCCATGCATCCTACGATTCGCAACTCAATTCGACGCTTGGGAATGTCCGCGGTCAAGGCTCTCACAACTACGCCGGCCTCGGTGTGTTCGTTGACTACGCGCTTCCTGCGGAAGGCTGGCGTCTGACCGGCTACGTCAAGGGCGGTTCTTTGCATAACGACTTCAGCGCGATGATCGCCGGCGTTAACGCCGGTTATGCCAAGTCCAGCGCCTATTGGGGAGCGCACCTGGGCACGCACTATGACATCAATATGCCGGGGCTGACCACACGCGTGTTCTTTTCGTACTTCTATGATGGACGGGAATCGGAAAGCTACGACATCGGAGGCACGGCCGACGTCGGCGGCGCTCACATCGAATACGACGCATTGAATGCTCACCGAGTACAAGCCGGAAGCATCTTCCAATTCAAGATGAGCGATCGACTGCGTCCGTATCTTGGTTTGACGTTCGAACAGATTCTGGCTGCTGAAGCCAAGGGCACTGCCACGGACGCTGCCGGGAAACTGGATCTCAGAAGTAGCGATCTGGAAGGCAGCACGGGGATTCTGTCTGCTGGCTGGACGTACATAAACGAGCCGGGAACGTTCTCGTGCGAATTCGGTCTGAACGGCTACGCCGGCACCCGCAACGGCGTAAGCGGCCAGATCCAGGCCAACTGGAAGTTCTGATCTTCCGTCGGGAGGCTCAGTTCACGACATACCGGAACGAGGGGCTTCGTTTTCCGGACACGGATGGGCGAGCCGAGTCTCCCTTCGGGGGGGGGGCACCAACCGAAGTCGAAAGAGTTTTTTTTCCAAGTCTTTCCCCTTTTTCTTAATCCCTGCCGTGCGTTCACTAATGAGAAAACAAAACAAGCTCAGCAGCAAAGCACGACAAAACTTTACCTTTACCAGGAGAAATCATGACCTACACCGATTTGATCAAGGCCCTTTCAACAGACGTCAACTGCTCTCAGACGGTCGTCAAACAGATCCTCGAAAACCTGAGCGACCACATCGCCCGAGAAGTCCGCGCCGGCGTACCGCTTCGCATTCCCGCCCTGGGTACCTTTTCCTCTTCAAAGCGTGAAGAACGCCTCGGTCGCAACCCCGCCACGGGTGAGCCTATCGTGATTCCAGCGAAGATGATGGTGAAGTTCCGTGCCGGCAAGATACTTCAAGACAAGGTGGAACAGTAATTCAGGCTAATAAAGCTTTCGGTTGCCTGCATCGCCTCGAAAGGTTGGGTTGTATTTTCGTGCGCGAGGCAGGCAACCGTCTCTCAAAAACAACCTGCATAACAAGAAAGAAAGGGGCTAAAAGGTGGCGAAAGTTTTGTTGATTCGGTCTGCGCCGGTGACAAAGTCCGTCAACAACAGACAGGGACGCAACGTCCGAAAAATAAGCGCGGAACTCGAAGGCAGATTCAACAACCTCAGCATTCCGCTCACTGTGCGCGATGTCACCGCCAATCCGCCCTCGCTCGAGCCCGAAGACGTGCAGCAAATCGCACAGGAAGTCCTGCTTGCCGACGCGATCGTGCTTGAGTGCCCGATCTTCGTCTACGGTGTACCTTTTCCGCTTCGCGTCTGGATGTCGGCGCTGAAGCGCTCGGGTCGCATGCAGCACCAGTCCGCGGTTCGTGCCTACAGCGCACTCAAAACCAAGACTGTGATTTTTCTGGAATCCATCTCAGAAATGTACGAGTGCATGCTCAAGCAAATCGCAGCCGAACATCTCGCAGATCTCCAAAACAAGTGGAAGGAATTGGGCGTTGAGCGATTCGAGTCTGTCAGCCTGGTGCTTGACAGCGGCATGACAGAACTTGAGGAAACCCGCCGATGGAATCAATGCGCTCAGGACATTGCCGATCTGGTGAAAAAACTTCAGTGGCGCTGGAACTCCGACACGTAATCCGTTTGTGTAAATCGTCGTGACGCGAAATCAAGCGTCAGACGATCTTTCCGCTGGTTGTAGCACCAGGATCAGTCACTTGTGATGCCATCGTGCCATTGGCGTGCCCGCCCAGCTATTTAACCCCGCCGGGTTCCATCTCCCTACCCGACGGATTTCAACGTGTAAGCAAAGGAATTTATTCCGATGCATTTTTTTGACTAGGAGAGAAAATCATGAACAAATCTTTGACCGCAGCCGTAGTTCTTGGCGCTTTTGCCGGGTCCGTTGCCGCTGCACAGGTTCAGCTCTACGGTATCCTCGATACCGGCTTTGCCTATGTGCACAGCGACATGGACGTCACGCGTGACGGCCTTGGCGTGGATGCTACTGACAGTTTCTCGATGGAGTCCGGCATGCAGTCCGCCTCCCGCTTTGGCTTTAAAGGCACTGAAGAGCTCGGCAATGGCCTCTCGGTCGGCTTTGTCCTTGAAAACCAGTTCTCGGGCGATACGGGTGCTGTTTCCGCCAACGATCACTTCTTCCGTCGTGAAGCCTCGCTTTTCATTCAGGGCGGCTTCGGTAAGCTCGCTCTCGGACGAATGGGATCGATCAACAGCGGCGTGAGCTCCTGGGGCAAGCACGGCGCCATGTCGGCTTTCGGTACCTCATGGGGAGGTTATGCCGGCAACGCCGATAATCTTTTTGGCAACGCCGGCATTTGGGACAATGCGCTTGCTTATGAAACGCCCTCTTTTGCAGGCTTCAAAGTGTTCGCACAGTATGGCATGGGCAATCAGGTTGACGATGGTAAAGGTGGTTTGACCGGCATTGAAAACAAATCCTCAAGCGATCGCTACTACGCCATCGGTGCGAGTTACGACAACGGTCCTCTGAGCTTGTACCTGTCGGTTGACTCCATCAACTACGCAACCTTCGGCACGACGGTTGCGCCCGACAAAGAAGTTGACGACAGCCTCTCCGTTCGCTTCGGCGGCAGCTACGATTTTGAAGTCGTGAAGATCTATGCGGGCGGTGCGTACTTCGACGAAGCCAAGATCTCAATGTTCTCGGGAGCTGCCGGAGACTGGCTCGGCACCTACTATCCGAAGTACAAAGGGGATCCCAACTCCACCATCGCCAACGTATCCAAGATCAAAGGCTGGAGTCTTGGCGTATCCGGCAACTTTCCGCTCGCCGGCGGCAACTTCCTTGTCGGTGCCGGTTACCTGGATGCGAATGCTGCCGATAGCGTCAAAATCAGCAACCCGAACTGGGTGGATATGGAACTGTCCCGCTGGGTGATTTCCGCCGGTTACGCTTATCCCCTTTCCAAGCGCACCAACGTTTACGGTGTTGTGACCTACAACCGCGACAGTATCGACAATGCCGCCGCAGCCAAGACCTCGGCCGATCCGACGGTTTACGGCGCATTGGTTGGCTTGCGTCATCAGTTCTAATCTGAACGCGACTTCTTTAGGTTTACGCCCGCTTCGGTTCTGACTGAAACGGGCTTTCTGCTGCCGTACGCTAGATTACGTACACAGCGAAGTTCAACTAGCTGTGTTTTGTTCAAACAAGTAGCGCCATCTCTCTGAGTCGTACCGGCTTGCAACGTTACCGTGAGGACCTTGTCGAGATCGGCAAACTGTGCATTGGCGTCCTGCCATCCATTACAGAACTTTGGATTTTTCTAGAAAGCTTTGAGCCTTTGGCGCCATGTTTTTTCAGCTTTCATCCGCAGAGCCTCCAAGCGAATGGTTATGTCGGAAAGCCTATCAGTCAAGGTCAAGAGCTCAATGTACGTAGCGCTAACCACATCCGATCATTGCCGGACAATTTTCAGATCAGTCTTCGTCATCGAATCACGCTCCCGTCCATACCACTGTTGCGGCTTCGATTTTTCAGACGAAAGACATTCGGGTAATTCCCGGGAACGTGCCAACGAACCTACCAATAACCTACCACCTGCCGCTGTTTATTGGTAGGTTGGTAGGTTATTGGTAGGTCAATTCATTGGCAATCGTTCCTTGCTCCGTCACCAAGGCCGTGATGCGATTGCCAACACAGAACACCGCAGATTCCGAACTGGTCGTCCAACGGTCTGAAAGCGCTGTCCGTCGTGTCATCAAATTCGCTGCAGGTCAACAATTCCGGGCACTAGGCAAGTTGCGTTAAAAACAGCCTCAATCGTACAATGGTCAAATTTACAGCCTTCTAACGATGCAACCAGGAGATAGCATGACCACACGATATTACCCGACGGGGGGCAAATCGCCTTAATCGTTATACCAAAACACTCCTCGCTTCCGCTCTGATCCTCGCCTTCAATTCCGCTCAGGCGCTCGTTTTAACTCCTCCCGCAGATCCCAATGACTGGAATGGTCCGGGTCGTTGGCACAAACTTGAAGAGGATCCCAATCCCGATTCCGAAATTAATGAATATACATTGGAATCAGGTAGTGCCACTTTCGATAGCATTACCGCTTCAATCCACCCTCTCATCACCAATTCAGAATTTTTCGTTACTGCCACAAACGGTGCGTCTCTTATCGTTACCGGCACTACGAAGGTTATCTCAACTTCAGCCCAGTTCGACACGAGTTCGTTTGACCAGGGAACATATACCTTCCATGCAAATAGCGGCAAAATATACTTAAATGGTGACATAGATGTCACCGTTGTTCATGATCTGCCTCCTGAAGACCAAGTCAAGGCCATCGGCGCCAACGCCTTCTATGCGCAGGCTGGAGGAACAATTGAGCTCGGCTCTGCCGGCACCACGACAAAAGCCTGGGTATTGGCAGCAAAACCTGACCTATTAAGTGCCAAAGAGGGCGGCACCATCACCATCAAGTCAACCCATAACATGATGGTTGGCTCCATCGATACGGTCGGAAATCCGATGGATGGATACGGAACCGTAACTGGTATATTTTCCGGCCAGAGTTCGTACTGGTTTGGAGATGAACAGAGTTGGAACAACGCTGAACTTATAGAGGAAAATAGCAACTTATTGGGGCAATTTGCCTTTGCCATAGGTAAAGCACAAGCTGAACAGTCTGAAATCATTGATCTCGTTTTCGAGAATGGCTCCCAATGGTCATATCTGGGTGTACACGACACTTTCTACAGAAACGTAAGTGGTGTTGAGATGGCAATCCAGTCCATCCCCAAACGCATCAGCAACATCACCCTTCGCAACGGCGGCATCATCAACCTGTTTGACAAAGATCTAGAAAATAAATGGAAAGAAATCGGCTTGTGGGATCAGCTTGTAAAGCCCGATAAGATCAAGCATGACTATGTCCGTATCGGTGACCTCAAGGGCACTGACGGTATCTTCCGTTTGGATCTCGATTCAGACCACCCCGAAGAAAGCGACATGATCTTCATTGAGGGCACGTCTGAGACAACACAGACCCGCCACTGGATCGAGCCCTACCGCCCTTCTCAACTTGTGAGCGTTTCGGCCGACAATACGCTCACGTTCGCGCTGACTCAGAAAGACGCCAACAATGTGACCTTCGCCGACAAGATGAACATATACGGCGAAACGCTTTACGACTATGAGCTTTACGTCAACCATGACGAGATTGGCCAGGAAGATCTAACTGGACTCGAAGATCAAATCAAGTCCAACTACGAAGATTTCGACGACTTTGATCCAACCGACTATCAGGGCGGAACCGAGTGGTTCATTGATCGTGTGGTCGTATCCAAGTCCGCCGCCACGGTTGGCGTAAATAATGCCGGTTGGGCCGCATACGACGCCATCATGCAAATGGACCGCCGCGACCGTCGTTTACGTGAAACCGCGTTTGTTGACAGCAACTCCAATGACGGGCTATGGGTCCGCATGCAATACGGCAGGCTCGGAGCTGAAGACGCCTACAAGTCCGACACGACCACCGTTCACGTGGGTTACGAACGTCAGACTTCTGACAACAACCGCTTCGGCGTGAGCGTCTCCTACATGGACGGCAGTCCCGACTTTGAGAACCTGAAGGGAGGCGGCGATCTGAAACGCTACGAAATCGCCGTTTACGATACCCTCACCTTCGGCAATCACTACTTGGACTTCGTGGGACGCTTCGGTCACTTGAGCTTAGACTTCTCATCTTCCAGAAGCGCAAGCTCGATTTCCACCCAAGGTGAATTCTCGACGAACTACTTCGGCGTTTCTGCTGAATACGGCTATACGCTCAAGTCTGCGGCAGGTTTCTTTGCCGAACCTCAATTACAGATGCAGGCGACTCGTCTTGAAGGCTACAACTACGGTCTGCAACGCGACATGTCAGTTGATGTTGAACAGGAAACGGCGCTTGTCGGACGTGCCGGTCTGAGACTCGGCAAGCACTTTGCCGGTGAACGCAGCTCGGGCGAAATCTACGTTCGAGGCGACATCTTGCATCAGTTCACAGACGGTCAGTTCGGCCACATCCGTGACCTTGAGGATGTTGAGGTTCTGCATTGGGGAGATGCCGGCACCTGGACAAACTTCGGCGTAGGCGGTTATTACCAATTCGCCAACAAGTTCTCGATGCAGCTCGATCTCGAAAAGAGCGCCGGCGGCGAGCAACTTGACGCCTGGATGGTGTCAGGTCATCTCGTCTACAACTTCTAAAGTCTATTGTTGAGGCTGAGCTCCAAAGAGTCGGCGCCGGGAAACCGGTTGCCGACTCTTCTTTTTTTCGCCGCTGAATGCCCCAGTCAGATCTTTTGTGTAGCTCGCAACACTCAAAACGAGCTCATAAAAGGCTAGAAGATTACATTTTCGACAACGGTGTTCGCAACGCATTGATTCACGACTTTTCGCCGATGTCCTTGCAAGCGGATGCCCGAGTGCTTTGGGAAAACTTCTTTTTCAAAAAACGCATTACGCTACACGGTACGATTCGAGACTTCAAGTCGATGTATTTTTGGAGAACCACCAGTCCGTACCCGAAGGAAATTGACCTGATCCCAACCAATGCCTTGGTTTTTCCCGACTATCCACGTGATCTTGAAATTAAACAGCGTAGCAGTCTCTAAACGCGATGAGGTCCGCTACAACTGGCTTACCGCTTGGGCAAAAAATTTCCCGAAGAACACCTTCATGTATGTCTCACCGGCCAGGAAAGACGGCAAGCCGCTTCCGCCTTTCTACTTTCTACACGGACGGCAAGAAGGTCTGGCTTTTTGTGATCCCCGAGAAAAACTAGGGAGCCGCATCATGGCCAACAGTTCCTCTTGTACGAATTTTTCTGAGCTAAATCACGATCTGCAAATCGAAATTGAAGAATTAGGCGAAGATTTTGTTTTCCTGGGTTTCTGGAAAAAACAGAATTCCGTCAAGGAAGTGCTAACGAGCTTCATGTTCCTGGACGATCTCAACAAGGCGGACCTGCAGGACGGTAAGCGCGCTCTACCCATGCGTGCCTCTGACATTTTGGTTCAACTTCTGAAACAGAAAAAAGTCTTCTACGAACAAATTAAGTAATTGATAGGCGCATAACTATATATGGTGCACGATAACACACTTTTTTTTAAATACTTCAAAAATAACTTGACAATTTCATAAGGGGGGGGGGTAGTTTTGTGAGCAATATCCACTTCTGCAAAGGATGTTGCCATGTTTACTCGTTCGTTGATTGGTCTTGCCGTAGCCACGGCTCTTATGGGCACTGCGTCTTACGCAGCAGATCCTTCTTTCAATTTCTCGAATCAGACCGGTATAGAAGAAGTTGATGCTATACCTACATACAAGCAGATCACGTCTGACGCTTCTTCTGTAACATTTAAGGAATTGGTTGGTTCAGATGGTACTCTTCCGGGGCTTGGTCTTGGGACCGTCTCAGCAACAAACAACAGTCTCCTAACGTTTGAAAAGGGGCTATTTGCAGGATCATCTGGTTATCAAAAGTCAGCCATCTCTGTGAATAGCGGCAGTACAGTTGACATCTACGGCCCGGCCGATATTTCAACCTCTGGCTCACAGGGAAACACAATTTCTTTATCTGAGGGCAGCACCTTACGTCTGATCAATGCAGAAGAGGCTTCAATTAGTTCGTCAGGCTACCAGTCCTCTGCGATCGTAGCCGACTCTAGCACTATCGAAGTAATCAACAGCAAGGTTGATTACCGTTCGAACGCGCTTGCTGGCATTAACCTGACTGATTCCACACTCAAGGTAACAGACGGCTCAACTGTTACGAGCAGCACCAACAGATCCACAGAGATTAACAACTCAGTCGTTTCTGTAGCCGAAGGAAGTACTTTGAGCACTTACCGGCTCACCGGTTCCGGCTCGGTCGAGGTTCAAGGTAACTCCACGATCACTGTTTCTCGAAACATGGAAGTGGATGGTTCTGTCAGCCTGACGGACTCCTCGCTCTCCGCTCAAACCGCGACCATTTCTAACGGCGGCCTTGAAGTTGCCGGACAATCAACTTACACGTCCGATTCTCTGAAATTGAACAACGCCGACATGAATCTGTCCGGCGAGACCGGGCAGATGGTTGATGTTGGTTCGCTTACCGGCGAAAACGTTGAGTACTACCTGGGCAACACACAAGCCGACATCACGATCGACAGCGCCAACGTGACGAATCTGACTCTTCATGCATCCGGCGACGTCAACGATGAAGTCTCTGGCGACGCAAATGAAGCGTTGTCTCAGTTCGGTATCACGGATCTTCAAAACAGCGAAAACGTTGCTCTACAAATGGACGAAGGCATGTACACCGGCGAAACAACCGGTGTAGTCGGTGCCGACGGAGTTTCGAACGTCACCACAAAGACCAACACGCTCATGCAGTCCAACTTGGAATTAGCTTCCGCCGCACCGTTGGCTTTGAACCGTATCATGCTGACTGACCTGCGCAAGCGCATGGGCGACATTCGTTCTGACGAAGGCAACTACGGCGCATGGGCTCGTTATGACGGCGGCCGGCTGTCTGGTTCCAATGGTCTGGAAAATAATTTCCACTCCATTCATATCGGCGGTGACGCCAAGCTCGGCCAATGGCGTCTGGGTGCTGGCTTCAGCTACACCAACGGCGATGTCGACTACGCTCGCGGCAATGCCGATATGGATGCCTACGGTCTTGAACTCTACGGTATGTGGCTTGGCGAAAGCGGCCAGTTTGTCGATATTGTTGCCCGCGTAAGCTCTGCCGATACGGATATGCAGGTCGATGCAAGCAAGACCGGTTCCATGGACACCATGGCTTACAGCTTGTCTGCCGAATTCGGTTGGAGATTCGCCCTGACAGAACAGTTCTACGTCGAACCGCAGATTGAAGCAGCCTACACCTACATTGACACTGATGACCTCAACATCGATTCGGCCTCCTATGAGTTCGACACTGTCAATAGCCTGACTGGCCGGGCTGGTTTTGCTGCCGGTGTTCAGTTCCCGGACAAAATCGGTGATCTTTACGTGCATGCTTCCGTTGTGCATGAGTTCTCAGGCGATGCCGAAATCACTGGCGGCAACGGTAGCAAATACAGCATTGATGGTCAGGACACCTGGTACGAATACGGTCTCGGCGCAACCTTCCATCTGACAGACTCCACCTATATGTGGGCGGACCTGCAACGCACAAGCGGTGCAGTGCTCGATGAAGATTGGCGTGCCAACGTAGGCGTGCGCTACTCCTTCTAAAACGACAGGAACCCTGTGAGGTCGCCCCGATGGGCGTCTTCACAGTGGTTTCCGCTGTCGGCGATAAGTCCTCCAGCCAACCAGTTCTATCCTTCTCAATGCTCTCTTCACGGAGAAAACGCGTGCGCTTATTGCCGTGACCGTCTCCTGCCCTTCCTCATCGCGCGCAACACGTCTCTTTTCAGGCACATATCTGAAAGCCAATCCTTTCTTATTTGTTCAAATTCCCAGCGGCAAGTGCGAAAGCTCACTGAGTTACAAAAGAGCACGTCAAGGCTAGTCGCATTGCAAAAAAACTTGACAGGCATAGGGCACATTCCGATTTGTTTGTCAAGGGTTAAGCACAGAATGAAGCTAACTCTGACGCTTAAGAACACGTCATTCTGAGCACAAAATTTCTGGGATGGCAACCGATAAGCGCACCAGGCTTTTAACCCATCAATTGATCGGCGGAATTTCTCTGCTCGTGACACGGAATCGTCACAGGCACACATCAGGATCTAACGGCCCTTTCACATCAAACGACGTGTCCATCAGGGCAGCCCACCGCCATTGACAGGCGACCAGAAACTCCAGTCTGTTCCGATCTGCCGTCCTATGTATTCGTACAGGAAACGCAAGATCATCCCTCAGCGAGATATTCCAGTTGAGAGAGCTCACCCACCGAGAGGCTCGGCGATCGGTCGACATCCAGTGTTAAAGCGGGTTACGGCATCTGCCGGGTCAAGTCAATGCACCATTAATGGGGCGCCGTGCATTTTCGGGGGTCAATTTAAAGGACGCTTGACATGATTGGTTCGTGTTTTCCATTGGCATATGCCACACGGCGTGATGACTTATGTCGAGACAGCGATTCTACGGTCGCTACCAATGCTCATCACCCAAGTCGACCAGAATTTACTACCCAATTTGGCTGATTTTTGCCACCCGATTTGGCCGTTTTTTACCACCTGATTTGGCCGCACCCAACCACTGCGCTCATTTTGTGTCACACTACGTTTAAGGGTGCCTTTTTTGATCTTCCCGTCATAGGGAGGGGTTTTTATGCCCTCTTCAAACCGTTTTCGTCACCATCGTTCAGCTCTCGCTCTGGCCGTCTGCGCTGTTTTGTGGCCTCTGTCAGTCTGCGCCTCTCCCACCGGCAACATCAATCTCGACGCCATCAACGCGACAGGCGCCTACGCTCAGGGCTTTACGGGAGCGGGCGTGCGCATCGGTATTCTCGATTCGGGCTTTGACACCACCCACATCGCCTTTGAAGGCAAAGACATCATCAAGCTTTACAGCGACCAGTATCTCGAGAAATTCGGCACCGGCGTCAACGCCACCCAACAAAGTCACGGCAGTCACGTAGCGGGCATCGCTTCAGGCAACTCCTCCGTTAACTACGGCGTAGCCAAAGACGCCTCGTTGCTTTTGCTCTACTCGACCATTCAAGGTCCGACCATGATCTATGAGGTCGCAGACCTCTACAAAAAAGCTATTGAAACCTACGACGACGTCAAGATCTACAGCAACTCCTGGGGCTGGGTGCGCGGCTTGTTCAGCTACGGTGACATTCCGGACGAAACGAAAGCCTTCAATGAGGTTTTCAACTCCGCCGTCGAACACGACAAACTCATGGTCTTTGCCGCAGGCAACCAAGGAGGACTTGCGCCGGCTGACCCGATTCTGCCGATCATGCGGGACCCTTCGAAGGCTGGCCACTTCATCAACGTCATCAATATCGAATCAGACCACCTCTTTGAAGAAGGATTCGTTCACGGCAACAGCAGCGCCATCGAAGCCTCCAACCGTGCTCTCTTTGCTTCTCTATGGTCCGTCGCCGCGCCCGGAACCAACATCGTGAGCGTTGAAGCGGGAAGCGGCAACGGCTCCATTGAGATGACCGGCACATCCATGGCCGCGCCGCATGTGGCAGGCACCCTTGCGCTCGTGCAGCAGGCATTTCCCTGGATGACCGCCTCGCAGCTGGCCGACTGCGTTCTTACCACCGCCCGCAAGCCTCAGGAAGGAGTCTACGAAGTACTTGCCCTGCATCCTGAACAAACAGGCGCGGACCCAAACCATAACAACCCGGACTATCACCTGCAGTACGGCGGCAGACTGGATTTTCGTGTCGCCTCGCCCACGTGGTCACCGGACGAAAACAAATACGTCTCCAACGTCTATAAGGAATCCGCCGCCATCGTCTTTTGGGGCAGCGCCGGCACCAAACTCGGTGACCTTAAGGCTCTCAAAGAAGAAGCCGCCGAACGGGCTGCTGCCCAGTGGCGCGAGGAAATCCTCGACGGCTACGAATGGGAACTTGACCCTGATGCCTATCTTCAGGCAGTAAACGAGGCATACGATGAATGGAAGAAATACTTCATCGAAAACTGCACCATCGTTGAATACGGAATCGGCGCGGGACTTCTGGATGCGGCTTCTGCCGTGGGCGGCATTGCCGAACTCAACATCAACCGCATGGCGCGTTGGGATGAAACTGCCGAAAAGTGGACGCTGCCGGTTCAGACAGGGCTCAACGGAAACGAACAGATTGCCTACACGCTCAATCTTGCCGGCAACGGCGTGAGCCGCTTTATCAATGACATCAACGAAGTGCGCTGGAATCCGACGCTGCACATCACCACCCAAGAAGAATTAAAGGCATACAACGAGGCAATCCAAAGCGGCCAACCTTATAAAGCTTCGAGCAATCAGACCTCTGCTCCGGATCAGGCCAATCTTCCCGTCTCACTCGTCGTTTCCGGCACGCTCGATAAAAGCAACAGCATCGTCTCAGCGGGCACTCTCGTCATGAGCGGTCACGCCTCCTACAGCGGCTCCACCGACGTGATCAACGGCGCCACACTCGTCGTTGACGGCATCATTGACAACGACGTCCAGTCCGATGCAACGGCCACCGTTGCAGGACGCGGTGTGGTCGGGTCACTGACGTCCCGCGGCACGCTATCGCCCGGAGACGATCTCAGCCCGGGCAATCGAATCGGCACGTTTCACGTCCAAGGTCAACTGAAACTGGAAGCGGGCTCATCGCTTGTGCTCGATGTCGGCGAACACACGATCGACCAAATAATCGTGGGCAATCTTTCTCAGGATCAAAATTCGTCCCTGACACTTTTGGCAAAATCCGGCCAAGAGAGCAATGCCGAGGCTCCATTGAACATCACGATTCGCACGGGGCAATACGTCGATCAAGCGATTACCCTGAGCCCGACGCTCTTTTTCCCAGGTTTGGAAACTGATGACGAAATCTTTGAGCAGGTCACAGATGCGAAGCTCTCTTGGGGCGGCGGCATTACGTTTACGTTCGACACAACTGAAGACGGCAAATTTACGATGCACCGTGTCGAAAACAGCATGCAGCTTGTCGGCAAAACCGTTTCACTCTCACAAGACACCATGCGTCGAGCTCAAAAACTGGACTCTGTGATCCAAGCCGACGGCATTCTTTCGGGAGCCGCCGCCGAATTCGTCAGCGCCGTGGATATCCTTTCCGAAAACCTGAGGGTGGGACACCCCGAAAGCGACAAACAGCTGGTGGCTGAAACCCTGGAAAACGCGTTTGCTTCAACCAAGGCGGATTCTCACCTGGCCTTCGATGCCGCCGCAATGTCTCGATCGATTCGCCTGCGTGAGGTGACAGCGCTCTCGCCGCTTACCGATCTGTATGCCACGGATGTCATTCCCGAGGCTTCGCTCGTCGTCGAACGGGCAAATATGGACGGCGCGAAATCATTTCAGAGTACCCGTACCATTCTTTCAGCCGGCGCTCGCCGCAGTTTCGGCGACTGGGCGCTGGGCTGGAAAGTCGGCGGCTATTACGACGACATCGAAATCTCCGGCCCGGACAAGGGAAACGCGCAAGGTGTTTTTGCAAGCGTTTCGGCGATGCGGGAATTCGGTGCCGGCATGCGACTCTTCGGTCAGGCACTTCTGGGCTACGGGGTTGAGGATCGCACAAGATACGTCAGCGACTTCTACGGTTCAAAGCGACTCGATACAACCACCCATGCAGTCAGTCTCGGCGCGTCCATCGGTATCGGCCGCAAATTTACCCCCGATCAGATCGCGCTCTCGTTCATGCCGTACGCTCAGCTCAGCTGGGACGGCATTCACCGAAACGATGTCCGCGAGTCCGATTCTGTCGTTGCACAAGAATATGAAGATGAACTTTTAAGCGTAGCGGCACTTGAAGCCGGCCTGGCTTTCAAGACGCGCAGCAGTGCCGCCTCCCCGACAGGCAATCTCTTTCTGGAAGGTCGCATTGCGTACCGCAATCGCTTTCACGTCAATGGCGACGAGACATACACATGGACCGGCATACGCGACGAAACCAACGTCGAATTCTTCGACAACCGTCACGCGGCGGCAGCGCAATGCAAGATTGGCTGGGTATCGTCAACCGGTCACGAGTTCGCGCTGATGCTCGACGGTGAAGCCGGGGACTCCGGAGACGAGCGCTGGGGCGCTTCGCTGCGCTGGACAAAGCACTTCTGATCGGACAGAAATTATCGGCTCACCATACGACAAGCGCCGCTTCGAAAATCCTTTAAGCGGCGCTTGATGTTTCTTTTTAAAGATCCGTATCTGAACTATTCCGACTCACCGAGCAATTTGCCGACCGTCTTGTCGATTCTCTCGGCGGTCTTGCCCCACTTCGTGAGCGTCATGCTTCCGGCCTTGTACTTGGCGGTCGATACGATGGCGCCGTTTTTATAGAGCGTCAGTTCCGCAAGGCCGAGGTAGGTCGTTGCGTCCCACGAGCGCTGCATCACGTAGCTCAAACGGTATTCCGACGTGCAGGACGCAGCATCCCGGACCACTGTCGTCTTGATGCCGCGGCGCTGGAATGCCGACTGCAGCGACGGAATGGCCTCACCGATCGTGACCTTGGGATTTTGGATGATGCAGACTTCCGTCGGCATCACTTCAAGCGGCTCGACCATCTTTCCGGTCGTCGTATTGGCGCACCCGACCATCAGCGCGCATACGGCCGAGGCCGCTGCCAGACCAACTGTTTTGTAAAGCATTTCTGCCTCCCGTTCGTTGTTGATTCTGTACGGCCACAATAGCAGATTCCGCTCGATGCCAACGAGCTCAAGGCCTTGAATCAACATGATTGGTTACCGGATAACGGAAAAAAGATAGGACATTTCGCCTGCGAACTTTCGATATTCTGAAACTAGATTATTCGGCAAACGACGAATATGTTATTCGTCAATCTACGACTCGAATTTCAGCGAGTACTTCTACTCGACAAATGTCGTAAAAATCATCTTTCTTGCCCGAGCTGTAGGTTTGAAAAACCGGTTTTGTCATCAAGGCGCCGAACTACGAAATTGAGGATCCGATCTTCCGACATTGGATCCGGCGCCGCGTTGATCTGAGAATTTGATCGGTTTCCATTCTGTGACAGAGATTTGTCTACGAGTGCCTGAACTCTTCCTCGCAAGAACCCGAGCTCAAGATATCAGAGGACTATGGTAACGATCATCCGGTATCGCTTGGCATGTTTACCTAAGGTTTCGCATCCGAACCATTACAATTCTCAGAAGAGTTTGCCGGTTGCCCGGTCGAATCTCTCTGAGAGTCATACCTCGCTCAGTTCGCTTAACGCTTCCGACGCCGGCAAAAACGTTCCGACATCTGCTTGTCCGCTCATAGTCGTTCTTGCCGGCGGTCCGAACGTCAGACACTCTCAGCCATTGCCATTCGAACGAATTTCAGCAATGACTTGGAAACGTTGATCAAGCATCGTTATCCTCGAGGTTCTAATCCGACAAGCGGATACGCAAGGCGAGCCCATACTTTGCGCGCATAGACCGACAGCATTCTGCCGGCGACAGTCGTGCCGGATTTCGCTTCTTGCAATTCCGCGCCATTCTGGCAAAATGCCGACCTTCAAACGGATTTCTCAGTGTTTACCGTGGTCTTCGGACCGATCAAACCTGAACTACAAACCAACCCGACGCGGGCGTTTGCCTGCGTGAATGCAAGTTTCGAGTGTCTCCCTCAACGGAGCTCTCAGCTTGTCTTTGGTGGGTTTTCGCTCGCTCCCTTTGATGGATTTTCAAAAAGGCGAAAACCACTATGCCAATGACATTCACAACTTGCATTTCGGCTCAAGACTTCGGACTTGCGTCCGAGACAATGATCCCGGGGTTTCAGGCTTCGCAGCTTTCCTGTGCTGCGCCCGCCCAAATCGTTCGGGTCGATCCCTGCCACGTGTTCGATGAATCCTTTCTGCAGGATCTCGTGCTGTGGTGGACCTGGCCCGACACCCGTATCCCGCTCTACATCGCGGGGCCCACGGGCTGCGGCAAAACGACCTCCGTTCTTCAGTTTCTCGCACGCGTCCATGTACCGGTCATTTCCCTGACCTGTTCCCGACGCTTCGTGAAGGACGACCTTGTCGGCCGCTGGGGCGCGCACGAAGGAGGCTTCGCATGGATCGACGGACCGGCCACCATTGCGTGGAAAACCGGAGCCGTACTGCTCATCAACGAGTTTTCGCTCGCTCCCCCGGAAGTCTGGGTGGGCGCCAACGACATCTTCGAAGGGCAGTCAATCACGATCGAGAAGACTGGTTTGAGCATTCCCAGACACGTCAACACCCGGGTCATTGTCACCGACAACTGCCGTTGCGGTACGCTGCCCGAGTCGGCATACAGTTCTCGCAACCAACAGGACGCCAGCACGTGCGACCGCTTCTGGCATATGGCAGCCGATTGGCCCAAACCCGAAGTGGAAGCCCGCATCGTCCTATACCGTTGTGAGCGCATCGCTCAGGGCGCTCTGTCAAGCGAAACGCTTTCCGAGCTTGCCCGATGCGCCGCACGATTTGCACAAGCCTCGCGCACGAACCCTGCCTTGGAAGCGGATTTCGTGAGCGAAGACGTGCCTGCGGCATTGAGTACACGCGTTGTGATTCGCCTGTGCGAAATACTGACGCAACTGCTTGCGGATTCCTGCAACCCCGAGCAGTCTCTGTCGCGAGCCGTCCGGCTTGCCATCGGCAGTGCACTCAACGACCGCGCGTGTCTGACGCTCTTGGAAATGGCGGCATTTCACTTCGCCCCGTTGCTTGAGACGCTTCACTCTTCGACGGCAGCGAACCGAAGACGTCGTAACGTACGTCCGAAAATCGGTTAACGCCGCTCGCTCTTGCCGCGCGCCCTTTGAATCCCGAAGGACGCCCCCTTCTCATCCGTTCCGACCCCGTTTTCCGTCCATCCTGCTCAAGACGCAGAGGCTCTCCGCAATGCTTGTCCGCAGGCGTTGTCGAATCAGCCCCTGAGGTTCTTTGCGTGTGCGATCGACGGCAACGGGGTCTTTTCTTATGGAAAAAACACCCGATATGCCCGACGATCCCCGCCCCGAACCCGTTGCGATGACCGACGACGAAATCGCGAAACTGGCCCCTCTGAAAGGAGAGGAAAGTTTCTCGGTACGGTTTGCCGTCAACGTCGACCTTGAGCCGAACTGTAAAGGCCCCGTGCCTTTCTTGGGCCCGCACTTTTGCGAGCTCACCCGAAAGCAGTTTCGAGACCTCTACGGGAAAAGCCTTCTTTGCAGGACAGACCGAATTGAAAACATCGACGCCGGCTACGGCCCGCTGCCCGAGCTTCCCCAAAAAGCTCCGAAAAAGGCAACGCCGCTGCGGCGCACGTTCCGTCGCCGTCCGTTGAAGCGTCAGCGTTTCAACGAAAAAGAAAGCCGTCAGATGCGTCTGCTCGATTAGTCAAGCATCCATGACTTTGAGAGCTCGCAACTGAACCTTAAACTTCTGCGGTTTGTTTCCCTTCGCTTTCTCTCTTTTTCCCGGCATCTTCGGCTTAGCCGACGGTTGTCCGGGAAAAAGGGAGTGCCGGGATTTTCCTTACCCTTTCTTATCCCCACTACCCCGACGATTCCCGCCCTTGAGTCACACCGAGTTTGACACTCTCGCCGAACGCCTTCTTGAGAGGCTCTGTTTGTGCGCCAGCCTGCGTCAACGCTACGCGACGATTCTGTCCGAATCGCTCGCGACCTTTTCGCCCGACATTAAATCTCAGGCGCAACAACGACTTCTGTCGTTTTTGCAGGCTACCTTCACCGGCAACATCCGGCACAACCCCAAACTCACCGAGGCGCTTTTTGAGGTCGCCCTGATGCTCACGGGCCTCATTGCCAAACGCGACGCCCGATTTTCCGATGAATGCCGCAGGCTTCTGGCCGCCTTTTTCGAAGAACCCCAAAGAAAGGATCCCGTCTCCGGTGACAAACCAACGGCCTTTCAAAACGCCCTTCTGCTCCTGGCGGGCTTTCTTGTGACATTTCCGAATTCAAATTCAGGGATATCGTCCGCGTTCAATAAAGTGCTCTTTGCTCGGCACCTCTTCTTTGCGTCGATGGCAACTGCCGCCCCGGGCATACTGACGCGCACCATGGTCGCAATGCGTACGCAATCGAGCTCGAATCCGCCCCTGCGGCTCTTCATGACGCCCGACGCTTTTACCGAGCTTTTCACACAACGACTACGCAGCGAGATTCCTGCACTTTTCAAAGCCGTCTCCGCACATTTCTCAAACGTCACGGACCAACCGTCGCTCTGTGCATTTCTCACTCAGGCAAAGCTCGTTGTCTCATCCTTTCGCGCCCATTGCTGGGAAAACGACGGCAGACAACACCTCGTCACCCTCTGGGAAATTCATCCTGAGGCGGCAAAACGCCTTTTAGCTTTGATTTCACCCGAATCGAAACGAGCACTTGCAACCGCCGCCTACGACTTTCTGCAACTCGAGATTGATTTTGACAACGACTCGAGAGATCGTGGCACCCGAGGCAACGTGGCAAAACGAGCCCGTCGGACCGTGCCCGATTCGATCTGTCACCCGGTCATGAATGGGGCCGTTGCCGGCCTCGGACTGTCTTCCTGGGCATCGGGGGTATTTGCAAAGGGTTTGCGCAAAGTCGACGAAGCTCTGCGTCTGAACGTCGCTTCGCGCAAATTTTTTGGCGTGGGACTCGATTCCCGCATGGAAAAGAGCATTGAGGCCAAGGCGGAAGCGCCAAGCGTCTCAGCGTTGATCGGCGCCGAAAACTTGCCGCAGACAGAAGACCAAATCAAGGAACACATCACTCACGCCTTGATGCGGTACGCCTCCGAACACAAAGCTGCCATACGAACTGCCGCAAACCGCACGGCACAAGGTTCGAGCGCCGCCCGATCGCAGCTGCCCGCGCTTCCCGCCGGCCTATTCGTGCCGTCGCGATTCTTCACCGGTCCGATTTCACTCTGGATCTCGCCGCTGCAAGCCTTGGGACTAGCCGTGTCCTGTACGCGAGAAGTGTCTGAGGCAGCCGACAACGAATCGGAATCACAAACCGAAACCATGATCGCGCTGTACCGTCATTCGCCGGGCAATCCCTTGCCCGAAACCGGCGTTCTGTTTCCCTTTTTCGAGTCCGTTTCGGCAGCGATCTGGTGGGTGGAGCACATGACGGAGTTTCACAGCACGAAGCTCTCGAACGTCACGCGAAAGGATTTATTGAAACAGTTTCTCTTTACCGACGCCATGGCGCGACTTTTAAGGCTCTTTATCCGAGAAAGCCGAGAAGCAGACCAAGAGATCGGCAATCGCATGCTCGCGCAAAGCGCAGCTCTCACTCAAAACCAAACCGGAGAACGCACAAAACGCGAGTTGCAGAAATTTGTCAAGCCAAAGCTTCTTCGCAAACTCTGCTCGGCCTCAATTGCCGAAGTCGCGCACGGCTATCTGACGCATGAACTTCGCCGCAAAGGCGAAACCGACGTCTCCACCGGTCTTGAAATCGTGCTTGATATCCAGAAGCGGCAACTTGCCGCCGCCCGCAGCAAGCGCATGAAGCGCGTTGTCGCCCGACCTGATTCCTGATCTTCTTGTTTCATTTATGGCACTTTTGACAATCTTCTCCCGCCGTCGACGTTCCGTCTTTACGGCCGGTACCGATTCTGTGCGCGCCGACACCTGGCGCCCCGCAACCGAATTCAAGCCCGCTCTTGCCTGGAGCGTGACCGCTTCCGTCGCCGGTGTCTGTGCCGCCGCCGGATTGGCTCCGGCTTTTGCCGCCTCCCTTGTCGGACTCGTCTCTGCCTTCATGGCAGGCATCCGTCTGAAATCCGGCTTGGTCGTTCTCAAGGACCGAGCAGCGCTTGCGGGCAGTGCTTTGGAATTCGTTTCATGCCGCATCTTTGCCCGACGTCTTCTTCGCGCACGCCGCGAAATGGCCCGCAAGGGCGACACCGAAACCTTTGCGCCCGTGTGGTTCGGCCGCGGTTTTGACTGGGGCCCCGAGCACGCGCAAAAGCTCTATGAGCTCTCCAAAATTGACGTCGAGCGGCTGATTCCGCACCGCAATATCTGTCGGCGTCTGACCGGCACTGCCCCTAAGGATCCCCGTACGGTAGGGCTCGCTGCCATTGACGGCTTGGAGAGCAGAAAGAAGGACATCTGGGTCTCGGAAAAGACATTGGAAGGCGGCACGCTCATTGTGGGAACGACCCAGGCGGGCAAAGGCGTGCTTCTTACGAGTCTCGTCACTCAGGCGATTCTGCGCGGCGAAGCGGTGATCGTGATCGACCCCAAGATGAGCTCCCGACTCAAAAACGCCGTAACGGCTGCTGCAAAGCTCGCCAACCGCAGCGATCCCCTTTTCTTTCATCCGAACGACCGCGAGGGGATCCGTATCAATCCGCTCACGCACTTTGAGAGGCCGAGTGAAATCGCCAGCCGCCTCACCGCCGTGATGGCCGACTCCGGCCCCTTTACGTCCTTTGCATGGTCTGCGGTGAATGTCGTCGTAAATCTCCTCGTTCACGTCGGCCGCACGCCCTCGATTGCCGGCATCGAATCGGTGCTTACGGGCGACTTCGAGGATCTGCTTTTGGAAGCGGTGGAGCTCGACTGCGGGCCGGATCTGTTTGATACGCTCGTCTCCGAAGTCAAGCTCAAGGGAAAAAAGGGCCGCGACGGCGTGCTTGTGCTCTTGGATAAAGCTCGAGACAGAGAGGCACTCTCGGAGGCCACGCTCAAAGGTGCCGCCACCTACGCTCACGACCCGGTGCATTTTTCCAAAATTACGGCGAGCCTCATGCCCGTTCTGGCAATGCTCACTTCGGGAGCTCTGCGACAAACGCTTTCGCCCGCAGACGACGACGCAGAAGCAATGAGCTTGTCGGAGATCATCGCCCAGCGAAAGATTCTCTACGTGTGCCTCAATTCGCTTCCCGATCCGACGGTCGCGGGCGCCATCGGCTCCCTTCTTCTTGCCGACCTCGCCTCCTGCGCGGGCGAACGTTACAACGACACCTCGATTGCCCGCACCACGGTCAGTCTCTTCGTCGATGAATGCTCCAACGTCATCAACCGCTCCCTCATCGAAATCCTCAACAAGGGCGCCGAATCAGGCCTGCGCACCACCTGTGCCATGCAGACGGTGGCCGACCTTGCCGCCCGCTTGGGTTCCACCGACGAAGCTCGAATGGCGCTCGGCAACTTCAACAGCCTCGTGAGTCTGCGCACCAAGGATCGCCTCACGCAGGAATTCGTGGCCGAAACGTTCGGGCGCACCTACATCGCCAACACCGCCGCCACGCTCACAAGCGCTTCGGATACGGCGCACCCCGGACACTTCACCGCAGGCGCCTCTCGTCAGATCACGGCTTCGCGCGAAGAAATCATCCCCTGCGACGTGCTCGGCAAACTCCCCAACTGCGAGTTTTTCGCGTCTCTTGCGGGCGGCCGTCTTGTGAAGGGCCGCACGCCGATTCTGATTGCCGACGAAGACTTGGTCTCCGGCTAAAGCCTGTCGTCCTTTGAAAGGAATTTCCATGACCACAAAGCCTTTGAGATCCCTCGCCTCCGGCGGCCTGTTTCTGATCATTGCCCTGTGGCTTGCCGTCTTTTGTTTTGCCTCGGGCTCAACCGTTCAAGCCGTTTTTGAGCACGAAAGTGCAGCGTGCGAAGCATCCTGCCGGGCGCATATTGCCCCTAAACTCAGGTTGATTGACGGCAGTTTCGATGAACTGCGAAACACAATCTACCGGGAGATTGTCTCCCTGCCAGCTGCTGATGAATCTCTCTCAGAACTTGACGCCGCTCTTCGCAACGGGCTCTGGCAGACGGCATTAAATCGCCTTGCGGCTATCCAAGGACTCCTGCGTCTCGTTTGCTTGCGTCTGGAAGTTTTCAAATACACGTTCGGACTCATCTTGCTTTTAGCCGTCGCCACCGTCATTGACGCTTTGAGTCTGCGAGCCATTGCGCACCACACGTTTGAGACTTCGCGACCGGCAGTGAGCTTTACCTCGGCAATTGGCTTTTTAGGGGCTTTGATTGCGGGCTCGGCTTTGGTGCTGATGCCTTTTGCGGGAGCGGCAGTAGCAGGGCTCACCGTAATTGCAGTCGGTTGTGTGGGGCTTCACGCTTGGGTGAGGTATTTCCATCGTTTGTGACGATGCCGTTTTGTAAAGCCGCAGTTTGTTGTCGTATTCACGAACTGGAGGCAACTTTTCTACATTGTGCTAAGGGTGCAGATTCGCATGCAGTAGCTTCTCGTACTAGCAGAATCAACAAGCAAATTACGTAAGGTTATAGTATTTAATGTAATTATGTTGATTTCAATAATTTGGCGTAACTGTTCTGAGTAACTCTATGTCCGCACCTATTTTCCAACGTCCTGATCTAGCGCTTGCATTGAGCAACCGTTTGCTGCACCCTGATGCGTTGCAACTCACGTCACGGGACGGTCTTTTTCTCACCGGCGTTCGCCGTATTGGCAAAACCACATTTATCCGCAGAGACCTGATACCACAGCTCGAAAAGGAAAACGCGTTGGTCATCTACGTAGACCTTTCGGACAATCGAGAGCGAATCTATGCTTCCGAAGCGGTGCTTTCCAAAGTGCGAGAATCGCTGGCAGACTTGTCCCGATTGTCTTTCCTCAAAGCTAAGCCATCGGCCGTCTCTTTGCAGTTCGATGCGAAACAGGTCGGCACTCCCACAGGCGTCTCGCTTGCGCAGGCATTCTCGGAAATCATTGCCACCTACGATGTCAATGTCGTACTCATCATTGACGAAATCCAGGAACTGCTCAGAAGCGAAGCCGGACTTAATCAGCTCGCAGCATTAAAAGCCGCCCGTGACGCCGTCAACCTGCGCCCGAACAATCCCAACGACACCTATTTCCTGCTCGTTGGCATCGGTTCGCAACACTCGTTGATCAAGTCCATGGTCTTCGGTTCCTCTCAGGCCTTCTACGGAAGCGATCATCTGGTCTTTCCGCTATTGAGCGATGAATACCTCATATGGCAAGCCGGCCAAATGAAGGACAAAACCAAAGTGCCTTCAGCAGAAGCTTTACGCAGGGGTTTTGCCATCCTGGGCGGCCGACCGACAATGTTCCGCCGGCTTTTGGAGCAGATGCAGACCTATCCCGGCAGTGAAATCGATCCGGTTTTCGTCGCACTGTGCCGCAACCAGGCAAGGTCTGACGCCAATGTTCTTTTGGAGCCGATTCGCAACTCCGAACTGATCACGCGTCTACTTTTCACTGAAATCGCCAAAACCGGACCAAGAGGATGCAGCAACCTTTTTTCTTCGGCATTTCGGGCACAGCTCACTAAGTCTGCCGGTCTCGATCGCACCATCAGCGCCTCTTCAATCCAAGGCAAATTGGGTACCATGCAGAAAAACGACTGGATTTATCCGGTAAGTTATGGTTGCTATGCCGCTTCAGACCCGCAAGCTGCCAGCATATGGTTGTCCGAAGAAGAGTCTGACTAACGGACCAGCATCGCGGCTCGCTTCCTTCAATTCTCAAAGCGAGCAGCGAGCTCTACCGCCTTTTGCAACCGAACGGACGAAAATGCCGGCGCATAGTCTCTCAGATCTGATGCATTCATTCTCACAGTCGGTTTGACCGCCAGACTCTTCCAGTTCCGGACTGCACCGATTACGCGCTTGAAGATTTCAACTCCTTCCTCATCCGTCAGGTCAAAAGCCGCCAGATTGTCCCAAATCTGCCGCACATCCTCTATCTCTCCTTCTGCCAGCGACAGATAGTTCTTTGACACATACGGCGCTTCGGGTCGACTCAAAGGCACGGGATTGATGTCGAAAGCCGGCGACAACACCCAAACTCCGTTGTTGCGCATCAACAGTCCCGTATTGCGTCCGTGGTCGTCGGTGTTGTTGATCAGATAGTTCAGAAGCAGTCGACCGACGATTTCCTTAGCAGTCGTTTTGTCCAGACTGTCTGCCTGAAGATACAGACGTTCGTTCAGTTCCGTGTAGCACGGCGGTGGGTAACCGTCTTCCGTGCTCTGCAGAAACGTGGCCATTGACCAATACGGAATACGGCGACCTGTCGACGTACGATCAAAGCGGTCAATAACCGCCACGTTGACGTCATCGATTGTCACAACTTTGCCGGTGGCGGCATTGAGTCCTGCAGCACGCGCAAGTTCGAGTCCAAGAATCTCGCCTTTGACGACGCTTCTTTCGTCATTGACACTCGCAAACTTTCCGATGGCAAGACGTCCGTTTTCGTTGAGAACAGTGCATTTGGGGCGTGCACCGCCCAGGGAAGTACCTTTTCCTTCGAGATAATCCAGATCGGCGTCCGTTTCCTCATCCATCTCGAATCGTCTGGAAGATCGAGCAATTTTGCCAAGTTCAATTACCGGCGACGTACGACGCTTACCTTCCTCCACATCATCAGGCTGATGTCCTTCGAGCGCAAAACGAATCGCTCCGACACGGCTAAAGTCGTCTACGGCCAAAAGGAAATCGACTTCAGAGAGTTCGCGATTAAGACCGGCTTTTCGAAACGATCGCTTAATAAGGCGCCGTCCCCAACTGTCAGGTTCGGTATCTGCAAATGCAAACGGAAAAGGGCTTCGCCGATCCGTGTCATTTAGGTAGAACCATTGAAGCGAAAGTGTCAACTCAGGAGAGATGGCAAAAGCACTTCTCTCTGACACCCAAGAATCGGAGTAACAAAACTGCGAGGCCCCGGGACGCACCGGATCATAGGCAAGTGTCCCGATGCGATCTCTTCGCTCACCGATAAATACCGAAAGTCGCTGTTGCATTTCAGAACCCTTCAAATTCTTCAGGCTTACGACGGACACGTTTAGGAAGTAAATCCTCCATCATGGCTGCGCCCACCCGGTCTTCCAGCGGAGACAACACGCTGTCAAACGACTCAAGCCGATCAAGAATCATCAGAACTCGACACACTGTGGCAAACGCCACCGTTCCGTCGCCTTTTTCTATACGCTGATAGGTCGCAATCGACGTACACGCCTTCTCGGCCATGTCCATCTGCGTGAGACCTCGTTTGCGCCGAGCAAGAGAAATATATTCGCCGATGCGGGTACAAAAGGTGTCAACGGACTTGAAGTAAACACGCTCTCGTTGTTTTCGCGCCGTTGCTGTGGATGGCTGCTTCATTTTAGACCTTATATACAATGTTCTAACGCGAATTTTACCGCTTAAAAGCAGTCTTAGCTCTCTATCCGTCCTGACTTTCGCCCTGAATTCCTCCCAGTTCCTTGCGGCGGAGCTTTTTCAAGGAATTTTGGTTTTGCATCGGATACTTTGATCGTCTTTCAACATTAAATATGATGTTTTTTAGGCGTTTAAGCTTTGTTTGTAATGTTTTAATTGACGACATCTTGGAGTTCAACCAAAATCCTGATGCCACATGTAGAAAATTCCGTCTTCATCGGACGCCGACACAACGATATGTCAGAAGACAATCATCTTCGTAGAATCGACAAAAACTATTCTGCAGCCTGATCCGCAGACAACTTCAGTCCAAAAAGGATCTGCCGTTGCATCACCAGGGCGTCGCGGCACGCAAAGAAGACGCATCCCTGTCCGGGACTGCGAACTTCCCTGAGCACATGTCCTTCGCCTGGATCAATGATCTCACCCAACAGATCGTCTTTGCGGACAAGGTCTCCCGGCTTCACCAAACATCTGAAAATGCCGGCGGCCGTAGCATGGGCGTTCACAATGTCATCATCGCGCAGTTGCTCAGAAGAAACGCCCTTTTGCACTTGGCAGGACAGAACACCCCGCCGAACCAAAAAGCGCAACACCGCGTTGACTGCAATTTCGGCCGACACAACATCAATGCGATCCGTTTCACTCGTGAAAATCGTATAAGCCCGGGTATCCCATATCTGCCAGTTGAAATTGAGTGTCGTCGTATCGATCGGAAGCGGTTCGCGCACGAAAACGTAAGGAAGCCCGAAGTCACATGCTGTCTGCGCATCACTCCAGTCGGTGCTCATCATTCGCACGTGCGGCACAAAATCGCCTCGTATATAAAAGGAAGCGAACTGAATGCCCCATTTCCACCCGATCAGATGCTGAAACAAACCGGAGGCAATGCGCTGCGTCGTCTCGCCCTTGTCATAGCCGGGAAACATGCGATTGACGTCGGTGTCGTCCATCGCCCAGAAACGCTTTCCGATGTTCACGGAAGACGGGTTGACGCAGGGAATGACTTCGACGGCGTGCCCGGCTGTCAACAAGCCTTCTTTCTCAAGCATCTTGAGCCGACGTACCAGCTGAGAGCAGATGTAGAGCTGCTGAATTTCGTTGCCTCTCATGGCCCCCACAATCGCAGCCGATTTTTCACCTTTGCCGAAGCGATACCCCGTAATAACCATCGGCTCGCGGTAAAGCGACGGCATCTCAAAAATCCTGATGCGCCTCATTTGGCCGCTCCTTTTTTGTCTTTTCCAGATTCGCTGACGGCCAAAACGCGAGCGACGAGTGAACCGGGATTGACGACCGGATACTCGCGAAGCGTAAAAACCAGTCCGTTGCAGGGACTCTTCACATCCTGGAGAACCGTGCCGTCAATCGGATCAGTGATCAGTCCCAACGAATCGCCTTCGTGGAGATTCATCCAGTGCCGCACCTTCGGTATGAAAACGCCGGGATAGTCCGCATTGATAAATTTCACCCGACCGTCGGTTGAAACAATCGGCTCCGCCACCTCCTGGACGGGGCCTGACCAAATACCCAGACGCTTCATCAAGCGCAACAGACCGACAGTGATTCTCTCGCCATACTCCTGCGTAATGCGCATTCCGACGCCGGCCTCAATCACCAGACAAGGCACTCCGATTCTGTTGAGCGACCAGGCAAGCGTACTTTCCAAAACGGTGGCCGCCGCATGAACCCAGATGAAATCGCAGTTGAGTTCCTTAGCCAGGGGCACCAGTTTTTCGGCCGTGTTGATGTTGACACGAACCTGAGGAATCTCCCGCAGAAAGATATTCGACGCATGAATGTCAACGGCGCAGGCGGCCCCCTTCATGTCGGAAATGATCTTGGCTGCAATCACCTCTTCCGTGGTGCCTTTTGCGTCTCCCGGGAAAATGCGGTTCATATCCAGATCAAAACGCGGAATACCCCGCGTGATCGAATCAATGCCCAAAGGATTGACAGCAGGATAAATGTCGACAATACCGCTCACGAACTGAGGATTTTCAGCCAATATCCGGTTTAATCGAAAACACACATATTGACCTTCCAACTCGTCTCCGTGCGTGCCCGTCACCACGCAGATACGGGGCAATTGACGGCTTTCGGCCTCTTTTTCTGAAAGTCCGGCCGGCAGAATGCGGTTTTTGCGAATCACCGCCTTTTCGGCTACCGGCAGACGAATCGATACGACGTTTTTGATCATGTTATATGTTATTCGACAACTTCAACCACGGCAGACGATTGAACAGACTGCCGGGCACTTCCCAAGAAAATGCCTCGCTCAAGAGCTGCGTCTTCAAAATCGCACCCTCTGGCTAAAGCAATATAAGCTCCCTGAGCCAAACAGTCATGCGTCGGATCGAGCGCCGTCCACCTGTTGTTGACCCATGCCTGCACCCAGGCATGTGTGGCGCCTTCGCCTGCCATCAATCCGGCAACATATAAGGAAGGAACTGAAGCAAGTCTGAGAAGTGAAAGCAAGACGTGCGAATAATCCTGACAAACTCCCTTTCCGCATGACAGCGCCTGCTCAGCCGTTGTGCCGACATTCGTGACTCCCGGCATATAGACAAGGCTCGCGTGAGCCGCATGCATCAGAAGAAGGGCATCAGCCTTCACGTCTCCGGTCAAAGTCCCTTTGATACGCTCCCAAAGATTGACAATGCTCGGACCCGGCGTTGTGAGCCGCGTCGGATAGACAAAGTAAGGGGCTGCGGGATAGTCGCTTCGATTGTCGTCAAGGCAGGTTCGGACAATGCCCGAAGATTCAAAAAACAACTCGTCGTGGGGTTCGTCCATGCGTCCGGTCAGAGTCAAATTGCCGCAAACGGAATCAAAAACCGAAGCCGGAGGCTGAGGCAGACTCGTCGTAAGATGCGTTTCCAGGACTCTTTGTCCGGGCGTATCCGAGGGAAACGCCCTAATATGAAACACGTGTCCGGAAACGGGGGCAGAAAACCGATACGCCGTGGTAAAGGTGAAACGGCACTTCAAGGCAAAACTCTACTGACTCAGTGCAAAGCGTTGATAAGGTGCAACAGGTGTGCTCGGTTGCTTTCGAGCGCCGGCTCTTTCATGCTGCGCAGTTCCTGCAGAATCTCACGATTGAGGAGCGGCTCAACACGTCTCGTATGGGAAAGCATGCGGATGAGAAGTTCATCGATGGCGTATTCCTGACAATTGAGTCGGATCATCAGATCCAATCGTTCGGAATACTTCCCGACTTTCAAAAGGTCGCGTCGCTCGACATCGACAACGCGATCGTCTACCGATCCCCAAAACGCAAGCAACAGATCGCTCACGCGCTGCGTTTCCAGAAAAGCGGACTCGGCGATGCTGCCCTGTTCCAACCGATCCAGGGCCAACTGAATGAAGGCCATCGTTTCGGTGGTGATGAAGTTTCTCAGTACGATGGCGTTGTCATAAGCCCGTGAAAGATTGGAATAAATCGAATCCGGATTGGTCGCATCAAACAAGTATTTGACTTCAAAATCGGCGGCATCCCGATAGATATCCGACGGAATCGACAAGCGCTTGCAAAACGCCACGTAGTCCTCTCCGTCCTGATCAATCATTCGATCAAGCGATTGATTGAAAATGCGAACCGTTGAAAACACGCGCTCCACATACCGCCCAAGCCAATACAGGCGGTCGGCCTGCTCGGCAGAAATGGCTATCAGCATCGGTTTCGAAGTCATCTGCATCCTCACTTTATCCTGTCCCTTGATTTCCGCCCGATTTCATGAGGCCTTAACCCATGTGTCCTTAAAACCTCCGCCTTGGGAGGAATTCACGACAAAACTGTCGGCAACGCGGGAAAAACGCGTCAGTCCGCTCGGCCAAACTTCAACCGAATCCTTCCCGGTCAGCACGAAGGCACGCAGGTCCGCTTTTCGATAGACCGTTTCGTCGCCGTCCATCACCGGCAAATCAACAAAATCGATCACTTCCTGCACGATGAAGCGCCGCGGCTCTTTGCGTATGCGATCACGCCAGTCCGCAAGCGTTTTGCTGTCCATATCGCGTCCGAAGACAACACCGTAACCTCCGGCTTCCGCCACGTCCTTAATGACGAGCTTTTCAATGTTGGAGAGCACGTACTCACGATCTTTTTCAAAGAATGGCAGATAAGTGGGCGCATTTTTCAGAATCGCTTTTTCACCCAAATAGTATTCGACCATTTTGGGAACAAAGTAATAAATGCCTTTATCGTCGGCCACGCCGTTGCCGGGCGCATTGATGATCGCCACATTGCCCGATCGGTAGGCATCCATGATGCCCGGCACTCCGATGAGACTTTCAGGCAGGAACGTAAGCGGATCAAGATACTCGTCGGAAATGCGACGATACACCGCTCCCACACGAACCTTGCCCTGTGCGCAATCTCGATAGTAGAGGCAGTTGTCCTCCACAAAAAGATCGTCGTTGACAGCCAATGCAAAGCCGGTCTTTTCCGACAGATAACTGTGCTCGAAAAAGGCGGCGTTATAGCGTCCCGGCGTCATGACGACGCAGATGCCGTCGCAAGCCACGCTCTGCATCATGCGAGAGAGCATCTCGGGATATCGGCGGTTGTCGATGATGTTTGCCGTTCTGAAGGTCTGAGGTGAAGCGCGTCGGCAAATCTCGCGAGCAATCAGCGGATAGGATGCTCCGGACGGAATTCTTAGATTGTCTTCCAGAACGTACCAGCTCTTATCTCGAGCCTGGACCAAATCGATGCCGGCAATGTGCGTGTAGACGCCTCCCGGAGGCATAACGCCGTCGCATGCTTTTAAAAAGCCCGGGGAAGAAAACACGAATTCGGGAGGAATTACCCCGTCCGTGATGATTCTCTTTTTTCCGTAGATGTCCAGCAAGAACGCGTTGAGCGCTCGAACACGTTGAGCTAAACCGGCTGAAAGTTCCTTCCACTCGTCGGCTTCAATGGTTCTGGCAATCGGATCAAAAGGAAAGATCTGCTCGTGAAAACTGCCGTTTTTGTAAAGCCCGAATTTAACGCCGTAACGCGTGAGCATTTCATTGATGGAGGCACTGTTTCGAACGAGAGAATCCATGGCGAACTTTCCTGCGGCGAAAAACGACACAAACTCCTTGGATTATCACTCACCGGACAGACAAACCCGGCGTTGTTCAAACCTAATCCGCACAAATCTTGGCCGATATCAGATTAAGTAGGCACATTGCTTTAGTAGAAAACGACAGCCGTCTTCCTCTCTTACGGAAAAACCAAGTCCGCCAAATGTCTGCCGTCCACGCCGCCCTGCAGCAGTCCCTCCGGACAATAGTGGCAATAGCAGACAACCGTCGGCGTCGTGAACTGCGAACAGTATCGCCGCACGAATCGCTCTTGGTATTTCGTGAGTTCGGTACGCAACGATGCATACGGAAATTCCGTCTGCATGTCTTCGAGGAATTCCTCTCGCGTGCCTTTGCGAAACTTCATGTTTAATAAGCGAACCAGACCAAGCGACGTGTGACGAAGTTCCGAATAGCGTTCACGACATCAGAAACACAGACACTCTTCGATTGTTAGCGATCGATTCAGAATACTCTCATGCCTAAAATTTAAGCACGCCGATAACCCTCTGATTTTTCTAGCCTTCTCAGGTTATACACAGCTGTTGTCCACACATCTGTGTAAAACCTGACAAAGCTAACGACTCGGCTTTTTAACGACGCTACCAGAGCAACATCTCCGGCTTGAGCAAAAAATCCAAAAAACCGATGTAGAAAATGCCCTCTTCATCGTATGTCGGCCCAATCGGGCGACCGAGCACGATCATTATTTTTGAATCCATCACGAATGGCCATCAGCGCCGCCTTTTGTGCCCACACTCCAACCTCACCCGACGAGTCATCGGCCACCTGTACGTAGATTCTGCGACTGAGCCGATTGGTCACGAAGCTGACCTCAAGCTGCTCGGCGAGACTCCTTCCGTTTCGTACTTTTCGCTTCAGCACGCTGCCGAGCTCAACCTCGTAACCTCGCACCCTCAGATCTGTGACTTCACCGGCGAGCCAAACCGCCTTTTCGCTTGATGTCGTACCGGCGCGCCGCCCTGATCAGAAACGCATCCTCCAAATATTTCAGATAGCAACCAACGGTATTGACCGTCACACTCGCGCCGTTTGTGGATTGCTTAGCGACCCGTGTTGAATTGAGGAATTGTCACGCGCAAGAGGCTATGACACGGATGAGCGCCTCAAGTTCACTCGTCTTGCCAACGTCATAGTAACCAGCCACGTCCGCCACACACGTGTCCTTGAGAAAGCTCGTGAGCCGGGACCTCTTCTCTTCTTCCGACTCCAAGGCGACCACCGCCGGCATTCCGCCGTAGCGGGAATATTGCGCCCACGCCTTGTGAAGACCACCGTCAAAGCCGGACATAAATTCGGCAAACGACAGCGGAAAAACGTGCACCGCGTCACCTCTACCTCGAAACACCGTCGACACATCCGTCGCGAAGCCCGAAGCGTGACTCACGGTGACGTACACGTCCAGACGATCCTCATGGTTGAGAGAATTGAGAACTTGAGCTGCGTCGGAAAGATATTCGACATCGTCAAGCAAAAGGTAGCAACGACCGGTCCCGGAAAGCCTCTTTTTGAAATCGGCAAAAAAGACGTCGGGACTGCACATTGAACGGTCTGATGAACGAGGAAATTCGTAGACGCAAATGTGGTCAGAAGCGACACCGCTTTTAATCAGATGGTCCCGGAAAAGTTTCCGAAGCAGATACGACTTGCGCAACCATGAATGCCCGTGAGAATCTTCACCAATCCGTTGTGCTTTCGTTCAATCAAACGATCCAAATACGTCTTTCGGGAGAATTCCATAAAGGCCTCTTTTAAGGATTTGGAGTCATTTTGCTCTTAATCGGCAATTCAGAGGCATTCCATCCCACCTTCCTGCGCTCGACTGCATCTTAACCATGCACCAATTTGATGCATCACAACTGCCTATAGCGCACCCAAACGGTGCTTTTCGCTACCGTTTCGCCCCGTCTTAAGCTTTGTCGTTTCTCTAGTTCCTTCGACCTAATCATCGGGCAATTCAAGACAAAACTAATCATTACCGATTAGCTTTCTTAGTCACTAAACCTTAACGATTTAAGAAAAGAGCGAGGGTTCTCCCTATTGTGTCCAAAACTGGCACGCTCCTTGCAACAGTTAAAGACAAAAGGCGCGCACTCATTCACGCGCACCGAGAACGATCACACACTCAAATAGGAGCCTGATATGAAGCACACTTCCCGCTTTGCCCTCGCAGCCGTCGCCGCCGCTGTTCTCGCCATGAACGCAGCCACCGCCGCGGAGCTCACCGGAACGCTCAAGAAGATTCAGGAAACCGGCTCGATCACGCTCGGCTATCGTGAAAGCTCCGTGCCGTTTTCCTACCTCGGCGCCGACGGCAAGCCCGTTGGCTACGCCTTTGAGGTCTGCCGCAAGGTTGCCGAATCCGCTCAGAAGGAACTCGGCCTGGCCAAGCTTGATGTGAAGTATCAGGCCGTGACTTCGGCCAACCGCATTCCGCTCATCCAGAACGGTACGGTTGACATCGAATGCGGCTCGACCACCAACTCTCTGGTTCGTCAGCGCGAAGCGGCCTTCTCCGTGAGCTACTTCGGCATCCAGGTTTCGGCCGCCGTCTGGAAGAGCAGCGGCATCAACACAATGAAGGACTTGAACGGCAAGACGATTGCCGTGACGTCCGGCACGACTTCCGTGGCACTCATGAAGAAGTTTGAAAAAGAAAACGGCATTCGCGTGCGCTACATGATGACGAAGGACTTTGCCGAAGCCATGCAGCTCGTTGCCAACAAACGCGCCGACGCATTCGTGCTTGACGACGTTCTGCTCGCAGGTCAGATTGCGAACCTGAAGAACTCCGCCGACTTCAAGATTCTCGACGCCGCTCTTTCGGTCGAACCCTACGGCGCCATGTTCCGCAAGGACGATCCGCAGTTCAAGGCTCTCGTTGACAAGACGGTCACGAACATGATCAAGACCGGAGAACTCGAAAAGCTCTACAAGACCTGGTTCGAATCTCCCATTCCGCCCAAGAACGTCAACCTGAACTTCAAGATGAACAACTACACGAAGGAACTCTTTGCCAATCCTTCGGACAAGGGCATCTGATAGGGAAGTTTTATGCCGGGGCCGGTCTCAGTGGCGCCAACGTTGAGATGCCCCGGTCTTTTTGAAAATTCATTTCCCGCGGCTGCGGCAGTCCTTGCCCTTCACACGGGCTGCCGCACATAAAAAGAGGAAAGTTGAAAATGGCTCTCAATTTTGATCTGAACTCTCTGTTTGAGCCTGCGCTGCTCTCCGACGAGCCCTGGTGGTCGTACATTTTGGGCGGCGCCGGCTGGACGGTGGCTCTGATGCTCACCTCCTTTGCGCTGGCTCTCGTGCTGGGCATCATCGTGGGCACGCTGCGCACCTCCCAGAACAAATTCCTAAGCACGATCTGCGAAGTGTGGATCGAGACCTTCCGCAACATTCCGCTCATCGTTCAGATTTTCGTCTGGTTCTTCGTCGTTCCGGAATTCATCCCCTGGTACAAGGACTGGATGAACACGGTCGATCCCGTCTACTCGCAGTTCCTGACGGCCTTCATCTGCATGGGCTTTTTCACTTCCTCACGCGTTGCCGAACAGGTTCGCGCCGGCATCGCCTCCGTTCCGAAGGGCCTTCCCAACGCCGCCAAGGCTCTGGGCTTTACGCCGATTCAGACATACGCCTATGTGATTCTGCCGCTGGCGATGCGCCTGATCGTTCCGCCGCTCACGAGCGAAGCCATGAACCTCGTGAAGAACACCGCCGTGGCTCTCACCATCGGTCTGCCTGAACTCACGATGCGCGCCAACGAAATGGGCGAAAACACGTTCCAGTTCTTCGCCGCCTACATCTGGGCCACCATCATCTACATCGTCATCGCCCTGATCGTCAACAACGTCATGCGCGTCGTCGAGAAAAAGAGCGCCGTTCCCGGCCTCATCCTTGCCAAGTAAGAGAGGAGATAAGCGATGTTTGATTTTTCCTCGATTACGAATTCCTGGGCCTACATTCTCGAAGGCGTCAAGTACACGATCGAACTGACGATCATCACGGCCGTGGGCGGTCTGATTCTCGGCACGGGTCTCGCACTTTGCCGTCTGTCGACTTCCAAGATTCTTTCCGAGTTTTCCAAGCTCTACACCAACCTGATGCGCGCCGTGCCGCTCGTGCTCGTGCTCTTCTGGTTCTTCCTGCTGATGCCGGAAGTTCTCAAGGTTCTGCTCAGGCTCGATCATCCGGTCATGATCGGCGCGGAAATGACGGCCATCATCACCTTCGTGCTCTTTGAAGCGGCCTACTTTGCAGAAATCATGCGTGCCGGCATCCAGTCCGTGAGCAAGGGGCAGATGTCCGCGGCCATGGCGCTCGGCCTTCGCTACGGTCAGACGATGCGCTACGTCATCCTGCCGCAGGCCGTTCGCAACATGCTGCCGGTGCTGCTCACCCAGACCATCATTCTCTTCCAGGACACCAGTCTGGTGTACGTGATCAGCGGCAACGACTTCATGGGCGCCGTAAGCAAGATCGCTCAGCGCGACGGTCAGCTCGTCTTGATGTACTCCTTTGCCGCCGTCTGCTACCTCACCGTTTCCGTGTCGCTTTCGATGCTCGTGCGTCGCCTGCAGCGCAAGATCGCCGTGGCCGCCCGCTAAGAGCACAAGGACATCGCACAAAACCGGATTTACAGGATTAAAAGAAAAATGTCGATGATTGAAATCAAAAACGTGAGCAAGTGGTACGGAGACTTTCAGGTTCTCAAGAACTGCTCGGTGAACGTCGAAAAAGGCGAAGTGGTGGTTGTCTGCGGGCCTTCCGGTTCGGGCAAGTCCACGCTCATTAAGACCGTCAACGCGCTTGAACCCTTCCAGCAGGGCGAAATCCGCATCAACGGCATTTCCGTGGGCGACCCCAAGACCGATCTCGCGAAACTGCGCAGCCACGTCGGCATGGTCTTTCAGCATTTCGAGCTCTTTCCCCACATGAGCATCCGCGACAACCTGGCGCTTGCCCAGATCAAGGTGCTCGGACGCGACAAGGCCGAAGCCGAAGAACGCGGCTTAAAGCTGCTCGATCGCGTGGGTCTTTTGAAGCATTCGGAAAAGTTTCCGGGGCAGCTTTCGGGCGGTCAGCAGCAGCGCGTTGCCATTGCCCGCGCCTTGGCCATGGATCCGATCTGCATGCTCTTTGACGAACCCACCTCGGCGCTTGACCCCGAGATGATCAACGAAGTGCTTGACGTGATGGTGGAACTTGCTCACGAAGGCATGACCATGATGGTGGTGACGCACGAAATGGGCTTTGCCAAGAAAGTGGCCGACCACGTGATCTTTATGGATGCCGGCGAAGTCATTGAAAACCTTCCTTCGGACGAATTTTTCAATAAGCCGCACACGGAACGTGCGCAGAAGTTCCTATCGAAGATTCTCAACCACTAAGTCGAAACTTTCTGTCATCTTTCAAGACCTTTCCGAACCAATGGTGCTCGGGAAGGTCTTTTTGCGTCCGTTTCTCTTTGCAGCAAAAAGAGTTCGTGCTGAATCCTCCCATCCTGCATCTGCGAACGATGCCGATAAACGATCGGTCAATTCGGGGACAAGAGAAGACTTATCCACATCCTCGGCCGCTCAGACTACTTACTGGGCCGTAGGCCGAGGTTGTGGGTAAGTCGTGAGGTCTGACAGCACCATTCTTGCAGGCTTGCCTGCCCAATCACCCGGTTCTCTAGAGCCACAAATACGCCATCGGCAAAGCGAACTCGCGCTCGCCATAACGAACAACATCGTGGCCCGTGTAAAGAACAACCGACCAAATACGGCGGTTCTTACCGAATTGTTCTTTGAACCAGCGAAGGTTCTTGAAATGTTCCGCTTTTACTCCTTCGCTTGCCTTTACCTCCAGACAAATCAATTCTCCATTTCTGTTTTCCAAAATAAAGTCGATCTCTTTGCCTGTCGTGTTACGGAAGTGATAAAGCTTCCACTTGCGCCCAATATCAGTAATCGGCACGAGTTGCTGATAAACCCATGTTTCAAGCAAATTTCCCACCAAATCCGTGGTTGCTTTGTCTTCCACATTAAGAGCCAGATCCACATCGCCTAGATCTGCCAAATATGCCATCAGTCCGCTGTCACAGAGCATCAGCTTGGGTGTCGACGATGCGCGTTTAATAATTTTGTTTTGCCATGCCGGTAACAATTCCACCAAAAACATGGTTTGCATTGCCGTCAAATACTGCATTACTGTCGGTCTGTTCACCTCCATCGCTGCAGATAATGATGAAACATTGACCATCCGGCTCGAGCTCCCAGCACACTGCTGCAACAACATCTGCATATAGTGCGGTTTACGAAAATCTCCCAACTCCAGCAGATCCCGTATAACGAGTGAACTTACATAGGCTTCGAACCAATAATCGCGTTCCCCGCCTTCCATTCGGAGGACATCCGGAAAACCGCCACGAAGAGCCTTTTCAATAATCACCCGTTTGCTACAGTCCTCTGCGGTTAATTTGTCATCAAACTCTTCATTGAAAAGTCTGTCGATAAACCGAGGGGGCTGTTCTTGTATTTCGCCCTCAGTCATCGGTCGCAAACGGACTTCTCCGAGTCGGCCGGCCATAGATTCGTGTATGGACGGCATCGTCTTGTAGTTGGACGATCCGGACAGCAAGTACTGCCTCAACTCGCGGGATTCATCCACAAACGCCTTGATTTCATGGAAAAGCGCTGGGACCTTTTGAACCTCGTCAATAGCTAAACAGCTTCGATTTCTGTACTGCTGCAGAAAACCTCCCGGAGCATCTGCAGCAGCCTGTCTAAAGATCTCTCTATCAAGGGACACATATGCCGCATCTTTTGGCAATAACTCTCTCATCAGAGTCGTTTTGCCGCACTGTCGCACTCCAGAAAAAATGACAGCCTTGAAAATCCTCTCGGCCATCTGAAATTCACTCTCAGCCCAACGTCGGATATAAGTCATTTTTTGTCTCAAGCAGTCCAGAAAACATATCGCATGAGAAATTGTAAAATAGACTTACGATAGATTGTCAAGTAGCATTGCAGATTTTTGTAAATCAGATTGACAATTTTACAAAAACACCTTTTCTCTCAGTTCTCCGAGGCCACCCGCACAAACACCTCGATCAGCCGACGGCACTTTTCTTCCTTCCGATACAGCGTCTCCGGATGCCACTGCACAGCTTGAAAGAACCTTTTGCCAGGCATCCAGACCGCCTCGACGATACCGTCTTCACTCACGGCCGAAACCTGAAGCGAAGGCGCCAAGTCTCGGATCGCCTGATGGTGATAGCTGTTCACCTCAATCGAGCCTGAGCCGACAATGTCTGCAAGCGGAGTGCCTTCCAGCACAAACACGCGGTGTATCGCACGGTCATACGGCGGCTCCATATCGTGCTCCACGCCGGGATGCTCAGTAGGTAAATCCTGATAGAGCGTTCCGCCCAAGGTCGCATTGAGAATCTGAATGCCGCGGCAGATACCCAAAAGCGGCTTTTCTCGGGACTCGGCGCCTTGGATCACCAACCGCTCCAAGGCATCGCGCTCCGCACAAACTTCGCCGCACAAGGACTTCTTCTTCTGACCGTAGATCGCCGGATCCACATCCTGGCCGCCCGTAAGCAAAAATCCGTCGAATCGATCCAACAGAGACTCGATGGTTGAGACTTTTGTCGTCAACGGCAACACGACCGGCACGCCGCCTGCCTCTTCCACGGCCTGCAAGTATTCTGAACGCATCCAGATACGAGACGATCTCGCATCAAAAAGCGGACACACGCCAATCATTGGCAACATACTGCTCTCCTGTTTGGCCGCATCAAACGGCTTGGGTTGGAACAACTTTCAAAAAGATACTCTCCCGGGACAGTCAAAAGCGCCTCTGCAATAAGCAAATTGCAAACCTAATTGACAATTAATCGTCATGCTGATTGACAATTTTCCGGCAATTTCCAATGCCTGCTGCATTGCCAATCCGGAATCGGACCTTCGAGAAAGACCGTACGACCTCTTGCAAACCGCATTCGGCAAGAAAAACTGAAAGCCACGTTCCAACACTTCTCTTTTCGTCTGCTAGATGTCTGTCAGTGTTCCGTGTGACTGCCTGCCACCGCACCGATAACCGTCGGCGCCGATCGCATCGCAAAAAGAAAGCCCAGAAAGACGAAAATGGCAAGCCCCCACAGGGACGCTCCGGCACCAATCACGGCCCCCAGCGCACCCATGGCCACCGGGAAAGTCGCCTTGCTTGAATTGATCAGCATCAGCCGCAGTCCGATCGCCTCGCCCGTGCGTCCCTTCGGAGCCAAACGGTAGACAAGCGACATCATGTTCGGAAGCGACGCCCCCAGTCCCAACCCCAACAGGAAAGCGCAGGCCATGAGCGGCAGTTGACTTCCAAAGAACGGAAAGAGAACAAAAGCCAAGGCCGAAATCAGAAGCGTAAGCGCAATCATGATCCACTCTCTCATGTGCCGCATCAGGTACGGCATCAGAAGCCGTACGGCAAAGGACGCCGCCGAGAAACTGCCCAGCACCCAGCCGATGTCCGAAGGCGAAAGCTTGACAGAGGCACAATAAACGGGAATCAACAAATTGCCTACTTCCCAGGCGACTGAAACGACGACGGAACAGACCAAGACCGCTCGCATGGGCGGGTCCCGGAAAAAGTCCATTACTTTTTGAGGATGCGTTCCCGCCGCCTTGCGAACACCATTGCCTCCTGCAGGAAGTACATGCCGCATAAACGGCAACAAACACATCATTCCCACGAAGATCGGAGCGCCCGCTACCCAACAGTAGAAACTGGCAAAGCCAAAGTGCTCAATCATGTAGCCCGTAATGATCGGAGTAAGCAGACCGCTTAAGGCCGTCACAATCGAGAGAAGCGTAAAGGCCAGTGCTCTCGTCTCGTTGGTGGCAACGTCACCGGTCAGGCGCTGAACGACGGTGTTGGTGAGCATAAAGGCCGTGCCTACAAGAATGCAGGCCGAAAAGAGCGGCCAAAGGCCCGCTGTCTTGGTGGGAAAGATGAGCGTCGCGGCACCGGCTGAAGCCGCACAGAAGATGGCCAAGGCCAGCGACGGTCTAGGCCCCGAACGATCCAGCCACCGACCGGCGGCAATGGCACCGAATGCAGGAAACAAGGCGACGCTGGCGAGCATCGCGCCCACTTCAAAGGAACTCGCCCCGTGCTCAAGTGCATCGAGCGTCACGCAAAAGCGCATGCCGGTCGTGCAGGAATGCAGGATCAGCAATATGAACAGAACTCGAGCGAGCTTTCCGTACATTGCGCCGTCACCATATGGATTCAGCCGGCATAACACCGAGATAAAGGCTTCTCTTACCGATGCTACGCCCGAATTCGAACGCGAGCAAAAAGCATTTGCCGCAAACAAAAAACCGAAGGCGCAACTCCAGCGTTTTAGCGCCAGATGCACCTTCGGCATGAAACCATGTCAAATGCGGCAACTGCCGCCGTCACTGACAATCAAAATGAGTGCGTCAAACCAATCGAGGCAGCCGTACGGTTCGTGGTATTTTCATCTTTGTTGAGCCAGCCTTCGCCTTTAGCCCAAGAGACGACAGCGTAACCCATCGTGCGGTTGCTGAAATAGTAGTGGCAGCCCAAACCCACGGCGTAACGCTTGAAGTCGCCGTCCTGACCTGACGGAGCTCCTTCGAACTCGCCGTCTTGGTATTGCACCTGAGCAAGCCAGTTGGCCGAACCCACGGTGTAGCGGACCCCCAAGAATCCGGAAATCGCATCGTACGCGTCCGAGCTCGTCTTCAGGAGATCCGAATCGAAGTCGTATTCGTTCCAGTTGGCGTCGCTCATGCGGCGGTTGTTGGTGAAGTAGTTCAAGCCCGCATAGAGCGTCGTGGCACCGCCGCCCGGCGTCCATGTGGCAGCAAGCTTATAGCTGAAGGCATCTTCCCAGTTCTTCGTATCGTAACCGGTTCCGTAGTACTCGGAACTGTCACCGTAGAACTCGGCTTCAAAGGCACCGATCAGCTCGACGTTGCTGCCGTCCCAGCGCAGCGCCACATTGAGCCACTTGCTGTTGTTGACCCAGCGATCGTCTTCGTCGTCGGCTTCATTCGTGAGCGAATACTGCACGCCGAGCTTGGCACCCGCAAACGTCGGAGACACGTAGTAGATCGTGTTGCTGTGCACGTTCCAGACGTTGACCTGAGAGGCCTGGATACCGGCGTCGACGTAACCGGTTTCAAACGGTTCGAAGTCCCAATACCAGGACAGAGAACTCATACCGGACGAAAAGCCGCCGACACGACCGAAACCGAGCGTTCCCCAGTCGCCCGAGAGATAAATCTGAGATTCACGGTTGAAGATCTTGCCGTCTTCCCCCTGCGCACCGGTGTCGCTGTTGAAACCGGCTTCCAAAACAAAACCGAGCGTCAAATTGTCGCCCAGATCTTCGGTGCCCTTAAACCCGAAACGAGAACCGGCGTAGTTGCCGCTCGTCATGGCAAACGAATCGTCGCCGCCTTCGGTGTGCTGATACGTAAAGCCCGTATCCACAACACCATAAAGCGTCACTTCCGTTGCCATTGCTGCACCGGAAAGCGCGCCCAAAACCGCAACTGCGGTGAGTGTCTTTTTCATAATGTTTTGATCCGTGGAGTCGATCTTCACCCGCGGGCCGCGTCCGAAAACGTGGCCCGCAAGGAAGATCAGGAGAAACAAAGGATGTGAATTATGACCGAATTACTTCAGCGTAGCAGGATCAAGCGTGCGCAGGAACTTGATGCCGTTGTTGATGTCGTTCGTGTAGATGCGGTCCTTTGACACGAACGGAACGGTCTTGCGGTAGGCGTTGAGGAACTTGGTCGTACCTTCGCCCATCTTCTTGCCGTCCTGCATACGCATGTTCATGGCCTGCGTGGTGTGCAGCACTTCATAGCTATAGAGCTCGTAGGCGATGTCGGCCATCTTGCTCAGACGGTCAGCTGCCACGTTGACGTTGCTGAACGTCTCTTCGATGCCGATGGAAGTCGGAACGCCGTAGCCCATCACGCTGTTCGTGAGAGCCATGGCTTCGGCGTAGAGGCCGGACATGGACTGAGCGATGTTGGCAAAGCCGTCGCCGCCCTTGTTTTCCTTGGCAACGAGGTACGTGGGCAGGTTGGTGCGATGCTTGTCATCGAGCTGCGTGGTACGCCAAGCCGAGGTGTGGATCACTTGAGCCAGAGCACGGCCGACGCTTTCGAGCTGCACAGCAAGCTGCGTGTTGTCAAAGTTGGAGCACGAGTTCACAAACGTGTTCTTGCCGCCCACCTGCATGGCCTTGATGGCGTCCGTGTTGCTGTACCAAAGATCGTTGCGGGCGTTGACGCTTACGATCGGATTGTCGGAGGTATGGTTCACAGCCTGGTTGATCAGTTCCTTGGCCTGGCGGAGTTCTTCCATGGCCGTGGCAAGAATCAGACCTGAGGAGCGGAAGGAGAGCGGATCCTGCAGGTAGCGCTTCGGATCGGCGTTCCAGAGGTAGGAACCCTTCAAGGCGTAAAGGATCTTTTCGCCGGCTTCGTGCCCCTGCGGCCAGCCTTTGGTTTCAACCGTGTGCCAGACAAACGGACTCACGTTGCCGTTTAAGGCTTCCAAAGAAGTGGCGATGATCGTGGGCGAGAGATCGAGCACGTGTTCGACCTTCTTCAGAGCAGCCACGGCCTGAGCTTCGGCGGCGTTGGAGTTCGACAGAATCGAGATGCCGTCCATACCGAACGGACGGAAGCGCTTCAGACCGAGTTCCTTTCGAACCTTGGAAGCGGCAACGCGCTTGCCCTTGTAGTTGACGTCCCATTCGCCCATCAGAGCCAGACCGATGTGCGTGACCATGCTCAAGTCATTGGCGCCTTCACTGCCGCGCGACGGAATCAGCGGATAGACGTCGTTGTTGATGTATTCCATATAGGCATTGGCAGCCGCTTCGCTCATGCCGGTAAAACCTGCCGCCATCTGATTGACGCGAATGACCATGGCCATCTTGGCGAGTCGATCGGGCAGGAAGGGTTCGACGCCTGCCGCCTGAATGCGCATCTGGCGTTCGTTGAATTCGATCGAAGCCGAGCGGTTCGGTTCGTCTTCAACGCGAGCGCCGGCCACGCGCTGATCCTTGAGGTCGCCGTAGTTGACGGTCAGACCGTAGATGTCACGGCCGTCGGTGGCGGCATCGATCGGAGCACGGTAGCTCGCCTTGAGGCGCTTCCAGCCGTCGGCGCTGATTTTCACCTTTTCGCCCGGGGCGGAAATGGCCCAAAGTTCATCGATGGTGAGCGTCTTGCCGTCGAGAGTGTGCGTTGCGGCAACGGCACTGCCGGCAAACATCGGCACGACAGCCAAAGCGGCAGCCGCAGCCGTCAGACGGAGCTTGAGGGACTTAGTCATTTTTCTTCTCTCCTAGTGGTTCTTTCTCATTGGAATTTGGTCCACTTCACGTTGTGGCAGGTGCTGCAGAGATCCTTGCTTGCCTTGTGTTCGGCGTGGCAGGCCGTGCACTCAAGCGTGTCGGCATAGTGAGCGGACTGATGCGGCTTCTTGTCAAAGGGATTGTCCGGGGTCTTGATCTTGTCCATCGGACCGTGACACATGCGGCAGGTCTTGTCGTTCGGACGAGCCTTGGGCACGTTGGTTTCGTGGCAGACCGCACACTTCACGGCGCCGCCGAAAGCCTTGACGTGGTAGTCCTTCATCGGAACGCCCGCGACTTCCGCAGCCGTGGCAGCCGAGAACATAAAGCAGGCACCGAGAGCGGCAACAAACAACTTCAATTTCATGACGTCACTCCTCATTAGATCTTGCGGGAAGCCACCTGGTGGCCTGCGATTTGACCGAACACCATGCCGTCGACCGACGAGCAGCCGCCGAGGCGGTCCATGCCGTGTACGCCGCCGGCGATTTCGCCTGCTGCATAAAGACCGGCAATAGGCTTCAGGCTGCGGCAGTCGATGACTTCGGCCTTGGGCGTGATGGCAACGCCGCCCATGCAGTAGTGAAGCTTCGGCGACAGACGCATCGAGTAGAACGGGGGCTTCAATTCCGTCTTGCGATCAAGGGGCTTCTTGAACGGATCGGGCTTTTTGCCGGCCACGATTTCGTTCCAGTCGGCGATGGCGGCCTTCAGCGCGGCGACGTCAACGTTGTGAAGCTTTGCGAGCGCTTCAACCGTATCGGACTTCTTGACCGTACCTTCGCGGTAGGCGGCCTTGAAGCCTTCGGCGCGCGTGGTGGTTTCTTCGGCGCAGAAGCAGAACGGATAGTTGGGCTTTTCAGCCGTACCCTTGGCAAGAACGCCCAGCTGAGCATCGGCACGGGTGCGGCGATCAGCCAATTCGTTCATGAAGCGCTTGCCGGTCTTGGGATCCAGAGCAATGCCTTCGGCAAAGGCGTAGTCGGCAAAGAAGCTGCCGGGACCAGCACCCTTCTCGTCGGGCGAAGCCCAGGGACCGAGTTGGTACATGTCGAGCATCACGGGCAGAGCTCCGACGGAAAGCAGCGCTTTGATCATGGTGGCGGTGGCGCCCGGCTGCGACGTGCATTCGAGTTGAGCGTAGACCGGCATCGTGGTGCTCACGAATTCCTTGTCCTGGCCCCAACCGCCGGAAGCGACGACAACGCCATAGCGAGCCTTGATTGCCTTCAACTTTCCTTCGGATCCGGTGCGCCAGTCGTAGTCGACCGCGGCGATCACGCCTTCGCAGCCCTTAGCCGTGACGACGAGTTCCTTCACGTTGACGCGGTTGCGAAATTCAACGCCCTTGCCGCGCAGATACTTGTGAAGCGGAACGACCACGCCGCCGCCCGAAGCGTTGACGGGCAGGTGAGCGCGCGGAGCGCTGTGGCCGCCCAAGCGGATGACCTTGTCCTTGAGCTGCACGCCGCAGACTTGCATCATGTCGTAGGCCTTGTAGGCGTTCTGAGCGAGCGTGCGGGCGAGTTCAGGATGATTGAAGCCGCGGCCGGCCTTGAACATGTCTTTGACGAGCAGTTCGGGATCGTCCTTGATGCCGTTGGCCTTCTGAAGCTTCGTAAGCGGCATGCACATCAGACCGCCGCACAGAGCGGAGTTGCCGCCGTAGGCTTCCATCTTTTCCAAAACAACGATCTTCTTGAGACCGAGACGCTGAGCTTCGTAGCAGGCTGACAGTCCGGCAAAACCGCTGCCGACGACGACCATGTCGAATTCTTCATCCCAGCTGTCAACTTCGGTGGCGCGAGGGGCAGCAGTGGCTGCATTGGCTGCCACAGCGGCTGCGGCGGCAAGGCCGGCACCTAAAAAACCGCGACGGGAAACACCGATTTTTTGTGTCATTTCCTTTTCTCCTCAGTGGGTTGCATTATTTGTACCGTCTGGACGGTTTTAATCTTAGGCGCAACTCCAAAAATAGTCCAGATGGTCTAAAATCTGAGAAGTGTAAAAATTCGGGAAAGACTAGAAGTTATGTCAAATCCAACCGAGAAAAAAGGTGGCCGCCCCCGCAAGACGACGGGCAACGGCACCACGAAGCGAGACGAGATCCTCCTGGCGGCCCAGCGCATCATCGTGCAGTCGGGCGTGCGCCAGCTCACGTTCGATCGGATCGTGCAGGAAGCGGGCGTCGCCAAGGGCACGCTTCTCTATCACTTCAAGAACAAGGACAACCTTCTTTTGGAAATCGTCAAGAACTACGTCGCGCATCTCGACGAGCAGCTGCGGCAAGGCATTGCAGCCGCAAAAGACAGTTCCAATCCGGTGGCAAGCGGCTTTGCGCATTGGTACAGGCACTTCTACACCACTTCCGAGACAAACACATCGTTTGGAATTGCCATCCTCAGCTATTCAGCGCAAAACGACAGACTCCTTGAACCGATTCGAGAGTGGTACCGGAAAGTATTTGAAATGGCCAAAAGCGCGGGAGATGATGAACTCGAGGTCCTGTTTGCGATTCTTGCTGTCGAAGGGCTCTTTTACCTGCAACATCTCAATCTCAATACGTTAAGTCCGCAAGAAAACGACCGGATTATCGAACGCGTAATTTCGCGTTTTGATAGATAAGGCCGAAATACCTCAAAAAAAACAGCGTTGAATCTTCAACGCTGCGTTGCTTCTGCCGACTGTTGTCCTTGCCTGTGCCTCTAGTTTTTTTATGAGAGGACACAGGCAACGGTACAACGGCCGTTTTCGGTTATCGGCTGAAAGATGTTGGGCGAACTCTTAAAGTACTCCTTTCGTGAAGCGAAAACGATTTTGTCATGGCTCGTGCGTTGCTGATCGTTACACTCCGACGGAGTTGTTATGCGTCTTGCAACGAGAGTAGAGTTGCGCTTCGCGTGAGTGTCGATTACCGCTTCCTTTGTCTAGCGACAGCGCAATAGAGCCTCACGCAACAGAACCACACGCTCTTCCAGCCATGCCATCTTCAGCCATCAAAGCAATTTTCACAAAAACTTTTGTCGCCATCTCGCTCATCAACATGCTCGGCTTGGCGGGCTACTACGCCATTTTCGTAGTCAGCACACAGTTTTTGTCGGAAGTGTTTCATGCCTCTACCGCTGTCGCAGGACTCGCAACAGGCATCATTGTGATCGGCTGTCTTGTCGGACGATTTTTCACGGGCAGCATTGTCCACTCGGCAGGCTATCGGCGTGTGCTTTTCTGTGGTGTCGTGCTGTACCTATTGACAAACGCAGCCTACTTTTTTGCCGATACGCTTGCGTTAATTTTCCTGGTGCGTTTTGTCTCCGGCGTAGCCGTCGGCATCGTAGGCACAGTCACCGGCACGATCGTGGCGGTTGTTGTTCCTTCCCAGTTTCATGGCCGCGGGATTGCGTATTTCTCCATGAGCACGGCTTTGGCACTGTGCTTCGGTCCGTTCATCGGCATCGCTCTTGTTGACTCGCTCGGCTACGAAGGTATCTTCGCAATCGGTACCGCCATGGCGTGCGTCAATTTGCTGCTCGTTCCGTTCGTCAAGGTTACAGCCCAACGCAAGCTTGACCATCACAAACTCACGCTTGCCGACTTTATCGAACCCAAGCTCATTCCGTTCAGTCTTTTTGTCTGTGCCGTGTGTTTGGCCTGGGGCAACATCCAAGCGTTTATGGCAGCCTATGCGCGAGCCTTTGATGTCGTTGCGGCCGCCTCTTCGTTTTTCCTGGTCTACGCCATCGCGATACTTCTTTCCCGCCCGTTTTCCGGAAAAATCTACGATGCTCACGGAGCACCGATCATCCTCTATCCTTCTCTTATTCTGCTGACGGCCAGTTTGGCGCTTCTGTGGGGAGTGCATGAAGGCTGGTCCGTTTTGTTGGCCGGAGCTCTGGCCGGGCTCGGCTTCGGAAATTTCCAATCGGTCGCTCAAGTCTCCGCCATCAGCATGGTGACACGCGAGCGTTACGCGCAAGCCACCAGCACCTTCTACATTTTCTTCGATTTGGGACTGGGTCTTGCGCCGTATTTGGCCGGCCATGCCGCACCTTTTGTAGGTTACGACGGCATCTACGGCCTCAACGCCGTTGTTGTTGCGCTGTGTATCGTGTGGTATGCGGTTCTTCACGTGAGAGGTTCGCTTGCTAAGCGACCGTCGCTTGGACAGGCGGTTGATTTTTCTAAGAACAAATAAGCCACTGCCTGCAGGTTTCGGCAAAATCCGAAAACCTGTCAACCTATCCGGTCCTATCTCGAAACATTGTCAACCTAATTCAGGCAAGGTCAGATCACGCCCGTTACTTTGCATGAAAATACAACCGTACTTTATTTTTTATTCAAAGTAGACTTACTCTTCGGTGCAAAACGGAGAGTCGCGCGTGAAATACAAAACCAGAACCCTTGAAAAGGAGATTCTTCGAGCGTCCGAGCGCTTTAAAACCGTGATGGTGAGTGGCATGCGCCAGGTTGGCAAAAGCACGATGCTTCAGCATCTATGTGCGGATGAACGCACGCACGTCACGCTGGAGGATTTCGAAGCGGAAGAACTTGCTCGGAATGCTCGTAACCTCTTTTTCAAGCAATTTCCCGCGCCCGTCCTCATTGATGAAATTCCACGCGTTCCAGAACTCTTCCTCGAGGTGAAAGTTCTGGTGGACAGTTCCGACAAACGCGGACAGGTGTGGCTGACGGGAACACAGCGGTTCTCAATGATGAAAAACGTCTCGGAGTCGCTCGCCGGCCGATTGGCCTGCTTCGAGCTTTTGCCGTTGAGTCTCTACGAGCAGCAAAACAAAGCGTTCGATGCAAAGCCGTATATCCCGACAGGAGAATTGTCCCGCGGCTCTCTTTCGCCAAAAACACCGGAAGAAACCTGGAGAATTATCTGGCAGGGCTGCTGGCCCGAAGTCGCTGAAGACACGCCGAAAAACCGCAACATCTTTTTCCAAAGTCTTCTGCAGACCTACATCGAGCGCGACGTGATCCTGACCGGCATCCGCAATCTGTCGGATTTTCGCAAGTTCCTCACTGTGCTTGCCTCTCGCATCGGGCAGGAGTTTCAGCTGAACGCCGTCGCCGCTGAAGTCGGTGTTGCCAATCAGACGGCAAAACAATGGCTGTCGATTGCAGAAAGTTCTGGGATTATCTACTTGTTGCCACCATTCTTCGAAAATGTTGGCAAAACGGTCATCAAGCGACCGAAACTTTTCTTTACTGACACCGGATTTGCCGCCTGGTTGTGCAAGATACCTTCACCTGAAGCTTTGAGCAAGGTCTACAACAACGGCAGTTTCTTTGAGAACTTCGTCGTCATGGAACTTCTCAAGAGTTGGATTCACAACGGTGAAGAGCCGTATTTCTACTACTACCGCGACACGCGATTCAACGAAATCGACCTTCTGATTTTCGACGGCACGCACTATCACCCGATCGAGATCAAGACCTCCGATTCTCCCCAGGCCGGCATGATCAAGGCCTTCGATTGCATCAAAGGCAACACAGTCAAGCGCGGCAGCGGAGCACTGATCTGCTTGACTCCCAAAGCTCGGTATCTGAGTTCAGATGTCGTCGCCCACTCAATCTGGGATATCTGATTTCTGATTTCTGATTCTCGATGTTTGGTCTGTGCGCTATCCAGTCGAAACTTACACAGGCAAACGAGGAGATCTTTCCGGTCTCAACAAATCCAGCACATAATCGCCGCTCCTCTTTTGCGTCTGCAAATCGTCCTTTAGTTGTGCGAAACAACTTCAAATAGCTGCCACTCGAGCCAACAACCGGCTGCAAAGACGTCTGTCATGCGCGCACGCAAAGCGTCTGAGCCGTTTTGGGCCAGTTTATCCGCAATTGACACTGCCTTTCGTGCAGAAACATCGGACGCCTCCGACCCCATACCCTCAACCCAATCTCGGAACGGATTGTCCTGAAGCTTGGCTGTGGGACGCAGTGCCTTTCCGAATTCGTTCCAAATCCAGAAACACGGCAACAGAGCCGCCATTGCAACTCCGAGATCGGCAGACCGTACGGCTCGCGCTTCGAAATCCTGATAGGCCAGCAATTCCGGCAAAGGAACAATTTCAGACGGGTTAACCGATTGCCCCGTAAATGACTTCACATAGTCGATGGTCCAGACTCGCATATCGCGTGTTTCCTGAGCCCATTGTTTGAGCTCCAGAGCCTCCTGTTCAAAGCCTTGAATTTGAGATAAGCGAGCTGCGAGCATGTCTAGACAGGATGCGTAGTTGTCCAGATAACTGATGTTCTGGCAGAGATAAGCCGCAAACGTTCTTTTGGATAAGGTACCTTCAAATACTCCACGCAAGAAGGCATGCCGCTTGACAGCTTGCAGACTTGAACCTGCAGCTGCAAAAGCTTTCCGGCTCCAAGCCTCCTTGGGCTCTGCGGCAAAGGTGCCTCCGATGGGAAGAAGATACGCTGCGCAAAAGGCTTTCAGATAATCGCGTCGAGACAACATCAGTGAAAATTTTCCTCAGTCATAAAAGCAGATCGAGTGCGATTATTAACCATTTTTCAGAATCTGCAATCGGTACCTTTCAGTTTTTGCTTGCGAATGGGTGTTTTCATGAGTGGGATCGGTTGAACTCTCTGCTTGGCGCGAACCCGAAATGGATTAACCTTAGAGATAAGGTGCGTTGCACCCCAGAGACCGCTGCCGACAAAACAATCGATCACGACCCCGATTATTTTGTCTCCCCAAAAGCAGCTCGCTCACAGGAGAAAAAAAATGACATTTCAGTACTCAGCCGTATCGCGGCGCAACTTGATGAAATCGGTTGCAGCCGCCGGTCTACTGGCTAATTTTTCACTCACACCGCTCAGTCAAGCCGTTGCAGCGGCCATGGATGATATGGAAACCGTTCGCTGGACTTCGTGCGTTGTCAATTGCGGCAGCCGCTGCCCGTTGAAAGCCATCGTCAAAAACGGTCAGGTGATCCGCATTGAACCGGAAAACACCGGCGCCGACTCCACCAAGATGCCTCTGGCTGTCCCGCATGTCCGCGCCTGCTTGCGAGGCCGCTCCATGCGTCAGCGCTTGTACTCCCCCGAACGCCTCAAGTACCCGATGAAGCGCGTGGGCAAGCGCGGCGAAAACAAGTTCGAGCGCATCTCCTGGGACGAAGCGCTTGACATCGTCGCCAAGCAGCTCAAATACACCATCGAGAAATACGGCAACGAAGCCATCTACCTGCAGTACGGCTCCGGTTCCTATCAGCTCGTTTCCACGCGCCGCACGGCCGATCGTCTACTCAATATGTTGGGCGGTTCTCTGGGCTGCTACGGCACCTACTCTTCGGCTCAGATCAACGGCGCCTTCCCCTACACCTACGGGCTCGGCGCCGGCGGCTCTCAGATGACCGAAGTCGGCAACGCCAAGCTCTACGTGTCCTTCGGCAACAACACGATGGTCACGCGCCAGTCGGGCGGCGGCCAAGCCTGGGAGCTCGATTGCGCTCGTCAGGGCAAGGATCGTCCGCGCATGATCATTGTCGATCCGATCTATACGGACACGTGTCTGGGCAAGGAAGACGAATGGGTGCCCATCCGTCCGGGTACCGATGCGGCTTTCGTTGAAGGCATGGCCTACGTCATGATTAAGGAAAACCTGGTCGATCAGGCCTTCCTCGACAAATACTGCGTGGGCTACGACGAAAAGACGCTGCCCAAGGACGCGCCCGCCAAGAGCGACTACAAGAGCTACATTCTGGGCGAAGGCGAAGACAAGACGCCAAAGACTCCGGAATACGCCTCCCGCATCACCGGCATTCCGACGGAAACCATCATCCGGTTGGCCCGTGAAATGGCAAAGACCAAACCTGTTTTCTTTGCCCAAGGCTATGGTCCGCAACGTCAGGCCAACGGTGAACAAACGGCACGCGCCATTGCCATGCTGCCGATTCTGACGGGCAACATCGGTCTGCCCGGCACGAGCCACGGCGGCCGCGAGGGCGACATCGGCCTGGGCGACGTGGGCCTGCCTTCCGGAAAGAATCCGGTTAAGACGCTCATTTCGTTCTTTACTTGGAGCGACGCGATCGATCACGGCGAAAAGATGACCGCCACGGCCGACGGCGTGCGCGGCAAGGATAAGCTCGACGTGGGCATCAAGTTCCTGTGGACGCAGTGCTCCAACGTGAACATGAACCAGCATTCGGATCACAACGGCACGGCCAAGATTCTGGCTGACGAAAAGAAGTGCGAGTTCATCCTCGTCGTCGACAACCAGATGACCTCCACCGCCCGCTGGGCTGATCTCATCCTGCCCGACGTGATGCAGCAGGAACTCAACGACATCGCCGCCGACGGCTACGCCACGGGCACGAGCAACTTCATGGTCGCTCTGCAGAAATGCGTTGAGCCGCAGTGGGAACAGCGCAGCGGCTACTGGATCTGCTCTCAGATCGCCAAGCGCTTCGGCATTGAAGACAAGTACACCGAAGGTCGCACGCAGGAAGAATGGGTGCGCTGGTGCTACGAAGAAACTCGGAAGAAACATCCGGACGTCATGCCCGACTTCGACACCTTCTGGAAGCAAGGCATCGTCAAGGTGCCGGGTCTGGGCAAGGGTAAAACTGTTGTCATGAAGGCCTTCCGCGACGATCCGGTGAAGAACCCCCTGAAGACCCCCTCGGGCAAGATCGAAATCTATTCCGAACGTCTGGCCAAACTTGCCAAGGACTGGACTTTGCCTAAGGGCGACGTCATTTCGGCTCTGCCCAAGTTCTGCCGCACGTGGGAAATGCCGGGCGATCCGCTGCAAAAGAAGTATCCGCTGCAGTGCTTCGGCTATCACGGCCACGGCCGCACCCACTCCACGTATCACAACGTGCCGTGGCTGCGTGAAGTGCAGCCCGACGAACTCCTGATGAACCCGATCGACGCCAGAGGTCGTGCGCTCAAGACCGGCGACATGGTGGAAGTCTTCAACGACCGCGGCCGCGTGCAGCTGCCGGTACACGTCACGCCTCGCATTTTCCCGGGCGTGGTGGCGTTCCCGCAGGGCGGGTGGTACACGCCCGACGCCAAGGGCGTGGACAAAGGTCCTTCCATCAACACGCTTACATCTCTCAAGAAGAGCCCGTTGGCCAAGGCCAACCCGCAGCACACCAATCTCGTCGAAGTCCGCAAGATCTAAAGGAGGCACATCATGGCAAAACAATACGGCTTTCTGATTGACGCCTCCCGCTGCACCGGCTGCAGAACGTGCGAGGTCGCCTGCAAAGATAAGAACAATCTTCCGGTCGGTCGCAACTTCCGACATGTCCTTTGCTTTGAGGGAGGCGGCTGGAGACAGGACCGCGCCACCGGCGCCTGGCGCACGGATACGTTTGCGTATTACGTCTCGGTGAGCTGCAATCACTGCGAAGATCCCGCCTGCGTCAAGGTCTGCCCCACCAAGGCTCACTTCAAGCGCAAGGAAGACGGTCTGGTTCTGATTGATCGCGACAAGTGCATCGGCTGCGGAATGTGCGCCAAGGCTTGCCCGTACGGCGCGCCGCAGCTCGATACGGTCGCAAAGAAGATGACCAAGTGCGACGCCTGTCAGGATCGTCTCGCCAAGGGACTCAACCCCGTCTGCGTGGACTCCTGCCCGCAGCGCGCCATCGAGTTCGGTGAAATGAGCGAGCTTTTAAAGAAGCACTCGGATCGCAAGCACATTGCACCGCTGCCCGATCCGTCCGTCACCAAGCCCAACCTGTTGGTGAAGGCGCCTCGCAACGCCAAGCCCGTGGGCGACAAAAACGGCACGGTTTTCGGAGCTGATCGTTAAGAGCTCCGGCTGACCGCTAAGGGCAACAACAGGACGCGGATTTCGGTTCGCGTCCTGTTCTTGTTTACGCACAACCCAAAACCACACAAGGTTGCGACGAGATCGCCTTCTCAGGGCGTACCCGGACACAGTCCGAACCCGTGTATCAAAAGACACCGAACCTACCGCACACCTGATGACACTTATTCATTGCGAGCACATCAAAGGTGTCTGCGTGTGCTCAGTTGGGCAGACGGGCGACACTCCGTCCGCTGTCTTTTTGTCTGTCCCGCTACCCATCCTCTGACCTACTTTCCACTTCTCCCGGTTCCTGCAAAACCGACGAAATTGCAAATTCTCCCGACAATCATCCAAACTGCGGATCATTCGAATACATCCATATCATTCTGTCACACAAAATCAAATATTCTTAAAAACATCAGAGACTTAACTACAATAAATCCAACACTATCTCCTTCAAAACGTTTCCTTCCAGAGTAGCTGAATAGAATTAGTATCACCAAATCAAAACCACTGCCCCATAGGCCATTCAAAAGCATCAGCACTCCGACACTTTCTCTATTGTCCACAACGGGCATATTGGTCACTGCTCAATTTGTCTTCAATATAAGAGCGCGAAGCAAGCAAAATTTCCTTTAGTTTGTTCTCGAATTGAACAAAACCGTCTTTACTCGCTTGACGCTCAAAACCAAGTCATGCAAACTCGCGACTTTCGCAACCCACAAACGGAGTAACAAATGCCCCGCTTTTACCTGACCGCCGTGGCCGCCGCTGTGATGGCCGCAACGGTTAACGCCGCCGAATTTCCCGCAATCCCGAAAGATCAAACGGATTACAACGAAATCATCTATCGCGACGATGCGAACGATCCGACAAGCTATGAACAGTCTTCCTGGAATGGTATCGGCCTTGTCGCTTCTGGCGAACCGATGAGTTCCGGCTCCAAAGCACCTGCGTTCCTCAGCACGGCAAAGGGTGACATCGTCACTAACAACGGAAGCATCTGGGTGCTTGCCGACCGCATTCCTGGCAACAAACTCGGTCAGTACGCCTCCGGCATCCTCGCCAGCGGCGGCAAAAAAGGCGTGAATGCCGAAGGTGCCGTCATCTACGTCCACTCCGACAACAACGGCAAAGAAGACAACTACGAAGCGGCCAAAGGCATGGCAGCTGATGCCAGCACCGGCACAAAAACCTCCATCACCAACAGCGGCACGATCTACGTCGAAGGCGGCACCGGCATGTTGGCTACTTCCAACCCCAAGCCGGCTAACGCTCTGTCTTCAGAAAAAGGTTCCGTCATCACCAACGAAGGCACGATTCACGTCATCAACAGCGGTTTCGGCATGTCGCTTGGCGGCAACGATGCCAGCGGCGTTAAAATGACCAACGAGGGCACTATCATCGCCAGCGGCAAGAACGCCTATGGCATCACGGCTTCCGACGCCAAGGACGGTACAGTGACCAATGAAGGCACCATCATTGCCACCGACGGCGCCATCGCCATTTCCTCGGGCCGCTGGGATAAGGATGTCGACTTCAGACTGATTCTTAAGGGCAATTCGCATGTTGAAGGTGTCATTGAGCTCGGTAAGGGATCTGAGCTGACCGTAGAAAACCTGGCTCGCGCTGAAACCATCGTGTTGTCTTCCGGTACCCCGGAAAAGGTAAACGCTTTGGATGGCGATCCATGCGAAGACTGCAATGTGGGTAGCGTCCATGTGAACAACAGCAACCTGACCATTCGCTCTTCCGATGAGTCCCAGACGCTCAAAATCGGACTCATTGAGACAGTGGGAAACGGTTCGTTGACATTTGAATTCGATTCTGTCGGTTCCAAAGAGAAGCCTCTTCTTGATGTGGACACAGGTGGCCAAGATGATGCTGTCAAGTTCAACTACACCGGTACGGTCAGCGATAAATTGGCAAGCGGCTCGGTCAAGGCCGAAGAGCTCTTCAATGGCATCAGCCTGGACAACAACGCAACGCCTGAACGCATCACTACGTCCGACGGTTTGTGGGGCGGCGCTTCCGTTCACGAAAAGAAAGATGACGAAATCACGAGCACCTACTCCGGCCCGAGCAGCCTGATTACCTCCACCACCGATCTCGCCTTGATGAACGGTCTGGTATGGCGCTCCCAGCTCACCAACCTTTCCGATCGTATGGGCACGCTGCGCACCATGCCGCAGGCTGCCGGCGCTTGGGCTCGCTACAACAACGGTCGTCTTGACGGCCGCGGCCTCGAATACGACTACAGCACGATCGAAGTGGGCTTTGACGCTCCCGTGAGCAGCAACTTCCTCGTCGGCGTGAGCTTTGACTACACGATCGGCGACACCGACCTCAATGCAGGTTCCGCCGACAACGACGTCTACACGCTGGGTCTTTACGGCACCTACTACGGTGACAACGGCGGCTTCGTTGATTTGATGGCCAAGATCGGCCGCATCGACAACGAATACAACGTTGCCAACTCGGCCGGGGCTGAAAAGGGCGACTACATGATGACCGGCGCCATCGTCGGTGTTGAAGCCGGCCACCGCTTCGATCTCGCTCACAACATGTTCGTCGAACCGCAGGTTCAGCTCTCCTACAGCTGGCTGCGCGCCACGGACTATGCGACCAACATCCGCAGCGTTGATTTCGAAACAATCGAAAGCTTGGTCGCTCGCGTGGGCGTCATGGGCGGCATGAAGTTTGCCGAAAACCGTGGTGCAGCCTACCTGAAGGCCTCCTACAACCATGACTTCCTGGGTAACGTGGACGCAACAATGCACGCTGTCAACGGCTCGAACAACTCCGCCAAGATCAGTGAGGAGCTTGACGACAACTGGGCCGAAGTCTCTCTGGGCGTGTCCTACAGCGTGACCGATACGCTCAACACGTTCCTTGACGTCGGCACCGGTTTCGGTGGCGACATCGACCAGAAGTGGCGCATCAACTTCGGCGCACGCTACGCATTCTGATCAAAGCTTTAAGTCCGGGTTGATTGATCGCCCGCAGTGAAGCATAACAGCCGCGTTCTCGATTCGTCGGGGGCGCGGCTTTTCGTTTGACCGACTTTCCTGTCAATGGGAAACGTCGTCTTGATTCGCTCAATTCAACGGGCTACTCACCGACGTGCTTCCACTTTATCGACAGCAGGCAATCAAAAAATCGCCGCTCCCGGATCTCCCGACAACGGCGACTTGTTCAGCAAACGACAGAAAATCCTCAGCGTTTTCTGAGTTCTTCCTTCACAGTCATGCGCACCGTGTTTTCAACGGCCTTCTGCAGGTCCGATCGAATGCGCGTGGCAGCGGTCTTAAGCGTCACGTCCACGATAATCTCAATCTGCGAATTGAGGCGTTCCAGCACCTTCGGAACGATACGGGCAACGAGTTCTTCTTCGGACAAACCGGCGGCAACGGGGCCGGAAGCTCCGGCTTGTTGCTGAGAACGGGCCTGGGGCGTCACGGGCGCAGCTTCCTGCCGGCGGATGGGTTCGGGGTTCGGCATACGAGGCTCTTCGGGCTGCGGAGCAATCGGAAGCGTCACCTGCTCTTCGGACTGTCCCGGAATCGGTCCGTTCTTGAGCTCCTGCGCCGCGCGCTTGAGCTCCTCCCAGTCGTAGGGAACACGTTCTTTCAAAAGCGGAGAATGATAGGAATTCATTTGATTAACCTGCGCTGCGGTCGTAGGCGTTGAGCGTCACGCCGGCGGTTTTGTACAGCCGATAGCGGGCGCGGGAATTGAGAAGTTCCGTCTGATTGGTGGAGACGATGTCAACGACACGGTTAAACGGCGCCAGCGTATGCTGCCAGTCGGGCGGCACCGATTCGTCCAGAAGAATGATGACGTCGGACGGTTTCAACTGAGTGATGTCGCTTGCGAAAATCACGGGCGCATCGGCTTCAAAAGCCGAACCCGCCCAGGCGTGCGCGATGAAGGTCAAATCCTCAAAGCGCCACAGATCGTCGTAGGCGCGCCGCAACAGCACCTCGTTGCCGCTCCAGACGGCAACGGTAAGCCCCATCTTGCGCACCTTCTTGATCAGGCGGCAGGCATAGATGGTGCGTTGCGCGACATTGAAGTGAAAATCGATTTGCTGCATGCGGGCGTCTCGAGCGGTGTCTCAACCTCTGTCTGTCGGAAAAACTTATTTGGCGGCAGCCTTTTTCACCGTGGCTGCAGCCGTCTTCGTCTTTGCGGCTGCCTTAGCCTTCACGGTCTTTACCTTGTTTGCCTTGGGTGCCGGAGCACGGGAAAGCAACCACTCAAGAATGAGCGGCAAGGGACGCGCAGTGCCGCCGCTCTTGCCGCTTGCGGCCTGAGCGGTGCCTGCCACATCAAGGTGGGCCCAGGGGCACTTCGGCGCGAATGCGGCAAGGAACGTAGCGGCCGTGCAGGCGCCGGCACCCGCCGTCCAGCTGATGTTGGCAAGGTCTGCAACAGAGCTCTCCAAGGCCTTCTTGTAGGTTCCGCCCATCGGCATCGGCCAGACCGGGTCGTGCGCGCTGTCGGCAGCGCAGGCCAGAGCGGCCGTGAGCGGCTCATCCTCGCAGAAAAGACCGGAGACGTCAGTGCCGAGCGCCACGATGCAGGCACCGGTGAGCGTTGCCACGTCGATGCAGACCTCGGGTTCGAGTTCGGCGGCCCGGGCCAGGGCGTCAGCCAGAATCAGTCGGCCTTCGGCGTCGGTGTTGAGCACTTCAACCGTAAGACCGCTTAAGGTCGTGATGACGTCGGCCGGTTTCAGAGCGCTGCCCGAAGGCAGGTTTTCCACGGCGGGCACGAGAGCCACCACGTTTTCCTTGAGTTCCATTTCGGCGGCGGCCTTGACGGCGGCCATGACGACGGCGGCGCCCGACATGTCGAACTTCATCTGATCCATCGTGCGGCTCGGCTTGAGGGAAATGCCGCCCGCGTCAAACGTCACGCCCTTGCCGACGAGCACGACGGGAGCCTTGGAGGCATCCGCGCCCTGCCAGGCGAGTTCAATGAAGACAGGATCGGTTTGGCTGCCCTTGCTCACGCCGATCACGCCGCCCATGCCGGCCTCGTCGATGGCGTCCTTGTCGAGCACCTTGACGGTGAGCTTGCCCTTGGCGGACTTGCCTGCGGTTTTTTCGAATTCGCGCACCACGCTTTCTGCGGCCTCGGCCAGGAACTGCGGATCACAGATGTTGGGCGGCAGGTCCTGAAGTTCCTTCGCCCAGATCATGGCGCCGGCGGACACGCAGCCCACCTGAAGGCTTGAGGCCACATCCGTTTCGGAAACCCAGAGAATCTTTTCAACGGCCTGCGGTCCCTTGCCCTTGGTCTTCAGCCCGCGGGACTTGTGCGAGGCAAAGAGAAGTTCGCGCACGGCACTGCGGGCGGCCCAGGCTTCGTCGCGTTCGGGCTGCGTCCATTCTGCGGAAGTCAAGGCAACGGATCCGCTCTTTGCAAAACGCGCCACCTTGCGGTGCACGTTGATGAAGGTCTTTTCGCTGAAGGCGTCCTTCATGCCCAGACCCACGACGATCACGCGCTTGAAGTCCAGTCCGGCAACGCCGTAGAAAACGGCGACTTCGGAGGGCTTGCCCTTGAAGTCGCCCGCTTCGATCTGAGCGGAAATCAAGCCGCCGGCCTTGTCAACGGCCACTGCCGAGGGCGTGAGTTCGGGCTTGCCGTTTTCGCCGCCGCACCAGACACCCACCACGAGGGTGTCGGCCTGCAATTCCGTAAGCTTGTTTTCAACTTCAATCTGCATGTCTCGTCTCTCCGAATTTATGGTCAAAGCCTTTTTTGCCAAAAAGAAGGCTTTCAAAAATGCTCAATTTTGACTCTTAATGGTAGGAAGCCTTCTTGGCTTCGTCCACGCGCAGCGGAGGGAAGCTGTCCCAACGTTCGCACCCCGGGCACTGCCAGGCGAAAGTGTGCGCCAAAAAGCCGCAATGCGTGCACTGATAACGCGCAAAGTGCTTGCTCTGCTTGGTGGTAACCTCCGCCAGAAGTTTTGCCTGTTCATCATCGGGATCGGCCTTGGCGCGCAAGTTGCACAGAACCGAGAAGGCCGACAGCGACGGACGGTTCTTGAGGGCTTCACCGGCAAATGCAGCCGCCGTAGGAGCATCGGCCCACACGGACATGCGAGCGACGGCGGCAGTCAGCACATCCACGGATCCAGACTGCGCAAACACGTCCTTGAGATACTTCATGGCGGCGGCCTTGTCGGTTTCGGCTATGACGTCGGCCTTCTTGGCGGCAATGAGGGGCGCATAGGCGGGCTTGGCCTTTTCAATTTGGCCCCAGGCGGCAAGCGCGTCCTGCGGCTTGCCCGCATCAAGCGCGAGATCGGCGGCCAAGGAAAGCGCACGCGGATTGTCGGGATTGGCCTTCAGGGCACTCGTCACGAATTCGGACGCGCGAGCCGCATCCTTGGTGCAGCGCGCGAGGTTGGCAAGTTCGCAGTAGTAATGACTGATTTCGACATGCAAATCCTTGCCGCTCTTTTGCAGGCGCTCGGCCGTCTCCACGGCCTTCTTCCATTCGCGCTCTGTGCAGTAGATGTGCATCAGAGCCTCAAGCGCCTCGACTTCGCGCCCCTTGAAGCCGGCAAGCTGTTCATAGGCCGATTCCGCGCGGTCGTACATGCCGGACTTCAGATAATCGAGCGCAAGCTCGGCCATCGCCAGAGCACGTTCCTTTTCGGGCAGCTCGGCGCGGTTGACGAGGAAGCTGTGCAGGCGAATGGCGCGATCAAACTGTCCGCGACGGCGAAAGAGGTTGCCGAGAGCATGGTGCAGCTCAATCGTCTCAGGATCCAGGCGCACGACCTCGATGAAAAGATCAATCGCCTTGTCGGCCTTCACGGGATCGTCGCTCAACAAAAGCGACAGGCCCTTGGCGTAGTGCTCGTCAATGCCTTCCGTGGCCTTCTTGTGCTGTTTGAAATCCACCCCGCGCAGCCACCAGCCGGCGGCAAAAAGAATCGGGACCGCAATCAGATACCAGAGTTCAAATTCCATTTACTTCACTAGTCAGTCAAAAATCAGTTCAATCCTGCGGCACGTTTTTCTTGGCAAAAAGGATGTCGTGCCAGCCGAGTTCCTTGGCAACGGGGTTGCGCAGCAGATAGGACGGATGATAGGTAACCACCGCGGGCACCTTACGGCCCGCAATTTGCACCTCATAAAGGTGACCTCGCATCTGCGAAATCGGCTTTGCCTCGCCCAAAAGCCGCCAGACCGCGTGCTTGCCCATCAGAATCAAAAGCTTGGGCTGCAGGAGGTCCAACTGTCGATCGAGGAAGGCCGCGCAAGCGGCCACTTCATCGGGCTTGGGGTCGCGGTTCCCGGGCGGACGGCACTTGAGAACGTTGCAGATGGCAACGTCCTTGCCGCGCTCGAGAGAACACGCCTTGAGAATTTCAGTTAAAAGCTTGCCGCTGTTGCCGACAAAAGGAATGCCCGAAAGGTCTTCTTCGCGGCCCGGCGCTTCACCCACCATCACGATGGGGCAGCCCGGTGCACCGTCGGCCACCACGGTGTTGGTGCGCTCAGCCGCCATCGGGCAGACACGGCACCGATCGGCAATTCCCTTGATGTCTTCCCAGCGTGCGGTGCGAAGTTCGGCAACGAGCTGAGCGTCGGCCTGCACCTGAGAGGCAGCAGCGGACTGCGGCCGGGGCGGCGCAACGGGACGCAGTGCGGGGCGCGTCGCAATCGATGCAGCTGCGGCAGGCTTGAGAGTTTGAGCGACAGCCGTAGAAGTTGCGGGATTCGCAGTCGTTGCGGCGGGAGCCGATTGGATGCCGGCGGCGGCCTGCTGACGACGCAGGCGCGTGGCCATCGGACCCCGGCGCACCATCGCGGGAGCGGCCGGTGCGGAACCTGCGGGGATCGTAGCCGAAGGCGAGACGGCCGAAGGCTTAACCTCTGCCGGCGCGGCAGAAGCTGCAGGCTTGGGTTCCGGCGCAAGCGGATCAATGCCGTCGCGCAGCACCCACTGCACGCCGACATTCATTGCCTGCCAAATTTGACTTTGTTCCCGCGTTAGCGCCATTGATGCGTTACTTTCTCAATCTTCTTAATCGTGGGGCACGGACCGGGAAAACTGCGCCGTCATCAGAATCGCATCCTCCCGCCCGTTTTCGGTCGGATAGTAGTTCTTGCGGCGTCCGGTTTCCTCAAATCCGAACGAAGTGTACATTTTACGCGCACGCGCGTTGCTCTCCCGAACTTCGAGAAACATACGCACGGCGCCGTTGCGGCGAGCCAGCACAATGGCCTGCGCCAACAGCGCCTTGCCGTAGCCTCTTCCCTGCATGGCAGGCTGCACCGCAATTTCCAGAAGTTCCGACTCGTCGAGCACGTGCATCACGGCGGCAATGCCCGACGTCACCCCGTCTACGGTCAAAACCGTGAGCGTATTTCCCGAGGCGTGCGCGTCGGAAAAATTTCTCAGCGTCCAGCCGAAGGGATCGGCTCGGTGCGTGAGGTCGGCCACCGCCTCGAGGTCTGCGGGCGTCATCGCGCGAAACGCAACCTCGCTCAAAGCTTTTCTCCTGCTCGGCGCTGTTCAATTGTGAGAGCCACGCGATTGCGCACGTAAAGCGGTGCGGCAAGATGCGGATCGGTCACCAGCCCCGCCTTCATCATCACGGCGGCCAATTCCACGATTTGCCTGGCGCTCACCTGTTCGGTTTCGATCGCAACGACGCCTTCCGGAACAAGGATTTCCTCGGCGTACGCAGCAAGAGCCGTGCCGATAACCGCCTGCACGTTGTCTTGCCTCAGGATCTGCACGACGTCTTCGGGTTTGACAAGTTCAGGGGCACGCACTTCATCGGGCATGCCGCCTTCGGGATCACGTTCAAAGCTTGCCGTATAGCACTCGTGCATGCGCGCATCGTTCACAACGCAGACCCGCTTGACTTCGGGGTGCGACTCAAACAGGGCATACGCAGCGGCGGCAAGATTGCCCACCTGCACCGTGGGCTTGCCGATCGCCCAGGCCAAGCCCTGCGCCACCCCGCAGGCCACGCGAAGCCCCGTAAACGCTCCGGGGCCCGCTCCGAACGCCACGGCGTCCATGTCGGCCACCTTGAGGTTTTTGCCGCAAAGCACTTCGTCGGCAAGCGAGATCAGGCTTTCGGTATGGCGATTTTTTTCCTTAAAAATGTTGCAGACGACTTCGCCGTCGGCCAGCAAGGCGGCGCTCGCGTAGTCGCCGCTCGTTTCAACAGCAAGAATTCGAGTCACGGCTTTTGTGTTGTGCTTGAGTTGTTTTCGATGGCTTCTTCCGAAGAGAAGTCCTGCTCGGCGTCGTTGAGCGCAAATAGCTGCGCCATCGGACGGTTCAAAGCTTCGGTTGTAGAAAATTGCTTCCACCAATCAGCCAGAATTCCGCCGGCGCCTTCTTTGCCGGCCAAGCGCTGCATCTTACTCGAAACGAGTGAATTGCCGCCGCTTACCGCAAAAAATTCGAAGGCGCGCAAAAGGGTTGTCTTCTGACTGTCGGCCACGAGCACCCACTCCTGTGTGCGCCCGCCCGCCTCCGTCGTGACGGGAGCGACGTAACCGGCATCGGCCAGGCGCGAGAGAATGCGCTCGGCCGCTTCCGGATAGGTATCGGCCGCGTCGCACAATTCCTCGACGTCGAGAATCGGACGCTTGTGGCGCAGACGCAGATGCACGAGTTCGCGCAGCATGGCCAAGGCCGTCAAAAAATCATTGCCCGGACGATAGTAGTCAAGGAAGCGCCCCGCGGTAAGTTTCGGAATCGTCGCGGCAATCGCGGCGCCTGCAAAAAAGAGGTACCAGGCCACGTACACCCAGAGCACGAACACGGGGATCGCCACGAAGGCGCCGTAGATGTTGGTGAGCGTTCCGGCCGTCACCCACATGCCGAAAAGCTGCTTGACAACCAAGCCGCAGACGCTTACCACAGCGCCGCCCACGAGCGCGTGACTGAAATGCACCCGACACGACGGCACGAACTTGTAGATCACGGCAAAGCCCAATGCCTGCAGGATCACCTGTCCGACGTTGTAGAGCGTCTTTGAAAGACCGGGATCAACCCCTTCCAAAGCCATCGCCGCGTAGTGACCGGTCATGGTGAGGCTCACGGCCACCGCCAGAGGTCCGACGGTCATCAGGGCCCAATAGATGAGCACCCTTTGAAACCACGGACGCGGCGCCGTCACCTTGAAAATGCGGTTGAGCGTTACGAAAAGCTTGTCGATCAGAAGAAAAGCCGTTACGGCCAAGCCGAGCAAACCGAAGGTTGTGAGTCCCGCAGCGTGTGACGTGAACTGACTGATGTAGCCCAGCAGCTGTTCGCTGTACTGCTCGGGCAGCAGACTCATTACGATCAGGTCTTCGAGAGCCTGGCGGGCATTGGCAAATCCGGGGAAAGCGGAGAAAGCCGCAAGCGACAGGGCAAGCACCGGCACGATGGCCGTCAAAGTGGCCAGAGCCATCGTGGAAGTGACTTCCGTGAGGTCGTTTTCGCTGGCGCGATCGGCAGCAAAGCGCAGCAGCGTGCGTATGCTCGAAATGAGCCCCTTTTTGCGCAGTTTTTCGCGCAGCGTCAACCGATGACGAAGCCCGAGACGCCGTGGTGCGGAGTCCTTTGACGCCGGTCGTCCTTGAGTATTGGAGGAATCGTTCATGAATAGACAAATAGCCGACTATCCGCTAATTATCGCAGGCTGCCGGCAAAGAGACGAAAACCAGCAAATGCACAACCGGCCGCCGCCTCAATCAAACGCTTCGACAGCCGCCTTTTCAAGCGAGGACAGAGCGCAGTAAAATAACACGCTTCATTTTGACACGAGACAAACTTTCCGAAGTCTCATTTTGCAATTCGACATTCATGCGCGCCAGTCAATTTTTCATCAAGACGCTCAAGGAAGCTCCGGCCGACGCCGAAATTCCCAGTCAGATCTACTCGGCCCGTGCCGGCCTCATCAAAAAACTTGCTGCAGGTGTGTTCACGTTCATGCCGATGGGCATGCGCGTCATGCGCAAGATTTCCGCCATCATCCGCGAGGAAATGGACCGCGCGGGCGCCATCGAACTTTCCATGCCGATCGTTCAGCCCGCCGAACTCTGGCAGGAATCCGGCCGCTGGGCCAAGTACGGCCCCGAACTTCTGCGCTTTAAGGACCGTCATCAGCGCGACTTCGTGATTCAGCCCACGAGCGAAGAAGTCATCACCGATCTGGCACGTCAGGAAATCACGAGCTGGCGTCAGCTTCCCGTCAACTTCTATCAAATTCGCACGAAGTTCCGCGATGAACGCCGTCCGCGCTTCGGCGTGATGCGCGCCCGCGAATTCATGATGAAGGACGCCTACAGCTTCGATCGCAACGCCGAAGAAGCCGGCAAGTCCTATGAAGTGATGTTCGACGCCTACATGCGCATCTTCTCGCGTCTGGGCCTCGTGTTCCGCGCCGTTCGTGCCGACAGCGGCGCCATCGGCGGCTCGCGTTCTCAGGAATTCCAGGTGATCGCCGACGTGGGCGAAGACGTGATCGCCTACTGCCCCGATTCCGACTACGCGGCCAACATTGAACTGGCCGAAGCCTTCTCGCTCATTGACGAACGCAAGGCTCCCGCTCAGGAACTCGTCAAGCACGCCACCCCGGGCAAGGAAAAGTGCGAAGACGTCGCGCCTTTCCTCGGCATTGCACTCACCGACTGCGTCAAGAGCATCGTTCTTGCGCACGACGAAGAAGATGAAAACGGCAATCCGTTGCCCGCCAAGATTGTGCTCGTGCTGCTGCGAGCCGATCACGAGCTCAACGAAGTCAAGGCCGGCAAACTGCCCGAAATGAAGGGCGCTCTGCGCTTTGCCACCGAAGAAGAAATCCGCACCCACTTTAACGGCGCCGATCCGGGTTCTCTGGGCCCCATCGGCATTTCCGAAGACGTCGTGGTGTACGCCGATCGCACCGTCGCCAACATGAGCGACTTCTGCTGCGGCGCCAACGAAACGGGCTTTCACTACACGGGCGCCAACTTCGGGCGCGACCTTCCCGAACCAAAGGTTGCCGACCTGCGCAACGTCGTCGAAGGCGACAAGAGCCCGGACGGCAAGGGGCAGATCCGTCTGCAGCGCGGCATCGAAGTCGGTCACGTGTTCTATCTCGGCACGAAGTACTCCGAAGCCATGAAGGCAACCTATCTTGATGAAAACGGCAAGCCTCAGGTTCTCGAAATGGGCTGCTACGGCATCGGCGTGTCCCGTGTTGCGGGCGCTGCCATCGAACAGTGCCACGACGACAAGGGCATCATCTGGCCGGATCAGATCGCTCCGTTTGAAGTCGTCATCTGCCCGATGAACTACGCCAAGAGCGAAGCCGTGCGCGAAGCCGCCGACAAGCTCTACGCCGAATTGAAGGACCTGGGCGCCGACGTCATACTCGACGACCGCGACATGCGCGCAGGCCCCATGTTTGCCGACTGGGAACTCATCGGCGTGCCGCACCGCATCGTGATCGGCGACCGCGGCTTGAAGACCGGTGAAGTCGAATACGTCTGCCGCCGCAGCCTCGACAAGAAGGAAATGCTGCCGGTGGGCGAAGCCGCCGCGATCGTCAATTCCAGTATCGTGCGCGCCTAACGATTGAAACACCTCGGCTACGTCGACATCAACGCCGCTTTGCTTTTTCAGGCAAAGCGGCGTTTCGTTACCCGGCTTCAATCTCAAGCAATTGCTTCTTTCATGCACGTTTCACTTGCACGCCAATCCAGCAACCTGTCGACAGAATATCAAAAATCCCTCCCCATCCGGCCAAGTAGACCTAGCCTGCTGCCGAGTACGCCGATCAGACGCTTATGCTCGTAGCGTTCGCACGCATGCTGGCTCGCGCGATATACATCGTCGACAAATGGACGCAACCAACTCCATCACCGTTTTTTTACGGCAAGTTGCTTGTTGTGCCATTGAAGGTTCCTACGCCGTGTTTTGGTTAGAAACTTCTCGGCAATCCTTGTTGAGGCTGGATTAATGCCAAAGGTCTTCAAAAGCGCTTCATCAACCCCTGCTGCTCGCACCAACTCACCTGTCTCCGCATCAAAGGAAATCAAAAACGCATCAAAAAATGCGTCCACATGAGCCGCAAGCAACAGACCGTTGTCCTTGTCGTATACCAATTTCAGGGCGTTTTTATTTTTAAGACAGTAGCTAAAAGGCAAAATGTGCGAGGCCACTAAAAGCTCCTCACGGGCAACTCCGGTGACCATGCATTTTCCTCGTGCCTCGTTCATGAGCAATCCCCGGAACTTCGCCTGCCGGGTACGTACCTTCGCCATGCATTTGATTGTCGCGGGATCATTTCTGCTGTTTAACTGGATTGCTGCGCTGTCCTCTTGCAGGCGATGCTCGACTTGACCACCTGCTTCAAACTCATGTCCCTCTGTTGAGTCAAGCACCTCTTTGGACTCTAGAAACTCCTGATACTGTGTCTGCACCCAGTCAAAAATTGCTTGATTCTTCGATGTCTCTCGCTTAAGCCAAACATAGTGATAGGACGCAATAAGTTTACGGGGGATTTCAACCCAGAATTTCCGGGGCAGGATCTTTAGACATCCCTTAGGGTAGAGGATATTGGGTTTAATCACGCATTGATCAACTACGCTTCCTTCATCATCAACGATGCCCTTCGGCAGTGCCATTTGAACAGACTTTGTCCCCTCCCCGCCACAGCCAACGTAGTTAAGGTGTACGACAAACCCCACGAGCCAGCATTTCCCGTGGTCTTTATCTCCCTTGTCTGAAAATCTCGTCCAGAGGGCCGCATTGAACTCTACATCTGCAGGTTGACCCTTTTGCTGAATAAAGCCCTGACACCAACCCTTGCGAGCCGAGGTTATAACCGCCTCGTTAGCAAGCCACTCCTCGTGCCCAAACCCTTTCCTGGCTTCATAGGCACCTGAAGAGTCTTCTCCCAACTCATTGTGATACGTCTTGTTGGAAGATTTCCCCCTTCGTCCACTCGGTTCAACATATCCGCGGTCGTTATAACAGATGCGGCATAGCCTGTTAATGACCATCCCTTCTTCAAAGACTTGGAAAACGCTTGAATTGTTGGAAGCCATGATTACTCCTTAGGAAAAACCTGGGCAGTGTCACAAGAATACAGATGAAGAACAATACGTCACCTTCCACTGTGTCTGTTTCGTTTACCACCTCAAGACCGCCTTCTAGTCATCGAAAATCTTTTTAGCCCGTCTTTTATCGATACCGCACTACAAATTTAGATTCCTTACCGAGATGACGTTTACCAGAGAGCAGGGGAAGTTTTCATGATAATCGTTTGGTTCTCATACCGCGATCAACGCCTTTTTGCTACTTCTGTCAAAGCTATGTTTTGTTACCGGTCACAGTTACAGGTTTGATTCAGATCAAATTTCCGATTTTGTACTTACACTCTCAGTCAGATCAAACCCGGGGCCGTGGGAAGCCCCTTTCCGATCCTGTCAATAAACCCTTCATTTTTAACGATTTTTTCGCCCTTTCCGGAATCTTGATCCGTAAGATTCTCCCTGTCGGCGGCACTCTTTCTTCCGGCGCATCTACGTCTTTCTGTTTCTCTCTCCTTCGGTCCGACAAGGATCCCGGTTCCTATGAAATCTTGGATTGAGTGCCGCTGGCGCGGCGTACTATCTTCCGTCGTGATCGGCGCCGCCGCACTGTTTGTCTCCAACACGTACGGCGGCCCGACCGTTCTCTACGCCCTGCTTCTCGGCATGGCGTTTCATTTCATCTCCGAGGACGATCGTGCGGTGGCGGGCATTGAACTGTGCGCCAAGAATTTCCTGCGCATCGGCGTGGGACTCCTCGGCGCGCGCATCACCGCCGAAGAACTCGCGCAGCTCTCCCTGGGCTCCATCACCGTCCTCATCACGGGTGTCTTTGCAACCGTGGCCTTTTCCATGCTTTTGAACCGCTGGATCAAATGGCCGCGTGCGGAAGGTGCTCTGGCCGGCGCCTCGGTTGCCATTTGCGGCGCCAGTGCCGCAGCTGCCTTAGCGCTCGTGATCGACAAAAAGGCATTAAGAGAGCAGGCTCTTTTGGCCATCATCGTGACCGTGACGGCCTTGTCCACGATTTCGATGATCCTCTACCCGATCCTCTGCGAACTTCTCGGGTTTGAATCGTCTCGCGCCGGATTGCTTCTGGGCGGCACCATCCACGACGTAGCCCAGGTGGTGGGCGCGGGCGCAATGCTCGGCAACGACGCGCTTCAGACCGCAACCATGACCAAGATGCTGCGCGTGGCGATGCTCATTCCGATGATGTTCGTCTTTACTGCGTTGTTTGCCGCCAAGGGCGAACACGGAGAACCCAACGGCCCCAAGACCGTCAATCCCTTTGCGCAAATTCCCCTCTTTCTGATCGGCTTCGTGGTGCTCGCCGCACTCAATGTCGCCGGAGTCATCCCGACGTCGGTAAGCGACACGCTTGCTCAGGCCTCTCAGCTTCTCATTCTCGTAGCAATGGGCGCGCTCGGCATCAAGACGAGCCTCGGCAAGCTCAAGGCCGTAGGCTGGGCGCCGATCATTCTGATGACTGCAAACACCGTCTTTCTCTTCGTCTGGGTTCTCGCAGGCATCCTGCTTTTGGCCTGACCATCCTGAAGGCGCCCATTGAGGCGCCTTTTTGTTGTTTCCATGAGCTTATGAGTCTAAACAACTCCCCTCTGAAGAGGCGTTGTTTAGATCCCATGCACCGAGGACCGATTTTCCAGGTGAAGTTTTCCTGAACGATTGGGCCGAGGCAGGCCTACCGGAACCGTCGGTGGCGCGTTGCTCAAAATTGGCACAAATATCTTTGACAACACTGAAGGAAAGCTTGTTATACGGGCGATTGAGTAATCCGGATGCAATTAAGGCATGTCAAGCACTTCAGAAACTCGGCGTTCTCTCCAGTTTCTGAATTTTTTTGACGTCCTCCCCTAATTGAAATCAGAGGATTCCTTCGGAGTTGCTTACGCAACTCCAAGAGGCTGGTTCTCGCTGTTGGCGCCGGAGTTTCGTGCAAAAGGCACGTCGGCTCCTGCGC